>WBZR01000002.1_pt1 | contig 431312 bp, 350 predicted proteins | sample 5204231 | NCBI WGS metagenome assembly WBZR01 (sample SAMN12412403, study PRJNA552823) | activated sludge metagenome | isolation source: activated sludge from anammox sidestream of wastewater treatment plant... | place: USA: Virginia | collected 2017-08 | reverse complement strand
ATGATCAGTTCGGCAGGTTCGGTAATGCTATCGCTGAATATTGCTGTACAGCTATTCGCATCAGTTACTGTCAGACTGTAATTACCAGCCGGAAGATTAGACAGGTCTTCGGTTACTTCCATGTTCGACCACTGATATCCATATGGCTGTACTCCTCCATTTACTGTAATGTCTAATATCCCGTTACTGCCGCCAAAACAACTTACCTCCGTCTTACTGGTTAATGCTATGATCAGTTCGGCAGGTTCGGTAATGCTATCGCTGAATATTGCTGTACAGCTATTCGCATCAGTTACTGTCAGACTGTAATTACCAGCCGGAAGATTAGACAGGTCTTCGGTTACTTCCATGTTCGACCACTGATATCCATATGGCTGTACTCCTCCATTTACTGTAATGTCTAATATCCCGTTACTGCCGCCAAAACAACTTACCTCCGTCTTACTGGTTAATGCAATGATCAGTTCGGCAGGTTCGGTAATCTCAATATCTGCTGTAGCTGAATCCTGATTTGCATCCACAACCAGAACCGAATAAATACCGGCTGCAAGATTGGAAAGATCCTCTGAAGTTTCGTTATTTGACCAATAAATGGAAAAAGGTGCACTCCCACCGGTAATTGTTAAATCAATTATGCCATTTGCATTTCCATGACAGGAGACACCCCAGCCATTATAATTAGATGTGTACCACGACAAGACCGGTTGTGCAGCCGATGTCATTGAATACATAGCAATCAAGACTAAACTGTAAAAAAACACTTTAAAAAAAGTCGTCATCCATTTGATAATGAATGCTAAAGAGTAGTTCCGCATAGGTCCGGAGTTCCGGTTTTCAAGTTGCTACAAATGTATAAAAAAGTAGAGTACCAGGTATAATTACAAATGGAATTCTGATCCTCCTGAAACCAATGAATTCAGTTTTTCAGATTACTTACTTGCATACATTTTAACATCACTTGAATCAATGGATTTATCGCACAAAATCAACAGCCTTTCCATTACATTCCGGAGTTCTCTGATGTTTCCTGTCCAGTTAATGTCTTTCAAAGCTTCATATCCCTGATCTGTAATTTGCTTAGGCACCATGCCATAGTCCGAACAAATTTCTTTAATAAAATAATCAGCCAGCAATGGGATATCGTCCTTCCTTTCATTCAGGGAGGGGACATGAATTTTGATTACACTTAGCCTATGGAAAAGGTCTTCTCTGAAATTTCCTTTTTCAATTTCTTTCCGAAGATCCTTATTTGTTGCAGCCAGGATTCTTACATCCACCGGAATTTCTTTTTCTCCTCCTACCCTGGTTATCTTATTTTCTTGTAATGCCCTAAGAACTTTAGCCTGGGCTGCCAGGCTCATATCTCCGACCTCATCCATGAACAAAGTGCCTTTATTAGCAAGTTCAAATTTTCCAAGTCTTTGTTTTATAGCGGAAGTAAAAGACCCCTTTTCATGTCCAAACAACTCACTTTCTATCAGTTCAGAAGGAATGGCAGCGCAGTTCACTTCAACAATGGGAGTTTGATTACGAGAGCTTTTTTCATGAATCCAGCGAGCAACCAGTTCCTTACCGGTTCCGTTTTCACCTGTAATTAAAACCCTGGCTTCGGTTGGAGCAACTTTATCAATCATCAGCCTGACATTGTTCATCTCTTCACTCTGACCAACCATTTCTGTAATCCGGCTAATCTTTCGTTTTAATGATTTTGCTTCCTTCACAAGCAATTGCCGGTCAAGTGCATTTCTGACAGTAATCAGAAGCCGGTTTAAATCAGGTGGTTTTGAAATATAATCAAAAGCTCCTCTTTTAATTGCATCTACTGCAGTATCAATTGTACCATGCCCTGAAATCATCACAACCGGTATATCTGAATTAAGTTCCTGCAACTTTTCAAGCACCTCAATTCCATCCATTTTAGGCATCTTAATATCGCACAGAATTACATCGTATTTTTGCTTTTCAGCCATCTTTAATCCTTCAGTACCATCGGCAGCTTCATCTACTTCATGCTTTTCATATTCAAGAATATCTTTTAAGGTATTTCTGATGCTTCTTTCATCATCAATGATTAAAATCTTACTCATGGGGCGAATATAAGACGGCTTGAGAGTATATGATTGAAACCCTCCGATTATGTGAAGACAAATTTCAGTTCTTTATGCTGAAAACGCTGCACCTCCTGGTCCTTAAATCTCACTTTCAGGCAACCCGTATCATCAACTCCTTCAATCTGCCCCTTCACTTGTGTTCCATTTATTACAAAATCAGACCTGGTTTTAAATCTGAATAAATTTTCATGATAGGTATCATCAATTATTTTCTCAAGTCCCTGCTGCATAAGTGAGTACCATTTTGAAAGACTTTTATTGAGCAGATCAAGAATAATTTCAACCGTATATGGTTTTACAGTAAGCTTAACAAGTGAAGTTGCCGGAGGAACATAGCTTTTGAAATGCTGCTGGCTGACATTTACTCCAATTCCGACAATTGAATGACTGACAAATCTGTCTTTTATTCCATTCTCAATCAGAATACCTGCCAGTTTCTGATTATCAGCCATCAAATCATTCGGCCATTTTATTGACAGGGAAACACCTTCCATCAAGGGTTGAAATGCTTGTTGAACAGCCACCGAAATACATTTATTCAAAAGAAAAATCTTTTCTATTCTCAGTCCCGGATAAAGGATGTAGGAAGCAATCAAATTTTTGCCCTTTTCACTTTCCCATTGGCTGAAAGCCTGCCCCCTGCCATCAGACTGAAAAAAAGCAGTAATTACAGTACCCTCGGCAGGATGCTGTTTCTCCAACAGTTGCCGGGCATACGAATTGGTTGAGTCAATCCTATCAAGCTGAATATGGGGGGTCCCGATTTTAAGAGATGTCATTGAAAAGTTTGTTTGATTGGTTGTCAAGGGCTTCTGCAAATTAACTACCTTTGTAACATGATTATTTCATTGAATGGGAAAAACTTCAGTCAGAAAAAAGAAGAATACAGGAACTTCCGCTAATAAACTTACTGATGCAGTCATAAAAGGGATTCAGGAAAAGAAAGGCCATGAAATAATTCAGCTTGACTTGAAAAATACCGGCAATAGTGTTGCTGATTATTTTATAATCTGTCACGGAAATTCAGCTAATCAGGTTGAAGCTATTGCTGAATCGGTTGAAGAAACGGTTGAAAAGAAGACAAAAGAAGTTCCGTTTCATAAGGAAGGTTTTGAAAATTCACAATGGATTATCCTTGATTATTTCAATGTGGTAGTTCATATATTTCAGGAAGATAAAAGAGATTATTATAAAATTGAAAAGTTATGGGCAGATGCAACTCAAAAAATTGTTGCCAGTGCCTGATTATGTGCCATTCTGTCAATGGCACTACTATTGAATTAGCAGAATAGAGTTACAGAATATGCCTGAGAAAGACAACCAATCACAAAAAAAGAGCCCCGGAAAGATTCCCAAACCATCTTTCCCAAAGTTCAATTTTAACCTTTACTGGATTTATGGACTGGTACTGATAATCATGTTCGCAATTCAGTTTATGAATTTTGGAAGCCGGCCGGTGAAAATCACCTATGATAGGTTTGAAAAAGATATGTTGTTGAATGGTGATGTTGCTAAACTTGAAATTGTAAACAAGGAAGAAGTTAGGGTTTATATTAAATCTGACAAGCTGAATAAGGACGAATACAAGAATGTGCGCAGCAAAGGTTTTGGGAATGCTGTTAACGAAGGCCCCCATTTTTATTTTACAATTGGAGATATCAACACCTTTACCAATCAACTGAAAGATGCAGAATCCAAGGCTGCACAAATTGCTTCAGCTACTAAAAAACCGAATGAACTTGAGTCGCTTCCCCCAATTGATTACAATAATAATGAGCGCAGTTACTGGGATTTTATCATCAGCTGGCTTTTGCTGCCTGCTATTCTGATTTTTGTATGGATCATGATAATGAGAAGAATGAGTGGTGGCGGTGGCGGTAGCCAGATTTTTAATATTGGCAAATCACGTGCACAGTTATTCGATAAAGACATGCACGTTAAAGTTACTTTCAACGATGTAGCAGGACTTGAAGAAGCAAAGATTGAAGTAATGGAAATTGTTGATTTCCTGAAAAATCCAAAAAAATACACTCAGTTGGGAGGGAAAATTCCAAGAGGAGCGTTACTTGTTGGTCCGCCTGGAACGGGGAAAACATTATTAGCAAAAGCAGTTGCCGGTGAAGCTCAGGTTCCGTTTTTTTCACTTTCCGGGTCAGATTTTGTCGAAATGTTTGTTGGCGTAGGTGCCTCCCGCGTAAGGGATCTGTTTAAACAGGCAAAAGAAAAAGCACCCAGTATTATCTTTATTGATGAAATAGATGCCATCGGGCGTGCCCGTGGTAAAGCAGCTTCATTTAGTGCCAATGATGAACGCGAAAGTACCCTCAATCAGTTACTCACTGAGATGGACGGTTTCGGAAGCAACAGCGGAGTAATAATCCTTGCTGCGACAAACCGGGCAGATGTTCTTGACAGGGCCTTATTGCGGCCGGGCAGATTTGACCGTCAGATTTATGTTGAACTCCCCGACCTCAATGGAAGAAAAGAAATTTTTAAGGTTCATATTAAACCACTCAAACTGGATTCATCAGTTGACATTGATTTCCTGGCTAAACAAACTCCGGGATTCTCAGGAGCAGATATTGCCAATCTGTGTAATGAATCGGCATTGATAGCTGCCCGGAAAAACAAGAACATTATTGACAAACAGGATTTTCTTGATGCCGTTGACCGGATCATTGGGGGTCTGGAAAAGAAGAATAAAATTATCTCACAGCATGAAAAGAAAGTCATTGCTTATCACGAGGCAGGTCATGCTGCTGTAAGCTGGTTGCTGGAACATGCCCATCCGCTTGTTAAAGTTACCATTGTTCCCCGAGGAAATTCATTAGGAGCTGCCTGGTACCTTCCCGAAGAAAGAAGCCTTACAACCAAAGAGCAGATTTTTGATGAAATGTGTGCTGCTCTGGGAGGCAGGGCCTCAGAGGAAATTACATTTGGAACTATCTCTACTGGCGCATTAAGTGACCTTGAAAAAATAACCAAACAGGCGTATGCTTCAGTTGCAGTTTTCGGTCTTAACGAAAAACTTGGCAATATTAGTTATTATGACTCTTCAGGAAGCCAGGAATATACATTCACGAAACCATATAGTGAAAAAACTGCTCAAGTGATTGATGAGGAAGTCAGTAAATTGATTGAATCTGCTTACGAAAAAACAAAAGTGATCCTTACTCAATATAAAGACAAACTTGACCGGCTTGCCAACAGGCTGCTTGATAAAGAAGTTCTCTTTAAAGAAGACCTGGAAGAAATATTCGGGAAACGTCAATGGGCATCTGCTGATGATATGACAATGCGGAATGAGAAGAAACCATCAGATTCTGTTAATTCTGATGATAGTGTTCCAAAACATACGCATAAAACAGAAAATGGCAGTCCATTGAAAGAGAAGACACCAGAAACACCTGCACGGGAAGAAAGCAATCCTGCATCCTGATTCTTTTACCTGGTATGGAAGAAAGTAAATCAAAAGATAAGGTTCTGAAAAAACTAAGACAGGCCTTACTGGACAAAACTGCAGAACCCCGACCAGAAATTAACTTTAATGATCATATTTTTAATGTTAACAGGGAAGAGTTTCCGGAAGTCATTTTTGCCGAAAAATTCTTTGAAAAAAACGGAAATTTCAATTTCTGTGAATCACCGGAAGAACTTTACAAATCAATTCTGCTTACATTAAATAACTTAAAAATACAGTCAGTCAGATGTATCCATCCTGAATGGAAATCAAAATTTGAGAAAGCCGGAATCCAGGTAAACAATCTGGCTAATAATCCTGAGGTTTCCTTTAGTACCTGCTTTGGCCTTACCGCCTATCCCTGCTCAATCATAATTGCTGATTCCTGTTTTTTTAGCCCTGGTAAGATTCATTTTATCATGGCTACTCCTGATCAGTGTTATTATGAACTGAAAGAAGGTTTACATAGAATTAAAAAGGCTGTTCTTGAAAATCAAGCAAAGAGTTTCGATGTCCTCTTATTTGATAATAAAGAAGAATCCGTTGAGCAGTCCTGTCTGCTACCTGAAAGCATTTTCCTATTTTTGGTTGATTCAGAATTGACATGAGCGAAAATGATTGGGTGAAAGTTTACAGCCATCACGAACCTTATAAAATTGAAATAGTTAAAGCCGTATTACTCGATAATAACATTGAATCGGTTGTGCTAGATAAGCGTGACCGGTCTTATATCTCTATTGGGGAAATGGAGCTTTATGTACGGGCCGGAGATGATATCCTTGCCGGAATAATTATTAAAAAGCATAATCTGTGAAAAATCTAAAAAAGCGCACAATAACCGGATTGATCTTCGGGCTAATTATGATAGGCCTTACCGTATGGAAACCCTGGTCTTTCACCTTGCTCCTGTTTATTATTTCAGCATGGTCTATTCTTGAATTTTACTCTTTGTTTACTACCCGAAATGTATTTCCGCAGAAGTTCTTTGGTATGATCATTTCCCAGCTCTTTATCATTCTGATGATTCTGGTAGCCCGAAATGTGATTCCATTAAGGTGGTTATTGGTCATGATTCCACTTCTGTTTGCTGTATTCATTGCTGAATTGTTCCGCAAATCTGATCATCCTTTTCTGAATATAGCCATCACACTTACCGGACTGATCTACATCACTATTCCCATATCACTTTTCGGACTGATGGTCTTCAGTGTTCATCTTCTGGGTGAATTTAACTGGCAGCTCGCTCTTGGTATTTTCTTTTTAATATGGGCAAATGATACCGGAGCATATTTCATTGGTTCTAAGTTTGGTAAAAAGAAATTATTTCAGCGGCATTCGCCAAATAAAAGCTGGGAAGGAAGTGTGGGTGGTCTTTTTACAGCTTTGTTAGTTGCATGGATTCTTGCATTTTTCTTTAAAGAACTCAGCCTACAGCATTGGATTACTGTCAGTTTAATAATTGTTGTAACCGGTACCCTCGGTGATCTGATTGAAAGTATGCTCAAAAGAAGCCTTCAGTTAAAAGATACCGGCACCATTTTACCGGGGCATGGCGGTATGCTTGACCGCTTTGATGGATTATTTATTTCTCTCCCATTTATCGCCTTTTATCTTTTCATTTGTCATGCTATCTGACGATTCTCCGTCAATTAATAAACAATATGAAAACTGTTACAGATCAAAAGAAATCATTTGTTACTGACTCCGGAATCATTATTCAAAGAGTCTATACTGCTTCAGACTCGGTTCAGGAACAACCCGGGCAATTCCCCTTTACAAGAGGTATTCAACCGGATATGTACCGAGGTAAACTGTGGACAATGAGGCAGTATGCAGGTTTTTCAACTGCCGTTGAATCGAATCTGCGATATAAATTCTTACTGAGCCAGGGTACAACCGGTTTATCGGTTGCATTTGATCTGCCAACTCAAATTGGATATGACAGCAATCATGCCTTTTCAGAAGGTGAAGTTGGCAAAGCCGGAGTAGCTATTGACTCTTTACAGGACATGGAAATTCTGTTTGATGGAATTGAACTGAGTAAAATCACTACTTCAATGACTATTAACTCAACTGCTTCCATTTTACTGGCAATGTACATCGCACTTGCTAAGAAGCAGGGAGCTGACCTGAAACAACTTTCCGGGACTATTCAGAATGATATTCTCAAGGAATATGCTGCACGAGGCACGTATATCTATCCGCCTAAACCATCCATGCGGATTATTACCGATATCTTTGAATATTGCAGCAAGGAACTGCCTAAATGGAATACAATCTCTGTTTCAGGATATCACATTCGTGAAGCAGGTGCTACTGCTGTACAGGAACTTGCATTTACACTGGCTGATGGTAAAGCCTATCTGAAAGCTGCAATTGAAAAAGGCCTTGATATCAATGTCTTTGCAAAACGTATTTCTTTTTTCTTTAATGCTCACAATAACCTCTTTGAAGAAGTTGCAAAATTCAGGGCAGCCAGAAAGATGTGGGCAGAAATAACACGAGCCCTTGGAGCTACTGATCCCAGGGCGCAAATGTTACGATTCCATGCTCAAACCGGAGGCAGTACACTGACTGCCCAACAGCCTCATAATAATATTATCAGGGTAGCAATTCAGGCATTAAGTGCTGTCTTAGGCGGAACTCAATCATTGCATACCAATGGTTTTGATGAGGCATTGGCTTTGCCAACAGAAGAGGCTGTTCAGATAGCATTGCGTACCCAACAAATTATTGCTTTCGAGAGTGGAGTTACCCAAACGGTTGACCCGCTTGGTGGATCCTTTTTTGTTGAGTCACTTACCAAAGAGATGGAAACTATTGCTAAACAATACATTCAGCAGATTGACGAAATGGGCGGTGCTGTGGCTGCTATCGAATCCGGTTTTATCCAAAATGAAATTGCCTCTTCAGGATACAGATACCAGCAAGCAATTGAATCAGGTGAGAGAATTATTGTTGGTCAAAATAAATTTACAGTGAAAGAACTGCCATTTGATAATTTGCTTCAGATTGATGATAGTGTAAGAATTGAACAGATTGCCAGACTTGAAAAATTAAAAGCTGAGCGGAACAATCATTCCGTAAGACTGGCACTTAATGAATTGAAAAGTGCAGCCGGGTCAGATAAAAACCTGATGCCTCCTATTATTCATGCCGTTGAGCAATACTGCACCTTAGGTGAAATCGCTGATATTATGAGAAATATCTTCGGTGAACACAAATAAAACTTTCAGTACTTTTTCCTGCTTTTACGTTAAGGATGAGTTACATCCTGTTTTTCTGAATCACATCCATTCCAACAAATGAAAAAGGTATATACTGCTATCCTGACAGGTCTGGTTCTGGAGTTATCTGATGGACTTTCACAACCGGCTCAGTACAATCTGCAAACAGCTATTGCAGTAGGCAAAATCATTAAAAATCACCCGGGTTATCCGGATATCAATAATCCTGCAGTTATACTTGAGCTTCAAGCGGGCAAGAAATTGAGCGGAAGCAAGAACTGGCACCGGTATTACAGATACGGGGAAAACTCACTATTATTATCTTTTGGTTCTTTAGGCAACAAACAGGTACTGGGGAATTTTTTTGCTCTGACTCCCCAACTATCTGTTCCTTTAATTGAGCAGAATAAACTGATGACATCATTTACATTAGGACTGGGAGTTTGCTGGTTTCAGAAACCCTATAACCGCATAACCAATGCAGAAAATATTATGGTGGGCTCAAAACTTAATTTTTGTGGGATTGCATCCTTTAACCTGTCATATCAACTTAGTTCTGAATGGCAGGTTTCATTAGCTCCTAAAATTTATCACAGCTCAAACTCACATTCTAATCTTCCTAATGCAGGAATGAACCTTCCGCTGCTTGCCTATGGAATAAAATACACAATTCACAAGGATGAACCACCGGACTCCATTGTCCCAGGCATTACGCACTTCAATAAACAAATCAGGTTCAGTATCCGCAGTGGAATCGCCTACAATCAATTTGGAGGTACGACAGCACCAGCTGGGCCACATTATCCGATTTATCTGTTATCATTCTTTGTCACGAAACAATTATCACCAATAAACAAACTTCAGTCGGGTTTAGAAGGTTGGTACAATACCGGTGTTTATGATTTTATTGTAAGTCAGGACTTCTATTCCGAAAATCAGCGAATAAAAAGCTATTCTTTGAACTGGTTTATCGGCCATGAATTTCTCTTAGGTCATGTCAGCCTGTTAACTCAGGGAGGTATTTATCTTTATCATCCCTTCTTTCGTGACAAACTATCCCGTCAGTCATCCTATACATTAAAAGAAAAACTAAAAACCATATTCCCGGCTCGTATTGGTCTCCAGTATTACCTCTATGATGAAACAGAACGAATGACCAATAACCTGTTTATCGGTATTTATATAAAAACCAATCTAGGCCAGGCCGACTTTTTAGATACCGGAATTGGGTACCGTTTTTAATAACACTTATTCAACCCAACGAATCTCCGACTTATTTTCCGGATTATACGAAAGATGGTCATTGTCAAGCATCCATTGAATGACAGATAAGGTTTTATCTTCATTCGGCAGATTTAATTGCTTAACCATTTCTGACAGTACAACCGGTTTTATCATGACAATAGCTTTAATCCGTTCAGAAATTGTTTCAAACTCTGCTTCGCTTAGCTGCAGCTTATTCCTTGACCGGCAGTAATCACAACTTCCGCAGCGAGTCTCCATCTTCTCACCAAAATAATTCAGTAACATTATCTGCCTGCACCGATGAAATGTAGAAGCATAACGGATAACTGCTGATTGCCGGACTTGAAACCGTTCCTTCCGGATTTGTAAAGAATCCCGGCTAACCTGCAGATCTTTTGATGCAATACGTTCTGCCAGGAAGGTTAGCTGAGGTTTGTCAGTCTGTTTCCGGTACTCCATGACACCTGACCGTGAAAGAAATTCAAGGTTCTTAATGACTGCCGATAGGTCAATAGCTGCCCTGACTGCTAATTCCTTTTCATTAATCTTAACAAACTCATCAAACACTCCGGAATAAGAGCGCAGAATAGTTTTTATAAAATAATCAAGTGCCGGATTTTGAATCTGGAACTTATAAAGTTCCATAGAATTAACAGTAAACATAAGGGATGAAGGAAGACTGATCGCTTCACTTAATGAGAGATATCCGTCCATTTCAAGAATTTTCAGGCTATTGTATGCCAGCAGAGTATCAAACTGATAATGAGAAGAAAACTCATTTATATCGAAATCATAACTTACCCCTAAACCAGAACCATCCGGAATCTGCAAAAAGTTCCCCAGTGCATGATACACCTTGCGAATGGTATAAACAGGCGGAAAAGACAATCTGAATCGCTGTTCAGCCATTTTAATTTCATCTTCGTTAAAGAACAAAACAGCATACGCCTGTTTTTCATCTCTTCCGGCTCTTCCGGCTTCCTGGAAATAAGCTTCAAGAGAATCCGGCATATCCAAATGAATAACAATCCGTACATCAGGTTTATCAATTCCCATTCCAAATGCATTTGTTGCAACCATTACTCTGACTTCGTTATGAAGCCAGCTTAATTGCCTTTTATTCCGCTCATCGGTTTGGAGTCCGGCATGGTAAAATTCAGCTGAAATTTCATTTTGCCTGAGTGTTACCGCAACATCCTTTGCAGCCTTACGGCTTCTCACATAAACAATGGTACTTCCGTTAACCTTATGTAGGATATCCAATAGCTTTGCAATCTTATCTTCATTATTCAGAACAATGTAGCTGAGATTTTTTCGTTCAAAGCTTTTTTGAAGTACATTTTCTTTCTTAAACAACAATCTTTTTTGAATATCTGAAACAACTTCCGGAGTTGCTGTAGCTGTTAGGGCGATAACCGGCACATCAGGATGTAATGATCTGATTTCAGCAATTTCTAAATAAGGTGGACGAAAATCATATCCCCATTGAGAAATACAATGTGCTTCATCAACAGCTATCAGGTTTACTTTCATTTTTTCAATCCTGGCCTTTGTGTATGCAGAGATCAGCCGTTCAGGAGATAAGTACAAGAATTTATAATTTCCGAAAATGGCATTATCAAATGCAACATCAACTTCATACCGGCTCATCCCTGAAACAACAGCCAAAGCCCGGATTCCCTTCTGGCGTAAATTCTCAACCTGATCTTTCATCAGTGCAATCAATGGAGAAACAACAAGACAAATCCCCTCTTTCATCATTGAAGGAACCTGGAAGCAAACTGATTTTCCGCCTCCGGTTGGAAGCAGCGCAAGGGTATCATTCCCGTCAAGCACCGAACATATAATTTCGTGTTGGAGCGGCCGAAAGGAAGTATGCCCCCAGTAACGTGTCAGAATCTGTATTGCTGTTTCCATAAATGCCTGTTAACTGTAAAGATAACAGCAATGCAGAAATCCAATATAACCAAAAGACAAAAGCCGGCTTAAAGCCGGCCTTGTCTTCCAGGTTTCTGGTATTATTTCTTAGCCAGATTTACTATTCCACCTCTTTTCACTAAAATATTGTCTCTGTAAGCTCGTGAAAAAACAGGATAAACTAATTTTCGCATTTCTTTAATATCTTTAATCTTCTTTTGCTTATTAAAAATATGTTCAATGATTGCACCTGATTCCAAAGGGCCTCTTGAAGAGATTGTTTTCACAATCTGTTCAATCCATGAACCTTTACGCAATTTCATTCCTGCTGGAACAGCACCAACTTTTGCAGCCGGATAACTGGAAGGAGCAACACCATTGGTTGTTGTTTTCCTGGGACGACCCCGACCTCTTTTAGCTGTAAGAGCTGGTGTGAACGATATGCCATTATCTTTATTTAATCTGGGCCTGCCACGTTTTTTAGCAGTATCCATCATATCTGGCTGAATATTGCCGCTTATTAATCCTTTAATTTGTCTAACAAGGTTCAATGTGTTTGTTAATTCCTTTTCTTGTTGTTCAAGGATTCTCAGGTTTGTTGTTAAAATGTTCTGAATATTAACCATGGGGATTGTTTTTTTACGTCAACTGCAAATATATTGCTTTTTTTGGTAAATACAGAAATAAGAGTTAATTATTCTTCAATAGCATACGCTTTATGATTTCATCTATTGAAATACCTTCAGCTTCTGCTTTATAGTTTTTCACAATCCGGTGTCGCAATACCGCAGGTGCAACAGCTATCACATCATCAATATCAGGTGAAAACTTACCATTTAGAGCAGCAAAAGCTTTCGCTCCGGTAATCAGGTACTGTGAAGCTCTTGGGCCTGCTCCCCATGCAATATAGTTATTGATATCTGAAGAGGCATTTGCGGTTCCCGGCCTGGATGACGATGCCAGTTTAACTGCAAAATGCAATACTGTATCTGTAACCGGAATCCTTTTAATTAAATGCTGGTATTCAATAATATCCTTACCTGAAATAATTTTTGACAAAACCGGTTCATAATCTGCGGTTGTGCTTTTTACAATTTCAATTTCCTCCCGTAATTCCGGATATCCGAGCATGATGCTGAACATGAATCGATCCAGCTGAGCTTCAGGTAACGGATATGTTCCTTCCTGCTCAATCGGATTTTGTGTAGCCAGAACAAAGAACGGATCATCCAGCGGATATCTTTTTCCGGATACCGTAACTGCCCGTTCCTGCATTGCTTCCAGAAGAGCTGACTGTGTTTTTGGCGGGGTACGGTTAATTTCATCCGCAAGGATAATGTTGGCAAACAGTGGTCCTTTGATAAACTTGAACTGCCTGTTCTCATCTAAAATCTCAATCCCGGTTATATCAGAAGGCATCAGGTCAGGGGTAAACTGGATTCGGTTGTAGGTTAAGCTCAGAACCTGAGCAACCGTATTAACCAATAGGGTTTTTGCAAGTCCCGGAACTCCGATCAGAAGGCAGTGTCCCTGACTAAATATTGAGACCAGGACATCCGTAATAACTGCCTCCTGGCCCACTATCACTTTGGCAATCTCCTGTCTTAAATTGGAATTCAGTTCAACGAGTTTTTTTATTCCTTCAGTATCACTTGAAAATAGTTTATCAGCCATAGTTAAATGTTATTGTGAGATCCATTGATTCAGGCCCGGGCAGTTTTTGTATTCATCACTAATCTGAACATAAACACTTTTTCGTTTTCGAGCAGCCCACTCCTCTAATACAGACTTGTTTTTATTTTCAAGGACGTACTCCTGAAGTTTCTGATAGTCCTGTTCAATATTGAGCCGATGAGGTTGTGTTCGAGATTTCAACAGAAAAATTTTAAATGCCGGATTCCCTTCATTGGTTTGAAGTAAGACCGGCTGAGATACTTCCCCGGGTTGTAATTTATCCAGATGAAAAAAGATAGTAGGATCAATCTGGTCACTTTCAAAACGTGTATTTCCTGTTTGAGGATTAAACACATTGCCTCCGTTATTTTTTGTATCAAGGTCATCACTATATCTGATGGCTGCTTCATCAAAGGTCAGGTTTTTTTCACTCAATAAATGATAAATGCTATCCGCTTTTAACCTGACTTTCTGGATGTCACTCTCGGTGACTTTGGGTTTAATAAGAATATGACGTGTATTAAACTGTTCACCTCTTCGTTCAACCATCTGAATGATATGAAAGCCAAACTTTGTTTCAACAACATCACTTACCTCACCCGGTTTAAGTTTGAAAGCTGCAGCTTCATATTCAGGTACCAGATCTCCTCTGCTATGAAATCCCAATTCTCCTCCATTCCGTGCAGAACCATCCTGTGAATACAATACAGCCAAGGTTGAAAATTCTTCACCTTTTTCTATCCTTTTCCGGTATTGCTGCAACTGCTCCTTTACCTTCTGTTTTTCTTCAACACTTGCAAAAACTGTAAGCTGAATCTGTCCATACTCGATTTCAGAATTGATATAAGGAAGGCTGTCAACCGGTATCTTTTGATAAAACACCCGGATATCTGCAGGAGACACTGAAACATCTTTTGTGATTTTCTGCTGCATGTTTTGTACTTTAAGCTGCTCACGGATTAATGGCCGGTATTCATCTTTAATTTCAACTATTGATTTTCCATAAAATGCTTCTAATTTCTCCTTTGAACCAAATTGTTTGATATAATACTCCAGATTGCGGTCAATTTTTTCATCTACCTGTGAGTCACTGACTTCAATGCTGTCAATTTCGGCCTGGTACAATAAAAGCTTACTGAATAATGCCTGCTCCAGAATCTGGCATTTGATATTCTGATTCGCATAATTCCCTGCGCTCAGGTATTGGTGATATTGAGTTTCAATTTCTGAATTCAGAATTATGTTCTTACCAACGGTAGCAACAATAAAATCCAGGGCATGACCGGTTTGAGAACGGCTTTCGGCAGTCAGCATAATTGTTAATACAATTGTAAAAAGAACAATTCTTCTAATTTGGTATGTTCTCATAAATTTCTACATCCTTATTCAGGATTGCCTTTTCTATTGATTTTTTCTCCATGTCTCTGATAAGTTCCAGTTTTCGTTTATTCAGAATAAGAGCTTTAATATTTTCCTTTTCAAATGCTAACGGGCTTAAGCTTTCCTTAATCTTAAAGTCAATAATCCGAATCAGATAAACAGAAGAACTGTCAGTTACTTCAAGCTCCCGGTTATTTCTGAGAAAATGTTCTTTGTCGTAAGTACGGATTGGGACACTTTTTATAAGCTCATCAAAAATAATCCAGTTTTCCTCATCAAACCTAAAATCGGTTGCAAACTGATAGCAATAGTCAGCTAATAGTCTTTTATCTTTTTCACTTGATGACCTGAACCAGTTGCGAAGTTTATCCAGCTTAGGGGCTTCACGCGGAACTTTAACATAAACTACCTTCAGGATATTATTCTTCAATTCAAAATTCTGAGAGTTTGCATTGTAATAATCAGAGATTTCCTTTTCCGTTACATTGGTATCTAGCCGTTGGTTGATCCATTCACTTTCGTAAATATAAGAAATGAGTGAAGTCCGGTATTCTTCCAACTGAGCTTCAACCTGCATCATTTTATCCGGCAGGTTTTTTTTTGCCTGGTACAAGATCACTTCTTTACGAATCCAGTTGTCAATAAAACTTTTTGCCATCAGCACACTATCTTCATAATGCGTCTTTTCAGGGATCAGTTTTCGGAGATCATCCAATGTAAAAATCTTATCATACGCTTTAGCAAGAGCAACTACCTTAGTTTCAGAATCCTTTTTAAAGAACGACTTTTTACATGATCCGGCCAATAACCACGCGATACAGCCTATTGCTATTAATAATAGATGATAAGAATCCGGCTGTTGTTTTGCCAATGCTGTTATTATTACTTACCAATTGTTTTAAGTACCGCTTCATTAATTTGTACCTTGTACTTACTTCGCAGTGAATCAATCCATTCCTGTTCAAGGTAATTTTGATAATCAGAGGTAATCAGTCCCTTTGCTTCATCCAGTGATTTAGGCATGGGCTTAAGCACATCCAGAATATCAATAACGATTACCTGATTGCCTTTGTTAATATCAGATACGATTCCTTTCTCCCAATTAATTCCATCAATTATTTCATTATCTCCCTTGCTAAAGGTTCCTTCATTAATTGACACATTTAATTTTGATTTTTCATTTATGTCAGCTGCAATTTTATCAGGACCGACACCTTTCTTTATCATTTTTTTCACTTTTCCGGCAATTGCTTTATTCTGGCACGTATAAATAATGGCTTTGCAACGATCACCCCACATATAATTCGATTTGTTTGCCTTATAAAACTCCAATAATCCGGCTGAATCTTTTACAGCTTTTGACCAAACCATTCTGTCAGTTAAATCAAACAGTAAAATTCCGTCCCGGTATTCATTCATCAGAATTCTGAACTCAGGATATTTATTTTCCAGTTGTGATTCTTCATAAGCAAGACACATATTGTTTACATAATCGTCATACATGCTGTAGCCTATAGCCTGAGGAGTTGATGCACTACCGGTTCTTTTAGTTTGTCTGGATTCAATAAAATAAGCAAAATCATGTTGCGAATAAACCTTTTTACCCAAGCTAAAAACAGGTTTATTCAACCGGGAGAGCGATTCAGCTTTGAAATCACCATGAATCACACTTGTATCCAATGCATTAATAAGTTCATCTTTACTTTTTACAAATTCTTTAAAATTATATTCTTTTTTAATTCGTTCAATCATAGACGATTTACTCATTTCAGATCGCGAGTCACGTTGTACCTGATTTTTAATTTCATTCTTTTTATCATCAAAAGAAGCAAGTGCACGTTTTTCAAGCCGTTTAATAATATGCCAGCCATAAGAAGTTCTTACCGGAGCTGAATAATCGCCATCCTTGGCTAATGAAAAAGCCTCTTTCTCAAATTCGGCAACCATACGGCCTGTACCAAACCAAGGTAACACGCCCCCGTTTTGTGAAGAACCGCGGTCATCACTATATTGCATAGCAAGGTCTTCAAATTTTTCACCTGCCTTCAGCTTATTGTAGATTTCATCAATTTTCAACTTTGCCTGCTGCTGAACCGAGTCAGGAGCATTGGGTGCTACCTTAACCATAATATGAGCAACATGGATTTCACCGGAAGCTGGTCGTATGTCTGTACATCTGATGATGTGATAGCCAAATTTTGTCCGAACCGGCATTGATATTTCGCCTGGTTTCAGCTTATACGCAGCTGATTCAAACGGATAAACCATCATCAACGAGGTAAAATAGCCAAGATCTCCCGAATTATCAGCTGCAGATGGATCTTCAGATGCCAATTTTGCCATTTCTTCAAAGCTGCTGCTGTTGATAGAAGATTTCAGTTTCAGCAAATTCTTCAGGCTGCTTATTCTTTCATTCATCAGGCTGTCGGTTTTAAACACCTTCCTGACTAAATTCTCGTACTCGGATAATCGGCCTGATGAAATTGTTTTACCTAACAGATGATCCCTGATTATCATAATCCGCGCATAGGCTTCTGCAGTGTCACGCGGTAACGCATCCGAGGATACCTTAATCAGAATTTGACTGGCCCGAACTTCTGTTTTCATCCGTTCATAGGCTTCCTTGACAAGTTCTTCAGAAACATCCTTATCCGTTAGATATGGCTGAGCCAATTGTTTTCTATATCCGTTTAACTCATTAATAAATGATTCGGCAGTATCCAGTTTCTGCGCCTCTGCTTCCTTTACCTTCAGCTTATAATTGATAAATAACTGCATGTACTCATTAACAGCAGCGGGATCACCAATATCGCTTCGGTTATTGTTTTTCCGGTAAACCCGATCAAATTCGGAACGGGTTATTGAATCACCATCAATCGTAAGAATGATAGGGTCAGTTTGAGCAACAGCATTACTGCGGATTAATAAGAAGCAACTAAGAACTAATAAAACAAACTTTTTCATTTTTATTACTTGATTTAGGTTGTGATTTTTTCAAAAAGCAGGCAAATGTAACTAAACTATGATAACAGTTTTGCAAGCTATCAGCTCTGCGGTGAATACGCGATAAAACGAATGTTAAATAATTATTAACCAGAATTTAAGCTCAGGCAGGTTTGATTTGGTCCAATGCACTTACCTTAGTAGCTGGAACCCGCTCAAAAGGGATGGTACATCCGGATCAACGGGATTCATTTACATCTTCTCAGAATTACAGAAGATCTCTAACTCTAAACTGGCATGCTCTTCCTTGACACTTATATTGCAACCTGTCATTATAAGAATCAGGGCTACACCATCCTGAATTAAAGATGTTAACAAGGTTGATTTTATTGTCTTTCCACGTAATTTTGCATTATGGCAGTATATCGGTTTAAGGTTTCATTTGAAAGTTTAGATTTCATTTCGCGTGATATCGATATCCGATCAGATCAGACTTTTTATGACCTTTTTCTGGCAATTCAACATGCAATCGGATTTGATACTATTCAACATGCCTCCTTCTACATAAGCAATGATAACTGGACCTTAGGTCAGGAAATCTCAACAGCAGATAAAGGCAGCAATTCAATCCGGATGCATGATGCAGCATTAGCAGACTGGGTCAATGATCCTCACCAGAAAATTTTCTACATTTATGATTTTACTGCAAACTGGTCCTTCCAGATTGAGCTCATTAAAATAATGATCCGCGAGGAACCCGGAAGGACATACCCGTTTTGCTCAGGAGTTTCGGGAGCAGCACCCAAACAATATGTTATTCAGCCATCTCCTAAACACCATCATCCGGATGAAAAAGATCGGTTAAACCTGGTTGAAGAGGAGGATCCGGGAACAGTGCCTGAAGATGATTTTGGAGAAGATTCTTATGATGAACAAGACAATACTTCTTTTAATGAGGATGATGAGGATGAAGATGACACTTCTGATTCTGAGCCTGACCATGAAGAAACAGAAGGCTATGAAGAAGGCCAGCAGGAATATTGATTCTATTTCCCTGATTTGAAAAAGCTGATTGTTATAACCGGCCCGACTACTTCGGGCAAAACTGAAACTGCCATTGCGCTGGCATTACGCTACCAAACCGAAATCATTTCAACTGATTCAAGACAGTTTTATCGGGAATTGGAAATAGGGACTGCTAAACCCGATTTGAATCAGCTAAAGGCCGTTCATCATCATTTTATTAATTCCCTGTCAGTATATGATGAATATTCAGCCGGTAAGTATGAACAGGATGCCCTTCAGCTTATCGAACAGTTATTCCAAAAAAACAAAATCCTGATTGCTGCCGGTGGATCCGGGCTGTTTATTCAGGCATTGCTTTACGGTTTTGACCGACTTCCGGCAGCTGATCCGGGCTTACGGGATGAACTGAATTGCATGTCGCTCCGGGAACTTCAGAAACTTTTGTCAAATCTTGATCCTGATTATTTTCACCGGATAGACCAATTCAATCCACGCAGGCTGATAAGGGCTATTGAAGTTTGTAAACTTACCGGTAAACCCTATAGCACTCTCCTTCATTACAAAAAAGCAAATAGAAATTTTGACTTTTTATTAATTGGGCTGGATGTAAACCGTGAAGAACTTTACAGAAGAATTGATAACCGCGTTAATGACATGGTTCAACAAGGGCTAAAAGCAGAAGCCCTGTCATTTTATGAGTTCAGACATCTGCCTGCCCTGAAAACAACAGGCTACCTGGAATGGATCCCACATTTTCAAGGAATAATTTCCGAATCTGAAGCGATCCGGATTATTAAAAGAAATACCCGTCATTATGCAAAAAGACAATTAACCTGGTTCAGGAAGATGAAAGACCTGAAATGGTTACGACCTGATAACGAAATTTTATTCAGAGCTTGTGATGAGTTTGTTGTTCGGCAGGCCGGTTCTGACTGATAATAAAGAATGAGCGATCTCATTAAAAAGTATCTTTTTACTCTTTTTATATCATATAATTATATGATTTTTAAAAAAGTATTTTGCAATTAAAATTCAACTGTTAATTTTGCCACCGAAACCTAAATTAAAGTTTTTTAATCTTTTCTCGTGACTGAAAATGAAAAATATTCTAAAAGGATCAGCTCATTCAAACCTAACAATATCTGAAAACAGGAGAAACAATAAAGTTCTGAAAAGCATTATGCAGGTGGTTTTTGTTATTACTCTACTGATGCTTGTTTTTGTAGCTTCTTATAAAGTTTAGATTACTCCTTTATAAAAAATATCTTCTCAGATCTCCTGAACCGAAATAACAAATGAGATTCGTTCGTTTTTTTTAAACGGCACATTCCACATACCTGAATAGTTAATTAATACAGGAAGCCTGCCGGTTTCCAGTTCCCCTGTTTCGATCTCCATCTTGATATCCATATCAATTAGCAATGATTTATATTTAAGTGAATAATTCCGTGCAATTATTGAAAACGTCTTTCTATCAAACCATGATTCCAGATAGGTTATAAAACCTGCATCCGAATGTTTATGGATATCTTGTTTCAATACACATCTAAAAACATAACAAGGAATACTGTCATGGTATTTCTCAACTGCTAATGAATAATCATAGGACTCGGACAGGCTTTCATCAAATATGGAAGCTTTATTGCCAATTACCGGCAATCCCTTGATTGGCCTGCCCGGTTGAAATATCAGTGTCTTAATCTGCTGCCGGTATTTTTCCAGTTTTGTTTCAGCCTCTTTTTCCCTGAGCGGATAAACCGTGGGTGGTGAAACTTTATAAACCCCTTCCGGAAAAAATACATTATCCAGCATTTCGATGGTCAGGTAAGCAGGCTGGCCTTTCCGGTTATAAAACTTCCCATCTACTGTTTCTGAATTATCCTGCATTTGCCTTTCATCACCATTTATTCTTTGAACAGCATTCTTCTGCCTGCTGGCGGTAACTTCACCTTTTCTGTTTTTAATTTCGGTATAAGAATTTATGGTATACTGAAAGCGGTGCAGGTTTGTAAATGCTTCATGAAAGGAAGTATCCTCTTTCATCATCTCGATAAAATCAGTAACTGAGAAACCCGAACTTACCGCACTGACAACAACCGAATCAAGAGTTACAATTTTCTCTATACCCTGGCAATTGCCGGATGAAAAGGGCAAAAAGTCAATCAATAAAAAGAGAAGAAGCTTATTCAGCTGCACGTACACATCAGCTACTTGAACAAGCCATGTAAATCACCCTGTACCCTGGAGATAATTTCACCCAGTTGCTCATTATTTTCTGCAAAATTGATTTCATCAATATCAACAATCAGAAGTTTACCAGATTCATAACCTGATATCCATCCTTCATACCGCTCATTTAATCTTTTCAGATAATCAATCCTGATTGTATTTTCATACGGCCTTCCCCGTTTCTCAATCTGGTTAACGAGTGCCGGAACCGTTCCCCTGAGATAAATCAATAAATCAGGAGGAGTCACAAAATTCATCATCAGGTTAAATAGGTTCAGATAGTTGTGATAATCACGGGTAGTCATCAACCCCATTGCATGCAGGTTAGGAGCAAAAATATAGGCGTCCTCATAAATTGTTCTGTCCTGAACAACATGCCTGGAACTTTTTTTCATGTTGATCAGTTGCTGAAAACGACTGTTGAGAAAGAATATCTGCAAATTGAAAGACCATCTCTGCATGTCTTCATAAAAATCATTGAGATATGGGTTATCGTCAACTGATTCATAATGTGCTTCCCATTTAAAATGCTTGGCAAGTAAGCCTGTCAATGTTGTTTTACCTGAACCGATGTTACCAGCAACTGCTATGTGCATAACTAAAAAGAATAATTAAAGTTTCATTAGGTATATTACTGCAAATAAAACACAAACCTATTGAACAAAGTAAATGCTTCAGCAGTTGTTAACAAATATCTGCAATTCAACATTCAGATTTAAGTTTTAACCTTCTGGCGAACGGTCGGTTTTTCTTTTTCGTGTTTGCCTATATTTGAAGCGTTGTGAACGCTATGCTCTGTAACCTTGCTGTCTCAAATTATGCACTGATAGAGAAACTGGAAGTGGACTTTAGCCGTGGGTTAACCATCATTACCGGTGAAACCGGAGCAGGTAAGTCCATTTTAATCGGAGCACTTGGCATGATATTGGGCAACCGGGCAGATACTTCGGTTTTACTGAACAAATCAGTCAAATGTATAATAGAAGGTGAATTTGATTTAAGCCAATATCCGCTTCAGTCATTCTTTCAAAATAACAACCTTGATTACGATTCGCATTCTGTTATCCGCAGAGAAATCAGTCCTGAAGGTAAATCACGGGCATTTATCAATGACACTCCGGTTACGTTGTCTGTTCTGAAAGCATTCACATCCTGCCTGATTGACATTCATTCTCAACATGAATCATTAACTCTGAATGACAGTTCCTTCCAGACCGAAGTACTTGACCTGTTTGGAGAAAATGAAAAAGCAGCACTACTCTTTGGAAAAAGATTCAGACTTTGGGAAGAGAAAAAACATCGTCTGTTACACTTGCAGGAAGTTGCTGCCCGTTCTCTTGCTGAATCAGATTATCTCCGATTCCAGTTTAATGAACTTGATGAGGCAGAAATTCAGCCGGATGAGTTAAAAACACTGGAAGAAGAAGCTTCCATGCTTTCTCATGCTCAATTAATAAAGGAATCTGCATCAACTGCAGTTCAATCGTTGTCTGAATCTGAAAACAGTATTCTCTCCCATCTAAACAGCATAACCAGTCTTTTAAAATCTGCCTCCAGGTTTAATAAACCGATTGAAGATGCAGGAATCAGACTGATGGCTGCAGCAGTCGAGTTGAAAGATCTTGTTGCCGAACTGGAATTAATTGCCGAAAGAACAGAGATGAATCCTGAACGGCTTCAACAGATTGAACAACGCCTGGATCTGCTTAACCGGCTGATGCAAAAACACAGACTAACCGACAGCAATTTACTAACTGATAAGAAAGAAGAAATCAGGAACAAGCTTGAGAGTTTTGAAAATACAGATTCTGAAATTCTACAACTGAAATCAGAAATTGAAAATGAAGAGGGCGACCTGCTAAAGGCAGCAGAAAGAATAAGCAACCGAAGAAAAGAAGCGGCTATAAAACTGGAGAATGAGCTTGTAAAAATGTTTCCTTCCTTGGGTCTTCCCCAGGCTACAATTCAAATTGAAGTGAACCCTCTCAATAAACAGGAGATGAATTACACAGGCATTGACCGGATCAGATTTCTCTTTTCAGCCAATAAGGGAATCTCACCTGCAGAACTGAATAAAGTTGCTTCGGGTGGCGAATTATCCAGATTAATGCTTTGCCTAAAAGCCCTGATTGCTCATAAGAAGGCCCTTCCGACCATCATCTTTGATGAAATAGATACAGGTATTTCGGGAGAAACAGCCATGAAGGTAGGTTCCATTATTCGTGAAATTTCAAAAAACATCCAGGTGATTGCCATTACTCATCTTCCACAAATGGCTGGTAAAGGAGATTCCCATTATCATATTTATAAAGAAACTAAAGGCAAAATTCCTGCAACCAGGATTTTCAAACTAAACCGGGAAGAACGAATTCGCGAAATTGCAAGAATGCTCACGGGAGATCACATAACAGAAGCCGGCTTAAAAAACGCACGTGAACTTTTAATTTGAATTTCTGTCAATCAATTAATACAATAACTTATAATCATGAATAACTTACTCAAAGGAAAACGCGGAATTATTTTTGGAGCACTTGATCCCAACTCAATTGCCTGGAAGGTGGCCCAGAGATGTCATCAGGAGGGTGCAACCTTCACCCTTACCAATGCTCCTGTTGCACTTCGTTTCGGAGCAATTAATCAACTTGCCCAAGAATCTAATGCCCGGGTAATTCCTGCTGATGTTACCTCAGATACGGATATCCAAAACCTGATTGACAAATCAGTTGAAGGATTAGGAGGCAAGATTGACTTTATCCTTCACAGTGTCGGTATGTCATTGAATATCCGTAAAGGAAAAGCTTATACTGAGCTCGATTATGAGATGTTGAAAAAGACCCTGGATATTTCTGCAATCTCTTTACACCGGTTACTCAAAATCTGTATGGAAAAAGATGCAGTTAATGATTGGGGAAGTATTGTTGCTTTAACCTACATTGCTGCCCAACGTGTATTTCCTGATTATAATGAAATGGCTGATGCCAAGGCCTTGCTTGAAAGCATTGCCCGAATGGCCGGTTATTATTATGGTATGAAAAGAAAAGTCAGAGTAAATACTATTTCACAATCACCTACCAGGACAACAGCGGGCAGCGGAGTAAAAGGGTTTGATTCCTTTTTTGAATATGCCGATGCAATGTCACCGCTGGGTAATGCAAATGCAGAAGATTGTGCTAATTACTGTGTTGTTATGTTCTCGGATCTGACCCGGATGGTAACCATGCAGAACCTGTATCATGATGGCGGATTTTCGACTATGGGAGTTTCCAATTCAGTAATGGACCGCATAAAATAATAACTTTTATAGTGAAGGTATCCATTAAAAAAAATAATAAATTTGCTACCTGATCAAATTCTTGCCTCATTGAAGACAAGTTTATTAACCTTATGTTTCATTCTGTTCTCCGGATATTGGTCTTTTGCCCAGCATTCTCTGAATGAACTGCTGGCAACCTGCCGCAAAGCAAAAACTGAAACTGAAGATAACGGGAGAATGCTGAAAACATTTTTCCATTCAAATCCGGACAAATTTCAGACAGGAATGAAATTATATAATCAGGCAAGAGCTTCATTTGAAGAATGGATTGAATTTTACAAACTGGAAGTTACTGCAACCATCCAAGATAAAGATAAGCAAGCTGATCATAATAAGATTAGAAGTAAAATTGAAACTGCCTTGAATGATGTTGCTTCCTTTAATGCATTTTATAACAATATAAGTGTTGCAGACAATTCAAGCCCAGTAGCTTATAAAGCACCTCCGGTCATTTCAGAGGTAAATGCCTGTTTAAATTCTGCTGTTTCATTTATCCGGCTGATTAAGGACTCGAGAAGAGAAAAACAACAAATCCTGAAGAACGATCTTTATGACCAGTTATCACGATATCATATAATCTCTTTTACTGAACTAAAATAAAACAAAAACCGCATATGAAAAAGTACCTGTTACCCGGAATCATCATACTTGCTGGAATAGCGCTAATCGGATATCGCTATTTAGCATCAGGAAGCATTAATAACCTGGAGTTGAAAATAGAATCTACTCCATTGCTCATGCCATCCTGCTATAAGGTTTACGGAAATCCGGAGGCTGCCAGCGGACAACACTATCTCTTCAAAATGATGATGACCAACAATGGGAGCAGCCCTATTCAAGGGGTTAAAGTCAGCTACACCATCCCAAAGTACATTGAAAAAACCGAACTGGCAAAAGTTCCGGTAATTAACCCCGGTCAATCTGTTGTTTTAGCCTGCTATCCTGCTTTTAATGATGATGTTGTTGAAAAAACCACTTCGTCAAAAGAAAAAGTAAAAATTGAAATTGAGAGTAAAGGGGGATCAACCGAGAAAGAATTTGCCTTTGAAATGAAAGGGCGCAATGAGTTCGTGTATTCTTCTTTACCATCAGATGAAATCAGAAGCTATTCAGACATGTTTGACAATGATAACTTACTGGCCTGCCTGGTCACACCTGAAGATCCGATAGTAAAATATTATACTCAGCAAATTCAGGAGAAGTTATTGAAAGGTGAAGTAACTATTGAAAACAATCCCAATGAAGGAGTTCGTTTCCTGATGGGAATTTATAATGCTACCTATCTCAGCCATATGGTTTACAGCGGCACTGCAGGGGTCCCCGAAAAATTTGATGATGCCACAACTTCGATGGTTCAAAATATTCGCCTTCCTCGTGAGCTGATTACCGGCAATACCGGATTATGTATAGAGTTGAGTATTCTTTATGCCAGCGTAATGATGTCTGCCGGAATGAACCCTGTAATTTACCTGATTCCCGGTCATGCATATCCGGGATTCAGAATGGCAGGTCAGTATTTTGCTCTGGAGGCAACTGCAATAGGAGGTGAAAACCTGCAAGGGGGGCGAAAAAGTGCCGAAGAAGCCTTTAAAGCAGGGATGAAAAATCGTGATGAGTTTTTTCAGGCTGCCCAAATGGGTGATGATCGCTTTAACCTGATTGATATCCGTCAGTTGGTTTCTGAACAAATCAAACCGATGGAATTAAAAGACGATGCTTTTCTCAGACAAAAAGTTGATCAGATAGCAGCTTCCTGGGCTAGCGGTGGAGTTTCGATTCCTGAAAATATTCAGTACCAGCCAGAACAATTAACCGGTGGCGGTGGTGGTAACTCCGGTGGTGGTGGTGGTGGTGGTGGTGGTGGTGGAAATTCTGGTAGCAACATGCCTGTATACTCCGGACCGGTTAGTTTTAATTACCCTCGAGGCTGGTCAAGAATAAACCGGCCGAGTCCGCAACTCCCGCAATTGATCACTCAGTTTATTTCTCCTGATCAAACAGCTACCCTGCAGGTCTATCAGATTCCTGGAGCCAACGATGGTTATGCTGCATTACAGATGCTGGAGCAGCCTCTTTATATGCTAGGAAGCCAAATTCAATATCAAGCTGCAGGAAACGTAGGTTCCTTTCAGGTATTCAATGGTATAACTCAGTCCGCAAATGGCACCATGAGCTGGCAGGCATATCTGAAAAGAACCAATAATGGAGTTGCCGGTCTGATCCTAGGTGATGCTGGCGGAACTGGTGCCTATAACGGAGTTTTCAATCAAGTTCTTCAAACACTCAGATAATTCAATAATATTAAAACTATGAAAAAGAAACTAGCACTGCTTACCCTTGTGATTTCAGGCTTCTGCCTTCAGCTGAAGTCCCAGGAAGTTGTTAAACCTCTCAAAGTAAATATTGAACTTGCTATTGATGAAAATGGAAATGCCCAGGCAACCTATCAGACCAAATTAAATGCAGGTCAATGGGACGCCTTTAAGAGAAGTATGGGAAATAACCAGTCTCTTTTAAAAAGGAGTATTGAACGTTCTTTACCTGCCTATTTTCTGACTGATTTCAAATATGAAGAAGATGCAATGGATCGTTCTTATTCATTAAAATTTAATGCCTATGGGATGTGCCATATTGATGCTTCCGGCAAATGGGTGGCAGAATTGGATGTCAAGAATCCGGATATCACTAAATTGGATGACAACACCTACATGATCATTTCTGAGATGGTATCAGGCGGGCAGTTAATTCAGGCAAATCAGAAGATTATTTTCCCATCTTCAGCCTCTGATATAAAAGAAGAGAAAGATGCATTTGGTAAAGCCATATTTACTTTTAAAATGAGCGGCTCGTCAGCAACCGGAAAAACCATGCAATATGCAGGGATTGGGCTGCTTATAATCGGAGCAGTACTGATGTGGAGAGCTTCTAAAAGTTGATATTTTGCAAAAGCGGCAATAGCTCAGTTGGCAGAGCGTTGGCTTCCCAAGCCGAAGGTCGCGGGTTCAAACCCCGTTTGCCGCTCGCTTCTTATTTGGGCTGTACCTTAACTGGCTGAGCTGGTTCACCTTCAGACAATAACCTGAGTTCCTGCATCAGCAATTCCGGTGTATGATAACCGGAGATTACATTCAGCATTGAGAAATTTTCATCTAAAATGACAAAACTAGGATAGCCCATCTTTCCGCCAAGCAGTGCTAAGGCAATTTCATTGGCTTTAAACTCCGGCCGGTAAACAAACATCTGATCCCGAAACCGGATTGTATCTTTCCCTTCAGCATTGAGCTTGACTGCATGAAAATTCTCATTCAGATAATTTACCACCGTATCATTTTTGAAGGTTGTTGCATCCATCCTTTTACACCATCCGCACCAGTCGGTATATACATCAATAAAAACCTTCTTTGGTTCGGTTTCATTTTTCACTACGGCCTCTTCGAATCCAGTCCACTTTATTAAACTGCTTTCAGCAACAGGCTTCCCTGTTTTATCTGCTGATTGTGACTGGCAGGAATTCATTCCAAGGGATAAAATCAGCAGAGCCGATAGCCTGCACACTTTAATTGTAATATTTCTCATGTTGGTTTAATCTCGATTAAATAAATTTTCCTTTTAGTTTGTCAGCTCTTCCCAGACCAAATCTTTCAACTTTTCAATACCAAAACCAGTAACTGCTGAAATCATAACACTCTGAACAACGCTGCCATCCTTATGTTTATCCTTTGGGAGCGCTTTTTTTATTTCCCTTATCAATTCTTCATCAAGCAAATCACATTTTGAAATTGCAATCACCCTTCGTTTTAAGAGTAATTCGGGGTTATGTTGTTTCAACTCATCCAATAAAGTTTTATATTCCTTCTTTAAGTCATTACTGTCTGCTGGAATTAGAAACAGCAATACGGAGTTGCGTTCAATATGTCTGAGAAAACGAAGTCCAATACCTTTACCCAGATGTGCTCCTTCAATAATACCGGGAATATCAGCCATAACAAAGGAGCGGTTATCCCGATAATAAACCATCCCTAATTGTGGAACAAGTGTTGTGAAAGGATAGTTTGCAATCTCGGGTTTTGCTGCCGACACAACAGACAGCAGTGTTGATTTTCCGGCATTGGGGAATCCAACCAATCCGACATCAGCCATCAGCTTAAGTTCCAGAATTTTCCATCCTTCTTCCCCAGGTTCGCCCGGCTGGGCATGTTGTGGTCTCTGATTTGTTGCTTTTTTGAAAAACGAATTCCCCTTTCCTCCTCTTCCGCCCCGAGCTAAGACAAACTCCTGGCCATCCTGTTCAATCTCAAAGATAGCCTGACTCGATTCTTCCGCCCGGCAGATTGTTCCAAGAGGCACTTCCAAGATTTCATCTTTGCCATCAGCACCTGTTCGGTTATTGCTTCCTCCCTTTTCACCATCTCTGGCAACAACATGTTTCCGGTACTTAAGATGGAGCAAAGTCCATAATTGTTTATTGCCTTTTACGATGATATGCCCGCCCCTGCCTCCATCACCTCCGTCTGGCCCTCCTTTTGGATTATGCTTAGCTCTGTGGAAATGCAAAGATCCGGCACCTCCATTGCCCGACCGGAAATGAATTTTTACATAATCTAGAAAATTTGTTTCTGCCACCCTGCTTTGATATGTCAAAAATAGCTTAGCTATCAATGATTATAGAATCCGGACTTCTTCAATATACTCACCACCAAGACCCTCATTCATCCGTTGCCTGATCTTTTCCTTTTCAAACTGCAAATCATTTTTTAAGGGCGCTGATGATAAACGGACAATCAACATGTTACTACGAATGGTGATATCCAGTGTTCTGCGGGCAACTACTTCCCCCATCACCTGTCCCCACACATGTGAAAGGTTTGTCTGCAGCAGTTTGTCACGCAACTGGTAATCATCAATCAGCTGACGGATAACATTACCAATTGACGATTTGTTTGAATTTTTCATACTTTGAGTAAAGGTATTCCAGCTCTAATTTCATAAAAAGAAGACTCTATTCCGGCATTTCTCAGGATTGTATCCAGCCGTTCTCTGGCTGTATGGGTTATAAACATCTGGCCAAAACGATGCTGTCTGACCAGCAGAATCAGTCTTTCAACCCGCAAATCATCCAGCCGGTCAAATAAATCATCAAACACCATGATTGGCTTCATGCCCTTATGTTCTCCAAGAAAACTGAATTGTGACAGCTTCAAAGCAATCAAAACAGATTTCTGCTGCCCCTGTGAACCATAACGTTTTACATTCATACAATCAACCGAAAAACTCAGATCGTCTTTATGAATTCCGGTGGTGGTAAACTGAACTGCCAGATCCTTTTCAAAAGATGAAATCAGCAGCTCTATTGGCTCAGCTTCATTCAGCTGGGATTCATAACACATTGATGCTTCTTCTTGTCCATCGGTTATCAACTCATAATATCGGACAAAATGCTTCTCAAGCTCCTTACAGAACAATTTCCTTTCTGTATAAATTGATACTGATAGTGAGGAAAGCTGTTCGTTATAAATAGCTAGTGTTTCAAAATCTGATTTATCTTTTATTGTTTTCCTGAGTAGCCTGTTTCTTTGTTCCAGTAACCGCAGGTAAGCATTCAGGTTATCCAGGTAGGTTCGACTAACCTGTGAAATGATACGATCTATAAATTTTCTCCGCTCATCACTTCCCCCGGTTATCAGTTCATGATCAGTTGGGGTAATCATCACTACCGGGAACTTACCAATATGATCAGCCAGCCGCTGGTATTCCTTGCCATTAAGTCTAAACTGCTTTTTCTGGCCTGTTTTCATACTGCACACCACTTCATTTTTATTTTCATCATTCTGAAAAGTTCCTTTAACCATCATAAAGGATTCGTCTTTTAGAATGTTCTGGCTATCACCAGAAGTAAAATAACTTTTACAAAGACTCAGGTAATGAATAGCATCCAGAATATTTGTCTTACCGCTACCATTGGGCCCGGTAATGCAATTAATTCCTGTATGAAATTGAAAATGCCCCTCAGGATAGTTCTTGAAATTTAGCAGTTCCAGTGATTTTAAAAACATCCTGCAAAAGTCGGAAGATTAAAATTTATTCCGGAGTTGTGTACCCAATGATTATGAACCTACTTTTCTACATTTACAAAAAATTTCAGACTCATGGCTTCCCGAAGAAAATTTATGAAACAATGCTGTGCAGCAGCTTTCTCTGCTCCTCTCGTTAGTAATAAGTTATTTACCTCCGGATTAGAGGCAGAACTGGAGCGGATTAATAAACTACCGGTTGAACAGGCAGCTGCTGACGAAGATTTCTGGAGCTGGATCCGTGATTGTTACTCTGTATCTCCGACCCTTATAAATCTGAATAACGGAGGGGTATCTCCTCAACCCAGGCAGGTTCAGGATGCCATGATCCGGTACTACAAGTTATCAAATGAAGGGCCGTCTTATTTCATGTGGAGAATCCTTGATAAAGGTCGTGAATCACTACGAAGCAAACTTGCCCTGCTTGCAGGTTGCTCAGCTGAAGAAATTGCAGTCAACCGAAATACCACCGAAGCACTTGATACTGCAATTTTCGGAATCAACCTGAAACCAGGTGATGAAGTTATACTCACAAAGCAAGATTATCCAAATATGATCCAGGCATGGAAACAACGTGAAATACGTGACAAAATCAAGCTTGTCTGGCTCAATCTAGAACTCCCTGCAGATGATGATGATCAGATCATTTCCTTATTTAAAAATGCAATTACACCTAAAACAAGAGTTATTCAGCTGACACATATAATCAACTGGACAGGTCAGATTTTACCTGTTCGTAAAATTGCAGATGAAGCCCATAAGCATGGAATCGAAGTGTTACTGGATGCAGCTCATTCTTTTGCACATCTGAATTTTACTTTTCCTGAAACCGGTTGTGATTATGGAGGCACCAGTCTTCACAAATGGCTGTGTGCTCCTTTTGGTGCAGGTATGCTGTATGTAAAAAAGGAAAAAATCAGGAATCTTTGGCCATTATTTCCTAATGATAACCCGCTCAGCAATGACATCCGTAAATTTGAAACCTTAGGAACCAGAAACCTTGCTGTTGAACATGCCATTGTGCAGGCAATTGAGTTTCATAACCTTATTGGTGCTGAAAGAAAACTGGCACGTTTGAAATATCTGAAACACTACTGGACTGAACAAGTGAAAGACCTGCCCGGTGTACATTTTAACACAACGCTGAATCCGGAAAAATCCTGTGCTTTATGTAACTTCAGAATTGACGGTCTCAAGACTTCATTTCTGGAATCTACTTTGCTTGAGAAATACCGGATTCACACCTCACCTATTACATGGGAAAACATTGATGGTGTCAGAATTACGCCACATGTTTATACTTCAACAGCTGACCTCGACCTGCTTGTTAAAGCAATTACTGAAATAGCGACCTCTTAAACAGATGCAGCGCTGGCCGCTTTACTTTCTCTTTGTTTTCACCTTGCTGATGCTCCTGTTTACGCTGTCAAGGATTGCTTTCTACTTTTTGTTTATTACTACAGATGTTCCGTCCCAGGTATTCACTCTTGGCTTTGATTTTGATATCATGGCTGCTTCCTACCTGTGTCTGCCGCCCTTTTTAATTTTTATTCTGACAATGCTGGTATCGGAAAGAAAGAAGAATATTTTGCGAATTGTCATTCATGCTTTGACTGTGTTTACCTGCCTGTCTGTAATACTGTTGCTTATTGCAGATCTGCCCTGGTTTGACTTTTTTCATTCACGGATTACAACTTCTGCATTGCTATGGGTACAGGACTTTGGTCAGTCTTTACGCTTTATCTTCAGTGTGAATAAATTTATTCCGTTTATGATTGTTCTGATTTTACTTTCGGCATTGATAGTGTTTTTATTAGGTAAAGTCAGGAATAAATATCTGATTGTTCCGGGTAAGAATCAACTCCGGATTACAATTCCTGTGTTATTGGTTTTCTCAGCAATACTTTTTTACGGGATGAGAGGAACACGGGTCAAAAGGCCACCGGGAATGAAGGATGCCTTCTTTTCTAATAATGGCACTTTTAACCAGATGAGCCTCAATCCGGTATTTACCTGGTTTGACAGTTTCAGCCTTTTCAAGATAAATTTCTTTGAAGATGATTCTCTTGCAATTCATACCGCCCGGCAGCAGCTTGAAATAAACGACTCATCCGGCAACTTCCCGATTGCACGTAAAGAATTCAATGAAAGTAAATCTCAAAAACCAAATATTATTCTCATTCTTATGGAAGGAATGAGTATGGATATGACCGGATTAATTCCTGGAGGCAGAAACCTTACTCCCTTTCTTGACAGCCTGGCTGATGAAAATCTTTTTTTCAGTCAATGTTATTCTGCCGGGATTCATACCTGCAACGGAGTTTTTGCTGCCCTCTATGGAATGCCGGCATTAATGGCTAAACATCCGTTTGCTGACATCAGCTCCCAGTCCCTCCATTTCTATGGCCTTCCACAACTACTGAAAGAACACGGATATTATAACAGCTATTTTATTGCACACTATGAAGAATTTGATAATAACGGCTACTTCCTTCCTCGTAACGGAATTGACAAAATTTACAGCCAGAAAGATTATCCTGCCTCTGAAACTGAAAATGTCTGGGGTGTTTCTGATGAATTTCTGTTATCTTTTGCTCTTCAGAATATAGATTCTCTCTCAAGGATTAAACAACCTTTCTTTTCAACGATATTAACGATTAGCACTCATCCGCCTCAATCAATGCCGTCCCACACTGCATTTAAGGCTTCCGCCAATGATGTGATTGACCAGGTTTATCAATATGCTGATTATGCCCTTGCAGAGTTCTTCAATATGGCTAAATCTAAATCATGGTATAAGAATACCCTCTTTATACTAGCTGGTGATCACGGAATTAATTTACCTTCTGTTTATGAAGCTCCGCTCAGCCACAATCACATCCCGCTCATTGCAATCACTGCTGACACCATGTACAGCCATACCAGGATTGACTATCCTGTAATGCAAACCGACATAGTACCGCTCACAATGCAACTTGCCGGGTTTAGTTTTCTAAACTACACACTTGCTGCTAATCCGCTTCACTCTCCCCGTCCTTATATTTACTTCAGCCAGGATAACCGGCTCTGTATAATGGATTCACGATTATTATTGGTAATTAATAAATACGGCTCTGAAGTCATGTATAATTTAAGCTCGGGTAAAAGCACCAACATTTTACAATCTCATCAGGCCGATGCATTACGTATGAAGCAGTATGCTTATGCTATGCTTCAAACCCTGCAATGGATGATTAGTGAAAAGAAGACCGGCATTGGAAAGTAGTTGAATTGCTGATCGCAGCCTTTGATTCATCTTACTTTAACAGCCCATCAAACAGGATAAATATAATTTTCTGCTTCGGTATTTTTGCAATGTGAGCAAGTTATTCATAATCCCAACTCCTATTGGGAATCTTGAAGACATAACTTTCAGGGCTATTCGCATACTGCAAGAGGCAGATGTCCTTCTGGCTGAAGATACGAGAACTTCATCCATCCTGTTACGGCATCATGGTATTGAAAAAAAAATGTTCTCACATCATGCTTTTAACGAACATCATACCCTACCCCGTTTAATTGAAATACTTGAAAAGGGTCAAACTATTGCTTTAATCTCGGATGCAGGTACTCCAGGTATTTCTGATCCAGGTTTTTTAATTGTCAGAGAATGTATTAAGAACAAGATCGAAGTTGAATGTCTTCCCGGAGCAACTGCTTTGATACCTGCCCTGATTCAATCCGGATTTCCGGGTGAGAAGTTTTGCTTTGAAGGTTTTCTACCTGTTAAAAAAGGCAGACAAACAGCGTTAAAAAAATTAGCTAAAGAAGAACGAACCATGATTTTCTATGAATCCCCGCACCGGATTCTGAAAACCCTGAATGACTTTGTGTTGACCTTCGGAGAAGAAAGACAAATTTCTGTTTCGCGTGAACTATCAAAAAAATTTGAAGAAACGATTAGAGGTTCATTGGCAGAAGTAGCTGCTCATTTTAAGAATCATCCTCCTAAAGGAGAATTTGTAATCGTTGTTAAAGGGGTATGAGTTTATCCTGTTTTCTGTAAAGACCATCATTACACAGCATTTTTTCCACACATCCATTTTCATCTTACCTCTTTTACCTTTGCAGCTATGAAAATATGCAATAACATTCTTGAGACTATTGGAAATACACCAATGGTAAGGCTTAATAAGGTAACCGCTTCTGTTCCGGGAACCATTCTGGCAAAGATTGAAACATTTAACCCCGGTCATAGCATAAAAGACAGGATGGCTCTTAAAATGATTGAAGATGCCGAAAAATCGGGAAAGCTAAAACCCGGGGGAACCCTTGTTGAAGGAACTTCCGGAAATACTGGAATGGGACTGGCTATTGCAGCCATTATTAAAGGTTACAAATGCATTTTTGTTACAACAGATAAGCAATCCAAAGAAAAAGCAGATGCCCTGAAAGCTTTTGGAGCAGAAGTTATTATCTGTCCAACCAATGTTACTCCGGAAGATCCTCGGTCGTATTACTCAGTAGCAGCCAGATTAAGCCGCGAAATTCCTAATTCATATTATCCGGACCAATACAATAACCTGAGTAATCGCCAGGCCCATTACGAATCAACCGGACCTGAAATATGGGATCAAACCGGGGGCAAAATAACTCACCTGGTGGTTGGTGCCGGAACAGGTGGAACCATTACCGGTACTGCCATGTTTCTGAAAGAGAAAAATCCTGAAATCAAGATTTGGGGAATAGACACTTACGGGTCGGCACTGAAGAAGTACCACGAAACAGGGTTGCTTGACCAAAAGGAAATTTATTCTTATGTAACTGAAGGGATTGGTGAAGACTTTATCCCTGATAATTATGATTTCTCGCTAATAGATCATTTCGAAAAGGTTACGGATAAGGATGCTGCATTAATGACCCGTGAGATTGTAAAACAGGAGGCAATCTGGGTTGGCAACTCGGCAGGAGCTGTAATTGCAGGACTGATTCAGTTGAAAGACCGGCTCAAGTCCGAGGATGTGGTTGTAGTTATCTTCCATGATCATGGCACCCGCTACCTGGCAAAAATCTTTAATGATGAGTGGATGATAAAAATGGGATATCTTGATGTTAAAGGTATGACTGCAGCAGACCTTCTGCAATCTCGAAAGGAAATTGAACTGGTTACTCTTGAAAAGTCGGTTCAGGTAAGAGAAGCACTGCGAGTTGCAGTTAAAAAGCAATTCTCGCAAATTCCGGTTACATCAAATGGCAGAATTATCGGAACTGTTTATGAACAGGATCTTGTAAACTTTCTGATTAAAAATCCTGATTCGGAAAATGAGACCATCGGCAGCCTGATGAAAGAATCTATTCCATTTGTAGATATTACAACCGGCCTCAGTACCATTCACGATATGATGGATGTCGGTAAAAGTGCCGTACTGGTAAGAGATTTTAAAAGTAAGCGTGACTATATTATAACAAGATTTGACATTGCTGAAGTTTACGCCTGTTAGAAATGCTGAATAAGTTGTTCAGGCAAACCCTGAAGCCCGTTAAACGGGTTTTTCATGAACCGGAATATAAAGAATGGCTCAGGCTGTTTGACGAACTAAGAAACTGGCCTGCTGAAACTGAGAAACAAATTTCTATCTCAGGTCATCATTTTCTGATCAGTGATGCTCAGGCTTTTCTGAATATGTATGAAAATGTTTTTGTGAATCAGTGTTATCAATTCAAAAGTTCTTCGTCCTCACCTCTCATCATTGATTGTGGAGCCAATATCGGGGTTGCTTCGATTTGGTTTAAAAGGTATTTCCCTCATTCCCATCTGCTGGCATTTGAACCCGATATCTATCTGTTTAAATTACTGGCATTAAATCTAAACAATTGTAAAACCGGTAAAACTGAATTAATCAATCAGGCAGTATGGAATGCAGATTCTACGCTGACATTTGAAACAAGCCGTAAGCAAGACGGCAAACTATCACCTAAAGGGAGCTTAGTTGTCAAGACAGTCAGACTTAAAACGGTATTAGAAAGATTCGATTCCATTGATATTCTCAAACTTGATGTTGAAGGTGCAGAATTCGAAATTCTGTCAGATTGCAGCAGTTTGATATCGCGAATCAAAAATATTTTTGTTGAATGTCACTTTAAAGACCGACTTACACCTCAGTTAACGAAGGTAGTTGAAATACTTGAATCTTCAGGCCTGAAATGCATTATTCAGGCTCCTGCTATCGTGTCACCTTTAAAAGATATCATACCCTTACCTCCTCTTGAAATCTTTGCCAGCCGGATTTAATAAAGGTTAATACTGGTGCTTTCTCCAGGGGTAATTCTGAAAGTTCGCTCCACCGTATAAATACTTTCCCTTGAATTTTTAGGACGGAAAATTACCCTGTACCTCCCTGGCTGTAGTGCAATTGACTCACGGATATTGTTTTCACCAATACGGTAAACCCAAACCAGTTCATTTTTATCTTCCGCATAAATGCTTCCATATCCGGAACTGTTTGCTGAGATGTGAACCAGTCCGGGTTTAGGAATTTCAATTGTTGTTGTTTTACTCTGTGAAATATCAATTCCGGACAGATTAATCCGTGGTACCGTCAGTATTTCAAGGTCATACTTACCAACTAAGAATCGCTCTTTGGTATTAAACGATTGAACATGTAAGGTGCTTGAAGAGTTACTCTTGCGGATAATTGCCTGAAGATTTTTGTATTCATTGCTGCCTTCCAGTTTCAGGAATAAATCACCCTGTGGCGCATCAATCCCAACAATAGTATGTTTGCCTGGAGTTACAACAATGCTGTCTTTAAATACCGGTGGAAGGGTATGAACAACAATCCGGTAAATTATCAGCGGATCAACCTTCAATGTATCAGGATTACCCTTCACATTTAAGGTATGAACAAAGTTGTAACGAATTGCACCACTGTTTTGGTCATAAAACGTCATGCCAACATTTGTTTCAGTAGGCTTTCCAAATGCATCAATCAGATTAACCTGCATTGATGTACTGTTGAGTGCCTGAGAAATGATAACATTCAAAACATGTTTAAACTGGGTTTCATTTGAGGCGTCAAAATAATTTCCTACACACTCAAATGCTTTTGCAAAATCCTTGGTCACACCCAGTCCAATCACAAAAGGTTTTAAAACAATTCCCTTACGTTGCAACTGATATGATACTGCACAAGGATCTCCTTTACACTCTTCAATGCCATCTGTAATCAGGATGATAATATTTCTGGAGGGGTCAGCAGGAAAATCGGTAGCACTCTCCAGTAATGACTGGGCAATCGGAGTTGTACCACTTGGCTTAATTTCGGTAAGCTTATGTTTAATAGCACTGTAATTATCAGCAGCAAACGGAACTTCCAGCCTGGTATCATCACAATCTTGTGGAGGGAATTTCTTTGTATGACCATATACCCTCAATGCCAATTCAAGATTGCTGATACCTTTCAGGCTGTCAAGCATTTCGCTGAGTAACTGTCGTGCCACCTCAAATCTTGAATTACTCTGCCACTGAGCCTGCATGCTTTGTGAAGCATCAAACAGAAAAAGAATTCTTGTCAATTCTTCATTTCGATTTACTACCTGTTGAGAGAAGATACATGAATCAGGCAACAGCCACACACCGAAAATGACCAGATAAATTTTTTTTCTCATTGACCTATCTCAAAAATCAGAAATGAAGTCTTACAATAACAACTAAGCAGACAGGAATTATTAACATCAACGATGAGAAATAAGAATCATTTCTTGAATTCATAAAAAAACCCTTCGCAGGTGCGAAGGGTCTTACATTTAGTTTATTCATTAAATCTATTCGATAACAATCCTAGACTGATGACTTCCCTCAGCAGTCTTGATCATCACAAAATAGATTCCGGATAACATTCCTGAAGTTTCAAAAACAATTTTATTTAACCCCTCATGAACAGGAACCAGATCTGTTTTCACATTCTTGCCCAGCAAGTCAACTACAGAAACGCTGATCGTTTGAGTAACCGTTGACTTAATAGCCACAAAGAATTTATCTTTTGCCGGGTTCGGATAGACATCAAACAAGAACGAACCTGCTTCCGGATTTGGAGCCTGCATACGGCATGCAAAGTCAACAGGATAGGTCTTTGTTTTGCTTTGTCCACAGCTGTTAAAAGCACGGACACCTACTTTTCCGGTGGTTGAGCCTAAATTAACAAGGATAGAATTCGTTCCTTGTCCACTCACAATGGCAGATCCTTGCGGGACTGTCCAGACATAGCTAGTTGTATTTGGTACGGTTGAACAAGTAAAGGTAACATTCGTCTGATTTACACAAAGAATATGTGAGTCACAAATAATTGTTGCCGGCATTTCCTGGCTTTCAACTTTTTTGCAACGAGGCAAACCAGTCGTACAGTTATTGACTGCTGCAACACATAGATTTCCACTCACAGCACCACTAAAACTGATATCAACCGTATTTGTTCCGGCTCCGGAGTTAATCGTTGCCCCTGAAGGTAATGTCCAGTCATAAGAAGTTGCTCCTGCAACGGGTGATACCGAGAAGGTCTCAATTGTATTACAAAGATTTGATGAAGGACCTGTAATATTTGAAGGTCTTGCCGGTTGATTAAAGTTTACATTAATACAACGGTTTGCAGATGTAAAGCACGGTGTTTCTGAATTGATACAGATCTGACCCGATGTAAAACCCGGATCGAAGCTTACATCAGCAGTTAATGTGCCCTGGCCGCTATTTAAAACAATTCCGGGAGTCACTGACCATGTGTAATTGGTAGCTCCAGCAACTGGATCAGCTGAATAAATGACATTTGATTGTCCTTGACAAACCAGAGCGGGGCCGGAGGTTATAGTCGGAACTGAAGATTTATATCTTATCCAGGTTTTACTGCTGTCATAACTTAGTCCACAGGCATTTTCACCTTTTACATAAATTGTATATCCTGAGAAAGAAGTGGGCAACAAATCCACAGTAACCTGATTGGTATTTTGTCCGCTTGTAAAATCAACATCTCCTTCTGTTTGCCAGTAATTAGACAAGGTGTTATATCCGCCAGGTAAAACGGACAATTGTAAGCCAATAGTTCCCGGACAACCATAAACCGGTGCTGATGCAATAGGGCTTGGTACTGGTGGTCTCATATTAACAGTAAACACCGCTATATTTGAATTAACTGCCGAAGCACAGGCGCTGGAAATCTCAACTGTGTAGTTACCACCCTCAAGCGAATCAAGATTAAGTAAATTCAGGGTTGATGTCTGAGTTCCTGAATATTCACTATTATCAGAAAGCGGATTATTATCAAACTTCCACTGATAAGTCAGGCCCACCCCGGGGACATCAACACTAAGACTTGAAGAGGTTCCTTCACATGCAGAATTACTAACTGGTTGCTGAGCAATTACAATATTACTACTTAGTGACAGGTCTCGGTCCTTACTGACTCCGCAGTTGTTAGTTGCATTAACTGATATATTACCACTACTAAATGAAGAGAATGTAACTGATATTGAATTTGTCCCTTGTCCTGAATTAAGTGTAGCACCTGCAGGGACAGTCCAGGTATAGGTTGGCTGGCCTGCCAGGGGAGCTACCGTGTAAGTGCGTGTCCCGTTGCAGATCCCGGTAGCATCGCCATCAATCAAACCCGGAATTGTAGGTGTAGCATTAACCTGTAGAGAAGCATTTGGGGAGGTTCCGCAATTATTCGTGTATTTACATTGAATTTTACCATCAATAAACCCTGCCGGAAATGTAACATCTACATTTGCAGTACCCTGACCTGTTAGAGAAGCTCCGGATGGAATTGTCCAGGTATAGGAGTAGCCAGGAAGTGCATCTACTGAATAGGATTTAATATCTAAAGGACAAGCAACTTGATCACCGTTTATTAAGTTAGGTGCCTGGGGTGGATTTTTTTTAACAATATTTTTAGTACGCTGGGTGCCGGTCCCACAGCCATAATTGGCAGCAACTGAAATTGATTCATTTCCGCTAAAGCCACTTAGAATTTCCACATCAACCGTCCTGGTTCCCTGGCCTGATTGGATGCTCATATGTAAAGGTACCGTCCAAGTGTAAGAAATGGCATCCGTATAAGGATCAACATTAAATGTTATAACATCTCCAACACAGGCATTGGCATCACCATAAATATTACTGGGAATTCCCGGATAGTATGCTTTCACCGTTAAAGTACGTGCCGGACTGCTTCCGCAAGCATTGTTCGAAACGACACTAATAGTTCCCGGAGGGGTAAAACCAACCCCATAATCAATAGTAACCGTTGTTGAACTTCCGGTATAAGGATTAGATCCGTTAATAGTTGCTCCAGAAGGTAAAGTCCATGTATAACTGGAAGCTCCGCTAACAGGGTTTATTGAATATGATTTAGATTGCCCCGGACAGGCTGATCCCATCCCTTGAATGGTTGCCGGCTTAATTGGTACCGGACACTGTCCGTTGCCTGAAGTAAAAAATCCAACAACAGCAAAAAAGGTTAACAAAAGACAACTGGTGAGTCGTGTAAATTTTTGTGTTTTCATTTTTTTATTTTTAATACGTTTAAACTGTAAATGAATGCTTTGGTTACAAGTTTTAATAAAAAAATCCGTTTGAAAGATAGGCTGACCTTATCAACCGCTTACAGAATTCTTACAAGTTTTAATAACAACCAGATACTCATAACTATTTTACTTCGTTATTCACACAACCATGTTGAAAGCAATTCTTTAAATTCTCCAGTCTGATAACTGATAAAATTATCTTTACCCGATTACAAGCCTATTCATGAGTGACAAAGGAAACAAACTAAAGTCGAAGGATACAACTGAGACCAAAACTAAATTAAAAAAGCAGAATCACACTTCCACAAGCCTTAGGGAATTTATTTTCTGGTTTAAAGAAGCCCGCTTCAAACGTGTTTCTGGAGTCATTCTATTTGCGTCATCCGTTTTTATTTTTATATCCCTCTTTTCATTCTTCTTTACCTGGAGAGCCGACTATGATAAAGTGACTTCCGGTTTCTGGTCATTGATATTTAACTCAGAAATTGAAACTGAGAACTGGTTTGGAAAAACAGGAGCCTATCTGTCAAATTCTCTTTTTAACAACGGATTCGGATTAGCTTCTTTAATAATTCCATTTCTCTTGTTTTATTATGCATTCCGGACTGTCACAGGCATTTGGATTTGGCCACATGGAAAAACGATTCGGTACTCAATATTTGCATTGTTTTTGGTTTCTGCAACTTTAGCCTATTTCTTTCCGGCAAATGAGACATTTAGCCCGGGTGGTGCCTTCGGCCAGATTATCAATAAATGGCTGATAGGTATTTTTGGTAAGGTTGGCACTCCTTTGGTTTTACTCACCGCTTTGACAGCTTTTTCTGTATCCGTATTTAATTTTAATTTCAATAAAAACCAAAATAAGGTAACTGCTGATGCCGATCCCCTTCTGAAAGAGGCAATTCCTGCAAATCACATGAAGGATGGACCAAATCCTGAAATTGAAATTGATAATATAATGATATCTCAGCCGCTTGAGCTTGAGCCCGAAACAGAAATAAATAAAATTACTAATCCTCAAAAAGAGAATTATCCAGAGACTGAATCTCTGATTTCAGAAGAATTTCTAAAGGTTGACCTATTTGAGGCTAAAGAAGAAAATACCGGTAATGAGGAAGAAATGGAAATTGAAATCGCAGCTAATGAACTACCCTTAACCATTGAAGCACCAACGGATGAAACTCCCGCTGATACAGAACGGTTGAATGAAAAGTTATTGCAAGAGTTTGGTGAATTTGATCCAAAGTTAGACTTAGGCTCCTATCAGGTACCGCCAATTGATTTATTAGAATTGCATTCTTCAAAAAGCCCATTAGGCCGTGAAGAACTGATGGCAGAGCTCGAAGCCAATAAGAATAAGATTGTTGAGACACTTGGCCATTATAACATCGGTATTGAAAAGATCAAAGCAACAGTAGGACCTACAGTAACACTTTTTGAAATTATTCCAAAAGCAGGAATCCGGATATCAAAAATCAAAAATCTTGAAGATGATATTGCTTTAAGCCTGGCAGCATTAGGAATCCGGATTATTGCTCCCATCCCGGGCAAAGGTACAATTGGGATTGAAGTTCCAAATCAAAATGCTGAAACGGTTTCAATGAGAACCATTTTAACTTCTGAAAAATTTCAGCAAACAGGTTATGATCTGCCGGTTGCTCTTGGTAAAACAATCTCAAATGAAGTTTTTATTACCGATCTGACAAAGATGCCTCACTTGCTAATGGCTGGTGCCACCGGTCAGGGAAAATCTGTCGGATTAAATGCCCTGCTTGTATCACTGCTTTATAAGAAACACCCGGCTGAAGTCAAGTTTGTTCTGGTTGATCCGAAAAAGGTTGAATTAACGCTGTTTAAAAAGATTGAGAGGCATTTTCTAGCAAAACTTCCCGGAGAAGAAGAAGCAATTATTACCGATACCCGCAAAGTGGTAAACACACTTAACTCCCTTTGCATTGAGATGGATAAACGATACGATTTGCTTAAGGATGCACAGGTCAGGAACATTAAAGAATACAATGTAAAATTTGTTGCCCGGAAACTGAACCCGAATAATGGACATGCTTACCTGCCATACATCATTCTGGTTATTGATGAATTTGCAGATTTGATTATGACAGCAGGAAAGGAAATTGAAACTCCGATCGCAAGACTTGCTCAACTGGCCCGGGCTGTTGGTATCCATTTGATTATTGCTACTCAGCGACCATCTGTTAACATAATCACTGGAACTATTAAAGCAAACTTCCCGGCCCGTATTGCATTTCGTGTAACCTCAAAAATTGATTCACGAACAATCCTGGATACCGGAGGTGCTGACCAACTCATTGGTAAAGGAGATATGTTGCTTTCACTAGGTGCTGATTTAATCCGCCTGCAATGTGCCTTTGTAGACACACCTGAAGTTGAGAAAATCACCAGTTTTATTGGTAGCCAGCGCGGCTATCCGGATGCTTTTCTTCTTCCTGAATATGTTGGTGAAGGGGATGAAGCCGGATTATCAGGTTTTGATGTTTCGGAAAGAGATGCAATGTTTGAAGATGCAGCAAGAATTATTGTTCAGCATCAGCAGGGATCCGCATCATTATTACAGCGCAAACTGAAGCTTGGTTACAACCGTGCCGGAAGAATCATTGATCAACTTGAAGCTGCCGGAATCATCGGTCCTTTTGAAGGAAGTAAAGCCCGTGAAGTAAAAATCAAAGATATGATTGCACTTGAACAGCAACTTATGTCAATGCAGCAAAGTTGATTTTCTTACATTCGCACTGAATTTTTTGTGAACATTACCTCCAAGCCGTTGTTACGGCTTTATTATTGATTTGTGAACCTTTAAAAATCATGATCAGATCTTTCGCTTTATCCCTTATCGGAATAATACTGACTACTCAAGCAATTGCTCAAAAAGATGCCAAAGCATCTGGAGCCTTAAAAGCAGTAAATGAGAATTACAAGTCGTTTAAAACAATCAAGGCTGCATTTACCATCACCATTGAAAACCTGAAAGACAAGACTATCGAAAAGCAAAAAGGAGTATTAACCCTTAAAGGCGATAAATACAGAGTTGAGTTAGCTTCACAGGATATCATTTCAGACGGCACCACCATCTGGACACACTTGAAGGAAGAAAACGAAGTGCAGGTTAATGCCAATGATAACTCTAAAGAAGACCAATTAACACCAAAACGGATTTTTATTCTTGGAGATACAGGATTCAAAACAAAATTTGCCAGTGAAAAGAAAATTGGTGAATCGGTCTTTCAGACAGTTGAACTTTTCCCTGATGATTCGAAGAAACCCTATTTTAAAATTATTGCCACCCTGGATAAAACAAAAAAACTCGTTTCATCGGTTAAGATAATGAATAAAAGCGGAATTAATCTGACTTACTCTGTTGATAAATTCACACCTAATGTAGATGTTTCCGATTCATTTTTCACCTTCGACTCCTCAAAACACCCCGAAGCAGAAGTTATTGATCTTCGTTAAGATTTATTCTTCCCGGTTATCCACCAGTCAAATGCTCTTTTCTGTTTCTCAGTAACAAACTCCTGTTTTCTTAAAATAACTTTAGGAAAATAAGATTCTGATTCGCGAAGCCGGATATGCAGTTTTCTGGGTTTATTATAGGTCATAACTTCCATTTCAATATAGTCACCTTCCATTCTCATTTCAGTTACTTCGTCTCCAAACATCAATCCGTCAATCTCAGCCGGTGAACTTTGACCGATTGCGACAACCTTTGGATGAGGTTTTGAATCATCCAGGCGAATTCCAGCAGCATGCTCATGTTCCTTTTCGTTTGGTGTGTAAATAAGAGCAAGCCCCAGATAGTCAAAATGGTTTTCCAGGGTAGCGATATAAGAAACTGGTTCTTCAAGCAGTTGCCAGAAGATTCTTAATGTGTTTTTATCCGTTAATGACAGAATGATCGCACGGATACTTTTTTCATCATACCCTTTATTTGCCTTTCCGAAACTATTATTTACCTCTCTAATAAAATCATCCAGTGAATATTTCCCAGAGGAACGCCTGATCATCATATCCAGAATAAAAGAGATAAGTGAGCCTTCATCATAGATAGATGTTCTTCTACCGGGTATTCCAGCTTTATAACCATCAACCCAGGTATCAAAGGATGATTCTGAAATGCTATAGTTAAATCTTCCGGTATTATCCAGGTGCTTTTGCAGCCGTTTACCGATTTCATCAAAATACTGGTCATGGTTAAAGAAATGGCTTCTGGCCAGAAATAAATCTCCATAATACGTTGTGATTCCTTCATAGATCCAGCCGAATTTCGAATAATTTTCCCTTGAATAATTGTAAGGAGTCATTTCAGCAGGCCGGAATGATTTTACATTCCAGACATGAAATAACTCATGTGAAGCAACTCCGATAAACTCAGCATATACGCTTTCTTCCATCCATTTAGATGCAGGACCCAATGCAAGTACTGTACTTTTAAGATGCTCAACTCCATGATAAAATTTAAAAGGTAATGCCAGCACGAGGTAATGATATTCCCGGACAGGAATTTTTCCCATCACCTCAATTTGCTGTTTTGTGAAACCGATAAAATCATTTTTTATCCGTTTCCAGTCAGGTTCACAATCACCCTGAATCCAAATATGATATTCCGTATCTTGAAAAGTAAATGATTCATGATTCAATTTGGGTGCTGCCAGAATCGGAGAATCCACCAGTTCATCATAGGAAGCAGCTACCCAAACGGATTGGCCCTTTCTTTCTAGCGAAGTGGCAATCTCCAGTTCTTCATTTTCAGCAAAATTCACAATGCACTGTTCATTTTCCCTGCCCTCAACATACATGCAACAATGAATCGGATTTACATAGAAAACATCAGGAGTCAGCCAGCAACCTCCGGCATCTGGCTTCACAGCAAAGTACTCGTAACTAACCATTATTTCAGATAATCCCTTACAATCAATCGTCCACCTCTCCTTACCTGTTTTTTGGAATTTCAAATTTTCCCCGCCCAGATTCTGAACATTGAATGATTTCACATTGGCTGCGAAATTTCCTAACTCATATCTTCCAGGCCGCCAGGCAGGTATCTGAAGCGCAATATTATCCGTATTTATATTCTCAATTTTAATATTGACTTCAATAAACTGAGATGTTCTGCTTTTTCTGCTAATCGTATATTTCATATTTTCCAAATTAAATAAAATCCTCTTGTTCTACTAAAAATAAAAAAGGGCTGATCCAACAGCCCTCTATTCTTTTATAACCACCTCAGGCAAGTTCCCAGATCTGTTTCCCTCTGAGCAGCTTATCCAGATTACCTTTACCATTTTTTGTTACCGCATATTCAATCTGTTTATTAAGTTCGTCTTCATAACAGGAACGACTTTCTGTGTAGAATACACCAAAAGGCCTTGGGAAATGATTTTCGAGTGCAGGATTATCAAAAAACCTGCTCAGAATACCAGCTTTAACCCTGTCATGCTCATCATGTATCCATAAATCATTTACTGAGTTTGATGAATCAACAATGTCAACAATAACCGGCTTGAAGCCATCCAGCTTTACACCCTTCTCCTGGTTAGCACCAAAAACCAAAGGCTTGCCATTCTCAACAAAAATCGTTTCCTGCTTCTTAGTTTTCTTTTCAGTAAAAATCTCAAATGCCCCATCATTAAAAATATTACAATTCTGATAGATTTCAAGAAATGATGTTCCCTTATGCACATTGGCTCTTCGAAGCATTTCTTTCAAATGGGCCGGATCTCTGTCCATACTTCTTGCAATAAAAGAACCTTCGGCACCCATTGCCAAAGCAATGGGATTAAAGGGATGATCAATGCTTCCTGCAGGTGTGCTCTTAGTGATTTTCCCTTCTTCAGATGTTGGTGAATACTGCCCTTTGGTTAACCCGTAAATCTGATTATTAAATAGCAGGATGGTTACATTGAAATTTCTTCTAAGAATATGAATAAAATGGTTCCCTCCGATAGCAAGGGCATCACCATCTCCGGTGATAATCCATACGCTAAGCTCAGGGCGTGCTGCTTTTAGTCCCGAAGCAATAGCTGTTGCCCGGCCATGAATACTGTGCATCCCATAGGTTTCCATATAATATGGAAAACGTGATGAACAACCAATTCCGGAAATAAAAACAATATCTTCCCTGTTAAGTCCAAGTTCGGGAATAACCGTTTGAACCTGTTTCAGGATAGAATAATCACCACAACCCGGACACCATCTGACTTCCTGATCACTTACCAGATCTTTTGAAGTCATCTTAGGACGTTCAGTATTTACCGTTAAATTTTCTGACATATTATTTTTTTTAGTGATGATTTTACTTCATCAGTTCAATAATTTTATTTTTAATTTCATTTACTCCGAATGGGAGTCCTTTAATTTTATTAAAGCCAATGGCCGGGATCAGATATTTGGCACGAATTAACATAAGTAACTGTCCCATGTTCATTTCAGGAATAAGAATTTGATCATAATTATACATCAACTCACCCAGATTTCTGGGAAATGGTTTAATGTATTTTAAATGAGCATGAGCCACCTCATACCCTTCTTCACGGGCTCTGATACAACCAGTCTTTATTGTACCGTAGGTTGACCCCCAACCTAGAACCAGCAATTTACCTTTTTCAGGACCGCTGTCAAGTTTTTGCTCAGGAATATAATCAGCTATTCCTTCTATTTTATCATTTCTCAGATGAACCATGAACTCATGGTTCTCAGGATCATAGCTGATATTGCCAGTCTCATGTTGCTTTTCAATTCCTCCAATCCGGTGTTCCAGATAAGGAGTTCCGGGAATGGCCCATGGACGAGATTTCCTCTCATCTCTTTTGTACGGTAAAAACTTGTCACCATCATTTTTCTCCTTTTGAAAATTAACTTTAATCACATCCAACTGGTCGGAAGACGGGAATCGCCAGGGCTCAGCTCCATTGGCAATGTATCCGTCACTGAGCATCATAACCGGAGTCATAAATTCAAGCGCTAAACGACAGGCTTCAAAAGTTGTATCAAATGCATCTGCCGGTGAACAGGCTGCTAAAACCGGAAGCGGAGCCTCGCCATTCCTTCCGTTCAATGCCTGAAGTAAATCTGCCTGTTCTGTCTTAGTTGGTAACCCGGTACTTGGGCCACCCCGCTGAACATTGATGATTACCATCGGAAGTTCAAGCATAACTCCTAGTCCGATAGCTTCGGTTTTTAATGCAATTCCAGGACCAGATGATGCAGTTGTTGCCAGATGTCCTCCAAAAGATGCCCCCACAACTGAAGCCATAGCTGCAATTTCATCTTCTGCCTGAAAACTTCTGACTCCAAAATTTTTATGCTTGGATAACTCATGTAAAATATCAGAAGCAGGAGTAATCGGATAGGAACCATAGAATAAAGGCAATCCTGATTTTTCAGCAGCTGCAATTAATCCGATTGCAACAGCCTGATTGCCCATAATATTCCGGTAGGTACCCGGAGGCATGGGAGCAGGATTAACGATATACCTACGCATTGAAGTTTCTGTTGTATCACCATAAGAATAACCTGCGCGAAGTACTTTCAGATTTGCATCCAGAATTTCCTTTTTCTTGCTGAATTTTTCTTCAAGAAACTTAATAGTGTTATCTAATGAACGATTATACATCCAATACAGGTAACCTAAGACAAACATATTCTTACTCCGGTCTATTTCTTTCACTCCCAGACCCGAACCTTCCAGTGCTGCTTTTGTCAGTTTAGTGACATCTATTTTTATAACCTGGTAATTATCCAGTGAACCATTGGTTAACGGATTATCCTCTTCTGCAATCTTTGCCAGGCGTAGGTTTTTCGGATCAAATCCTTCAGTATTTACTATAATCAGTCCTCCTTTTTTAATATTTCTGAGATTAACCTTCAAGGCAGCAGCATTCATTGCTACAAGTGTATCACACATATCACCTGCCGAGTAAACATTTACACTTCCAAAATGAAGCTGAAAGCCGGAAACACCGGCAACCGTCCCCTGAGGTGCCCTGATTTCAGCGGGGAAATCTGGGAACGTACTTACATCATTTCCAAGTAAAGCCGCGGTATTGGTAAACTCACTACCTGTTAGCTGCATTCCATCTCCTGAATCTCCGGCAAATTTGATTATGACACGGTCAAGCACTTCGTTATTTTCACTCATAAAATTAGTTGAAATCCTATTTTGAACGCAAAATTAGCTAAATACTATTCGTTTTCAGAAGGGCATTAAACTTAAATAAACAAGGTTTTATGGATGCCGGCACTTGTTAATGATTCGTTAAAGCATATAACTGCTGGTACAATCCTCTTAAATTTGCTCATCGATGAACCGTTTTGCAATCAGGCTTATTATCTTATTGATGTCTGCTTCATTAATCGGTATCATTCTGCTTCAGGTTTACTGGCTCAGGCATGATTACCTGATGAATGAGCAGCAATTTGACCACCATGTTCAGGAATCATTAAATCACACAGTTCAGAAAGCAGATGCCAGACAAATCTTAAATTTTATTAGCCACAAATACCTTGGCTTTGAGTCTGATTCTACTTTTTGGCAGGCGATGGATAGTTCGATGGCTGGTCAGCAAAACACTGGAAATGCAATTTTTACACTGGTGAACAGCGATTCATCGGGATTTAACATTCAGGATAGCCTGACTACTACTGTTCAATCTTATACTAGAGATACCCTGCTATCTTCAGAGCACCTGGAACATGAGAAACTGATCATCCGGTCTGATTCTGCAAGTCAGGTTACTGAAATTGATCATGTACGGATTTCTGAAAAAGAATCATCAAAAGATAAAGTCTTTCTGAAAAATGAACTTTTGCAGGCTGAAGTTGAGAAAAAACGAATCAGGCTTGAACAGGAAATGACTAGGCTGAAAGTTAAGCTTTCCTCAAAAGTCAACCGGATTAATGAAGTCATGACCGGAATTGCACTTTCCTATGCAACATCAGATGACAATCCATTAAGCTATATTTCTCTGCAGGAAGTGGATACGATTCTTAATAAAGAACTTCGTTACCGGGGTATCGAACTTCCTTATACATTTGGAATACTTGATACAAAAAAAGATTCACTAATAACCAGCTATGATTCAGTTTATTATTCTGCTCTAAGAAATTCAAAATACAAAACTGAGCTTTTCCCTGACGAACTTTATTCAAGAGGTTTGATTCTGTTAATCTATTTTCCTTCAAGAACTTCTTTTGTTTTATCGACCATTGGAAAAATGATGACTGCCTCTGCCCTGTTTTCCCTGACAATAATCATTGTCTTTATTTATACGGTAAACATGCTTTTAAAGCAAAAGAAAATTTCAGAAATTAAATCAGATTTTATTAATAATATGACCCATGAATTTAAGACTCCCATTGCTACCATTTCACTGGCTATTGATGCAATCAACAATCCACGGATTGCTGAAGATAAATCAAAAGTGGGCTATTACTCTAATATTATACGTGAAGAAAACAGAAGGATGAACAGGCAGGTTGAAACCATCCTTCAAACAGCAATGTTCGAAAAAGGAGATTTTAGCATTAAAAGAGAACCTGTTGACTTGCATAAACTGGTACAAAAATCGATTGACAATATGCTAGTTCAGGTTTCTTCCAGAGGCGGATGGATTCACAGTGAATTAAGAGCTATAAATCCTGTTGTTGAAGGGGATGAATTAATGCTCACAACAGCAATCATTAATTTATTGGATAATGCAAATAAATATTCACCAACGGCACCAGAGATAACTGTTCGGACCGAATCACGAGAAGGCGGAATTGTCCTTTCTGTTGAAGACAAAGGGATGGGGATGGACAAAGAAACCATTAGCAGGATCTTTGAAAAGTTTTTCCGCAAATCATCCGGTAATATTCATGATGTTAAAGGTTTCGGGCTCGGTTTAAACCATGTCAAATCAATTGTTGAAGCACATGCGGGTGAAGTCAGAGTCATCAGTAAGGAAGGTGAAGGCAGTTGTTTCAGTATATTCTTTCCTCAAAATAACATTTAATCAAGAAATAATCATGAAAGAGAAAACCCATCGTATCTTGTTGGCTGAAGATGATCCGAATTTTGGAACAGTTATGCACGATTATCTGGATATTAACGATTACGAAGTTACGTTATGCCGTGATGGCAAAGAGGCCCAGCAAGCCTTTGATAAAGATTACTTTGATTTATGCATCCTTGATATTATGATGCCATTTATGGATGGATTTGCTTTAGCAAAATACATCAGATCAAAAAACAAAGAAATTCCCATTATTTTTCTGACCGCTAAAAGCCTGAAAACCGATATGCTGGAAGGATACAAAATAGGTGCTGATGATTATATTACCAAGCCCTTTGACTCAGAAATCCTGTTGATGAAGATTAAAGCTATACTCAACAGAAGTAAAGAGGATGACTCCGGTAAACCAATGCAGTTTAAAATCGGGTTAATGAATTACAATCATAAACTGCGAACCCTGACTGCCGGAGAAAACACATATCGCCTTTCACCTAAGGAAGGAGAACTGCTACATATGCTTTGTCTTCGTATGAATGACTTATTAAAACGTGAAACTGCACTAAGAAAAATCTGGGGTGATGACAATTACTTCACAGCACGAAGCATGGATGTGTTTGTTGCAAAACTCAGAAAATATCTAAGTTATGATCCGGAAGTTGTATTAGAGAATATCCATGGCAGTGGCTTTCGGCTAATCGTAAATAAATCCTAATATATATCTTATAATTCTGTTCCCATAGAAGGGTTCAGGTTGTGATTCAGATTGCTTACTTTTACCATTCGGGTTATGGAAGAGAAGTTGCTTCATTATATCTGGCAATTCCGATTGGTAAACAGTCTTCAGACAATTTCCGGAGAGAAGATTATTATTATCAACCCGGGCTCCCACAACCATGATTCCGGTCCTGATTTTTTCAATGCCAGGATTAAACTTGGAGATACCGAATGGGCGGGGAATGTTGAAATCCACATGAAAACTTCTGACTGGAATAAACATGGACACCAGTACGACAAAAATTATTCAAATGTGATTTTGCATGTTGTGTATGAACATGATGATGCATTATTCAACCCCGGTATTCCAGTGACTGAGTTAAAGAATACGATTCCTCAAACATTAATTGAAAAATATAAAGCATTGCTTACAAGCAAGTCGTGGGTACCCTGTGCAAACAGCATCGCTTTTGTCAAACCGCTGACAATTGATTTATGGCTTGAACGAATGCTTGCCGAAAGACTGGAAGAGAAGTCAGAGGTGATGAAACAAACACTGAAGGCAAGCCGGAATAACTGGAATGAAACCTTCTATAGGCACCTGGCAGTAAATTTCGGATTTAAACTGAATGCAGGGCCCTTTGAAATTCTGTCTGGCATAACCCCGATTAATACACTTGCCCGTCATAAAAACAGTCTTTTACAAATTGAAGCAATGTTGATGGGACAGGCAGGTTTACTAGCCGGAACTGTGACAGATGCTTATTTCGAACGTTTGACAAGAGAATACAATCTGCTAAAAAATAAATTTCAGTTGACTCCAATGGACGGAAAACTATGGAAATTCTCAAGAACCAGGCCTGGTAATTTCCCAACCATCAGAATTGCCCAGTTTGCAGACCTAGTTTTCCGAAAATCCCATTTGTTTTCAACATTACTGGAAACAAGGAACCTTAAACAGCTAATTTCACTTTTTGAAGGAAGTGCCTCTGACTACTGGAGCAATCATTATAAATTTGGAATGACTTCACCCGAAAGAAAAAGAAAAACACTTGGTAACAGCTCAATCGAAAACATTCTGATAAATACAGTTTCGCCCATGCTTTTTTTATATGGTGCGGAAAAAGGCTTACAACAATTTAAAGACCTGGCTATCGGGTTACTTCAAAAGCTACCTGCTGAAAAAAATCACATTACTGCTGGCTGGGAAAAATCCGGAATTAAGACCCAAAATGCTGCAGAAAGTCAGGCATTAATTCAATTGAAGAAATATTATTGTAATAAATTTAAATGTTTGTCATGTAGTATTGGTAACAGCATATTAAATTTAGCCCCCGAAAATGAAACCATTAACAGAAACCATTAAGAACATTTTTGAACCTTTTGCTTTTGGAGTGTGCGACAGGCTTGGAGAATATATGAATATCCCTGGTGCTCATATTCGCATATTTTTTATTTATGCCTCCTTTATAACACTGGGTTCACCGCTTATTTTCTACCTTATTCTTGCATTCATTCATGATTTACGCAAAATCATGAAGGGAAATCGGGGAAGTGTGTGGGATATGTAATTTAGTAGAATGAAAATACTAATTACCGGAAGTAACGGATTACTCGGGCAAAAAATTGTTTATGCTTTAAAAGCTAAGTCGGGTATTGAAGTAATGGCCACAGCACGTGGACAAAACCGAATTCGAAATCAAAAGGGATATCAATTCAAAGAAATGGATATCGAAAACTGTGAGCAGGTATTTTCAGTTTTTGATCAGTTTAAACCAGAAGTTGCTATTCATACGGCAGCTATGACCAACGTAGATGCCTGTGAACTAAATCCTGAACAATGCAGAAAATCAAATATCGAAGCCACCCGAAATCTGACTGAGGCTGCCAAAAAGAATAATTGCCATTTTATTTTTCTTTCAACGGATTTCGTTTTTGATGGATTTGAAGGACCATACGATGAAAATGCTATACCCAATCCATTAAGTATTTATGCCGGTTCTAAACTGGAAGGAGAAAAAATAGTCAGAAATAGCGGGTTGACCTGGTGCATTATCAGAACAATAATAATCTACGGAGTTACTGACGATCTGCAGCGAAGCAACATTGTATTGTGGGTAAAAAATTCACTTGAACAGAAAAAAGAAATCCGTGTTATAACCGACCAGTACCGTTCACCTACCCTTGCCGAAGACCTTGCCGGTGCCTGTATCAAGGCTGCCTTACAAAAGACAACCGGAATTTATCATGTTTCAGGAAATGAAATCCTAAGTATTATCCAAATAGCTTATAAAGTAGCTGATTTTTTTAATCTAGATAAGGCTTATATTATCCCGGTTACTACCGCAGAGTTAAATCAACCGGCCAGGAGACCACTGAAGACAGGTTTCTTCATTCATAAGGCAATGCGTGACCTGGACTATCATCCTCATTCACTTGATGAAGGCCTGGCTCTTGTTGCCAGGCAACTATCTGAAAGAAAAACAGATTCGTAAGCTGCTCAAAAAAAAGAACGGAGATCAATGATCTCCGCCTTTCAACCAACCTAAATATCTAGAAAATTCTAACTCTTCCAGCGTTCTAGTGTATTCAATCTTTCTGTAAAGCGATCCAGATTACCACGCATACCGGAAGCACGCAACCTGTTAATCAATTGTTGCTTCATCTCATCAATGGTATAATCAGGATTGGTGAACCTGTCATTTTGAAAGCAATCCGTACAGTATTTTACATCATAAAAACCACTGGTAATCCTGAAAAAATTATTTTTGTTTTTTGAGAAAGGCATACCACAACTTTGACAAACTACATATTTCTTCCGTTGTACCCTGGTTGTTGTAATTGTTTGCATAGCTTACTGGTTGTAGATTACAAGTACTGACAAGAATCTTGCCAGAATTCAGTTTAGATTCATTTAGCAGCAAGGTTACTTTAATAATTCAGCCTTTGTCAATCTGATCAAGTTATTTACTTTGGCTTCCTTAATTAAACCTGATTCTATGGCAGCTCAAAGTGATTCATGGGGAACCCGCGTAGGACTTATTCTGGCGATGGCCGGCAATGCGGTCGGTCTCGGAAACTTTCTGCGTTTCCCCGTTCAAGCAATTAATAATGGCGGAGGTGCATTTATTATCCCCTATATTGTTTGTTTTCTGTTGATGGGTATCCCCCTTCTATGGATTGAATGGTCTATGGGCAGGTTTGGTGGTAAAAATGGAAATCATTCCACTCCGTTTATATTAGATACTATGGACCCAAAACGTAGATTCTGGAAGTATTTCGGAGTTTTTGGGATTTTTACCAATGTAGCCGTTGCAGCCTATTACTGTTATATCGAAAGCTGGACCATGTCGTATGTTATGCATTCAATAAAGGGGACCTTCCGGGATTTAAGCCAGCTTGAAACCGCACAGTTCTTTGTAAAGTATGTGGATATTCAACAAAGTACAACTGGAATTCCTTATGAAGCCATTATTTTCTATATTCTTTGCTTATTGTTGAATACCTGGATTCTGTCAAGAGGATTAAAAGGGGTTGAAAGAGTTGCCCGAATCGGGATGCCTTTACTGATTCTCTTTGGTATTTTTTTGGCAGTAAGGGGAGTTACACTTGGCACCTCGGGTGCTAACCCAGAACACCCGGATGCCAGTGCAATTGATGGTTTGAATTTTCTTTGGACCCCTCAATACGACTCATTAACTAATCCAAAAGTATGGCTTGCGGCAGCCGGTCAAATTTTCTTTACGCTTTCTTTAGGAATGGGCACCGTTCACTGTTATTCATCCTACGTTAAATATAAAGATGATATCGCATTGAATGCTGTATCAGCAGGGTTTATGAATGAGTTTGTAGAGGTTGTACTTGGCAGTAGCATTGTCATTCCGATAGCAGCCGGATTTCTTGGAATTGACTGGGTTAAGGAAAATGCTGGATTTGGTATGGCATTTCAAACTATGCCCTACCTGTTCCAGAACTGGGGCCCTGCAATTGCAATGATTGCCGGAGTCATGTGGTTCGGATTGTTATTCTTTGCAGGAATAACTTCTTCACTGGCAATGGGTACTCCATGGATGGGCTTTTTTCAAGATGAGTTTAAGTTTACCCGGAAACAGGCAGCCTGGTCCTTCGGAGCAATTACCCTGATTATGGGGTTACCAACTGTATTATTTTACAACGAAGGAGTTTTTGATGAATACGACTATTGGGCTGGGACTGTTTCTCTTGTAATTTTTGCCTTGGTTGAATCCATACTTTTTGCCTGGATTTTTGGCATGAAAAGAGGATGGCATGAAATTAACAGAGGTGGCGATATCAATATACCTCATTTCTTCAAGTTCATTATAAAATACATCACCCCATTATTACTGCTTGCAGTGTTTATTGGTTCTGTTTTTACACCAGAATCTAATGATTGGAATGCAGCCTTCCAAAGCCTATTTTCTGGCAATGGGTGGCCGCTTGATAACACTTCGCTAATTAAAATGATTTCAAATGCTGGTTATAAACAACAATTGGCAGCAGCTACAGATGAAACTGTAATTTCTGGATTGAAATCCAGAATATTCTATACTAATGCTGCCCGTATCTTATTGATCAGTTTTTTTACAGGGATTTCTATTTTGGTTTATATTGCCTATAAGAAACGGGCTAACTTAAAAATTCAAAAGTTATGAACACATCAGCACTTATTCTAATGATCACTACTATGCTGGTGGTTACTCTGATTACAGCTTATTTTTTCTATAAAGTTTTAACTATTCCGCCTCGGTCTGAACCTGATTCTTATTCAGAAAATGATGATGTAGAAAGATAGGTATCAAAAGAATCTTTAAACGGCCAGAGAACACTCAGGAAAATCCCTGGATATCATGAAGTTTCCGGTAAGCACCATTAGCTGCAATCAGGTTTGGATGATTTCCCCTTTCAATAATTTCACCTTGCTGAAGCACAATGATTTCATCAGCATACTGAATGGTTGACAACCGGTGGGCAATCACTAATGAGGTTCTGTTTTTCATCAGGTTTAAAATTGCCTCTTGAACAAGGCGCTCGGATTCAGTATCTAATGCAGAAGTTGCTTCATCCAGAATCAATATCGGAGGATTTCTCAAAACTGCCCTTGCTATACTGATCCGTTGCCTTTGCCCTCCGGACAACCTCATTCCTCGATCGCCAACAACTGTCTGATAGCCCGCTTCGGTTTGAATTATAAAATCATGGGCATTGGCAATCCTGGCAGCCCTGTGCACATCATCTTCACTAACTCCCTCCAAGCCAAAAACAATGTTATTATAAATTGTATCATTAAACAGAATCGCTTCTTGCGTTACAATGCCCATCAACCTTCTTAACGAAGATTTTTTGATTTTTCGAATATCCGTTCCGTCAATCCGAATCTCCCCGCTTGTCAAATCGTAAAATCTGGGAAGCAAATCAGCCAGTGTTGATTTTCCGGAGCCGCTTTGACCTACTAATGCTATCATTTTTCCCTTCTCAATCCTTAAATTTATTTTTTTAAGTACTAGTTTATCATTATAAGCAAAATCCACATTGCAATATTCAATCGCATGGTTAAACGAAGTAACTTCAGCAGCATCAGTTGAATCCTGGACAGCAGTTGGAGTATCTAATAGTTGAAAAAGCCTGTCAGCAGCTGCTAACCCACGCTGCAGAGTAGTTATTGAATTTGAGATATTCTTGGCTGGCGGCAGAATTTGTGAGTAAAGCACAATATAGGTAATAAACTCACTTGCTGTTAGTTCCGAATGATTAGTTAAAACAAGGCTGCCACCGTAAACAATCAAAATAATAACAACAAATACACCCAGAAATTCTGATACCGGTGAAGCCAGTTCTCTTCTATTTATAAACGACTTGGATATTTGCCTGTAGCTGCTGTTCTGTTTTTCAAACTTTGAGTTAATAAACCATTTTACCACAAACCCCTTGATGATTCTGATGCCACCGATAGCTTCTTCTGCCTGACTGAGTATTGTACCCAATACCTGTTGACTCTTATCTGCCGTTTTTTTCAATCTTTTAGAGATCGCTCCTATTATCAATCCGGATACCGGAAAAAAGAAAAGAGTAAACAATGTCAGTTTAACTGACATCATAAACAGAATAATAAAATATACAATAATGACCAAAGGCTCTCTGAAAAATACCTGCAGGGTGCTTACAACTGAATTTTCAATTTCTTGAGTATCATTTGATAAAATACTCATCAGATCACCCTTCTGCCGCTTGTAAAAAAAACCCAAGTGCATAGAAGTGATTTTCTCAAAAACTGATTTTCTTAGTCGGTAAACGATCCAGACCCGTAACCGGGTAAGCACCCGTTGAGCCAGGTAGCGGAATAAGTTTGCCAGGAACACGCTGATTCCGATTACTACACAGACAAACAATAAGGCCTGCTGTTTACCCTCCGTCCTGACAATTGTCAAGAACCAATAGTCAAACAGATCTTTAACATATGCAATGCTGAGATGAAATACAGGAGGTTCGTTTATAGCAGCATCTCCGAATGTATTGAATAACACATTGAGTAAGGGTATTACCAATGTAAAATTAACAGCTCCAAAAACTACTGCAGGAACGACCAGTAAAATATAGGGGACCAGAAACCCGGGAAAAGGTTGGGCAAATGACAAGAGGCGTAAGTAGGTCTTCACACTTCGTTTAAGAGGTCGAAAATATTAAATGCTCATTTAGTATCTTCAAATCTAATTAAAGAATCTATCTTACTTTCATTTTGTTTATTTGCCGTATGGATTCAACCCGTCAGCAAAAGTTCTCAAAGCTTATTCAAAAAGAACTTGCAGAAATCTTCTTACTTCATAAAAACCTGGTAGCTAATGCATTCGTTACCATTACCGGAGTAAGAACAACTGCTGATTTGAGCCTTGCACGGATTCACCTGAGTATCTTTCAACATAAAAAACCCGAAGAAGTCATAAATTATTGTAATGAACACATGCATGAAATAAGGCGGGAGCTGGGAAACCGGATCCGTCATCAGGCAAGAATTATCCCTGAATTAGCTTTTTATCTTGATGACAGTCTTGATTCAGTTGAAAGAATGGATAAACTTTTTAAAGGACTGAATATTCCACCGCCCGACTCAACCTCAGAATCCTGAATGGATAAATTTTGTTATGCAATACGATCCTATCAAACGTACCCTTGGTAATACGTTCAACCGTTCGTTGTTTCTTCGAAAACTTTTCTACTGGTTACTTGATTTACTGTTGCTACGATCCTGGCATATCCGGCAAGAACTGAGATTATATGCTGCTTCAGGAAAACCGCAAAAGATTTTAGATGCAGGCTCAGGTTTTGGTCAATATACTTACCGGATGAGCAGGATGTTTCCAGCTTCAGAAATTCTGGCAGTTGACTTAAAGGAAGAACAAGTGAATGATTGCAATCACTTCTTTAAACAGCTGAATCAGTCTCAGGTCAAATTTGAAGTTGCTGATCTTACTGCCTTTCAACAAAATGAGAAATATGATTTAGTTTTATGCGTTGATGTCATGGAGCATATTGTAGAAGATGAACGGGTCTTCAGCAACCTGGCCCAGGTAATGAATAAAGGAGCCTGGCTGTTGATTTCAACCCCAAGTGACCAGGGAGGGAGTGATGTTCACAGTAGTGATGACGCTTCCTTTATTGAAGAGCATGTGAGAGACGGATATAATAAATCGGATATTGAAAACAAGCTTAGAAAAGCCGGATTTTCAACAGTTCAAATAAAATATTCGTACGGTACACCCGGTAAAATATCATGGCGACTCAGCATGAAGTATCCTATTCTGATGCTTGGTAAATCAAAAGCCTTTTTTATCATTTTGCCCGTTTATTACCTTATTACATTCCCGTTTTCCTACTTGCTGAACTGGCTGGATGTAAACCTCAGTCATAAAACCGGGACTGGGCTGATTGTTAGAGCAGTAATATAGATAAGAACCAGTCTTAACTTCAAACTTTTTACTTTTGGCCAATATTAAATTCTGAATTTTAACTATGTCAAAGGTTGAATTAAAAATGCCCAAAATGGGTGAAAGTGTTGCAGAGGCTACCATTATCAAGTGGTTAAAAAAAGAAGGCGACCAGGTTGAAGCTGATGAAGCAGTCATGGAAATTGCCACTGATAAAGTAGATTCCGAAGTACCTTCAACAGTTGCTGGGATTTTATTGAAAAGATTATTTCACGAAGGTGATGTTGTAAAAGTCGGGCATGTAATTGCTGTTATTGGCACCGAAGGCGAATCAGTAGCTCAGCCTGCAATAGTCATTTCGGAACCTTCAGTCAAGCAGAATACAAAAAGCCAAACCCTTGCTCCCTCTGCAGTACCTAAACAACCACTTAAATCATCTGCATCCGGTTCAAGATTCTATTCTCCTTTGGTCAGAACGATTGCTCAGCAAGAAAATATTAATTCTAAAGAGCTTAACTCTATTCCCGGTTCAGGTGCTGATGGCAGAGTAACTAAAAGGGACATCCTGGCTTATGTAGAAAAAAGGAAATCAGGAGTGATACCACCACCTGAAACTAAAGTTGCTTCTATTGATCAGACTCAAACCCTGCCAGCTGATGAGCCTACAGCACCTTCAGTTACCATTGCCGGTAATGTTGAGATTATAGAAATGGACAGAATGCGTAAACTCATTTCCGAGCATATGGTTATGAGTAAACGTACCTCTGCACACGTAACCTCCTTTGTTGAGGCCGATGTAACAAACCTGGTTCTTTGGAGAGAAAGAATTAAAAAAGAGTTCGAAAAACGGGAAGGGGAAAAGTTAACCTTTACTCCGGTCTTTATTGAAGCAATTGTAAAAGCAATTAAAGATTTTCCGATGATTAATATATCAGTTGACGGAACAAAAATTATTCTTCGTAAAGACATAAATATCGGAATGGCAGCTGCTTTACCAAGTGGAAATCTGATTGTTCCGGTTATTAAAAATGCTGACCGAATGAATCTTGTAGGTTTAACCAAGACCGTTAACGATTTGGCAAAAAGGTCTCGGGCAAACAAACTAATGCCTGATGAAATTCAAGGTGGAACTTATACCCTGACAAATGTCGGCACGTTTGGAAATGTAATGGGTACTCCGGTAATTAACCAGCCACAGGTTGCAATCATGGCAACCGGTGCCATCCGGAAGAAACCTGCAGTGATTGAAACTCCGCAAGGCGATGTTATTGGAATCCGGCACATGATGTTTCTGAGCCATTCATACGACCATCGGATTGTTGATGGAGCCTTAGGCGGCAGTTTTGTACGAAAGGTGGCCGACTATCTTGAAGCTTTTGACATCAATCGTTCGATTTGAACTTTTCCGTTATGAGAAAAACACAAATTACTTTACTGCCCCTGCTACTTCTGGGTTTAACTGCTTTTTCACAAGCAAAAAAACCACCACTTACCAAAGATCAGGTTAAGCAGGCCAGATCGGAAGGCGCTGCTCTCTTCAAAAATGAAAACTTCAAACATGCCCTGAAATATTACTATGACCTAGTTGAATATGATAAATCTGACATTGAATCTCAATATCGCCTTGGGATCTGTCTGATTAAATCAAATATTAATAAGAAAAAAGCTGCCGAACACCTGAAAGAGGTTGTTGGTAAAAAAGATGCTCCCAAGGATATTAATTATTACCTGGGAATTGCCTTGATGTATAATCACGAGTTTATAGATGCGATTGATGCGTTTGAAAAATACCGTGAAGAAATGAAAGGTAAACCCAATCCTTCACTGATGGTTGAACGTTATGTTGAATGGTGTAACAATGCTATGGAGCTCATGAAAAACCCCGTAAATGTAACTTTTTTTAACCCGGGGAAAGGAGTTAATTCACCTTACAATGATTTTCAGCCTGTTTGCAGCGCTTTTGATTCCGTTATTTATTTTTCTTCTAACCGCAAGGGAACTTTTGGCGGGGCACTTGACGGCTTTGGCGAGTATGTAACGGATATTTTTTCAACTGCTGTTTCAGCTAATGCTTTTACTAAAGCCAAGAATGTAGGTACTAATCTCAACAATGATGGCTATAATGAAGCACTCTATCTGACAATGAATAGTGATAAAATGCTTGTTTATAATGAAGGTGGATCAAACGGAGGCAGTGAAATTGCACTTTCAGAACTTAAAGGAAGGCAGTGGCTCAAACCCATCTCCTTATCTGCAGTATTAGGACTTAAATCAAATGGCCTGATAAGCGGAGCATCTATTACACAGGATGGAAAAACAATCTATTTTTCAGCTGAACTGAAAGGTGGTAAAGGTGGTAAAGACATCTGGAAAATAGAAAAAGATACAGCAACCGGGAAATGGAGTGCTCCGATTAATCTTGGAGATTATATTAATACTCCCTACAATGAAATTAATCCATTTCTGTTCTTTGATCACAAAACATTATTTTTTGCTTCACAAGGACATAACAGTATGGGTGGGTATGATCTCTTCCGAAGTTACCAGGCAGATACACAGCAGGATTGGAGTAAAGCTGAAAACCTTGGATTCCCAATCAATACTGTTTTTGATGATGAAACTATCAGTGTAAACGGGACTGGCCATACGGCCTACATTGCTGCTTTGCGTGATGAAGGCATTGGTGAAAAAGATATCTATCGGATTACAACAACAGCCTCACTTGTTTCGCCACAGCCAGTATTAACTAAGATTTTCTCTGTAAGTCCAACAGGATTGGCTCCGCGCGATGGATTCTGTATTGTTACCGTCAGGGCAACCGGTGAAATGATAGGTACCTTCTCAATTAATCCTTCAAGCGGAATTGTTTGCCTGACCTTATCAGAAGGTCAATACCGGTTAAAAATAAGATCGCCAAGAAACGGAATGATAGATGCCGATTTTGACATCACCGGTTCAGAGCCCGGCTTCATAAAAGAGTTACATTATAAACTCGAATAATATTGCTATTTGCTGAATGCTACTTCAGCTTCAACTTCTCTCCCGGCTGGATTTTTGAGGCAAGAGTCAGGTTATTGTATTTCAGTAGTTTCTTTAGTTTTATTCCATACAGCTGAGAAATACCTCTCAGAGTTTCTCCATAGGCAACTGTATGATATTCTCTGAGTGCTTTGTTTCTTTTCGGTTTAATAAACACCACTTCTCCTTCAGCCGGCACATCACTTTTATCAGCATCATTATACCTTAAAACCTGCCATAAGCCCATATTGTTTTTTACGGCAATACTGAAATAAGAGTCTCCCTTCTGAGCAGTTACGAATGGTGTGTTGTTAATAGTATTCAGGTCAGCAACCGGTAAAATGACCCTTCGTGCAGGAGCTTCTTGTTTAACCGGCTTGTTTTCATTACCAGAAGAAGCAACCGGAATGCGTTTCCCTGTCTTGTCAAGTTCATTCAGATTGTAATCTTCAATGATCTTTATCAATTGATGCGCATAATTGGGATTGGTAGCATAACCGGCTTTTTTCAGTCCATGTGCCCATCCCTTATAATCACTGATTTTTAAATCAAATAAAAAAGCATAACGGGGACGATTTTTAAGAAAAAATGAATGATCATCAAATGACTCAAGAACGGAATTGTATTTTCGAAAACATTCATTTTTTTCATCATCATCCTGATGAAATGTTTCACCTTTCCAATCCGAATGGCATTTAATCCCAAAATGGTTGAATGCCTTCTGAGCCAGTTTACTATTTCCACAATCTGATTCAAGAATACCTTGAGCCAGTTTGATACTGGCAGGCACGCCTGTAAGCAACATATCTTTAATTGCATCATCCTGGAATTGCTGAATGTATTCTTCTTTACTTAACCGCTGTTGAGCCGGTTGACTCAGTATTTGTTGAGTAAACAATAACAGAATAAGTGCCAGTTTCATGCAGTTCTTTTCCATGAAACAAAATTACCTTAGCCCTAACGCAAAATTCAGCGGAATAGTTGTGAAGTTTGGATAAAAATTAACACCTGCCTGTTAGCAGCTCTCAGTTATCTGAGTATGACTTCAATAGCACCAATTCCATACTTTTCTTCAGAAGCATTTTTAAAACGAAGTCCACTGTAAAATCTTAATTCATTGAGTATAGCCTGGCGAAGTTTCCCCTCACCTATCCCATGAATAAAAACAATACTCTGGTAATTATTTGTCAGAGCATAATCCAGTTCTGCCTTGAATTTTTCAATTTGAGTCTCCAATATTTGTCCGGTTCCTAATCCTTTATACTCATCTGTTAGTTTTTCAATATGGAGGTCAATGACATCATCATTTCTTAAAATAGCAGGCTGATGTTTTATCACCGGTGCCTTTATAAGTTGACTCTCCTTTAGAACATGTATTAATTTATCGGTATTTAACTGAGTATTACTAAAACTGAATATTGAAAATACCGAAGCAAACCTGAATAGTCCTTCTGTATTTTGAATTTTCTCCTTTAAATCAGGGATAAGTACAGGAACAGAGACCGAGAGAGGTTTTGGAAGATCACAAAATCCAGATTGAAAAAACAGGCATTGAATCTGGAAGTGCTTCCATTCAATTAGTTCTTCTTTGCTTTTCGTAAACAAAATTTTAAATTCTTTAGGTTTTATAATACCCGAATTTAGTCCGAAGAAACCAATTGGCCTCTTTACTGAAATATTGAATAGAATTTCAACTTCTGAACGGTTTACAATAAAATAATTAACCGGACCAGTCAGTATTTTACCTTCTATTGATGGACTGCCAATCATTGATACTGAACCCTCAGGTAACCACTCGAAGTCTACATTTTCGTTAAATGGCATAGTATCCATTTCCTGAGAAGACCGGATGTTTGAATCCAAATGAATAGCTCGTTCGATGAGAAGCAGTTTGGAAATATGAAATTCCCATTCCATTCCCTCAGCCTCAACAACAGCTAGATCATTCTTCTTAAAACCGGTAATTTTACCTGTCAGGTTCTCATCAATAATACTGACCTGGTCACCAATAATAAATTCTCTTTTCATTTCGATTTTTGCAATTGGGTGAAGAAGAAGGTCTTCTGCTGTTTTATCCAGGGTCATCTGATTAATCAGTTCAAACCAGACTAAACAAAAAGGTGACTAACACTTTGCCTGACTTAAGCGTTGAAATAAACAATTAAATGCAAGAAATTGTGACCCCGGAGAGACTCGAACTCTCGGCCCGCTGATTAAGAGTCAGCTGCTCTACCAACTGAGCTACGGAGTCAAAAATTTTAAGCTATTTTACCGACTCGACTACTGACTTGAATGAATCAGGGTTATTCATAGCCAGGTCAGCTAATGCCTTTCTGTTAAGTCCGATATCGGCTTTGTGAATTTTACCCATCAATTCAGAATAAGACATTCCATATTCGCGAGCTGCAGCATTTATTCTCTGGATCCAAAGGGAACGAAAATTTCGTTTTTTTGTTTTGCGGTCACGGTAAGCATACCCCAGACCTTTTTCAACAGTATTTTTAGCAACTGTCCAGACGTTGCTTCTGCGACCCCAATTGCCTTTTGCAAGTTTGAGGATTTTCTTTCGCCTCGCTCTAGAGGCTACACGGTTTTTAGCACGTGGCATAACAAATTAAATTTATGGCTGGAGCGTCACGATCATCCATGAACTTACAGCTCTTCACCTGGTTAAACTAATGATTTAGCAATTACATATTAAGCATCCGCTTTACACGGGGCATATCGCTTTTGTCCACCAAAGCTGGATTTGTCAAAGCACGCTTTCGCTTTGTTTCCTTCTTGGTTAGAATATGGCTCTTAAAGGCCTGTTTACGTTTTACCTTCCCGGTTGCAGTCACTTTTAAACGTTTCTTGGCTCCTGAGTGTGTTTTAACTTTTGGCATAACGAATTGTGTTATTGAAAACTCTGCTCTATATTTAAAATTTTCAGATTTTTAAACTAAATTACTTTTTTGGAAGAGGAACCATAAACAGAAACATCCGGTTTCCTTCCAGTTTTGGAAGCATCTCAACCTTACCAAATTCTTCAAGTGCCTGAGCAAATTTTAAGAGAATCAACTCTCCCTGTTCCTTGTAAGCCATTTGTCTACCCCTGAAATGAACATAAGCTTTCACTTTAGCACCTTCTTTAAGAAAACTGATTCCATGTTTTACTTTAAAGTTAAAGTCATGTTCATTGGTATTGGGTCCAAAACGAATTTCCTTAACTGTTTGCTTAACGGATTTGGCTTTAATTTCCTTTTCTTTCTTTTTCTTTTCGTAAAGGAATTTCTGATAATCCATAATCTTTGCAACAGGTGGCTCGCTTCCCGGTGAGATCTCTACTAAATCCAGTCCGAGTTCGGTTGCCAACTGTTGGGCTTCAGATGTTGAATAAATTCCCTGTTCAACATTATCACCAACCAATCTTAGCTTGGGTGACTTTATGTGCTCATTAATGCGGTGTTCCGCTTCCTTTTTAACTGGCCCTCTGCCTCTGAAGAAAGGCTTCTTAAACCCTCCTGAAGATGGACGGTTGGTTCTAAATGTTACGATATGTTCCTCCTTATTTTAGTGGTTATACTTATACATTCAATTGCTTTTCTATTTCCTGTTGAATTAATGTTTTAAAGTTTTCTTTAGTCATTGCGCCTTTGTCGCCTTCACCATGTTTTCTGACAGCAACACTTTGTGTTTCTGCTTCCTTCTCTCCGACAATCAGCATATATGGAATCTTTTTCAGTTCGGCATCGCGAATTTTTTTCCCTATTTTTTCATCCCTTTCATCAATAAGGCTGCGAATATCGGAATTATTTAATTCTTGTGAAAGGTCATGAGCATAGTCATTAAATTTATCACTGATCGGTAAAATAATGACCTGGCTGGGGGTTAGCCACAATGGAAAGTTTCCGGCAAAATGTTCAATCAGAAATCCGATAAACCGTTCATGGGTTCCGAGGGGTGCCCGGTGAATGCAAAGCGGGGTTTTCAAGGTATTGTCGGCTGCTCGGTAAGTTAACCCGAATCTGGCAGGAACAGCAAAGTCAACCTGGTTGGTTGCCAGGGTAAATTCACGTCCGATAGCACTCCAAACCTGAACATCAATCTTGGGACCATAGAATGCACTTTCATCCGGTACTTCAATATATGGAATTTTTGACTCAATTAAGGCATTTCTCACCATCGCTTCAGTTTTGAGCCAAAGTTCAGGTTCATTCACATATTTTTTGCCCAGCTTATTAGCAGAATGGGTTGAAAACCGCATTACATATTTTTCAATTCCAAAAATCCTGAAATATTTAAGATACATTTCATTAACTGCTTTAAACTCCTGAGCAAATTGTTCTTCAGTACAATAAATATGAGCATCATTCATTTGCAGCGAGCGTACCCGCATCAAACCAAAAAGTTCACCTGACTGTTCATAACGGTAGCATGTACCGTACTCTGCCAAACGCACCGGAAGGTCACGATAGCTTGCATTCAGCGTTTTAAATATTTTATGATGATGAGGACAGTTCATTGGTTTAAGGAAGTATTTTTCACCTTCAATATTCATTGAAGGAAACATACTTTCCTCATAATACGGCAGGTGCCCACTGGTAAGATACATTGTTCCTTTAGCCAGATGCGGAGTTCTGACTCTTTTATAGCCGGCCTTCTTTTCTGTAGCTTTAGCTAACCTTTCCAGTTGTTCAATTAAAACTGCACCATTGGGAAGCCAAAGCGGTAAGCCAGGTCCAACGTCTTCATCAAAAGTGTAAATCTCGAGCTCTTTCCCTAATTTTCGGTGATCCCGCTTCTTTGCTTCTTCAAGCATTGCAAGGTACTCATCCAGTTCCTTTTGTTTTGGAAACGTAATTCCATAAATCCGGGTCAACTGTTTATTTTTTTCATCTCCTTTCCAGTACGCTCCGGCAATATTCAACAGCTTTATAGCTTTAATGGAACCGGTTGAAGGAATATGGGGCCCACGACAGAGATCAGTAAAACTACCTTGAGTATAAAATGTAATATTGCCGTCTTCGAGGTTTGAGAGTAAATCAAGTTTATACTCATCCCCTTTCTCAGTAAAATAAGCGATTGCTTCCGGTTTTGGAATTTCCTTCCGGATATACTGATGATTAGCCTGGGCTAATTCACGCATTTTAGTTTCAATTTTCCCAAGATCTTCATGGGTAATTGTCTGATCACCCAAGTCAACATCATAATAGAAGCCATTCTCAACTGGAGGTCCAACCCAGAATTTAATATGCGGGTAGTAAAATTCTAAAGCTTCTGCCATTAGATGAGCTGAAGAATGCCAAAAGGTGGATTTCCCTTCAGGCTGCTCCCAGGTTAATAATTCTAGGGTTGAATCCACCTGAATGGGTCGTGTCAAATCACGGACCTCGCCATTGACTTTTGCGGCAAGAACGATTCTTGCCAGCCCTTCACTAATGCTTTTAGCAATTTCAAACGAAGTGGTGCCGTCCGGGTACTCACGTTTCTTATTATCCGGGAATGTAATGATCATCGAGCTTAAAAGGTTGCAAAGATAAAAAGTAGCGTTATGCTATAGAAATTCTGGGGTTAGTCATTTTCTGGATAATATCTCCTGCCCGATTCATTGCCAGCAATGTTAGAAATAAAGCCAAAGACGGGAACACAATTAGCCACCATGCACGAATATTCTCCATCCCACGGGCCAGGATACTTCCCCATGAAACTGATTCAACAGGCAACCCAATGCCCAGAAAGGTAAGCGATGACTCAACAATAACTGCTGCTGAGATACCAAACACAAAAACAGTGATTAGGGGAGCAATAGCATTGGGAAGTGCATGAATGGCTAAAATGCGCAAATCGGAATAACCGAGAGCGTGTGCTGCCTCTATATATGGTTGTTGTTTAGCTTTTAGAATTCCCGCCCGTAATAATCTTGACATATCATTCCATGAGGTAAGACCAATAATTATTGCCAAGGATAAATAGGAAGGCTTAAATAAAGCCCCAAGTGCCAGAATAAGAACCAACCGTGGCAATGCCGTTATTAGCTCGGTAATACGTGTTATGAGGCTGTCTATTGGAAACACTACCTTTCGTTTAAAAACCGAAATCATTTTTAACGCACGAATTAAAAGCCAGCCAGCAACCCCAATTACAATCAGGATTAAAATCCTTTTTGAGATTTCTAAAAAAATATTCTCTTGCTGATTAAACCTCTGAAGTTCATACGTATAAAAGTAAATAAATGGGATAGAAATGATAGAAATGACAATTGCCCCTATTGAAAGTTTCAACCCATTGTCTCCGTAATAACCCGAAATTCCTCCTGTAACAAGTGCAATTAATGCTGCCATGATCATTGCAAAGATGGCAGTGAATAAGGAGGTTTGCAGACCATAGATTAAGCCGGCAAGGACGTCCCTACCCAGATTATCGGTTCCGAGAAAATGCCTGAATCTGAATGGCAGATTTTCTGCCTTACCCTGATCGGTAATCCATATCTGACTGTCAAAAGGCGAAGTATAATCTGCATTCGGTAAATCAAGTGTGTGAGGTGAATACGTAACTAAAGGAAAAATAAAAAAGCCCTCTGCCTGTTTCCATTTTATTTGTTTGTAAAATATTCTTTCATTGTTTATCTGAATACTTCCAGAAGGATTAAATGCCGGGAAACAATGACTATCCATGTAGCTGGCATAAAGTGGCAAGTCATTTGCAATCAATCGTGCAAAAAGTGCAGTAAATAGAAATACTGAAATCAGAATTGAGAGTAACCGATGTTGTTTCACAAATAAAGAAACAGAAAAAAACGATTGCATATCTAAAAGTCAGAAGATGGGGATATGAATTCGGTGTTCCGTTCGGTGGTTTGAATCACAGAAGCAACCATGGAGTCACCGGTAACATTTACAACAGTCCGGCACATATCCAGAATTCGGTCAACCGGGAAAATAATTGCAATCCATGCAGGGTTCAAATGCACTGACTGCAATACGATAATTAACATTACCAATCCTGCACTCGGTATTGCTGCAGCACCGATTGAGGCTAAGGTAGCTGTTAACACAATGACCAGTTGTTGGGTAACGGTTAAGTCAACCATATGTAGCTGGGCTAAAAAAATAACTGCCACTGCCTGATATAAACTTGTTCCATCCATATTAATTGTTGCTCCGATAGGCAGTACAAAACTGGTAACTTCTTTAGATACTTTAAGATTATTGTGAACACATTCCATTGTAACCGGCAGGGTTGCTGCACTACTGCTGGTACTGAATGCCAGAAATTGAGCCGGACTCATTGACCGAAAAAACCAGCGATACATTTCTACAGGCTTCATGTCAGTCTTTTTACGTGTAAATAAAATCAGAATTGTCGGATACACGACAAAAAGCATGATTGAAAGTCCTGCTAATACGGTCAGGCAATACCATAATAAATTGCCGAAGAGATAAATTAAAGTTGAAAAGCCATCAGCCGAATCGCTCACCATTTCAGCAGTAACGCCTGCCATTAATGCAAAAACAAAAAAAGGTGCTCCCTTCATAACCAGATCAACCATTTTCAGAAAAACATCATTAGCTCCTTCAATAACCCCGGCCAATGCCAGCGAGTGAGCCTTAGGAATATAGAGCATTGAAATACCAAAAAATAATGCAAAAAAGATTACCTGTAACATCAGTCCATTATTAGACAGTGTGAAAAACAAATTTTCAGGTACGATATCTTCAAGAAACTTCAATGGCCCGGCTGACTTGCTTTCACCAACCTCCATCATCTTCCCTTCAATTTTAGGATCTGTTTCTACCTGTGCATTTGATCTGGCACGTTCAGCAAGATCTGCAAATTCAGGGTCTGTTAAATAAGAGTGCTCATCAAGGGGAAGTACCTGATTATTCGATTGAACCCAGATTTCGTAATTCATCCGGTTTAAAATTCTTGGTTCAGACTTATCACTGCCTCCCGGTTTGATAAGATTGGCTAAAGTAATTCCTATGGATACTGCTAATACTGTTGTAAAAATAAAAATCAGCAGTGTCTTTAAACCCATCTTGCCTAATTTTGAAACATCTTTCAGATCTGTAATTCCCTTTATAATGGAGAACAGAACTAAAGGCACAGCAATTAATTTAAGAAGTGAAATAAAGATTTTCCCAAAAGGTAGAACCCAGTCAAGGGTAATCCGGTTCCAGCCAGCAAGAGTAAAAAGAACTGTCCAGGCAATTCCTAATGCCAGTCCGATCAAAATTTTGACATGAATGGGTAATGGTTTAGCCACTGGTGGCAAATGTAACCAATGGAAGATCACTTAATCAAAACGGCTTCTATAAGACCCATGAGCCATTTTCTTAGAAAAGGATTATTCTTTCTGTTATTTTTGCCTGATCGGTTAAATAATGCAAAAACTCATTACAGTCATTCTCTGCTTACAGTCAACTGTTTGTTTATCTCAGAAGGTACTGTCGTTAGATACCTTCAGGATTAAGATTAATTCTTCGTTACGCGGGCTAAGCGTGGTAAGCAATAATGTAATCTGGATGAGTGGAAGTTTTGGCTATATCTGCCGGTCAAATGATGGCGGACAGACTTTTGATACACTCAGAATAGCCAAGTATGAAGATCGTGACTTCAGAGACATTGAAGCTTTCGATTCAAAATCTGCAGTAGTAATGGCTGTTGGCAGTCCTGCAGTAATTCTGAGAACAAATGATGGCGGCCAACGCTGGAAAGTGGTTTATCGAAATGAAAATAAAAAAGCATTTTTTAACGGAATGGATTTTTGGGATGACAAGCGGGGTATTGCTTTCAGTGATGCTATTGACGGTAAATTGCTTTTGATTCATACAGAAGATGGCGGAAGATCATGGAAGGAAACCGGTTATAAAGATCTGCCAATGGTACAGGAAGGCGAAAATGGGTTTGCAGCCAGCGGAACATCCATTCGTTGTGTAAAAAACGGATATGCTTTTATTGGTACCGGAGGCCGAACAGCTCATATATTTATGTCAGCTGACTATGGTAGAACCTGGAAGAAATTTCCGGTCCCGATTTTAAAAGGAAGTGAAAGCGCAGGCATATTTTCATTGGCTTTTAAAGATGAAAGGACCGGAGTCATTGCCGGAGGTGATTATAATACTGTCAACAACCAAACCGACAATTTTTTTCTTACTTTTAACAGTTGCAGGAACTGGAAGCCATCAATCACAAAACCGGCCGGATATCGCTCCTGTGTTGAGTATATTTCACAAACGTCAATGATTATTACCGGGCCGGGTGGAACAGAATGGTCACGTGATGGAGGCAATAACTGGATACATATGTCTGAAACCGGATTTCATTCTGCCCGAAGAGCTAAAAACGGAAATGCCGTTTTTCTAAGTGGCGAAGACGGCCTGTTTGGAATTGTCTCAGGCCTTTATTGAATTTTGTAACTGAATCAGATTCTTATTTGCCCATTTGCCCCTGGCCTTGTCCGTTCTCATCACCACCATCTTTCAAGTCATCATTCTTAATCCGCCTTTTCGCTGGTGCACTAAAATTCATTTTGCCAAAACGATAATCAAAACTAAGACGGATACCAATAAAATTAACCTTATTTGAGTTTTTATAGCTGAAATCCGCACCCTTATATTCATTTCTAAACCAAACATAGGGTGTAGCAAAATTATCGAGACCAAGCCCGATTCCTCCTTTATCATTTTTTAAAATATAGCGGGCACTCAGGTTGTAATAGAAAAATGACGTTGATTTTCCCTGGAGGCTAATCTCCGGCCCGTTAAAGAAACCAAATGCCTGCACTCCCCACTTTTCACTAAACTTATAGCTGATATAAGCATTAATACTATAGTTAATCCCATCGTTGTATTGACTCCCTGAGGTTGTTCCCTTTACTCTATAATACCAGCCATTCAGATTTGCTCCAATAATGAGCTTGTTTATCATCATGTTAGAACCAACGCTAATTCCTGTTGAATAGTTTCGTCCGATGTTATCATAAGTTGTAACATAAACATCATTGGAATCAATAAAGCGATAACTTTCAATTGAGTTATTAGTAAAGCGATGATAAACGGAGGAGTTGATGGAACCAAATTTTCTGAACAAACTGTGACCAAGCTCAAATGAATGACTCTTCTCAGGATTCAAATAAGGGTTTCCATAAGAAATGCTGGTTGCATCACTGTTATTTACATACGGATTCAGGTAATACATGCCAGGCCTTTGAATTCGTTGGGTATAACTCAATTTTAAGGAATATTTACCTGCTTTGCGGTATGAAATTGTACTACTCGGAATAAAATTGCTATAATCATTAGAGAACGAAGCTGCGGATCCCGTCTTGAAATCACCTTTTATTGCTGTGTGTTCAAATCTTACACCTGCCTTAAATCCAACATTCTTCAAGTTTACTGAACCCTGAAGATAAGCTGCAACAACATCCTGATTATAATCAAAGATATTATTCCTGTCAGCAGCATCTATATAACTGCCATTGGTTTTGATCTTGTATAAGTAATCACTAATAACATTTCTTAAAATAGATTTTGCACCGGTTTCAAAGACAACTTCCTTAGTTAGCGGATGAGTATAATCAGTCTGGAAGGTGACCTCCCGGTTTGAACTTTTATTCAGACTCTTCTCATAATAAGGTTCAATGAATTCCGAGTCATAAATCCTTGAAATATAATAATCTGTATTGCGGTTATTATTAGTAATCTGTGCAGAAGCAGAAAATTCCTGATCCTGTTTTACAAACTTTTTCAGGTAATCAATGCTGGCATCATAGTTCCAGCCATCTGTTTTAGAATCAAATGTGTTATTATATCCGGAAGCAATTGGTAGCCCTGCTACACTGAATGAATTATAAGTTTTTCCTTCCGATTCATTCCAGAAATTCCTTAATCTGACGGATGAACTGATGTTATTCTTACTATTAATATCATAGTCGTTAGTCCATTGAATAAATGGTCCATAACCAAGATTCTTATTCGTACCGTTTTGTGTCAATACACTATAATCAGAAATTCGGGTTGTTTCCAGTTTACCTGTTCCCCGGTAGCCAAATCCACCAAGACTAAATCCTGTTCCATACCTTCCGCTTCTTAAGTTCAGGTTACTAAACAGATTGCTGGAACGGGTTCCTGCACCTGCATAAACCGATCCGCTAACTCCTTCAATATTTTTCTTTTTGGTTATGATATTAATAATTCCACCGGTTCCCTCAGCATCATATTTTGCTGAAGGGCTTGTAATAACCTCCACTTTCTCAATCTCATCAGCCGGAATCATTTTCATTGCTTCAGCAACTGAAGAGGCCATCACCGAAGACGGTTTATTATTAATCAGAACCTTAATGCTTTGTGTACCCTGTAATGAGACATTCCCCTCAAGGTCTACAGTCACCATCGGTACCTTCCGTAAAACATCGGAAGCATTCCCTCCTTTTGTTGAGATATCCTTGTCAGCATTATAAACAAGCTTGTCAATTTTCGTTTCAATCAGTGGTGCTTCTGCCTCCACGACAGCCTCACCTAAAAGCTGGCTATTAGGTTCAATAATAATTTTACCCAGATCAACATTATATTTTCTTTCTGAAATCTGAATACTGTCAATTACCCGGGGAGCAAATCCTAAAAAACTAACTTTCAGTTTATACCAGCCGGGTTTAATATCCTTTAATTTAAATACACCCTTTTGGTCGGTAATTGTTCCATCCAGTGGTTTTTCAGAATTAGCCTTATAAAGAGCAACATTCGCAATTTCAACAGGACTATTAGTCTGTTTATCTATTACAATACCGGAGATTCGGCCATCATAAATTTTCTTTTGCTGCCCGCCTCCCATTGATGGAATTTGTGCATTTATTAAACCTGACAATAGCCAACTGAATGAGAGAAGAATGATTTTTTTCATCTGATTGAATAAGTAAGGCGTCAAATGTACACGCTGAGCTATTATTTTTTGTATAAGCTTATCAGATTAGATTAAGATTTTAAAAATTTATTAAAAAATTAACACTTCACAGTCACCCTGCTTTATCATCCTTGATGGTTTCCTCTTAATTAGATACCTATGCCATTGCTTTAACCTTTTCAGAAGTTGATTTAGCCAGTGAATTGGGATAGCCCTTCTCTTTCACAGATATTTAAATCGGTTCTAAAAAATCTCTGTTGTATGCTTTCTTCTTCCTCTACTAAACCGTTATTCTATCAGTAATCCTGCCAATTTTAAACAATACAATTCAGGAAGTAAACTGTCTGAAAACATAAATTCTTCTATTTTTACCATGGAAAATAAACCGATTGATCGTATGAGTTATCCTTATCAAATCAAGTCAGCTGATGAATATTTTAATTCTTACAGGCAAAGCATAGAAAACCCGGAAATATTCTGGAATGAAATTGCATCTCATTTTGTGTGGAAAAAGAAGTGGGATAAGACGCTTGAATGGAATTTTTCAGATCCTGATATAAAATGGTTTAAAGGAGGAAGAATGAATGTAACCGAGAATTGCCTTGACCGTCATTTAAAAAACAATGCAAACCGGGTTGCTATCTTATGGGAGCCAAATGATCCAAAAGAATTAAACAGAAAGCTTACATACCGTGAACTTTATGAGCAGGTTTGCAGGTTTAGTCAGGTTCTTCAGTATAACGGAGTCAAAAAAGGAGACCGGGTTTGTATTTATATGGGAATGATTCCTGAACTGGTAATTACCATGCTGGCTTGTGCGCGAATTGGTGCAATCCATTCAGTCATATTTGGTGGTTTCTCAGCAAAAAATATTGCAGGCCGGGTTGAAGATGCCCATGCTGAATTTGTTGTAACCTGTGATGGTGCCTTTCGAGGTTCAAAAGCTATTGAGCTTAAACAAACAGTAGATGAGGCCTTAGAAAAAATACCTTTTGTAAAGCGAGTTATTGTTTACCAGCGTACCCATTCAGCAATTAATATGAAAAAAGGCAGAGATGTATGGTGGCATGATGAAATGACAAAGACAAAACCGGATGTATCATTTCCTGCAGAAGAGATGGATGCAGAAGACACACTTTATATTCTTTATACAAGTGGTTCTACCGGCAAGCCTAAGGGAGTTGTTCATACTTGTGCCGGGTACTTAGTTTGGGCCGATTACACTTTTGTAAATACGTTTCAATATAAGCCAGGTATGATCTATTTCTGCACTGCAGACATCGGATGGGTGACCGGTCATACCTATACGGTTTATGGCCCACTTTCAGCCGGTGCCACCTCACTGATGTTTGAAGGAATTCCTACTTACCCGGGGCCGGGCCGGTTTTGGGAAATTATCGGTAAATACAAGGTTGATATTCTTTATACAGCCCCGACAGCCATCCGAAGCCTGATGACTTACGGCAATGATATTCCCGGTAAATATGATCTGAGTTCTCTTAAGGTCTTAGGAAGTGTAGGTGAACCCATTAATAAAGAAGCCTGGAACTGGTACCATGAACAAATCGGGAAAGGAAAAATTCCGATTGTGGATACCTGGTGGCAAACCGAAACTGGAGGAATTATGATTTCAAATCTGGCAGGAATTACTCCACATAAACCATCCTGGGCAACTTTGCCTCTGCCGGGTGTTCAGCCCTGTATTGTTGATGAAAACGGAAAAGAACTTGACGGAGCAGCTTCGGGCAATCTATGTATTAAATTCCCATGGCCTGGTATGATCCGGACAACCTATGGCGACCATGAACGCTGCCGTCTAAACTATTTTTCAGCTTATAAGAATTTATACTTTTCAGGTGATGGATGCCTGCGAGATGAAGAAGGCCGTTACCGAATTACAGGCCGTGTAGATGATGTGTTAAATGTAAGTGGCCACCGGATTGGGACTGCCGAAGTTGAAAATGCAATTAATATGGATGAGCACATTGTAGAAAGTGCAGTGGTCGGTTATCCTCATGATATTAAAGGACAGGGAATCTATGCCTTTGTAATTTATGTCGGCTCACTGAAAGATCACGATCTTGCCAGAAAGGAAGTTAATGATAAGGTTACTGAGATTATTGGTGCAATTGCCAAACCGGATAAAATTCAATTTGTAAACGGTCTGCCAAAAACCAGGAGTGGTAAGATTATGAGAAGAATTCTCAGAAAAATAGCTGAAGGTGATACTTCAAATCTTGGCGACATCTCAACCTTACTCGATCCTTCAGTTGTAGATGAAATCAAAGCTGGCAGTTTGTAGAAGTTTATTCCTGAAGGGCAATTAATGCCGTTAGCGTCTTATTATATAAACTTTCAAGCTTTTGGGCTTCAACTTCAAGTCCGGTAATTTCACCTTCACGGCATTTCTGTTCCAGTTTTCTAGCAACTTCGGCAACAGCTGCAGCTCCAAGATTTAAGCTACTACCCTTTAATTTATGAGCAGCACTTTCAACAGCCTTGTAATTTGATTCTTTGATTTCATCAGATATGACTTTTATTAATCCGGGAGAATGCTTTCTGTACATATCAATTAACGACCGTAAAAATGTTGAATCACCCTTGCCTAACTGCTTCAATTGCTCAATTGTTTTTTGATCAAGAAGCATTTCACTTCCTGAATTCAATGATCCGGATTCGGGTACTGCTTGTGCTTTTCCATTTCCTTTCCACCTCGTCAATATGCTTTTAATATCTTCAATTCTCAGTGGTTTTGAAACATAATCATTCATTCCTGCAGCCAGGCACTTTTCCTTATCTCCCTGCATTGCCAATGCTGTCATTGCAATGATCAAAGGCTGTTCAGCTAAAATTTCCTTCCTAATGAGTGTGGTAGCTTCCAATCCATCCATTTCCGGCATCTGAACATCCATGAAAATCACATCAAACTTTTCTTTTCTGATTAAATCTACAGCCTGCTTCCCGTCTTCAACTATCTCAGGCTTATAACCCAGCTTATCCAGTATGACTTTCATTAAAACCTGATTGACTTCATTATCTTCAGCTACAAGAATTTTTAATGGAATAAAGGTCCATGGGCTTTCTTCTCTCTTATCAGAAACTAAAATTTCAGGTGAGGATCCTCCATCAGTAATATCAAACTGAGCTGTGAAATAAAACACTGATCCTTTACTCGGCTGACTCTGAACCCATATACTTCCATTCATAAGAGATACCAGCCGGGCACTAATTGCCAGGCCTAATCCGCTGCCGCCATATTTTCTGTAAGTTGAGGCTTCTGCCTGAGTAAATGCCGTAAAGAGCCGTTTCTGTTGGTCCTCAGTCATCCCGATTCCGGTATCACTAACAGAAAACAGTAAAGTACACACCCCAGCAGCCATATTTTCAATTTTTACTGAGATAGAAATTGTACCTTCATTCGTAAACTTAATAGCATTTCCAACCAGATTAATCAGAATCTGCCGTAAACGCATTTTATCTCCTGTAACCGGTTCCGGAATTTTGCTGTCAACCTTATAAGTTAACTTTAATTTTTTTTCTTCAGCTTTTGCAAACAGAATATTAAATGTTTCCTCAATACAATTTCTGATACTAAACGCGATCTTCTCTAGTTCAAGTCTTTCAGATTCAATCTTTGAATAATCCAGAATGTCATTCAGAATCTGAAGTAATGCTTCACTGCTCAAATGCAACGAACTGACAAAATTCTTTTGTTGATTATCAAGCCTGGTTGCATTCAATAAATCCAGCATCCCGATAATTCCATTCAGCGGAGTTCTAATTTCATGACTCATCATTGCCAGAAACTGAGACTTTGCCATATTGGCACGTTCGGCCTGTTCTTTAGCTAGTGTGATTTCCTGCTCATAATTAATCCGGCTGCTCACATCATGCATAAAGACCGATATACCTGTTACCATTTGCTTGTCATTCACTACTGGGCGTAACGACCAGTCATAAAACAGGACTACATTGTCAGCAGTAACATACTTTTCATGAAATCCCATGATTTCACCTCGCATCACTGAATCCAGTCTTGATTTCCAGTTTCCCTTTTCAGCATCTGAAAACAGACTGACAAAATTCTTGCTGACTGAAGGAATATTCCCTGTAATGTGATTCATCCGCTGCACAAATGCTTCATTCATCAGCCGTATTGAATAATCAAAATTTAATGCGCAGATTCCGTCATCTGTATTTTCAATCAATGTTGAAAAATCGGCTGTTGATTCACGTAGGCTGCGTTCCAGATCTTTTTCCCTTGAGATGTCTTCAATCATTACAATTGTGCCATGCTCCTGCTCATCCCTGAAAATGGATGCACTGAAAATTGTCCACAATACCGTTCCGTTCTTTCTGAGCAGCCTATGCTCTTCTTTAAATGAATTCTGCTCATTCTGCTGGAGCTCATTCATTCGTTCTTGTAACAATGCAGCCTCAGCAGGATGAATTAAATCCGGAAGCTTAAGTTGCATAAGCTCAGCTGAAGAATAACCAAGCATTGAACTCAATACATCATTGCTATGTTTAATTCTTTCCGAATTATCTACAAAAGTGATCCCCGTTTTGCTTTCATCAAACACTTTCCGGATAGCATCCTGTCTTGCACTCACTTCATTGATTCGTTGTTGAGTAACATTACTGGCAATCCATAGATAATAGATTTTATTATTGACCGGACTAATCAGCTTCCTGCCTGCCAACTGAAGCCATAATTCATTTCTATGGACATCTATTGTCTTTACACTGATAATTTCAGAGGCATCTTCAGTAAGCCCAGGTAAAGCAGATGCGAGTTCAGTAATAAACGGGAAGGCTTCCCCACCCGAACTGCTTTTTAATCCTGTCAGATTACTGAAAGAACGGTTCACCATTTTCAGCTCACCCCCTTCACTCATAACAATAATTCCATCTGTGATATGGTCAAAGAAACTACGGAGTTCAAGTGCACTTTTTTCAATTTCAGATTTATGTTCTGTCTCAGCAGTTACATTCCTCAGAACCATATAAATCAAATTCGGATCTGATGCTTTATTCCGCCAGGTTGCACTTAACCGGTAATCCTTACCGGCTTTACGAAATGAAAAATCTGACTTTTCAAACTGGCTTGTAAATTCATTCTTAATTCTATCCCACAATGATGTTGTCAATAGCTGATAGGCTGATTCTGCTTCACCATAGAAAAATCTTGCTGACCTGTTCATAAACAATACTTTGTTATTACTGCGGTTAAGCATAACATGCATATCAGGCCAGTCTTCAGGCGGATATTTTTCAATACCTCCTCTGAAAATATGAATAGAAACGGCAAGCAGTATAAATCCGAAAGTAATCAGAAAATAAGTAACGGCCTGCAGATTGAATACTGAATAAGCCAGCCAGAAGAGTACGAGCAAAGCCAGGTAATAACCAAATAAGAATAATCTACGAACAGATTGAAATACAATTAGCACAACAAGTACGGGTAACATACTTAAGACTATTACCTGACCGGGATTTCTGATAACGAATCCAGTCAGAAAGAAACTTAAGAAAATAATGAATAGTGTAACCAGATTGTTTGAAAGGCTGCTTTTTTTGCTGCCAATGAGCTCATTGATTAAAATGGCAGCAGGCAAAATTGCCAACGAAGCACGGGGTAATAAAAAATCAACTACTTGATTACTAGCCGTAAACTGCCAGATGAGAAGAGCACCAATAAAAAAGCTTAACAGTAATCTGTAGTAAGTACTGCCTGGACGCCATTGGGCAAAACGGTTTGAGATGGGGCTAAAGACCGGCATAGCTGTATGCCTGAGCGTATCAAAGTAAATCAGGCATGTAAACTTATACTCTGAATCACTCTAAAAGTTAAGGCTAAATATTGATTTATTAAAAGTTAGCCGGGTTGGATAAATAACAATTAATACACTGATTCTGAGCAGAATCTGTATATGCTTGATCCTAGCTATTAATTTTTGCCGGATTATCTCCCTTGTCTTCCGGAACTTCTTTCTTTTCTGCTTCAGCTTCCGGCTCTTTTTCAATTATATCCTTCAGGATAAAGAACCAGTTTACAATTTTCTTAATATCTGAAACATACACCCGGTCTCTGTCATATTCAGGAAGAACTTCAGCCAGGAACTTTTTTAACTCATCCGGAACGGATTTCCCGTTAACCGGTAATTGTTCACCATACTTTTCTTTCATTGACCACAGCACATCCTTTAATGGTTTATCTTCAGAGGAAGTGTAGATACTAATATCACTAATCATACTGATTCGCTGATTTGCATTCACCATCATTCTCTTCTTGTCCTCTATAGATTCAACAATAAAACCTGATTTGCTCCGTGACAGCAACTTATACAATCCGGGCAATCCTGAAATGGAAAGAATTTTATCTAGACTCATACCTTGGTTTTCTAATGGCGAAGGTAATAACACAACCCTTATAGTTTTATAAAAAAGTTATTAAAACTATGATTGGACTGTTTTCAGGTAAATGGAGTTATACTAACTTCGTCCAGTTCAATTCTATATAGTGAAATTTGCTCCGTTTATTTTTTTCATCTTGTTTTTAGCCGGCTGTAAAAAAGACCGGGAGCAACAGCAAGGCGGTTATGTTAATGTGAGCCTTTATTCAAATGATCCCAGCTTTTTCCCTCTTCAGGTTGTTGGTGGATGGGCTTATTATCCTGCTAATAACAGTTCGGGACTCAAAGGACTTATTATTTACAGAAACGCAACTGATCAGTTCTCTGCCTTTGACCGGGCTTGCCCATACCACTTACAGAATGCCTGTGCATTGTTGGAAGTTTTAAATGATAACACTTCAGTGATTGATTCTTGCTGTATGTCAAGATTTCAGATTTTTGACGGGCAGGTCCTACTAGGCCCGGCTACTACACCCATGATTCAATACCGAACCACATTCAATGGCAGTGTGCTTCATATTTTTAATTAATGAGCATGCTGAACAGTAAAATTGATCTTCAAAAATGTAGCCTGAGAAAGTTGGCCCAGGTTATTACATTAGTCGAGAATGAAGAAGAAGGCAGCAAGTTATTTCTTGAGAATCTCAAGCCATTAAGAGAAGTACCTGTAATTGGAATTACCGGTCCGCCTGGTGCAGGAAAGAGTACTTTGATTAATGCCCTGATTAAAGAAATTCTTAAAGCAGATAAAAATTTAAAAGGAAGAGGGATTGCAGTTGTGGCTATTGACCCGTCATCTCCGTTCTCACAAGGAGCCTTACTGGGCGACAGACTGCGCATGAGCGAGTGGTTTGTTCACCCCAAAGTTTTTATCCGTTCACTAGCATCACGGGGTTCATTAGGCGGTTTATCTGCCCGTACAATTGAAACAGTAGATATTCTTCGTTCGGCAGGTTTTGATTTTATTTTTGTTGAAACTGTCGGAATAGGTCAGAGTGAAGTGGAAATTGCCTCCCTGGCTGATGTAACGGTGCTTGTGCTTGTTCCCGAATCAGGTGATGATATCCAGGCAATGAAAGCAGGTGTCATGGAAATTGCTGATGTTTTTGTTGTCAATAAATCAGACCGGGAAGATGCATCCAGGCTTAAAAATTCAATTCAATCGGCTGCCTATGCTTCTGGCCATTCCATTCCTGAAATCGTCCACACCATTGCAACTCAGCAAACTGGGATTGCAGAATTGTTAAAAGTAATTCTTGAGAAGAAAGATAAAATTTCCGATGAAAGATCAACATCTCTTTTAGTTCAGAAAGCACTCCGGATTATTCAGAACAACCTGATCAGATCGGTAGATATTTCTATGCTAACCGAAACCATTAAAAAGGAAAGCAGTGATCCCAATTTTAATATTTACCGGCTGGCACATCATATTGGAAGTAAAAAATAAAACTACAGGTATTTTTTCTTTATTTCACAACGCTCAATGGCTTTCTCGTAAAATGAGATTAAACTATTGTCAAATGAGGAAAGAATTGCATTCTTGTAGCATTCAATTGCTTCATTAAGTTTCCCCTGTGATTCATTTAGCATTCCGGTCAGGTGATTAACCTGATCTTTTGCAACTCCGCTGATTGCTGCTGCCTTATTTATGTTGGCATTCATTTCAGCATAACGACCATGCTTTTGTAGCAGAGATGCATAAAACAGGTAGGTCTCAGCAAAAGACGGATCCTTTTCAATGGCCAATTTGAAAAATTGTTCTGCTTTTGTATCATCCTTAAAATACTCATAAGCGATGAACCCCAACCAGGCTGCTGAGCGGGCAGAATCCATATTCTGCTCCAGCAAGGTGTAGGCGTCATCATAACGAGTCTCAGCTATTGCCCGCATTGCCTGATAGAACAACTTATCCTCCTGAAAAGACATTGAGTAAAATATACCACAAAGTAGGGTAAAATACCTTAATGAGTGATGAACAGCAGAAATTTAACCGTAATCAGTGGTTTCGGCTGGGTGAATGATGATATAAGTACATGAAGAAAAGCGACATAAAATAAACTGAAAAGGAGACTCCTGCCTGGGTTTCAAGGGTGTCTTCAGTTAACATTGACAAAGTAAATATACTCCAGAATGCCACAAATGGCAGGAAAGAACCCAGTTTTGTAAAGAACGGATAGATTAAAATCCAGAAGAAATAGATTAAGCCAAAAATACCAAAGGCAATTCCGAAAGTGAGATACTGGTTATGAGCTCTGAGCCGCCAACGCAAACTTAACGGAGAGTTCATTTGATCATAATATTTATCAAATGTTATTTTGACATCTCCTGTACCAACCCCAAAAAACAAGTGATCTTTAAAAATATGAAGCCCGGTCTTCCAATATTCGAGTCGCTGAAGCAACGAACTTCCGGTTGGATTACCACCCTGGCGGTACAGAAAATATTCCATTATCGTTTTTTGCAGCCGGACATTCAGATTCCCTATATTTTTATATTTCCAGTTAGCCAATCCATTTTCAATAGAATGAATCTCCTTGTTACTTAGGGATGCAACAGCTTCTGCATCCTTTTTTAATCCTTTAGAGGCAAGATATCTTAATAGCGTGTATTTAATCTCATTTCCTTCTGAGTCTCTGGAATAATAGCTGATTTTACTTCTTGAGTTCCAGGCTGAGTCAAGTTCAGCCTCAGAAATATAAATATAAACCGGTGTTCCGTTTTCCTGGGCTTTACAGTCAAAGCAATGGTAATAGGTATTTCCAAGAGATGTCTTCTCATCTGGGTTGATAGCTGAATAATCAAAAGGCCGGTAGAGTTCGTTACTCAGTTTCTTAATATATACACCTGTTGACGTAACAAGAATAATCAGTATAACCAGGATTGAAAAGCCTGCCGTTTTTGTTTTCCTTTTTAAGATTAATCTGATTGCGAGAATGAATCCTGAAATCAGCAGAACGATTACACCGGTCATACTTTCCATGATAAAAAGAAAGATAATGAACCAGGTGGCCAGAAGAAGTTTAATTGCAGTGCTTACCCTTTTCCCATTCTTAAAGTCAATAATAGCAAACCAGATTAAAAGAAAAAGTGAGAATACAATACATAATGACAGTCTGATATGGGAAATAAAAACTGAGATCTCACGAATGTCTGTAATCTGGTTCTGATGGGGAAGCAGATCCAGCCAGACCCCCGTACTAATGAGGGTTGAGATGGCAACTGAAGCAATAAAGACTTTAAGTACAACAATGATTTGTTTTTTAGAGATTCCGGGAAACGAAGTCAATAAAAACGGGAGAAAGAGCAGAGGAAGTTTAATCCGGAGATCCTTTAGCAGATAATCAGTATCAGAACTCCATAATGCAGCAATGAGATGAATCAGGTAAAGTCCGCACCAGAGAACTGCCGGTTTATTTTGAACGAACTGATTGATTCTTTGCTTATACGCTCCTTCAAGTAGCCATCCCCCAATCAAAATAAACTGTGAAACGCTCATGCCAAAAACAGAAAGTGGAATAGAAGCAGCCATCAACAACATTCCAATAAAGAAAATCAGTGATGACATAAAAAGGTAACGATTTCAGCAGCTATGTATTTTACTTGTGTAAAGAAGATTTTTCAGATAACAGTCTAAAAAGTTCATCAGCTTTCTGGGTTCCGATCAGGTAAGTGAGTCCTTCCTTAGTTTTTATACGAACTGCATCCGTTCCAGTGGAATAGAATTTTACAACACCTTCGCGGTGCAGTTTAAAAACCGGATTATTAATTAGGTATTGGCTGTATTTTACCTTTTCGACTGATGAGATTTCTGCAATCGGAATGATCTCATTGCGGGCTACACCTACTCCCTTTAATTGAATTAAATCTTCGGTTACCCAAATCCGGATATGCGTTATAAAAAGGGAGAGAATATGAAAAGCTAAAATTGCGCAACCCAGGTAAAAAAAGAAATTCCCGTTCAATTCTCGGTTCTCTGTCCAGTAATATGCCAAAAAGCAAAACAATACCAATACCAGGTTACGTGTAATGGTCATCCTGTTAAACCCGATATACTGTTTTTCTTCAAAAAGAATATCTTGTTTCATTCGCTCTCCAGTACAAGTTGATAACTAACTGTTGTTTCTTCTGTGATTCTGAAATAATTGTCTTGTCTGATTCCTACGACCCAAACAATTCTTTCGCCTGACTCAATCACCCAGGTGTGCTCCTTCTTTGCAGCACTCAGCTTAATATCTGTAAACAAATCGCTCAGTTTCTTTTTACCTTTCATACCAATCGGATGAAATTCATCACCCTTTTTCCATTTTCGAAGCAACAGTGGGAACTTAAGTTTTGAGGCATCAACCCATACAACATTCGGGTCAGTATATTCACCACTGATAATTTTTTCTTTGAAATCATGGGTTAATACAATTTTCCTTAATGCCAGAATGCCACCTTCCCATTCAAAGTGATGCCAGTCTTCCTCAATTTTATATTCGTTCGTTGTTTTTGTTTTTAAAGATTTCACCATAATATATTGTCTGTCGGTTATTAGTTCATAGTTTGTGGAAAGAAATCTTTTCCCAGGAGTTTTATCGAGTGCAAGATAAATATCAGAACAGGTATCCCGGTTGAAACCATAATTTCTTAGAAACTCAAAGGTTAATGTAAACCCTGCCGGATGTTTCAACAAAACATCTTTTTCAATCAAAATCAAATCCTTGTAAAATTTTACATAATTCAGCCTGAGCTGTTCAAGATATTCATTAAAAAGGATGGAACTGCCCTCTACATTTTCAATATGACGTTGTAATACATGCTGGAATGATGGATTAAGATCCTCCAAGACAGGTATCAGTTGGTGTCTGATCCGGTTACGTAAATAAAAATCAGAACGATTTGAAGTGTCTTCCCGCCACCTGATTTCATGGCTTACAGCATAACTCTCAACTTCCTTTCTTGTAGCAAACAGTAACGGACGGAAAAAAATTCCTTGTTTAACCGGTATTCCTCTCTCTCCCATCAACCCGGTTCCTCTAAGCAAATTAATAAAGAAGGTTTCGATGCTGTCATCGGTGTGATGGGCTGTAGCACAACTTGAATAACCATGCCGCCTACACAAGTCAGTAAAAAACTTATATCGTAATTCTCTGGCTGTAACCTGAATTGAAAGCTTATTCTTTAATGCAATTTCTTCAGTTTTGAATTTCTTACAAAAGAACGGAACACCCAGATACTTTGATTCCCTCCTGACAAATTCCTCATCACGATCCGAATCCTTTTGCCGCAAAGAGAAATTACAATGAGCAATCGCAAATTCAATTCTCGATTCTTTGAACAAGTTCACCATAACCATCGAATCAATACCACCACTCACGGCCAGCAGAATCTTATCTGTTACAGAAACTAATTTCTGCCTTCTTAAATAATTCACAAACCGAACTTCAAACTTATCCCGATTCACATTGTTTAATTCTGCAACGAAGGTAATCTATAGCTGGCAATCCGTTGAGCAATATTATCTATTAATAAGTTAATAATAACGCCCTTTACAAGGCTCATTAGCATAGATTACCTTTGCAGTTTGCAATCTGTGAAATGAGTAAAAAAGGTCGGGTTTTAATGGCTATGAGTGGAGGTATTGACAGTAGCGTGTCAGCAATGATGCTTCATGAAGAAGGTTATGAAGTGATTGGAATAACCATGAAAACCTGGGATTATGAAACCAGTGGTTCAAAAAAGAAGGAAACTGGTTGTTGTTCGCTGGATTCAATAAATGATGCCAGAGCTATTGCTGTTAAGATGGGTTTCCCTCATTACATTCTTGATATCAGAAGCGAGTTCAAAGGTGCTGTTATTGACAATTTTGTGAGTGAATATCTTGCCGGAAGAACGCCTAATCCCTGTGTTATGTGTAATACTCATATTAAATGGGATGCTTTAATAAAAAGAGCAAACATGCTTGATTGTGAGCTGATTGCAACCGGCCATTATGCCAGGAGCAGACAGGAGAATGGCAGGTACATCATTTCTAAAGGGCTGGATCCTAATAAAGATCAGAGTTATGTTCTTTGGGGTTTGAAACAGCATGTACTCAAAAGAACTATGTTTCCGGTTGGAAATTTTAAAAAGCCACAGATCAGACAGCTCGCCCTTGAAATGGGATTTGAAGAATTGTCAAAAAAGAACGAAAGTTATGAAATTTGTTTTATTCCCGATAATGACTACAGATCATTCCTGAGTAAGAAAGTAGCAGGAATTGAAAAGAAACTGGATGGTGGCATGTTTGTGAATACTGCAGGCCAGTTATTAGGTCAGCATAAAGGCTATCCGTTTTATACGATAGGGCAAAGAAAAGGACTTGAAATTGCACTTGGTCAGCCCATGTATGTAACCAATATCATCCCTGAAACAAATACAGTTGTTCTTGGTACAATTGAGGAGTTACAGCAAACCTCAATGAGCGTCAGAGATATTAATCTGATTAAATATGAAGCATTGCCTGATCCGGTTGAAGCCGTCATCAAAATCCGTTATAAGGATAAAGGCACCGCAGGAACTGTTAAAATTGACGGGAGCCATGCAATTGTAGATTTTCATGCTAAGGTAACGGGTATAGCACCTGGCCAAAGTGCTGTCTTCTATGAAGATGACGATGTGATCGCGGGAGGGTTTATTTCGAAAGAAATTAGTTCATTATTATGAAAACTTCCATACGTTTTCTGACTTTGATTGCGTTGCTGTTCATGACTCCCATGAGCAGTTGCAAAAAAGATCCCGGAATAACTGCTTTCAGCGGATACAGCTACTTCCCATTAACTATTGGTCATCAGGTGATTTATGAAGTTGATTCCATTGTTAAAAGTGAGTTCAATCTTGGGAAGATTGATACCTTTACTTTTCAAATTAAGGAAGTGGTTGAATCTTTTTTTATTGATAACGAAGGCCGAGAAACGGCACGTATCGAGCGTTATAAACGTGCAAATGCAAGTGAACCATGGGTCATTCACAAAGTGTGGACTGCAAATCTCAATCTGATGAATGCTGAGAAAAAGGAAGATAATCTGACTTTCATCAAGCTGGCTTTTCCACCCAAGAAGGATCAAAAGTGGAATGGTAATGCAAAAAATGAATTAGACGAACAGGAGTATAAAATAACAGATGTTAATATACCCGAGTCAGTCAACGGAATTGCCTTCGATTCAGTTCTAACTGTATTACAGGCTGATGAAGATAATATTGTTTATAAGAAATATGAAATTGAAAAATATGCAGCCCGTACCGGAATGGTTTATAAAGAACAGTTTAACGGAACATATAAATATATTGCAGGAATATATACCCTTGCTGGGTTCACTCATTATACTGAAAAAGTAATTCCATTTTAAAGCTATTCTCCCCTTATGAAGCATCTGACTTTAGCTATTCTTTCTCTCCTTTTCTTATCAAATAATCTTTATGGGCAAAACAGGTATGCCATTTTCTTAACTGATAAAAATAATTCTCCGTTTTCATTCACTATCCCATTAGATTACTTGTCGCAACGAGCCATTGACCGAAGAATAAAACAGAATATTCCGATAGACAGCTCAGACTTTCCGGTTAATCCATCTTATATTTCACAAATAGCAGCAGCCGGAGCAACTGTTTTAACTGCTTCGAGATGGTTAAATGCAGTAACAATTGAAGTACCCGGCAGCTCTGTCCTGAATACTATTTATTCATTACCCTTTGTAAAACTAGGTTATGCAGTCAATCGAAATGCTAATTCCGTCTATTCAACAAAGGATAAGTTCAAAATGGAAAACACCCTTCATTCAGAACAAAGCCGTAAGATACCCGAAGACAACAAGGTATCATCATTTGATTACGGACCTTCCTATGATCAGATTGCCATGCTGAATGGAGATATGCTTCATAATAGTGGTAAAACAGGCCAGGGTAAAGTAATTGCGGTGATTGATGCGGGCTTTTTTAATGCTGATAATATGATCGTTTTTGATAGCCTGAGAAACCAAAACCGTTTACTTGGTACCTGGGATTTTGTTGACCAGAATAGTATGGTCTATGATGACTATGCCCACGGGACCTATGTCTTGTCTATCATGGCAGGAAACTGGCCAGGTAATATTGTTGGCACGGCCCCTCATGCTGAGTACTGGTTGCTGAGAAGTGAAAATGCTTTTAGTGAAACTCCGATGGAAGAATTTACCTGGGCTGCTGCTGCCGAATTTGCTGATAGTGTGGGTGCCGATATCATTAATTCTTCTCTTGGTTATTATGAATTTGATAATCCTTCGCAAAATTTTATATATGCTGACTTAAATGGGAATACTGCTCCGGTAACTATAGCAGCTGACTTTGCTGCTTCAAAGGGAATCCTTGTTTGTAACAGTGCCGGTAACGAAGGTTCCTCACCCTGGAATTTTATCATTACCCCTGCTGACGGAGACAGTGTGCTTACTGTTGGAGCTGTAGATAATCAAGAGAATTATGCATTCTTTAGTAGCAAAGGTCCAACTGCTGACGGCCGTGTTAAACCAGATGTTGCAGCAATGGGCATGGGAACCTATGTTGCTGATCCGTCAAACTATGGTGTATTTCCGGGAAATGGGACTTCCTTTTCATCACCTGTAATTGCCGGAATGGTTGCCTGTCTATGGCAATGTAACCCCAACGCAACTAACATGGAGGTAATTGATGCATTACGCCAGAGTGCTTCTCAATTTAATAATCCGGACACCCTGTTAGGATATGGAATTCCCGATATGACTGTTGCTTGCCTGATTCTTAATTCTTTGGCAGTTACTGAGAACGAACGAAAAGATGAACTGATCCTTGGAGCAAACCCTTTCTCGCAGTTTCTTGAGTTTAGTTTTGCTTCTTCAGTCAGCCAGCAACTTCAGGTTATACTGAGTGATATTACCGGGAAAATAGTTTACCATAATTCCTACACGGTTGCTGAACATGAAATCTCAAGATTTGTATTAAATCCTGCAATTATGAATGGCGTTTATCTGCTCACGATTAAAACAAACAGAGGAAAATTCTGTAAGAAAATTGTCTGTCTGAATTAGTGAATGGATTATACTCCGACAATTGTTATTCATGGTGGCGCAGGAACTATCCTGAAATCTTCCATTTCTGATGAGCAGGAGCGTTCCTATCACCGGGCCCTGTCTGAATCCTTAATCTCTGGGAATATTACTCTCCAGAGAGGAGGACATGCTCTTGATGCAGTAACTGCCGCAGTTGTGTCGCTCGAAGATTGCCCGTTGTTTAATGCAGGAAAAGGTTCTGTTTTTAACCGCAATGGGAAACATGAAATGGATGCTTCGGTTATGAGTGGTGATTCAGGCTTGGCCGGTGCGGTTGCCGGAGTCAGAAATATCAGAAATCCGGTTCTGGCAGCTCGTCTGGTAATGGAGCAAACTCAACATGTAATGCTGATTGGTGAGGGTGCTGAAGAATTGGCAAAAAAAGCCGGATTAGTATTTGAGTCTGATGAATATTTTTTCAATGAGTTCAGGTTTAATCAGTGGAAAGATCTTCATGGAAGTGACAAAACCCAATTAGATCACAGTGATAAAAAGTTCGGGACAGTTGGTGCTGTTGCAATTGACTCCTATGGAAATGTGGCAGCTGCAACCTCAACAGGAGGGCTGACCAACAAACCTCCCGGTCGGATTGGTGATACTCCGATTATCGGAGCAGGCACCTATGCCAGTAACCAAACCTGTGCCGTTTCATGCACAGGCGATGGTGAATTTTTTATTCGTGGAATTGTTGCTTATGATGTTGCCTGTTTGATTGAGTATTCAGGTCTTTCACTAGAGCAGGCCTGTAATAAAGTTATTCTCGAAAAGCTGACAAAATCTGGAGGTGAAGGTGGTTTGATTGCGATTAACCGAGACAGCCAGGTTGTGATGGTCTTCAATACTCCCGGAATGTACAGGGGAATGATAAAAAACGGAAAGGTTTTAACTTCAATTTTTTAATCGGTCATTCTCTCCACTGGCTACTTCTGACCAGACACCTTAAATCATTATATTTATAACCGATAATCTTGCCGTTAGCTCGGCCGATAATCAACTCGCCATAAAGCAGTATATGAAAAAAATATACAGGCTGAAATGATTCAGGATTGAATCCCTGCTTAACAATAAAAAAGCTTCCTTATAATAAGGAAGCCTTTTCAAACAGCTAAAGAAAAATCTTAAGATGCGGGTTCTGCCTGTTGGGCACGCTTCGAAGCCATTAGCAGATCATATTCTTCTTGTGATCCGACAATCAGCCTTTCATATTCACGTAAACCTGTGCCGGCTGGAATCTGATGACCCACAATTACGTTTTCCTTAAGACCAAGGAGATAGTCAACCTTTCCGGAAACAGCAGCTTCATTAAGTACCTTGGTTGTTTCCTGGAATGAAGCAGCACTGATCCAACTCTTGGTATGTAAGGATGCCTGGGTAATCCCTTGCAATAATGGAATTGAAGTTGCAGGAATGGCATCGCGGGCAACAACCGGTTTGAGGTCCTTGCGCTTCAGTAAAGAGTTTTCATCACGAAGTTTCCGAAGGCTTACAATCTGTCCGGCTTTAAACTGTGAAGAATCTCCCGGTTCAATGACTACCTTTTTGTCAATGATATTATCATTTTCTTCAATAAAATCAATTCTACTCACCTGTTCTTTCTCAAGGAAGCGTGTATCTCCCGGATCTTCAATAATTACTTTACGCATCATCTGCCTAACAATGACTTCAAAGTGTTTGTCATTGATTTTCACTCCCTGCAAACGGTATACCTCCTGGACTTCATTCACAAGATACTCCTGAACAACTGACGGTCCCTTAATAGCCAGAATGTCGCCCGGAGAAATTATTCCATCAGACAACGGCTGTCCTGCTTTTACAAAATCATTATCCTGAGCCAGGATATGTTTCGAAAGGGGAACAAGGTATTTCTTCACTTCACCTTCTCTAGGAGTGATGATTACCTCACGGTTACCCCGTTTGATTCCTCCATAAGAAACCACTCCATCAATTTCAGAGACAACTGCCGGATTAGAAGGATTACGTGCTTCAAAAAGTTCAGTCACTCTTGGCAGCCCCCCTGTAATATCACCGCTCTTACCGGTAGCACGGGGAATTTTAACCAGGGTATCACCTGCTTTAACTGTATCGCCTTTATTCACCACAATGCGGGCACCAACCGGAATATTATAGGCTCTGATCACTTCCTTATCCTTGCTCATAATTTTAATAACCGGGTTTCTTGTTTTATCCCTGCTGTCAATTATTACCTTTTCTTTAAATCCGGTTTGCTCATCTGTTTCTTCTTTAAATGTGTACCCTTCGTCAATATTTTCATACTCGATCTTACCGTTCAAATCAGTAAGAATCAGTGCATTATAAGGATCCCATTCACACAACGTGTCGCCAGAGTTTACTTTCGACTTATTCTTGACATACAGACGTGAACCATAAGGAATATGATGAGACATCATCGGAGTGTTGGTTGCCGGATCAATGATTCTTAATTCGCCTGATCTCCCAATAACAATTGAGGCATTCTTTTGCTCATCATCAAGTGGTAAAGTCTTAACTTCTTCCAGCTCAATAACTCCTGAAAATTTGGCAATAATACTTGACTCAGAAGCACTCTTGGCAGCAACTCCACCTGTATGGAAAGTTCGTAACGTTAGCTGAGTCCCAGGCTCACCAATTGACTGGGCAGCAATGACACCTACTGCTTCACCTTTTTGCACCATTCTTCCTGTTGCAAGATTCCTACCGTAACATTTTGCACAAACACCATGTTTAGATTCACAGGTTAATACGGATCTGATTTCAACTGCTTCAATCGGAGAATCAGCAATCTCTTCAGCCAGCAATTCAGTAATTTCTTCACCGGCACGGACAATGATCTTGCCGGTAACCGGATGAATTAAATCATGAACAGATACCCTGCCAAGAATTCTGTCATACAACGATTCTACAACTTCATCATTAGTATTCTTTAATGCCGTTTCAGCCAAACCTCTGAGTGTTCCACAATCCTCTTCATTGATAATTGCATCCTGCGCAACATCAACTAACCTACGGGTAAGGTAACCGGCATCTGCTGTTTTGAGAGCGGTATCTGCCAGACCTTTACGTGCACCGTGTGTTGATATAAAATATTCCAGAATAGACAACCCTTCTTTGAAGTTTGATAAAATCGGATTTTCAATAATCTCTCCTCCTGAGGCACCTGATTTTTGAGGTTTACCCATCAACCCGCGCATACCAGCCAGCTGGCGAATCTGGTCTTTTGAGCCACGGGCTCCGGAATCAAGCATCATAAAGATTGAATTGAATCCTTGCTTGTCAGCAGCCAGCCTTCGCATCAGGTTATCAGTTATCCGCGAATTTGTAATGGTCCAGATATCTATCACCTGATTATAACGTTCATTATTCGTGATGACTCCCATATTGTAATTGTTCATCACTTCTTCTATTTTTTCTTCTGCCTGAGCAATCAGCTTTTCCTTTTCTTCAGGGATGATTACATCATCCATATTGAATGAAAGACCTCCCTGGAAGGCCATCCTGAATCCCAGTCCCTTAATCTCATCCAGGAAAATGGCAGTTTTAGAAATACCAGCACGCTTCAGTACAAGGTTAATTGCTTCGCGTAGATTTTTCTTAGTCAGTAGTTCATTTATAAAACCCACTTCTGCCGGAACAATCTGGTTAAATAAGACCCTGCCAACCGATGTTTCTGTTAGCTGCTGCTTAATTCCCTCTTCTGTATAAACCGGTACTTTAACCTTAATCGTTGTATGCAGTTCAACCTTTTCTTCATTATAAGCAATAATGACTTCTTCCGGAGAATAAAAAGTCATTCCTTCACCTTTCACTTTCTCGTCAGCTGTTGACTTCTTAATCTTGGTCATATAATACAGACCCAATACCATATCCTGTGACGGAACAGTAATTGGTGCTCCATTAGCAGGATTCAGAATATTATGAGAGGCCAGCATAAGCAACTGAGCTTCCAGTATTGCAGCATTACTCAGGGGCAGATGGACAGCCATCTGGTCACCGTCAAAGTCAGCATTAAATGCTGTACATACAAGCGGATGAAGCTGAATAGCTTTCCCTTCAATCATTTTAGGCTGGAATGCCTGAATGCCTAATCGGTGCAAGGTTGGAGCCCGGTTGAGTAAAACAGGATGACCTTTCATTACATTTTCAAGGATATCCCAAACAACAGGATCTTTCCTTTCAACAATCTTTTTTGCAGATTTAACCGTCTTTACAATGCCACGTTCAATCATTTTACGAATGATAAACGGCTTATACAATTCGGCTGCCATATCTTTTGGTAAGCCACATTCATGCAGTTTAAGCTCAGGTCCCACAACAATGACTGAACGGGCTGAATAGTCAACACGCTTTCCAAGCAGATTCTGACGAAATCTTCCCTGTTTTCCCTTTAGCGAATCGCTCAGCGACTTTAAAGCACGGTTACTATCGGTTTTAACTGAATTGGCTTTTCTGGAATTATCAAATAACGAATCAACAGCTTCCTGCAACATTCTCTTCTCATTTCGAAGAATAACTTCCGGTGCTTTAATTTCGACCAGCCGTTTAAGCCGGTTATTTCGAATTATCACTCTCCGGTAAAGATCATTCAGATCTGAAGTTGCAAATCTTCCTCCATCCAACGGCACAAGTGGCCGTAATTCCGGGGGAATCACAGGTACTACTTTGATGATCATCCATTCAGGCCGATTTTCTACTCGCGTATTAGCATTCCGAAAGCCTTCTACAACCTGAAGCCTTTTAAGTGCTTCATTCTTTCTCTGTTGTGAAGTTTCATTATTTGCCTGATGGCGAAGGTTATAAGAAAGTTCATCCAGGTTTAATCTTGCTAATAAATCATGCAATGCTTCGGCACCCATTTTTGCAATAAACTTATTGGGGTCTGAGTCTTCAAGATGCTGATTGTCTTTAGGCAATGTATCAAGAATATTTAAGTATTCTTCTTCTGTGAGAAACTGCAGATACTGAATGCCGTCCTGGGCCTTTATTCCAGGTTGGATCACTACATATCTTTCATAGTAAATAATCAAATCCAGTTTTTTTGTAGGCAGGCCAAGCAGGTATCCAATTTTATTTGGTAATGACTTAAAATACCAGATATGAGCAACCGGAACGATCAACTGTATATGCCCCATGCGCTCACGTCTTACCTTCTTCTCTGTTACTTCAACGCCACAACGGTCACAAACGATTCCTTTATACCTGATCCGCTTATATTTTCCGCAATGACATTCCCAGTCTTTAACCGGGCCAAAAATGCGCTCACAAAACAATCCATCACGTTCCGGTTTGTATGTCCGGTAATTGATGGTCTCGGGTTTTAAGACTTCACCGCTGGAGTTTTCAAGAATTGACTCAGGTGAAGCAAGGCTGATGGTGATTTTTGTAAAATTACTTTTTACTTTGATTTCTTTTCTGGCAGCCATAAAATGTTATCTGTATTTTTCTTTAAGTTGTTATTCAATTTGACCTGTAAAAAATCTGTTGCCTGATAAAGCAACATTAACTGTATATTAATCCAGTGATATCTTCAGACAAAGCCCACGAAGTTCATGCATCAATACATTAAAAGACTCAGGAACGCCCGGAGTTGACATGTTTTCACCTTTAACTATTGATTCATATGCTTTTGCGCGGCCCATCACATCATCGGATTTAATTGTTAGCAGTTCCTGCAGGATGTTGGCTGCGCCAAATGCTTCGATTGCCCAGACTTCCATTTCACCAAAACGCTGACCCCCAAACTGAGCTTTACCACCAAGTGGTTGTTGGGTAATCAGTGAATAAGGACCGATTGAGCGGGCATGCATTTTATCATCAACCAGGTGGCTCAGTTTCAGCATATAAATAACGCCTACAGTAGCCGGTTGGTCAAAACGGTTCCCGGTTCCTCCATCATAGAGATAAGTACTTCCGAACTTTGGCAGTCCTGATTTTAAGATGTAGTGATCAATGTGATCCAGCGTGGCACCATCAAAAATCGGAGTTGCAAATTTTACTCCCAGTTTCTTTCCGGCCCATGCCAGGGCTGTTTCATAAATCTGTCCCAGGTTCATCCGGGAAGGAACTCCCAAAGGATTCAGAACAATATCAACCGGAGTTCCATCTTCTAGGAACGGCATGTCTTCATCCCGTACAATTTTGGCTACAATTCCTTTATTTCCGTGACGGCCAGCCATCTTATCTCCTACTTTTAATTTTCTTTTCTTGGCTATATAAACTTTTGCAAGCTGCACAATTCCGGCAGGCAATTCATCACCAATTGTCAATGCAAACTTTTTCCGTTTAAATGAACCAATGGTGTCGTTCACTTTAATATTGTAATTATGCAACAACTGATTAATCTGGTCATTACGTTCTTTATCTGTTGTCCATTTTGTCGGATTGATATTGTTATAATTAATTTCGGCAAGCATTTTAAGGGTAAACTTTACACCACGCGGGATCACAACTTCCTTGTATAAATCATGTACTCCTTGCGAAGTCTTTCCAGAGACCAGGATGAATAATTTATCAATTAACTGATTCTTTAGTTCAGTTAATGCAGCTGCCTGTTCTTCGTCTAATTTTGAAAGTAATGCTTTTTCTTCATTCTTGTTCATTTTCTCCTTGACATTTCTGGAGAATAGCTTTTTAGCAATTACGACCCCGTTAACGGATGGTGGTACCTTCAATGAAGCATCTTTAACATCACCAGCCTTATCCCCAAAAATGGCACGCAGAAGCTTTTCTTCCGGAGAGGGGTCTGTTTCTCCCTTAGGAGTAATTTTCCCAATGAGGATATCGCCTTCTTTAACCTCAGCACCTACCCGAATAAGTCCGTTTTCATCCAGTTCGCGGGTTGCTTCTTCACTCACATTAGGAATATCAGCAGTGAGTTCTTCCATTCCACGTTTGGTATCTCTCACTTCAAGACTGTATTCATCAATATGGAGCGAGGTAAAGATATCATCACGCACCACCCGTTCAGAAATTACAATTGCATCTTCAAAATTATAGCCTTTCCAGGGCATAAAAGCAACCATCAGATTCCGACCCAAGGCTAATTCCCCTTCCTGTGTAGCATATCCTTCACATAATACCTGGCCGGCCTTTACTTTCTCACCTTTCTTGACAATTGGTTTCAGATTAACACAGGTATTCTGGTTAGTCTTCTGGAATTTGGTAAGTTTATAGACTTTAAGATCATCCTCAAAGCTTACAATTTTCTCATCTTCCTTCGGAACTGATCTTATATGAATTTCATTGGCATCTACATATTCAACAACTCCGTCATAAGCTGAATTGATTAACACCCTTGAATCATGAACCAACTGAGCTTCCAGTCCTGTTCCTACGATAGGAGCCTCAGGCCGAAGCAAAGGTACAGCCTGGCGCTGCATATTTGACCCCATGAGTGCTCGGTTTGCGTCATCATTCTCAAGGAACGGAATCAAAGAAGCAGCAATGGATGCAATTTGATTAGGAGAAACATCTCTTAAGGAAACTTTATCAGGTTCTACAATCGGGAAGTCACCCTCGTATCGGGCTTTCACCCGTTGCTCAATAAAATTTCCGGAATCATCAATTTTGGCATTAGCCTGAGCAATTACTTTTCCGTCTTCCTCTTCAGCTGTCAGAAAAACAACCTCTTTAGTGACTATTCCTTTTTCAACTGTCTGATATGGAGTTGAAATAAATCCCAGGGTATTCACCTTGGCAAAAACACACAAGGATGAGATCAGTCCGATATTGGGGCCTTCCGGTGTTTCAATGGTACAAAGCCGGCCGTAATGAGTATAGTGAACGTCTCGTACTTCAAAACCTGCACGTTCACGGGATAATCCCCCCGGACCTAATGCGGAAAGCCTTCTCTTGTGCGTTACTTCAGATAATGGGTTCACCTGATCCATGAATTGAGAAAGCTGATTCGTTCCGAAAAATGAATTAATAACGGACGATAATGTTTTGGCATTAATCAGGTCAGCTGGTGTAAAAACTTCATTATCGCGAACATTCATCCGCTCACGGATTGTACGAGCCATTCTTGATAAGCCGACACCAAATTGCTGATAGAGTTGTTCGCCAACTGTCCTTACTCGCCTGTTGCTCAGATGGTCTATATCATCAACATCCGTTCGCGAATTAATCAATGAAATCAGGTAACGGATTATGCTTATGATATCCTGTTTGGTCAGAACCTTTATATCACTTGGTATTTCAAGGCCTAATTTCTTATTGATTCGGTACCGGCCAACTTCACCCAGGTCATATCGCTTGTCTGAGAAAAACAATCCCTCAATAACTCTTCGTGCTGTTTCTTCATCCGGAGGTTCAGCACTTCTCAACTGGCGATAGATATGTTCTACGGCTTCTTTTTCACTGTTTGAAGTATCTTTTTGTAATGTATTGTAAATAATTGCGTACTCGGCTGCATTCGCTTCGCTCTTATGGAAAATAACAGACTTAACACTGGCATCGGCAATCAGATCAACATGCTGATCCTCGAGAACAGTTTCCCGTTCAAGAATGACTTCATTTCGTTCAATAGAAACTACTTCACCGGTATCTTCATCTACAAAATCCTCAACCCAGGTTTTTAATACTCTGGCAGCAAGTTTACGTCCTACCATCTTTTTCAAGGCAGCTTTGCTAACCTTAACTTCATCAGCTAGTCCGAAGATTTCAAGAATATCCTTATCAGTCTGAAATCCGATAGCCCGCAACAGTGTTGTTACCGGGAATTTTTTCTTGCGGTCAATGTAAGCATACATGACATTGTTGATGTCAGTTGCAAACTCAATCCATGAACCTTTAAAAGGGATTACCCTGGCAGAATAAAGTTTTGTACCATTTGCATGACGGCTCTGGCCAAAAAATACTCCCGGTGAACGGTGAAGCTGAGAAACCACAACACGTTCAGCTCCATTAATCACAAAGGTTCCCTTATGGGTCATGTAGGGAATCATTCCCAGATAAACATCTTGAACAATAGTTTCAAAATCCTCATGCTCCGGGTCAGTACAATACAACTTGAGTTTTGCCTTAAGAGGGACTGAGTAGGTTAAACCGCGTTCAATACATTCTTCAATTGAATAACGGGGAGGGTCTATAAAATAATCAATAAACTCAAGAACAAAGTTGTTCCTGGCGTCAGTAATCGGAAAATTCTCTGTAAATACTCTGTAAAGACCTTCTTTTTTCCGGTTATCAGATGTGGTTTCAAGCTGGAAAAAGTCCTGAAATGACTTTAATTGAATATCAAGAAAGTCTGGATATTCGATAGCTGATTTGGATGTTGCAAAACTGATTCTTCTGGAAGACAATTTCTGCGGTGAATTATGGATGGAAATCAAGGCTTATATGTTTTAAATTTCGATTCTGTATTCAATACACTAAATCCGGCTTCAAATTCAGAAACCGGAAGATAAACAAAGAACAGCCTCCGGCAGTTTTATGCCGGAGTCTGTATTAGTTGCCAGCCAGAGCTTACTTGAGCTCAACTTCAGCACCCCCTGCTTCAAGTTGTTGCTTGATAGAATTCGCTTCTTCCTTTGAAACTCCTTCTTTAACAGGTTTTGGGACACCGTCAACCAGATCCTTAGCTTCTTTTAGTCCAAGGCCAGTAAGTTCTTTTACAATTTTCACAACACCAAGTTTAGCATTTCCGGCTGATTTGAGGATTACATCAAAAGTTGATTTTTCCTCTGCCGCAGCACCCCCTCCGGTAGCACCACCCCCTGCAATCATTACTGGTGCTGCAGCAGCTGGTTCAATGCCATGGGTTTCTTTCAGGTAAGCAGCAAGCTCCTGAACTTCTTTAACTGTAAGGCCAACCAATTGGTCGCCTAATGATTTTACATCTGCCATGTTTTTTTAATTTTTAATTGTTAATTGATTTATTTGATTTGAATTACGGGCTCTGTTCAGGAAGCATTAAGAACCCCGTTTTTCTAATGTTTGAAGAATACCTGTTAGTTGGTTTCCGCTCGATTGAAGTGCAGAAATTACGTTCTTTACCGGTGACTGCAACAGGGTAATAATATCTGCAATCAATTCATTTTTGGATTTCAGCGAAGCCAGGGTGTCAATTTGATTATCTCCGATATAAACCGAAGCATCAATAAATGCACTTTTAAGTACTGGCTTATCATTCTGCTTACGAAAATCCTTGATAACGCGTGCGGGTTCATTGGCTGTTTCACAAAACATGATTGCACTGGATCCTTTTAAGGTCGGAAACAACTCCGAATAATGATCCGTCTGAATTTTTTCAAGGGCTTTTCTGATCAGTGTATTTTTAGCAACCCGTAAGCGGATTTTACTGTTATAGCATTTTTTCCGCAGTTGATTTGTCTTTTCAACCGTCAAATTTGAGATGTCGGTAATATAAAAATTACCGTATTGGCTGAATGCTTCAACCAGGTTTTCAATGACTGTATTTTTATCTTCTTTCTTCATTGCAGTAAGTTAATTAAGCTGGTTATTGAAGGATTGATTTAGTATCTATTTTGATGCCTGCACTCATCGTACTGCTCATGGTTACACTCTTAAAGTAGGTACCCTTGGCAGAGGCAGGTTTAAGTTTTGCAATGGTTGAAAGAACTTCATTGGCATTTTCAAAAATTTTCTGTGCATCAAAAGATACTTTTCCAATAGAAGTAGCTATGATTCCGGCTTTGTCAACTTTAAAATCAATTTTGCCACCTTTAACCTCTTTTACTGCTTTTCCAACTTCGGTAGTAACGGTACCTGTTTTAGGATTTGGCATCAAGTTACGCGGACCTAAAATCTTACCCAGTTTTCCAACTTTGCCCATTACAGAAGGCACCGTAATAACTACATCTATATTGAGCCAGCCCTGTTCAATTTTCTGAATAAATTCATCCAATCCCACAAAGTCAGCTCCTGCTTCTTTTGCTTCAGCTTCTTTATCCGGAGTACATAGAACCAATACTCTCACTTTCTTTCCAGTACCATGCGGGAGGGTTGCGACACCTCGAACCATCTGGTTTGCTTTACGAGGATCAACGCCCAGCCTGATATTTAAATCTACTGAGGCATCAAATTTGGTAAATGTTATTGCCTTAACAATCCGGGATGCTTCCTGAACCGGGTAGCTTTTTGAAGCATCAAACTTTTTTTCTGTCAGTTTTCTGTTTTTTGTTGTTTTTGACATTGATTTATTCATTGTGTTGTGCAAGCGTTCCGGTTAGACCGAAACTCCAACAGGTTAATTAAAATGGTCTTGTCCCTTCAACTGTAATTCCCATACTTCTGGCTGTGCCTGCAACCATACTCATTGCCGATTCAACTGTAAAGCAATTCAGGTCAGGCATTTTTGCTTCAGCAATTTGCTTAACCTGATCCCAGTTAACTGAAGCCACCTTTTTCCGGTTAGGTTCTGCTGAGCCACCTTTAGATTTTGATGCTTCAAGTAACTGAACCACTACCGGAGGAGTTTTTATGATAAATTCGAATGACTTATCCGTATAAACAGTTATGATTACCGGCAATACCTTTCCTGCTTTATCCTGGGTTCGGGCATTAAATTGTTTACAGAACTCCATGATATTAACACCTTTGGCACCCAAGGCGGGGCCGATTGGCGGTGCAGGATTTGCTGCTCCGCCTTTGACCTGGAGTTTAATAAATGTACTTATTTCTTTTGCCATGACTTTAAATTGATTTTCAATTTTTACTTTGTTTCAAATTGCTGATTTATTCTTTTTCAACCTGGACATAACTCAACTCAAGAGGGGTTCTTCTTCCAAAAATTTTCACCATTACCTTGAGTTTTTTCTTTTCTTCATTAACTTCTTCAATGACACCCGAAAAAGAATTGAAAGGGCCATCTGTCACCTTTACGGCATCACCGACCTGATAAGGTATCTGAATAATCTCTTCAGCATCGGCCAGTTCATCCATTTTACCGAGTAACCGGTTAACCTCTGCCGGACGCAAGGCTTCGGGCTGCTGACCTTTTGGACCTAAAAAGCTGATCACTCCGTTAACACTTTCAATTATATGAGGTACTTCACCGGTTAATTCTGCTTCAATCAGAATATAACCGGGAAGCGGATTTTTCTCACGTGTGATTTTCTTACCCGCCTTATTAAAGGTCACTTCCTTCATTGTTGGAATCAGCACCTGAGAAATATAGTTACCCAGATTATTACGCTTAATTTCGGTTTCAATGTATTGCTTTACTTTCTTTTCCTTGCCGCTCAGAGTACGAAGCACATACCATTTTTTTCCTTCGGTGGTAGTCATAATTTGCAACGAATCCGATTACGAGAAAACTGAATAAATAAAGTTCATTGAATTCTGAAATACAACATCCATCAGAAATACTATCAGACTGATAATGAGGCAAGCAATCAACACAACAATTGAACTGCTCTGAACTTCATTCCAAGAAGGCCATGTAACCTTAGTAGAAAGTTCTAAATAGCAGTCAGACAGGTAATTTTTAAATTTCTTCATCAGGATTTCCAGTTTATAATTTCAGTTTAATCAGCACGGGTGGAGAGATTCGAACTCCCATCAACGGTTTTGGAGACCGCTATTCTACCCTTGAACTACACCCGTAGAAGAGTTTAAAGTCTCCTCTTTACAATTTACAATTCAACTCACTTTTATTGTAAATGTAACACCGTTAAACTCCCTTTTAACTAATGATTTCAGTTACCTGACCGGCACCCACTGTTCTTCCGCCTTCCCGAATCGCAAAGCGAAGACCTTTATCCATTGCAACAGGAACAATCAGTTTAACAGTTATTGTTACATTATCACCAGGCATCACCATTTCCCGCCCTTCCGGTAATTCAATTTCACCGGTCACATCGGTTGTCCGCAAGTAGAACTGAGGCCGGTATTTATTATGGAACGGAGTATGGCGACCACCTTCTTCCTTCTTTAGCACATAGATTTCGGCCTTAAAATGTGTATGAGGAGTGATTGTACCCGGTTTGGCTACAACCATCCCTCTGCGGATATCATTCTTTTCAATTCCGCGCAGTAGCAGGCCAACGTTGTCACCCGCTTCACCCCTGTCAAGAATCTTACGGAACATTTCAACTCCGGTAACTGTGGATGTTAATTTCTTCTCCTGCATTCCAATAATTTCAACGCTGTCATTAGAATTAATGACTCCTCTCTCAATGCGACCTGTTGCTACTGTTCCACGGCCTGTGATTGAGAACACATCTTCAACCGGCATAAGAAACGGAAGATCAATCTGACGCGGAGGGATCGGAATATATTCATCAACTGCCTTCATTAATTGAAGCACGGTATCAACCCATTTCGGATCTTTATTCAGAGCTCCTAATGCTGAACCGCGGATAATCGGAGTATTAGCTCCATCAAATTCATAGAAGCTTAATAGTTCACGAATTTCCATTTCAACAAGATCGAGCAACTCAGGGTCATCAACCATATCCACTTTATTCATGAAAACCACAATTTTTGGAACACCAACCTGACGGGCTAATAGAATATGCTCGCGAGTCTGAGGCATTGGCCCATCGGTTGAAGCTACAACCAAAATTGCACCGTCCATCTGAGCGGCACCTGTAACCATGTTTTTAACATAGTCAGCATGTCCGGGACAGTCAACGTGAGCATAGTGACGGCTTTCAGTCTGATATTCAACATGAGAAGTGTTAATAGTAATACCACGCTCCTTCTCTTCCGGAGCATTGTCAATTGAGTCAAATGAACGCTGTTCAGCAAAACCTTTATCAGCCAGTACACTAGTGATTGCAGCTGTTAAGGTTGTTTTACCATGGTCAACGTGTCCAATAGTTCCGATGTTAACATGCGGTTTTGAACGATCAAATTTTTCTTTAGCCATTTTATTTAAGTTAAGTGTTTAGTAAAATTAATATTCAGATTTTATAAATTTATTGTTTTCAATTATACTTTATTGCGTAATTCCGGCACTCCGGAATAAATTTGAATTCAGAGCCGTTGATGAGGATTGAACTCATGACCTCTTCCTTACCAAGGAAGTGCTCTACCACTGAGCTACAACGGCATTGGCAGGCTTGAGGCAAAGTTTAAAACAAGAGCTATTAGTTCAAATTTTAAACTCTCAACTACCTTTGAGCGGAAGACGGGGCTCGAACCCGCCACCCTCAGCTTGGAAGGCTGATGCTCTACCAAATGAGCTACTTCCGCAGTTTTGCAAGCTCCCCTGCTTTTATCAGAAGACCGGCTTTGCTGCTTTTAAAGAACTGTTATACAAGCTTGAACTTCAAGTGGGGCGAGATGGATTCGAACCACCGAAGTCGTAAGACAGCAGATTTACAGTCTGCCCCATTTGGCCACTCTGGTATCGCCCCTTCCAGTTATGTCAAAGACCTTTGAGCCGATGGAGGGATTCGAACCCCCGACCCACTGATTACAAATCAGTAGCTCTGGCCAACTGAGCTACATCGGCATATCTTGAATCTGCAATTCTCCTTTCAGCATTGGCCAATTACTTCCGACAACTGCTAAAATCATCCGGCTGCTGGTCATTACTCCATTAAATTCTCTCAGATTTTTATTTACATTCCGATACAAATGCAATCAGAATCGACAGAATATTAAAAACTTGTCAGTCAGAACCGCTGTTCTTCCTGCTTAATTTGCTTGTTAGTTATTGATAATCAACTTATAATGCCTATTCACCCCAAAAAAAACGGAACGCAAATTTAACAAAGAATAGCAGATCTGCAAGTACCTATAAAAAATTTTTGAACAGCTATTTCAAAAGTGATTGGACTGTTTCACTTCCTGTGCCAAAGGTTGTTTAATTCACTTTAAGACTAAGACCGGGGCAGCGTTCGAGTGCGCTTAATAATCCTTTATCAAATTTCACCCTTATTCTTCTTGCTATTCCTTCGGCTTTATATTGGAGCACCGGATCTTTGAAAGCCATCTTCAGTGGAATCCGGCCTTCATAGGCTTCAATCAGATGCTGCAATTGATTTACGGCTTGATCATCAATAAAGCTGCTATCAGCCAAAATAGTAATGCTCTTAGCCAGGTCATCACCCACTTCTGATAATAACCTCATTTCACTAACAATGAATTCAAATTTATTTTTAACTCTATAATGTTCCTGAATGGAAGCCTTCACAAAAAGAAACATATCCTGTTTAAGATATTTTTCAAATTCGATATACTTCTTTTCATTCCATACAGGGATTTCAATACTTCCGCTAGTATCTTCAATGGTAAAAAGTCCGAATCGCTTACCGCTTTTGCTGATGCGATGAACCGCCTTTGTAACAATACCGGCAAAGGAAAAGAGTCCGCGATGAATCAATGTTGACCATAGTTCCGGATTATTAAACTGGGAAATGGTAGAATTACAAAAATGCCTGATTTCATAATGAAACATGTCAAGCGGATGTCCGCTTATATAGAATCCAATAACATCCTTTTCGTAGTGCAGTTTTTCGAGTAAAGACCATTCAGGGGCATCCGGCAGGCGAGGTACTGCCAGAGGTAAATTCTCCTTAGCATCAGAATCGTCAAAAAGGGCAACTTGTCTTCTTTTTACTAAATCCTGCAGAGTGGAAGAATAGCGAATTGCCTTATCCAGGCCGGTCAGATTTTGATTATCAGATGCAAAATATTGAGCGCGGTGAATATCAGTAAAGGTATCAAATGCACCAGCTTTCACCAGGTTTTCATGGCATTTTTTGTTGACTATCCGACTATTAAGTCGTGTGAGATAGTCAAAAACAGAGATAAACGGGCCATTCGTATTGCGGTCTTCAATAATAGCAGAAGCTGCAGCCTGACCTACACCTTTAATGGCTGCCAGTCCAAACCGGATTTCCCGTTTTGGGTTCACTGAAAAATTATAAGTGCTTTCGTTCAAATCAGGTCGGAGGACCGGCAAATTCATCCTTCGGCATTCTTCAAGAAAAAATGTAATTTTATCAATTGCCTGAATATGGTTGGTTAAAACAGCAGCCATATATTCCTCAGGATAGTGAACTTTCAGATAGGCTGTCTGAAAGGCGAGAAAAGCGTAGCAGGTTGAATGAGATTTATTAAAGGCATATTGAGCAAATGCTTCCCAATCAGACCATATTTTTTGAATTTTTTCTCCCGGATACCCTTTGTCTGTTGCTCCCTTAATAAACTTGTCTTTCATCTGTGCAAGAACAGCTTTCTGCTTTTTCCCCATTGCTTTACGAAGAACATCGGCATCTCCCTTAGTAAAACCAGCAAGTCGCTGAGAGAGCAACATGACCTGTTCCTGATAAACAGTGATCCCATAGGTTTCGGCAAGAATATCTTCCGAGCCGGGCACATCATAAACAATGCCTTCTTTGCCATGCTTACGATTTATGTAAAGTTGAATTTTTTCCATTGGTCCTGGCCGGTACAGGGCATTCATGGCAATCAGATCTCCGAATTTATCAGGTTTTAATTCACGGAGATTTTTTTGCATCCCAACCGATTCAAATTGAAATATTCCATTGGTTTCTCCTCTTTGAAATAATTCCAGTGTTTTTGTATCATCCAGCGGGATGGTATCAATATCTAACCTCAAGCCGTGGTTAGATCTTATCATTTCAAGTGTATCGCGGATAATTGTTAGGGTTTTCAGACCGAGAAAATCCATTTTAATCACTCCTGCCTTTTCAATAACTTCACCTTCAAACTGAGAAATATACAGACTTGATTCCTTAGCTACAGCAATCGGGATAATATCGGTGAGGTTTTTAGGGGCTATAATAATTCCGGCAGCATGGACACCCGTATTTCTGACAGATCCCTCCAGCTTAACAGCTTGCCTCAGTACTTCAGCCTCCAACTGCTCACCCGCATACAACTGACGTAAATGTTTAACTTTAATCAGATCCTCTTCTTTCAGTTCTTCTTTTGTTTTTAATCCATCTTCACCATCAACTGGTGCTAACAAAATCCGTTTCAGACTGATACCAGGTTTCTCAGGAACCATTTTCGCAAGAGCATCCGATTTGTCAAGCGGCAGATCAAGTACACGAGCCACATCCCTTATGCTCATTTTAGCAGCCATGGTCCCATACGTAATTATCTGAGCAACCTGTTGGCTTCCATATTTCTTAACAGTATAATCAATAACCTTCTGCCTGCCTTCATCATCAAAATCGGTATCAATATCAGGTAATGACTTACGATCGGGATTCAAAAACCTTTCAAACAGCAAATCATATTTTATCGGATCAATATTTGTTATACCCAGACAGTAAGCAACGGCTGAACCAGCTGCACTGCCTCTTCCCGGCCCGACAAAAACTCCCATCTCCCTTCCTGCTCTTATAAAATCAGAAACAATCAGGAAATACCCTTCGTACCCCATGGTCTTAATCGTGAACAATTCATAATCCAGCCGTTCACGAATTGCTTCTGTCAGCATATCACCGTAGCGTTTCTGAGCACCTTCGTAAGCCAAATATTTCAAATAAGCATTCTGGTCACTAAAGCCTTTAGGTATTTGGAAATGTGGAAGCAATACTTCACGCTCCAGATTCAGGGTTTCAACTTTTGAAACAATTTCATTGGTATTATCAATAGCTTCAGGAATATCAATAAACCTGGCAGTCATTTCCTGAGTTGTTTTAAAATAAAACTGATCGTTGTAAAAGGCAAACCGCTTCCCCTTTACCTGAATATCATCATCACTGAATTCTTTAATCGAAGGGGTCTGTTTTTTTTCGCCTGTATTAATACAAAGTAAAATATCATGAGCATTGTAATCTTCCTGGTCAACATAATGCGAGTCGTTGGTTGCAATGGTTTTTACAAGATGCTTTTTAGAAAACTCCTGCAGCACATCATTGACACGTTTTTGCTCAGGAATATCGTGGCGTTGCAACTCAATATAGTAGTCATCTCCAAACAGATTTAACCACCACAAGAATTCCTTTTCTGCCTCTTTTTGACCATCTGCTAAAATAGTTTTAGGAATAATAGCTCCCAGGCAACAGGTAGTCGCGATCAGTCCTTTATGATATTTCAGCAGCAGTTCCTTGTCAATTCGGGGATACTTGCCATAGATCCCTTCTGTGAATCCTGCTGAACACAACTTAATCAGGTTACTGTAGCCCTCTGCATTTTTAGCAAGTAATAGCTGATGAAACCGCTTGTCTTTATTTCCTTTTGTAAATGTTTGCTGATGCCTGTTTTCAACCAAATAGAACTCACAGCCAACAACAGGTTTTATTATCTCTTTACCAGCCGCTCTATTGATTTTTGCAGCTTCAGCAACAAAATTGAATACGCCAAACATATTTCCATGGTCGGTAATAGCAATAGCAGGCATCTTGTCGTTTACGGCCTTTTTAAATAATCCACTGATTGATGCTGCCCCGTCAAGCAACGAATACTGGGTATGAACATGAAGATGAGAAAATTGCATTGATAAATTTGGCAAGAGGTAACGTATTGTGTGTAAAGTTAGGTTGAACAACAACCAAAAGAGAGTATGTGAAAAACTTTTTCAAATCGGGAGAACAAAATCTGCTTTAACTCAAAGAGTTTGGATGGCTAATTGTGAAGGCTTTTCTACATTCGCTGCCATAAATAAACAGGATGAATAAAAAATTCAAAACTCTTGAAGAAAAAAGGGATCAGGCACTGCAAGGCGGAGGCACAAAACGAGTGGAATCTCAACATAAGAAAGGAAAACTAACCGCCCGTGAACGGATACACTTTCTGCTTGATGAAGATTCTTTTGAAGAAATCGGAGCATTTGTTACTCATCGGGCAAAAGATTTTGGACTTGAGAAAGAAAAGTATTTAGGTGATGGTGTTATTACCGGTTTTGGAAAAATCAATGGTAAACTGGTATATGTTTTTTCACAGGATTTCACCGTTTTTGGCGGCTCATTAAGTGAAACGCATGCTGCCAAAATCTGCAGAATAATGGATCTTGCAATGCAGAACGGAGCACCTGTCATTGGATTAAACGATTCGGGAGGAGCCAGAATTCAAGAGGGTGTGGTATCACTTGGCGGATATGCAGACATTTTTTATCGAAATACACTTGCCTCTGGAGTAGTTCCGCAAATTAGTGCAATTATGGGGCCATGTGCAGGTGGAGCTGTTTATTCGCCTGCAATCACCGATTTTATATTGATGGTGGAAAATACTTCGTACATGTTTGTAACGGGCCCTTCAGTTGTTAAAACAGTGACTCATGAAGAGGTAACAAGTGAAGAATTGGGTGGAGCATCCACCCATTCAACAAAGTCAGGAGTCACACACTTTTCATGCAGCAACGAAATTGATTGTATTCATACCATTAAACGGATACTAAGCTATATGCCATCAAATTGTGAAGAGCAGCCACCCCAAATTGATCATTACTCAGAACCTGCTGCTTCAAAACTGGATTCAATCATTCCCTCAAACCCCAATCAGCCTTATGACATTGGAGATGTAATTGAAGGAATCATTGACAGAGATTCATTTCTGGAAGTACATAAAAACTTTGCAGAAAATATTAAAATCGGATTTGCCCGGCTGGCAGGCAGAAGCCTGGGGATTATAGCAAACCAGCCGGCCCATCTGGCAGGTGTTCTTGATATAAATGCTTCTGTCAAAGCTGCACGGTTTGTCCGTTTTTGCGATAGTTTCAATATTCCACTTCTTGTATTTGAAGATGTGCCAGGCTTCTTACCGGGTACCGATCAGGAATGGAACGGAATTATTACAAACGGAGCAAAACTGCTGTTTGCATTTAGTGAAGCAACTGTCCCGCGCATTACTGTAATAACCCGGAAAGCTTACGGAGGTGCTTACGATGTGATGAATTCCAAACATATCGGAGCGGATATGAATTATGCCTGGCCAACTGCTGAAATTGCAGTTATGGGTGCCAAGGGGGCTGCTGAAATTATTTTCAAAAAGGAAATTGCAGAATCAAAAGACCCAGAAGCTAAACTGAAAGAGAAAGAAAAAGAATACACTGAGCTTTTTGCAAATCCTTATAAGGCAGCTGAGCGGGGATATATTGATGAAGTTATATTTCCTTCGGAAACACGTGACAAACTGATAAAAGCTTTTGCTATGCTCCATAACAAAGTAGCCAAACTGCCAAAAAAGAAGCATAATAATATTCCGTTATAAAATTTTTTGTTTTTATATCCAAATAATATTGGAACTAAATCCTGCTGCTTACTCCATAGCAGGGCCGGTAAGTATGAATTCAACTGCAACGGGCCATGGCAGGTGACTACTTACTTATTGCCTCATTTGACTTACTGCAAGCAACCATAATCCTTAGAAAAGGACTTGGAGCAGAATCATAATAAAACCTGCAATTCCCATATTTGCCTGAAATTTAAATATTATGGAAGAACTTGGAATAGGCTCCAGAATCCGTCATCCTGAATTCGGTCTTGGAGTTGTCATCAATGTGAAGCCAAAAACCTACTCAATAGTTTTTATTGAACGCGGACGAATTGAAGTTTCGAAATCATACAATGCCCTCGAAGTTATTGACCCGGCTGAACCCGATACCGACCTGGTCAGCCTGTCCCAGGTTGAAACCATTCTCAGCAATATTATCAAACGTTATTCAGATATTCAACAGACTGTACCGATGGGTCAGAAATGGACTGGTGGCAAACTTGTTCTATACCCGGGTAAGGAAAATCTCCAGCCTAAGGAGATTCCGATTGATAGCTTTTTTAATAAACTAATCATGCTTCGAGACCGGCTTCGGGTACTGGAGCAGCGTATTAATTCAAATGACAAATTAACTGATGAAGAAAAAATAAATCTTCAACAATACATCACCAGAATTTACGGAAGCCTTACAACATTTAATGTTTTATTCCGAGATAATGAAGATTATTTTATAGGTGAAAAAGGGAAAAATTAACTTCTGTTTTTTCTTAGCCAGTTCTGTACCGCTTTTTCAATCCGCTCAACCGGATCAGCTGACCTGTCGGGAGTAAATTTCTGCCCGGTAACTTTTTCAAATAATTCAATATATCGCTCAGACACCATGGCTATCATGTCATCCTCCATATCAGGTACTGTTTGACCGGCTTGTCCGGTAAAATTATTTTCAATCAGCCACTGTCGCAGAAATTCTTTTGATAGCTGTTTCTGTGGCTCTCCTGACTTTTGTCTTGTTTCATAGCCATCCTGGTAAAAGTAACGGGATGAATCTGGAGTATGTATCTCATCAATCAGTACAATATTCCCGTTCTTATCTTTTCCAAATTCATATTTTGTATCAACCAGAATTAATCCTTGTAGGGAAGCTAACTCAGTTCCCCTCTTGAACAGGGAATAGGTATATTCTTCGAGTAAATCATAATCTTTCTTACTCACTATTCCCTGTTTAATAAGCTCTTCCTTTGAGATATCCTCATCATGACCTGCAGTTGCTTTAGTAGTGGGGGTAATTATTGGCTGAGGTAATCGTCCGCTTTCCTTTAGACCTTCCGGAAGTTTTACACCACAAAGTTCTCTGTTTCCGGCCTTGTAAACCCTCCATGCATGGCCACTGAGATATCCTCGAATTACCATTTCAACTTTAAAAGGTGTACACTTTTTACCAATGGTCACATTCGGGTCAGGAACAGCAACAATCCAGTTTGGCACCAGGTCACTTGTTGCTTCCATAAAATACGCAGCAATCTGGTTAAGTACCTGCCCTTTATAAGGTATCGGACGAGGCAGAATAACATCAAAAGCCGAAATCCGATCGGTAACTATGATCACCAGCAAATCATCACCAATGTGATACACATCACGAACCTTACCATGGTATAATTTGGTTTGATCCTGAAATTGAAAGTTGGTTTTAGAAATAGCAGACATGTGGGCGAAAGTAAACCAAACACCCATTTATTTAATCAGAGGATTAATCGAATACTCCAATTAAGTTTTACTCTTCCCAGTCAGCAATAAATATATTTGTATCATGGGTTCCGTTGTTATTACGGTTCGATGACCAGATAAATTTCTTACCATTATATGAAAACATTGGGAAGGAATCAAAGGTCTTATCAAATGTAATCTGCCTTAATCCGCTGCCATCAAGATTAATCATAAAAATGTTGAATTGAAATCCCTTTGTTTTATGATTACTTGAGAATACAATCCGCTTTCCGTCCGGAGTAAAATAAGGTGCCCAGTTGGCTCCGCCTAGGTTGGTTACCTGTCTCAAGTTAGTGCCATCATTGTTGCAAACAAATATTTCCATTCGTGTCGGCATAACCAGATTTTCAGCAAGCAACTCTTTGTACTCTTTAATTTCTTCATCTGTCTTTGGACGGGAAGCACGGAAGACCAGCATCTTTCCATCAGGAGAAAAGAATGCTCCGCCATCGTAACCAAGCTGATTTGTTATCTGTTTTACAGCTGAACCATCAAGATTCATTGTATAAAGTTCGAGGTCGCCAGAGCGGTCACTTGTAAAAACAATTTTATCTCCAACTGGTGAAACAGTAGCTTCAGCATCATAGCCTGAATGGTTTGTCAGCTGGTTGATAATTTTCCCATCAAGATCAGCAACAAAAATATCGTATGATTGATAAATTGGCCATACATATTTTTTATCGGCTCTGCGTGGAGGAACCGGAGGACAAGCAGCCTCCGCCATATGGGTTGAAGCATATAAAATACTCTTGTTCCCAGGCATAAAAAAGGAACATGTGGTTCTACCTTCTCCGGTACTGATTCTCTTAGGCATTTTTACAGACAAATCAGCACGCTCCAAATCGGTCATAAAAATCTGATCACATGCATTTCCCCATTCCTTATAATTAGACTGAAAAACAATTTTCCTATTATCAAAGCTGAAATAGGCTTCGGCATTATCTCCTCCAAAAGTAAGTTGCTTAATATTTTTCAAATGAACCTCTTCAGGATAATGAATAACCGTACTGCTTTCGTCTTGCTGACTAATTGCTTGATTGGCAGTGAATAACAAAAGAAATGGGATCAGAATTAAAAATTTCATAATCTGTAAATTCATAATTTGCGTGCGAATCTATTCCTTTTAATTCTTCAAGTGTGTCAGTTTAGCGTAAAAGAATTTAACCTAAACATGAAAGGAAATTCAAATCTTCATCAAACAATTATAATTTCTCCCGTATAATTGAACTGTAATTCATTTAAAGCAATACAATAAATAAAAAAACCAGCCGTTAAAAAAACCGGAGAGAACCAATAAAAAAAGGAGGAACACAGCAAATAGACTTCTACTCGATTTTAACAAGTAACAATTTACAAAACTCAGAAGTCTATGGCTGTAAATCATTTAAGTGATGATATACTCATCACAAATTACCTTGCCGGTGATGAAAACGGGATCAAGCATTTGTTTCTAAGATACGAGAGGAGACTTTTTACGTCTATCTTAATCTTAGTCAGGCAAAGGGATCTGGCCGAAGATCTTTTACAGGATACCTTTATCAGAATTATAAACACCTTCAGGCAAGGTAATTATAAACATGAAGGAAAATTTCTTGGCTGGGCCTTAAGAATTTCACACAACCTCGTTATTGATCATTTCCGAAAGAATAACCGGATGAAAATGATTCATGATACGGATGAATACCAATTAACAGAGAACCTGAAATTGACAGATGATGGAATCGAAAAGGATATCATCCGGAAACAGACCCATCACAATCTAAAATTACTGATTGAAATGCTTCCATACGAGCAACGTGAAGTTTTGATTATGCGTCACTACGGAGAACTCAGTTTTAAGGAAATAGCCGAAATAACCAAAGCCAGTATCAATACCTGTCTCGGAAGAATGCGTTATGCATTAATTAACCTGAGAAAACTGGCTGTTGAGCACAATGTTCAGCTTACAAATGATTAAACAGTTTAGAAGAAGCAAAAGACATTCTCCGAAATGACTTTTTGCCTTTATGTTCTTTGCATTATCAGGAATAAGGATTAACCGGGTGGCTCGACTGATATTTGCCATAAGCAGGGCATTTTTCTTTTGGTTTGCAGGAAGCAATAAAGCCAATTACAATTACGACAATAAGAACGGAAATTAATCTTTTCATCAGGGGGATTTTTTTAATCTTTGTGCTGCAAATAAACGAATTGAACTGAAATCAGGTTACAAAATTAGATTCTTTTATTTCAACTTTCAAACAACAAAATTGTTAATATTAAATTGTAAACTGACACTTTCTGTTCATGCCTCATGAAGTTAACGAGAAAGTAAAGCCTGAAATTGAGCATTCATGGCTTGAAATGATGAAACAAGAATTTGAGAGCGATTACTTCTTTCAAATTAAAACATTTTTGAAAAATGAGATTCATTCAGGAAAGACTATTTACCCACCCGGTAAGCTCATTTTTAATGCTTTCAACTGCACCCCGTTTAACCAGGTAACAGCAGTAATTGTAGGTCAGGATCCATATCACGGTCAGGGTCAGGCAAATGGTTTATGTTTTTCTGTAAACCCTGGTATTGTTCCTCCTCCCTCCTTATTGAATATTTTTAAAGAACTGAAATCCGATTTAGCCATTACCCCGCCTGAGCATGGAGATCTAACAGGCTGGGCTGAACAGGGGGTGCTGCTTCTTAATGCATCGCTTACAGTTCAGGCAGGTTTTCCAAATTCACATTCAAAAATTGGCTGGCATCAATTTACGGATGCAGTAATCCATAAACTTTCATCTGAGAAAGAAAACATTGTCTTTCTGCTTTGGGGAAAGTTTGCGCAATCAAAAAAGACTTTAATTGATAATCACAGACATCTGATACTGGAAGCAGCTCATCCTTCACCTTACTCTGCATCTGCCGGTTTTTTTGGTTGCCGGCATTTTTCAAAAGTAAATGAATATCTTAAAAACAAAGGGATTAAGGAAATAGACTGGCACTTGTAAAGATTCCAGTTTGAATTTCTCATGTTAATCACATCATAAAAATTGAATTGTTTACTTTGCTAATTGAAAATTAACCTTTCTTTTGCAATAAAAATGATAACCGCGACAATCTTCGATAAAACAGCAAACTATGTCTTGATGCATATCAATTGATATTAAACACTAAATTGAAGTTGTTCATTTAATTCTTAATGACGTTGTTGGCTGGATTCAACATTACCTATGAACAAAAGCAATAAACGGCTGCTTTATGTAATAACCGGAGGATCAAGTGGAATCGGGCTGGCAATAGCCAGAAAGGCAGCGGCAGCAGGAATCAATGTATGGATTGTTGCAAGAGATGATGCAAAGCTTAAGACAGCGGTTGATAGTATTAAAATGGCAGGTTCCGAAAGTGAAGCAAATCATGGGTATATTGCGGCAGATCTAACTGATTATCAATCAGCAAAAAAAATGGCTTTACAGATTCTTGAAAAAGCAGGCGTACCGGATGTGCTTATTAATTCGGCAGGGGCAGCTCATCCCGGCTACATTGAAACCCTCGAAATAAAAATATTTCACTGGATGATGGAGGCTAATTATTTTACAACCGTGAATTCGGTTAAAGCCTTTTTACCTTCCATGATTGCAAGGAAGCGTGGCCACATTGTAAATGTTTCATCTGTAGCCGGATTTCTTGGTGTGTTTGGATATACTGCCTATTCTGCTTCAAAATTTGCAATAACAGGGTTTTCAAAAGTTTTGAAATCTGAAATGAAACGTTTTGGAATAACTGTTTCCGTAGTTTATCCTCCTGATACCAATACTCCTCAGCTTGAATATGAGAATCAATTTAAGCCTAAAGAGACCAAAGCCATTGCAGGAACAGCAAAAGCTGCTTCACCTGAAAAAGTTGCAGCTGCTGTTCTTCGAAAAATCAGAAAAAAGAAATTCAATATTCATCCAACTTCAGATGTAGCCTTCTTTTATATCATTCAAAAATTATTGCCTGACAAATTTATTTTCTGGATTTTAGATCAACTTTCCAAGACAAAGAATTAAAATTAATACTCATGGATATCTTCCATAAATGTGAAACATATACTACTGCCCGCGAGGTAATGAAAACCGGGTGGTATCCTTATTTCATTCCGTTTCAGGAAAACGATGAAAACATAACCAATGATGGGCAGAAAAACCTGATCATGTTCGGTTCAAACAATTATCTGGGCTTAACAACACATCCCGAAGTAAAAGAAGCAGCAATTGAGGCAATCCGGCATTTCGGAACAAGTTGTACCGGATCACGCTTTCTGAACGGAACACTCAAACTTCACGAAGAACTGGAACATGAACTCGCCAAATGGCTGGACAGAGATGCCGCACTGGTCTTTTCAACCGGAATGCAAACTAACCTGGGTGTGATAAGTTCAATCTGTGAAAGAAATGATGTTATCGTTATTGATAAGCACGCTCATGCCAGCCTCATTGACGGTTCGCTGCTTTCAAGAGGCAGTATTAAAAGATTCCGCCACAATGATCTTGCCGATCTGGAAAGAGTACTATCGGGGATCTCACCAGTCAGTGGAAAATTAATTGTAATTGACGGAGTTTACAGTATGGAAGGGGATATTGCTCCCCTTCCTGAAATTATGAAGATAGCAAACAAATGGAAAGCACGGGTTTTAGTTGATGACGCACATTCTACTGGTGTACTTGGAAACGGAAAAGGAACAGAAGCTCACTTCCACAACTGTAAGGCAGATATCATTACTTCAACATTCAGCAAGTCCTTTTCTTCACTCGGTGGATTTATTGCCGGAAGTGAAGATGTTGTTCACTATATCAAACACAATGCACGATCAATGATATTCAGTGCCAGCCTGGCTCCTCCGAATGTGGCTTCTGCTCTTCAGGCTTTAAAGATTATGCAACGTGAACCGGAGCGAATTCACCGGGTTAACCAGATTGCAGAACGGGTTCGGAAAGCATTGAAAGAAATGGGATTTAATACAGGCTATTCAGAAACACCCATTATTCCAATTTATACACTGGACAATGAAACAACACTTAAGGCCTGGCGATTTCTGTATGATGAAGGTATTTTTGTAAATGCTGTTTTATCTCCGGCTGTTCCCGAAGGTCTGCAGTTACTGCGAACCAGCTATATGGCAACACATACCGATTCTCAAATTGATTTTGCACTTGATTTATTTAACAAACTGGGAAAGAAATTTAATTTAATTAAAGACCGGCATCCCGAGTCAGTCAGGGTACGTCCTTAAATAAAAGCCGGGTTATTTTATCTTTAAAGTTAACAGCCTTTTCTCTCCAATATATCCTTCAAGATAATCATTCCGTTTAACCGGTCTGACTCCAGCGGGTGTTCCTGTGAAAATCAGATCTCCGGTTTTTAATGTGAAATAAACCGAGACATAAGAAATAATTTTTGAAAAGGAGTAAATCATCTGGCTGCTGTTACCATTCTGTCGTAACTCCCCGTTCACCAGCAGGGAAAACTTAATATGCTCTTCTTCCTGTTTGCTCAATGGAATAAATTCACCAATGGCAGCTGAACCATCAAAAGCCTTGGCAATTTCCCAGGGTAACCCCCCTTCCTTTTGTTGATTCTGAATATCACGAGCTGTAAAATCAATGCCAACTGTTATTGCATCAAAATATTTATGGGCAAAGCGTTCTTCAATTCGTTTCCCGTTTTTGCAAATTCGAATGACCAGTTCAATTTCATGATGAATCTCCTGAGAAAAATCAGGTAAGAAAAACGGAAGCCGCCCTATTATTAAGGAAGTTTCCGGTTTTAAAAAAATAATCGGATTGCCAGTGATCTGATTCTTTAACTCCTGAATATGTTCAGTGAAATTCCGTCCAATACAGATTATTTTCATGATTTCACTTCAAAATTAAGATCACTGAATTTCTTTTTGTTTCTTAAATAATAATTCCAAACGACTGAACCCTTAAAGACGGTTGTTGGTTTAGTGAACGGCAACTCTGAACGGTATTGATTCCTCCTTCCCCCGGTCATTAAGACCCTAGTAAAAAAATAGAAATGTGCCTTTAAGACAGCAAGAGCATCTCTGGCATCACCTTCCACCAGAAATTTAATTGCTGCAGTAAGATCAAGACATAATCTGAATATTAATACCGGAATTAATTTATCCGGAGGTAAATTATTATGAAGCATCATCATGTTATTCCTGAAATTGAAATAGGTTTTCCGTGGATTCTTCATTGGAAGTGTACCGCCTCCAACATGAAAAACTACTGACTCCGGAATACAAAAAAGCGTGTAACCCGCCCGCTGAATACGCCAGCACAAATCAATTTCCTCCATATGAGCAAAAAACCGGTCATCAAAACCATTTAGTTTTCTAAAAACATCTCTTCTGATCATTAAGCAGGCACCCGTTGCCCAGAAAATTTTTTGATTTGAATTATACTGGCTGTTATCTGCTTCAAGCGTATTCAGAATCCGTCCTCTGCAAAAAGGATAACCTAGCTGATCAATATATCCACCTGAAGCACCAGCATGTTCAAATAGGTGCCTGTCATAATAAGATCTGACCTTGGGCTGACAGGCTGCTACCTGTGGGTTAGAATCCAGAAAAGAAATTAAAGGTTTAAGCCATCCGCTGGTGACTTCCACATCAGAGTTGAGCAAAACAAAATACTCCGCTTCTACAGATTTTAAACATGCATTATAGCCACCAGCAAAACCATAATTACGATTCAGCTTAATTAACCTGATACCGGGAAACTGCTGACTCAAAAACTGAAGCGAATCATCTGTTGAGGCATTATCTGCAACAATAACGTCAGCTTCTGTTGAGCATTGAACTACTTGGCTAAGAAATTTTTCAAGTAATTTCTTACCGTTCCAATTCAGAATTACAACAGCCACCTTTTTCATTTAACAGACACTGCAAGGTTAATGGTTTGAATCAAATACTAAAATAAAAATCACTAACCGAACTGCTTATTAATTCTGAGAAGTTATCGGATACTCCTCGCATACTCCTACCTGCAAAGTTGCCAGTTTATCTGCTTAACTAATCCCGGGCCTTCATAAATAAACCCGGTGAACAACTGAAGTAAGTCTGCTCCGCTATTTATTTTTTCAACAGCATCAATTGGATCATGAATACCTCCTGAAGCAATCAGAGCAAATTTTTTTGTTCTTTGTTTTGCAAGATAAGCTAACACAGCTGTGCTTTGTGCTTTCAATGGTTTACCGCTTAGTCCGCCAACCTGGCTGGTTAGCCTGGCAGATGATTTTAACCCTGTCCGGCTAATGGTTGTATTAGTAGCAATAATCCCATCTGTATTAGTCTGTTCAACTATACCGATGATCTGATCTAACTGGGATTGAGTTAGATCTGGAGAAATTTTTAAAAAAATTGGTTTCATTTGGTTCTTCTCCCGGCTTTTATGTTTAAGTGCTGAAAGTATAGTCTTCAGTGATTCTGCTTCCTGCAATTCCCTAAGTCCGGGAGTATTTGGAGAGCTGACATTTACCACAAAATAATCAACCACATCATACAGTTTATTAAAACAAATCAGATAATCAGTTACTGCATGCTCATTGGGAGTATCTTTATTCTTGCCAATATTGCCACCCACAATAATTTTTGATTTACGTTGAGCAAGGCGTTGGGCAATTACATCAGCTCCATCATTATTAAATCCCATTCTGTTAATAATAGCCTTATCTTCCAGCAACCTGAATAACCTTGGTTTTGGATTACCCGGTTGAGGTCTGGGCGTTACAGTACCAATTTCAATAAAACCAAAACCAAAAACCTCCCATTCATCAATTAACCGCGCATTTTTGTCAAAACCAGCTGCCAGCCCAACCGGATTCGGAAAGTTAATTCCACAAACAGACCTTTTTAATTTTCCTGATTTAACTGTATTACAATACTTAAGTACAGGCTTAACAAAAGGAAACGAGAGTGCTATTTTTAAGCACTTGAATGTCAGCTGATGAGCCTTTTCGGCCTTTAGCAGAAAAAGTAGAGAACGAGAAAGATGATACAGCACTTGGCAAAAGTAATGAGAATGTCTTAGAAAATTTATTTTAGGCTAATCTAAATTTAATATACCTTTGTACAAAGTTATTTTTATGCCTTCACTAACAGTTGAAAACTACCTGAAAGCTATTTATCATTTACTGGAATCTGAACCTGAGGGTGTTTCAACCAATTCCCTAGCCGCTACATTAAAAATCAAACCAGCAACGGTTACAGATATGATCGGTAAACTGGCAAGCGCCAGGTTTGTCAAGTATGAGAAATATTATGGTGCAACATTGACTGATAAGGGTAAGCGGACAGCCCTTGCAATAATCCGTAAACACCGGCTATGGGAAGTCTTCCTGTCAGAAAAGCTTAAATTTTCATGGGATGAAGTTCATGAAATTGCGGAACAACTTGAGCACATTGACTCAATTGAATTAACAGACAGGCTTGACATGTTCCTTGGTTATCCGAAAACGGATCCTCATGGTGATCCGATTCCTGATAAGAACGGAAAGATCACAGTTCCGGAACTTATTCCATTATCATTTGCAAAGGAAGGTGCTGAAGGCATGATCAGCGGGGTTACCGAACATTCACCGGCTTTTCTTCAATACCTAGAAAAAAATAACCTGACTCTTGGAACGGAAGTAATGCTTTTAGAGTACTATGAATATGATCTTTCAGCAGATATCAGAATTAATAAAAAGAGACAGGTCCATCTGAGTCATGAAGTCATCAAACATATCCTGATTAAATTGCATGACAAACACTAACCAGTCTCGTCCTTCACTTTCAGAAGTGCATGAGTCTGTTGACACAAATAAAAAATCAACAGGACGAAAACTTCTTGCCTTTTTAGGACCGGCTTATTTAGTCAGTGTCGGCTACATGGATCCCGGAAACTGGGCAACAGACATTGCCGGAGGCAGCCGTTATGGCTATACCCTTATCTGGGTTTTATTAATGAGCAACCTGATTGCCTTACTGCTTCAGAGTTTGAGTGCCCGGCTAGGGATTGTCAGAAAACTTGATTTGGCTCAGGCATCACGTGAGTTATACCCTGCTCCGGTCAATTATTTTTTGTGGTTTCTGGCTGAAATTGCAATTGCAGCAACTGATCTGGCCGAAGTTTTAGGTATGGCAATTGGGCTTGAATTACTTTTTGATATTCCATTGGTATGGGGTATTTCTGTCACCATACTCGACACGTTTATTGTCTTACTTCTGCTCAATCTTGGGATGAGGGCAATGGAATCTTTTATAATTTCCTTAGTTGCTATTATCGGGATATGTTTTTTATTGGAGGTGTTCCTGTCAAAACCCGAAATTACCGAAGTTGCCACCGGGTTCATTCCATCCATTCCGGACAGTACCGCACTATATATTGCTATTGGTATTATCGGAGCTACGGTTATGCCTCATAATTTATACCTGCACTCTTCACTTGTTCAAACACGCAGGTTTAAACGAACAATACCAGAATTAAAAAAGGCAATAAAGTTTAACATTATAGATTCTGCCATTGCCCTGAATATGGCATTTTTTGTAAACTCTGCAATCTTGATTCTTGCAGCTTCTACTTTTTTTAAAAGTGGCCTGTTTGAAGTTGCTGAAATTCAGGATGCCTATAAATTGCTTGAACCCTTATTAGGAACTCATTGGGCACCTCTTCTTTTTGCAGTTGCATTGATTGCAGCCGGACAGAGTTCGACTGTTACCGGAACCCTGGCAGGTCAAATTGTTATGGAAGGTTATCTGAATTTCAGGCTGGCACCCTGGCTTCGAAGGTTGGTAACTCGAATTGTTGCAATCGTTCCGGCACTTATTACCGTAATTATTTTTGGAGAGAGGAGTTCAGGTGATTTATTGATTTTAAGCCAGGTTATCCTAAGTCTTCAATTAGGTTTTGCTATTATCCCACTCATTCATTTTGTCAGTGATAAGAAGACTATGGGTAGATTTGCTATCGGCCCACTAACTAAGATTGCAGGGTGGCTCTCGGCTCTTATCATAGTAGCCCTAAATGCCAGGCTGGTAATTGATTCTTTTGGTGACTGGATGGATGGACCCTATGCCACTTTACTCGAATTTACAGTCTTTCCGTTTATTGTTTTGTCATGTATAGTTCTAATTTACATCTCAGTGCAACCCTTACTAAAACAAAATGGAAAAACTGTCAGTAAGGTTCCACATGGATCGTATGATATGCTGACTATACAATCGCCATCACCTTACAAACGGATTGCTGTACCACTTGACTTCAGTAGAAGTGATCATAAAACACTAAACCATGCATTAAAGCAAGGTGGAAAAGATGCTCTTTATTTATTGATTCATGTAACAGAATCTCCGATAACTTTTTTATTCGGAAAAGAAACACGTGATTTTGAAACTGAATCAGATAAAACCAATCTCCAAAAATACGGTCATCAACTTTCAGCAGCAGGATACCGGGTTGAAACCAAAATCGGGTATGGGAAACCCCGAAACCAGATTCCAAAACTTTGCAAAGATTTCAATGCTGACCTGATTGTTATGGGAGCTCATGGTCATAAAACCATTAAGGATATTCTATTTGGTTCTACTGTAAACTCCGTTCGTCATTATGTAGATATTCCGGTGTTAATTGTTCAATAACTCTTTTTGAATCAACACAGAATCTTACTTAACCACAAACCACTCGTTTAAAAGCTCAGGTTTATTGTAAGGTAACACGTCTCCAGATTTAAAAAGAGATACTGATTTACCGGCATACAAAGCAATTGCATGACCTGCAGCCGTATCCCACTCCATGGTTGGCGCCAGTCGCGGATAGACATCTGCGCTCCCCTCAGCAACCAGACACAATTTAAGTGAACTTCCTGATGAGATAAATTCAACCTGACCATGCTCAGAACGTAATTTTTCAACGAAGCTCTCTGTTTCGGGTGACAGATGAGACCTGCTGGCCACAACCGTGTAGGGTCTTACCGATAGTTCTAACGGAAGTTTAACTGCCTTCGACAGAATTGCATTTACATCCGGTGTTTCTGCTCCCTGCCAGATGAACCTGAAACTTCCTGTTTGTTTTTCAGCATAATAAAACCGGTTTAATGCAGGTGCATAAACAACCCCCATAACAGGAATACCATTTTCAATCAATGCAATATTGACCGTAAATTCATTATTTCGTTTAAGGAATTCTTTTGTTCCGTCCAGCGGATCAACCATCCAGAACCTTTCCCAGTTAAGCCGCTCTTCAAACGGGACTGATTTGCCTTCCTCACTCAGCAACGGAAAATAAGCCGACAAGTTAGCCTCAATAACTTCATGTGATTTTTTATCAGCAAGGGTCAGTGGTGTCCGGTCGTCTTTCAATTCAACTTTAAATGTAGTTTGATATACTTCCATAATCTCTTTACCAGCCTTTAAAGCTGTATCAATAACCAATGGAAGCAACCTGGTAATATCCTTCATATTATAATTCCTGCTCCGACTGTTTCATTTGTTGCTTCATCAATCAGAATAAGGCTTCCGGTAGTACGGTTCTTCCGGTAACTGTCATAAAACAACGGGACTGTCGTTCGAATCAAAACACGACCAATATCATTCATTCCAATTTCCTTATTTATTTCATCCCGGTGAAAGGTATTGATATCAACTCTGTACCTGACTTCTTTGATCACACAGCGGGCTTCTTTGGTTGTATGCTTTAAAGCATATTTCCCTCCCGGGACCAGTTTTTTTTCATTCAGCCAGCAAATCATCATTTCAATATCCTGTCCAATGTTTGGAATATTATTTTCCCTGACAATCATATCCCCCCGACTGATGTCAAGATCAGTATCGAGGGTAATGGATACACTCTGAGGTGAAAAGGCTTCCTGAAGCTCTCTAAATTCACCTTGCTCAAATAATCCAATCGATGTAATTTCAGATGTAAATCCGGAAGGAAGAATTTTAACCTTATCACCAGGTTTAAAAATACCGCTTGCAATCCTGCCGGCATAGCCCCGGTAGTCATGGAACTTATCCTGTTGAGGACGGATGACATACTGAACCGGGAAACGGCAATCTATGTGGTTCTCATCTCCGGTGATATGAACATGCTCCAACTGATACAGTAATGAAGAGCCCTGGTACCATTCCATATTCTCTGATCGTTCAACCACATTATCACCTTTTAATGCACTGATTGGAATAAACTGCACATCTTTAACATCCAGTTTTGAAGATAGCTTCTTGTATTCAGAAACAATTTGTTCAAACACATCCTGGTTGTAATCAACAAGATCCATTTTATTAATGCACACAACTACATGTGGAATGCCAAGTAGTGAAGCAATAAAAGAATGCCGGTTCGTTTGTTCGACAACACCCTTGCGGGCATCAACCAGTATAATAGCCAAGTTAGCTGTGGAAGCCCCGGTTATCATGTTCCGGGTATATTGAATATGGCCGGGTGTATCAGCAATAATGAATTTTCTTTTTGGAGTTGCAAAATAGCGATAGGCCACATCAATAGTAATTCCTTGCTCCCGTTCTGCCTTCAGGCCATCTGTAACTAATGAAAGGTCGAGGTGATCAAAACCTCTGCGTTTACTGGTTGCTTCGACCGCTTCTAGCTGATCTTCAAAAATAGCTTTGCAATCCAGCAGCAGCCTTCCAATCAATGTACTCTTTCCGTCATCAACACTTCCGGCTGTTGTAAAACGAAGCAACTCCATACTCAGGTAGGAGTCTTTATTAAATTGAGTATTCATCTTAAAAAAAATTAAATAACTTAAAAATAACCTGATTTTTTTCTGTCTTCCATTGCTGTATCTGAACGTTTGTCATCTGCACGTCCGCCCCGTTCGGTTATTCTGCTGGCTGCTACTTCGAGAATGATGTCATCAATAGTTTTTGCCGGTGAGAGTACTGCCCCTGTACAGGTCATATCACCAATTGTCCGGAACCGGACACGCATCATCTCGTGTTTTTCAGATTCGCGCAGATTCAGATGCTCAGAATAAGCAAGAATCATATTATCCCGTTTTACACAGTCTCGGTTATGAGAAAAATACAGTGAAGGCATTTTTATTTTTTCAATTGCTATGTATTGCCAGATATCAAGCTCAGTCCAGTTACTGAGCGGGAAGACCCTGAAATGTTCACCCGAATGTCTTCTGCTGTTAAACAAATTCCAAAGCTCAGGCCGCTGGTTCTTGGGATCCCACTGGCCAAATTCATCCCGATGTGAAAAGAATCGTTCTTTAGCTCTTGCTTTCTCTTCATCTCTTCTGGCACCACCCATTGCTGCATCCACTTTTAACTCTTCTAAAGCGTCCAGCAAGGTTGTAATCTGAAGCAAATTTCGGCTGGCATTGGTGCCCTTTTCTTCGACTGCCTTACCTTTATTAATTGAATCCTGAACATACCGGACTTCCAGATTCACCCCAAGTTCTTTAGCCAGATTATCACGAAATTCCAGTGTTTCTGGAAAATTGTGACCAGTATCAATATGAAGTAATGGAAACGGAATTCGTGCAGGATAAAATGCTTTAAAAGCAAGGTGAGTCATTACTATGCTGTCTTTACCTCCCGAAAAAAGCATGACCGGCCTTTCAAACCGTGCTGCTACTTCCCGAATAATGTAAATTGCTTCCGATTCCAGCTGATGTAAATGGCTTATATGATAGTACTGCATTCTATAAAATTCGTGTTAAGACAAAATCAACAATAATATTCACACATTGTTCAACCGACTGCTCGTTTGTCCTGACTTCAATTTCGGGATTTGGAGGCGGTTCGAACGGAGAACTGATTCCGGTGAATTCGGCAATTTCACCGGTTCGGGCTTTTTTGTAAAGACCTTTCACATCTCTTTGTTCGCACACTTCAATCGGACAGTTTACATAAACTTCAATAAAATCATTTTTGGGCAGAAGGTTTCTGACATTATCCCTGTCTTTCCTGAAAGGTGATATAAAAGCAGTCAAAGTAACTATCCCGGCATCTGAAAAAAGTTTAGCTACTTCACCAATTCTACGGATATTTTCTGTTCTTCCTTCCGGAGAAAAATCCAGATTGCTGTTTAAGCCATGCCGGATATTATCACCATCAAGAAGATAGGTATGAATCCGTTTAGCCATCAGCCGTTCCTGAACCTGTCCTGCCAAAGTACTTTTACCTGAACCCGAGAATCCGGTGAACCAAAGAACACAACTCCGATGGCCATTCAACTTCTCATGTTCCGGCCTACCAACCTTAAAATGCTGGAAAATAACATTACCAGGATTATTCAACTTGCTGATATTTAGTGTGTTAACTGAGTTTGTTCAAGCCTATTAATCGGGTCTTAACTGGATGCAAATATAATGATCAGAGCGGTGGTTATCAAATGGGATACACTGTGTTTATTGATTGATTATCGAATTTGCCAAACAGCTATTGTAAAAGTGGAATCTGTGAGAGCAGAAACTCCCCAGATCTTTTTTTGCTGCAGATTGGTTGAAAAATCAAACTGAATCCCTTCGTTTCCGCGTGAAGGACAAGGATACTCTCTGATACTATTGTTTCTAAAGTCTTCATAAAACAGACTTAAGGCACGGTTGAAGTAAATAGCAATCTCCTTGTCACGATCAATAAAAATCAACTTACATTTATTGCTCAGTCTTTCCGAGAACCAAAGATCGGATTTACTTAAAGCTACATAGGTTTTATGATTCCCTATTTTCCGGATAAAATTGTACGCACTCTGATAAATAAAGCCATCATTATAATTCAGCCATAGATTGTAAGAGTAAGAAAAACGGGTGTAATAGGCATCCTGTAAATATTCCTTATTAATGTAGAAGGTAGGAATTGAACTGATCTCAAAATGTTTGTAGTAATGATTCAGTTGCCGGTACCAGTCTTCAGGCTCATTATAAGACAGCTTCTCTACCTTATTTTTTGAACGGTAATGTTTGTAAAGAAACCGTTCTTCGTTATCCATTATCAACAAATTATCATATTCATCAAACTCCATATTCCGGACACAGGATTCAAAAGGAAGAACTAATGAGTCAGTTACCTCTCCGGTTCGTTCAATGTAATAAATAGTTTGTTTGTTACAGGAGCCGATCGCAACAACTTCGCGGGAATCAACAGCTATTTTAAAATTGAAATGGCCTTCACCAATAATTCTATTAATCGGCAACTTAAAGAGATCCCTTTTTTCAAGTGAAAACTGAGCTTTAACTGTAATGAAACTACTCAACAATATTGCCAATGCACCAAGTAAGTAACGCATAGTTGAAAAACAGGGTGCAAATGTGAACTTTTAAATGTTATTGTGCTCAGTCAGCAACCCGATTAGTTTTGTTTAAAAACAATTCTTAGTTCGATTTAACAATCTTAAATTGTTTTTTCTGGTACATTGAACTTACTTCTAACTGATAATACCCAGCTGCCAAAATACCCGGATTCCAGCTAAGCTGATTAAATCCAGAGGTGACCGGTTGCTGTTTTTCAGCAACTAATCTGCCCAATGCATCAAATAAAATTAACTGAATGGTTTCATTGGCTGATGCTGAAATCTCTATTTGAATATCATCATAGAACGGACTGGGGAAAATATTCAGTACATAAAGCAACTCTGAACCTTCTCTGCAATAAGCAACAGACGGCAGAAAAGTTGTTGATTGGCCATCAAAATCAAATTGCACTAACCTGTAAAAAACTTTTTGGTTATAGACTGCATCATCTGTAACTAAGTAGGATTTCATCAATAAACTTGTTCCTGCTCCCGGAAGTCTTGCTAATTCTTTAAACTGCTTGCCATCAATACTTTTTTCAACGACAAAATAATCATTGTTGAATTCGGAAGCAGTCAGCCAGGAGATTTCTACTTTTCCTGATTTACAATTTGTATTAAAGGTGAGCAGTTCGACCGGTAAAGGCATTGATTCTGGAGCAATGTTGAAATTTTCGGTTGTAAAATTATTCCAGGCTGCTTTCGTCACGCTGCCCAGTACTGGTGATGATGCTGCAATTGCAGAATTTCCGGTAATATGCCTCCATTGAACCGGAGGAATGGCATATCCCCATTCAGTCATTTGTAGGGTTGAGAAGTTGGTCACATTATCCTGGGTTTCATCAACATAAAGCCTGACATCAGTAGCTACTAAACCGCTGATATTTTCAATCTTCTGAAACCAATAAGGATTTATCACACCCAGCGTTGGATCTTTTACCGCACGGTTTAAGCCTTCAAGGTTAGAATCATAATTTGCAAAACGGACAGCAAATACAGCTGATGAACCGGAAACGGGTTTTAATTCAACCGGCCGGAACCGGGGTGTTGTTTGGCTTGAACCAACCGGAAATAAGTAAAAGTTCGTACTGTTTGTTGCTCTCCATAATCTTCCAGTACCGGTACTACTTACAAAGCCCTGAACCGGTGTTGAGTTTAGCACTCCTGATCGGGTAATTGCACCAACTGCCGGATTGATTACATACATAACGTTATTATCAGTAGCCAACTCACGGTCTGTTAATGCCAGCGTACCAAAAACCCGTGCATCAACGGTTTGCCGTTTAATACCTGTTCCAGTTAAGGATAAATTATAAAAATAGGTTGGTGTTGTTCCAGTAATCCGCTGATTTGCACCCAACATTTCAAAATTACCAGCTGCGGTATTGATAAATGCATTTCCTGCTGAATTATTGGTCCAGTCACCTGTCAGGGTTATAAGCCCTCTGTTATCCCATTCACCAATATTGGGCCCATTATCTTTATTGATTACCCCACCCTCAACAGTGATCAATGCACCGGACTGGGCAAAAATGAATCCACCATCATTTACAATCAGTCCGGTACCGGGAGCCGGACAGGCAACTACAGTCACATAATTATTCATTGTAATAGTATTGTTCCCAAATCCATTCGTTGCAGTCAGTATTACATTATAAACTCCGGGGGTAGCATAAGTTACAACTGGGTTTTGAACTGTGGAACTTGCCGGTGAGCCTCCCGGAAATGTCCAATTCCAGGCTGTAGGTGATTGGGTTGACAAATCAACAAAGCTAACTGTCTGACCTGCACAGATATAAGATGGATTGCCTGTAAAATTGGCAGTTGGTGAAGTACAGACATTTACTGTAATATAATTTGTAAGTGTAAAGGTGCTGCTTCCACTGGCGTTTGTAGCGATTAGTGTAACTGAATAAACACCGGGAGTATTATAGGTTACAACCGGATTTTTGAGAATGGATGTTAATGGTGAACCTCCTGAGAAAGTCCAGTTCCAACTGGTTGGACTTCCGGTTGATAAATCAGTAAAATTAACGGAGGCTCCTGCACAAATGATTGTTGGTGCCCCGCTGAAATTTGCAGTTGGTGGTGGCGGGCAGCTTTTAACTGTAATGTAGCTTGTTTTTGTTAAGGTATTATTTCCGTATGGATTCGTTGCCGTAAGTGTGACATCATAGTTTCCAACAGTGTTATACGTAATTACCGGATTTTTTACAGTTGAAGTTGCTGGAGTTCCACCCATAAAAGTCCATGCCCATGAAGTAGGCGTATTGGATGATAAATCATAGAAATAAACTTTTTGACCTGCACAAATCGTATCCGGAATTCCATAAAAGTCAGTAACTGGTGGAGGACAGGAATTGACTGTAATATAATTTGTCCGGATTCTGGTATCACTTCCAAAGCCATTTGTTACAATCAATGTTACTGAATAATTCCCAGGTGCTGAATATACAACCGGAGGCGGATTCTGGCCATTGAAAGTTGCAGGAACACCGCCCGGGAAAGACCAGTTCCAAGAAGTCGGAGTATTGATACTTAAGTCAGTAAAAGTAACGGTTAGTGTATTACATCCTGTTAGTGGAGAACCTGAGAAGTCTGCAACCGGAGCGGCAATTGCACAGTTGGAAGCATTAAGAGCAACCATGGCAACAGGGCCACATACATTATTAATCACACTTCTTGACATAAGATCATTCCCACCTGCAACTTCACTGACCGGGGTTAAGGTTCTTCTATCCGTATTAGGGCCGATAGCAAAATTCATAACCGTTACAGGGAGAATCGTATGACCTAACTGGTGACTGTGTCCAAGTTCATGTAAGCACACAGATTCAAAATCAAACAAACCACCAGATGTCGCAGCCGGACCCCAGTTCCAGTTAATTCCACCTGTTCCGTTAGTTCTGAATTTAAGATCATTTTCATTTAAATACCAGGTATTAGCTCCGCAGGCACTGTAATAACTGTAAGAGACTCCAAGTACACCGGCAGGTAAGGCACACGAACCATCGAAGGTGACAATATTTGAACCATCCAGTGCCTGACAGGAAACTGCAGTTGTTCCGCTTTTATTGAAGTTTACATAGGTAGCACAGCGCCAGGTTTGCAATGCCCGTTCAAATGCAGCTACTGCCGGAGCATTTGAATTAAACATTGTATTGTACAAGTATATATATCCACCGGTTCCGTTGCGGTTGACAAGATCTGGCTGATAATAAACACCACCGGAAACCACATTTGTTTCATTGAAATTAATCGTTACTGAAATTGCAGAAACGGTTGATTCGTTTAAATCATTTGTTACCCTAATGGTTCCGCTTCCGGCCTGAGATGGTACCCATGCCTGAATACTGGTATTAGTCCAAGAAACAATATGATTAGCTGGCGTTGGAATAAACCCTGCACCTCCGTTATTGGCATCCCGCCATTCCAGTTTCCGGGCTCCGCCAAATGGCCCGTTTCCAAAATTACTTCCTGTAATGGTCACCAGAGAAAACGTGCCGGCTGTAGTTGTTCCTGGTGTAATAGCTGTAACCAGCGGAGGAACCATTACTTTTGATTGAGCTCCATTTTGAGGAGTGGAAATATCAAAATGTACGATTTCTGAGTACGGATTTCCTGTTATATTTTCAATTTGTCTGTAAATATCATCTTGGATATCCGGGTAAATATTGTAAAAGTCAAATCCCGATTGTGATTTTTCATCATATTGAATAAATCCCTGATTCAATGAATAGGCTGAAAACTGAAGTGCCGGATAAAAGGGTGAAGAAGCATGAATAGCAACTGGTGAAGTAAGAAAGAAAGTACCCATATCACCCGGTTGAAGATTCAGGTTAGGCTCTGCATCAATCTTTACCTGCCCAACGATTCCGCCTTCTGTAATTATTTCCAGCTGAGTTGAACCAACTGAACCTTTTAAAACTTTGTAAATATCAATTACCGAACTTGTATAAATAAAATCGTTTGTTGAATTCCAATAAGATTGTCGGGTTGTAATTCTTCCTTCAACAATTACCGGAGCCATGGTTACCCTTTCCGCAAATGATACCGGATAGGTCATACATTGCGAATAAAGATCTGTTTGGCTACAGACAATTAAAATAAATAATACAATGCGTTTCAGCATAGCTGGATTTATTTTTTCAATTTTTCCAGTTGTTCTATTTTCAGCTTCAGGTCATCAATTTGTTTCTGTTGCTCTTTGATTGCTTCAACTAAAACTGGAATCACATCAGAATAGGCAACAGCTTTAAGATTATAGCTTCCTTTACGAGCAGTCGGTCCATCTGTTATCGGGTCAATGTCATAAGGGATTGCTTTATTTTGAACAGCTGATGGAAGTACTTTTTCAAGTTCCTGGGCAATAAATCCAACCTGTTTTTCACTACTGAGATTTAATCCGGTGAATTCGCCTTGTCTAAAATTATATTCAACACCCCGCATCTGTAAAACTTTTCCTAGCGCATTTGGAATTGTAGTAATATTAGTTTTCAATCGTTCATCCGAAACATTGAGCCAACTTGTTAATCCTCCAGCCCATCCGGAAGCATAAACCGCCCAGCCAATTGCAGTTGGCAATGTACCTCCTGTAAATCCACCATAAACACCAATTCCGGAATAGCTGTTTGAATACCCTCTGACTCCTTCTCCACCGGCAAGATTAGGATAAGTATTCGTAGCATTTAAAGCAATCCCGATTACAGCAGATGCTTGAAAGCCGAATGAATTATAATTTGTTGTACCCATCAGAACCCGGTTAGGATTAGCTGCACTGGTATTCTGAAATCTGGCAGGAGCATCATCAGTAAGTGTATTGTCCCATTGGAGTTGCCAGTTTAAGATTGGTGTACTTGGAATCACGTGTAGCCAGGTAGATGGATTATTGGTCCAAATTCCTATTCTGCCATTAGCCTTTATTGTTACTCTTTCCAGATTATTTGTTCTGAACCGAAGATCAACATTATCAGTTGTTCCCAAAAAGTTTATGCCATTATTCAATCCGGCATTACCACTGGTTAGCCAAACATCTGAAGGGCTTCCAGGCGTAGTTGTTAAGTCTCCAAATGCATTGGCATAAACATTCCTGGTTCCGGCACCGCTTAGCCCATCCACCCTGATTGTTTGCCCACTACCGGCTACATGCAGTTTCTGTTGGGGGGTTGCAATTCCAATTCCTACATTTTGAGCACAACAATTGTAACTCCATCCGGCTACAATCAATGCTAACAGAAATAGTTTTCGTTTCATATGATAACAGTTGCTCTTGCAAATTTAAAGAAATCAAATTCAAAATCTTATCATATAAAAATATCAGCTATTTTTTTTCTTCTCAGCATTACTTTTGCCAATCCACTGTGTTACACCTGTGAGCAGTCAGTTAAAAGGGGTGAATCAGCAAAAAAGGTTTTAAACCCCAATAAGGCTTTCGGGTCTTTCAGTAAGTAAAAAAAGCTATCATTTAATGCTAGTTTAGGCAAGGCTCGTCTTGTACCAGTTCAATTCAACATGCCCGTATTTAAAAGTTTTTTACCGATTTCTTCTGCAACTCTTTTGCGCCCGGAATTATTCATGTGAACATTGTCTCGAAAAACAAGAACTGAATCAACTCCAAATACCGAAGTAAGATCTAAATAATGCTGATTCAGCAATGAGTCTGCTTCAAACTTATTCCGGATTAGCTTTAACAATTCAGTTACATGTTCCCTTTCCTGATCTCTTACTTTAACAAATTCCGTTTCTTCTCTTGAAAAGATCTGCTTTGAATAAACGACCGGTTGGAGAACTGAAAAGAATTTAATTCCGTGATTATGACAAAGATTAAGTGCCATCTGGTGATTTGAATGGTAAATCCTGATAATTTTTTTTCGCCATGCTTCAGTCAGATAACCTGAGGAAGTTCTTAATGATTTTTGCAGGGTGATTCGTTCAGCTAAATAGTGTTTTGCAATCACTCTGAAAATCTGGCTTTTATATGCCATCAGCAGCCATACCGGGAATGATTTATCGAGAAACGGATTATGCTCATACACCAGGAAGTTAAACGGGAACCCGGGTCTGGGGTCATAATGTAATGGATGAATAATATCATTTGCACCATCATAAAAAATAACCACATTGGGCTGAAGACCCAACACTTCATTCAGCAGAGTAACAACCTCCATAGATGAATTAGCGGCAACAACTCCCATATTATACACGGAAGCATGACTCTGGCCGTGTAATTTCAGATAAGATTCAAGAAACTCGGCAAGGGTTGTATCTCCTTCCCAAACTGCCGAACCACCTAATAGTACAATCCGGAATTCATTTTTATTAGCTCCAAAATCTGGGAATTTTCCACGGTAGCCATGTAGGTTGTACAGTTCATAACCATAACCGGTTGGAGTTCCGGGTTTACCTTTAAACATCGAATAAGGATAAGGGGATCGTGCATTTTCTACTGGATACATCATGTCAAAAGTACCTTCAGAAGGAACCAGAATCCGCAATGTTAATTCTGTAAGGAGCAGAACAATCAGAGCAATTAAAAGAACAAAAAATACTTTGCCGGCAACCCATAAAATACTTCTTGATCCTGCTTTTCCTCGTAGAAGAATTATATAAATATAATTAATTACCACAATCCCGGCAATAGATAGCAGAATAAGCTGGGCTATTAAAATAAGTGTATGAATTTTATATCGGGAAATAATTCCATCTCCATCTCCAAACCGCTGATCAACTAAGAGCTCGCCTACCCATAGCAGTACAGCAACGATTATCAAACCGAATAATAGCTTTTTATTTTTCATTAATGGTTATTTGTTCAATAAAATAATTCCATAAGGGTTCGTTTGGGGGCGGACATACGATATGTAATGGCTGATTTTTAACCGGATGATTAAATGTTATTTCACGAGAATGAAGATGAATACTGCCGTCCTTATTACTTCTGGCAGCTCCGTATTTTAAGTCACCTTTAATTGGCATTCCTGCATGAGCGAGTAAAACCCTGATCTGATGATGGCGGCCAGTAACGGGCTTTACTTCAACTAAACAGTAATGATCTGAAGAAGCAATCAGTTTATAATCAAGTAATGCATATTTGCCTCCCCTGGAACCATCAGGATCAACAAAACTTTTATTCAGTGACTCATTTTTGCGAAGCCAGCCTTCAAGTCTTCCTGCCGTTTCAGCGGGTTTGTTACCTGTTACAGCCCAGTAGGTTTTCTCAACCCTGGTATCCTTAAATAAGATGTTCATTCTTGCTAATGCTTTACTTGTTTTGGCAAACACAACAATACCGCTTACCGGCCTGTCAAGCCGGTGAATAACACCTACAAAAACTTTACCCGGTTTGTTGTATTTGTCTTTCAGCCAGGCTTTGAGTTTCTCACATAAAGGCTGATCTCCGGTTTTGTCGCCCTGTACAATTTCACCTGCCTTTTTATTTACAATTATCAAATGATTGTCTTCAAAAATAATTTGAGGCCGGTTCATTTCAATTTCTGTTATTTAAACAGTTCTTCAATTGGTTTACCGGTACAACCACTCGGAAAATCACAATTCAGCATCATCGAAATTGTAGGAGCAATATCGGTAATGTCTACTTTGCGAACGGTACTGCCTTTTTTTATTTTCCAGCCCATAAAGATTAACGGAACATGTGTATCGTAAGCATAAGGAGAACCATGCGAGGTACCGGTTGTTCTAGACCAGTCAAAGTAACCTGGCTTAAGAATAAAAGCTACATCTCCCGATCGTTTTGAATTAAATCCGTTTTCAAGCAAGCTCAGCGGTGGTTTTACAAAATCCTGTTCATTCAATGCGGTTGCTGTTATAACTTCTGCAATTTCATCAAAGCCTCTCAGAAAATCAGCTGCATTTTTCTGAACCTTTTCAAGGCTGATTTTATTTCTCTGTATCAAATCATGATTTAAATAAACCTGGTCATTATCAATTCTTAAGACCCAGTTACCCTTTTCTGAAAAACCCGACAAGTAATGGTTTAACGAATCGGCTAATTTCGAGGATCTGAAAAACCCACCCGGTAAATTATGATCGTTTAGAAAAAGTGGATTTGGCACAGCAGCATGATCAGCAGTTAAAAACACAAGATAGTTATCGCTTCCAATTGTTTCATCAAGAAAGTTAAAAAAGCTCTGTAGATCCCGATCAAGCCTAAGATAGCAATCCTGTAATTCAATACTGTGCGTCCCAAAGCGGTGCCCGATATAATCTGTTGGTGAGAAGCTGACACACAGAAAATCAGTAACTGAATTTCTCCCGATACTTTCGGACCGGATGGCTGCTATTGCAAAATCTTTAGTTAACGAATTCCCGGCTGGAACTGATCTGATGAATCCTAAATCACCTTTTGATAAAGCAGGTACATCATGAGGGAAAACCGGCCTAGCTTCTCCGTTAAAGGGTTGTTCATACCGGTTATCATCTGTTGTACTTCGTTTATATTCTTCAATTGGTAAAAGGGTATTCCAGGGTTGTTTAAGATACCTTTCAGGAAGTTTTTGATTGTTAAAATCAGTTACCCAATCCGGCAATTTTTTCATATACCAGGTGCTGGAAATCCAGTTTCCAGATGAAGGATCAAACCAGTACGCAGCATTGGCACTGTGTCCGGCCGGCATTATTGCACCCCGGTCTTTCAGAGCCACTCCGATCACCTTCGATTTAAAATTTGTTGCAATTCTGAGTTCATCTGTAATGGTCGTTGTAAGTATATTTTTAGGTGACATATATCCGGCCTTTCCGCCTAAAGGGCTTACGGCCGAATCTTCAGCGCAATAAATACTTCTGTTCTTTGAACGGTCATACCAATCATTACTGATAATTCCGTGTAAGGAAGGTGTTGATCCGGTATAAATGCTTGTATGGCCAGGAGCCGTGTAAGTAGGTATATAATTATAGCTGGCATTATGTACAACAAAACCTTCATTGATTAACCGCCTGAAGCCGCCTGAATCATACTGATCCCAAAACCGATACAGGTAATCGTATTTCATCTGATCAACAACAATTCCAACAATTAACCGGGGATAGGTTGGCTTATCCGGTGCATTAGCTTCTGCCAGTTGATTCTGGCCATTTACACCTTTGAAACTCCACATTACAAGAATTAAAATAAACAGGCTGTGTTTCTTCATGTTTTTCTAAGGCTGTTGAATAATCTCCTTCTGATTGGTACATATATCATATAAAGCAGTAGCGCACAACTTGAACCCGTAATCCAACCTCCAATTATATCAGTTGGAAAATGACGGCCCAGGTAAATTCTGCTGACTGCTACTAACAAACACCATATTAATAGTACAAGGTTTAATATCCGGTTTCTTCCATTGAATAATAATATTAAAAAGACCGTAACCGCTGCATTATTTGAAGCATGTGAAGAAACAAATCCATACAAGCCCCCTTGACCATCCGGTAAATGAAGCTGATCTTTCAAAATCAGGTTGTGTGAAGGACGGTAACGCTCAACATGATTTTTAATCAATACAGACAATTGGTCTGAAAAGGTTATTAAGACCGCCACACTCAATAAGATTAGTAAGAAACCAGCCTTATCCTTTTTAATGAGTAAGTATGCCATCCACAAGTACAAAAAAATCCAAATTAGTTTTCCGGAAATCAACAGCATAATCTGATCAAGCCAGTCTGAGTAAAGGCTGTTTAATCCTAAAACAATTGTATAGTCAACTGACTTAATCCATTCCATTAAAAAAAACCGAAGCAATGTTAATCATTCCTGCAATAGATATTGAAGTCCACCCGAATGTACTGCCAGTAAGGAAGATCCGGATTTAAAATAGCCCTTATTCGCTAGGTCATAAATACCATACATCATTTTGCCACTATAAACCTTTTCAACAGGCACATCGGGATGACGATCGTTAAACCATGAAATAAATTCAATCAGTGCCGGTGATTGCTTCGCAAAACCACCTCCATGATAATCTTCCATCAACTCCACTTCGGCAGCATGAATTCCGTCAGCCATCAAGAAATCTTTCAAATTATCCAATTGTTCTCTTTTATTTTTTAGAACTGCAATTCCAATGCATTGAATACGGTCAGGGCTTGATGCTCTCAGACCTGCCAGTGTTGTTCCGGTTGCTGAATCACAAATAACATAATCGTATTCAGGGTTTATTCCTGCAAGAATTTGCTTACAGCCGAGATAACCGTTAAAGCTGGCAACACCCTGCGGAATCAATTCAATATTCTTATCCTCATAGTGAGAAATAATTTCTTCAGCAGCCATGGCTTTATCTGAATACAATTGCCTTGATACAAAATGGAGTTTCATGCCATCCTTTTCTGCTCTTGAAAGTGTAAGATTCTTCTTAGCAGGCTTTTGTCCTCTGATAATCGCAGCTGTTCTGAAATGGTTTTCCTTGCCAAACCGGGCGAGGGCTGCAATCGCATTGCTGTAATAACCACCAAAACCGAGCAGTAATGGCTTAGTGGATTCAGGCATATCACCATACTTATCAATCAGGTAACGAAGCTTGAAAATCTTATTTCCGCCAGTAATCGGATGTAACAAGTCTAGTCGTAAAATGCACAGACTGATTCCGGCTGACCTGGTAATTTCATCCGAAACTGTTGTAATTTCTACTTCCATTTCAAGCCAAAAATAGAATGCTTTATTTATCTGAAGTCCTTTTAACCAGTATTGAACAAAATCACCTACGTTTGAGCGATGAAACGGACGTATATCACTTTATTGTTTTTAGCGTTTACCGGTTTGTCCGATGCACAGGTAAGTATCCGTGATTCCAGTATCACGATGCATATTGTTGGAATCGGGTATTCGGTTCAGCTTCCGGCAGGTGACCTGGCAGATCGTTTTGGCTGGAATTCAATGCTGGAAGGGATCTATTATCACAAACTGAAGACCGGATATTTAGTGGGTCTGAACGGTGCATTCTTATTTGGAAACCAGGTTAAGGAAAACCAGATGCTTAAAGCCTTGCAAGGAGAAGGTGGCGGTATTCTTGACAACGATGGTAAATTTACGGACATCCGGTTTTTTGAAAGAGGATTCCATATTGCAATAGCGGCCGGAAAATTATTTACCTGGGGCAAGCCAAATGCAAACAGCGGACTGATGATAACTGCAGGGCCGGGCTTACTCCAGCACAAAATCAGGATAGAAACCATTGGAAACAATATCCCCCAATTGAATAAAGAGTATAAAAAAGGATATGACCGGCTAACCAATGGGATTTCGCTACATGAAACAATCGGGTATTATTATTTTGGGAATAAACATTTAGTTAATTTTTATCTGGGATTTGAATTCATTCAGGCTTTCACTGAGAACAGACGTGATTATAATTATGATGAAATGAAAAGAGATGACTCGAAACGGGTGGATTTGTTGTTTGGGCTTCGTACCGGCTGGATGTTGCCAATTTATAAAAGAGCACCTCAGAAATTCTATTTTTATTGATTCATGCAGTGGATCTATTTAACGAGTATGCTGTTATATTCCTTTGCTGCCCGGCTTTACTCACCTTTTAACAGAAAAGCAAAACAATGGGTCGAAGGAAGAAAAGGCTTGTTTGACCAAATTGAACAGCATTTAAAAGGTATTTCAGCCGACCGGATCTGGATTCACTGTTCATCCTTAGGCGAGTTTGAGCAGGCTGTCCCGGTTATTGTAGAGCTGAAAAAAAAATATTCATCTTATAAAATTATTCTGACTTTCTTCTCAGCTTCCGGTTATGAGCAGAAAAAAAACACCGGTCTTGCTGATGCGGTCTTTTATCTCCCGCTTGATACTCCGGGTAATGCCCGGAAGTTTATCAAATTTGTGAATCCACGTCTAGCAATATATGTAAAATATGAGTTCTGGTATTTTTATATCTCAGAGTTAAAAAGGAAAAACATTCCATTGTACATTATCTCAGCACGATTCCGTAATGATCATATTTATTTTAAATGGTATGGATCTTTCTTTAGAAAAATACTGTTGTCTTGTACTCATATTTTTGTTCAGAATGAATCTTCGCTCCGGCTTTTGAAAAAGTCAGGAATCAACAATGCATCGGTAAGCGGTGATACGCGTTACGACCGGGTAAAATCAATTGCTGCTCATCCAAAAGACTTACCTCTGATTCACCGGTTTTGTAATCAACGTAGAGTAATTGTTGGCGGAAGTACCTGGCCGGAAGATGAATCCCTGATTGCAAAATGTATTTCAAAATCTGAGGACCAGGTTTGCTGGATTATTGCTCCGCATGAAATCAGCGAAAACCATCTGCAGCAGCTTGAAGATAAACTACCGGGACATCCTATCCGTCTTTCGAAATACAAAGGTGTACCTGCTGATATTTTGATTATTGACAGCATCGGATTGTTGTCCTCTGTTTACCAGTTCGCAATGATTGCCTACGTGGGTGGGGCCTTTAGATCCGGACTTCATAATATTCTTGAGCCGGCAGCCTATCATATACCAGTAATTTTCGGGAACCGGATCAGCCATTTTGCTGAGGCTCAGCTCATGGTTGAAAACGGAACCGGTTTTTCGGTAACAAACCACAATGAACTTTGTGACTGTATAAGTAAACTCTTAGCTGATAATGACAGGTATAAAGCAATCCGGGTTTCGCAGGAGAAATTTATTGAAAAGCAATCGGGTGCTGTTGAACAGATTATAAAAAATATTAATTTAGAGAACAACTAAAATTAACCGATTAATCAGATATGGCAAAAAAAATGAAACCGGAAAGCCTGATGATGTCTTATGGTTATAAACCGGAACTGTCCGAAGGATCTGTTAAATGTCCAATTTTTCAAACTTCTACATTCGTATTTAAAACAGCGGAAGCAGGTAAGGCATTTTTTGAAGTTGCCTACGGCCTCCGTGACAAGCGAAAAGGAGAAGAAACCGGACTTATTTACAGCAGAATCAATAATCCTGACCTGGAGATTCTGGAAGCCAGGCTTACACTTTGGGATGAAGCTGAGGATTGTGCCGTTTTTGAGAGTGGAATGTCAGCCATAACAACTGTCTTATTTGAGTTTCTCAAGCCAGACGACATGCTGTTAATCAGCAGTCCGCTGTATGGAGGAAGTGATCACTTTATAAAAAAGATCCTAACTAAATTCGGAATTCATGTCGTTGAGTTCAGGGTAGGTCAAAGCAAGAATGATATTGTTAAAATTGTTGAGTCTTCCGGGCTGGCTGGGAAGCTTGCACTGGTTTATATTGAAACACCAGCCAATCCAACAAATGATCTGATAGATATTGCCTGTAGTAAGGAAATTGCGGATCATTTTTCAACCAGTAACAGGCCGGTTTACCTGGCAGTTGACAATACCTATATGGGTCCGTTGTGGCAGCATCCGTTAAAACACGGTGCTGATCTGGTTTTATATTCTGCAACAAAATATATCGGAGGTCACAGTGATGTAATTGCAGGTGCCTGCCTGGGTTCAAAAGCTCTGCTTAAAAGAGTAAAGGCATTGCGCACTTTTCTTGGGAATATGCCAAGTCCCAATACTGGCTGGTTACTGCTTCGCAGTCTTGAGACTTTAAAAGCCCGAATGGATATTCAGTCAGCTAATGCGGATAAAGTGGTTCAGTTTCTAAATCAGCATCCGTTAATCGAAAAAGTTTATTTCCCGGGTAATCTGACAGCAAAGGACGGTGTGCAGTATAACATTAAAATAAAACAGTGTCTTAGCAACGGAGGTATGATTTCATTTGATATTAAAGGTGGCGAGAAAGAAGCGTTTAAGTTTCTGAATTCGCTTAAGTTAATTAAACTGGCTGTTAGCCTAGGAAGTACTGAGAGCCTGGCTGAACATCCGGCTACTATGACTCATGTGGATGTTGATGCTGAATTAAGAAAGAAATTATCTATCACTTCACAGATGATTCGTGTGTCTGTAGGAATTGAGAACCATGAAGATATCATTGCCGATATTAGTCAGGCACTTGATAAATCGGTAAATAAATAAGTATAGTAACGGAGTTGAACTGTTTCAGATAAAAGATGGCTTACCATTTTCTTCCGTAGAGGAAGCTGATGTAAAAATTCAGAAATACCTGGTAGTTACGAGTTAAAGCCATGATTGGAATTCTTGCTCCATAAACATCCAGGGTTGCCCCTACTTCAATAATTTTAACATCATCATTAAACTTGCCGTGCTCAAAACTAAACCCAGCTTTAGCAAAGAGTCCGGGATAAAATTTCATTTCATCAACGCCTTTCATGAAAGATGCCCGACCATAAATCAGATCAATCGTATGAATAGTGGGGTCAAACTTTTCAACTGAAACAACAAACCCGGGGTCAAATAAATCCTGTCTGATAATATTTAGGTAAATGGGTTTTGCCATTCCAAGAGAAAACCCTCCGGTTGTATTGATTCGGATTTCAACCCCGCCCCATTCGGCTTTAGATGCAATAACGCGCTGAATACCGTAACCTGATCGAAAAGTTGCCATCGCATTAATTTTTCCAAATACAAAGGACTTACTGTTTTCGTAATATGGATTAAAGGATTTGATTTCTTTCGGGTGATGCATGGTCACAAACTCAAAATCCAGCATTCGTTTCTTTTTTATGGTCAGGTTACGGCCTCGTCTGAACTCCAACCCCCACCCATGGCTATGAATAGTAAGTCCACCACTGAATTCCTTTCTCAGTAATTCGGGAGGAGTCTCAATATATTCAAAAGGATTTGGCTGAAGTTGAGCAAATACTTCTGAAGAAATCAGCCACAAGAACATACAGAAGCAGAAAGTAATCTTTCTCATAAACCCAGCCCAAAGGTATGAAAGACTTCAAAGCACCAAACATGAAAATTGTAACTTTGGCACATGCCACACTTTAAAATTCATTACCCGGGTGAACTTAGAACTGAAGTCATTCATGTGCCTTCACTAACGAAAATATATACCGATGCCCCAACCGATAATATGGGAAAAGGCGAATCCTTCTCTCCTACTGATTTATTGGCAGTTGCCCTGGCAACCTGTATGATTACAACCATGAGTATTAAAGCCCGCCTGAAAGGTTTTGATATTGAAGGAACCATTGCAGATGTTAAAAAGATAATGACTTCCAGTCCACGCAGAGTAGCAGAAGTTGTAATTGAAATTGACTTCCCGTTTTCAAACTTTACAGCAGAACAAAAAGAGTTACTTGAAGAGACTGCACATACCTGCCCGGTTGCATTAAGCCTGAACGAGGCAGTGAAACAAACAATGATTTTTAACTATCATTAGTTATGAGCCAACATGAAGAATTTATGCTGGAGGCCATTCGGCTTGCACGTCAGGGTATGAATGAAAATCAAGGGGGACCTTTTGGATGTGTCATTGTTAAAGACCATCAAATAATAGCTTCGGGATATAACTCGGTATTGTCATCGCTGGATCCGACTGCTCATGCAGAAATAACAGCCATCCGGCAGGCCTGCCAGAAGTTACAATCATTTCAATTAACCGGCTGTACGCTTTATACGTCTTGTGAACCGTGTCCAATGTGTCTGGGAGCGATTTATTGGGCACGTCCAGACAGGATCTATTATGCCAGTTCCCGTAAAGATGCTGCTTATGCCGGTTTTGATGATGAATTTATTTATCGGGAAATTCCAGTAGCTACTGAAAAAAGAGTCATTCCGTTTGTACAATTAAAGCTTGAACATGCACGTGATATTTTTAGAGAATGGATTAATAAAATTGATAAGACGGAATATTAATCAGAACTAAATTATTATCATTCTACTTTATTTTTTCATTAATTTTATGCCATCTAAATTAATTTAGTATGCCGATATTGAATTCCTTCATGTCGTGGATTATGAAAAAGAGAATCCATCAGATGGAATTATTTATCAGATATCCGCATGAAGTTCAGCGTGAATGGCTGAGCCGGCTCGTCTATTCAGCTGCATACACTGAATGGGGTAAATCCTTTGGATTTGCTTCAATAAAGAACTATGAACATTTTCGTGAGCGGGTGCCTGTTCAAGATTATGACAGTTTAAAACCTTTTATTTTAAGGCTCAGGCAAGGTGAAAAAGATTTACTCTGGCCTGGTGAAATTAAATGGTTTGCCAAATCTTCGGGTACAACAAATGACAAAAGCAAGTTTATCCCTGTATCCAATGAAGCATTGGAAGAATGTCACTTTAAAGGTGGTAAGGATTTACTTGCCATCTATATCAACAATAATCCCGATTCAAAACTCTTCAACGGCAAATTACTCTCATTGGGAGGCAGTCACAAAATTAATTCACTGAATACCGACACTTACAACGACTCCTTTTACGGAGATCTGAGTGCTATCCTTATTCAGAATCTGCCTTATTGGATACAGCTTTTCAGAACTCCGGATATGACCATTGCATTGATGGATCAATGGGAAAACAAAATTGAAAAGATGGCCTTGTCAACTATTCATGAGGATGTTACAAATATTTCAGGGGTACCTTCCTGGACTCTGGTGCTGATGAACAAAATTCTTGAAATTACCGGCACTAACAACATCCATGAAGTATGGCCAAATCTTGAATTGTTTGTTCATGGAGCTGTCAATTTTGAACCTTATAAAAATCAGTTCAGAAATTTATTCCCAGCATCCTCTATGAAATATTATGAGACGTATAATGCTTCAGAAGGATTTTTTGGAATCCAGGATCAAAATAACTCGGATGAAATGCTGCTCATGCTGGATTATGGAATATTCTATGAATTTATACCTGTTAACAGCAGCGGTGAATTACTCGGTAAGGCAATTCCCCTTTCAGAAGTTAAAACCGGAATTAATTATGCCATTCTGATCACAACCAATGCCGGTTTATGGAGATATAAAATAGGTGACACCATTCAATTCACTTCTCTTAATCCATTCAGAATAAAAATAACCGGCCGAACAGCTCAGTACATTAATGCCTTTGGCGAAGAGTTAATGATTTCTAATGCTGAAAGGGCAATTGCAGAAGCTTGTCTGCTAAGCGGAGCTGTGGTTTCTGAATATACAGTCTCACCGCTCTTTTTTGAAAATTCATCTGGTGGTTCCCATGAATGGCTGATTGAATTTGAGCAGTCACCGATGAACATCAATGATTTTACAACTTATCTTGATGATGCTCTAAAGAAGCATAACAGCGATTACGAAGCCAAACGGTATAATAATATGGCTCTCCATAAACCGGTTATCCGTGTATTGCGAAAAGGAACGTTTTACCAATGGATGAAATCAAGAAATAAATTAGGCGGTCAACATAAAGTGCCACGCCTGGCAAATCACCGCAAGTATGCAGATGAGATTTTAAGTCAAGTTTCAGGGATATGAGGCAAACTGGTATTGCTTTTCTGATTCTTTTAATCACTAATCCGGCAACCGGTTTTTCACAAAAGATTCTCTGTTCGGCTCAAATTCCAGTTACTCAGATCTATACCAACCGAATCGGCAACATTTTAATTCTTAACAATGATGGGATATTTAGCTTTAATGATTCCTGCAGGCAAACCAATTCATTCACAGGTAAGGTAGCTGGTGGAATCCAGTCATTAGATGCCAGTAATCCATTAAAACTACTTGCTTTCTCAAAAGGGCAAAATACCATTTTTATTTTTGACGATAAGCTACATCTTCAAACGAGTATTGATTTAAAGCAGGTAGGTGTATTACTGCCAGCCGTGGTGTGTAACTCAAGAAATGACGGTTTCAGGTTATACGACCAGGCTCAGCGTAAACTAATCCGATTTAATTTTAATCTTGTGAAGGATGCTGATATTGAGTTGAATCTTCCCGGTATTTCACGGTTTGAACCAGTAATGATGATGGAGACCGAAAGCAATATCTACATCAGCAATCCGCCCGAAGGAATACATGTATTTGACAGATTCAGTAATTACCTGAAGACCGTTCCATGTAATGAATCAGGAAACTTTACGGTAGCCGATAACAGGATAAGCTATGTAAAAAATGGAATGATTATTTCCTTTGATGCAGACGCATTTAACCCGGTTGAAGAAGAGGTTAAGTTTACCACCGCAAAATCAGGATTTTTATTTTTTGATAAGATTTTTGAAGCTGATGAAAAAGGATTTACCATTTCCTTAAAATAAGTTTTTCCACACTATACATACTTAAGACAACAAATTTATAATTGTTAGTTCAAAACTAACTATCCGGTTTTTCATGCTCTAATTCTGAATAGTTTTGCAAAATGAACATTCAAAGACTACTTTTAATATTGGCTTTGATTTGTATATGGGATCGCAGTAAAAGTCAATCTATCATAACCGATACCGTTCAGTTGCACGAATCTTTAAAAGAACAGGTAGTAAAAACCGGAGCAGACAGAACAGAATTGTATTTACCCCTTATCAGAGGTAAAACCATAGCATTAGTTGTAAATCAAACCTCCTTGATTGCCAAAACACATCTCATTGATTCTCTGCTTGCTATGGGAATTAAAATACAACGGATTTTTGCACCTGAACATGGATTCCGGGGTGAAGCCGATGCCGGTGAAGCCATTATAGATGGCAAAGACCAAAAGACGAAACTTCCGGTAATTTCTCTCTACGGGCAGAAAAAGAAACCAGTGCCAGGTGATCTTACCGGAATTGATATTGTTGTGTTCGATATTCAGGATGTCGGAACTCGCTTCTATACCTACATCAGTACTTTATCATTAGTTATGGAAGCATGTGCCGAAGCCAAAATTCAGGTGTTAGTATTAGACAGGCCAAATCCGAATGGCTATTATATTGACGGCCCTGTATTGAAACCGGGATTTGAATCCTTTGTAGGAATGCATCCGATTCCGGTTGTATATGGTATGACAATTGGCGAATATGCTCAGATGGTCAATGGGGAAGGATGGTTAAAAAACGGTATCCATTGTGAGCTCAAAGTCATTCCGTGCGGAAATTATGACCACAATACCAGCTATTCTCTACCGGTTAAACCTTCTCCAAATCTTCCGAATATGGCCAGCATTTACCTCTACCCGAGCCTGTGCTTTTTTGAAGGAACAGCTATTAGCATTGGCAGGGGAACAGCATTTCCCTTTCAGGTCATCGGCTTTCCGGAATTTAAGGAAGGGGATATTGAATTTACTCCTGTAAGTACTCCGGGTGTAGTTAATCATCCACCGTTTGAAAATCAGAAGTGCAGTGGAATTGATCTGAGATATTTTGGAACAGAATTCATAAGAAATTATCGTGGTATCTATTTATTCTGGCTTATCAATATGTATCATGACTGGCCGGATAAGAATACCTTTTTTAATTCCTTCTTCAACAAACTGGCGGGAAATGACCTTCTGATGAACCAGATTAAATCAGGAGTTCCGGAATCCGGGATAAAGAAATCCTGGCAAAACGATATTCAGCAATTTAAGAGAATCAGGGGGAAGTATCTGCTTTATGATGATTTTGAATAAGAACAGAAGACTTTCTCCTTTTGAATGGATACTGTTACTTGTGTCCGTAATCATATTTACACTTGGATTTATCTCTTCACTTGCAGCATATATATCACCGGCAAAGTCATGGATGATAGCATTAATCGGAATTGCTTTCCCATTTATATACCTGATCAATCTGCTATTTTTGGTTATCTGGTTCTTCAAAAAGAAATGGCCTGTACTACTCCATCTGTTGGTTCTACTAATTGGATTTAACACAGCCGGAAATCAATGGGCATGGAACAAAAAAGAAAACTTTAAAAAGGATGAAAACACACTATCCGTTATGTCCTTTAATGTCAGAAATTTTGATTTTTATAACTGGAAAGGGAATTATTATGGAACCTCAACTGCACGGCAGGACATTTTCAGGCTAATCAGTGAGCTTAATCCTGATGTTGTTTGCTTTCAGGAGTTTTTTCATTGTGACACCGGTAAATACCGGACTATTCAAATGATGACAGACTCATTAGGCTATAAGTTTCATTTTGTGAGAACTCCCGTTCAATTGAAAAAGATTTATCATTTTGGAATGGCCATATTCAGCCGTTACCCGATTGTAAATTCAACCGAAATACCCATTCACAAGCCTGGCAATATGAAAGAAAGACATAACATTAATCTTTGTTTACAAGCTGACATAAACTTCAAAGGTGAAACCATTCGGATTTACAATATTCATTTTCAGTCTTTCATGTTCAGATCCGGGGAGTATGCAATGGTTGTAGATAATCGAATCGCTATGAATGAGCAGGAGCTAAAAAGTATAAAGGCGTTGATCAGCAGGATGAAACTGGCCTATCTGATCCGGACTTTACAAATTCAAAAAATAGCTACTGAACTCCACCACAAAATGATTCCGGTGATCTTGTGCTGCGATTTTAATGACACACCCTCATCATGGGCTTACAGAATGATAAGCAACCGACTCCATGACAGTTTTCTTGCAAAAGGTCATGGTGTTGGTATTAGTTATGCCGGCCCCTTCCCTGCATTTCGAATTGATTACATTTTCTATTCTCATGAATTAAGTTGCATAAGCCAGAAAACTATTTATAAAAAACTTTCTGATCATTACCCGAATTTTGCATCTTTTCACTTAAGAGATAAGGATTAAAAGAGGTTTATTCAGTAAGTCTTAACTGCCTTTATTTTTTCATTAATCCTGTCCCCGGTTATTTCAATAATATAAACACCTGCCTTGAATGACTGTGTATTAATCCTCAGCAACGGTTCATGTACTCTTTTAATTTCAGCTACCTTGCTTCCATTCATATCACAAATTCTAACCAGAAGATTCTTAAAATCATCCGAAGAGTTGAATTTTAAGTTGATAGCATCCCCAAATGGATTCTGAATTAAAAGAACCGGATGCTGACCTGAAACGACTATGTGAACAGAGGAATAAAGACAAGGATCTGTTGCATGATAAACTAAACCTGCAGATTGAACAACCGGATTAAGAACTGAAATTCCTGAAGCCACTGATGGAGTATGTATCATTGGAATTGTTACAGGATAAATAACCTGAGTTTGCTGATAGCCCGTATTACAATGACTTACCCCTGTACTATCCACGATCAGAACATATGCATCGTAATGGCCACCAGTACTAAAACTTCGGGAATAAGCTCCGATTATTAAGCTTGCAGAGTCTGCAGGAATTAAAGAATATGCTTCATCAAATAATGCTCCTCCGAGAGTTCTTGTCCAGAGTGTATCCCCTTGTGAGTTAATTCGAATCAGGAAAACATCTGCATCGTCATCTCCAAGAACTGTATTTTGATTTACCAGACTTCTGTTTGAACCAAAGCTTTCAGAAAAACCTAAAATTGTAAATCCGCCATCTGCATTCTCAATAAAATCATAAGTACCTTCAATTTCATCTCCACCATAAGCCCGGCTCCAGAGTAATCCACCAAGTGAGTCAGTCCGTACAACATATACATCATATTTACCGGAAGCTGAAAATGATTCTGAAGCGCCTGACATTAAGAATCCACAGTCACTAGTCTGCTTTACAATCATACCTTCATCAGTATTCGGCCCTCCATAGGTACGAAACCATTGAAGATTCCCATTATCATCTGTCTTTAACAAACAGGCATCTCGCAAACCATTTCCGAATGAATAAACGCGGCCACTCATCACATAACCTCCACCAGAAAGACTGGTAACAGAAATACCAGCATCATAAACCGGACCTCCAAACATTCGTGTCCAAAGGGTATCTCCAAATGAATCGAACTTTACAATCAGTATATCATCATCACCGGCTCCAGCACTTTTGGTATTCCCTATGCAAAGGATCGTTCCGTCCGGTTGAGGTTCACATCCAGTAAACCGGTCTTCCAGATTTCCATTAATTACCCTGCTCCACTCGGGAACTCCGTTATAATTCGTTTTAATGATGAACGCATCTTTGCTCCCATTGCCAAAACTAGTTGAATAACCGGCAAGTATAAATCCACTGTCAACGGCTTGCTTTAAAGTAAAACACGTCTCATCCTGCTTACTGCCATAATTAAAGGCCCATATCGGCTGAAAAGCAGAATCCAGTTTTATCAGAAAGAAGTCAGAGTCACCAAACCCAGTGGAATCAACTGATCCTGCAAGTGCATAACCCCCATCATAGGTGCGGATAATTCCTTTAACCAGAGTACTCCCTTGAGTAAAAAAAATTCTTTCCTGCCCGTTTGACCAGGCAAGTAACCCATATATTGGTAGTACACTCAGGAAAAACAAAACAATTCTTTTCATTCCTGAAATAATGAGTACTTTGAAAATAATCTGTACATCCGTTCCTATGGATTTTCCGGTATAATTCTAAAAATTAAATATCCTTTACTTTCTTGTAATATGAACTCCCGAAAGAGGCTCACTTAACTGTTCTGCTTTAGCGAACTCCATGCATCATTTTTAGCAATTTACGGTAAATAGCCAACAAGACTAGCGCACCTGCACCGCTTAAGACAATAAAAACACAGAAGAACACAAACAGATCTGAAATTTCAATTCCGAAAATTGAAGGCATTTTTGCCTCAACTGCAACTTCGCTGGTGTCGGGTGGTATTAATGCACTCAAAGTGCCGGCAAACTTATTTGCAGCTGCATTAGCCAGAAACCAGGTACCCATCAATAAGGATGATAGACGTAAAGGTGCCAGCTTACTCACCAGGCTCAGACCAATCGGAGACAGACACAGTTCGCCCATCGTATGAACAACATACAAGGCAATTAGCCAAAACATTGCAATTTTAGTTGATGAATTGACTCCATGAACTGCATAAGCAATAATTACATAGCCAACAGCTATTAAAGCAAGACCCATCACCATTTTCAGGGGTGAAGGTGGCTCTAGGTTCTTTTTTGAGAGCTGTCCCCAAAGCATGGTAAACAGCGGAGCCAGTAAAATAATTGCTAGTGGATTAACCGATTGGAACCAGGAAGCCGGGAATTCATCGAAATGCAAATTATGGATTTGATCGGTTACTGTTAATATGGTCAGAAGTCCAATAACAACAATTGTTACAATCCACTTTACTGTTTTTGTCCAATTAAAAAACCAAGCCAAGAAACCTGAAAGAAAATAGGTTACTACTGCACTAACTCCAAGAATAAGATACTTATTAATATTGATAACAATATTTCTGTCAACATTCTTATCTGCAAAAATGGTAAGTGAAGCACCTGCCTGTTCAAAGCATGCCCAAAAGAATATTACGAAGAATGCAAGGATAAAAACTACAATTATCCGTTCACGTTCAATTTTTGTAAGTTTCTTATCGCTCAATATTATTGCTGGCATAATGATAAATGAGGCATAAATAAGATATCCAATAATATCATTATCAAGTCCGGTAAAATTTTTAAAATTCATTAATCCAAAAATGGCAATCATAGTTCCTATGATAATCGCATAGGTTTTTAAATCCATTTTTTGCTTAGGCATTCCAATAGGATTCCCGTGAGAATCTCTCAAATGCTTATTTTTCATTATTTCAAAAGAAATTACGCTAATGACCATCCCTATTGAAGCAGCTAAAAAACCATATTTGAAGTCTTCAACATTGCCTGTATCTCCCAAGCTGCCACAGATGAGCGGAGAAAAGAATGCACCCAGATTGATTCCCATATAAAAAATTGTAAAAGCACTGTCAATCCGGCTGTCACCTTCTGGATAGAGCTGGCCCACCATGGTTGAAATATTTGGCTTAAAAAATCCATTTCCTATTATTAAAAAAGTAAGTCCTGCCCACATATAATTGAGTGACATAGGAGAAGGGATGCTGCCTGCCGGACCAATTATCAAACTGCCACTCATAAACATCAGAAACTGCCCGATAGCCATCAGGATACCACCCACAAGAATACTTCTGCGGTTTCCCCAGAATTTATCGCTGATATACCCTCCCAACAATGGAGTCAGATAAACAAGACCAGTGTAGCTTCCATAAATGTTGGAGGCGTCCTTCTCAGATAGGACTAATGCTTTAGTCAGAAATAAAATAAAAATAGCACGCATCCCATAATATGAGAATCGCTCCCACATTTCTGTGAAAAACAAAACATATAAACCACGGGGGTGCCCAGTCTCGGTTTTTGCCTGTGCCATATATACGATTGATTATTATTTGTTATGCGGGCGAATGTAAAGTATTTTGAGTTGGTGCCCAACTTATAGTAAATAATGAAGTTTCTTCTCTTGCTTTCTTTTACTGAGATTCGACCCGGATCTGTTATACATATTCAAATTAAAGGCAGAAAGAACTCATTACATCTCAACCTTGAATTCACTCGTATCTTCAGAACAAAAATTTGCTTAAAAAACAAAACCGCTCTGTAATTAACAGAACGGTTTTATTCAAACCAAAACTTATCTTAACGGACATTTAACCTAAAACGTCCGGATATAGAACCCTGCTCAACAATCACGATATAAATACCTGAAGCAAATGTTGAAACATCCAATTGTCCTGAGTTTTCACCCTGATAGGCACTCGCTTCTTTGACAAACAATTCACGACCAGCCATATCACTGATACGGATTCGAACCGGAGCCTCCTTCTCTGCGACAAATGCATAAGTTACGGTATTACGTGCCGGATTCGGATATAGATTCAACTGCATCGCATTATCTGGTTCAATGCTGCGAGGTACAGGTGCTGCCAAAGTTTTAAAATAAAGCGTATCTGACCAATCAGAACGGCCGCCATAAGAACATTTCGAACGAAGAATCAGCCAGTAATCAGTTTCAGGATCCAAATTATTCAAGCTGGTTTTACCAAAACTGCCAGCCTGAACTACCTTCTTATAACGTTTGATACTGGAGGGGCTTACAATACCATAATGGATAATCAATGTATCGGCTGCACTATTACCATCCCACAATACCATAGCATGTTTATGTGTGATATCCTGAATCAGAACCGGGGCTGGAAACGGACATAACGCAAATGTTGTAAAGTACATCTTCTTTGAGAATGCTGTTTTAGTTCCATTACAAATTCCCTGAATAGCCCATTCGTAAGTAGTTGCCGGCAACAGGTTTACCAAAAAAGCATAATCCGGATTATATACAGCACTGATATACTTGTATGAATAGCTTTGGGAATTAACAGCCTTAAATCTGATTCTGTATTTCTGGGCAGATGTCTGATACCAGCTAAGCTTTACATTACGCTCGAAAACTTCTGCTGTTATTGGATTAACGGGAGTTGATGAGCATGAAAGAGGACCTGATAAAGTTGTAAATGAACTGACATTGCTTCCTGGATTTGAACCTGAGCATACTGCTTTTACAAACCAATTATAGGTTGTTCCGGGATTCAGTCCGTCAATTCTTACAGAGGATAAATTTCCGCTTACAATAGCTACATTGTTCATGCTTTGTCCTGCAACTGAGTAATAAATATAGAACGAATCTGCAGTTATTGCAGGATTCCAGGCAAGAGTGGCTGCATTATCAATGATGTTGAATGCTGTCAGCATAGTGGGTGTTCCGCAATATTTTGAAACCGGAGCCGGCACAGATATGGAAGCAGCAGCACTTATACAACCTGAGGATGCAAATGCAGTTACAGAAACTGTCTGCGCTGATGAAACTGTAATCGTTGGCTGAGTTGAACCTGTTGACCAATAATAAGAAACTGCAGAAGGTTCATAAGCGGTTAGCTGGTAGGCTGAATTTGGAATGTATGAATACGTAATTTCAGGCTTCATAGGTCTGTCAAACACACTGACTGTTACCTGTGCCGATGTACCATTGGAAGCCTGAACAGTATATGTTCCTGATTCTTTTACATAGATAGACTGAGTCATTTGCAGGCCGGGTAGCCACAAATAAGTGAACCCCGGAGAAGCAGTAAGCTGTACGGAATCGCCCTGGCAAAAACTTGTATTTCCTGAAACTGTAATTAAAACCGGGATAGCCTGGTTTACCTGAACATTTACTGAAGCAGACGTAGCTTCACATCCATTCACATCTGTTGTTTTCACCGAATAACTTCCAGCTGCACCTACTGTTATTGACTGTGTTATTGCACTTCCGGGAGTCCATAAATATGAAACTGCAGGTGATGAAGTAAGCATTACCGTTTGACCCGGATTTAAAGTTGTTGAGCCAGAGGTTGAAATGACAGGTGTTGAGGGTACATGCACCACTACAGTTTCAGGAATTGAAACTGCCGAACAACCTGAAGATACAGATACCCGTACTGAATAATTGCCGGTAGTCGATACTGAAATTGACTGGCTGGTAGCACCATTTGACCATAAATAGGAACTCCCTGAAGATGCCGTAAGTGTTACACTGCCACCCTGACAGAAACTGGTCGGGCCATTTGCTGTAATTGAGGCTGCCGGTGAGGATGATACAGTAACAGTAAGAGGTGCTGATACTCCTGCACATGAGGAACCATTCTGAACAGTCACAACATAATTACCAGTTGAATTTACATTGATTGACTGGGTGGTTGCTCCGGTTGACCACAGATAGGAAGTGCCTGCTGAAGCAGTAAGCATCACACTTCCTCCCTGACAGAATGAGGTTGGACCGTTTGCAGAAATAATTGCTGAGCCACCAGCATTACAATTGGCACCTTGTGGTGAGAATCCGGTAGACAGACTTACTGCTAAAACAATCTTATCAATTTCTAGCATACTGTTTGACGGTGTAATTCTCAAAGTATGACTACCAACACTCAATGAATTAAATAATATGGGTTGCTGTGTACATCCATCGAGTCTGTACCAAACCCAATTGGTATCGTTTATACAGCCAATATTCTTAGATGAACCGTTATCCATTGAAACAGACATTCCTGTCTGACCACTGCGAGAACGAGCATGGACCCAGAAATACATGGTTGACTGCGCAGTTTTGCGAATATTAATCTGATACTCAATAGGTGTAAACGAAGTCTGGTTATTCGGGAAAGTTATACATGTAGTAAAATTTCGGTAATCACCAGCCTGTGTACCAGCCGGAACAGTTGTTTTCAGATTATAAGTTACATTAGAATTGTCATAGAGTTCTGCTTCAATATTAAAATCATCTGACCAGCGTGAGGGATGAGAAGCCTCATGCCAAGCATCTAACTGATAAAAAATCGGATTTGAAGGTGAAGAATTATCATAAATGTAGGTACTCCCCTGTTTACGAATTTTAAAATTCAAAGTCTGATTATTCAAACTGATCATTGCATCACCTTCCGGTTCAACATTCCCAATCATATTGGTATTCGGCTGAATCGTTCCGCTAATTGCATAGCGCTCAACATTATCCAGTTTACGTACCATGACTACTTTTCTGACGTCACCTGCAGAAAACTGATAGCCCGGACAGGTAGGACTCACATAATCATTCATCATATCTCCGGGCAGTACATTGCCATTCTTTAAAATGTCTTCATATCTGCTTGTTATTGCCTGAGCATATGCAGGAATAGCAGCCTGCCATGCATAGCCTTTTGGATCATTGGGAGGAGGATTAGGAGGCATATAGCTGCTGGCTTCATTAAAATAACCTGCATAATAGAATTCAGCTCCCAGGATTCCCATCAACTTTAACAGACCCATCCATTGTGCCGGACGAATATCATTTTCTGGATTAGCATCCCAACCTGCTGCTACAAACGGAGAAAACAACTTGTCGCCAGCCTGAATCTCGTAGTGGCGAGATTCAACCATCCATTTGATTCCGTGCCAAGGACCACTCCATGTTTTCCAGTTAGACGGCCATCTTGGATATAAATCAGAGGTGGCATAACGTCTTCCATTAATCGGGGTCATAACATTACGCATATACTCATACCGGAAACTCCAGTCACGCTGGCCGTCAATCCGATATTCAGAGAATGCGGTATTCGCTAATTGAGGTAAACTCAATATGGCATCGCGGTAAGCAATTTCATTTTCGGCAACTTTAGATCCTAAAAATTCCTGCCATCCCAGTCCTGATGCATTTTTAGCAGCTGTAACAACCGGGTCTAATGCCATTGCGCTATTCTGATACAAATAAAACACTTCTCCATTTTCATTGATCAAATCAAGAGGCCGGTTTAATCCTGAAATAGCGCTTTGTACTCTGCTCTTCATTGTTGAACCATCTGATGAAAAGGAGGATAATGGAGCGGTTGGTCGCCAGAACTTACCATTCTGAACGGTCCCGTTAGCATTTAGATATTGTCCATTTGAATTTTGCAGGTAATGATCGTTTGGAAGGCTTTGACTCCACAACTTAGTAGGAATCTGAGCACGCAGTGTAATCATACCTACCTTCCATTGGGGGTTTTGATTAGCCAGGTTCTTCCATGCAGAATTAAAATTTGCATCTCCACCGATATACAGCATGTAATTATAAGTTTGAGCAAGCTCGGTCTGAATGTTGATACTGTTCTGGATAGCAACAGCATCACTGATACCCGGTTGTAAGCGGCTTGCAAAATAGTGCGGATCAATCCATTGAAAATTAGGATACATGGTATGACCCGGTTTAAACCGGGGAGATGGATAATGCCTAAGCTGATCAGTTGCAGATTCAGTCGGGTTTGGATGCCCAATCGGGAATTCATTGATATCAATTCCAGCTGTTACCGGAGATGGTGCAGGCAAAGTCCCTAAATAATCGTTTGTAAAACTATACGGTAGTCCCTGCTGAGCCTGAGTATAATGTTTATAAATCAATGCAGCAGGAATTCCATAATTATAAACTGCCAATTCATCCAAATCGCCCAGAATTTTCTGATAAGGAACCATGTGATTTACATAAAATGTTCTGTTCCCATTAGAAGGATTTTCAAAATACCCTGTTGCAACAGTCTTGCTGAAACCATTTGGAAGCTGTCCATCAACCCAAATTTCTTTTTTCCCGGAGTTTCCGCTAAATCGAAAGACCAGGTGATGCCAGTTACCATCGGTGTAATAACCGTACGATTTACGGCCAACTCCGTCTAACGTCACTGTCATTTCATCCAGTACATACGATCCTGAACTACTCTTATAATAGGTTTTAAAATAAAAATTCGGATAAGCAAACTGAATATCAAATACACCATCTCCCCTTCTGAAGAAGGTCGTGGAATTAACATTATTTCCTGGTGAATTGCCACTTCTGAACAGGAACTCGATTGTCAGAGCGGTATCAAGCAATAAGGTTCCTCCGTCTATCAGGTTACCAGATGTCTTCAGACTAATATACTTACCAACCAGACCACCGGTTAAATGGGAAGCAGTACCGCCATAGGCGGTTATGTTTAAATTAACACTACTGACAGAATCAACAGAAGGATTATTCCCATTAAAGGTATAATACCTGACTGGTCTTACAATCTGTCCATTCACAATTCTGACAGTTGAAAAAAACAGAGCTGCCAGAAGAAAACTGATTGTCAAACCAGCCCTGTAAAGTAATTGAAGATTCATTCGTTTAGATTTGTAGCTATTCATCATGATTTTATTTGTTGAAGATTTTGTCATTTTTATTTTTCTTTCTTACAGATTTCTAACAGAATTGAAGTTTGGACTTGGATTTGCTTAAGTTGATGTGAGAATCAGAATTTATTGTTAGTGATGAAGTAAAACACACACCAACAATAAAACGGTATTTTAAACTTATAGTTATTCTTTATCTTCCACAATGTTTCATATGTAAGAATATCTTTAAAGGGAGACCTTTTGAATCCTAACCAGCATCATAATTAGTAATAACCTTCTTTTGCCCTTGATTCCCAGTGCAAGAAATTAAACGAGTGATTAGTAAATTGAAATAATTATCGGCTAAAAAAAAACGGGTGTCATACTCAGACACCCGTTCTAATCACCTGCTGTAGCTTATTGAGCTATAAATCTAGCAAAATGATTTTTACGATCAGTGATTAACTGAAGAAAATAAGCACCCGGTTTACAGTCCGGCAGCTTAATATCGTAAGAATTCCACTCTTTAACAACAGGAATTTCCTTTCTATAAATGACTCTTCCTGTATAATCTCGGATTATGATGCTTCCATTTGTTTCTGAATCGGATGTCCATTCTATTCTAAACTGATGATTTGAAACCGGATTTGGATAAAGAACTAATACCTGCTGTTCTGTTTCTTCACTGATAGCAGGATCTCTGTCAATAATCAGATTCAAACTCTCGGATTCTTCAACAAGCGGTTGGGCTATACTTTTTAAAGATGGAGTAGTAAACACATTAAATTGTGACCAACGACTATACTGTCCATTGCAGTAAGACCGGATTCTCCATCGGTATCTTGTATTTGGTGCAGCTCCAATGGTCAGGCTGGACAATGATCCGCTAAACAAACCAGTTGTGTATGTATATCCGGTGCTAACAGTTATGATTTTAACCTGATAGTTATTAACCCCCACAACCGGAGTCCAGTTTAGAACAGCAGAGTTGGATTTAACATCAGTTGTATAAAGTCCGGTTGGGGCATTACAGGCAGTACAGTTATTAACAGTTACCTTAGTTACTGCAGAGGTAGCAGAGCAACCATAACTATTAGTTACTCTTACAGAATAGCTACCTGAAGATGAAACTGAAATGGATTGTGAAGTTTGCCCTCCTGGTGTCCATAAATAGGTAGCTCCTGGGCTGGCTGTCAGCAAAACAGAAGATCCATTACAGAATGTCGTTGGCCCGCTTGCTGCTATTGTTGCCGTTGGTATAGGATTAACAGTTATTGTGATAGGCCCTGCAGGTAGCGATCCAGAACCTGAGTAAACGGTTGCAGAATAGGTTCCGGAAGCAGATACTACTATGGATTGTGATGTTGCTCCTGTTGACCATAAATAGGAAGTACCGGCCTGGACAGATAAAGTTACATTTCCCCCACTACAGAAAGTTGTTGGTCCACTTGGCATTATAGCTAATGTTGTTCCACTGGTAACCGTCACTACAGCTGGTGAAGATGTTGCCGAACAGCCATTGCTTCCTGTTACCCTTACAGTATATGAGCCAGAAGCAGTGACTGTAATTGATTGGGTGGTCTGATTGCCCGGACTCCACAGATAAGACGAGCCATTACTAGCCGTTAATATTACACTGCCACCTTGAGAAAAGTTAAGAGGTCCATTAGCTGATATGGATGCAGCAGGTAAAGTTTGAACTGTAATCTGAGTTGCATTTGATGTAGCTGAGCAGCCATTGCTTCCGGTAACCCTTACCGTATAGCTACCTGGAGAATTTACTGAAATTATCTTGGTTGTTGCTCCGTTACTCCAGAGATATGAAGAACCCGAAGATGCTGTTAAACTGACACTTCCTCCCTGACAAAAGGAAGTTGGGCCGGATGCTGTTATCGTTGCTGCAGGTGTAGAGGCAAGTGAGACAACCGTTGGCGATGAAGTATTTGAACATCCATTATTATCAGTTATTCTCACAGAATAGGAACCTGCTGATATGACAGTTAGTGATTGGGTAGTTTGCCCGCCAGGCAACCATAAATAGCTCTGAGCCGAATTTGCTGAGAGCAGCACACTGCCTCCCGGACAAAAACTGGTTGATCCATTAGCTGTAATGGTAACAACAGGAAGCGGAGAAACAGTAACTGAAACCGGAGTTGAAACAGCTGTAGCTGTTCCATTGCTTACGGTAACTGTATATGTTCCGGAAGTGTTGACAGTTATGCTTTTACTGGTTGCACCATTTGACCAAAGGTAAGAAGTACCCTGACTTGCAGTTAAGGTTACACTACCTCCCTGACAAAAACTCAGCGGGCCGGATGCGGAAATAGTGGCTGTAGCTCCTGAGCAGGGAGCCGGATTTCCGTTATAAAAACTACTGGAATTAGTAATCAGCGAAATCTTATCAATTTCAATTTTCAGATTTGACGGTGTAATTCTTAACACATGATTTTGCAGTGATAATGAAGTATAAACAACAGCAGCATTTGTATTAGTAAAACGGTACCAAACCCAGGTTGTATCATTTATACAATCAAAGGTTTTAACATTACCGCCATCCATTGTAACTGTAAACCCGGTTGGTGTACCGTCCTTGCTTCTGGCTCTAACCCATAAATAATAATTAGAAGTTGACGTACCTCTGGGTTCCACATTATAAGTCAGTTCGGCAACAGAATTAAAACTAACATAGCTGGTAAAATTGGTATAATCACCGGATGGTGTACCCGATGGGACAGAAGTTTTTATGACAGCTCCATTACCGGCAAGATCGAAATTTTCTGCTTCCACATTCAGATCCTTTGTCCAATAATAAGGATGTTGAAACTGGTGCCATTCATCAAGTTGGTAAAAGACAGGTGCTGAAGGGCTGGAGTTATCATAAATATAAGTACTACCCTGACGTCTGACCTTGAACTTTAAAGTCTGCCCTTCCAATGTAATTGTAGCTGTACTTTCAATTTCTGCATTGCCTGCCATATTACTATTAGGCTGAATTGTTCCTGTTATGGCAAAAAGCTTCTTTGTTCTGTCTTTTCGGATTACAACTATTTTTCGCAAATCACCGGTCCAAAAATTATACGCATTCCATTGCGGGTTATACGGATCATTTGGGACATCCCCTTCAAGTAATATTCCGTTTCTAAGCAGATTCTCATAACGACTTGTTATCCCTTGGGCATAAGAAGGAATGATATTCTGCCATATATACTCTTTCGGGTCATTGGGTGGAGGGTTTGGCGGTTGATACGAACTGGCAGTATTAAAATAAGCGGGATAATAGAATTCTGCTCCCATCATCCCCAGACATTTCATTAACCCAAGGTATTGTGCCGGCCTTACGTGTGTTTCATTGTCTGCATCCCACCCTGCACTTACAAAAGGAGAGAACAAACTGTCACCAAGTGCTAATTCATATTTACGTGATTCGACAACCCATTGCCAACCATGCCACGGACCGGACCAATACCTCCAGTTATAAGGATTCTTTACATAGAAATCAAGTGTTGAATACCGCTTCCCGTTTATAGGAGTATTTATTAATCTGCTTTGCTCGTATCGGAATTGATAAGTTCTGTGACCATCAATTCGATACTCAGAGAATTTCGTGTTTGAATTGAAGATGGATAAATTCATAAACTGGTCACGATATGGAATCGTACTGTGTTCCATATATTTCTTACCAAGAAACTCTTCCCAGCCCAGACCTGAAGCATTTTTTGCTGCAGTTACTGCCGGATCCATGGCTAGAGCTGTATTTAAAATCTGAGGAAATACTTCACCGTTCTCATTTACAAAATCAATTGGCCGGGTTAACCTGCCAACAAAAGCAGCAGTTAAATTATTTCGTACTGTTTTTCCATCATTCACATAGGAGGAAGTAGGTGCCGTTGGTCTCCATATCTTTTGTGAAGTAACTACACCGTTCTCATTTATAAACTGACCATTACTGTTTTGCAGATAATGGTCATTAGGTAGTGACTGACTAAAAACCAATGGATTCACGATTTGGGCACGAAGCACAGTAGTACTGGCTTTCCAGGATGGATTCTGATTAGCCAGGTCAATCCAGGCATCACCCCAGGCACTTCCTGAATAACCTAAATAAATCATGTAATTAAATTTTCTTACCAGTTCTGTCTGTAAGGTAATGCTGTTATTAACCGACTGGTTGGTTGAGACTCCGGGCTGCATATAGCTGCTTGTGTAAAGCGGGTCAATCCAGTTAAAATTCGGTAGAAGATTATGGCCCTGTTTATAGCGAGGTACCGGGAAACTTTTTAATTGATCTAGCACGCTAACTGTTACATTGGGATGACCTGGCGGAAACTCACTTGGGTCGATGGAGCCAGAAACGGAAGCCGGTGTTGGAACTGTTAACGTTGTATTTCCAAAGGTATAATGCTTGTGGGCAATAAAATCAAGATAATGCTTATAAATCATATGAGCAGGAAGTCCATACGAATAAAAAGCCATTTCGTCATAATCTCCAAAATACTTGATGTACGGGATTGTAGCATTTAATAATACATCCCTATTTACTGAACTGGTATTTGGGAAGTAACCTGTAGGGGAAACCGTTTTTGAAAATCCAGCTGGACATTGTCCATCAACCCAAAGTTCCTTTATTCCATTATTAGAATTAAATTTAAAAACCATGTGATGCCAGTTCCCATCAACATAATAACCATATGATTTTCTGCCAATTCCTGTAAGATCAATTCTCAGTTCATCGCTGATGTAGGAACCACTATTGCTCCGGTGGGTCGTATTAAAGTTAATGTATGGGTAATTAATTGTTGCCGTTATCGCTCCATCCAACCGATAAAAAAAACGGGTTTCTTTAAATGTGTAGCCCGGTCGAAACAGAAATTCAATGGTAAATGCAGAATCGGTAGGAAGTTGACCCAATCGAATATATCCAGAAGTTGTGTTGAGAGTTAAAAATTTGCCTACTCCGTTTCCGTTTGAATTATTCCCAATCACATAACCGGATTGATAATAATTCGGGTCCATGTTAAATACTCCCATTGAATCAGAGAATACATTAGCAGGATTATCAAACGTCCAATAACTACGCGGATAGTAGTTCTGAGCATTTGAATCAATTGATAAACTTAAGCTTGCTGCCAGAAAAAAAATTGATTTCCCCAGTAGTTTCAGGTAGTGAGACAGTTTAATCATGTTGGTTGAATTTAGTTGGTTGAAAAGCATTTGCGCGGCCGAAGCTATACTAAAAAATTCCATCAAATTGTTGATTTCTGCAGAGCAATTTATAAGATTCTGATTATCAGGCAATTAAGTTATCAACATAGTGTTAATAAGTGTATTAGCCAAATCAAAACATCTATTCACCAAAAAATATCAAAGATTTACCAAAATAAAAAGATGCCTTTTCAGGCATCTTAAATTTCACAGATTCAAAATATAAAATAAGTTTTATCGCCTGTTCATTTTAAGTTTTGAAAGGATATAGGCTATTAAAAGGATACTCATCATTTCACAACCTTTAGTAAAGGACATTAAGAGCACCTTCTTTAAATGCTTTTCGTCCGGTAACACTAGATGCTGTAAGCTTAAAAACGTATGCCCCCTGAGGCACATAATTTCCATTGAACTTTCCATCCCAACCATTTGCAACATCATTTGATTCAAATATTAAATCTCCCCAGCGGTTAAAAATCTGGATTTTAAAAGAATGAATCGCCTCACCCTGAACAAAGAAGTAATCATTAATACCATCTCCATTGGGAGTAAAGGTATTTGGTACATAAATATTTAATGTTGGAGTGACTTCAGTTTCATTTGACATACTGGTTACCCGGCTATCCCCGTTTTTCACAGCAATCACCCGGTATTTTCGTGTTTGCTGAACCTGTTGGGCAAAAATTGAAGTTGAAAACAGAACTGTTAAAACTAATGCGATGGTGATTGTAGCTGAAACTCTCATAATTCTTGGTTTTGTTTCTCACAGACTTCAAATGTCCAGCCAGCTAGTTTTTTTATTTCGAGATATTCCCCTTTACATTACAGATGTAAGATTTGAGATTTCAGTAACCAATACTGATAAGTTTTGCTTTGAGTTGTTAATTATTTTTATTCTTTCAATCTTTGTAGCATTATTAGTATTCGTGGTCTTTGTTACTTGGCAATCATTTAAAACTAAATCATATGAAAGAATCGTTTGATAAACTACATGCGGAGCATGCCTCTTGGCAAACGGAGATAAAGAACCTGAAAGCTGAACTCTCAAAATGTAATGATCAACTGGATGAACTGATCATGTCAAAGCCTGCTCCTGAACTTCTTGTTCTGATTGAACACTTTCAAAACCAATTTACCGTTCAACGCAATGAACTGGATATTATGAGGCATGATTTCAAACAACATGAAAATGATATTGAAGCCCATCAAAGAGGTGAATCCAGCCAAGCTATGCTACTGGATAAAAATCATAAAAAGGGTGTTGAAAGATTAAATGAATATAAGAGACTTTTTGGGGAGTTAAAGTCAAACTTTGATGACTTTCTTCAGAAAAATTTTGCCGGTCAAGATTAATCCTGTCAGATCATATAAAAAATAAGTGCTAGCAGAGCGGCAATGATTAATTCTTCTGCAACAAAACGAAGAATTACTTTTCTCCTACTGTTACTTCTGTTATTCATGACTTCGTCTTCCTGAATGTGGTTGTATGTGATTGACGAGTCGCTCTTTACTGTTGCTTCCATTTTAATTGTTTTGGCTGTAATTTCATTTACAACATTTGAACCAAAAAGTTACGACTTGATCAAACAAAGGTGTTTACTTACTGAATTCTTACAGTTTTCAGCTTAGCTTAATACTGAAACTGCAGGAAGTAGTCTCTGTAATTTCAGAGTTTGACCCAATAAAAACAAATGCCTCTTTTGAAATTGTTGAGATTCTAGACCTAAACCATTTCACTGACTGGTCATCCAGATGTGATGAAGGCTCATCAAAAAGATAAATCTCTGCACTCGTTAAAAACGACAGCGACAATTTTACTTTTTGTTTCATCCCTGAAGAAAAACTGTTTAGCCTGTGACTCATTGAAAACAGCAAACCACATTCATCAAAAACAGTTTCAGGCCTTGTTGCCGGAATCAGCTTTTTAAAACTGAAATAAAAATCAGTTAGCTCCCTCAGAGTCATCTCCTCCGGGAAGTCAATATAGGGAGCATTAAAAGCAACAATAGCAGGATCAATCAGCTTGCCTGCAACCATTATACTGCCTTCATTTGGGGTGATATATCCTGAAATAATTTTTAACAGAGTGGATTTACCGGCTCCGTTCTTCCCCAATATAGCTGTATGTACCCCTTTCTCTACCCGGCAGCTTAAATTCCTGAAAATCCATCTTCCGGAATATTTCTTACCGATATTGTCAACCATTAACGTATCCATAATTGCTTATTCAGCATCACTCATTCTTCTGCTCCACTAAATCGTTTCATGATACCTCTTGTTGAAGATCTGACAAATCTGATGATTTCATCCCTTTCATCTGAAGCTGGCATTTCGGCTTCAATGATGTCCAATGCTTTATTGTATAAATGTTGATCCATGAACAGCACTCTGTAAATCTCTTGTATGGAATTAATTGTCTCTGTACTAAAACCACGTCTTTTCAAACCGATGGAATTTACTCCTACATAAGCGAGTGGCTCACGGGCAGCTTTTACAAACGGGGGCACGTCCTTACGTACCAGCGAACCACCCGAAATCATAACATGAGATCCGATTTGAACAAACTGATGGACAGCGGTTAAGCCTCCCAGAATTGCATAATCATGAATTACAATATGACCGGCAAGGGTTACACCATTAGCCAGAATACAGTTATTTCCGATCATACAGTCATGGGCAACATGAACATAAGCCATAATTAGGCAATTGTTGCCTATAACTGTTTTGCCAAGAGCATTCGTTCCTTTATTTATTGTTACAAATTCTCTGATGGTTGTGTTCTCACCGATTTCAACAGTTGTTTTCTCCCCTTCGTATTTCAAATCCTGTGGAATTGCTGATATGACTGCCCCGGGAAAAATCTTACATCCGTTTCCAATCCGGGCACCATCCATAATCACAGCTGAGGATCCGATCCAGCAATTGTCGCCAATTTCAACATCCTGATGAATAGTTACAAAAGGATCAATCTGAACATTTGAGCCTATTTTGGCTTGTGGATGAACAGAGGCTAAATCAGAAATCATTTGTTATCCTTCCTGGCGATTTGAGCCATCATCTCTGCTTCCATAACAATTTTACCGTTGACTAATGCCTCACCCTTCATATGGCAAATACCTCTTCTAATCGGGGAAGCTAATTTCAGTTCGAAAACTACCGTATCTCCGGGCAACACTTTCTGTTTAAATCTGACTTCTTGAATTTTCATAAAGTAAGTCCAGTAGTTCTCCGGATCAGGAATGGTACTTAAAACAAGTATTCCGCCTGTTTGAGCCATTGCTTCGACCAGAATGACTCCTGGTGTGACAGGGTTGCCGGGGAAATGGCCTGTAAAAAACCACTCATTCATGCTCATATTCTTCACGCCAATGACTCTTTCCGATTCAAGTTCAAGAATTTTATCAATGAACAAAAAAGGAGGACGATGAGGCAGTTTTTCCATGATCTGACTGACATCCATTAATGGTGGTTTGGTCAAATCAAAATTTCTGACAACCTTCTTTTTCTCGCGTTTAATCAGTTCCTTAATTTTTTTTGCAAACTCAATATTCGCTTTGTGACCAGGCCTGGCTGCCAGGATGTGTGCCTTGATAGGTGTCCCAATTAATGCAAAATCACCAATAATATCGAGCAATTTATGGCGTGCCGGTTCATTCTGAAAGTGGAGTTTAACATTATTGAGAAAGCCCTTTTCTACAATTTCCACCTTAGGTTTATTGAGAATTGTGGCTATTTCATCCAATTTCGTCTTCTCAACCGGTTTGTCGACAACCACAATGGCATTATCTAAATCACCACCTTTTATAAGATCATGCTTTGCTAAAGACTCAAGTTCGTGAAGAAAAACAAAGGTTCTGCATTTAGCAATGTCTCCAGAAAACTCTTCAATTTTATGAATCTGAGCATGTTGAGTGCCGAGTACTTCCGAATTATAATCAACCATGACTGTAACCCGGAAATCTTCACTTGGAACAGCCAGCATTTCAACCTTTCGGTCAGGGTCTTCAAAAGTCAGATTTTCTTTAAGTTCAAAATATTCCCGTTCTACATGCTGTTCTTCAATTCCTGCCTTTTGTAAAGCTTCAATAAACTGACCCGAACTGCCGTCTAAAATCGGAATTTCCTGCCCTTCAAGTTCAATAATGACATTATCTATTTCAAGTCCGGCTAATGCAGCTAACGCATGCTCAGTTGTACTTACTTTAACATTGTTTTTTTCGAGGGTAGTACCTCTGGCAGTATCTACAACCAAATCCACATCAGCCTCCACAACTGGGTGCCCTTCCAAATCAGTTCTTATGAATTTATATCCAAAATTAGGAGGAGCAGGCTTAAAAGTGATTTTGGTTTGCTTGCCTGTATGTAAGCCAATTCCCTCAATTGCAACTGTCTCCCTGATTGTTGTCTGTTTTATCATGATAAATTATCCTGAATTCCTGAAAGCAGCCAAGGCTTTTTCAAATTCATTAATTTTTTGTTCGAGCAAAGGTAATTTTTTGAAAATTACAAAAGCCCTTTTATAATCTCCGATTCCAAATGCGGGCGATCCCTGAACGATTGTACCCGGTGTATCAATTGAAGAACCGATTCCGGATTGCGCAGCAATTTTAACACCATCAGCAATTGAAATATGACCAACAATACCGACCTGGCCTCCGATCATACAGTTTTTCCCGATTTTGGCGGAACCGGCAATGCCTGTCTGAGCAGCAATTACCGTATTCTCTCCGATTTCAACATTATGGGCAATCTGAATCAGGTTATCAAGCTTTACCCCCTCATGAATTAATGTACTTCCTAAGGTAGCTCTGTCAATCGTTGTATTTGCACCTATTTCAACTCTGTCTTTTATTACCACATTCCCGGTTTGAGGCACTTTTTCAAAACTGCTGCCTGAAGGAGCAAACCCAAAACCATCAGCCCCGATTACAGTTCCGCTATGAATTACACACTCATTCCCGATTACAGTTTCTTGATAAACTTTAACTCCGGCATGAAGAATTGTTTTTTCCCCGATCACAACATTTTCATCAATAAATACATTTGGATAAACTTTTACCCCGTCTTTCAATTCAACACCCTTACCAATAAATGAGAATGCTCCAACCCAGACATTTTTGCCGAGTTTGGCTGAGGGATGAATACAGGCAAGCCCGTCTATTCCAGTTGGTAATTCATTTGAATGGTGATACAATTGCAACAGTCTCACAAATGCCGTATGTGCATCTTTCACACGGATAAGGGTTGCCTTTAATCCATTGGGTATTTCAAAACTCTCATTCAGAATAATGACAGAGGCCTTATTGCCTTCAAGATGATGCAACAGGTTCTCCCTGGCAATAAAGCAGAGTGAACCTTCCCGCCCTTCCTCAATTTTGGCAAATTGTGTTACCTGAACAGTCTTGTCTCCGACAACTGATCCATTTATGGCAACTGCGATCTGTTCAGCAGTAAATTTCATATTGGCCTGCGAAGTTAAGTCAGCAGAAGCAATAAAAAAATAAGGAGATCAATCAAAGATAAAAAGTTAGTGACTTACTGCCTGTCTGGATTTTTAAGAAAAAAGAAAGGGATCATAGTCCCAATAAAAACAGCTCCATTCTGAACTTCTAACATTGACTCAAAAAACAAGTTTAAGATTAAGATCAACAGAAATGCTTTACTTCCTGAAGAGAGCTTTTCCCATCGGAACAAAGGCCTGAGAACTATCCAAAGCAGGCAAACAAGACCTATTATGCCAAGAGCAGCCAGTGACTGAAGGTATTGGTTATGGGCATTCAAACGATAATATAGCGGCCAATTATATCCGGATTGCTCATAGTATTTCACAGTTACATCCTTAATATCTCCGGTACCGGTTCCCAATGGGAAGTAATCCTTTGAAATCTGTAAAGCTGTCTTCCAGGCCAGCACTCGCATGGCAGTTCCTTCCTGGTGCTGGCTTAATGTCTCAGGATACTTCAATGAATTATAAGCTTCAATCATTCTCTTATGAACCGGCAGGAAGATAAATGAACCGATTAAAAGTGTTAGACCAGTAACAACGGTCAGCCATCTTACTTTCGGCCTCACTATTTTGTCTGAAAATAACATTACCAGACCTCCAAGAATCACTGACAAGACTCCTGCCTTAGAGGCAAGAAGAATAACACATACTAAAAGCAGAATCATCATCAGCAAACGCACTTTCTCATAATGCCTGAAACCTATAAACTGATTTTCAAAAAGTAATATCAAAGCTGTTACAAAATACAACGAGAGGTATGCCGGATGTATATAGAAAGAAAAAATGTCGTAGTAAAAAGCGTTTTGAACTCCATTGATGAACCGAATGGTTGCATTACCCAGCAGAAACACGGCAATTGCGGCTGAAGCAATTATATATCCTGTTGAATACACTTTCCTGCTTGTTACCGGAATTGCTGAAACCCGAAAGAAAAAAGGCAACAGCAACAACGGAAGTTTAACAGACAGATCCTGCCAGGCGAATACCTGATTAGCGGAATAAAATACTCCTGCTAAAAGAACAACATAGAACCCGATAAATGGCAGCAGTTCTCTCAGCAGACCAGGCAGAGCTAATGCCTTTTTAAAATCAACACTGAATAATAGAACAACAGCAAGCAGAATTAACGTCCAGCTTGTAAAGGGCCGTCCGACAGGAACAGAAATAAAATAAACCAGCCAGGCCCCATTCAGCAATCTTGTTTTCAGATCATTCAATCCTTTCTGAGAAAATTAGTTTTTGGTGAGATAATATGTCTCTGAAGCAGAAAACTTGTCTAAGAGTTTACGATCTCTTTCCTGAGTATTTCCGATAATCTTTGCCGGATTACCGACAGCAATACAGTAGTCATCAATATTCTGATGAATAACGCTCCCGGCTCCAATCACACATCCTTTGCCAATGCTTACTCCCGGAAGAATAACTACAGAAGTTCCGATAAAACTATACTCCCCTATACTTACCTTCTTAATGACATAACCCTTTCTCTTCTCTGCCTGAATCTCAATAAATTTTCTCCCTAAAAGCCGGATTGAATCATGACTGCTGTGTGTATAAATGCAACTGTGTGAAGCAATATGAACTCCCTCTGCAATTTCAATTCCCCCGATTCCATCAATCAGGCAATAATGGCCAATCCACACATGATCGGCAATCTTAATTCTGTTCTTATTAGTTAAGATGACTGAAGAACTGACTCGTGTGTGTTTTTTGAACTTACCGAAGCAGCCATTAAAATAGCCATAAATCATAAACGGCCGGGGCCACCAGCAAAAAGCATGTTGAAACAGCGAAATAATCAAACCGGCAGGAGAAAGATATAGTTTTCGAAGCATATTATTCAGACTGGTTAATCCGGTTATAATAGTTTAACCTATTTTCAGGTGAGAAATAAAATGATGCCTGACGTGAACGTTCACTGTAAAGACTCCACAACTTCCGGTCTGATTCTAGTTTAAGAATGAAATCTGAAATTTTCCCGATATCCTGATTGCTAAATAATTGACCGCATTGATATTCATTTACAATTTCTGCAAGAGCTGAATTCTCATTGGAGACTGCTATTAAAACAGAACCGGCAGACAATGCATTAAATGTTTTACTTGGAACTGAGACATGTTCAGCACCTTCTGCCAATGTGATCCAGGCTAAATGTGCAGAGCCAATAGAATATGGCATCATTTCTTTATTCTGATAGGGCAAAAGTAGTATGTTACCTAGCTTATGCTTCTCTGCCAATTGTTTAATTCGCTCTTTTTTCCCTCCCTCTCCGATAATAATAAATACAATATTACTCCGATCCCTAAGGAGAGCTGCAGTTTCAACCATGGTCTCAATTTTATGAGTAAGTCCAAGATTACCCGAATACATGACAATAAACTTCATTTCCAGTTTATGCTCCTGAGTAAAAGGGTTTTTGCTGTCTTGAACAGGGTTTATAAAAGAGGTATTACTCCATGGCGGAATAACTGTCACTTCATTCTTTGTATACCTTAAAACTGCACTTTGCATCAGGTTGCCAAGAGTAAAAATATGTTCAGCTTGCCGGAAACATTTTCGGTTGTGCCAGGACCATACCCGGTCAATGACTGAATGTCGTTTAATTATTGAAGAATGAATTAATACGTCCGGATACAGATCCCATACCAACAGGTAGTATTTCTGCTTACGGATCTGGTAGAAGAAATATCCCAGGTGCAAAATAAAGGGAGGAGTACTAACAAGGATTAATTTACTTCTTGATCCATTGAATAAAATATAAAAAAAAGATTGAATATGAAAAATCAATCCTGAAATGACTCTGCCTGCTATACTTTTCTGATTGTAGGTTTTGAACTTTTTAATTTTTACTGAATCATTTAATGGCTGATACTGGCTTTCAATTACTCCGGTTAACAAAACAGTCTCATATCCGTTCTCAGCAAAGCAGTTGAGAATATCAATAGACAGTTGCCTTGTCACCTGAACAACGTAAATAATCTTCTTGGATGCCACCAACCGAACCCTTTATTTTTGTTGGCGATAAAAGTAACTAACAACTCATTACTTAATCGCGATGATGCACCAAACCTTCAACAGAATTTTCATTATTCTTTTTTGGTCTTTTTGCTTATTTAATGCTGCACTCATCATGTATGGAGTAAATAAGGGAATGGATTTTACCGATGAGGGGTTTACCCTGCTTTCTTTTCTTCCAGATCAAGAACAAGGCCTGAATCTCCTTCCGGTTTATTCAGTTATTTCCCGGCTATTTTCTTCATTGTCCCCGGATATCATTTTTTACAGAATACTCAGATTCATTTTGCTGATATCCGGGACACTGGTCTTTACCTTAGGGTTTTCAGCATGGCTCAACCGTAATCTTTCAGGATTTCCTGCCATCACACTTCCCATGCTTTTTCCAATTAATGCCATTCTTATACTGGGAAGTTATTCAGTATTTTACTCCTCACTCTCTTATAATTCATTAACCCTGTTTATTATTCTTTGCTTAAGCGGACTATTTTTTAAACTCATTTCCGGATCAGATGGTAACAGAAAGCAAACCTCTTTTCTACTGATTGCATCCGGTTTTTTAAGTTATATCCTTTTACTGATCAAGTTTCCAACAGCCCTACTCTGGACATTTTTCTTGCTGCTCATTGCCGGTTATTGCTTTACTACTAAAAAATTACAATTGAAAAGTCTTCTACTCTACATGCTTCTGTTTATCACAGGAGTTACTCTTGCAGCTGGCCTCATCGGGGTATGTACTATCTCTCCGGTTACTCTCGTCCGGAATTATATTTCATCAGCCGCACTGCTCCCCGATCATGACCTGGCCAGACTGGCAACTATTTACCTGGATGATCTGAATAAGAATTTCATTAAGCCAGTAATATCACAGAAGATTCTTTTAGCAGGAACTATTTTGCTGTGGATATTTTTCAGGTTTCAGAAATTATTTCTTTTCAAAATCGTCTTTCTGGCTGAAATATTATGGCTTGCTGTTAGTACAGTCAAAAATGATTATTTTAAAGCCGGAGCAAGCCATTTATATACAGCCTCTTCCATTTACATTCAGGCAGTAACTTTAATTCTATTGCTAGTTGTTTTTGTTCTTGCAGATCGGAAATCACGAATTAATATCTTCTCCTGCACTGCTGATCTGGAAAGATATTCTGCAGGTTGCGTTCTGCTGCTGGTAATTCCGTTTATGTGTTCAGCAGGAACAAATAATCCGCTTTCCATCCATATAACACAATTTCTTTTCTCATGGTCAGTTCTGATTTTCATTTCTGCACGGATGCTCTTCTCAAAATTAAATTTGAAGTCATTAATTCCCCTGCTGTTTATGCTGATGATCTGTGTCAATCTGACTTTTCAGCTCTGGCACGGATATATCCACTCACCTTTCAGGATTGACCTTCCGCTCACCCGGCAACAATATCAGGCAACCCACATTCAGCGATCGGCTTCATTAAAATTTGATTATGAAACTTCATGCTTTCTTGATTCACTTGGTCAACTACTTAAACATAATAACCGGTTTCAGCAAGGCCAATCTATTCTTTCACTCAATTCGTTACCCGGGCTGGTTTACCTGATGGGAGGTATCTCACCGGCCGCTCCCTGGTTTTTCGATTCGGGTTATCCCAACCATGACGAAGTGAATTGCAATTTACTCAGTAGATCACAGTATCCGGTTTTTAAAAATACGATCATTCTGAAGCGAACAAATGAACCTGTTTCACCTCATTTTATTGAATGTCTGAATCAAAAAGGAATTTCTTACCCTGCCGGTTACACCATGAATGATTCATTAAAACTACCACACCGGAATGAATGGATGCTTATTTGTTTTCCTGTAAACAGGCAAGTTAATCCGGACCGATCAACTGATTATATTGACTGATAATATGCTTAACCTTAAAAATATTAAACCGGCAATATTTCTTATAACAGAACTTCAGTTTATCTTTCCATCCATCATTTTTAATTAATTTAAAATCCTGCAACTTAATTTCGAAATTCTTGCTGATCATTTTTATTTCTTCCTCAGTTTGCAGAAGATTCTGAATGTAAGGAGCATATAAATTAATAACTACCGGCATGGTTGGATGTCTCCAACCCAGGTCAACAATACCTCCGTTAAAAAACCGAACATGATGAAAGTGATAAAAGACAGCTTTAAATTTCACACCTGTTTTCCGGTGAGAGAAAATCACCTCCTTTCTATCACGGGACTCAAACTTGTATTGTTCCACATTCCAGGGTGCTAATCCACCTCCGGGATGTTCCAAAACATGAATCCCTTTAAACCGGTGCTGCCAGTCATCAAGATATTTTTGATCTCCGAATTTCCCGTCTTCATAGCGGTTATAACACCATTCTAAGCACCGGTCACGCCACCAGTAGAGTGCAGTCAGGCCCTGTTCATTATTCTTAAACGTAATAAACTGGACACAAAACCTGCCTGATTTGGAAGTTCGGTTAAACCCTGGCGGATAACGATGCTCAGTCAGTAAGACCGATTGCTCGCCCATTTCTTTGAACAGAACTTCCGGATCAGAATAAAAATACAAATCCGCATCCAGGTAGGTACACTCCGGAACATTAAATTTTTCAAGGGTATAAGCAATTGTCGAAGGAGTACACGTCCAGCAATATTCTGCTTTGGTCCTTGATGGCTTAACAGCTCTAAGTTTCTCATCTTCGAACTCATCCAGCGCTATTACCGTTGCATGGCTAAGATTCATTTTACCGAGAATCCTGAATGACTGGTCATCAAAAGCAAATATGTAGAGATGAAAAGGAGCCCCGCTGTTAACCAATGAATGATACATGAGGACTCCCCTGGGAAGATAAAACGAATCGAATAAAGTACAGTAATAATGCATTGAAGTTAAAAGCGGTTCATTGTTTCAATCACTTTGAGAATATCATCTTCAGAATGGGAAAATGAAACCGGAAGACTTAAAGTTGTCTGATGAATTTCATCACTTAACGGATACTCTCCCTGGATGATTCCCTGCATGGCCTTCTGCCGGTGTGGTGACAACGGATAATGAATCTCAGTTTGAATTTCTCTTTTGAGAAGGAATTGTTTTAACTGATCACGCTGAGGGTGCCTGACAGTGTAAATGTGAAAGACATCATAAAAGTCAGGATGCATTTCAGGCTTAATAAAATCCTCCTTTAAATATTGCTGATAAAGCCCTGCCAGTTTGCGTTTGTGCTGATTAATCTTTTCAAGGTATTTCAATTTCACAGTCAGAAAAGCAGCCTGAACCTCATCAAGTCTTGAGTTGAATCCAATAACTTCATTGTAATATTTTTTATCAGAACCATAATTTCTTAGTCTTTTAATTGCCAGTTCATCGTCATAAGATTTGCAAATAATGGCTCCACCGTCACCCAGGGCTCCCAGATTTTTTGTCGGATAAAAACTAAAAGCAGCAAATCTTCCAAACTGTCCACTTTGTATTCCTTTATATTTTGCTCCATGTGATTGTGCACAATCTTCAATCAGAACCAGGTTGTATTTTTTACAAATGTCCAGAATCGGATCCATCTCACAGCATTTCCCGTAAAGATGAACCGCCAGGATTGCTTTTGTTTTTGAGGTAATGCATCTTTCAATTTCAGCCGGATTAATATTGTAAGAGTTGATATCCGGCTCAGCCAGTACGGGTTTAAGATCATTATGTAAAATACTCAGAATTGTAGCAATATAAGTATTTGAAGGAACAATCACTTCACTGCCTCTTTCAAACCGGCAAGCATGAAGAGAAAGGGTAATTGCATCAAGGCCTGAAGCAACTCCAATGCAGTATTTGCTCTTCAGATAATCAGCAAATTGCCTTTCAAATTCACGCACCTTGCTCCCCAGAATAAACCATCCGGACTGAAGCACATTACTGAATTGTTGCTCAAATTCCAGGTTAAAGGGAGCGTTTAGTTTTGCCAGGTTCTCATATTCAATCATCTGTAAGGCTTAAAGATATAATCCTGTTCATCAAAAAACTCAGATGCTAACACCATCAATATTGCATCTTCTGAAAAATCGAACATTTTATGCCAGTCTTTTGGTTCCAGAATCAGGCATTTGTCAGGTGAATTAAGCAAGTAGGTATGCTGGTCTATGCCGTCATCATTAAAAATAGTACAACTCCCTTTCAGACAGATTGTAGCTTGAATGGTTTTATGATGCCGGTGACCGCCTCTGACTGACTGATCAACTCCATAAATATAGAAAATGCGTTTAATGTCAAAAGGAATGGTCTTTTCAATCACGGTCAGATTTCCGCGTTGATCAGTAAAGGTTTTCAGGTTGATCAGGTATGCCAAGTGATTCTAACTGGTGCTAAGATACTTCTGCATTTTCAATAAACTGGCATGTTGATTTTATTTTGCCAATTCAGCTCTGATAATTTCATTCAGTTGCCCGGTACGATGTGCAATGGTATGTTGATTCAGTACCCGTTGCTGACCAGATTTTGCAATAGCTTCTCTTTTTTCAGAATGATTCATCAGCCAGGTGGCCTTTTCAATACATTCTTCCTTACCCGAATAAGTTACAACTTCCGAATCCGGTTCGAAGAGGTCAGAAAGGTTTGCCTTAGCATCCGTGAGCAGGCATGTTCCGGCTCCGGTTGCTTCAAACATCCTGATGTTACCGGAGCAATTTCCTGCAATCTCACCATGCATATTAAAACATAAGTCTGAATGATGAAGCACGTTAAGCATATTCAATCCGAATACCGGCTCTCTGCTTCTTCGTTTCATTTCTTTTGAATAACCCTTTACCGGTTTGTTATAGCCTTTGATTTTTGATAACAGAGTAAATCTATCAGAATATTTTTTAATCACAGTTTCTCCCAGTATCCGGTTCAGAACATAAGCTGTCTTTTTAAGAACTGTTGTAGATGATGGCTCAAGGTTGCAAAACAGATCAACCGAAATACCTGCATCAATCAGAGCTTCCAGATATTCGATTCGTGACTGATGAAACAATGGCCCGGTATAAAGTGAGCCCGAAAAGACCAGATCGTACTTCTGATTCACATTACAATTTAGGCGGCTGAGAATATCTGCATCAAAAGCATGATAGATAAGATGAGATTTTAAACCCAGATTTTCAAGCTCAGACTTAAAGCATGGAACACAGGTCATGACCAAATCAAAAAGCCTGAATTTTCTGACTAAGTTATGATTATAAGGAGCACAGATATGAGTAATGAATAACCGGACTGAGGGGACTTCACTCTTTAATTGTTGAATCCATGATTCATCAGCAATTGCTAGATCATCCAGCCAGATTACATCGGGTTGTATTCTTTTTAACTGAGCAATAACTGTTTGCCGGGGTGACAATGAAAGAGGAAGGGAATTTTCAATCTGCCAGGTCTGCAGAAGCAGCCGTGAGTTTGTTAATAGGTCAAAGGCTTCGATTCCGATTTTTCGCATTTCTTTAGTATAACTGGCTGCAGCCTCACAGGAATCTTCAGTTATTAGCCGGTGATGTTCATCATAGCTTAGGTCAGCAACTTTTGGATAACGCTTATAGAAATCATCCAGATACTGAGGATAATAATCTGTTATTCTGACAAAGCGATATGACATACTTAAGCAGTAGTTTGAAATGAGTCCAGAAAAAGTTTCTGGTTAAAGACAGTAAATGCCAATAAAATAAATATGCTTATTCCACCGGTAACTAAACAAGCAAGAAACGGGGAGCTTAATACAAGATAAAGATAAATAAAATAGATCCCTGTAAAAGCCGGTCGTAACCTGAAAGAGGCAAACAGTCCGAATAGAACTGAAAAAATCACAGAAAATAGAAGTACTCCGGCCATACCCAAGTTCATAAATCCATCTGAAACAATACCGTTATTGGCATATACATCCGGCACTCCCCAATAAACCCATGTAATCAGAAAACCAACCGGCATTGGGTATGGGCTTGAAATAAAAGAATTGAAAAAATGGCTTTCTGCAAAAAATAAAGGCTGATTATTAAAGAAATCAAAGTAAAACTGTGTTAATAAAGCCGGGATAAACAAAAACCGGTTTACAAACGTTCCGGCTAATACCGGTTCAGCTAGAAATGAATCAATCATTGGAAAAATGACCAGAGAGACAATTATTACAATAAAGAAATTACTTAATTGGGTTTCAAGTTTCTTACCGAAGAAATAAAAGAACAAGAGAATAAATGTGCTGAAATAAACAATCTTATTCCCGGAAATCAGGTACAGATACATCAAGGCAGCCAGTAGAAAGACAGCCAGCGCAAATTTTCTTTTTATCAGGCTATAAATCAATGCTGCCGGTATTACGGTTTTTGTCAGGATATGATATAAATAAGAAGAAAGGCCATGCAGCTTATCTGAAAACTTGGCTCTTGTTTCATATATGTCTGACAAAATCAATGTTTTAAAGTTTATGTTTAATCCGAACTTGAGCAGGATGGGTATAAGCATGAGTAATACTAGCCCATACACAAAATAATTTCCTGAATTTGATGTTAGCCTGGTTGCTGGAATATAAAATCTGATAAAAGGAGAAAATGAAAATATTCCGAGGAAAATTAAATTTGAGAAGAACGGAGTATTCGGAAAATCTCCGAGTGAATACAAAATCGAGTTGGGTATGTAAAAGAAAAAGATCAGCAGCAGGTAAATAAAAAATAAGAACTTACTATGTGTCATAACATAGAATGAGGCTAACAATAAACCGAGATAACATAATTTTGTAAAAAGGTATTTAATTAAGTCAGGTTTTAAGGCAAAGCCCATGTAGTCAAAGCGATGAGCAATAAAAAGGAAATAATAACATTCCAGTAAAAGATAAATTACTGACAGTAACCCAACACATCTCAGTGCAGCACCGGTAACCGGCAGTGTCCTCAGATTATAATTCAGCATCTTATTCATTTTTCAGACTTCTTTCGTACTGGCGGATCAGACGGTAAATGATAAAGCAGTAAATTCCATACATAACAACCTCGATACTGACATAAACATACAGAAAGTTTTCAATTTCATAATCAGTTACCAACAAAAGGAAACAAATAAAAATAAAATAGAAAATCTGCCAAATGCTGTTGAGCCGGATTTTCCTGAATGTCAGGAATACCGATGAAAAACTGGATGCAATGCAATTCAGGGAAAAACTAAAAACCATGATTTGTGCAAAGAAGCCTGAAAGCGAATAATTCTCTCCAAAAACAAATCCAAATAACCGAGGGCCAAAGAGTAAAACAATTGTCATTTCAACAGCAATCATCAACAACAAGATATTAAGAATCCCTCTGACTTCAGGTAAAACAGACTGATGCATCGCCTTACGTGAAGTTATTTGCTGATAGAAGACCTGAGTAACAGTAGCAGAGATAAATACCAAGGGCAGGGCAAGCACGAGCCTGGTCAGATCAAGATAACCAACTGTTTCAGTTGAATAGAATTTATTAATGAAAAGATATGGCAGAACCGTTGCTGCACTGCTGAGTAAAGTCGGAAGCGCATTATACTTAGGAAACTCAATAAACTGCCAGAAAGCATGCTTCATTGCTTTAAACGAAATAAGTGATCTGGAAAATCCGCATTGCAGCATCTGGATGTATCCTGAAGCAACGTTAGCAACATTTCCGGCAAGATCTCCCCAAACCAATCCGCTTCGGATTCCGCTAATTCCTGAACCCACCTGAACCAGTCCTTCTGAAGCCCTTCTTGTAATTTTATTAATTGCAGAAGCTTTGAATGCTTTCTTGCGGATCAGCCAGAAGTTCATTGCCTGATATACTCCAAATGCCATACAACTAAACGGAAGCAGGAAAAGGTAAAACTCATATTTATCAGGTAACCCAATCAGCTGAGCCAGCCAACCTCTGAAAAAAAGCATGGTAATCAATAATAGAAGGAATGAAATCAGATTGAAGATTACTGCCAGAGAGAAAGTATTCGTTGCCGTCTGATCATCCTCCGGCAATACAATGGCAGAATCATACCGCAAAGCCGAAACGATAGTAATCATTCCCAACAGTGTTAAATACACAGCCAATGCACCAAATTCTTCAGGCGTGTAGATGCGTCTCAGAAAGAGCTGAAGAGCCACAGGAATCAGCTGACCAATAGCCGTTCCGGCAATCAACGTTAAGGTATTTCGCGAAAATTCTGACTTTAAAAAAGAAAGATTAAACATCCTGCTATTCAGGGAAGTTGTTTCTTTAATGATTCCCTGAGATAAATAACAACCATTCCTCCACTCAAGGCTATCATTAAAAAAGTAAAAACACACCAAACGATTTTTCTGAATTCTTTTACAAGAAGCGGCTGATTGCTGATTGGGATCATCTCTATTACCGGCATTGCCATTTCTGTTTCAGCCTGACCCTTTGAATCAATAAGTGAAAGGCAATTAGTAACTAATTGATTGTTCTTTTCAGCATTACATTTTTCAATTTCTGTATTCAGAAAGGCTATCTTCCCGGCCAGCTGCTCTTTTCGTAACAAATCCTTTCCGGCAATTGAAGGTATACGGACAAGATACTCCCTGATACTGTCGACAATGAAGGGAATCACATGCTTATCAAAAACCTGAACTGACAACTTCAAACGTGTACCTTCCTGAACATTTTTTTCAACCTTACTGTCCAGTCTTTTAAAGTTCACCTGAAGATGAACTGGCAACAAACCGGTCAAATGCTCATCCTCGATCCCGTCCAGTAAATCATTTAATACTTCGTTCTCAATTACGGGTGATCTCACTAGAAAACTACTGACATAATAATTTCTAAATTCATCTTTATGAAACAGCATGAAGATTGCACTGCTGATTATTCCGAATCCTGCAAACAGAATCAGCATCCTGAAATTCCTGCCGGCAATCCGACAGACTTTCTTTATTAGTTGCCATAAATCAATTTCATCTTTGTCACTCATAGATCCGGCAGTCAGAATTCATGCAACAATACTGAAAAAACACATCTTCTGAAATTAGTTAGTTCATCACTTTCCAACAATACGAATCAAGGTGAGAAACAGAATTCTCAAATCAGTCAAAAAACTCTGCTCCTCAATATATCGCAGGTTGATTTGGAGTTTGGCCGGCATTATTGATTCAATGTATTCTTGTTCGGGATTGAGGCTGGCAGCTAACCTTTCGTTCTCATCTGCATATTCAATTGATGCATAATCAGTTATACCCGGACGCACAGACAGTACTTTTAATTGCTCTTTTTGATAGAAATCAACGTATTTACGGACTTCTGGCCGGGGTCCAACCAGACTCATATCACCCTTCAGTACATTGACTAACTGGGGTAATTCATCAAATTTATACTTCCTCAGAAAATAACCGATTCTTGTGATTCGAGGGTCACGATGACTTACTGTTAATTGCCCTTTTGCTTCAGCACCTGAATGCATCGTTCGGAACTTGATAATTCCAAATTCAATGTTATTCAACCCAACCCGCTGCTGTATAAAAAAGACCTTTCCCCGGCTGTCAACCGAAATCAATACCGAAATCAATAACAGCAAAGGTGAAAACAGGATAAGAAGAACTAAAGAAGTCAGAAAATCAAAAGTCCGCTTCAGCATCAGATATGTTGTTCGACAGATGAAATTACAGCATCCAGGACAGTGTCAATCATTTCATCGGTAAGATCATAAAAAACAGGAAGTGAGATTTCACAACTGAAAAACTGATAGGCTTTAGGATAGTCTGTTATTCTGAATCCCTTATTTTTATAAAAAGTAAGCAGTGGAAGCGGAATAAAATGAACATTTACAGAAACGTTTTTTTCAAATATCGATTCAATAATCTTATCACGGGTAGATTCATCAATACCTTTAATACGTAACGCAAAAAGATGGTATGAGGATTCCTTTTCGTTATTTTTCTGAATCGGTAATTCGGCCCATTGCTTTTTTTTCAAAGCTGCTGCATAACGATTACAGATATGCTTTCGCTTAGTCAGGGTATCAGTATCATAACGGCTAAGCTCAACCAGGCCAAGAGATGCCATCATATCCGTCATATTACATTTATATCCGGCAGTGATTACATCATACTTCCAGTTGCCTTTCTGCAATTTGGCAAGTGCATCTTTATTCTGCCCGTGTAATGAAAGAATATTCAGGAACCTATAGATTTCTTCATTCTTAAACGGGGCCGGAAAATTCAACACAATGGCCCCTCCTTCTGCTGTTGTCAGATTTTTAACTGCATGAAACGAAAAGACAGTTGCATCAGCAACCGTTCCGGTCTTCCGTTTATTGTAAACTGCTCCCAGCGAATGGGCAGCATCAGCAAGGAGCATTATTCTTCCCAGGGCTTTCTGAGTTGAAGATTCCGGAACAAAAAGTCCTTTGGTCTCACTTACCAGCCTGTTTAATTCATTATAATGACAGGGCCATCCTCCAAAATCAACAGGCATAATCACCTTAGTCTTCGAAGAAATCAAAGATTTGATCAGCGAAACATCAATATTAAAATCTTCTCCGATATCAGCCAAAACGGGTTTAGCACCACAATGCATGACAACATTCGCAGTTGCCGCATAGGTATAAGCCGGAAGAATAACCTCATCTCCTTCCTTTACGTCAAACCAGCGAAGCATCAGCTCGAGTCCTGCCGTAGCTGAATTCAGGCAAATCACAGATAGGACATCACAATATTCAGCCAGTTTCCTCTCAAATGCCTTTGTTTTGGGTCCTGTTGTAATCCAACCTGACCGGAGGGTATCTACCACTTCATCAATCATTTGTTGATCTACCCGCGGAGGTGAAAAAGGAATTATCTTATTCATTGCGCCAAAATTAGAAGATTCGCATCTGAAGTCTGGTTTTTCTTGCAGTTATTAAGAGAAACAACTTTCTTTTCAACAATTAACACACTAATGTTAATAATTAACCTCTGTTTTCTTAATTACACTCTTGCTCTTTCCTATTTTTCAATCATTCAGTCTGACTGACATACTAACTTTGTGTCCGAATTAATTAAATCATGAAATTTACCTATTACGGCCAATCCTGTTTCACGATTGATGTTTCAGGGAAGAGTATTCTTTTTGATCCGTTTATCTCAGGAAACCCGCTTGCATCACATATTGATATTAACCGTATTCATTGCGATTATATAGTGATTTCTCATGGGCATGAAGACCATATTGCTGATGCCCTAAGAATTGCCAAGAATACAAATGCTAAGGTGGTTTCAAACTTTGAAATCGTAAACTGGTTAGCTGCACAGGGTATTACCAATAATCACCCGATGAATATCGGAGGTCATTGGTTCTTTGACTTCGGAAAAATAAAATGTGTAAATGCTGTACACTCAAGCACATTGCCCGATGGAACAAATGGTGGCAACCCGATGGGCTTTTTGGTTGAATCAGAAGGTAAAATTTTCTATTACAGCGGAGATACAGCTCTGACCTATGATATGAAACTCATTGGCGATTACAAAAAGGTTGACTTCGCTCTGCTCCCTATTGGCGGCAACTTCACCATGGGAGTTGACAATGCCATAATTGCATCTGATTTTATCAAATGTGAGAAAATCATCGGCCTCCATTTTGACACTTTTGGTTTTATCAAAATTAATCATGCAGAAGCCATAGAAAAATTTGCTGCTGCAGGAAAGCATTTGCTGATTCCTGAGATCGGAAAATCATACGACTTTTAACCATTACCATATAACAGAATGAAACAGATTTTAAACACAAGGTTGATTTTAACGGCTTGTTTGCTCTTCTTTCTTATTTCATGCAAAAAATATACTTATTATGAGTTTACAGCCGATGATAATGCCTGGATGATTTATAGCCATTCACAACAATTAAAATTTATAAATCAGTCAGGAGTCATTCATAACTATCAATGTTTCAACATTACCCGGGGCTACATTCCGGTCGGGAATTTATACAATGCCATGGTGTCTATTAACTTTAAGCTTCCGATTGATTCGGTTAATGAGGTTGGAAAGTTTCAATTAGAAAAGCAATCTAATGCTACACTTTGCACGTTGACATGGCCTCGGTTTACTCCAACCATTACCTTGACTAGTGAGCCTCTGACTAGTGATACAATCGGAGGTACCTTCTATAACGATCTGATAGTTAAAGTAAGTCCTTCAACTTCTCTTTTGAAGAATATTGATACTCTAATTTATAGCAAGAGTGTCGGTGTTGTAAAGTATACCGACATTAATGGGAATAAGTGGATTCATACAAACTAAAATTAAATATTTAATCATATGTCAAAAATAATAGCCATTGCTAACCAGAAAGGTGGAGTCGGAAAGACCACTACGGCCATTAACCTTGCTGCCAGCCTGGCAGTTCTTGAATACAAGACATTATTGGTAGATGCTGATCCACAAGCAAACGCTACCTCTGGTGTTGGTGTTGATCCAAGACAGGTAAAGACCGGAGTTTACGATTGTACCATCAGCCAGAAATCTCCGGCAAAGAGTATTCTTTCAACCAGTACTCCCAACCTTTTTCTGCTTCCATCCAATATTGATCTGGTTGGTGCCGAGGTCGAGTTGATTAATATGCCGGAAAGAGAAACCATGATGAAAAGAATGTTCAGCAGTATCCGGGATGACTATGATTTTATCATTATTGACTGTGCCCCTTCTCTTGGACTAATTACCATTAATGCACTTACAGCTGCAGATTCAGTAATCATACCGGTACAATGCGAATACTTTGCTCTTGAAGGATTGGGCAAACTTCTAAATACAATTAAAATTGTTCAATCCCGTTTGAATCCTGAACTAAACATTGAAGGAATTTTACTTACAATGTATGACACCCGGTTACGCTTGTCTAACCAGGTGGTTGAAGAAGTAAAAACCCATTTCCAGCAAATGGTTTTCAACACGATTATTCAGCGGAATACAAAACTTGGAGAAGCTCCGAGTTTTGGTGAAACCATTATTATGCATGATGTAAACAGTAAGGGTGCAATCAATTACCTGAATCTTGCCCGTGAAATTCTTAAGAAAAACGCTCTCTCCGTTCAGGCATCAGGTAATCCGGCAACTGATTCTTCAGCTTCATTAAGTGAAAAACAAACAGTATGAATACAAAAAGGAATGCATTAGGACGCGGGCTCAGTGCCTTGCTTGACCCGGCTGTTACAGATCCGGCCATCTCATCAGAGGCTCCGGTACCCGGATTGTTTACTGGAGGAGTTAGCAGTATTCTTATCGAAAAAATTAAGCCTAACCCATTTCAGCCCAGGAATCATTTTGAAGAAACTTCTTTGAAGGAATTAGCTGATTCAATCAGACTGCATGGAGTTATTCAACCCATTACAGTTCGTAAACTTGATTCTGATCATTACCAGATTATTTCGGGTGAACGAAGGTGGCGTGCTTCTAAGCTGGCAGGTCTGGATTATATTCCGGCTTATGTTCGTATTGCCAATGATGAAGCAATGCTTGAAATGGCAATCGTTGAAAATATCCAGCGTGAGGAGCTTAATCCCATTGAAGTTGCAACCAGCTTTCAACGCTTGGTTGATGAGGTAAAATTGTCTCATGAACAACTTGCTGAAAGAGTTGGCAAAGACCGCTCAACAGTAACCAACTTTCTTCGTTTGCTTAAGCTCCCGCCATTGATTCAGGCTGCAATCCGTGACAAGAAACTGACAATGGGTCATGCACGTGCACTGATCAGCATAAACGATGTAGGTAGCCAGTTGAAGCTGTTTAATGAAATAATGAAAGGTAAATACAGTGTTCGTGATGTTGAAGAACTGGTTCGGCAGCGAAAAGGGAACAGTTCAGATAAAAAAACTTCAGTTGTCTCACCTGAATACAAACGAATAACTGACCGGCTTTCACAATTATTTGAAACCAAGGTGAATATCCAGCTTCTAAGCGGTGAAAGTGGAAATATCAGTATTCGTTTCTATTCAACTGACGATTTAAACCGGATTCTGGATATGCTCGATGTTTAATCTTCAAAATGAATTTCAGAATTAGTTTCTTAATTCTAATTTTTGTATTTTGTCATCCGTTATTCTTGAATGCCCAACAAAAAGTTGACAGCCTTGTAAAAATACATTCACCTGTAAAAGCAAGTATTTATTCGGCTATCCTTCCCGGGGCAGGTCAGTTCTACAATCATAAGTACTGGAAGATACCGGTCATCTATGGTGCCATGGCCGGATTAGGATATCTTGCCAAAACAAATAATTCGCGATACACTGATTTTAAAACTGCCTACCGATACCGCATTGACGGTGATTCTGGAACTACAGACAACTATACAGATATTTATACCGATAATGACTTAAAACTTTTACGTGATTATTACAGGCGAAACCGTGATTTATCTTTAATCTTCATCGGACTCTTCTATGTTTTGAACATTGTTGATGCCAGTGTAGATGCACACCTTTACTATTTCGACATCAGTGATGATTTATCCCTTAACCTGGCTCCTGCTGTTTATAGCCAGGGCGGAATTGGTATATGTCTTGGCCTTAAGCTTAGAAAATAGTGAATGACAGCTTTCGTTTTCAAGCAAACCCTGGCTTTCCTGCTGTTCCTGTTGAAAATTTGACTTAACCAATCAAAAACCTTTTTCGTTGTTTTGTGTCTTATTTTATTGAATTCTCAGAATAACTATTATTCAGGTAAATTTAACCACATTTTAAAAATGAAAACTTTTATGAAAAGAAAACTATCAGGTGTTTTTGTCGCACTTTTCATTTCTACACTGGCATCAGCGAGTCAGTCATATTGGAATGATATTTCTTCTCCTGCAGAGACCATCCGAACCAAAGCATTCCGGCAGTCATCAGAATTTCGCTTAGTTGAGCTTGATTTGATCAGGCTCCAGGCATATCTGGCTTCCAGCTCGCAGCAGCATGAAACCCGGTTAAGAGACAGCCAGTTCTTTATTGAGCTACCTCATCCCGATGGACATACTGCTGTTTTTAAGATTGTAGAAAATCAGGTATTACATCCTGAGTTGTCGGCATGCTTTCGAGATATTAAGACCTACTCAGGTCAGGGGATTGACGACCCTGCCGCTACACTTAAATTTGATATGACCATGTATGGCTTCCACGCAATGATCATCTCACCAAATGGAACCTACCTGATTAATCCGGTTAGTGACAATACCTATATGAGCTTTTTAAAGAGTAAGGCAATCCTGCAAACTGAACCAATGAAATGTCATTTCGGAAAAACAGATCAGGAATCAGAGACCGGCCAGCGTATTGAAAATGCAATGAAAGGAGTCGGTATAAACAGTTCTATTGGCGGTGAACTCAGAACTTACCGGCTTGCCCTGGCAACCACGGGTGAGTACTCAACTTATCATGGAGGAACTATTTCAAGTGTACTGGCAGCTATGGTGATTGCAATAAACAGGGTTAACGGAGTTTATGAACGTGAGTTTGGCATTACCCTGCAATTGATTCCTAATGATACTTTATTGATTTTCCTGAATGCCACTACAGACCCATTTACTAATAATGACGGATTTACCATGCTTGGGCAAAATCAGAATACCTGTGATAATATAATTGGTAGTGCAAACTATGATATTGGCCACGTTTTCAGTACAGGCGGTGGTGGTATAGCCCAACTGAGTTGTATATGTAAGGCAGGTTCAAAAGCAAGAGGTGTTACCGGACTCTATTCGCCCATCGGAGATGCCTTTTACATTGATTATGTAGCTCACGAAATGGGTCATCAATTTGGAGGCAATCACATATTTAACTCAACGGTTGGGAGTTGTGGAGGCGGAAACAGATCAGCTAATTCAGCTTATGAACCTGGTAGCGGATCAACTATTATGGGATATGCCGGGATCTGCGGATCACAGAATCTTCAAACCCATAGTCATGATTACTTCAATACTCATAACTTCGATGAAATCATAAATTATACTCAAATGGGAATCGGGAATAACTGTCCGGCCTACACAACTATCAGTAACCAGGCACCTTTAATTAACTCGGTTACACCAAATTCAACAATTCCAATGAGTACACCTTTCCGACTGACTGCCTCCGCATATGATCCTGATGGCGACTCGATAACTTATTGTTGGGAAGAACGAGATTTGGGCCCGGCCGGCAACTGGAACACACCCACCGGCAATGCTCCCATCTTCAGATCGTTTTTACCGGTTTCAAGCCCAACCCGTATCTTCCCGAAAATTATTAACATCCTGAACAATAACACCTCAATTGGTGAGTTTAAACCCAATTATGCGAGGCAGTTAAAATTCAGATGTACGGTTAGAGATAATGTACTTGCCGGAGCAGGAGTAACTTATAATGATATCCCGGTTACCTTAACCGTTGATGGGAATTCAGGTCCTTTCGAAATTACTTATCCAAATACTACCGGAATAACCTGGCTTGGTAACTCGGTTGAAGCAATCACATGGAATGTAGCGAATACGGATCAATCTCCGGTTAATTGCCAGCTGGTAAATATCCTGTTGTCTGTAGATGGCGGATATAATTATCCTTTTACACTTGCCACAGGAGTTACTAATTCAGGCTCTTGCCCAATCACTGTTCCTAATATCAGTACATCAACAGCCCGGATAATGGTTGAAGCAAATGGTAATATTTTCTTTGATATTAATGATAAGAACTTCAGTATAAGTCCTGTATCGGTTCATGAAAACAATTTTGCCTCATCTGTCAGTGTTGTTCCTGATCCAAGCTTCAATCAGTTTATTATTAGTATGCTGAATGAAGAAAAAGGAACTGTCAGGATTCATATTCTTGATCCGCTTGGAAGAATGGTTTACTCTTCGGAAAGTCAAAAAACAGACACCCGTTTTACTCACATTGCTGATATGTCCTCTTTAGCTGAAGGCAATTACTACATCCGGATTGAATTAAACAATCAATTGAATACGGTTAAGAAAGTTGTTAAACTGACTAATTAAAGGATTGACAAAAGGAAAAAGCCCGGTTGATAATCCGTTTTTTTTCAGATACAAAGTTTTTTTCTCACTTCTAAACATTCTTCCCATAATTCCCTTACTATTTCAGCAGCAGGTCTGATATCTTTAAAAGCAGCTGCTACCTGTCCTATTTCAAGCTCACCTTCATCCAGATCACCTTCAAACATTCCTTTTTTGGCTCTTGCCCTTCCCAGAATTTCTTTTAATTCAGCAGTATCTGCTCCTCTGTCTTCAGCTTCCTTTACCTGTTCGTAGAATTTATTTTTTACAAGCCTGACCGGATTTAATTTCTTTAAGGAAAGAACCGTATCTCCTTCTTTAGTTTCTGCAACTGCATTTTTAAAATTGATGTGAGATGATGATTCATGAGACAGAACAAACCTGGAACCAATTTGTGCTCCTTCGGCACCCAATGCCATAACTGCTGCAATCGCTCTTCCACTTCCGATTCCACCAGCTGCAATAACCGGTATTTTAACTGCATCTGCAACCATTGGTACCAATACAAGTGTGGTTGTTTCTTCTCGCCCATTGTGGCCACCCGCTTCAAAACCTTCTGCAACGACTGCATTACACCCTGAATCCTCAGCTTTTTTTGCAAATTTTGAACTGCTCACAACATGTACCACAGTGATTCCGTGGTCTTTCAATTTTCCGGTCCAGGTTGCAGGATTACCCGCAGAAGTAAAGACAATTTTAACTCCCAATTCAATAATGCTGTTTATGTGTTTATCAATATCCGGATAGAGCATTGGAAGATTGACACCAAATGGTTTATTTGTAGCTTTTTGACATTTCAGAATGTGCTCACGCAATACTTCCGGATACATGCTGCCGGCCCCGATTAACCCTAATCCTCCGGCATTAGCAACTGCAGAGGCAAGTCTCCATCCGCTATTCCAGATCATACCAGCCTGTATAATCGGAATCTCAGTTCCAAATAATTCTGTAATTCTGTTTTTCATCATAAATTATTATTTTTCTTATTCAGGTAGCATGACGAAGGCACTTCCAAACAATTTTTAAATCAGTCATCACTGAATATTCTTTCAGGTATAAAACAAGAATCCGCTGACAGGTGGCTTCATCCGGATTCAGGTGCCGATAAATATCAGCCGGTGAATAAATCCCATCTTTCAAAAAGATATGAGCCGGTGCTGAAGTTCTTTGCCGGATCCCAATCCATGTTTTCTTAGCAGTAAATACACTCCAGGCCTGACTTAACTTGGTTAGTGGATTTTTAAAAACAAGAAAAGTGAATGGGAACAAAATCAGTACCGCGGATGATGACATCAAATCAAAAATCCTTTTTTTTCTTCTGTTAACCGGATTTGAAAATGCATTAATATCAACAAGATAAAAGCTACTTTGTGCATGAATCGAATTACTCCCGATAATGTACATGCTTTCTGGAGGCGCAATTTTAAATTCAATTTGCCCCGCGATATCCTGTTGCATAAATTTCATGATTTCCGATGAAGAAATATCCCTGGAAGAAAAAATTACTTCATTGGCATCATACACTCGGATCAGGTCTGAAAGCTGTGCAGTTCGTCCGATTGAAAACTGATCTGAAAACTCATCCTGAATTCTGGCAAAGCCGATTAAAGTAAACGAAATTCCGGAAAGATTCAGCATGGATAGAATCCGCTGGCCTTCATCCTGATCTGCAGCAATGATTATTCGTTTTTTCAGTTGCTGATTCAACCCAAGTGATCTGACTCCGCTATAAAACAAAACTATCCTGAGCAGAACAGCACTGATTCCCGCCCAGAATGTCCCGATCAGGATCAAGGCTCTCGAAAAGCGCAAGGTTTCAGGCAGTAATGCATAAACAACCAGGATAAAGAAAGTACCACTCAGGATTCCACGAAGAATTTTTGTGTAGCGTACCGGCTTGTCGTAACCACCGCTTAGAAAGATCCCGGCAATCCAAATCAGAACATAAACCGGTATGACAACCTGAACAAAGAAAGGCGGGTAGTTTAAGGTTTTGACGGAAGTTTCCCAGTAATTCTTCAGCAGATACATCCCGGAATAAAACAGCAATCCGTCACACACAGGAAGAAAAGCCTTATTCGCCATTCTGGCAAACAGGGCAATCCCAGCCCTAAACCAGATAGCCGAATTAATCAGAATTGAAAATATGGCAGCATGGCTTTGTGAGAAATGCTTCCTGGCAAAAATTACCATCGCCTTGTAAAAGACAATTACGTAGTTTACTGAACTTTTCTTTGTACTCTCTCCTTTATAATGAATAATGCGGGTTCCAGGAAAATAATAATTCTTATATCCAGCCTTGATGATCCGGTAGCTAAGGTCAATGTCTTCGCCATACATAAAATAATCCTCATCCAGCAATCCGGTTTTATCGAGTGCTTCCCGTCTCAACATCATAAAGGCTCCTGAAAGAACCTCTACCGGGTGAACCTTCTCTTTATCCAGATACCCCAGATGATAGCGGCCAAATACTTTTGATTTTGGAAACAAGGATGAGAGTCCAAAAACTTTCGAAAATGCAACAGCCGGTGTTGGCAGCCCCCGTTTCGACTCGGGTAAAAAGCGACCTTTACCATCAATCATATACACACCTAATCCGCCAGCATCAGCATGTGAATCCATAAACTGAATTACCATTGAAAAGGTTGATTCTTCAACTACTGTATCAGGATTGAGCAGCAGAATATATTCACCCTCCGATTGGCGTATTGCCTGATTGTTTGCCTTGGAAAAACCGGCATTAAATGAATTAGCAATAACCTTGACTTGGGGAAATTTCTCCTTTACCAGTTCAACCGAACCATCAACAGAATTATTATCAACCACCCAGATTTCACCCTCGATCCCCTGAATTGATTTTAAAACTGAAAGAAGACATTGTTCCAGGAAATACTTGACGTTGTAATTAACAATGACAACAGAAAGTTTCATGGATCAAATAGTCTGTTATGAGGAAAAAGAATTTTCGTAAGGTTGCCGGTTTGCAATTGACCGTCCTAATGTTGCTTCATCGGCATTCTCTAATTCACTTCCGATAGCAACCCCACGGGCTATTGTTGAAACCCGGACAGGATAAGATTTAAGTTTCTTATAAAGATAAAAAACAGTAGTGTCCCCTTCCATGGTTGCATTCAGTGCCATGATGATCTCCTTTACTTCCGTTGATGTTACCTTCTGAAGCAGTGAATCCATATTCAACTGAGAGGGTCCAATCCCTTCAACCGGGCTGATGATACCTCCCAAAACATGGTATAATCCATGGTACTGCCCTGTGTTTTCTATTGCTATGATATCCCTGATATCTTCAACAACACAAATTAATGATTTGTCTCGTTTTACATCACTGCAGATATAACAAATATCAGTATCTGAAATATTATGACAGGATGAGCAGTATTGTATATTGTCAGCCAGATTGATTAAAGCAGCAGCAAACCGGTGTATTTCAGAAGCTGGTCTTTTAAGCTGTGCAAGTGCCAGCCTTAATGCAGTTCGTTTTCCGATTCCGGGCATTGCTGCAAAAGACCTGACAACATCGTCAAGTGTTTTGGGAAGTTCAGAATTCACAGTTAACTATTTCTTGGCGGAAAAATACAAACATACTTCCGATTGAGGGATTAAACTGTTATTGTAATCAAGGCAGAACTTGCTTCAGGAGAATTTATTGTTAACCAGTACTCCTGTTTTAGAATTTCTGGCCTCCTGGCACTAAAGTCACCGAAACAAGCTTAGTATCTGCCAGATCCAGGCAAGTTTACCTTCGGATCATCAAATCAATTGTGGTGCATTGAAGACGGAGCCCGGTTCTACCGCTAAATCCGTACTCTGGCAGCCCATTATTCTTCCTCCTGATGGCCGGTAGAATTACTCCGCTTCTTTTTTTCTTTCTTAAATAAAGAGAACAACAGCCCACCCATTGCAGCACCATAAATTGAGCTGTTCAGTGGTTTGGAGGTAATCATGCAGGTTCCGGAATGGCAGCCAACGAATTTCCAATACAGAAATCCGGCTACAGAACCCAGTACAACTCCAATAATGACCAGTAAGTTATTTTTAATAAAGCGATTCATTGGCATTCATTTGAATTTTCCACATTCCTCTTAACTGACCCTGCTCATAACCTGTAGCAAGATCATGAGGATATTTTTCTTCTATAACTTTCAGTGTTTCCATTGCAATATCCGAATTCTTCTTGCCATGACACATCAGGCAGGCCGGTATAGCTAACGGAATCGCTTTATAATAATAAATATTTTTATTTTCCTGAAGCAACACATGCTTAAGGGTAACAGCAGAATCGCGCATCATAGCCTTTATTTGATTCCATGCCTGTTTATCCAGTTTTGTTTGAATTTCATTGTCCGGATTTCTTAATTTATCACTCAGCCTCTGAATAATAACCGAATAGTTTTCTGAGAGGGTATCAGTCAGTGGAATTGCATTAACATGACAGTAATCAACAGCTCTGGCTGCTCCTTGGGATTGAACAACCTGCAAAACCTGGGTAAGTAAAGTCTGTTGAGCAATGGTTGATATTTCATCTCCTTTTGCCAAAAAGCGTTGCTTATCAGCCTGTGTTAGTTGCTTAACTCCATCACTACAACCAATAGTTAACAACAGGGAAACCATTACCAGGATTCTGTCAGTCATATCCGATGATAGAATCATGTCACTTTTTCGTATTGAGTTTCTCCTTTCCCTGCAGATTTATTCTTGTCCGGCATTGTACTGCACGAGTGTCCGGCACAGCAGCCGATGCCAAGAAGTGGAATGAGAGAAAACAAGCTTCCAATGATCACAACAAACCATTCCTTCCGCTCAACTCCCTGAACAATAATAAGTATTCCTAATGCCAGTTGAATAATTCGTATCAGGTTCCAGTTTTTAAAGTAATTTTTCATTTCTAAATCTTGATTGCAATAAAAAGAATTAATGATCAGGTTTCCTGATTCGGGTGTCTTTATTACATGAACTAACTCCAAACAGCCAGTAAAAAGGACAGAATCCGGCAAAAGCAGTAACAAATAAGATAATTGATACAATCCCCAGCCAAATGGCCAATATGCCTGAAATAGCATGAATAAAATAAAACACACCAATGATGACTGCTGCAGAAAGCCGAATGATTCTATCAAAAATACCCATGTTTTTCTGCATAGCTGAATTTCTACTTTTTAATTCCGAAAATTCTAATAACAGAAGCCGGCCCTTTATGAAATTCACCTTCACTGAGGGTAGTCTCTGCTTCATAAGCTTCACTAAATACAAAATCGGGGAATTCACTTTTTAATTCTTCCAGTTCATAAAGCATACTGACATCGCGCGGTCCACCGGAACTGGGATTTTCAGCTTGATGCAATGCATGTCTCTTACTGAATCCTTCAATAATCAGTGCTCCTCCTTTTTTAAGAAACCCGGATAGTTTCTTATGATAGTTCTTTCTGAACTCTTGTGGAAAATGGGCAAATATTAAAGCCAGTGCTTCAAATGAATTAGCCGGATAACCGGCTTCCTCCACTCCTGCAACAGCATATTCTATTGAAGTCTTCTTCTTTACTGCCAGTAACCGGGCTTTTCTTTTGCCCTGAATACTCTGGTCAAAAGAGGAAACATTCCAATGCTGAGAAGCAGCATAAACTCCGTTCCGTCCTTCGCCATCTGCAGGAAACAAGATTCTCGCAGGAGTCAGGTTCTTCAGCTTCTCTTTTAAATACTCATTTGGTTCTTCACCATAAATGTATTCATCGCTGCTGAATCGTTCATTCCAGAACTCTTTCATTTTTTTAATTTGTACTCAAAACGTCATTCACATTCTGAACTGTCCCTCCATTGATAACATTCTGAAAACCATTTTGTTCTAAAATTGATTTTGCCTGACTACATCTGACTCCGCTTTTGCAGAAAACAACGATGTGCTTTTTGTCTTTAAACTTCGAAATCTGATTTTTAACCTTATCTAAAGGGATATTAACTGCACCCGTTACACTTCCGGATGAAAACTCACCGGGTGTGCGAACATCTACAAGATAGGCTCCTTCCTTAATTGCTTCCTTTAGCTTGCTGTTATCCATTTGTCCAAACAGACTCTTTAATACTCCAAACATAGTATTCATTTATTTTAAGATTATTTTTTTATCGAACCTGGCATTTCATTTTTATTCTGGCATTCTAAATATATAACAGGAACTTTGGTTTTTGAAATTGCATTAAAACCTCCGGCAACCTCTGTAAAATTTCTGTATCCTCTTGCCTGAAGAATGCTTGCTGCCATGGAACTCCTGTACCCTCCCGCACAATGAAGAAAAAAATGTTCAACAGGATTAATTGTTTGAATCCAATCATTGATTGCAGCTAACGGGTAATTATATGCCTCTGCAACATGTGCTGATTCGAATTCACTCTCTCTGCGGATATCAATAATTTTATCTGAACTAATGTTAACCTGACCGGCAAACTGTTCCGGTGTAATTCTGTTCACACAATCTGTATCTCTTCCTGTTCGTTTCCATGTTTCAATGCCACCCTCCAGATAGCCCAGGACATGATCGAACCCAACCCGGCTCAGTCGGGTAACCGATTCCCGCTCCTTTCCTTTCTCTGTAATAAGAATTAACGGCTGTTCTACGTCTCTTATCAGAGCTCCGACCCATGGTGCAAACTCTCCGTTCAAACTGATATTGACCGATTGTGGAATAAAACCTTTTGTAAAATCACCATCATCGCGTGTATCCAGAATTAATGTATCCGAATTTTCTACAATCCATTCAAACTCATCAATAGTTAGTGCTCTTAGTGCCTTATTCAACACAGCCTCAAAACTTGTATAGCCTTTTTTATTCATTGCCACATTCATGCCGAAATAGGCTGGCGGTGGCTGAAGTCCGTCAGTTACTGCCGTTATAAACGAATTCTTATCCGGCTGATTCAATGCATAATTTACCTTCTTCTGGTTACCCAGTAAATCAACCGTTTCTTTCATCATTTTTTTCCCACATACAGAGCCTGCTCCGTGAGCCGGATATACCACAATTTGATCTGAAAGCGGAAGGATGCGGGTATAAAGACTGTCATAGAGCATTCCGGCAAGCTGTTCCTGGGTCATGTTAAGCGCTTTCTGAGCTAAATCAGGTCTTCCAACATCACCCAAGAACAAAGTATCTCCGCTGAATAATGCTGTTTCCTTGTCGTTTTCATCTAACAGCAACAGGCACATACTTTCGAGTGTGTGGCCGGGAGTATGAATGACTTTCAGGCTGATGTTTCCAACATCAAACACCTGATTATCGTGGGCAATCAATGCCTGGAATTCAGGGACCGCAGTGGGGCCATAAATAACCAGAGCACCGGTCTTTTTACTTAAATCAATATGACCACTGACAAAGTCAGCATGAAAATGAGTTTCAAATATATATTTTAACTTAACTTTGTCTTTAGCAAGCCGATCTAAATATGGCTGAGTCTCACGCAAAGGATCAATCATAACGGCTTCACTGCCGGAAGTGATATAGTAGGCACCTTGTGCCAAGCATCCTGTATAAATCTGTTCTATTTTCATATACCTAAAACACAAAATTACATGCTGAGACCCATGTTTTAAAATTTAGCTTTCGGATTCACGATTCAATTTGAAGTTACTGCTTCTGCTTTCCGGTTACTTAAATTAAACCGTATTGATCAGGCTGAAATCGAGGGATACTTCAGTCTTCATTGAATTCGTAACCAGGCAAACAGCCTTTGATTTCTCAAATAACCTGAGTAATTTTTCATAATCATTTTCTGCATTTTCAAGTGTCACTTCAGGAGTGATTACAGCTTTGGTAATCCGGAATTTACCTTCAACCTGTTCAAGTTTACATACGGTTTTACAAGAGAAATCTGTAAATGCCAGTTTTGAGTTTTCAGCAACTGCCAGGAATGTTGCCATATAACAACTGTTGATTGAAGCAGCATACAAATGCTCAGGAGACCAGATTCCCGGAATTCCGTTTGGAAATTCCGGAGGTGTGGCACATTCAATTGTATCATTCAAAACGGGTGAAGATAAAACACCTCTTCTGTCCTGCTTCCACTGCAGGTTTACTTCATAATAATGCTCTTTTGACATGATATATCTGCTTACGTTTCTTCAGGATTTAATGACTGATAAATAGACAGTTGAATGTGCGGTCTGAATTTCAGTGCCGGATCAACTTATGATTTTCTCAATCTGCTACCTGAGTGCAAATGTAGAATGGCAATCTGAGATTTAAAGCTACTAATGTTACAGAAGAGTGATTTTGTTTCTTCCCAGAATGACTCTTTTGTCATCCTCAAGCTTTTTTAGTAGCCGTGATACTACAACCCGGGCGGTTCCGAGTTCATTGGCAAGTTGTTCATGAGTTATTTGAATTGTCATACTACCAGTCATCTCATTTTTTCTGAAAAGCAGGTTCAGCAACCTTTCATCCATCCGTTTGAATGCAATTGCATTCACAACTTCCAGTAATTCTTCAAAACGCTTGTGATACAACCGGAAAATATAGTCAAGCCATTCAGGATAATCTTTGATAAATAATGTTACTTTATCAATTGGCAAGAAAAGGATTTCTGAATCTTCCTCCACTTCTGCTTTCACCTTACTGGCTTCATTATGCAGTCCACCCAGAAAGGACATAATACAACTTTCACCGGCTTTAATATAATAAAGCAGAATTTCTTTTCCATCTTCATCCGTTCTAATAACTCTTAATACTCCTTTAGCAACAATTGGGATGGATCTGATATGTGCATTTTCACCCAAAATGATGCTTCCTGATTTGTATTCCTTTCGGATACAATATTTCTGAAGTTGTTCGACCAGACCAGGTGAGGATCTGAATTCTGAAATCTGCTGAATGGCTTTCACCCTATTAAATTGAATTATTCAGTTTATACTCTTTTTCGTAACCAAACACAAATCAACATACCTTTATTAGTAAGACGCATATAGGGTCTGAGAAAGAATTCCAGAATTTTGGGGAGATACATTTGAGAATTGTAATATTCAAAGTATGCCACATCATAGTTATGCTGACGGGCATGCTCTTTGAATGACTTTAAACCAAACTCATACAAATGATAGGGAGAATGCATAGGAGAAATGTTTGTAACATAATCTGTCCCGATAAGCCTATAAAAAAGATTATAGATTTTGCTGGATATCCAGTCAGAGGAAGGAACTTCAATATGAACTATTCCATTAGGCTTCAGCCATTTCATTGCTTTTAAAATCGAAGCCGAAGGATCATAAAGATGCTCCAGTACCGCCCCAAAAGTTATAAAATCAAAAGTATTGTCCGGATAAGTTACATCTTCAATTTGTTCATGTTTGAGTTTATCGGGGCTGATCTTCATGTGATTAAGCGCTTTTTCATAAAAAGGAGTTGATGGTTCAACCCCATATGCATCAAAACCCTCTCTACCCAAAACAATCATTGCTTTACCGATTCCTGCCCCAATGTCCAATGATTTCATCCCGGGCTTAAAGTCAATGAGGGTTTTCAGTGTTTTAAACTCGTTCTTGAAATAGCTCTCAGCAATTTTAAAATGCTCAGGAATCCAATACTCTTCTGGTGGAAGCCCGTAATGATCTTCAATACTGAAAGGAACTGGCATCGGATTTGAATAAATAAGTTTACAATCCGAACACTGGCATACAGTTGTTGATATGCCGATTTTTTTTCTGGGATTTCTGCCTTGCGACTGATTTAACCTTTTCCCCAAAACTTTATGGCTCCCAGTCTGGGAGCCACACATATTACATTTATCAATATAGAAAAACTTATATCTTAGTAAAGAATCCATGTTACCTTCCAGAAAAAAAACCTAGTGACTATCATGTAAAATATCAGATACGACTGTATCCTAAAAACTGAATGAAGGGCAAAGATAAAATTTTCGCATTCGATGCCTTTGGCATAGTGCAGTCAGCCACCTACTGCTGCAGTTTAAAGTTGATTCTTACACAGACCTCTGCATTAAAATGTCTGTCTGAATATCTTCTCCAAGTTTGAAGAAATGTTTATCGAATACCCTGAACCCGTTTTTCTTATAGAAACTGATTGCTCGGTGATTCTTTTCCCAAACACCCAGCCAGATACAAGTAATTTTATTCTTCCTTGCAATCTCAAAAGCCTTATCCATCAAGAGTTGCCCGGTTCCTGAACCATGCAATTTCCTTAATACGTAAATCCGTTCAATTTCAATCATGCCTGAATCCTGCAGTTCAGTTTGTGCCAGTCCAAAGTTTATTTTAAGATATCCGGTTATTTCCAGATTATTGAGTGAGAAATAAAATTCTGAGGACGGATTGCTGATTTCAGCCGTTAGCCGTTCTGAAGAGAAACTCTCTTCAAGATACTTTTTCAAATTTTCAGCTGAATTAACTCCGGCAAAGGTTTCAATAAAAGTCTGCCTGCTGATATGCTGGAGCTGGCTTAAGTCATCGGGAATAATTTTTCTGATTGCTGAATAACTCACTTTAGTCTGTAACTACCTTCAAACCGATAATAGAACCAATCAATGTAATTAAGAAAAGCAAACGCCAGAATGTTGCCGGCTCTTTAAAAATTACAATTCCGATTATCACAGCTCCGGCAGCACCAATGCCTGTCCAAACAGCATAAGCAGTACCAATGGGCAAGGAGCGGGATACTTTTACAAGCAAGATCATACTAATTGATAAGGCAACCAGAAAACCGGCATACCACCAGTACATTTCGTGCCCGGTTGTTTCACGTGCTTTACCCAGGCAGGCTGCAAAGACAGCTTCAAATAGCCCGGCTATAATCAGGATGAACCAATTCATGTTGATGAATCAAAAATAAGATTAATCCGTCTATATCCTGGCATCAGGCAATTCGCAGAATGTTCTTTCTATACATTCTCAATGCTACAACATTCATGATTGTTCCAATCAGAATCAGGATCAGAATTCTTGAGAGAAAGGTCAAGTCAGTTATCGGCAGTGCTCTCCAGAATACATCATAGAAAGCCTGAATGCTCCAGTAGTTAACAGATATTACAGCCAATTTCTGCATGAAAACCGGCATGATAAAAACAGGAATCATACTACCACCGATGGCACTCATAACTAAAATAATCAATGTTGCAAGCCCCTGTACCTGCTGCCGGGTACTGGCAAAAGAGGCCAGAAATACACCGAAGGCTGAACATGCGTATGCAGTGGCTAGTATAACAATTAACATTCCCGGGAAGTGTCTGATAATATCTAAGCCGAAAGCAATACCTGCAAATACAAACATAATGAGCAACTGAGCTATTGAAATCACATTGGCTGATATTATTTTGCCAAATAAAATCTTATTGGGATTAACCGGTGAATACAGTAATCTTTTCAGAGTACCCTCCTGCTTCTCATCCAGTAAACCCATACCAATGCCGGCAACAGAGAAAAGAAGCATCATGACAGCAGTTCCGGCAACTGCCTGAATGAGGTTAGGTGAGCTTTTATCTTTGGCCATTACGAGTTTTGTCATTTTAATCTCTGATCCAAAATCAAAAGCTGAATTTGCATTATTCTCAGGAATGATTCCTCTCGAAACGGAATTGAACAAACTATCAAACTGAGTGTTTACCTCCTCCCGTATCTTTGGACTACTTCCTGCCATCATTTTATCAAATCGCCTGCTCATACTTTTCTTTACATCACCCGTACTAAACGGAATCATTGAAAGTGTAGGAATTAAAGATTGCTGCAGCATTCCAATCTGCATTTCTTTAGCTTGATCGTACTGGAGTTCAACCGGGAGCCTGCCACCGTCCCGTAATGAATCTGCAAATCCTTTGTGCAAAATCAATACACCATCTTCATTACCCTTTCTGACAGCTTGCCGGGCTTGCTCAAGAGGCATTTCAACAATTTTTAGCGACTTCAGCGTGTCAAGCCTTAAGATTGCTTCTTTTGAATACTCAGACTGATCAAGGTCAGTGATGGGAAGTGTATATTCCCGATCATCTTCCCCGGTATTGATACCACCAAAGGCAAAAGCAAACAAGGTAATCAGAGCAACCGGAATAGCAAATGTGATAAGCATTGTCTTTCGGTCTTTCAGAAAGAGTTTCAAATCCTTTATTGCAATTCTTTTCATCTAATCCCGGAGTTGTTTACCTGTTAAATCCAGAAAAATTGTTTCCAGATTTGTTTTTTGAAATTCAATATTGAGTATTTCAATACCTGCCTGGTTACATAACTGAATAATTTTAGACATATCCTCCCTTACCTTACCTGAATAGAAATAAGCTTTGTTGTCTATTCTCTTTGAGTCTTTCCATAAGGAGATTATTTCATTTAGTCTACCGGCTGTTGCAAGCTCACAGGTTATAACCACAGCTTCCTTGACAGAAGTTTCCATTTTCAGCTCATTGAGGGTTCCCTGTGCTATAATTTGACCGTTATCAATAATTCCGATCCGGTCACAGAATCGTTCAGCCTCTTCCATGTAATGAGTGGTATAAATAATCGTCATTCCATCCCTATGAAGTTTTTCAATGACCTCAAAAATCAGGTTCCGGCTTTGCGGATCTATACCTACTGTTGGCTCATCCATAAAAAGTATCTCAGGTTTATGGAGCAATGCCGCAGCAATATTAATTCTGCGTTTCATACCTCCTGAATAGGTCTTTACTTTATCTTTCCTTCGCTCAAACAATCCGAAAAGCTGTAAAAGTTCAATAGCCCGTTTCCTAATTGTTCCTGCTGGAATGAGATAAAGGCTGCCCCAGAACATAAGATTCTCAAGAGCTGAAAGCTCGTTGTAAAGAGCAATTTCCTGAGGTATCACACCAATTACATTTTTGCATTCAACCGGGTTCTTTAACAAATTATATCCGGAAATAATTACCTCACCTTCATCCGGTTTTAGAATGCTGCTCAAAATCGAAATGGTAGTTGTCTTACCGGCACCATTGGGTCCGAGCAGGCCGTAAAACTCACCATCAGTAATGTTAAAGGATATACCATTTAATGCCTGCACATGGCCGAAACTTTTCTGAAGATTTGAAACATGAATCATACAGTAACTGATGCAAATAACAGAAATTGAATAATACACAGGGTTACCATTAGCTTATTTATAATGAAGCAGATTAATTTAAATATATTGGTTTACTGTAATTTCTTAGGATAAGCATATATTAGCAGCATTAAGCAGAGAGATTAATGGTATTCAGCAGTATTGTATTTCTATTGTTCTTTCTGCCAGTTTTTCTGCTTCTCTACTATTTAGCTCCTAAAAATTTAAAGAATATTGTCATTCTCATTTCCAGTATTTTCTTTTATAGCTGGGGAGCACCTAAATTTATTTTTGTCATCCTGGGTACTACATTTCTTGATTTTCACCTGGTCAGATGGATGGCACATACCGAAAGAATTCTGCACAGGAGGCTGATGCTGACCCTCTCCGTTTCAGTCAACCTAGGACTACTTGTTTACTTTAAGTACTCCAATTTCTTTATTGAGAATATAAATGAAGTACTATCCGTTTTCGGTAAAAGCCCAATTCAATGGACTAAACTTATACTTCCGATCGGAATTTCCTTTTATACGTTTGAAACCATAACTTATGTAGTAGATGTTTACAGGGGAGTGCATAAACCACTGAAAAACTTTTGGGATTACCAGCTCTACATCATTCTTTTTCCAAAACTGATTGCCGGCCCCATTATCCGCTATCATGATCTGGCTGATCAGATTACAGACCGCACAAAGAATGACACGGTGGACAACAAGCTGACCGGATTTTACCGTTTTATTCTGGGATTGGCAAAGAAAGTTCAGATTGCAAATCACATGGGATTACAGGCTGACACCATTTTTGCAATGCCCTATTCTGAATTAGACAGTTATACAGCCTGGATTGGGATACTGGCCTACACTTTTCAAATCTATTTTGATTTTTCAGGTTATTCAGACATGGCCATCGGTTTAGGAAAAATGATAGGATTTCGGTTTCCTGAAAACTTTAATAACCCCTATATCTCCGGAAGTATTACTGAGTTTTGGCGCAGATGGCATATCACCCTAGGAGCCTGGATGAAAAATTACCTGTACATTCCTTTAGGCGGGAACAGGGTATCAACTAAACGACTCTATTTTAATCTCTGGTTTGTATTTCTTGCATCCGGATTCTGGCATGGTGCTTCATGGAGTTTTATTGTTTGGGGAGCTTATCATGGCTTATTCCTGGTTCTTGAAAGAGGCTTTCTCCTGAAATTTTATAACCGTATTGCTAAACTAGCAAGTACAGGGATAACCTTTTTTATCGTTATCATAGGATGGGTATTCTTCAGAGTTGAAAAAGTTGAAGACGCATGTTCCTACCTTAAGAGAATGTTTGCAATTGACTTTAAATATCCTGAGCAATTCGACCTGGAGTTCTATTTCTTTTTTGCGCTTGCTGTCCTATTTTCATTTTTTGCTTACCCGGCAATCGGGCAGAAAATTCAAAACTTGGTTTACTTTGATAATTATACACGTTCACGGCACGTGACTTTATTTGTTATTTCGATAGTTCTTTTAATGCTGAGCATCAGTTCAATCACAGCATCCGGTTTTAATCCTTTCATCTATTTCAGATTTTAGTTATGAACGAAAAGAGCATAAGAATGAAGCAATTGTTGTTTGTTACCATATTGGCTCTGTTAATGCTGTCCTCCATACAATTTCTATTTCCGGTTATAAAATTACCGGAATTAAAAGGAGCAATTGCCAAACCCGAAAAAGTCCAATTTTATGTAAAAGAATGGTTTAACGGAACGTATCAGAAAAAAGAGGAAAGCTATCTGAACGAGATGTTTGGATTTCGAAATTTCTTTGTCAGGCTTAACAACCAGATTGCATTCAGCTTATTCAATAAGGCAAAAGCGAATGGAGTAATCATTGGGAAGCATAATTATTTGTATGAAGAAGCCTATATAAAAGCCTATTACGGGGAAGATTTTATCGGTTTGGACAGCATCAGGCACCAGGTGAAGCAATTAAAGCTGATTCAGGACAACCTCGCAACAAGGAAAAAGACTTTTATGCTGGTTTTTGCGGCTGGCAAGGGAAGTTTCTATCCTGAATTTATTCCTGACAAATACAAAAAGGAAAAGGGTCCAACCAATTATGAAGTATATATAAAAACTGCTAAAGAATTTAAGCTTAATTTCATTGACTTCAATAAATATTTTATTGATCATAAACAAACCTCAACTTACCCGTTATACCCCCAATACGGTATTCATTGGAGTTTTTACGGTATGTGTCTGGCTGCTGATTCGATTGTGAGATACATTGAAGATATCCGTCACATAGACCTGCCAAATTTTTATTGGAATAAGGTCGCTATGGATGCTCCTAAAGAGACCGATTACGATATTGCTGACGGCATGAATATTCTCTTCCGACTGAAAACTTTTAAGATGGCTTATCCGGTGATTGAATTTGAACCTGATTCAGGAAAAGACAACATATCCGTACTTGTCATTGCAGATAGTTATTACTGGGGCATGTTTGGCTCGGCAATCATATCCCGATCTTTTGCCTCCAATGATTTTTGGTATTACAACCAGCAACAGTATACTGCAGGCACTTCTTCTGAAACTGCAGTTAACAGTTTTAATCTGGCAGATAAAATTATGGAGTATGATGTAATAATCATTCTTAGCACCGATGCCAACTTACATAGCCTGGGCTGGGGATTCATCGGGAATGCTGCAAATCTTTTTGAATAATTTTACTGATAATAATCCGTTTGTGCTGTTCAGCTAACAATATCATTTACTTTTAAGCTTTGATTTATTTAAAGAAAGCCTGTATTTACCATCTTTGCATTTCAATTACCATATCTCAATGAAACAAATTTTTACAGGACTGCTCCTGGCTGTAATGATCACATCAGTAGAAGTTAAGGCCCAGTCACAAGACGAGGATCTAGTTCAATTCTCAGGCGTAGTAGTAACATCAGACAGCCTTCAACCTTTACCTTATACAAGCATAATAATCAAGCATACATACAGAGGTACAATCAGCGACTTTTATGGATTCTTTTCATTTGTGGCAAAAGAGAAAGATACCATTGAATTTACAACAATCGGATACCGTAAAGCTGTATTCATCATCCCCGATACACTAACTGACAACCGCTATTCACTTATACAGGCAATGCACAGAGATACAATTTTACTTAAGGAAGCTGTCATCTATCCCTGGCCTACAAAAGAACAATTTAAGCAGGCCTTTTTAAGTCTGGATGTTCCGGATGATGATCTGGCAAGAGCCAGGAAAAATCTTGAAATGCAACGTCTTCAGGAAATTGCTGAAAATCTTCCTCCCGATGGCAGTCTGACCTACAAATACACAATGCAGCAACAATATTCAAGACTTTATACTGTAGGTCAATTGCCCATGAACAACCTGCTCAACCCGATAGCCTGGGCCCAGTTTATTAAGGCCTGGAAAAATGGTGACTTCAAGCGAAAGCATGATCGTTAGAAGAAAAAAGAAGGTCAAAGCTGTCTTTCGGAGGATCATGTTATTAATCCTGCCGGCTGGGATGAGCGTCTTGGCACAGGCTCAGCATGCAATGGTTTTTGGAACTGTTACAGATAATAAAGGGAAACCGATATTCGGTGTAAATGTTGCAGTCATTGGCTCTTCAACCGGTACCGTAACTGATAGTAACGGGAAATACACCTTAGAGATTAAGGCAAATGAAGCAATCACACTCGGTTTCAGCTTCATTGGTTATAATATACAGCAACTGGTAGTACGTCTGAATGAAAATGAGAAACGTGAACTGAACAGGATGATGGAGCAAGGCTCACAAATATTGCCAGCAGTCGAAATTAGTGATACCCGCTCAAGAGTAACAGGGGTTACGAGAATCAATCCCAAAACAATTCAGCAATTGCCAACCGTATCAGGAAGTTTCGAAGATGTATTAAAAACCATGCCCGGTGTTGTAACTAATAATGAACTTTCAAGTCAATACAATGTCAGAGGCGGAAGCTTTGATGAGAATCTGGTTTACGTGAATGACTTTGAGATTTACCGGCCATTTCTGGTCAGAAGCGGGCAGCAGGAAGGACTGAGTTTTATAAATAGCGATATGGTTTCTAATGTATTGTTTTCAGCCGGTGGGTTTGAAGCCAATTACGGTGATAAGATGTCATCGGTACTGGATGTGAAATACCGTAAACCAACACAGTTCGGAGGATCCGCCAATGCCAGTCTGCTGGGCGGTTCCCTTCAATTAGAAGGAATCAGTAAAAATAAAAAGCTGAATTTCCTTTCCGGAATCCGGTATAAATCAAATCAATACTTGTTGAAATCGCTCGAAACTAAGGGAGAGTACAAACCCTCTTTCCTGGATTTTCAGGCAACTATCAATTATGCCATTACCCAAAAAACAGAACTGAATTTTCTGGGTAACCTTTCAAGAAACAAATTCAGGGTTGTACCTTCATCCCGACAAACCGATTTCGGTACAATTAATCAGGCACTGCGCCTGAGTATTTATTTTGATGGTCAGGAAGTTGACAGCTATGGAACAATGATGGGTGGTTTATCAATCACCCACTATGCAGATGAACACCTGAAATTAAAATTTCTTACTTCTGCATTTTATACTGATGAACGTGAGACATTTGACATACTTGGGCAATATTACCTGGATGAACTTGAGAGAGACCTGGGTAGCAGCGAGTTTGGAGAAACTGCATTTAACCGGGGTGTTGGCTCTCTGTTAGATCATGCCAGAAACAGCCTGAATGCAAAAGTCATAAACGGTGAGCACAGAGGTTGGTATCATACTGAACAATCAGATTTTTCATGGGGAATCAGATTTCAGGCTGAACATTTCAAAGATCAGCTGAATGAATGGAAATATATTGATTCTGCAGGTTATTCACTTCCTCATCCGCAAAATTTACCCGGGATAAACGGACCTTATAACCAACAGATTATTTTGCAGGATGTACTCAAAAGCCAGATAGAGTTGAGTACTTACAGAATATCAGGATTTGTTCAATATGAAAAAGCATTCGGAGAAGAAAAAACCTATTGGCTTAATGCCGGATGGCGGCTTCACTATTATGGCCTGAATAATGAATCTGTAACAGGTCCCCGGGTTATTTTTTCATGGAAACCGGCCTGGAGAAAAAACCTGTTGTTCAGAGTATCATCCGGTTATTATTATCAGCCTCCTTTCTTCCGTGAACTCCGCAACATTGATGGCTTACTGAACCGTGAAGTCAAGTCACAGCGATCCATTCATATTGTGGCAGGAAATGATTATCAGTTTCTAGCTTTTGGCAGAGAATTCAAACTGGTCTCTGAATTTTATTATAAAAAGCTTGATCATCTTGTCCCTTATAAAATTGAAAATCTGCGTATCCGGTACCTTTCAGATCAAACATCCAAAGGATATGCAGCAGGAGCAGATTTCAGAATTAACGGAGAATTTGTTCCCGGTACTGAATCATGGATTTCCGTTTCCTTACTCCAGACCAAAGAAGACATTACCGGTGATTATTATTATAACTATTATAACAGTGATGGTGAAAAAATTATTCCCGGATATACTTACAACAGTAAAGCAATTGATTCGATTCGAATCGAACCCGGGTACCTTCCCCGCCCTACTGACCAGCGGCTTACCTTCAGTATGTTCTTCCAGGATTACATTCCCAGGTTTCCAACCTGGAAAGTGCATCTGAGTCTCATTTACGGAACAGGATTACCATTTGGGCCACCTGGGAGAAACCGTTATAACGATGTTCTTCGCATTCCCGATTACAGGCGGGTTGACATTGGCTTTTCAAAAATTCTGATTGATGAAGAAAATCCACGGGTATCCAGATTAAAGTGGGTGAATAAACTTAAAGCTTGTTGGGTGAGCCTCGAAGTATTTAATCTGCTGCAGGTAAGTAATGCCGTAAGTTATTTATGGGTTGCTGACATCACCAACCGTTATTATGCAGTTCCGAATTACCTCTCGGCACGAACCATTAATCTTCGCCTAGGAGTTAAGTTTTAAAGTTGTTATGAGCCTCCCTGGATTACCTGCTCTTCAAATAATTCTACTCTCTTCTTTTCTGCTGTTATCTTAGATAGCTCTATGTGTTTGTTCTGAAAAACTGGAACTACCGGTCAGTAATCACTATGATATGGTTAATGTAACTTACCAGAACGCAATCATTCAGCTAATTATCAGTAGTTGCGGGATTAATTCTACCTGACATGGTTCAACAGCAAGTACAATCGGAATCTAACTTGCAAACTATGAATCTATGAAAGCATTTGCATTAACAGGCCAGTTCATGAGTTCTGTTTTGCATGACTCATACTCCCAACCAATGCCTCAAAATGCCACAAAACTGGATGACTGCCAGATCAGCATGATCCAGGCCTGGATCCATCAGGATTTAAAAAAGAAATAATAGTCTGATTCAGTTAGATATTTCTTAAACTTTTATTTCTGAAGGAAGCTTCAACCTTGTTTTAGTTAAACTTGCAACTCCAATACAGGCCATGAAGAAAAACTTAATTCCACTTTTAATACTTGCCGGATTAATCCTAATGACGGTCTGGTATTTCAAAAATCAGAGCAACTCCACTTTCAGGTCAGAACTAAGTGACTTTGCCTATGCCGATACCGGAGCAATCACCAAAATCTTTCTTGCCGATAAATTTAACAATTCCGTACTTCTGGAAAGAACAACCAATGGTTGGACGGCTAACGGTAAACCAGCAGTGACTACAGCGGTAAACTTTCTGCTGGATGCAGTTAAGAATGTTGAAGTCCGACATCCGGTTGCCAAAGCAGCATATAATAATATCATGAAACAGATTGCTGCAACAGGTGTTAAGGTTGAACTTTACACTCGTGCTAAAAAAGTCAAAACCTTTTATGTTGGACATGAGACTCAGGACCAAATGGGAACTTTTATGTACCTTGAAGGCTCCTCATCACCCTTTGCGGTTCATGTTCCCGGATTCAATGGAATTCTGAACATCCGGTTTAATACAGTCGAGTCTAACTGGTTAGCTAAAAATATTTTCAGATACCGGCCGGAAGAAATCCGATCTGTCGTTATTGAAAACTTCCTGGACGCTGATGAATCCTTTGAAATTAAAAATGAGGGCGGGCATTTTGTAATGACTGAGTTCCCCGGTGGGAAACAGATTGACATGGTTCCTGAAGAAAAACTCCTGACCTACATTGATGAATTTCGAGACTTTAATTATGAGAGAAAAGCCGGAGAACTTCAAAAAAATGTAATGGATTCAATCAAACAGGTTGGTCCGTTTATGGGGATTACTGTTGAAACTACTGACAACAGCAGGCGAGCTATTAAACTATACAGAAAACCCAGGCAACTCTCAGAAGATGATCAATGGCTTAAGGAATCTAATCCGGCCTGGAGACCTTATGATCAGGACAGGCTGTACTTCGAAATGGATGCTGACAGCGGTTTCTATATTGGTCAGTATTTCAGTTTCAGGAGGTTAATAAAAGTACCGTCTAATTTTAAAGTTGCCGGGAAATAATAAAAAATCAAGGCAGCATAGTTTCATTCATTTATATTTGCCCCCTCACAGCATTAACCTGTTTAACCATATCTATAATGAAATTTATTGTTTCCAGCTCAGGGTTATTAAAACAGTTGCAAAGTATCGGAGGGGTACTTGGTGCAAGCAGCCCGCTACCTATTCTTGACAATTTTTTATTTGAAGTGAAAGATTCCGTTCTGACATTGTCAGCTTCAGATCTTGAAACTACATTAACAACCCAAATTGAGGTTGAAGCAAAAGAAAGTTGTAAGGTAGCAATACCAGCCAGACTGCTCCTTGACACGCTGAAAAAACTGCCTGAACAACCCATCACCTTTTCAGCAGATGTTAAAAAACAGTCAATTGAAATAAGTTCGGATTATGGGAAATATAAGTTAGCCGGCTTTGACGGTGATGAATTTCCAAAATTTCCGGTTATTGAAAAAGGGAATACCATAGAAATCCCATCCCCGGTTCTTTCAGAAGCAATTAATAAAACCATTTTTGCAACGGGCAATGATGACTTAAGACCGGTAATGTCCGGAGTTTTCTGCTATCTGGGAAAAGACTATCTGACCTTTGTTGCAACAGATGCTCATCGCCTGGTTCGATACCGGAGAAGTGATGTAAAGTCGAAAAAGGATTCTACGATGATTCTTCCCAAAAAGCCTTTATCACTGATAAAAAATGCTCTGCCATCAGATAATGTCAAAGTCACAATTCATTTTAATGAAACCAATGCGATATTCTCTTTTGATAATTTCCGCCTAATCTGCAGGTTAATTGAAGGAAAGTATCCGAATTACGAAGCAGTCATTCCGGTTGACAATCCGAATAAAATGACAATTGACAGGATTAGCTTTCTGAACTCAATTCATCGTGTATCAATCTTTTCAAGCAAATCATCGCATCAGGTTCGTTTTAAAATAGCCGGAAGTGAAATTCATATAATGGCTGAAGACCCGGATTTAAACAATGAAGCAGCCGAGCGGCTGGCCTGTGAATATTCAGGTGATGATATTGAGATTGCATTCAATGCCAGGTTTGTAATTGATATGCTAAGTAATCTTGAAGAAGAAACAATTAACCTGGAAATGTCATTACCCAACCGGGCAGGTTTAATTACTCCAGTTGATGAAAACACCAAGGGGCGCGACATCCTAATGCTGGTAATGCCTGTTATGATCAGCTGATCAGCGTTAAATTCGAATCTTATCTGGGATTCTCAAAGTTTTTAAAAACATTATTCCCAGGAGTAAAATCCCGCGTATTGAAATCGCGGCTGTCATCTTTTAAGGGTGTATCGCGCTTGTGCAATTCAACCTGCCAGTTCTTATTCCCCGTCTGCTCTCCTAACACGTCCGAATAAAGAATTGAAAAATTATTGGTTACGAGATCTGTATTATAGAATACAAATTTCCGATTCTGTTGTGACCCTACTTTGTAGTATTGCCAGATTTCATAAGGATATGCACTGGGCTCATGGTACTCCTGAACCCTTTGGTTGGGAGGCCCGTATTTAAGATAAACACGTCCACGTTCGGTTTCATAACCTTTAAAAGTCTTAGTTGAAAATTCAGCATTTACTTTTTTCACTTCTTCATTGTAATCAAGCCATGCCTGTTCAGGATTGGAGGGATCTCTTCTGGCCCAGAAATCATAAAAGAACTTTTGCATTTGTTCAATTTCTGCCTTTCTCAACTGATTTGTATGAAACATGACTTCCTGAGAAGTTGCTATTGGCCTTAAGGAAGAAATAAATTCTGCAAGTGTATCGGTGTTTGTCAATGCAGTGACAAACGTATTTTCAATATTTACTTTTTCTAGCTCCCCGGCTTTCTGCTCATCTGCCAATGGGCTGAATCGAATAAAACTGCATTCCTTAAATGCGAGTATTTCATTCTTATTACTTCTTACCTCAACAACCAGGTTATAATTACCAGAAGGTAAGCTCTCAATTGGGAATTCACTCAGCAGTACTCCAACCTCCGATGCACCCCGCTTGGAAAATCCTCTGAAATTTTCAAGAATTCTCTTCTGTTCATAGGTTTCGATATAATAATTAAGAAGATAGACTCCTCCATCCGTTACTTTTGAAGTATTATAAATCTCAGCATAAAAGCTGATTTTATCTTTCGACTGCGGATAGTAATTGTCAACAAATGGGACCAGGTTGTAGCCACACTTTGTAATAACCGACTCCTTACCCGGCTCAGCTTTTGAATAACTTTCGATAAGCTGAATATCACTGATTGCAACAATATGAGGATAATAACCCAGTTTAATAGGTTGGGTAACAAGAAATGGAATCTTCTCAGCTGCATTCAAATCAGCAATACTTAATTCAAACTGATAGGTTCCGTTTGCCAAAGGATACCTCTGCTGATCCAGAAAATTAAATGTAATATTCTCACTACTGTCTGACTCAGGACTGATCAGATTATATTTATCAAAGAACTTAATAGCACTATCTTGCTTAAATGTTACCTTGATTTCAATATTAGCTATAAATTTCCCGTTTGCCTGCTGCTTATAATAAACAGAATTGCCCGTTACAGCCAGATAAGTCTCAAGATAAGGACCATCGGCAGGCGAATAAAACGTATTATAGCTTAACTGCGCTTTCAGTCGTTTTGATTGGGCAGTAACTGTATTCGGCAGGATTACTGTTGTCAGAATTGAATACAGCAACAGTAAGACATACTTTTTCATGGTGTTTCCTGTTTTAATTGCTAAAGTAATAAAAAAGAAATTATTTTTTCGTGACGGTTGCTCACAGGTTGAAATACCGGAATAGTCATCTCTTATAATTCACCTACAACAGGATCAATATAGCAGGGACTTTGAGTCATCTCGATTTCTTCACCATCAGTTCTGAGAAATCTCACATACATTCTTTTGTGGCCTGTATAATGCTTAATCAGAATGCTTTTTCCATCGGGCATCAGGCGGCCGTCAGCCGGCTTGCACGAATCCTCATATCTTATTTCAAGCAGTTCCTTAACAGGTTCTTTGAGATAAAAGCGATGAAATTCAAAAGAAGTCTTTAAAGGATTCTGACCAAACAGCATGGATTCGGGAAGAACCAGAACTAGTAATAAGAACAGTCTGCTCATGACCTTTGTAAAGATACACTAATTTAAAATCAGGCTCCTTTAAAATTGCAATTATCTTTGCACCCATGTTTTGTTCCGTTCTGCTTTTTCTTGATAGTCTTGGCGGTGGTGAGTTATTAGTTATTCTTTTATTTATCGTCATCTTTTTTGGCTCGAAAAAAGTTCCAGACCTGGCTAAAGGCCTGGGAAAAGGTATCAGAGAGTTCAAAAATGCCATGAACGATGTTCGCAGTGAAATTGAAGAAGCCGGCAATGAGATGATAAATCCACCAATTTCTCAGAATCAGAATGAAAAAAAGGAACCCTTACCCCCTGAACAACACGAACAGGAGTAGGATTCTGATCAGCAGAATCATTAATTCTTAACTACCCTAATCTTTTGGGTGTTATTTCAGCCACAGCACCGGACTAAGCTTAATGAACGATAGCAGACAGTTTAACTTTATCTACTTTATTTCCTTTTTAAGTTCATCGAACGATGGCAAATGCCGATAATGCCATTTATTAAGCACAATTCCGTCTTTTAATAAAACCAGTCCGGGATTTGAACGGATTATCGTCTTTAATGCTGTTTCATCTGCAGTATAAAATTCAAAGGGTGTTTGCATCTCATGACGAAAGATTTCAGGGTCAATGTCACCGCCAACAACCGCATAAAAGTCAATTTTACTCTTCTCACATTGCTGACTTAGTGGAATCAGTTTCTGAGTAATTGCTTTCTTGTTGGCTGATGCTAGCTTATACATCACCACCATCAGCGAATAAGCCTTGTTACTCAGCAACTGATCGGTAATATCCACCCCCTCCTGATTTCGGATAAAAAGATTATTGATTTTTGCAGGAATTCCGGGGTCAACAACAACATCCCTTCTGTCAATAAATTCCCACTCGTCATCTATCTGATCCAATTCATCCGTCTTAAAATTCCGCTCTTCATTCGTCTTCAGATTTTTGTAAACAAAAACATATTCTCTGATTTCAGGTTTCAGCGGATAACGAAGCTCTTTAATGTTATTGCCGATTTTATAGGGTCTGAAATCAATAATCGGAAGATCCCATGCATAATTTGAGAAACAAAAGAGCAGTGAAAATACAGTTGCAATCGCAGTAGTAACCTTTAATCCAATTGTAGGGAACAGTGGTTTAATCAGATCTGCCCTAATTACAAGAATAAAAATCAGAATATCAAGAATAATATCTTTCCAGAAAGTTTCCCAGGGTTTCAGTTTCATAAAATCACCAAAGCAACCACAATCAGTCACCTTCATTTTTGTTTCTGTAAAGTTGCAGGCCAGAAGGCTGCTGCCTGATTTCATATAAAACAACATCAGAAGCGTAAGGCCTAATGCTGAGAAAAAAATTATTTTCCCCTTTGGTAGATAATATCGTGAAGCTGCAATAATCCATAGCAGTATAGCCAGCAGACTGAGAATTCCAAAAGTAACAGTCGGGCAATAACCCGATAAGTATGTAAAGCCAGTCAGTAATGTAAAAAACAGAGTCATCAGAAAAAGAATCCAGGTAGTCAATCTGGGCTTCCAGCCAATGAGCAGAGTTACTCCAACAACCATTTCAACAACAATCATAATTACCGCAATGGGAGTACTCCATGCACTCATACTCTTCCAAAGTGCTTCCAATCCAAGAGATGAGAATGCTTCGAAATATTCATGCATTTTAAAGCTTGTCCCCAGCGGGTCAACTGCTTTCACAAAACCAGAAAAAATAAAGAGCGCTCCAACCAGTATTCGGATGACTGCAACCAGGTTTTTCATATCAGCTATTTTAATTAAGTATCTCTCACAAGACTGTTAAACTTGTTAATTCTTTTCCATCATTATCAATGCAAATACAGCATAGTTGATTATATCACAATAATTGGCTTCAATACCTTCAGAAATCAGGGTTTCACCCCCGTTATCTTCAATCTGCTTGATCCGGAGAAGTTTCATCAAAATAAAATCAGTCATCGAACTAATTCTCATTTTTCTCCAGGCTTCATCATAATCATGATTTTTATTTTCCATCAGGTTTCGTGCCTGTTTAATATACTTTTCAAATAATTTCAATGCCTGACTAGTACTGATATCTGGTTTGATGCCAACTCCAAGTTCTATCTGAATACATGCAATGACAGCATAGTTGATGATTCCGGCAAACTCTTCGCGAATGCCGTCATCCACACGTTGAGTTCCCTTTTCTTCAATGCTTCTGATCCGCTGGGCCTTGATGAAAATCTGATCGGTGATAGACGAAATTCTCAGAATTCTCCAAGAGCTTCCATAATCTTTCATCTTCTTTTCGAATATATCTTTGCAGAAAGCAACGGCATGGTCATATTGCTGAAGAGTGTTTATCATAACCTGCATATCTTTTCTTTCATTTAATGTTAATGGCGCAAAATAGCTCTTTCCGGTTTCACAAATCAATTAACTGCCAGGGTAAACTGTTGAGTTTATCAACTCCTGTTATCATGGGAATCATCAACATTACACCTGACTCTTTCTATGATGGTGGCAAATTTACAGATACCAAAAAGATTCTGACTGCAGCAGGCCGGATGATCCGCGAAGGAGCATCCATAATTGATCTGGGTGCTCAAAGTACCCGCCCAGGTACCCATCCGCTTAGCATCAAAGAAGAACTAAAACGATTATTGCCGGTATTGAAATCACTCAGGAATAAGTTCCCTGATCAGATCTTCTCTGTTGACACCTTTTATGCTGCAGTAGCTGAAACTGCAGTTGAGCATGGGGCAGACCTGATAAATGACATATCAGGAGGCACAATGGATAAGCAGATGTTTTCAACTGTAGCCCGGCTGAAAATTCCCTATATATTAATGCATATTCAGCAGACACCCCTTACTATGCAGATTAATCCTAAATACAATAAAGTAGTTCGGGAAGTAATAGATTTTCTTCAAAAAAGAGTTTATCGACTTAGAGATGCAGGAGTCATTGACCTGCTGGTTGATCCGGGATTTGGTTTTGGTAAAACCATTAAACACAATTTCACTTTACTGAACCACCTGAAAGAATTAAAACTAATTACAGGTTGCCCCGTTGTTGTCGGATTAAGCCGTAAATCATTAATTTACAAAACCCTGAATAAAGCACCTCAGCAAGCACTTAACGGTACAACCGTATTAAACACGGTTGCTCTGTTAAATCAAGCTGACATCTTAAGGGTTCATGACGTAAAAGAAGCCTTTGAATGCTGTTCTCTTATTTCAGAGATTCGCAATTAAATGATCCGGCAGTTCAGGTTTGATATAAAAATAGGAACTTGGTTTGCCGGGGTAATGCTTATCCACCTTTTTACGGTGTTTTTTCATTCGTTTCCTTGTTTTTTTATCCTGAAGCTGCAAGTGTCTTTTCTCACCCTTTACTTTTGCCTTCTTATCTCTATCCTTCTGTTTGGCCTGTAGTTTCTCAGCTTTGCGTTGTGCTTTAGTCAGATTGCCCTTGCTTTCCTGTGCCCTTATCTGTAATCCGGTTAACACAAGAAAAATAACTGTAAAAGCTACTCTGATTATAAATTTCATTGGGTAAAAATAAAATTATATTTAATCATCCATGCAGAGCATTGGAGGTATTCGATAACCGCTTTCTACAGTTAAGCCGAACTTATCCCACAGAATAACAACGAAAAAGCTTTTTCCTTATTGTTTACGCTCGCCTCGTGTTCCATCATCAGCCTCTGTGAATGAGCGTGTGACTTAAACAAATTCTGAGAAGTTGATTTGCTGGTTTGTAAGGTACATTGCGTCTTATTCACATTCCGGCCGAACCTTTCTCAAACAGATTTTCAAAGTGTAACAGCCAACAAAATTCACATTTAATCACCCGGGGCGGTACCCCAATTATTCATCCGGAATCACTTTTACAGTTAAGGCCGTTCTACAACTGCTTACAAGAGTTAAAGCAGAAATAGATCCTCGGGTCTAAAATTTCTGATCAGCGTTTCTTTTCAACATTTGTAAGAATAACCTTATGAATTCTTAATATTGTAACCCATATTATTCAGCTATGCCCTCAGTATGTTTTTATTTTCAGGTTCATCAGCCATACCGGCTAAGGAGGTATTCATTTTTTGATTTAGGTAAAGACCATTTTTATGAAGATGGAGAAAAGAATCGTGCTATTCTCAATAAAGTTTCAGATAAATGCTATCTCCCTGCTAATGCATTAATGTTAGAACTGATTAAAAAATATAAGAGAAAGTTCAACATTTCCTATTCGATCAGCGGAGTTGCATTAGAGCAATTTGAAGTGTATCGCCCTGATGTGCTCAAATCATTTATTGAGTTGGCAAAAACCGGATGTGTTGAATTTCTTTCAGAAACATATTATCACTCCTTGTCTTTTATCTTTTCAAAGAAGGAGTTTCAGCGGCAGGTTCAAATGCATCGTCTTGCCATTGAGAAGCACTTTAACCAAACACCTTTAATCTTTCGCAATACGGAATTGATTTACAATAATAGCATAGCATCCGTTGCTGAGAAGATGGGGTTTAAAGGAATACTTTGTGAAGGTGTTGACAGGATCCTGGGTAACCGGAGTCCTAACTTTGTTTACCGTGCAAAAGGCTGTAAAAAGATTAAAGTACTTCCGAAGAATTACCGATTAAGCGATGATATTGCTTTTCGTTTTTCAGACCGCAACTGGAATGAATGGCCTCTGCATGCCGACACCTACGCTTCCTGGATTCATAAGATTGCCGGTAACGGACAAATCATCAATCTGTTTATGGACTATGAGACTTTCGGGGAACATCAATGGGAGTCAACCGGAATATTTGATTTCATGAAATATCTTCCGGGTGAAATTCTTAAACATCAGGACTTTAACTTTATTACTCCTTCAGAAGCAATAAAGAAATATAAAGCTCAGGAAACTTTCGACTCGCCTGCTTATACTTCCTGGGCAGATGCTGAACGGGATTTGTCAGCATGGTTGAGTAATAACATGGAAAAGGAAGCTATCCGGAGACTTTACTCCCTTGAGAAATCCGTTCTTGCTACAAAAGATGAAGACCTGATTCACACCTGGGGTAAACTTCAGACCAGTGACCATTTTTATTATATGTGTACCAAATTCTGGAGTGATGGCGATGTCCATAAATATTTTAGCCCTTATGACTCACCTTACGATGCTTATATTTACTACATGAATGCACTCAGTGATTTTGAATCATCTATTAAAAGCAGAAAAGCAAAACCTGTTAAGAAATCTGTAAAAAAGACAGTGGCTAACTGAGTTCAGCTCCCCTCTTAATTGCTATACCACCTAATATATTTGCCCCATGTTTAGAAAATCAGTTTTATATTTTGGCCTGGCCTCAGTTCTTATCTCAGGATGTAAGAATTTCAAAAACGAATTTGACCAGGTCAGCCGAGAGCGCGACTCCCTGATCTATATTACCGATCTGAAGGATTCATCAATTAATTCTCTACTGTACGATTTTAACAACATTGAAAAGAATCTTGACAGTATAACCAGCCGCCAGGAAGCAATCGATATCACCTCAATGACAACTGAGGAAATAAAAAACAATCAGCGAGACAGAATAAATGAAAATATACGGATCATAAATGATCTGCTCGACCACAACAGAAAACTAATTACTGACTTGCAAAGCAGACTTCGTGCTTCACAAGGCAGAGTAACTGAACTGAATACACTCGTAGAGCGGCTTCAGGAGCAAATAGCTGAAAAAGATAAAGAGCTTGGAAAACTAAAAGCCGAGATTGCTGAACTCAATCTGAATCTGGACAACCTGAATGTAGTGCTCGATACAATAACCGTTCAGAAACAGGAAACAGAAAGAGAATTAAATGAAAAGATTGCCAAATTAAATACCGCTTATTATATAACTGGATCGTTTAAAGAACTGAGAGGGAAGAATGTTGTCAATAAAGAAGGAGGATTCCTTGGAATTGGTAAAAATCAAATGCTCAAACAGGATTTTAATAACGATGCATTTACTAAAGTGGACATTACTCAGTTTAATGAACTTCTCTTTAACAGTAAAGAAGGAAAAATCATCACCAATCATCCAAGTGGATCCTATTCACTGATCCGGAAAGAAGGCAAAGTTACCGGGATTAAAATTGAAGATTATGAGAAATTCTGGGGCGCTTCCAAGTACCTCGTGGTAATTACTAATTAGTATGTTATGCGCCAAGTGAATGAAGGTTTTGCTGTTGAATTGAATCCGGTTATTAAAAACCTATTATTGGCATCAATCGGACTTTGCCAGTTTGCCATTACCCATAAAAACAACCCGTTTGCAGAACTGGCTAAGAAAAACGATCTTGCAGATGAAAATGAACTGCTATTTCTTGCTCAGCGAATCAGAGATACAAATGAGAATGATGAGATTTTATTTACCCTTCAGGATGAAATCCTGATTTATACAGTTCTTGATATTACTTGTAAATTATTTCTTACTAATCTTTCAGAAGAATTACAGGAGTATGTCACTGATCTTCAAACTTCTGGCAGCAATTTTTATGAAGTGCGAAGCACCTTACTTCGCGGTGCTGAATTCGTACGTGAAAATCTAAGAAAGACCTTTTCAACAAATGATCAGTTCATGCATCGGGTCGAATTGCTAGACATGATTCTTACAATTGAATGACATTAGGCCAGAACATACTTCTCGGTTGAATTATTCCGAATTGTATTTTCACAGTCGAATTCGTTCTTACAAGGCTCACGTTAACAATCAGGAGGTGATATGAAAAGTTTACAACAACTTCAGATCTGGGGTGAAAAACATCACCCCAAATGGCTTGATATCATAAGAATAATACTTGGATTGGCTCTTGTTATGAAAGGGTATTCTTTCATCAGAAATACCGATGCATTGCTACAAATTATGGAAAACAGCCGTTTCCCATGGGTTTCCCTCACAATGGCCCACTATGTAGCATTTGCTCATTTGGTAGGCGGTTTCCTGATCTGTGTCGGAATACTGACAAGATTAGCTGTGCTCGTTCAGCTTCCAGTAATTATTGGAGCAATTATTTATGTCAATAGTCAGCGGGGCTTCTTCTCCGGGAACTCAGAGCTGATGTATTCTGTTGTTATTCTTGTTTTGTTAATCATCTTCCTGATTATTGGTAGCGGCCCCTGGTCGGTTGATGAATCCTGGAGAAGGAATAATGTGAATCCAGATGAAAACAGAACTTAGAAATCTATTACTGTCCCGACCTTTAGCCTATTTAATTTCGATTGCAGTATCGGTAATTGACTGATTGATATAAGTCAGAATTTTCCCATTCAGCTCAAGTGTATTTACATTATAGGCAGTAAGTCTTAGGATTGCCGGACCAGGCGTAAGATGGGTAAGTTGATCAGGGGTAAAAACATGTAATGGTGTTTTTGCATCACGGTTTGCATAAATATAGCTATCCATTGAAAAAATGGTATAACGCAGGCTATCTGCATCATTTATGTATTGCTGGGTATTAATCCCGAATGATTTTTCTCTGTCAATGACTGTTGACGTAGTGACCATCGGAAAGATTTCGGGAATTGAACGCGTACACATAAAATTAACTTCTGGAAAAGCAGTACTTCCGCTGATATTCCACCGGTGGGCTCCTGAATTGAAAAAGTCAATCCCTTCAGGATTCGTCTGATCCGGATTATAAGAATAAGTATGATTATTAAAATTCAATACTGTATCCTGAACCTTTACAGTGCCAGCGGATAAAAATCCAGCAGTATTTTCAGGAAAGAATGCACGCGCTTTGCCTTTTGCCTGACCATAGGCCTGTTCATTAAAGAACACCTCATTCACCGAATAGAGAACGGCATCTGAACCTGGATAAACAGGCAGGTATTCAACCGTTTTAACCGCGGTTGGGAGTACTTCGGTAAAAGTATCGGGTAAATCTTCCTTAGTACAGGAAGCCAGTACTGCTATTCCAGCAATCAGCAAGACGGGTCTTGTCATAGGTTAGTTCACAAAACGTATAATCCCTTTTAGAAGATGCAGCCAAATAACTAATTTTTTATTAAACCTTACAAATCAAATATATTTGGCAAACTTTGATGACAATCCCAATCGTTGGTCTTACTGTTTTAGTCTCTATCTATGCCTTCTACGACAAGAATGTACTGGGCAAACTAATATTTAATCCCTGGCAAATAAGTGAAAGAAAGCAATGGTATCGCTTTATTACCTCTGGTTTTATTCATGCTGATTACCTGCACCTGGGAGTAAATATGCTGGTCCTATTCAGCTTTGGCCAGGCAGTTGAAAATGATTATGCCATGGTCTTCGGAGTCAAAGGAAGTTATTACTACATTCTCCTTTACCTGGCAGGACTCGTTTTTTCGATAACACCAAGTTATTTAAAACATAAACAGGATTTTCAATATAATGCTTTAGGTGCTTCGGGTGCAGTTTCAGCCGTTTTGTTTGTTTCCATTCTGTTTAATCCGCTGGCTCCGATTTATCTTTATGGTATCATTAAAATTCCCGGTATCCTGGTTGGCATTGGCTATTTGTTTTATGAATACCAAGCGGGGAAAAAAGGTGGAAGTAACATTAACCATGATGCTCACCTTTGGGGTGCTGTCTTTGGAATTGCCTATACAATTTTAATCTATCCGGATGTCATTATGATTTTTGCTGGTCAATTTTATAATTATTAATAGTACAATGAAAACTGTTTTCTTAGACCGTGACGGAGTAATCAACCGGGACAATAAGAACTATACCTTCAAAAAGGAAGACTTTTATTTCAATGAGGGTGTCTTTGAGGCTTTAAAGGAAATCCAATTCCGTAATTATTCACTGATTTGCATAACCAATCAGGCCGGAATTGCAAAAGGTCTCTATTCTCATCAGGATGTTCAGAAAGTCCATCAATTTATGACGCATGAACTTCGAAAACACCATATTGAAATTCTGGATACTTATTACTGTCCTCACTACCATGAGATTTCAGAGTGTTTATGCCGCAAGCCCAAGCCGTTACTGATTGAGAAGGCAATAGCACGATTTGGAATTGAGGCACAACGCTCCTACTTTATTGGTGATCGTACTCGTGATATGGAAGCTGCTATTGGGGCTGGTATAAAGGGCATACTGATTGACACCAATCAGAACCTCAATTCCATACTTCATCTTATTCCATGAATTAAAAACAGGCTCCTGATTTACTTTTGTCAATATTCAAAGTAATTTTAAGAATTGATTCTGATTATCTGCTTAATTATTTGATGGTTAATTGATGTAAATCTGTTATGATGAAACATTATCAGAACTAATATTTGAGATGAAATCACAACGGGAGGTATTCCTATCCTATTTAGCTCAGACTAGTAAATCACCCTTAGAAATTGAAATTCAAAAATCTGAAGGTGTGTATTTATATGGAGTGACAGGAGAAAAATACTTAGATCTGATATCTGGAATTTCGGTCAGCAGTATTGGTCATCAGCATCCGGAGATTGTCAAGGCTATAAAGGATCAGGTAGATAAGTTTATGCATGTAATGGTGTATGGTGAGTTAATTCTGGCCCCCCAGGTTGACTTAGCAAAAAAGCTGGCTGAACTTCTTCCAGCCTCACTTAACAATTGCTATTTTGTCAATTCAGGATCTGAAGCAGTGGAAGGAGCTCTTAAGTTAGCTAAGCGGTTTACCGGTCGTCCTGAAATCATTTGCTTCAAGAATGCCTATCATGGAAGTACATCCGGAGCATTAAGCTTGATTAGCCAGGATAATATAAAAGATCCTTTCCGCCCACTCATCCCGGGAATTCGCTGTTTAGATTTTAATGACACTTCTCAGCTTACCCAAATAACAGAAAATACTGCAGCAGTAATTTTCGAGTTCATTCAGGGCGAAGGCGGAGCCATACCCGGTAATCCTGATTTCTTTAACCAATTGGCATTACGCTGCCATGAGAAAGGTACATTATTGATTGCAGATGAGGCACAAACCGGTATGAGAAGAACAGGTAAATTTTTTTCATTCATCGATTACAATATAGTTCCAGATATTCTGATTCTTGCCAAAGCTTTTGGAGGGGGATTGCCATTAGCTGCGTTTATTTCAAACAGGTCAGTAATGGACAGCCTTACACATAATCCGCCATTAGGCCATATCACCACTTTTGGAGGTCATCCGGTTTGTTGTGCTTCGGCACTGGCTGCCATTGAGATTATTTCCAGAATGACTGAGAAAGAAATTCTTGAGAAAGAAAAATTAATTCGTCAGTTACTCGTTCATCCTGCCATCATCCGAATTACGGGAAAAGGTATGTTACTTGGTATTGAATTTGAAAATGATATTATATGCCAGCAAGTAATCAAGGAAAATATCAAAAACGGAATTTTAACCGATTGGTTTTTATTTGCACCTCAGAAAATGCGAATTGCACCCCCACTTACCATTTCAGAAGAAGAGATTAACCATGCCTGTTCAATAATTATACAATCCATTAACCAAATTATTAACTCAAAAAACAAAAAATTATGACAGTCCTAATCGTAGAAGATGAGCGTAGCCTCAGTCATGAAATAGAAATCTTTCTGACAAAAGAGGGATATCACTGTGATTCTGCTTTTAACGGAGCCATCGCAACCCAGCGAATTTTAGAAAACAATTATGATTTTGTTTTGCTAGATCTCGGATTACCGGATACAGACGGCTTGCTGGTGCTGAAGGAGGCTAAAGCCAAAGGAACCGAATCCGCCTTTATTATTTTAACCGCCCGTGGTGATGTTGATGATAAAGTTAAAGGACTCGAAATGGGGGCAGATGATTATCTCTCAAAACCCTTTTCACTTACTGAATTGCAGGCACGTATGCAGGCCATCCTCCGCAGAAAGCACGGACTAAAGTCAAATACACTTCAGATTGGTGATTTTTTAATGAATATCAATAACAGAACCGTTCATTTTCATGACTCACTTGTCCCCCTTACCAAAAAAGAATTTGACCTGATGCACTATCTGGCATTAAACCGAAACAGAGTCTTAACCAGAATGCAGCTGATTGAACACATCTGGGGTGATATGATGGATGATGAATATGATTCAAATTTTATTGATGTTCATGTCAAGAACCTGAGAAAAAAACTTTCTGCCCATAGCAATATAGACTGGTTTGAGACTGAACGCGGTATTGGCTACCGGTTTAATCTTCCCGGGACATGACACATCAATGAGGTTACAGAATAAGTTTGTTATTTATAATGCACTCTCAAAAGCGCTCATTGTTGGCGCTTTTGCTCTTTTGCTTCCACTGATTGCGGAAAAGATTGCTTACCGTCATATTGACAACAGGCTGGAAGCAAGAAAAGATCTGCTGATCAGGAAAATTCAATTAGGAGGTCTTGACCAGGCTTTACTTGAAGAAGATTGCAGCTTCGATGATTACAATATTTTCAAAGAAGAATTTATTTCCATTCAGCCTTTGAGTAACGAAATTAATCATGAATCGGACTCTGTTCAGATTAATAATGAAATCTGGAGTATTGATGACGGTAACCAACAGGAGCACCGGGTTATCCGTCAATCATTCCTTTACGATAATCAATGGTACGAATTGAATATAGGTGAAGGGGTCACTGCAATTAATCAGCTCAAAAAGACCATTACCGGCTTCTCAGTCTGGAGTATGGCAATTATCGTATTTATATCTGTCTTCCTGGATCTGGGATTTGCCCGGTTTGTTCTCCGTCCTTTTTACCGGATTGTTGACCGTAAGCTCAGAAACACAAATAATCCGCTAAACTTTGAATTTGACCAGGTTAAGACAGGTACTTACGAATTTGCCTACCTGGATGAGAGCATCAACAGCCTAATGAAAAAAATCCAGGAAGCTTTCAATATTGAAAGAGAATTTATTTCAAATGTTTCACATGAATTACTGACTCCATTATCTATTTTGAAAACCCGATTTGAAAACTTAGTTACAGATCCGGCTACCCCCCAGGCCACTGCAATTAAAATTATGGAGTCTGAAAAAACCGTTAACCGGCTCAGTAAGATCATTAAAGCACTTCTGATGATTTCCAGAATTGAGAATGAACAGTATCTTAAAAATGAAAATGCTGATCTGAGCTCCATTGTCGAAGAGGTGGTTGAAGAACTTGAAGCCCGAATAGAAGCCAAACCTGTTAAAATCATTAAGAACCTTGAATCTTTTGAATACTTAAGCTGTAATAAATCCCTCATTTTCACAATGATTTTTAACATTGTTAACAATGCGATTAAATACAATAAGCAGTCAGGTATAATTGAAATAACCGGAAGAAGGTCAGGAAATGAATATTTCTTATCCGTAAATGATACAGGTAGAGGAATGAATAAGGAACAAGTAGATCTGATTTTCGGCAGATTTAAGAAATTGAATAAAGATGACGATAACAGTTTTGGTCTTGGCCTGGCTATTGTAAAAACAATTGCAGCCTTTCATCAAATTACAATTAAAGTTGAATCAGAAATTGAGAAAGGAACTTCTTTCAGTCTGATTTTCAGTAATAAAAAGTAATCCTTCATTCATATTGAATTCACTGCAACCGAACTAAATTTGCATCGTAACAAAAAAAGAATGCGATTTCTTTTTACTTCTCTTCTACTATTATCTGGTTTGATGTTGCAGGCTCAGAACCGTCAGCAGGAAGGCCGACCGGTGCGTGTTCAACCTAAAGAGCATAATGCAAGGTCAGCCGTTCATGGCAACCATAGCAGAGAGCCCGTGCGTCAGGTAAAAAAAGAACAGAATTTTAACGAAAAGTGTTGTGTCCGGAAACAGGAAAAGGAATTACCGAAAAAGGACTGAATTAAATTATTTATCATATTCAAATGCTGCTTTCAAGGCAGCATTTTTTTTACACTAAATTCCTTTTACGGTAAAAGAAGATATTACATTTGGTAGCTAATTCATTAAACTGTTACAAATTCACTGAACTAATCTTTTTAATCCTGCAGTCATCTGCTACTCAATCCGCATTTTCATGAAGGTCAATGAAGCAAAAGAGAGAATTGAAGCACTAAGTTCCCAACTGGAAGAACATAACTATAAATACTATGTATTGGCAACGCCAACAATCAGTGACTATGATTTTGACATGTTGATGGATGAACTCATTAAACTTGAAAAAGAGTTCCCTCAGTTTGCTTCAGAAACTTCTCCAACTCAACGGGTTGGAGGGCAAATTACTAAAGCATTTCCGGTTGTTGTTCATAAATATCCATTGATGTCACTTTCGAATACTTATTCAGAAGATGAAGTCAGGGAGTTTGATGAAAGAATTAAAAAAATAATCGGAAACACATTTCAATATGTATGTGAGCTTAAATTTGATGGTGTTGCTATCAGTCTTTCTTACGAAAAAGGGAAATTAACGAAAGCTGTAACACGTGGAGACGGTATTCGTGGCGATGATATCACAGCAAACGTAAAAACCATCCGGAGTATTCCTTTAAAGCTAAAGCAAGGTGATTACCCGGATGCATTTGAAATCAGAGGAGAAATTCTGATGCTCAAAAAGGTATTTGAACAGATCAATGCCGAAAGGGTTGAAATCGGTGAAGAACCATTTGCAAACCCACGCAATACAACTTCGGGTACCTTGAAGCTTCAAGACAGTTCTGAAGTCGCTAAAAGACAATTAGATTGCTTTTTGTACGGACTTAATGGCGAAAACCTACATTTTCAATCACATTTTGAGTCTCTGAAAGCTGCTGCTGGCTGGGGATTCAAAATCAGTGACAACATCAGACGCTGTAAGAATCTGAATGCAGTTTTTTCATTTTTGAAGTACTGGGAAGCAAACCGTTATAATCTTCCGTACGACATTGATGGTATTGTTTTAAAAGTAGATAATCTTGATCAGCAGCAAGAGCTTGGTGCAACAGCCAAATCACCCCGCTGGGCGATTGCTTTTAAATATAAACCCGAGTCTGCAGTTACTGTTTTAAACAGTGTTACCTTTCAGGTTGGTCGGACCGGTGCCGTTACTCCGGTTGCCAATCTTGAGCCAGTTACTCTGGCTGGAACCAAGGTTAAACGGGCCTCCCTGTACAACGAAGATCAGATTGAGAAACTTGGATTACATATAGGCGACACGGTATTTGTAGAAAAAGGCGGAGAAATAATTCCAAAAATTACAGGAGTTGATTTTTCAAAGAGAAAGAAGAACACTTTACCAATCCGGTTCATTACTCATTGCCCGGAATGCCATACCAAACTGATTAAACCTGAAGATGGAGCATTGCACTATTGCCCGAATGATGACTACTGCCCGCCACAAATCCTGGGCCGGATTGAACATTTTTCTTCAAGACAGGCAATGAACATTGATGGCTTTGGAAAAGAAACTATCGAATTGCTTTATGAGAATGGACTGATTCACAATGTTGCTGATATTTATGAATTAAAATCTGAACAGCTTATTTCACTTGACCGGATGGGAAAAAAGTCTGCTGAAAATCTAATCCATGCAATCAATGAATCAAGAAATATTCCATTCGAAAAGGTATTATTTGCTTTGGGTATCCGGTTTGTAGGTGACACCGTTGCCAAAAGACTTGCACGTTACTTTACTACAATTGATTCAATTGCATCGGCATCAGTTGAAACACTTACTGAGGCACCTGAAGTTGGTCAAAAGATTGCAGAATCGGTTTATCAATATTTCCGGAATACGCATCACCAACAACTTATTCAGCGGTTAAAAAAATCAGGACTTAAGTTTGAAATCCTGAAATCTGAAAAATCAGGACATCAACTTCAAGGATTAACTATAGTTGCTACCGGCACTTTAAAAAATTATAAACGTGATCAGATTAAAGATCTGATTGAACGGCTGGGAGGCCGCGCATCAGGTTCAGTAAGTTCAAAAACAAGTTATGTACTTGCTGGTGAAGATCCGGGTGAAAATAAAATTTCAAAAGCCCGGGAGCTCGGAGTTCCAATAATCTCAGAAGAGGCGTTTGAAAAGCTCATCGGTAATTAAATTTTTCATTCTATTTGCAAGATGCCGGTCAGAAAGAATCTCAGAATTCCAATTGCCTCCTATCTGCTTATAAAAGAAATCCGATTTAAGAAAAGAGAAAGAATGTCCGTTGGGCTTGAGTCTGCTTCGACTATCGGGATCGTTTATGATGCAACAAATGAAAAAATTTATGAATTGATAAAAAGAACAGTTAAAGACCTGAGAGCACAACAAAAAGATGTATTGTCAATTGGGTATTATGACAGGAAAGAACTACCGCCAATGCGGTTTTCAAAGTTGGGAATGGATTTTTTTACAAGTAAGACCCTGAACTGGCAATTAAAACCTGTGCATGCAGTTGTTTCCAATTTTATAAATATTCCTTTTGATATCCTCATCATCCTTCATAGTGAATACTGCCTGCCCGTCAGATATATTGCTGCCCACTCAAAAGCTAAATTCAAAATTGGGAAGTTCAATCAGTGGAATGATTTTATTTGTGATATGATGATTGATACAAAAGAGGACGACAGTACTGCTAAACTGCTTGAACAAATTCTTAAATACTTATCAATGATAAAAAATGAATATCAAAAGATTTAAAGGAACCGGAGTTGCTTTGGTTACTCCATTTCATAAAAACGGGAACATTGATTTTAATGGACTCCAAAAGCTAATAGAAAGCTTAATTGCTGGTAAGGTTGACTACCTGGTACTAATGGGAACGACCGGTGAAACACCGGTACTCTCAAAGGATGAAAAAAATGCGCTATTGCAATTTACTACTGATGTGCTACAGAAAAGACTTCCACTTGTGCTGGGAGTTGGCGGGAATAATACCCATGACGTAGTGAATTCGCTTACTGAAACTGATTTTACGGGGGTTGATGCTGTTCTTTCTGTCTCTCCCTATTACAACCGGCCGGGCCAAAAAGGTATTATTCAGCATTTCAAAATGATTGCTGGCAACAGTCCCGTTCCGGTAATTCTATATAACGTACCTCCCCGAACCGGAAGTAACCTGCTGGCTGAAACCACACTTACACTTGCATCCGAGTCAGATAACATTATTGGAATTAAAGAAGCATCCGGGAATCTGGATCAGATTACTCAAATTCTGATAAACCGGCCAAAAGATTTTCTGGTCATTTCAGGTGATGACAACCTGACCTTCCCCATAATGGCATTGGGTGCAGATGGAGTAATTTCAGTAGCAGCAAATGCCTTCCCCCGGGATCTGAGCCTGATGGTTAGACTTTGTTTGAAAGGTGAATATGAGAAAGCAAGGAAATTGCATTACCGGTTTCTTGAAATCTATAAATTACTATTTATTGAAGGGAATCCTGTCGGTGTGAAAGCCTCGTTAGCTGCATTAAAGATTTGCTCTGAATTTGTTCGACTCCCCCTCGTTCATGCTTCTAAAAATCTGATGAACAAAATGGCAGAAGTCATTGACCGCGACTTTGAGATTATCACTGAGAAATAAATCTTTTTCAAAATCTCATTATATCGTTCAGAATCCCTTTTCGGCAATGTAAACGGGAATTCATTCTGTTGATTAAGCAATCTGCAAAAACAAGTATCAAAAGAATTCGATCACCGCTGGAATCACGGGAACTTCTGCTAAAACCAACCCTGCCCTGCTGATAATTGTCTTGCCTTTGCTCTTTTAAAAACAGATTTAAAAAAAGTGTTCAATGAGAAAAATGTTAATGTGGCACCTGCAATAAACCTGTTTGACACTTCAACATGCTTTTGCTCCGATAAGAACTTCTTATAAATATGATCCATCTGTACCGAGGTTTCCTTAATGTCATAATGGTTACGTACATGAACTCTGGCATTTCTGGAATAACGAAGATATTCCTCCTCTCCCATTTTATAAAACACACGAATAGAATTGGTAAGTGACTCTACATCCCGTTCATCTGAAAGCAAACCAGTAGCATTATGAATGACTTCATCTGGTATATCACAGTGCCAGGTTGAGATGACCGGCATTCCTGTTGCCTGTGCATCAAGTATAATAACAGGAGCACCACCCTCGCAGTCTCTGGTTTTTGAATAAGTACTCGGCTGAATCAATACATCATAATCCTTTAGGAAGTTATGTAATTCAGAAGAGGGAATTTCTTCAAAGAAAGTAACCTTTTCTGCAATGTCCTGGCTATTACAATATGCTATAAGTTCCTTTTTCCGTTGATCATTTCCCCTACCGACAATTGTTAACGTCATGTCAGGGCAGTCAGAAAGTGCCTCTTTAAAAGCCTGAAGAGAATAAATGTGGCCTTTTTTTTCAGCCATATTACTGACTTGCACAAGTTTTAATGTATTAGCTTGCTTGAATCTTTCAAAGAAGGGTGATTCCGCGAAATCAATTCCGAGCCTTACAATATGTATTTTCCCTGACGGACATCCGTATTTTTCGAGAATTGATGCACCATGTTCACCCTCACAAATAAATAAATCTGCTTCTCTAAATAGAGTCTGATAACGATCAAGCCAATCAGGAAAGGTATAAGGAAGACTTTCATAATCAAATCCATAAAATGAGACAATAAATGGCTTGCCTGTTAACTTTTTCAATGGAAGAAGATACCAGGCAGTATTAGCGAAATGTGCATGGATTACTTCAATTCCATTCTCCCTGATCTGAAGCGATAAATAAGTAAGATATTTGGCAAAATTGTATCTATTCTTTGATCGGGTAAGAAGCCGGTTTATGATTCCTACATTTTGGTTTTTACCTTCATGCAGCAAATCTACATGAAGGTATTCCGGATTTTCAATAAAATTAAACTCAGAAGCCTTAAAATGCTGATAATAGAATTCGAGAGCTGCTATATAAACTTCTGTTGTCTTCAGGTTGCGCAACATCCGGTATGCCCAATTCTGAGCTGTTGGCAAATAACATTCAAATAAATGAAGAACCTTTCTTTTCTGTTGCTGCATATTCTCAGTTATCATGTGATTCTGTGATTTGAAGCTTACAACTTCCATGCAATTTTTGATTTTCTTCAATTTTTCTTTTAAATATTATTAACAATTCTTCCGGTATAATTACAAGAATTTCTGTTTGTGTTTCCTTATTAATCTGCTCTACCCTGCCAGAGCAGCTTTTTATCAGTCTGATTGCTTCATTAACCAAAATATATGGTAAAGTGATTGTAAAATGTAATATAGGCACATACCTTGAAATCTGATTGTTTTTCAATGCTTCGTTTACTGATGCTGAGTAAGCAGCCATTAGCCCCGGGATTCCAAGTTTACGTCCGCCATAATACCTGACCACTACACACAATACATCGGTAAGCCTGTTTTTCTGCAATGATCTCAGAATTGGTTTGCCAGCACTTCCGGCCGGTTCACCGGCATCAACACTATATTCCAGTTTTGACCGATTCAACCGGTAAGCATAGCAGACATGGGTTGCTGCAGGATGTTCGGTTTTAATTTGGTTCAAGATGTTCTTAATTTCAGCTACATTGCTTACAGGGTTTAAATAGGCAATAAAACGGCTACCTGATTCCCTATAATCACCTTTGCTTGCAAATAAGATCGTATTCTCAGTCAAACTTAATAGCAACTATTGGATTAATCCGTTTGATGATTACCGATGGGATAATTAGAACCAGCATAGTTATTACAATGACTCCGGCATTTAGCATCAGAAGTTGTAAAAAATCAATACTCATAGGCATTGAAGTCATATAATATGAATCTTCGGGAAGGGTAATCCAGTTATATTTCTGTTGAAAAAATGCGAATAGTACAGCTAAAACATTTCCCATAATCAAGCCCGTAATGAGGACATAACCAGCCATCAGCATGAATATTCTTTTAATCATTGTTTCAGCAGACCCCATGGCTTTCATTACACCGATAAAGAAGATTTGTTCAAGGATCAGAATCAGTAAGGTGATTACCAGATTGGTGATTGCCACAATCACTATTAAAGTGATTATAATTATTGCATTTACATTAATAAGCTCAAGCCAGCTAAAAATCTGAGGAAACAGTTCTGCAGTTGTTTCAACTTTCCAGGTCGGGGAAACTATTCCTTCTAGTTGTGACTTAATTTCAGTAGACTTTCTGAAATCAACAGTTTCAATTTCATATCCGCTATATTGATTTTTTCCCCAACCATTTAACTGCTGGATAAGTCCCATTGATGAAAAAGCATAGACATGATCAAACTCTTCCATCCCTGAATCGTAGAGACCGGTGATTGTCATTTTTCTGACCCTGGGCGGATTCTGAATAAAATAAATGAACAGATGATCTCCCACCTTTTTGTTTAAAAGGGAAGCCAGTCGGGTACTGAGTACAATTGGATTCGTGTTCTTACCTGGGTGCTGTTCAAACGTTCCCTTGACAATACTTTTCAAAAAAACCGGGTTTAAAAAGGTAGTATCATATCCCTTTAATACAACTCCTTGGACATCATTTTCTGTCTTGATAATTCCATTCTTATTACAGTATGGATAAACTGCCCTGATGCCTTCAAGTTTTTTTGAATCCTTAATAAAGGTGCTGTCCAATTCGATCGGTTTTGATTCAAAACTGCTATTCAGATCAAATGACGAAAGCTGGATATGAGCAGTAAAGCCGGTTAGTTTCTCGGTAATACTCTTTTTAAATCCACCTACAATCATAACAGAAAGAGCCATTGCTGCCATACCGAGGGTTAAGGTTATAACAGCAATTCTGACTGCTGGTCTTGCCAATAGACCTCGTTCATCCGCTCCTTTAATCAGTCTTCGGGCAATAAACCATTCTTTCCTCATTTATTTCAAATCCGATCTTAGGTTGTCACTACTGAAAAGAAAAGGGAGCAGCCAACTTACACGATCGGCAACCAGAAATTCATTCTTCTTAACCATCATGATTATTCTGATCGGGCTTTGAAACCGGCATTCAAATTCAGCCATAACCTGCCGGCAATCACCACATGGACTTGCCGGATGAAGTGAAACTTCATCATTCTGAAAAGCAGCTACTGCAACTGCTATAATCTTCTTATCAGGGTAATTTGAGCCTGCACTAAAAAAAGCAACTCGCTCAGCACACAATCCTGAAGGATAAGCTGCATTCTCCTGGTTACTTCCCTTTATTATTGTTCCGTCTTCCAGGAGAAGAGCTGCTCCCACTCTAAATTTTGAATACGGAGCATAGGCGGTTTTAGATGCATCTATTGCCTCACCCATTAAATGGGCATCGGGTGCAGGCAACCCCTCTAAACAGTCATATTGTTCAAATTTTATTGTTAGTTCTTTTTCAGTCATTTTCTTTTTTTTGAATCAAGGCAACAGCATAGGCACAAATCCCTTCTTCACGGCCAACATAGCCCAGCTTTTCATTTGTTGTTGCTTTAATACCAATATCATCTGCTGAGAGGTTCAATAGCGATGCCAGTTCCCTTTTTATGTTCTCAATATGTGGATTTATTTTTGGCTGTTCCAGAACAACAGTAACATCTATGTTACCCGTTTCAAATCCTTTCTCTTTCAATAATCTTACCACCTGCTTAAGCAAAATCCTGCTGTCAATATCTTTATATTCAGCTGAAGTATTTGGGAAATTATATCCAATATCGCGTAAACCAGCAGCTCCAAGCAATGCATCACATATCGCATGAATTAATACATCGGCATCACTATATCCTTCAGGTCCCTGGTGGTAAGGAATTAAAACTCCTCCTAACCGAAATGGTCTTCCATCCTGCATGCGATGAACATCAAATCCAAAACCGACCCTTATTTTCATTTTCACATGTCTTTAATGGCTGTAAAGGTAAACACCAAAAGTTTCAGAATTAATTCAATACCATTGAATTTCAAGTTAATTATTGACACTATTCAAACAAAAAAATCATTCAAAAATAGATGACTGCTTTCAGCCTTCATTACACTAATTATTCTTTAATTTTGTAACATGATTGATTGGCCGGAAGTTTTTACTAATCCTGGCTTCCATTACCCTGAGCCTTGCTCCACCTGCATCGGGAACTCATATTGTTGGCGGAGATTTCACCTACCGTTGGTTAAATGGAAATTACTTTGAAATCAAACTTAAAGTTTATCGCGATTGCAACCCGGGTAATGCCGGATTTGATCAGTCAGTAACGATTGGAATATTTGATAAGGCTACAGACATACTGATTAATTCACCGGTTATTTCATTGACAGAATCAAATCCTGTTACAATTAACGGTCCTTCTTCATCATGTCCGGTTCCGAGTGGAATTTGTGTGGAATATGCCTTATTTATCGATACTGTCTTTATTGCTGATAACCCCGGAGGCTACTACCTGGTATGGGAGCGGTGTTGCCGTAATTCAACAATCCTGAATATGCAGGAACCATTGAGAACGGGTATGGCCTTTTGTATGGAAATGCCAGATCCAGCATTGCATAACTCAAGTCCTCAGTTTCTTAATAATCCTTTGCCTTTCTTCTGTGAAAGTCAACCACTCAATTATAACTTCACCGTTTCAGATCCAGATGGTGATTCTGTTGTTTATGAGCTGGTAACTCCCCTTGCCGGTAATACCGGGCTTCCCAATCAGTCAACTCCGATAACTGTTTTACCAAGCCCATTGCCAGCACCTTACCCGCTCATTAACTGGCAGCCCGGTTACAGTCTTTCAAATATTTGTAACAGCAATCCTGCTTTATCAATCAATTCTTCAACCGGAGAAATAACTGTTACTGCCCAAAATTTGGGTATGTATGCCATGGCTGTACTGGTAAGAGAATATAGGAATGGTATAATGATAGGTTGTGTGAGAAGAGAGATTGAGTTCTCTGTTATTCTCTGTATCGGAAGTAATCCTCAGCTTTATGTTTCATCCGGATCACATTTGTTGGCTAACAATCATGTTGAATTATTTGCAAATGATACACTAAACTTATTGATTCAGGGCTTTGATACAGATGATTCGTTGTGGCTGCTTTTTAACAGTGAAATTTTCCAGCCAGGCAGTATTTCTCCTCCCTTTGCTGCAGCTTTACCCGATAGCGGATTCTTAAGTGTTTCATCTGTGCTTACCTGGATTACAGGCTGTAATCATGTCCGTAATTTACCTTACAAAATCGAAATTATTCTCAAGGATCATGGCTGTCCGCTTCCTTTTACCCAAACGGATTCGCTCTTTATTCAGCTTAAAGACCTTACTGTTATTAAACCAGAACTCAAATGCATTGGATTAAGGGAAAGTGACCAGGCTGAAATCATCTGGAAGCCCCCTTCTGTTCCAAAACACACTTTTAATCATACAGAAATATACAGAAGTACAAATGGAAGTCCTTTTGTTCTGATTGGCTCAGTGTCTAATAATGAAGATTCATCATTTACCGATCCGGTTGCTTTTAATTATTTAAGTACCAACTATTGCTATTTTGTAAGGCTGGTTGGGAATTGTGGTGAAAGCAGCATCCATTCAGATACTGTCTGCACAATTACACAATTCAATTCTAGCATCATCAACATGCGAAATGCTAACGTAATCAGTAAGAATCAAATTGAGATTAACTGGCAACATTTCCCAGATTGGACGGAGTCCGTTTTTCATTTATTCAGAAAAGAAAATGTTCAAAGCAGTTCGTTCAGTCATTATAAGAGTTTTTCTCTCCCCTCCTTTGATTCCTGGATGGACTACGATGTCAGGACATCTGAAAAATCCTATTGTTATTACATGGTAAACGAAGATTATTGTAAGAATAAAAGTATTCCGGGCAATATCGCCTGTTCCATCCTACTTACCGCAAAAGCAGACTTTCTGAATAACAACCTCAACTGGAATGCTTATTATTTATGGGATGCAGGAGTGAGTCGTTATGAGATTTATAAAAGACCATCAGACACTAACCAGCCATTCAAACTGATTGCCTCTGTTGGAAGGACTGATACAACTTTCACAGACTCTGAACTGGAGCTTAATTACGGACGCTACGATTACAACGTAATTGCTTATGAGGATACTACTAACTCAGGGATGAGAAGTAGTTCTAACGAGATAACTATCAGCCAGGGAATAATTGGCTATTTGCCTTCTGCCTTTACACCAAACAAGGATGGAATGAATGACACATGGAAGATGGAGTCATCTTTTGTAAAAAGTGCTTCCATAAATATTTTTAACAGATGGGGACAACTTATTTTTCATTCTGACAATAAAAACTTTGAGTGGGACGGGACTTTCAGAAACATCCCGGTTCCTGAGGGTTCCTATTTTTATACGATTAACTTAATACCTTATTCTGATACAGAAAATATTTTAAGATCAGGTGTGATTCAACTTATCCGCTAAACAACTTTCAACTCAGATTTCACAAGACACATTCCTCTTTCTTAGCAAGAATTAATTCTGCTCCTTATCCGGCCTGATTAACTTTAACTGAATTTTAACAAGCATAAAAAACCATATCGTGCTTGCTTTCGTTTTATCCAGACATAAATTAGTTAAAATGGTTAACAATTCATTAGCTAAACCTTTCATATCTGTTTCACAGTTACCCTATCATATTTGTAGTGTGATTCAAAATTAATTCCAGAAAAATGAAAAAGGCGATTAAATCATTTATATTGTTATTAACTGCATCGGCACTAGGTGGGTTTATCGGAGTAAAGTATTTCTCAGCAAATGAATCCCCATCAAATGTAACCTCTGATGCAAACACAAACCGGAATATTCAATATGTAAATTATGGTAGCGCAATGGGTGCCCCTTCTGATTTCACTGAAGCAGCAGAACATTCAATTCCGGCAGTGGTTCACGTAAAAACTGTTATTGATGCAGCTAACCGAGGTTCCTTTTTTTGGGACCCCTTCCGCGATTATTTCTTCGGAAATCCACGTGGAGAGGAACAGCGATCAGCTGGTTCAGGAGTTATCATCAGCGATGACGGTTATATTGTAACAAACAACCATGTCATCAATAATGCCTCACAAGTTGAGGTTACTTTAGATGACAAAAGGACATTTAAAGCTAAGGTAATCGGGAGTGACCCATCAACCGATGTTGCCTTGTTAAAAATTGATGAGAAAAACCTGCCGTTCCTAAACTTCAGTAACAGCGATGATGTGAAGATTGGTCAATGGGCACTTGCTGTAGGTAATCCTTTTAATCTGACTTCGACTGTTACAGCAGGAATCATATCTGCTAAAGGAAGAAACATTTCAATAATTAATGATCGTAATAATTTTCCGATTGAGTCCTTTATTCAGACAGATGCAGCTGTAAATCCTGGTAACAGTGGTGGTGCATTAGTTGACCTGAATGGCGGCATCATTGGAATTAATACAGCGATTGCATCAAACACCGGAACCTATACCGGCTACTCCTTTGCAATTCCGGCAAACATTGTGAAAAAAGTCACAGAAGATTTGCTTGAGTACGGTACTGTCCAACGTGGATTTCTGGGTGTATCAATTAGTGATATTGACCAGCAGATTGCTGACGAAATGAAGCTCAAGACAATGAACGGAGTTTTCGTAAGAGGTACAACCATCGGAGGTGCTGCAGAGGCTGCAGGAATTAAAGAAGGTGATATTATTACCAAAATAAACAATATTAATGTTACCTCTGTCCCACAGCTTCAGGAACAAGTAGGAAAATACAGGCCGGGTGACAATGTGGCTGTGACCTATATTCGTAATGGCAAGGAAAATACGACAAGTATCGTACTGAAGAATAGCCAGGGAACTACCCGTCTGGTAAAAAATGAGATTGATGCGCTGTTAGGAGCTGAACTCTCAGCCTTGTCAACCACGGAATTACAACGGCTTGGGATACATAATGGTGTTAAAGTTTCAAAACTAAGTGCAGGCAAATTACGCAGTGCAGGAATTAAGGAAGGATTTATTATTACCCGAATTGACGGTCAGGAAGTAAGTTCAACTGACGAAATAAATCAACTTTTACAAAACAAAAGGGGCGGCATACTTGTTGAGGGTTTGTATCAGAACGGAATTAGAGCGTATTATGCATTTGGAATTTAAACAGGGAGAGATAAAATAAATATAGAATAAGAGAGTTTTTGTTTTCATACATAGGGTTAGGTTAGCTTTTGGGACCTCGCAATGCGAGGTCCTGTTGTTTTACAAACAGCTGTTAATAACTTACTGGCTGAAAAGTATTTGGTGGTTTTCAGTCTTCATTAATTTTTAATTTTGGCTTAGCATTTCAAACCAATCTAAAAACCACCATGAGACAACTCAAAATCACACGATCCATAACAAATCGTGAGAATGCATCGCTTGAGAAATACCTTCAGGAAATTGGCCGTGAAAGCATGATTAATGCTGAGGAAGAGGTACGACTTGCCAAGCTGATTCGTGAAGGAGATCAGCAGGCACTAGATAAGCTGACAACGGCTAATCTGAGGTTTGTGGTTTCTGTTGCCAAACAATATCAGAATCAGGGTTTGAGTCTGTCTGACCTGATTAATGAAGGAAACCTGGGTTTGATAAAAGCTGCCAAAAGATTCGATGAAACAAGAGGTTTTAAGTTTATTTCATATGCTGTTTGGTGGATACGCCAGTCTATACTTCAGGCATTAGCCGAACAGGCGCGAATTGTCAGGTTACCGCTGAACCAGGTTGGATCCCTTAACCGAATCATGAAAGCATTTGCCCGTCTTGAGCAGGAATACGAACGTGAACCCTCAGCTCAGGAACTTGCTGAATTGCTGGAAATGCCGATTGACAAGCTTTCAGAAGCATTAAGCATCTCAGGCAAGCATCTTTCAATGGATGCCCCTTTTGTGCAGGGTGAGGATAGCAGCCTGATTGATATACTGGAAAATCAGGATGCCCCCAAGACAGATGTACTTCTGATTGCCGAATCGCTGCGGCAGGAAATTGATCGTATTCTGCTCACACTTGCTGAGCGGGAAAGAGAGATCATTAAAATGTTTTTTGGAATAGGCATACCACATGGGCTTAGTCTTGATGAAATAGCAGTAAAATTTGACCTGACCCGCGAACGGGTCAGGCAATTAAAAGAAAAAGCAATCAGGAAATTACGACAGAAATCAAAAAGTAAATTGCTTCAATCTTACTTAGGTTAATTTCTCGCTATTTAGACTTTTTCAGGCTATTTTTGCAGTCAGAAAAAAGTTATCATGTCAACTAAAGCCATAAAAACAGCAGAATCCAATTCATTTAAAGAACAACTGTCTGACTGGATTAAACAGGAAAAGGCAGCTATTGAATTAATTCATCTACTGGGAACACTTTGGTTCGAGCGCTCAGTTGAACTCATTGTTTTCAGAAATCAACTCATTGACCGTAGTTCCAGCGAAATCCTGCAGTTACATCAATATGCACGTGATATCGTAAAGAAACCAATTACGGTTTTTGACACCCTGGAACTGACCCGAGAATTAAGTAAAATAGATTTGGCACCATCACGGATTGACATTGGAAGACTCGCTTTTGAATGGGTAAATGAAAGATCTAATTACAACTCAGTTTCAGATTTTGTTATTGATAAACTGAGGTCCTTTATTGGGAAAGAAAAAAGAGCACTTGTACCTAAAGATGTTGTTCTCTATGGCTTCGGGCGAATTGGAAGAATCATAGCAAGGGAACTGATTGTTCAGGCCGGAAAGGGAGAACAGCTCCGGCTGAGAGCAATAGTAACTCGTGATAAGTCTCCTGAAGATATTATCAAACGGGCGGATTTGCTGAGAAACGATTCGGTTCATGGGCCATTCCCCGGAACCGTTCTGGCAGACACTGAAAAGCAGGTGCTGATTATTAATGGCCATACCATTCATATGATTTCAGCCAAGGTACCATCTGAAATTGATTATACAGCTTATAATATTGATAATGCACTTCTGATTGATAATACCGGTGTTGCCCGTGACCGGGAAGGATTGGGGAAACACCTTAATGCAAAAGGAGTGGACAAGGTATTGCTGACTGCACCCGGTAAAGGAGATATCCCAAATGTTGTTTACGGAGTTAACCATAAAACTAGTCAGCCAGGTGAAAAAATATTCTCTGCCGCATCCTGCACTACCAATGCTATCGTTCCGGTGCTGGCAGCTATTGACCGTTCCATCGGCATCAGCAGAGGTCACATTGAAACTATACACTCTTATACAAACGATCAGAACCTGTTGGATAACTATCATAAGAAATACCGTAGAGGACGTTCAGCTCCGCTCAATATGGTTATCACCGAAACCGGTGCTGATAAAGCCGTATCAAAAGCCTTACCCCAGTTAGCTGGTAAGATTACCGGGAATGCAGTGAGAGTGCCTACCCCAAATGTTTCCCTGGCTATTTTAAACCTTTCTGTAAATACAGATATTTCAAAAGAATCAGTTAATGAAATCCTTAGAGATGCAGCATTAAAAGGAGATTTGATTGAACAAATTCAATACAGTTATTCGAATGAGTTGGTATCATCCGACCTGGTTGGCAATCCGTGTGCTTCTATTGTTGACAGTCCGGCAACAATTGTCTCAAAAGACGGAAGACATGTGGTGTTATATGTCTGGTATGACAATGAATACGGATATTCACGGCAGTGCTTGCGTTATGCAAAATACCTTTCTGATGTTATCCGGTTAACCTACTATTAATCTGAGACTTCAGAATTCACGAATATCCTTTAAAAAGACACCCTGTGATAATACAGGGTGTCTTTTTTAGTCAATTTTGCTTTAAGTGATCCCGACTGGACTCGAACCAGTAACCTACTGCTTAGAAGGCAGTTGCTCTATCCAGTTGAGCTACGGGACCGGGTTTGCAACTTGAGTAAGTAAACATTGTTTTCAGGTAAGCTGGTACCTTTCAACAGTTGATTAATCTGCTTCTCATAACTAATCCTCCTGCTTGTCGGGGTGGCAGGATTCGAACCTGCGACCTTCAGCTCCCAAAGCTGACGCGATAAACCGGGCTACGCTACACCCCGAACTTGTTGTCAGGCAATTTCTAAATTAATTCTGCCAAATTAAAAAAGCTTCCTTAATACTTCTGTTTCAAAAATGTTTAAGAACTCACGGACCTGCTTCACAAAGAAATATTTCCAATTGCGGTGAGGGTGGGATTCGAACCCACGGTACCGTTTTCACGGTACGACAGTTTAGCAAACTGCTCCTTTCGGCCTCTCAGGCACCTCACCGGATTCAGGGCCGCAAAAATAGAAATTCAAATCCCTTTGTCAAGCTTTTTGAATCCAGCATTTTACAATCCATTCTAATAATCCATTCATTTCATTTTCTACCTTTCCACCATCATGAAAGCTCCTGTTATTTTCATTACATTGTTTTTGGTGTTTTTCACTGCCTGCCGGAATAACAGTAAAGAGCATCAGACAGAGACCTTCTCTGATTCGGTAAAGTATGTACAGGTTGAACCGTCAACACAATTTCAGACTGACTGGTCCATCCAAAATCAGGTTGTTTATCAATGGCTTGCTGAACCGGATCTGCTTCACCCTACAAATGGAATCAGTGCAGCTAAAAATGAAATCTTCCTCTACCTCCACTCTTATCTGGTAATGGTTGATTTGCAAACCCTCGAACTTACCGGGGTTTTAGCTGATAAGCTTCCTGAAGTCTCGAATGATGGTTTAACAATGACTTTTCATATCAGAAAGCAAGCTAAATGGGATGATGGCTCTGCAATTACAACTGATGATGTTCTTTTTACAATTAAAGCAGGAAAATCTCCTCTGACCGATAATCCACACCAAAAACCGGTATTAAATAATATCGCTCATTTTATAAAAAATACAGATCTCAGCTTTACGATTATAATGAAAAAACCATATATACATAACGTGGCTATGTGGGCTGATCTGCCAATCATTCAGAAACACTTTTTTGATCCGGATAACCTACTGGGAAAATTTTCAATTGAGCAATTGGATAATCCTGAAGTGAAATCTGACCCGGATTTAAGAAAATGGGCTGATGAATTTAACAGTCCCAAATTCGGCAGAGAGCCGGCATTTATAATTGGTGCAGGTGCTTACAGGATTTCACAATGGCTGCCCGGACAATCAATTACACTTGTTAGAAAAAATAACTATTGGGCTAAAAACCTGGATGGTATTTATTTTAAAACTAAAGCAGAAAAAATTATTTTCAAAGTAGTCCGGGACCCGAATGCTGTGATGCTTGAGTTGCTGGCACAGTCATGTGATGTATCTTCCTCCCTGAGCAGCCGGAACCTGCTTCAGCTCCGTTCGGATTCACTATTCAACCGCAACTTTCACTCACGTTTTATTGACTCCTTTTTTTATACCTATGCCGCAATGAACAACCGCCCGGATCTAACCAGCCGGAAAAAATTATTTAATAACAGGGAAGTCCGCAAAGCAATGGCACTACTGACTCCTGTTGATGAAATAAACAGAATTGTCAATCAAGGGATCAATAAGCGAATGACCGGGCCGGTTTCCTTTCTAAAAACAGATTTTAATCCTGAGTTGACACCCATCCCTTTTAATCCTGATCTGGCACTGCAATTACTTGAAAAAGCAGGGTGGAAAGATCATGACGGGAATCATATTCTCGATCAAATAATTGATGGCCAGAGAACAGAGTTTGAATTTTCGGTTTTGTTTATGAATACGGTTCCTGAATGGCGTGATATGGCCTTACTGATGGCTGATTCCTATCGAAATGCAGGAATGAAGCCGGAACTTATTGCTGTTGACTATCCTGAATGGATTTCAAAAGTTCAGCAGCTGGATTTTGATCTGATGCTGGGCTCCTGGGGGCAATCCTCTCTTCCTGATGATTTCACTCAAATCTGGCATTCTTCAGCTATACTGACTGGAAGCAACTTTTCTGGGTTCGGAAATGCAAAATCGGATGCATTGATAGATTCGATAAAAACAGAAATGGATGACCGTAAAAGAATGGAACTGTCGTTTCGGTTTCAGCAAATTGTTTATGATGAACAACCTGTTATTTTTCTCTTTGCATCTGTCAAAAGAATCGCGGTTCATAAGCGGTTCGGAGGAATTGAACTTTATTATGACCATCCGGGTATTTTATTAAATCATCTTTCTGTTATTCAACCGGTATCCGTACTTCCCTGATGAAACAAATCATTGCAAAAAAGCTGGTGTTACTGGTTACAGGCATGTTACTGCTGATCCTGGCTGCTCATTTTATTTTTATTAATATTCCGGGTGACCCGGTGAGAAATTTCATTCCAACACCTGACAAAACCCAACCTTCTTCTTCTGCTGATGATGCTTATGCATACTGGCATCAAAAGCTGGGTCTAAATCTCCCGGATTTTTATTTCTCTGTTTCTAGTGCTGCATTACCTTCAGTTTACTATAAAACGCCAAAGCCGGAAGAAAGGGTTAACATTAAAAAAATTGCATATCAATATGGAAATAAAGAAGCAATTGAGAATTTTATTTTATCCTTAAAACTTGCCATAAAATCAACCTCCGGTTCTGAGGAAAAAGTTATGCTAAACGGGCTGATGATACATTACCAGGAACATCTATGCCGCCAAGTCATTGAGTCGATTAAAAGAAATCATCCCTCGCCAGCTATTCAGAAATTATCTGAAGATTTTAACTTTCTGATTCAGAATTCTTCAAGATGGAAAAAGTTTATTCCGGTATTTTCATTTCATCCTTTAAACAGGTTTCACCTTTTCCTGTTTGGTGACAGTCACTCAGCGAAAGGACTGGTCAGAGGTGATTTTGGAATTTCGTGGATAACAAAACTTCCGGTATCAGCTGTCATTTTCAACAGTCTGAAATGGACTTTTACACTTTCATTCATCTCATTGTTGATTACTCTCTGCCTCAGTATTGTTATTGGAGTCGTTGCCGGAAGCAAAAAAAATTCCAGGTTTGACAACATATCATCAGCCATTCTGATAGCTCTCTATTCTCTTCCTGTTTTTTGTTCAGGAACATTAATGCTCTTATTATTAAGTAATCCCAATATGCTTCAATGGCTGCCGGCATCGGGAGTTCAGCCGGCAGGTGGTTTCAGTGAGCAACTGTCATTTATTGAAAAAGCAGGAGCAACCCTGCCTTTTCTGGTTATGCCCCTGGTTTGTTATATTTATCCTTCCCTAGCATTTCTTAGCCGGACAATCAGGGGCTCAATGATTGAAACCATGTCAATGGATTTTATTCTGGCTGGAAGAGCAAAAGGGTTGAATCCGGGAATTCTTATCTGGAAACATGCTTTTAGAAATGTTTTACTGCCTTTAATTACTCTGATTGCACTTTCACTGCCTGGCTTATTCAGTGGTTCAGTAATAATTGAAACCATTTACTCCATACCCGGTCTTGGCCTGGAAACCTTTCATGCCGTTCAAAATAAGGACTATCCGGTTCTGATTGGAATTTTTACGCTTACCGGAATAATTGCAATGCTCTCATTTTTTATTGCTGATATGATGTATTCAATTGCTGAACCAAAATTAAAAAACCCGTAACCTGTTTTTACACTTTGATTTTTACTTATTTCGCTCCCAACAGCCAATGAAAAAATATTCCTTCACTGAGAAAAAAGATACCCGGTCTGGTTTTGGGGCAGGCCTGCTTGAGGCCGGTCATTCAGACGAGAATGTTGTTGCACTCTGTGCTGATCTCACAGGTTCCCTGAAAATGGATGCATTTAAAAAACAATTTCCTCACCGTTTTTTTCAGGTTGGAATTGCTGAAGCAAATATGATGGGAATTGCGGCCGGTTTAGCCACTGCCGGTAAGATTCCATTTACCGGAACTTTTGCCAATTTTTCAACCGGGAGAGTATATGACCAGATTAGGCAATCAATAGCTTATTCGGATAAAAATGTAAAAATCTGTGCATCCCACAGCGGGCTTACCCTGGGAGAAGATGGTGCAACTCACCAGATGCTTGAAGATATCGGCATGATGAGAATGTTACCCGGGATGACTGTTATTTCTCCTTGTGATTACAATCAAACTAAAGCAGCAACCCTTGCAATTGCAAAACATCAGGGACCTGTTTATCTGCGATTTGGAAGACCCTCTTGGCCGGTTTTTACCGAGGTCAGCCAGCAGTTTGTCATTGGCAAGGCCGATTTATTAAACGAGGGTAATGATGTAACTATCATTGCTACCGGGCATTTGGTTTGGTATGCTATTCAAGCCGGTGAGATACTTGCTGAAAAAGGAATTGAGGCAGAGATCATAAATCTGCATACCATTAAACCGATGGATGAAGAAGCAGTTATCCGTTCAGTAATGAAAACTCAATGTGCAGTGACTGCCGAAGAACACCAGCTGTTTGGAGGAATGGGAGATGGAATTTGTCAGTTGTTGGCAAAACACTTACCAAGCCCGGTTGAACTGGTTGGAGTAAAAGATGTGTTTGGCGAAAGCGGGAAACCAGAAGAACTACTCCAGAAGTTTGGACTCTCACCAGAAGCAATTGTCAATGCTGCTGAACATGTAATCAACAGAAAGAAAGTTGAAATGCAAACCTGATAACTCTTTTAAAGATTTGTTTTTACAATGCCGGAAGTCAGTGACCAGGAGTTCCTTCAGCTCTTTCACAATCCTGAAAAAAGAAATGAAGCTTTCCGGCTTCTGATGAATAACTATCAAAAAAGAATTTACTTTCATATTCGAAGGATTGTCATTAATCATGATGATACCAACGATATAGTGCAGGAGACATTTATTAAAGTATTCAGGTCACTGAATACTTTTAAAGGAGAGTCTAAGCTTTTTACCTGGATTTACCGAATCGCAACAAATGAGGCACTGGCTTTCCTGAAAAGTAAAAACAGAAGACTAAATACATCCCTGGATGATGAATCTGTAAGTTTACCATCTCACTCATATCTGGATCCGCTGCTCTCTGGCGATAAAATTTATGACAAACTGCTGAAAGCCATTGATACCCTGCCCGATAAACAAAAGCTGGTTTTTAATATGCGGTACTTTGACAATATGAAATATGAAGACATGTCGGAAGTTCTCGGAACTTCTGAAGGAGCACTTAAAGCCTCTTATTTTCATGCTATTAATAAAATTGAAAGATATCTAAATGATCATTAAACTTTTTTCCCTTTAATTTATCCAATAACCGCAATGAAGTCTATTCTTGATTCTGATGAACTACGGGATACTCCTAAGCTGAGAGCCCTTTCAGGTACAAATCCATACCTGGTTCCTGAGTATTACTTTGAAACACTTGCAGGGGAAATAGAAAATAAATTAGATTCAGGCGTTAAGCAGATCAGAGGAAAACCACTTCGCAGCAAACAGATTTTCATCCATTATGCAGCAGCAGCCTCCATTGTTTTGTTTTTAATGGCTACAAGCTGGATATACTTCTATGAAGTAAACAGGCATCTGTCAGTGCAAACACAAGTTATCACGGTTGATGATTTGACAGAATCCATCTATTTTTATGATCTAGACTTGAATTCGCTGGCTGAAGAGGCCAGTGTAACCAACTCTGCAGTAAACACTGACTACGAAGAATATTTACTCAAGAATGATTGGCCTTTGTTCTAATATAAAACGAACTTAAAATGAAAACGGTACCTCAGAAGCTTACAATATTATTTATCCTGTTTCCATTCCTACTTTCAGCTCAGTTGGGCAACCAACGAATGATGCAATCAAAAGAAAAGGATATTGAAACCTTTAAAATCGGATTTATGACCAAGCGGCTTAACCTTACGAATGAGGAAGCTCAGCTCTTTTGGCCGATATATAACAAATATGAGTCTGATCTTGAGGCCATTCGTGTAGAACGGAGGAACAATATGCGGATGAGTTTTAATAATAAAAACGAACTTTCTGACAAAGAAGCAGAAAAAATAATTGACAGTGAACTGAGCTTTCGTCAGAAAGAAATTGATCTGATGAAGAATTACAACTCTAAGTTCAAACAGGTCCTGCCGGCTAAGAAGGTTCTGTTAATTTATCAGACAGAAGAAGAATTCAAACGCGAGCTTCTTAAACGGATTCGCGATCGAAAGGATAACAGGCAAATGAATCAAGCTCCTGAAAGGATGGAGTAAAGAACTCTACAGCAGATCCTTTAGTACTGACCGTCAATCCCTAACGTTGTTTCTGCATTACTCTTATTCAAGATTCCCTGCAGTTATCATTTCATAAATTTGGCGCTTAATATTCAAATTTGATTATGCAGGAAAGTGAGCCATATATCCCTAAAAATAAAATCAGGATTGTAACCGCTGCTTCGCTCTTTGACGGACATGATGTTTCAATAAATATCATGCGTAGAATTATGCAGGGAACAGGAGCTGAAGTAATTCATCTGGGGCATGACCGAAGTGCCGGGGAAATTGTTGAGTGTGCAATTCAGGAAGATGCCAATGCTATTGCAGTATCTTCCTACCAGGGCGGTCACATGGAGTTTTTCAAATATATGTATGATCTGCTGAAAGAAAAAAACTGCAGCCATATTAAAATCTTCGGTGGAGGTGGTGGTACTATTCTGCCTGAAGAAATAAAAGAATTAGAGGATTACGGCATAGTCTGTATTTATCATCCGGATGACGGAAGAGCAATGGGACTTCAGGGGATGATAAATGATATGCTGAAGAAATGTGACTTCCCGGTTTGTACCAAACTGACAGATGAAATCAAAAATCTAAACAAGAAAAACCATCATGCCATTGCACGGCTCATAACCTGTGCTGAAAACAATCCGGAGCTATTCAAAAAGAGATTTCAAAAACCGGTTTCTGTAAAAGGCAAAAGACCTGCTCCGGTACTTGGAATTACCGGAACAGGTGGTGCCGGTAAGTCTTCACTTATTGATGAACTGGTCAGAAGGTTTCTTCTTGAATTTAATGAAAAATACATTGCTATTATTTCAGTTGATCCGTCAAAAAGAAAATCCGGTGGAGCACTTCTGGGGGACAGAATAAGAATGAACAGCATTCGAAATCCGCGGGTGTTCATGCGGTCTTTAGCTTCACGCCAAAGCAGTAATGCATTAAGTGCTCATATTGACCAGGTGCTAGATGTTGTTAAAGCTGCCGGATTCGACCTTATCATTCTTGAGACTTCTGGAATCGGACAAGCCGACACAGGTATTACCGACTACAGTGATGTTTCACTTTATGTGATGACCCCCGAATTTGGAGCTCCTTCCCAATTGGAGAAGATTGATATGCTGGATTTTGCTGATTTGGTTGCTATTAACAAATTTGACAAACAGGGGAGTATGGATGCACTCAGAGATGTAAAAAAGCAATATAAACGGAATCACAAGATTTTTGACGCCAAGGATGAAGATATCCCTGTTTTCGGGACCATCGCTTCTCAGTTTAACGATCCGGGGATGAATGCCTTTTATCGGGCTGTGATGAATACTCTAACAGTTAAAACCGGGGCTCCTTTAAGAAGTAAGTTCTCAGTTACTGAAGAAATGAGTGAGAAGGTTTACATTATTCCATCCAACCGAATCCGGTATCTGAGCGAAATTTCTGAAAACAGCAGAAGCTATCTTAAACAAGCAAATCAACAAAGTAAGATTGCTCAGAATCTGTATGCCATTCACCAGACTATTAAAATGCTGGAAAGTAATAGTACGTCAAGCAGTAAATATATCTCAGAACTTAAGCAGGAATACAATAAACTGGATAAATTACTTGAAGAAAATAATAGAAAACGCTTACAGGAATTTCAGGATAAGGAAAAAATCTATAGCAGGGACTTCTATGAGTTTAAAGTTAGAGAAAAGGTTTTAAAAATTAAAACCTTTACAGAATCATTGTCCCATAACCGGATCCCTAAAGTTGCCTTTCCAAAATACAAAGCCTGGGGAGATTTACTGAACTGGATCCTGAAAGAAAATCTTCCGGGAGAATTTCCCTATACTGCAGGTGTATTCCGCTTTAAACGTGAGAACGAAGATCCTACCCGTATGTTTGCAGGTGAAGGAACTTCTGAAAGGACCAATAAACGTTTTCATTATGTCTCACATGGAATGCCTGCCAAAAGGCTTTCTACCGCATTCGATTCTGTTACCCTATATGGTCATGATCCTGATTACCGGCCTGATATTTATGGTAAGATTGGTAATAGCGGAGTAAGTGTTTGTTGCCTTGATGATGCTAAAAAACTGTATAGCGGATTTAATCTTTGTGATCCGGCAACTTCTGTATCAATGACCATCAACGGACCTGCGGCTGTTATTTGTGCATTCTTTATGAATGCAGCCATTGATCAGCAATGTGAATTATATATTAAAAACAATGGCCTTGAAAACAAGGTTGCTAAAAAACTTCAGGCTATTTTCAAAGAAAAGAAGCAAACTCAACCCAAATACATTCCTTATGGAAGCAAAGGATTACCAACCGGAAATGACGGACTGGGTTTAATGTTATTGGGAACAACCGGTGATCAGGTTCTGCCGGCTGATGTTTACGAGAAAATTAAAGCGGATACCCTCTCACAGGTAAGAGGAACCGTTCAGTCCGATATTCTGAAAGAAGATCAGGCACAAAATACTTGTATTTTTTCAACCGAATTCTCACTCCGGTTAATGGGTGATATGCAACAATATTTTATTTACAACAAAGTCCGGAATTTTTACTCAGTTAGTATAAGCGGGTATCACATTGCAGAAGCCGGAGCCAATCCGATAACTCAACTTGCCTTTACACTGGCCAATGGCTTTACTTATGTTGAATATTACCTCAGCCGCGGCATGAAGATTAATGACTTTGCCCATAACTTGTCTTTTTTCTTTTCAAACGGTATTGATCCTGAATATGCTGTTATTGGAAGAGTTGCACGCAGAATATGGGCAACTGCCATGAAATACAAGTATCATGCAAATGAACGTTCACAAATGCTTAAATACCATATCCAGACTTCTGGGCGTTCACTTCATGCACAGGAAATTGATTTTAATGATATTCGTACAACTCTTCAGGCTTTGTATGCTGTTTATGATAATTGTAATTCACTTCATACCAATGCCTATGACGAAGCCATCACTACTCCTACCGAAGAAAGTGTCCGAAGGGCTATGGCTATTCAGTTAATCATAAATCGTGAACTTGGACTTGCAAAAAATGAAAATCCTTTACAAGGTTCATTTATTATTGAAGAGCTAACCGATTTGGTTGAGGAGGCAGTCCTGATGGAGTTTGACCGGATTACAGAACGAGGAGGAGTACTTGGAGCTATGGAAACAATGTACCAGCGAAGCACCATTCAGGAAGAAAGTCTATATTATGAAAAATTGAAACATACCGGTGAGTATCCCATCATTGGAGTCAATACATTTCTGTCAAGCAAAGGGTCGCCTACCGTCAGACCTCAGGAGGTTATCCGTGCATCTGAAAAAGAAAAACAACAGCAGATTGATACACTGAAAAAATTGCATAACAGAAATAAAGATACTGCTGATAAAAAACTCAAAGCACTTCAGCATGCAGCCGTTACCAATCAAAATATGTTTGAATACCTGATGGATACTTCAAAATTTTGTTCTTTGGGACAGATTACCAATGCCTTGTTTGAAGTGGGTGGCCAGTACCGGAGAAATATGTAATATCATCAGCCCTTAATCTGATTGTTGCTTGTTTGCTATCATTGATATTGAGACAACTGGAGGAAATGCACGAGACGGGCGCATTACGGAAATTGCCATTTTACTTCATGACGGTAAGAAAATCACCGGACGTTTTGAAACTCTTCTTAATCCTAAGATTCAAATTCCCCGGTTTATTACCCACCTGACCGGGATCACTGTTGAAATGGTCAGGTATGCACCTGAATTTCATGAAATTGCTGACCAGATTCTTAATCTGACTGACGGAAGAATTTTTACAGCGCATAATTCAAAATTTGATTATGGATTTCTGCAATATGAATTTCACAGAATCGGTTATCCTTTTTTGCGTGACACCTTATGTACGTTTAACCTGAGCCGTAAAATCTTTCCAGGTCTTCGTTCGTACGGATTAGAAAATTTAAGTCAGTATTTCCAGATTCTTAACCGGCAAAGGCATCGGGCTGCAGGTGATGCAGAAGCAACGTCTTCATTGCTTGAAATAATTATTGGTCAAATCGGAATGAGTGAGGTGGAAAAATATATTGTTCCCTGGGACCGTGTTTATAACTTACCTAAAGCACTTTCTGCAGAGGAGCTTCACAGTATCCCTGCAGAAACCGGAGCTTATTTTTTCAAAGATGAATCCGATACAATAATTTACTCCGGCAGAGCCACAAACCTGAACCAGAAGATTATAGCTCACTTTTCAAGAACCCGAAAAGGTATTTCATCCAGAATTATTGAGAAGGTATGTTCCTTCAATTATGAACTAACCGGGAATATCTGGATAGCAATGCTGGCTGAACTTGAAATCAGAAAACAGCAGAATCGGGGATTAAACTGTAGTAACAAGAATTACAAATTTCTCTGTGCCATTTATTCTCAAATTAAAAACGGATATCTTACATTATACATTGACCGACTTACAGAAGATGAGGGCGAACCATTAATGATTTATCAAAATCGAGCAAAAGCTCAGCAGGCAATAGAAAAAGTAATTCAAAAATTTGAACTCTGTTCAGTTTATTGTAATCTGGAATTACAATCATCTAACGGGTGTTTCGGATATAAAATCAAACAATGCCGCGGTGCATGTGTTGGTGAAGAACTACCGGAAGATTATAACCTGAGAGTAAAAAAGGCAATTTCTACATTACAATTCAGCAAAGCAGATTTTCTGCTGATTGGCTCCGGGCGAAATAGTTGTGAACATTCCGCCATTCTGGTCCGTAAAGGCAGATTCTGCGGATATGGATTCTTCCACACTGATTATACCGGTTCTGTAACTGAAATTCTTGACTGTATTAAACCCGCAACTCATTATCCTGAATGCATTCCTATTATTCTTGCAGCCTTGAAAAATAGAAAAGTAAAAGTGATTGAATTAAATACATCTGAAAGATCTTCTGTTTATTAATATGTCTCACCAATGTACAGATACCGTTCTAATGGTGAAGCCTTCACGTTTCAGCTTTAATTCTGAGACTGCTGAATCAAATATCTTTCAAACTCAATCAAATGATGCTGTTTCTGAAATAGCCAAGTCAGAATTTGAGAATGCCGTTTGTTCTCTTCGCAAACAAGGTATTCGGGTAATCACAGCTGAAGACTCTGCCTGTCCCCTTCCCGACTCGGTCTTCCCTAATAACTGGTTCAGTACTCATCCGGATGGCAACGTACTAATTTATCCTCTGCTTTCACAAATTAGACGAAAGGAAAAACAGAAGCAGATTCTTGAAGATCAAGTCACATCAGCAGGATTCAAGATTAATACAATTACTGATTTAAGCCACTTCGAAAGAAAAAATCAGTTTTTGGAAGGTACCGGAAGTATGGTGATGGATCACAGTAATAGGATTATATACGCCTGCAGATCTTCAAGAACCCACGAACAACCTTTAAAATTTGTTTCAGAAATTCTTGGTTACTCCTATTTACTGTTTGATGCGACTCTTAACGGGCATGAAATTTATCATACCAATGTTATCTTGGCAATAGGTGAACAGCATGCCTTACTCTGCAGTGAGGTAATTGATCATACAGACCGTAACATGGTAATCAGTTTATTAACCTCAACTCACGATGTAGTAGAAATCAGTAAATTCCAGCTCATGCAAATGGCAGGTAATATGCTTATGTTGAAGACTCCATCTGCTGATTTTACAGTTATGTCTGAGACTGCCTTTCGCTCACTGACACAGGAGCAACTTAAGAAAATAAACAGCTATTCAGAAGTGCTGTCCATACCAGTTCCCTGTATCGAACAAATAGGCGGAGGAAGTATCAGGTGCATGATGGCCGAAATATTTTTGCCGGCTTGCAGCTGATTTTACCTTTTACAGATGTCCTTATACGGACAATACTCGCAACGCTTTCTGTCTTCAGTTTGTGTAAAAGGCAGTTCAACATTAAAAATTTCTTCAATCAGCAAATTAAGATTTTGCTCAAATTCATCTGCTATTTGTTGCGACAGTGCTTCTCCCTCATTTAAGAAAGCAATTCCCTCCTGCAACTCTCTCATCATATACAGTCCTGCTTTAGTTTGTGCTACCGGATCTTTCGTTTTTACCAGTAAGTTATAAAAGAACAGCTGAAAGGAAGCTTTGTATTTTGGATCAGAAAACAACTTTTTCATATCTGAAGTTGTTTCAGCCTGTCCGGTTTTGTAATCCAGGATTTCAATTATTCCCGATTTTTTTTGAATCCTGTCAATAATTCCACTAACCGGGAAACCGGTTCTCAAGTTAGCTTTAACTTCAACCTCCAGGCCTAAAATCTCGAATGGCACCCTTTGTTTATCAAGCTGCAGGACCTTTTTTATGAGCTTCAAAATGATCTGATGGTTCAGCATGTAAAATCCTGATTTCGTTTCCTGCGAATCGTTGTATATCTTCTTTTCAGCCTGAGATACTGCCGGCTCCATACCCCTTTCAATATCATTAAATGAACTTTCACTCATTCCAGCCTGACCGTCATACAAATTTTTTATTGCTTCATGAAGTAATTTTCCAAATACATCTGGGCCGGGAATTTCACTTATCTCATCTAACTCCCGAATATGGGCAATGTAGCGGAAGTAGAACTGCAACTTACAATTGATATAACTGGAAAGTGCCGATGCGGATAATCCTTGCTTACTGACTCTGAGTTTCTCCCTGAATTCAGCAAGCATCCCGCTGGTTTTACTGATAACTATCGGCTGCTCATCTGTTTCTGCTAATCTGGCTGTAACAATCTTATGAACGATTTCAGTATTATTATCTGTTTTAGAACTAACCTCATATAGTAATTGCAATATAAAACGACTCATCTCACCTTCTGAGAAATCACTTCCCTCAGTATCATAAAAAATGTGAATATCTGAAGCTCTCTGAAGTAGCCGGTAAAAATGGTAAGCAGTAACTGAATCTCTGTCAGCTGGCAGGGACATTCCAAATCCCCTCCTGATGATATAAGGAATAAATGACTGTTGAAATGAAGATGAAGGCAGTGTGCCTTCATTTGCACACAGTATAACCACCTTGTCAAAGTCAAGTGAACGGGTTTCAAGCAGACCCATTATCTGAAGTCCGGCAATAGGTTCACCTGAAAAGGGAATCCTGAGCCAGCTGATGATTTTTAAAATAATTTTCCACTCTGTTACCGTACTCATCTCGTTACTGACAAGGTGTAACAGCGATTTGTATGCTGCCAGGCTTTTATTTACAAATGCTGCAATAGATTTTTCAAGTTCGCTTACCACAACACTTTTATCGGCAAGAACCGAGAGGATATTCAGAACATAATCTGTTATACTGTTTCCCTGACGAATCATCAAAAATTCTCCTAGCCTGGCAGGCAAATCCCCTTCTTGAACCCAGAGAATTTGTCTGATATTAATTTTCTTAATCAGTTGCCGTGCCTCTAACCTGAGATCAGGCGGCAGTACCGGATGATTTAATAATTTGATTAGATTTGGACTGAAGAAACGTAATGGATTTCCCTGGCATCCCTGATGTAAATCACAAAGTGAAGCGATAAAATCACCAGTCAGGCTGTAATTAACGGGGAACCCCATCGTTACATTAAAAATATCAATTTGATCAGGAAGACTATTCAAAACCGGGAGCAGCATTTTTTCATCTGGCAAGACCACGGCCACCCTTGAGCCTTCTGCAGGATTATATATTTCTTTCAGAACCAAGCCTGCAGTCTTAGCCTGCATCTCTCTCATTGGACATCCAGTTATTGTAATCTTCCGCTTCAGGCTTTTCAAGTTTGCTGTAATAAAATCAAACTTTCTGCTTACCAGTAAATTCCGGAACACTTCCCCTGCTTCATGCGCATCGTCTTTTACATAATACTCGTCAGCATCATACAAAAACTCAACCGTTACATGTCTTTTGAGTTCTTCTGCCAGCTCCTGATGTATTTTGGTGATGTGATAAAAGCCACAGAAATAAACAAACTCACGGTTAATCTGGATAGTTCCGTTTTTCAGACCTGATATAATTTCATGGTATGCTTTACCTTCCCACACAATTTTATTTTTACCCGCATAATCAAGAAAATGGTTATAGACCATCGGAAGTTTGTGCCAAGTTTTAAAAAAAGAGGTTTCAATCACACCAGGTTCCTTCATGGAAAACTTACTCCATAATCTCTTAATCTCTTCTTGCTCATTTTCCGTAAATCCAAACATTTCATCAATTTCACCCAGATTTCTCATTGAAGCGAAAAGCTTATCCGAATTGATGCATTGCAGCGAGATGTCATTGAAATCACGAAGCATCATTTCTCCCCAGTAAAAAAACTGATCAAAACTTTCTTCCGGAAACTGGCTTTTATAACTTTTGTAAAGATGAAAAATCAATGAGAGGTTATCCAAAGGTTTAACCGGTGACAGGAAATCAATAAAATCAGTAATACTTAAAATTTCCGGAGCAATTACCGGCCTCTTAATCTGATCTGCTAGTACCGTCCTGAAAAGCAGTGCTGCCCTCCGAGTTGGAAAGACAACACATGCTTTTGCTAAATCACCGTTTGAAGTTGCATGAAGTTTATCAGCTACCAGTGATAGAAAAGACTTTGCCTGGCATTTCATTACCTTCTGGAATAACTTTTTTCAGCTCTTTTCATTTCCCTGTCAGCATCCCGCTTTTTTATATCCTGCCTTTTATCAAAGATTTTTTTACCCTTTGCAAGGGCAATCTCAAGTTTTGCATGGCATCGCAGACTTAAATAAACACGCAACGGAATAATTGTAAAGCCTTTCTCCTTTGACTTAGCCTTCAGTCTGCTGAGTTCACTTTTTTTCAACAGCAGTTTGCGATCTCGTTTTTCTTCATGATTGTATAACGTCCCTTCCTTGTAATGAGCAATGTGCATCCCTTTAACCCACAACTCATCTCCGTTAAAAGCGCACCAGGCATCATTAATATTTACCTGCTTTTGTCTTACCGACTTAATCTCGGTTCCTGTAAGCTGAATACCTGCTTCCCATTTTTGTTCAATATGATATTCAAAACCGGCTTTTTTATTTGATGCGATCACTGTCGGTTTCTGTTCGGGATTCATGCCCACAAAACTAAAAGTATTCCAATTAGTTTTGCACTTGTGAAGCTCTTGTTTGTAATAATTATTTTTCAACTTTCGTTCCTCACCGGATCAGCTTCTGTTTATGATTTTAATGTAACCTGTAGAAATGCCTATTCTGCAACGATGGCTCTCAATTTTGATCAGGCACTTCAATTAATTGATAAAGAAAAGAAGATCAATCCCCACAACCTGATTCCGGCCTATATTGAACTGAAACTGTATTTTCTGAAAACTTTTATTACTGAAGAACAACAGTATTACGAATCGTTCAAGAGAACAAAAACTGATTTGCTTAACCAGATTAAAAGCGGAGATGAAGACCTTTCCCCCTATCCGCTTATGCTGAAAAGTGAAGCCAGTTTTACGCATGCCGTCCTAAAAGTCAAATTCAATGAAATGATGGGTGCAGGGATTGAATTCCGTAAATCATATAAACTGATTGAACTGAACATGATTAAATATCCACAGTTTATTCAGAATAAAAAAACTGCTGGAGTTATCTATACACTCATTGGTGCAGTCCCAAAAAATTACCAATGGCTTATTTCCTTTTTAGGATTTAAGGGAAGTATTGAAAAGGGCCTGAGTGAACTAGAAAATCTGCAACTGATCTGTAAAACAGATAACGCTCTCCATTACCTGAATGATGAGCTGCTTTTTCTCAATAGCTTTCTGTCAACGCACCTAGCAAATGATCCTGCAAAAGCAATGCAGTGGACAGAAGCAATGCGTGGTTCAGCCAATCCCTTACTGCTGTTTGCCTCTGCCAGCATTCTCTCGAATATTGGAAAGAATGACAAACTCATTGAATTGTTGATCGGGAGAACGACTGTACCTGGTAAATTCAAAGTTCCTTATCTTGAATATATGCTTGGAACAGCCTTACTAAATAAAGCTGATCCTTCAGCATTGGTTTATTTTGGAAATTATCTTCGTGAGTTTAGAGGAACCAGTTTTATCCGTGCATCGCTGCTTAAAGCCGGGTGGAGTGAACTATTGCAGGGTGATACTGTTGCCTATCACCAAAGAATGAAAGAAATAATAAATGCAAGAGGTGATCTGACAGACGAAGATAAGCAGGCATTGACAGAAGCGCGATCAGGACTTATTCCCAATCCTTCCCTACTTAAATCAAGGCTTTTGTTTGATGGAGGTTACTACCCTGAGGCCTTTAAAATTTTAGCATATGTTAAAACAACTGAGCTTACAAAACTGAAAGACCAGGTTGAATACCTTTATCGGCTTGCCCGCGTGTATGACAGGTTGAGTGATCATGAAAAGGCAAAGCGTCATTATATGGAAGTAATACGGCTGAGCAGAAATAAAACCTGGTATTTTGCTGCGAATTCTGCCTTGTTGTTAGGGCAACTATATGAGCGGGAAAACCAATTGGAAAAAGCAGCCTATTATTACAACCAATGTCTTGACATGAATGGTCATGAATATCAGAACAGCATTGATCAAAAAGCTCAAACCGGCCTGAACCGTGTACAGAATTTATAGCATGGCGCTTTTGATAACAAAAATTAAGGCACTTTTTTTATTCAACCTGCTGAATCAAAAGGGCAATCTGATTTTTTTCTTTTTTCTTCCGACATGTGTCCTCTTGTTGTTTTCTGAATCCTGCCAGGAAGTCAATCAGAATAACAAAAAAATAATTACATCGGATAATCCTGTTCCGGAAAATCTTAGCCGAGGAATGGGCAGAATTGTGCCTGGTAAGATTATGAATGTCAATACTACAACAAACCCATTTGTATCCTATTCGGTCTATTACCCGGTTGATAACCACTTTAGAACAAACCTGCCGGTGGTTTACTTTTTTGATCCTCATGCAGACGGTAAACTACCTGTTGCAACATATAAGAAACTTGCTGATGAATTTAACCTTATTCTGATTGGTTGCAACAGTATTGAAAATGGAATGCTGATTCAAAATTCTTTGGTATTAGCCCAACAAATGATTGATAATTGTGCAATGTATCTTCCGGTTAACCGTGAAATTCAGATTGTAGCAGGATTCTCAGGAGGAGGACAGGTTGCCTGCCAGTTGGCAATGAACTATTCTAAACTCTCAGGATTGATTACCTGTTCGGGCGGTACAATTGATCCAAACAGAATCACTCCCTCATTAAATATCGTTTCAATAGCCGGAACGGAAGATTTCAATTACCATCAGATGTTAACTTTTAATCAATCTGTGAGCCAACAGAATCATCTCTTTATTGAAACAACAGGAGCTCATCAATGGCCGGATGAATCAGCAATGAGGGAAGCAATACAATTTCAGTTACTTAGCAATGAAATATCAGAAGCAACCACCTCTGATTCGGTCATTAATGCCTGGAGAAATGAATGGGAGCAGAAAATTCAACAGATTGAAAAATCGGAAGACTCTGTTTTATTACAGAAAATATTAACCAATGCAATCAATATTTTTAAGCGATCAAACCGGGTTTCTGAATGGGAAAAAAAACTCATTGTAACGGAGCAATCGGAAGCCTGCCACAGATTTAAAATAAAACAGCAAAATATATTTAGCCATGAAAAAGCTATTCAGCATTTGCTGAATGAAGCATTTTCAACACAGGACACCACCTGGTGGAAGTTAGAGCTGGCTGAATTAACGGCATCCTCTCAAAATAAAAAGAGCAAGATGGAGACAGCCATGTACAAACGCCTGTTGGGATTCATCGGAATTGCTGCCTATTCTTATTCCCGGCAATTGCTGGCCTCTGATTCTGATGATGCTGCGAGAATACTTTTTATTTACAAAACCGCTGAGCCTGATAATTCTGAGGCTTGGTTACTTTCAGCAGCTTTTCAGGCCAGCAAAGGGAATGCTAACCAGGCATTAAATGATTTTCACATGGCAGAATCAAAAGGTTTTAAAAACTTTTCCCGGCTCGATGAGTTTCCTTCATTGAGAAGTCTGGTTTTTCGATAAACTATGTTAAAATCAAAATCATGAATTTATTGTCAGAAGAAATTGAAGCGTATGCAGCACTGTTTACCGAGGATGAATCTCCTGTATTAGCAGAGCTAAATCGTGAGACACAAGCTCACATCATTCAGCCAAGAATGCTTTCAGGTCATCTGCAGGGAAGGCTGCTGTCGCTTTTTAGTAAACTTGTAAAACCCAAACTGATTTTAGAAATCGGCTCTTTTACGGGATATTCAGCATTATGCCTTGCTGAAGGGTTACAGCCAGATGGCCTTTTACATACCATTGACATTGATGAAGAACGGGAAACCATTATTACGAAATACATTAAAAAAGCCCAAGCTGAAAATAAAATCTGCCTGCATATTGGAGATGCTAATTCAATTATCCCCAAAATTAAAGGAACTTTCGATCTTGTTTTTATTGATGCCGATAAAGTAAACTATATCAATTACTTCAATCTGGTGGCAAACAGGATCAATGCCGGTGGGCTAATTATTGCAGATAATGTTTTATGGAGCGGCAATGTACTTAAGCCCATTAATCAACAAGATGAAGAGACGCAGATTCTGACTCGGTATGTCAGGTTGGTTAAGAATGATAAACGATTTCAGTCCGTATTACTGCCGATTCGTGATGGTTTAATGATTGCTTTCAAAAGGTAAAAAATCCTGATGTTGTTTATCCGGAACCAAATTATCCGGACTTTGATGCAGGCTGAATAATGATTATTAGATACGCAGAATACCGGTAAATAAAACATACCGGGATCAATAAATCAGGCTTCCTGCGGAACAACCGGAGCAGCAGACAGTATTTCTTCGCTGGTTCCGTCAGTATACTGTTCAAAATTCTTAATAAACTGACCGGCAAGCTCAACTGCTTTCCGGTCGTAAGCTGCTTTATCCTTCCAGGTTGTTCTTGGATTTAAAACTTCAGATGGCACATTCGGACAGGTTGCAGGATATTTCAGGCCGAAGACCGGTAAGGTTTCATATTTAACGCTATCCAGTTCACCATTAATAGCTGCTGAAATCATAGCCCGGGTAAGATGAAGCTTCATTCTTTCACCTACACCATAAGTACCACCTGTCCAGCCGGTATTAACCAGCCAAACATTCACTTTACCTTTTGATATTTTTTTGCCAAGCAATTCTGCATAACGTGCAGGATGTAATGGCAGAAACACCTTTCCAAAACAAGCTGAAAAGGTTGTTGTAGGTTCTTTAATTCCCACTTCGGTCCCGGCAACCTTAGCCGTATATCCTGAAATAAAATGATACATTGCCTGCTCATTGGTTAATTTTGATATTGGAGGTAACACACCGAACGCATCACAGGTAAGAAAGAATATATTCTTAGGAGGACCACCCATACTGGATTCTACCGCATTCTCAATAAAGTGAATTGGATAAGCAACGCGGGTATTTTCTGTCTTTGAGACATTGTCATAATCCACAGTGGTAGTGCCCGGGTAGAACTCAGTATTTTCTATTAATGCTCCAAACCGGACCGCATTAAAAATCTGGGGTTCCTTCTCTTTAGACAGATTGACACATTTAGCATAACAGCCTCCTTCAAAATTGAATACCGACTCATCACTCCATCCATGTTCATCATCGCCAATCAAAGCGCGGTGGGGATCTGCACTTAAAGTGGTTTTACCAGTACCGGATAAACCAAAGAACAAGGCAGTGTCGCCCTTCTCACCTATGTTAGCTGAACAATGCATTGACAATACTCCTTTATGATGAGGAAGAATATAATTCAAGACCGAAAAAATTCCCTTTTTGATTTCACCGGTATAACCTGTACCCCCGATAATCACCATCTTTTTGCTGAAATTAATTGCAGCAAAATTGTGCTGTCTGGTGTTATCGAACTTCGGATCCGACCTGAATCCTGGTGCGTTAATGATGACCCAATCAGGCTGTTGTGTCTTAATTTCTTCAGTTGTTGGCCTTAAAAATAAATTGTAGGCAAACAAATTATGCCAGGGTGTTTCTGTAACTACACGAAGATTTAACCGGTAACGCGGGTCTGCACATGCATAACAATCACGAACATAAACTTCACGATTGGTAAAATAAGCACACAATCTTTTATGCAGATGATCAAATGTTTCTGAGTTAAGTTTAATATTAATATCACCCCACCAGACTGATTTCTCAGTTTCATTATCACAGACGGTAAATTTATCTTTGGGTGCCCGGCCTTTGAACTCACCGGTATCAACAGCCAAAGCACCTGTATCCGTCAATTCACCCTGACCAAGAATTATTGTTTCTTCAACTAATTCAGCAGGGGAGAGATTCCAGAATGCTGAATCAACATTTTGTAAACCTATATCAGCCAGATTTGCTGAAGGATTTTTCAATCCGAATTCATTCATATTATTGATTTTGATTGCAAAGTAAAATAAAATTTAGTAGGTAGTCTGCCTACCTCATATTCCGGCATTGTTCATATTCAGAAATACGAATCAGTGAAGACCCTTTCAGCCGGTCTTTCATTCCGCTGATAAATTGTGCTGACAAGGATGAATCCATTTCATCCAGTCTGAAACAGAAATCAACTTCACCTTCTCTTCCCCATGGGACAGAAAGATAACTGACATTCATACCCTTGTTCTTTCTCCATTCATCTATATATTTATCAAATTGTTCTTGAGCAGCAAGATCTGTTCCTTCACCAATACTGATAAAGGAAACAATAAGGCGCCATTTTGTTTGTTTGAGCTTGTCTTTCATTTCAACTGACTGAACACTCTCTGAGGGTCCGGCATCCAGTGAGCTATAGTCTGTGATTTGACGTTCGGGATTGTTGGCAGTTTCAGTATCTCCCAGCTTTGTGGTTTTGCATCCTCCTGCAAAAACAACAAGAATTAAAAGTAAATACGTTAATTTCATTTTGTTATTTTGTTAAGTGTCTGGTCTCAATCAGGTTTTTTTGTTCGAGCTTTTTAAGGACAAATTCCAGTTGTTCGTTTTCATCTAAATGGGTGTTGTTTAATTCAATAGCGTCCTTGGCTTTTCGAAGCGGACTAACTTTTCTGTTAGTATCCTCATAATCCCGTTCGGTAATATTTTTTAATATTTCATTATAAGAAGTATTAACTCCCTTTTCTTTCAATTCCTGAAATCTTCTTTTAGCCCTGATTCCAACTTCTGCCGTCATGAATATTTTAAAATCAGCATGTGGGAATACCGTTGTTCCGATATCTCTTCCATCCATAACAATTCCGCCCTTTTTACCTAATCCTTGCTGAATGGTAACAAGTTTCTCCCTCACTTCTTTAATAGCACTAACATGACTGACCCATTTTGAAACTTCCAGGTTACGGATTTGATTTTCTATATTTTGACCATTCAATACAATTTCAGATCTACCGCTTGCACGATTAATTTGAAATGCAATTTCAACCGGTTGTAGAATCTCAGAATAGTCATAATTCAGTACATCAAGTTCATCAGCCAGCGGAACAGGAATTTTATTTTCCAGGAAATACCAGGTTATTCCTCTGTACATAGCTCCTGAGTCGACATAAATGAGTTGAAGGCGGGCTGCCAGTGCTTTGGCCAATGTACTCTTACCACAGGAAGAATATCCATCAATTGCAATAATGAGATTGGTTTTCATTTTGTAGCAAACAAAAATGAATTGTTGCAAAATTAGCGAAGTCTTCTCATCAAACAGCGATTCAGCTAACTGAATTACATTTGCATCTCAATTTATGAATTGTCATCCCACTGTTGCTTTCCATACATTAGGCTGTAAACTGAATTATACTGAAACCGGTGCAATAGCTAAAGAGTTTGAAAAAGCAGGATATAATAAGGTATCGTTTGACGGATCTGCTGATGTTTATGTGATTAATACCTGCTCGGTTACTGAGAATGCTGATAAAGAGTGCAAAACCATGATAAACCGGGCAATGAAGAAAAATCCGGATGCATTTATTGCTGTTATCGGCTGTTATGCCCAGCTTAAGCCTGAAAAGATTGCAGGTTTTGATGGTGTAGATATGGTTGTAGGTGCCAGCAGTAAATTTAGTTTTATTCAGGAGATTAAACTAAAGAAGAATGACAAAGCGGTTATCATGTCATGCGATATTGAATCGGTTGAGAAATTTATAGCAGCCCATTCAGACGAGACAAGAACCCGGGCTTTTCTTAAAATTCAGGACGGATGTGATTACAACTGCTCGTATTGCACCATACCACTTGCCCGAGGTAAAAGCCGCAGTAACTCCATCAGCAATATTCTGAAAGAAATTGATGAGCTTGCTCTGCGAGGTGTGAAAGAAGTTGTTCTTACCGGAGTAAATATTGGAGATTTCTATTATTATGAAAATGAAAAAAAGATCTCTTTCACCGACTTGCTTCATGAATTAGAAAAATCAGATGGAATTGAAAGATTCAGAATTTCTTCCATTGAACCCAATTTAGTCAGCGATGAAATCATCAGATTTGTTGCTCAGTCAAAAAAATTCATGCCTCACTTTCATATTCCGCTGCAAAGCGGTTCAGACCGGATACTGAACCGGATGCGAAGAAGATACCGTTCAGGCTTGTATGCCTCTAAAGTTGAGAAAATTAAAAGTCTTATACCCTATGCAGCAATTGGAGGCGATGTCATTACCGGTTTTGCAGGTGAAACAGAAGAAGATTTCCAACAGACTTATAATTTCATTGAGAAGCTCGGCATGTCCTACCTTCATGTATTTACTTATTCGGAACGGGATCATACACATGCTCTTTTGCTTGACGGGGTAGTTCCTTACAGAGTCCGAAAGGAGCGGACAGCTAAATTAAGAGCATTATCTGAAAAGCTGAACCGGCAATTCAGAGAAAAAAATCAAGGCAGAAAACTAAAAGTGCTTTTTGAAAACTCAAATCACAATGGCCTGATGGAAGGATATTCAGAAAACTATATCCGTATTTCAGCTCCTTATGACGAAAATAAAGTCAACAGCATTATTGAAATTGAATATGAACCTGAAATGGCAGAATTATCCTGAAGGAAGACTTACTGTTATGACTTTTTATTGAATCTAAATCCTGAATTCTATTCATGTACCCGACCCTTTCTGATTTACTTTATGATCTGTTTGGAGTAACTATTCCACTTCCAATTCAGAGTTTCGGATTCATGCTTGCAATTTCCTTTTTGCTTGCTGCATGGACATTAACACTTGAACTAAAAAGAAAGGAACAGCAAGGATTGCTTACCCCTGTTATCCGGAAAACCCTCCAAGGAAAGAAACCATCATCAACCGATTACATCTTTTCCTTTATTGTGTGGTTTATTATTGGTTTTAAACTGGTTTATATCATTCTTAATTATTCTTCCTTTGTAGAAGACACTCAGGGAGTCTTGCTGTCGGCTAAGGGCAATATCCTGGCCGGACTGGCAGTTGCAATTGCAGGTGTTTATTCAAAATACCGAAGCTTGAAACAGAAAAAACAGCATGAGCCGAAATGGGTGGAAGAAAAAATTCACCCGTATCAGCTAACTGGTAACATAACCATGCTGGCAGCCGTTGCCGGCCTGATTGGTGCAAAGATTTTTCATAACCTGGAGAATTTAGATGAACTGATAAGTGATCCGGTTGGATCCCTACTCTCATTCAGTGGCCTTACCATGTACGGAGGATTGATTTGCGGTACGGCAGCAGTACTGTGGTATGGTAATAAAAACAAGATCAGTTGGAAACCATTAATTGACTCAGCCGCTCCGGGATTAATGCTGGCTTATGGAACAGGCCGTATCGGCTGCCACATCAGTGGTGATGGCGACTGGGGAATCGTAAATAACCTGCCCAAACCTGCTATTATTCCTGACTGGGCCTGGGCGTATAATTACCCGCATAATGTCATCAATGAAGGAATTCCGATTCCCGGATGTGCCGGCAGGCATTGCATGATGTTACCAGAAGCTGTATTCCCGACCCCTCTCTACGAAGCAATTACCTGTATTGTATTGTTTTTTATTTTATGGTTTTTAAGAAAGAAGATCCAAATTCCCGGCCTGCTCTTCTCAATTTATTTAATTATGAATGGTGTGGAACGGTTTTTCATTGAAAAAATCAGGGTAAACACGCAGTATCATATTTTCGGCCATGGTATCACTCAGGCAGAGATAATTTCGGTTTGTCTTTTTATTGCAGGTGTGGCTGGAATCTGGTATTTCAGAAAAACTAAAAGCATGATTGCAACATGACCCGTCAACTTTGTGACCAGGTAATCAGAATTGCTGAACTAGCAGGAAACTTTATTGCAGGTGAGCAAAATAAAATCCGTTCAGGTGATATTGAATACAAAGGGTTTAATGACCTGGTCAGCTATGTTGACCGTGAAGCAGAACGCATGATTGTTGAAGGATTAGCTCCTTTGATACCCGGTGCCGGTTTCCTAACTGAAGAAAATACCATTCGGCAGGCCAGTAACCAATTCAGATGGGTGATAGACCCCATTGACGGAACCACAAATTTCCTGCATGGTGTTCCATGCTATTGTGTAAGCATTGCCCTTCTGGAAAATTCAGAACTGATGCTGGGGGTAATCTATGAAATTAACCTGGATGAGCGGTTTTATGCATGGAAAGGGAGCCCTGCATACTTAAACGGGCAGACCATCCGTGTTACTACAATTCCTCAACTCAATAAATCCTTACTTGCAACCGGTTTTCCATACAACAACTTTGAACGCGTAGGTCCATACATGGAGGTCTTTGATTATCTGATGAAACATACGCATGGGCTTCGCAGGTTAGGCTCGGCAGCAGTTGATCTGGCCTATGTGGCAGCTGGCAGGTTTGAAGGATTTTATGAATATGGACTGAACCCATGGGATGTGGCTGCAGGTGCCTTTATTGTGCAGCAGGCTGGCGGAAAGGTCAGTGATTTCTCAGGCGGGCCTGGCTATCTGTTTGAGAAAGAGATTATTGCCTGTAACTATGAGATATTTGATGAATTACAAGGCATCGTCAGCTCTATATTCTACCGCTAATTATATCTGATTTTTTGCAAGGCCGACTGAAAATTGTCCCTTTTTCAGTTTACAAAATGGCTGAAAACTTTTTTGAATTATCAGCCATTAGAATTTCCATTTCCGGTTTCAGAAAGCTATCTTTGAAAAGTTAAGAAAATGCCCCTTATAAGTTGAAAATGAGTACAGAAACGATAGGAAACACCGTGACCAAACCCACCGAATATTCAGCTGATAGCATTCAAATTCTTGAAGGTCTTGAAGCCATCCGCAAGCGCCCGGCCATGTATATTGGCGATATTGGAATTAAAGGATTACACCATCTGGTTTATGAAGTAGTTGATAATTCCATTGATGAAGCACTGGCAGGTTATTGCAAAAACATTGACGTTGTCATTCAGAAAGATAATTCCATAACGGTAAAAGACGATGGCCGGGGAATCCCTACAGATATCCATCCAAAAGAAAAAAAATCAGCTCTCGAAGTTGTTATGACTGTGCTGCATGCCGGAGGTAAGTTTGATAAGGACACCTACAAAGTTTCCGGTGGCTTACATGGGGTTGGGGTTTCCTGTGTGAATGCCTTAAGTTCTTACCTAAAAGCAGAAGTTCACCGAAACGGAAAAATTTATGTTCAGGAGTATGAAAGAGGAAAGCCCCGAAGCGAAGTTAAAGAAATAGGTACAACTTCTGATCGTGGAACAATTGTTACCTTTAAACCGGATGAAATTATTTTCAGCAGCACCATTTATAATTATGACATTCTTGCTGCACGACTCCGTGAATTGTCTTTCCTGAATAAAGGAATACGGCTTACAATCAAAGATCTGCGAGAGCTGGACGAAAACGAAAATCCGGCCAAACAAGATAGTTTCTACAGCGAGTTGGGATTACGTGAATTTGTAAAATACATTGATTCCAACCGTGAAAAACTGATTCCTGAGCCTATTTACATGGAGACAGAGAAAACAGGCATCCCTGTTGAAATTGCTATGCAGTATAATACTTCATTTGCTGAGAATATTCACAGCTATGTAAACAACATCAATACCCATGAAGGTGGTACCCATCTGGCAGGATTCAGAAGAGCATTAACCCGCACCTTGAAGTCCTATGCTGAAAAAGCCGGATTTCTGGCTAAACTTAAATTTGAAATTGATGGTGATGATTTTCGGGAAGGATTAACCGCTGTTATTTCAGTAAAAGTAGCTGAACCGCAATTTGAAGGCCAGACCAAAACCAAACTCGGCAACAGTGAAGTTATGGGATCCGTTGACCAGGCTGTCGGAGACATGTTAAACAACTACCTTGAAGAAAATCCCAAAGAGGCAAAGACCATTGTCAATAAAGTTATTTTAGCTGCAACTGCCCGGCATGCAGCTCGTAAAGCCCGCGAGCTGGTTCAGAGAAAAGGGGCTCTTTCCGGAACCGGCCTTCCCGGAAAACTTGCTGACTGTTCTGAACGAGATCCGGAGCGGTGCGAGATCTTCCTGGTTGAAGGAGACTCGGCAGGTGGAACTGCCAAACAGGGGCGAGACCGTAACTTCCAGGCTATTCTTCCACTGAGAGGAAAAATTCTCAATGTAGAAAAGGCAATGGAGCATAAAATTTATGAGAACGAAGAAATCAGGAATATTTTTACTGCTTTGGGGGTTTACCGTGATGATAAGCAGGAAGGAAGACCGCTGGTTCTCGACAAGCTCCGCTATCATAAAATTGTGATTATGACGGATGCGGATGTGGATGGTAGTCACATTACAACATTAATACTTACATTCTTCTTCCGTCACATGAAAGAACTGATTGAAGAAGGTTATATCTATGTTGCTACTCCACCCCTATTCCTTGTTAAAAAAGGTAAAGATGAAATTTATTGCTGGAATGATGACCAGCGTATAGCAGCTATTAAACAATTAGCACCTGAAGGTAAAGAATCAACTGTAGCTGTTCAGCGATATAAAGGGTTGGGAGAAATGAATGCTGAGCAATTGTGGAACACTACCATGAAACCCGATAGCCGGACACTCAGGCAGGTGACAATTGACAGTGCTGCAGAAGCAGACCGTATTTTTTCCATGTTGATGGGTGATGATGTGCCGCCCCGAAGAGAATTTATTGAGAAAAATGCACGGTATGCCAACATTGATGCGTGATTGTCATGGAATGTGTTGTAAGCGGAATCAGACCTACTGGCAGGCTCCATCTTGGAAATTATTTTGGAGCATTAAGAAACTTCCTCAGTATGCAGGAGAAACATCAATGTTTTTTCTTCATAGCTGATTATCACTCACTCACAACCCACCCTACACCCGTTAATCTAAGGGAGAATGTAAAGACAGTCTTAGCTGAATACCTGGCCTGCGGACTGGATCCTGATAAATGTACACTTTACATTCAAAGCGATCTGCCACAAACAGCTGAACTCTATCTGTTGCTGAATATGAATGCTTATGTTGGTGAACTGGAAAGAGCTACAACTTTTAAAGATAAAGTAAGACAGCAGCCTGATAATGTTAATGCCGGATTACTCACTTACCCGGTATTAATGGCTGCTGATATTCTGATTCATCGGGCAACTAAGGTTCCTGTCGGAAAAGACCAGGAGCAACACCTGGAAATGACGCGTACGTTTGGAAATCGTTTCAACCGGTTATACAAAACAAATATTTTCCCTGAACCTGTTGCTTTTAATTTCGGTAACCAGTTAATAAAAGTTCCCGGGCTTGATGGATCGGGGAAAATGGGAAAGTCGGAAGGCGAAGGAAATGCGATTTTTCTGAATGATCCTGCTTCTGTTATCCGGAAAAAAGTAATGAGGGCTGTTACTGATTCGGGACCAACAACTCCCCATTCTCAAAAACCTGCTGCAATTGAAAATCTGTTTTCACTCCTAAAACTTGTTTCATCAGATGAAACCTATCGGTTTTTTGATGATCAATATAATAACTGCAGTATTCGTTATGGTGATTTGAAAAAGCAACTGGTAGAAGACATTGTTATGTTTACTTCACCGATTTCAGAGAAAATCAAGGCTGTTGAATCAGATTCAGAATTATTAGCCAGAGCCATCCGAACCGGAAAAGAGAAAGCCCATGCCAGTGCAAATGAAACTATGAAGGAAACCCGAAAGGCTATTGGATTTTCAATCTGATTTTTCTCCTCCTGACAGCCAGGACTTATCCAACTTAGAAAATGAAATTTATTTGCACTTTCACACCTTGAAACTTATTACTGATGAAAGTGCTCAAGATTGCATTACTGTTACTGGTAACCGTCATCCTGTCTGTATTCCTAATTCTGGGAGTTATTCTCTACCAAACTAAACCTGTTTATGAAGGAAAGATATATCTAAATAGCCCTGCTGACTCTGTTTCGATCCATTTTGATGAGTATGGTATCCCTCATATTTCGGCACATTCAGCACATGATGCTTATTATGCGTTGGGATACGTTCATGCAAGTGAGCGATTGTTTCAAATGGATTTACTCAGAAGGGCTGGCAGCGGCAGGCTATCTGAACTATTCGGAAAAGAGTTTACTTCTATTGATGCATTCTTCAGAACCATTGGAATCAATGAAAATGCAATTCAATCAGAGAAGCAATTCTACCTGGAGGCTGACCAAGACTTGCAACTTGAAACCCTTGCTTATTTAGATGGAATCAATGAATTCATCCGTTCGGGTAAGACCCCGCCCGAATACCTTCTGCCAGGCATTCATAAAGAAGAATTCACACTACGGGATATTTTTAACATTATCGGATATATGGCTTTCTCATTTGCAGAAGGAATCAGGACTGATCCTATTCTAAATCAAATTTATGCTGCTAATGGAATTGACTATTTAGACCAGATAGTCTATACCGATTCACTCACAAAGGATCCACAAAAAGTCTCTGTACCGCTAATGATCTCCTTGATTGAAAATGGCATTACTGCTCCTTTCAGAGGAAGCAATGCTTGGGCGGTGGCATCTGACCGGTCAGCATCAGGAAAGCCTTTGTTTGCTAACGATACCCATATTGGTTACTCACAGCCCTGTGTCTGGTATGAAGCCCATCTGGAATATCCCGGAATGAACTTGTATGGGAACTTTCTTGCCGGTTTCCCTTTTCCGCTGATTGGTCATACAAGACAACATTCTTGGGGCCTTACCATGCTTGAAAATGATGATATTGATTTTTATACTGAAACCCTGAACCCGGATGATTCCACACTTTACCTTGCCGGTAAGAACTGGAAAAAATTTGAAATCCGTAATGAAATTATTAAACGAAGAAATGCACCTGATACGATTGTTGTCGTTAAGTTAACCCGTAATGGAGCTGTTATTAATAATGTGATAGAATCAGTGAAAGGTTACGTGTCAAATCCGGTTACATTGTGGTGGGTATTCAACCACTTTCCCAATCAATCGCTTACTGCCAGCCGGCTCATGGTCCATGCTTCTTCACCGAAAGAAATGAGCTATGCCTGCAGCCTGATTGCTGCACCCGGGCTAAATGTCATTTATGCAGATACTTCAGGGAATATCGGCTGGTGGTCAGCCGGTAAAATGCTTAAACGCAAACCAAGTGAAATTTCAAAAATTTTTAAAGATGGAAGCAAAGACGAAAATCTTAAGCTCGAATTTGCCGAATTTTCTGAAAATCCCCATGAAGTGAATCCCGAACGTGGATTTGTTTTCTCTGCCAACCGGCTTTCGGACAGTCTACTTACCGTTTATCCGGGCTACTATGCTCCGTCTGACCGGACTTTAAGAATAAAGAAACTGCTTTCTGAAAAGGAAATATTTACACTTGAGGATATGAAACGAATTCAAAATGATGTTGTGAATGAAACTTATAGTTCCATTTCGCAGCGCTGGGCAAAAGAAATTGCAGCTTTGAATCTGGCTAAAACAGAAAATGAAAAATCGTTTCTTTCAATTTTAAAAGACTGGAAGGGAGAACACGAATTGAGATCTCAGGGACCGGTTGTATTTTACAAGCTGCTATCAGAGATTCTTGAAAGAACGATGTCAGACGATATGGACTCTGCTTCTTATGTGGCATTTAAAACATCCCATACCATGAAAGAAGCCTATCCTCAATTCCTGTTTAATGACATTTCACCCTGGTGGGATAACAGGCATACAACTGCTGTTCAAGAAACCAGGACAATGATTCTGGAGGAAGCATTCCAAGCGGCAGTCAGGCAACTTGAGAACCAATTAGGTCTCCATCCGGAAAACTGGCGATGGGAAAAAGTACATACACTGACTCATTCACATGCTCTTGGAAAAGTAAAACCACTTAATCACATACTTAATATTGGGCCATTTGCTGTGCGAGGTGGAAATGAGACCCTGAGTAATTCCGGATTCCCGGTTACATCAGACGGGAACTATCATGTAAGTTATGGACCCGCCATGCGTATTGTTATAGATATGGCAGATGTTGAGAATGCCAGCAGTATTTTGCCAACCGGGCAATCAGGAAATTTTCTCAGCCCCTATTACAGTGATCAGGCTTCTCTCTACAATTTGGGGAAATACAGAAAAATGTTATTCAATCAATCTGAAATCAGCCGGTTGAAACATAAGCTTATCTTAATTCCGGTAAATAACAGATAACACGAAACAAATGCGACTGCCTGAGCTTGATTTCATAAGAGGAATTGCTATTATTCTGGTTATCTTTTTTCATTTCCCGGTTGAACCCTTTTTGTCTAAAATCGGCTATACTGGCGTTGACCTGTTCTTTGTTTTAAGTGGCTTTCTGATCTCAGGATTGCTTTTTAGTGAGAGAGATAAATACGGGGATGTAAAACCGCTAAGATTCCTAATCAGGCGAGGTCTGAAAATCTATCCGCTTTTTTATTTTTTCATGGTTGTTTCTTTATGTTCATTCTGGTTTTATGGTGAACATTTTTCTATACTTCACCTGATTGGAGAATTAACTTTTACAAGAAATTATCTTGGAGGAATCTGGGTTCATACCTGGTCTTTATGTGTTGAAGAACATTTCTATTTTACAATTGCATTAATTATGCTTTTTAGCGAGAATAAATTCTGGAATAATAAGCATAAAGTGAACGGAGTATTTATTGCTCTTTTTGTTTTCAGCACTATGCTTGAATTATTTAATGTCTTGCTTGAAAACATTTACGGTACCAATTATTTTTTCAATGTCTGGGCAAGACGTGTTCAGACGCAGTATGTTTTTGACTCACTTTTGTATGGTGTCTTTATCTCCTACCATTACCGTTATAACAGGGCTAACCTCCAGCAGTTTCTGCACAAGTACCGGTTTGTACTGTTTATTGTTTCACTGATGATTGCTCTAATAGCACCCCTGGGGCGTACACCCTTCTTCAATCCAATTAAGGATGTTTTGCTGTATGTTTCCTATGGCAATATTATGTTGCTTATGGTGACCGGGGAGATCAGCATTCGAAAGCTTCAATTCTCAACATATTCAAAATGGTTTTTCAATATGATCTGTACAATCGGGGTTTACTCCTATTCGATTTACCTGTTTCATGTCTTTGTTCGGGATAAAATCATTGAGAAGCACGAACTTTTGTACACTTCATCCTATGCTTTTCTGATTTATTTTGTGACGTCCGTAGCTTTTGGAATTCTTTCTGCCAGGCTGGTAGAAATTCCCTCACTGAAACTCAGAGACCGTTATTTCCCGTCAAGAAGTCAGAAAAATATTTTTCTTCAATCCCAAAAAGCCGGATCAGGGCTTGACAACTCTGACAGTCCGGGTCATACCGTTTTTCATTAATAATCTTACAGCATATACTCCAGGGTTTAGTTGTGTAGTATTTATTTCATTATAACCTGAATGCGTTAAATGCTGCTGGATAACAATTCTTCCGGAAACATCCAGAATCTGAATCAGCTGTGGCAACTGATCTTCCGGTTGAATCACAGTTGACAGATATGTATTAAATACAGTCGGGGTCACACTAAGTCCGGTATGAGTCTGTAGTTCATTTACTGACAATGGACTTTCAACTACTTCAAATTTGTCAAACCCGCCTTCAACTACATTGAAAACCGGTCCCCAGTCGGCCGTTTCAACAACCAGTTGCATATTGGCAGTTGGGGTCATCAGTGAGTCAATATTAAAACTTCTTGCCATCCATGTGCTGTTACCGGGTGTATTATTTAAAATTGTTTCAAGGGTAACTGTTGAGATTCCATTAGTCAGTTTAACGGTCATTGTATCATCTGGCGGGCCACCTCCGTTATTGCCAATATTAGTAAACCAGCGGTAATACTTAACAACCGGATTAGTATAGGTTAAGGCATCAAAAACAGGTGACATCAAGATAGTATTTCCATTATCCACATCAGAGTCCCATGCTCCGCCTCCGTCATTATCTGTTACAAAGGCTATATCCCCGCAATCAGAAGATACATCCGAGCCGGGATTGGCTGGTGTGCCTTGCAGCGAAGTTCCGACCGGTATGCCTCTTTCCCAACTGTTTGAAGAACTACCGCTTACTGACCATCCAAATTCAAAAACAAAATCATCATAATAGCCTTTATCCAGTGTAATGGTGACTGGCTGATTTCCGGTAAGATTCTGATTATCACAATTTGTTCGCCATCCCCATTGACCGGCAGTTATATCATAGGATGCAGCTATAAAGTTGCTGAATATGAAATTGCCATTCGCATCTGCAACTCCATTATACTGATACTGCGCATTTGAAATAGATACATGGGCGTTCGGAATAGGGTTAAGCGTTCCTGCTTCAACTACCTGGCCTAAAAGCACAACCATTGATACCGGTACAAGTTCAATATCAAGAATGGTAACATTACCGTTAGTCAGGCTTACACCCTGAATGGTTTTTGTAACATATCCAGCCTTTGAAACCGTTACTGTATAATTACCTACCTGCGGAGTTCCGGTTTTGTACTCACCTGTAATATTAGAATTTGCAGCAAGTGACAGGGAGGTAATCTCAACTTTTGCATTATTCAATGGACTACCGGTAACACTATCAGTTACTGTACCTTCCAGATAGCATGCTCGAATATAATCGGGTGTAAGCACAAACAGTCCGTTATTAATATCAGAAGCTACAATGGTATGTGAAGGCAGAAAGGCATAAACACCCCAGCAACCGTTGAAGCCTGAACCTGTTCCCTGTGAATAGGTATCATAACTGGCTACCTGAACCATATTCTCCGGTCGTGTTACATCGTTAATGATAACTCCGTCTTTATACCAGGAAGTAACCGTAAACTCACCTCCGTTGGTTTGAATTACATGAACATTATGAACAATTGATTGAGAACCGGGAGTGGTTTGGAAGCGGTCAACTTCCTGGATATTCTGTAAGTCCGAGATATCATAAGCTACCAGATAGGAATCACTCACTTCATCAGTTGTAAAAACATACTTACTGTTTTGGGTAAGCCAGCTATTATGAGTAAACTGTCCCGGTGTTACCTGAGAAGCAAGCATTACCGGATTTGCCTTATTTGAACAATCATAGATCCGCAATTCACCGGCATAAATGTGGCAAGCATAGAGGGTATCATTTCTCACATAACCATCATGTACATAGCTGCTGCTGTTACCAATTGTTGGGGTATGACCAAGATAATCAGGATTCCAAGGGTCATTATTCAAATCACAGATAATGGTTGCCCCGTTAAAAAGATTGCTGCCATGCAGATATACATATCCGTTATCAATAAATAAGGTATGCATAGTATTCAACTGATTAGTGATTGAACCATTTCCCTTCCAGGTTTTCACCTGAACCGAATCGGGAAGATACTCCAGATTAATAATCTGCAACCCGCTGTTCCCGGCTTCTGTTGTAACATAAGCATAATGGTTAAATGTCTGAACTTCACGCCAAGCTGACTGCGGCCCGTTAACCTGGAATATTATATTTGGGTTATCAGGATCACTGACATCCACTATAGACAGACCATCATACCAGCCAACCAGTGCATATTCAGTACCCTGGCTATCCACATATCCTCCAATATTCGAAAGGTCATTACTGTAGGGAAGATTGGCACGTAATGTAAGATTCAAATTTTGAGCCTTGCCTACCAGTATAAAAATGCAGCAAGCAAGCATAAGTATTGTTTTTTTCATAAAGTAACAGCGTTGTAATTTTTTAAGGATGTCAAAAGTAATATGTCTGAACAAGGAGTGGACACTTTTTTACATTATTTTCAATTCATACCGGAAGGACAGAGCTATTTTTGCGCAATAAGGCTGTGTAAAAGGAATCACACTTACTTTCCCATCCTCTAAGAAGTTTTGATTGAATCAGTTCATATCCCTTATTTTGAATGTACTCAGTCATTCCTTCATTTTCATCACTAAAAACCGAGCAGGTTATATAAAGAAGCAAACCTCCCTGTTTAAGGCAAGGATCGACACTGTCAATAATTCTGTGTTGCTTGTCAGTAAAGTCATGAATTGCATTTGGCCTGAAGAAGTGAAGTTGTTCGGGTGACCGGGCCCAGGTCCCCGATCCGGTACAGGGTACATCGGCAATAATTCCGTCAAACTTAGTTTTCAATTTTCCAGGAGCATTATCAGCAATCAGATCAAGATTCAGAATTTCCGGGCGATCAAACCCTGCCGCTTTCATTCTCTGGGAGGCATTTTCAAGAACAGATTTCCGTGAATCGGAAAGTAAAATCAGATTGTTAGGGAACTTTTCCTTAAACAGCAGGCTTTTCCCTCCTGCTCCGCAACAGCAGTCCCACCAGAATTCTGAGGGTGCCAATTCAGGCAGCAGATTAAGTGTTTGTTGTGAGTTCCTGTCCTGGATTACAAATTTTCCATTTACAAAACTATTCAAAAAAGTAAGCTTAACAGCAGGTTCAAAACTCAGGCAATTCTGATCATCCTTACAACCTGTAAATTCAATTTTATTCTCTTGAAGTTCCTGCAACACTTGTTCCATTTCATTTTTCCTGATCCGCACAAAAACAAGCGGTTGTTCCAGAAGGCTCCAGCCGTAATCGGATGCTGTTACTCCTTTTGAGAGTATGTCAGGATATGGAAAAACCATGTTTTCATCCAGGCTGATATGATGTTTCCTCAACAAGTTAAATTTCTCGGCTATTGTTTTCAGGAAGTCTTCTGGCTTAATAAATTCAAACTGTGATCTGACACCTTTAATCAGGTAGTTTTCATCAGTTCCCTGCAGAAAGACAGACAACATGAGCACCTCTTCAGGATCAGAGATATTCAGAAACCTTCCAGTTCTGAAAAAAGAATAAATAATCCGGCTGAACCGTCTTCTGTCATTAACTCCCATGTTTTTATGGGTCTTAAAATAACCCTTCAGACTGTCATTTAATGGTGTTACTTCGTCAAAAAATTTCAGAAAATCAGATGCTCTTTCAAATAATAAGGCTTCTTTTGTCTTAATCATATGTTGCAATTATGCAACATTTTCTATTTTTATGCAATGCTTTCTAAATTGAACTTTGAGCTTTTTGAATCCAAGGATCTTTCCCTGACCGTTCTTTCTATTGCTGAGGTTGTATTAATATTTTTAATCGCCTACTTATTGTCAAAACTGATTCGTAAAATACTCATCAGCCATGCAAAACGTAAAAAGCCGGCTTATGTAGGACAGTATAATTCACTGACTCAGCTGATTAAATACTTTATTTATGCAATTGCTCTTTTTCTCAGTCTTTCAGCAATTGGACTGAATCTCGCCATCTTAACTGCCGGGTCGGCAGCTATTCTTGTCATTATCGGATTTGGACTCCAGCATATCTTCCATGATTTTGTAAGTGGAATTATTATCCTGTTTGAAGGCATCCTTAAAGTAGGAGACATTGTTGAGATTCAGTCTTCGGTTGTGAGAGTAAAACATATTGGTTTGCGAACCTCACATATTGAAACCCGGAACGGGATTACTATTATCATTCCAAATTCAAAGTTAGTTTCAGACAGCGTTATTAACTGGAGCCACCAGACATCAGACCATGCACGTATCAATATTCGTTTTTCAGTTGATATAAATACAGACATTCACTTGCTGCGAAACGTATTGCTGGAGTTATCTGCCGGTCAGAAAGATATACTCACCAAGCCAGTTCCGAAAGTCAGGTTCTCTGATTTTAATGAGTCAGGTTTTGTATTTGATTTACAAGTCTGGACTTCTAACCTGTTTGCAGTTGAAACCGTCAAAAGCAATCTACGATTCCGGATTATTGAAGAATTCAGAAAAAATAATTTTAAGATTTCCTTCCCTCACCGTCAGCTTGATTGTAATGTATGGGACAGCAAATAATGATTTCAGCACCGGATTGTTTATTATAATTTAATAATCTGTGACTCCCGGCTGCAGGTTCATGATAAATTTGGCCTGATATGTTTGTTCTGAAAATTAAAGGTAAAGCCCGGATTCCTGATTATGTTCAACTGAGATCTGATGATTTTACTTTAATTGCATACTTCCGGCTTGACCGGCCTGAAAAGGCACTGGCAAAAATCGGTTTGGCCGGACATGAATCAGAAATCCTGGAGGATCTGCAAAAAATTCCTTTTGGAAAAATAACTCCGGTTAACTGGAATAACAAATAATAAAATGACCGAATCAAAGAATGAAACAGTAATTCAACTTGATCATGTAGAGGTATTCAACAAAAATAATCTTATTCTGAGTGATGTGTCGCTAAATGTCAGTAAAGGTGAGTTTGTTTATCTCATAGGTAAGACCGGCAGCGGTAAAAGCAGTCTGTTGAAAATGCTTTATGGTGAATTAAAACTCAATCAAGGCAGCGGGTTTATTGCGGGCTTCCAACTCTCAGGACTTAAATCAGGTCAGATTCCTCAGCTTAGACGAAAACTTGGAATTGTATTTCAGGATTTTCAGTTATTAACAGACCGTTCAGTGGGTGAAAATCTTGAATTTGTACTCAAAGCAACCGGCTGGAAAGACCTGCTTGAAAGAAGTGACCGAATTAATGAAGTCCTGGGACTGGTCGGACTTTCAACCAAAGGGTTCAAAATGCCCCATGAACTCAGTGGTGGTGAGCAGCAACGTGTGGTTATTGCCCGTGCTTTATTAAACAAACCGGATATAATACTCGCAGATGAACCCAGTGGTAATCTTGATCCGGAAACTACGGATGAAATCATGAACTTGTTGCACGATATTACCAAAACAGGAACGGCAACCATCATGGCTACCCATAATTATTCGCTGATTGAGAAATTCCCCGGGAGAGTAATTGTTTGTGAATCAGGAAAAGTTTTTTCAAAAAATTAGTCCTGTTTGTACTTAATTGCACATTAACTTTCAATAGCTAAAAAGATTTGTTACTCCAGTCTGTTCCTGAAACAGCAGAGTATGCTTTAAATTATAAAAGTGCAGCATCCATAGTAATATTGGTATTGAGCACTTTGCTGACCGGGCAGTTTGCCTTTGCCTCTTGAGCACATTCTTGAAACTTCTCAGCAGTTATTCCGGTAATTTTTGCCCGAACAACCAGGTGTGAATTATCAATCACTCCGTTATCGAGATTGATGGTACAGGTTGTTTCTATCTTTTCAGGAGTGAACCCTGCTGCACCAAGTACAAAACTCAGCTTCATAGAAAAGCATCCGGCATGAGCCGAGGCAATTAATTCTTCGGGATTTGTTCCGGTTTTATCGCCAAAACGGGTATGCCAGCTGTAGGGCTGATCAACAAAGGACTTACTCTGAGTTGAAAGATTTCCACTTCCTTCTTTTCCTGAACCGTTCCAAACGGCTGTTCCTGTACGTTTCATAGTTTATTATTTTTAAGGCTGACAAAAATAGATTTTCATTTCAATGCTTGAAAAAGAAATTATTTTTTTTCATCCGGGTAATTAGCCGGATTAAGTGCATTCCTGTTCCAGTCTTTCAGAAAAGCAGCAACCTTTTCAACATCATAACTTTCCTTGCCATCTTCCAGAAACCAGCTTGACTGGGTATGAATCCGCTCTCCGTTCATATCTACTATAACAAATACCGGAAATCCAAATCGTTGAGGATAGCCTAAGGCTGACAGTATTTCGAGATTTTTATTTTCTTTACTGTAATTCAGATGCATAACTACAAAATCGGCAGTCATCAATGAATCTAATGCAGGATGACTTTTAATAAAATCATGAAAGCGGTAACACCATTTGCACCAGTTACCTCCTATCTGAATTAATACATGCTTATTTTCGGCTGCTGCTTTTGAAACAGCAGTTGCCAGCTCAGTAACTCCATTTGCTTCAGGATTATACAAGAGCTCACGTTTTTGCTGGCCAAATACAGGAAGAGCTATTGATGTAACAATCAATACAAGAAATATTTTTTTCATGATTCAGAGAGTGCGGTCTGTAACTGTTATTTTAATTCCATCTGTTTCTAAAATTGTAACCGGTGTTCCTTTTGGAATAAAATAAGATTCGGCAACAGCTGAATAGACCTTACCCTGAATCATAATTTTACCCGAAGGACGGAGATCAGAATATGCAATTGCTTTCATGCCTGCTGTAAATTCTGCTCCGGCAGCTGTACTGAATCCATGTTCAGCTTTCATTTCATCCTGAAGTATCAGTCGTCCGAAAAGACGGCTTTTAATCAATCGTCCACCAAATACAAACATCAGGATAATGGATAAGGTGATTGAGGCCAGCACTGTTGTAACCGAGCTGTAAATATTCTTTGCCGGTGCAAATGTGAAATCAAAACCTTCATTGGGAAGTAACGTAAGAATAAATCCGAGCATCACCAGAGCAATTCCTGAAACACCCGAAACGCCAAAACCGGGAATAACAAAAATCTCAAGTGCAATCAATACAAATCCGGCCAGAATCACCAGCACTTCCCAGTTTGAAGCCAGCCCTTCCAGATAGAGTGGAGCAAAATACAACAGGGCAGCAACACAGGCAGCAATTAGTGGGAAACCAACTCCGGGGGTTTGCATTTCAAAATAAATTCCTCCAATAATTACCAGAATCAGCATACCACTGATTGCCGGATTCATCAGCCAATTGATAATCTTATCAATCGTTCCGGAATGATATTCAATAACCTGAGCATCCCCAAGAGATTCGGCAGCTAACACCTCCGGGAGTGTTTCGGCCATTCCATCACAGTACCCATTCGCTAATGCTTCACTGGCAGTAAAGGTGAGAACCTTGCCTGAATCGTTAATTCCAGGAATATAAGTCCGCGGATCTACCATTGCTTCTGCAATCTTAGGATTCCGGCCTCTCTTCTCAGCAGTGCTGCGCATCATACTCCGCATATAGGATTGATACTTATCCGGCAACGCCTTGGCCGCCTGGTCAACTACGGTAGCAGCACCAATACTGGAACCTGAACGCATATAGATCCGGTTACAGGCAATGCTGATTAAAGCTCCGGCACTGGCTGCATTATTATCAATAAATACAATGCTTGGAATGGAACTGTTCAGCAAGGCAGTCCTGATTGAATCAGCTGCATCCAACATTCCTCCGTAGGTGTTAAGATCAATGATTACATAATCTGCTTTGTGTGCAACCGCCTGATCTAATGCTCTCGATACGGTTCTTGCAGCACCTGGAGTGATTTCAGACTTTATGTCAAACTTAAAAACAACTTTTGATGAATCAGAGCAAGTAGCGCTCAATGGAATTGAAAATAAAATAACAGCTGTCAGCGTTTTGAACTTTAAAGCTAAATGCCAGTGCATCGTGTTAATTATTTTGTTGATAATGGAAGTATGCAAAAGAAACCCTTCCTGTCAAAAAAAATTATTATTGTGTAAAATTAAATAAAGCCGTCAGATGAGCACCCGATCAGTTATCCTGTCCGTTGTATTAGCCTTGTTTCTAATGAATGGCATCACAATGAATTTATATTCACAGTCATCTACTAAATACAAATGGATGAAAGGTGAAAAATTCCTAATTCACAAAGTAGTTGCGAAAGAGACCTGGAGTGGTCTTGCCCGAAAATATAACATTACCATGAGTGACCTGATGCAAGCCAATCCGGGTGTTACAGATCTGAAAATCGGACAGATCTTGAATGTTCCTATAAAACAGGAAGCTGCCGGCAAATCGGAAGAAAACAAGAACGAACAGAAAAAGCCGACCGGTACTGCTGCCATTTATTATACAATAAAACCGAGAGAAACCCTATTTACAATTGCAAAAAATAACAATACAACACCGGATAATCTGAAAAAGTGGAATGCTATTGAGGATAATAACATAAAAGCCGGTCAAAAAATTATTATCGGTTATGTCTCTTCGGTCAAACCGGCAGCAGAAGTACAACATGAACCGCTGCAAAATACAGAACAACCAGATAAAGTTGTTGCTCCGGCCAAAGTTCCGGAAACAGCTGCAAAGACAGATGCAATACAATTGACTGAAATTAATAAGGATATAAACCCGGCTGAGAAAAGGACCGAATTGAACCCGGCTGTAACAAAGCCTGCAGTAATTGAACGTACTGAAAGGGTCAAAGAAGATAAACCCGTACTTGCATCGACAAACAAAGTAGCTCCAATAATACCTGAGCCTGCAATAACAACAAAGGAAATCAGAAAGTCTGGTGATAAGATTCTTTCGCAGATTTCAGAAACTGGAATCTGTTCATGGATTAATGAAGGTGAAAATCAGTCATCCAGATTTTACGCACTTCACCGTACAGCACCTATCGGAACAATTATGAAAGTAACGAATAAAATGAATGGGAAATCCGTATTTGTCAAAGTTGTCGGAACACTACCCAATTCAGGAGATAATGATAAAGTCATAGTCAAACTCTCACAAACAGCTGTTCATCGGCTGGGCGCACTGGATGATCATTTCCAGGTTGAGCTTAGTTACGGAATGATGAATTAAGCGGCTGCTATTTCTGAAAATAGAAATGAATTAATCGGGATTTTAAACTTTTTACTTCCTGATTTGTATTGCTGACTAATGATACCAGGAGCAGTAAAGAGATTTAACTGCATTTTAGGATTTTACAATATTAGAATGCTGCAACTTTACAGTTAAGGTCAAGTATAATGATTATTTTTGAATTCCCAACAAACAACTATGGACACACAAATTAAGCAACCGATAAAAGGTGGAGAATTTATTATTAAGGAAACCTCCTGCAATGATATTTTTATTCCGGAAGAGTTTACCGAAGAACAGCGGATGATGGCTGAAACAGCAGAACAATTCCTTGAGAGTGAAGTATGGCCCCTTGTCCAGCGATTGGATAACCATGAAGAAGGATTGATGCAATCACTTCTGGATAAAGCCGGTGAATTAGGATTATTGAGTGTTTCTGTGCCGGAACAATACAATGGACTAGGAAAAGATTTTCTGACCGGAATGTTAATTACTGAGATTCTGGGTGCCGGCCACTCATTTTCTGTTGCAATGGCAGCCCATACCGGAATTGGAACGTTACCGATCCTCTATTTTGGAACTGCAGAACAAAAACACAAATACATACCCAGGCTGGCAACCGGAGAATGGAAAGCTTCCTATTGCCTGACTGAACCCGGTTCAGGATCGGATGCATTGGCAGCAAAAACCAAGGCTGTATTAACTCCAGATGGTAAACATTATCTTATCAATGGCCAGAAGATGTGGATCACCAATGCCGGCTTTGCAGATGTTTTTACTGTTTTTGCCCAAGTTGATCCTGAAAGTACACCTGATAACAAAGGAGGGTTCACCGGTTTTATTATTGAAAAGACAACTCCCGGTATCTCACTGGGCGAAGAAGAAGATAAGATGGGAATCAAAGGATCCTCAACCCGCCAGGTATTTTTTACAGATTGTAAAATCCCTGCTGAAAATCTGTTAGGTGAAATCGGAAAAGGACATTTAATTGCATTTAATATTCTGAATCTCGGCCGTGCCAAGTTAGCTGCTGCCGCACTGGGCGGTTCGAAACGGGTATGTACGCTGTCAATCACCTATGCTAATGAACGTCAGCAGTTTAAACTTCCAATTTCAAAATTTGGAGCTATCAGACATAAACTTGCTCAACAAGCTATCAGAACCTATGCTGTCGAATCGGCCTTATACAGGCTGAGTCATAACATCGACATGAAAGAAAAATCACTGCTCGATTCCGGAATGCCTGAATCAGAAGCTACTTTGAAAGCTGCAGAAGAATATGCTGTAGAGTGTGCTATTCTGAAGATTGCCGGCAGTGAAGCATTAGATTACGTTACTGATGAAGGAGTACAGATATATGGCGGTTACGGCTACAGTGCCGAATATCCCATGGATCGTGCATACCGCGATTCACGAATCAACAGGATTTTTGAAGGAACCAATGAAATTAACCGGCTGCTGACTGTAGATATGCTTCTAAAGCGTGCTATGAAAGGTGAGCTTGATTTAATGACAGCAGCAACCAATGTTCAAAAGGAGCTCATGGGAATTCCCGAACCCGGAAGCAGCGACTCATCTTTGTTTGCTCATGAAAAAAAAGCACTATCTGATATGAAAAAGTGCATTCTGCTAACTGCCGGAGCTGCAGTTCAGAAGCTGATGACAACACTGGCTAAGGAGCAGGAAATTCTGATGAATATTGCTGATATTGCTATTGATATTTATATGGCTGAATCACTAATGCTCAGAATTGAGAAACTGGTAAAAGACCAGGGCGAATCCACATGTCGTGAAAAAATCGAGATAATGAAAGTCTATTTTTATGACGCAATGGACCGCATTCATATCAATGCACGCACTGCAGTTAACTCCTTTGCTGAAGGAGATGAACAGCGGATGTTACTGTTAGGCATCAAGCGGTTTACAAAATATGACAATGTGAATACAAAGCAATCGCGCCAGGTAATTGCTAAAAAGCTGATTGAGGAAAACAGGTACTGCTTTTAAACAACATCCATCACACTGGTTCGCTCAGTATTTTATTCTTTTCTTGCCAGCTGAGATCTTTCAGTTTTAAGGCGAATTACTAATTTATAGATTTCAAACCATAAAACCGAAGCAATAGCCACTGTAAGTGTTATAACAAGTTCGGTTAAGCTAAGCGCTGTAAGTCTGAAAAACTGGCTGAATGATTCCACATAGAGAATTAGAAACAACGCTGCTATGGTTAATACCGTAATTCCGACCAAGAGATTATTCCGCATTCTGAAACTCTCAATCAGACTGAAATAAAAGGAACGGTTTGAAAAACTTAGCAGGATGTTTGCAAAGATCATGGTACTGAAAACCATAGCGCGGGTTTTTGTTTCATTCCCTCCCGTGTAAACCGACCATTGATAGGCAAACAGTACACCGGCAGTAATCATCAATCCCTGTACGATACTGAGGGTAAGTTCATGCCAGTTTAAGAAAGTAGCTGACAATATTCTCGGAGGCTGTTGCATTGCATTTTTTTCCATGGGCTCATTTTCATATACAATTGAGCATGTCGGTCCCATAACAAGTTCAAGAAAAATGACATGTACCGGAGTAAATATCTGAGGAAACACCCAACCTAAAAACAATGGCAGGGAAACTGTCAGAATGATTGGAATATGTATAGAGATAATGTATTGAATTGCCTTTTTCAGATTGGTATAAATCCTTCTGCCTTGAGCAATTCCGGTAATTAATTTATCTAGGTCGTCATTGGTTATTACCAGTGAAGCGGCTGCTTTGGCAATTTCTGTTCCTTTGTGCCCCATTGCTACCCCAATATGGGCTGACTTAAGAGCGGGTCCGTCATTAACTCCATCACCTAACATAGCCACTACCTCACCTTTTTGTTTCAATGCATTTACAATAGCCAGTTTTGCTTCCGGAAACATTCGGGTAAAGATTGTCGTTTTTTCAACAACCGGAATCAACCTTTCCTCTGTCAGATGAACTATCTGCTCTCCGCTAACCATAGGTGTGTAATTTTTAATACCGGCTTTAGCTGCGATAGCCCGGGTAGTATCCGGATTATCTCCTGTAATTACTTTCACCTGTATGCCGGCATCATAAATTTTCCGGAACACTTCGCTGATTCCTTTTTTTGGAGGATCATAAAATACAGTAAAACCAAGGAAGGTAAACTTCAGATCCTGTTGTTTTGCCGGATAGTTTGTTCCTTCAAAAGATGATTTTGCAACCCCCAGAACCCGGTAACCTTCACAACCCAGAACTCTGATTTGCTTTTTCAGCCTTGCCCGTTCTAAGTCTGAAAGCTCGGAAACGGCAAGAATAGCTTCAGGAGCACCTTTGGCAGCAATGATTCTTTGGCTTTCATCGTTCTCAAACAGATGTGTCATCATTGGAGGAACTCCATCCAGCGGATACTCATGAATCATTCTGAAAGATTTCCTTTGATCAGGTAAACGGGTTGCGCCATAAACTTTATGCAGCTCCATCTCCATTGGATCAAACGGAACCGGTTCGCTTGCCCACATCGCATAACTGATTAATTCAGCTAACTCATCAGTGTTAAAATTCTTTTCATTATACAACTGATTGGACCTATAATCATACAGATACTTCAAATGCATTGAGTTCTCAGTAATGGTTCCTGTCTTATCAGTGCAGATTACGGTAGTACTACCCAGTGTTTCAACAATATTACTCCGCTTAATAATGATTCCTTCATTCATGAGTTTCCAGGCACCTAACGACATGAAGGTCGTAAAAGCAACAGGAATTTCTTCGGGTAAAATAGACATGGCTAGTGTTAGGCCGTTTAGCAGGCTTTTCAGCAGATCATGACTTCTGAAAAAACTATAACTGCAAACCATGACAAAAATGATTATACCAATTACTGCCATACCTCTCACAAATCGTTCAATCTGCAGTTGAAGTGGTGAACTTGCTTTTGCAATAGACTGAATGGATTCTCCAAGTTTACCGATTCTGGCTTGCCTGCCAATGTTTTCAACTTCAAAAATGGCTAGGCCTGACACTGTTATTGTTCCGCTGTAAACCCGGTTATTTTCTGAGTTACTGTCTTTAAAGACTGAAAAGCTTTCACCTGTAAGCGAAGACTCGTTGACCGAAAAATCATTGCTGTAAACAATTTTCCCGTCAGCATTTATAAGCTTACCTTCTTCTGTTATACATAAATCACCAACTGCAATCTCATGAGTAGGAATCTGAATTGCTCGAGAGTTTCTGATTACTGTACTGAAAGGCTCATTCAGCTGTTTAAGCTCCTTTAATGCTTTTTGGCTCCGGTTATCCTGATAAAATGATATTGCAGAAACGGCAACAATGGCAACAGCCATAAAAACAGCCTCCGCATAATCACCTGTTATCAAATAAATAACTGCTACAGCCATCAGCAGAATTAACATCGGCTCTTTCAGAATATCCAGCAGCAGTCTGTACCCGTGTCTTTCCTTAACAGCCTCTACCTGATTATAGCCATATTTATCCCTGGAAATCTGTAATTCTTCATCAGTAAGACCTTTAAACTGAGATGGAAAATTTGAAACTGACATTGAATACGATTCTTTTACTAAGCTCTTGACTTATGAAAGCTGCTTCTTCATTCCCTTTACATGCAATCACACTCCCTTTTCGTGATCTTTGGTTCAGATACAGATCCCGAACCTAAAATGAAAAACTGTTTAATGTTTTTTTTGAGTATGCTTTCCCTTTCTTCATCGGCTCAGATTATTTATTCATGTGATTATAAGAGTGATGCTGATCTGCAGGTTTTTGTTACCGAATGGAAAAGTGATGCTGATTTGATTGTTTATAAAACTAAATGGAAAAGTGATGCAGGTGGTAAAAATAATGGAATCTGGTATTTCACCGAATGGAAAAGTGATGCAAATAAAAAAATCTTTTTCACTGATTGGAAAAGTGATGCTGATCTGATAATCTATTTCTCGAAATGGCAGAGTGATGCCGGTTGGGTAAAAAAGAATAAGGAACACCTGATGTATTGAAGTAATTTCTGCTTAATCCGTTTTCTCTTAAAAAGTGTTGTGATTACTTAAAACATCAATAATTCGGATTGTGTTTACTTGCTGAGCCAGAGAATATATTAGATTTGCGCACGGCAAAAAAGGCCGTATGTCATCTGCCAAGTATATTTTTGTAACAGGGGGAGTAACTTCATCTCTGGGAAAAGGAATTATCTCTGCATCCCTGGCCAAACTGCTTCAGGCACGCGGTTATCGGGTGACAATCCAGAAACTGGATCCATATATTAATGTTGACCCTGGTACTTTAAATCCTTATGAACATGGTGAATGCTATGTAACAGATGATGGTGCCGAAACGGATCTTGATCTTGGTCATTACGAACGGTTTTTAAATGTTCCCACATCGAAGGCAAATAACGTTACAACCGGCAGTATATACCAGACTGTTATTAATAAAGAACGTGCCGGTGATTATCTGGGCAAGACCGTTCAGGTCATCCCTCATATAACAGATGAAATCAAACGTAGGATTCAGCTGCTTGGAAATACCGGAGAGTACGATATCGTAATTACCGAAATTGGTGGTACAGTTGGTGATATCGAGTCACTTCCCTTTATTGAATCAATCCGTCAGCTGATCTGGGAACTTGGCAATACGAATACAGCTGTCATTCACCTGACTCTTTTACCCTATTTATCAGTAACCGGAGAGTTAAAAACAAAACCAACCCAGCATTCGGTAAAGATGCTGCTGGAATATGGAGTTCAGCCTGATATTCTCGTATGCAGAAGCTCCCAACCGGTTTCTATGGAAATCAAAAGGAAGATTGCGCAGTTCTGTAATGTCAACATCAATGCTGTTATTGAATCTCTTGATGCCTCTTCAATCTACGATGTTCCGATAATGATGCTCAAAGAACAATTAGATAAAGTTGTTCTGAACAATTTAAAGTTACCCTCCCGGCAGGAACCGAATCTGGATAACTGGAAAGTTTTTCTTGGAAAGTTGAAAAATCCGATCAGGGAAGTAAGAATCGGTCTGGTTGGTAAATACATTGAACTGCACGATGCTTATAAATCCATTATTGAAGCATTGGTTCATGGCGGAGCGATTAATGAATGCAGGGTCAGAATTGCATGGATCCATTCAGAATCAATTGATGAAAAAAATGTTGAAGAAAAACTTAAAGGTTTAGACGGGGTGCTGGTAGCGCCTGGTTTTGGAGACAGGGGAATTGAAGGAAAGATTACTGCCATCAGGTATATCCGCGAAAACAATATTCCGTTTATCGGGATATGCCTCGGAATGCAGTGTGCCGTAATCGAGTTTGCACGCAGTGTGCTTGGAATGAAAGGGGCACACAGTACTGAAATTGAACCCCAAACAAAATATCCGGTCATTGACCTGATGGCCGGCCAGAAAGGTGTTACTGATAAAGGCGGAACAATGCGGTTGGGTAAATACATTTGTTCGCTTACCAAGGGCAGTAAAGCTGCTTCCATTTACAGTAAGTTAAGAATCGGGGAACGACACCGGCACCGTTACGAGTTTAACAACAAATACATTAAAAAATTTCAGGATGCCGGAATGATAGCCAGCGGAATCAATCCCGAAAGCGGATTAGTTGAAGTAATTGAGCTTAAAAATCATCCCTGGTTTATCGGGGTTCAGTTTCATCCGGAATACCGAAGTACTGTTGAGAACCCGCATCCTTTGTTTGTGAAGTTTATCAAGGCCTCAATGGAGCATTAATACCAAGGCATTGCTTCTTTACATCTTTCTGTAGTCATCCATCCTGTTTCAGAGCTAACCAGCGTTCGGCATCAATTGCTGCCATACAACCGGTGCCGGCAGCAGTGACTGCTTGCCGATAAACATGATCCTGGACATCTCCGGCAGCAAAGACTCCCGGAATATTAGTATACGTTGTTCCCGGTTTGGTCTTAATGTAACCATTACTATCCAGGTCGAGTTGACCTTTAAAAATTCCGGTATTTGGCTCATGTCCTATTGCCACAAAAAATCCTTCAACCTTCAGTATTTTCTCTTCAGCTGTTTTGGTATTTTTAACCTTAACTCCGCTTACTGTTTTATCACCCAGAATTTCTAGTGTTACAGTGTTCCAAAGGATTTCAATGTTTGGAGTATTCATGACGCGGTGTTGCATAGCTTTTGATGCCCGCATTTCATCCCGTCTGACAATCATGTACACCTTGTTACAAAGTTTGGCAAGATAGGTAGCTTCTTCAGCAGCAGTATCACCGGCACCTACAATAGCAACATCCTGCTTTCTGAAAAAATATCCGTCACACGTGGCACATGCTGATACGCCAAATCCATTTAGCCTTTTTTCAGATTCCAGGCCAAGCCATTTGGCTGAGGCTCCGGTTGCAATAATGACAGCTTCTGCGTCAACAACTTTTGATCCATCAATTGTTATTTTATGAACCGCCCCACTGAAATCAACATCAGTTGCATGCCCAAACCGGATATCAGCACCAAATCGTTCAGCCTGCTTTCTAAAATGCTCCATCATCTCCGGCCCCATGGTCCCATCCGGATAGCCGGGAAAATTCTCAACTTCTGTTGTTGTTGTAAGCTGACCTCCTGGCTGCAACCCTTGATAAAGTACCGGCTTCAAATCGGCACGAGCTGCATAGATGGCTGCCGTATAGCCTGCTGGTCCGCTTCCAATAATTAGAAGTCTCACCCGTTCTGTTTCGTTACTCATATAAAAAAATTAAAAAGTGAGCAAAGATAACAAGAGTGACTCAGTGCCTTAAGCAGCAAATGTTATTTAGTTATTCCGGGCAATGATTGTATCGAATGAAGGTGTATAAGCTTCAAAAATTCCAATTCCTCCGTTGATATTTGAATTCAGAAATGTAACCGATGCAAAAGGATTTCCATTGGTTGCTAATTGTTGTTCAGCAGTCCGCCAGAATTCAAAGGTTGCCATTCCAACAGTACAAAATTTAACAACTATGGTATCACCCTGTTTAAAAAAGCCTCTTTCATCATTGTTGTCATCATCAGCAGTTGAATGAGGCAGCCGACCTCTGTCAAATGCAAAATCATAACTTGTCCCGTTAATAAACTTGTCGTTAAATACCGAACCCAGGGGAGCAATAAAATCAGCATCCTTTCCCAAGCGTTTTGCAAACCAACGGTAACAGTTTCCAAGTGTATCAGGATCCGTCAGGTGAGCCCAGGCAAATCCAAGTGAATCTTTCCCCGGCTGAACCTTAAACCAGGCACTGTCTAACTGGATTGCGGGAAAGCAATAAGTTTCAGCAGTCAGTTCCTTACCATCCGGGGTCCTGATATAAAGCGAATAGTTCCGACCAACTGTTCCCACTATGTTATTCGAGTAATACACATACCCGATTTCGGGAATTACCGAGAACAGGGTATCAGTAATAAAACCATCACTTATTATAACCAGGGCATTTTTTACAGTTGTACTGATCAGTGAAACAGAATCAACAGGAGCAAAATAACCGGTTGTTGTTGATATCAGGACATAGGCATTACGTCCTACCTCAATGTAGCCCTCTACTACAATCTTTTCATCTCCTCCGGGAAGATCAACTGTTATATCTTTTTCACATGAAAAAAAGAGTACCAGGACAGAAAGAATCAACCACTTCATTTTTATTGAGTTCATATTAGAGATTGATTGGAAAAATGTTATTGCTGTTCAAAAAGATAAATTTAATGGTTTATCAGGAATCCGGTACCGGGTGGAAACCAAACTTACTAGTGAAGCACTCTTTCAAAGGAAGTGTTGACCGACCAGGGCTCGAACCTGGAGTCTTCAGAGCCAGAATCTGACGTGTTGCCAATTACACCATCGGTCAATCGGGCGGCAAAAGTAAGTTTTTGGGAATTATTGCAATCCAGCATTAGGAAAATTTAGTGTATCTACTAAAAACCAGATTTTCACTTTTTGAAAATGTACTTTTACACACCCGATTTTTTCATCAGAAGATGCCTGTTCACATTCTTGTTGTTGATGATGAGCCAGATATGGAAAGCCTTATCTGCCAATGGTTCGCACAACAAATTAAAGAAAGAAACTGGAACTTTACATTTGCTTCAAACGGTGCAGAAGCTCTTGAGTTGCTGAAAGGCAACCGTGAATTCCATATTATTATCACTGATATTAATATGCCTATAATGGACGGGCTTACACTGCTTTTGCACCTTCGTGAGTTAAATAAAGATTTTAAGACCATCATTGTATCTGCTTATGGTGATATGGATAATATCCGGGCAGCAATGAACAGAGGTGCATTTGATTTTAACACCAAACCCATTGACTTTAATGACCTGGAGAATACCATTTATAAAACCCTTGATGAAGTAGAGCGCTTACGAAAAGGAAAACAAGCACAGCAACAACTTCAGCAGGCTATCCTTGATATGGAAATTTCAAAAATTGAAAAACAAAAAGCTGAAGAAGCTAGAAATCTGGAACGGCAGTTTATGGCCAATATCAGCCATGAAATCCGGACTCCGATGAATGCCATTATCGGTATGAATAATCTGCTGTTAAACCTGGTAACAGATGAAAAGCAGATTGAATACCTGAAAGGAATTAAATATTCAGCCGAAAATCTGCTCTCCATTATTAATGACATTCTGGATCTGTCAAAAATCGAATCAGGGAAACTGAATATTGAGAAGATTCCTTTTTCAATCCGTCAGACAACCGAAATGGTCGGTACAAATTTGAAAATAAAGGCAAATGAAAAAGGTATTAATCTTCATATTGAAGTGAGCTCCGATATTCCTCCTTTTGTAAAAGGCGATCCGGTCCGGTTATTTCAAATGCTGATAAACATTGGAGGCAATGCAGTTAAGTTTACCGAAAAAGGAACTGTTTCCATTCGTGTTTCAACAGCCGGAAAAGAAGTAAATAAAATAAATATCAGATTTGAGATTGAAGATACCGGGATTGGGATTCCGGAAGACAAACTTACCAAGGTTTTTGATAAGTTTACACAGGCAAACAGGCATACTTCTCGAAAATTCGGGGGTACCGGGTTAGGGTTAACCATTACCAAACAGCTTGCTGAGCTTCAGAACGGAACAATTTCACTGAAAAGCCGACTGGGTGAAGGCTCTGTTTTTGTATTTACCTTACCATACGAAGAGACCACAGATCAATTACCAGAAATTCAAAATCAGATTCTTTCTGACGATATGATTGAACAAATGAAATCAAAGAGAATTCTACTAGCAGAAGATAACCCGTTTAACCAGGTGGTTGCTGTTGACAGCATTCTTGAGCTGATTCCTCAGCTTAAGGTGGACATTGCTGAGAATGGTAAGCAGGCAGTCGAAATGCACAGTTCAGCACCTTATGATTTGATTGTCATGGATATCCAGATGCCGGAAATGGATGGCTATGAAGCCTGCCGGAAAATCAGAAACGAACTACCTTTACCAGCCCGTAATGTCCCGATTTTAGCCATGACTGCAAGCGTTATCAAAGAAGAAGTTCAGGAATGTTTTAATGCTGGAATGAATGATTTTGTCCCAAAACCATTTAACCAGTCAGAACTGGTTCAAAAAATGAGTTCACTGCTTCTGAATTCGAGAATCTAAACAATACAATATGACAACAGTATCTGATCTTACCTTTCTCCGGAAATTTACCAATAATGACAGTGAGCGTATAAAAAAGTATATCGGAATGTTTCTTCAACAAACACCCGCTATGATTCAGCAGATTGAATCTTCTTATAAGGAAAAAGACTGGACAAAACTGAAAACCTCAGCTCATTCGTTAAAACCACAAATTTCCTATATGGGAATTAAAAGTGCTGAGAGCATTATTCAGACTATTGAAGCAAATAGTATTGCAGGAAAAGATGAGGGCACTGCTGAACAAATTAATAAGTTGAAATCAATTCTTGAGTCTGTATATCCTGAATTAAGAAATGAAATCGGCATATAAGATGTAATATTCCTGATCTGAAATTCTATTGATTTGATTTTGTTTAATTTGCCGCAGCTAACTGATTACTAATAATGAGCAAAAGCCCCGTAATTTATATTGTTGAAGATGATTCGATGCAACGTGAACTGCTTGCTGATCATCTCGGAAAAATGTCAGGTTACCGGATTAAGACCTTTGAAACCGGTGAACAATGCCTGAGCTATCTTGCTGAAAACACGGAAGTTCCGGTTGCAATTTACCTTGACTATTACCTGAACAGTATTGTACAAGACGCCATGGACGGGCTTGATGTGCTGACTGAAATCAAGAAAAAGCATCCTGATTGCGAGGTGGTCATGCTTTCGGGGCAGGATAAAATTGAGGTAGCTGTTGATACCATGAAATATGGTGCTTTTGATTATATTGTAAAAGGTGAAAGTGCATTTTACAGGGCTGAGAAAGCATTGTACAATATTTACCGATTTGCCAGACTCCAAAAGAATGCAAATCTCTACAAAACCCTGACAATCACCTTTGGCATTTCACTGCTGCTTTTAGTCATTCTGCTCATTATCCTTCAGCAGGCAGGTTTGATTAGTAATATGCCGGGATGGTCATAAACTTCATCCGGAGTGATGATTAATTTTACCGGCTGATTTTAAAGCATGAAAATTTCCTATGACTGGCTTTGCCAGTATCTTCCCGTTAAATTGAAAGCTGAACAGGCTGCCGAGCTATTAACTCACTGCGGTCTTGAAGTTGAAGAAGTAATACACTACCAAACAGTTAAAGGAGGATTGCAGGGAATCGTTATTGGTGAAGTCATTGAAAAAGTTAGACATCCAAATGCGGATAAACTGAGTGTCTGTAAAGTCAATATTAATGAGGGTGAATTACGCCAGATTATTTGTGGGGCACCCAATGTTGCAACTGGTCAGAAAGTAGTTGTTGCACTTCCCGGTGCTGTTCTGTATCCTGCCAAAGGTGAGCCTTTTAAAATCACAAAATCAAAAATAAGAGGAGAAGTATCTGAAGGGATGATATGTGCTGAAGATGAAATTGGACTTGGATCCAGCCATGAGGGGATTATGATACTTCCAACAGAAGCAGTAGCCGGTATGCAGGCAGCTGCATACTTTAACCTTAAATCAGATTATGTATTCGAAATAGGGCTTACCCCTAACCGCGGTGATGCAGCGTCTCACCTGGGAGTTGCCCGTGACCTGGCTGCAGTAATCCGAAATAAAAATCCAAAAATTAATCACCAGGAAGTAACTGTGAAACGCCCCGAAGTAAAGCTGACATCCATTCCTGGCAATTCACCAGTTAAAGTCACCATTGAAAATAATAGGGATTGTATCCGTTATTCAGGTATCCTGCTTTCCGGATTAACAATTACAGATTCACCCGACTGGCTAAGGCACCGTCTTCAGTCAATTGGTTTGAAACCTGTCAACAATGTAGTTGACATCACAAATTTTGTTCTGCATGAATACGGACAGCCCTTGCATGCATTTGATGCCGATAAAATTTCAGGCTCTCATGTTGTTGTTAAAAATCTTCCGGCAGGAACAATTTTCAAAACCCTTGATGGAATTGAGCACAAGCTAACCGGTGATGAACTGATGATTTGTGACGAAAAACATGGAATGTGCCTGGCTGGTGTTTTTGGTGGAAGTGATTCAGGAGTTACTTCAGCTACTAAAAATGTTTTCCTTGAAAGTGCCTGTTTCAGTCCTTCTTCTATCCGCAAAACAGCAAAACATCATGGCTTGAAAACCGATGCCTCTTTCCGTTTTGAACGCGGAACAGATCCTTCTGTAACTGTTGAAGCTATGCTCAGGGCAGCTGCTTTGATTGAAGCAATCTGTTTGGCAAAAGTGTCACCATACTATACTGATATTTATCCGAATCCGGTTCCTACCGGCTCGTTAACATTAAATCCCGATAAATTAAATCGTTTAATGGGAGTTGAAATACCTGAATCGGCAGCTTCTTCGATTCTTACCGACCTTGGCTTTGAACTTAAAAGTCATACTAAAACAGAATGGACTGTAAGTGTACCAACCTTTAAATCAGACATCAGAACAAGTGCTGATTGCGCTGAAGAAATTCTCAGGATTTATGGTTATAACAATGTTCCACTTCCATTAAAATTGAAAATCCCGCTTCCGGTATCAGCATTTAATGCATCAGAAACTTTGCTTGAGAAAGTAACACAGTTTCTGGTTGCCAATGGTTTTACTGAAATCCTGAATAATTCACTTTCTGAGCTTAGTCATCTTCCGGAACAGGTAAAAATTCTGAATCCGCTTAGCCAGGAACTGGCCGGATTGAGAAGTGAAATGATTTCATCGGGGCTGGAAACCATTCGTTACAATCTGAATCGCAAGAATTTTATTCTTAAATTATTTGAAACAGGCAGAATCTACCGGAATCATGCTGGTAAATTTTCTGAAGAGAAATGCATATCAATTTTTATTGCAGGAAACCGGCTGCCCGAATCAAGATTTAAGACCGGGCTTTCACAATCTGATTTCTACACTTTAAAATCGGTCATTATAAACCTGCTTGAACAAAGCGGTATCAACAGCAGCAGTTTACAATTTAAATTAGCAGATAAGACCGGCTTTGGACTTTGTGCTGCAATCTCCTGTTCAGGCAATCTGATTGGTTATGCCGGCTATGTAAGCCTGGAAAAATTAAAGCAATTTGAAATTCAGGAACAGGTGCTGGCGGCTGAATTATACCGGGATGCAATCCGTCTATCGGTCAAACCGGCAGATTCAATCCGTGAACCTTCTCACTACCCGGTTGTAAAACGGGACTTGGCTTTTATCATTAATGACACGATAAGCTACAGTGAAATTGAAAAGATTGTGTCAGAAACTGAAAAGAAACTAATCCGGCAGATTAACCTCTTTGATATTTACAGAGGAGAGCATATCGGCCAAGGGAAAATGTCACTTGCAGTTAGCTTTTACCTTCAGGATGACAATAAGACATTGACCGATAAACAGATTGACGGGGTTATGGACCAACTGATGAAGGCTCTAACAATGAAACTCGGTGCTGAAATAAGGAAATGAGGTTTATACCATTTGCATTTTAAACCTTCATTCAGTAATCTGCAATCATACATTTAACTGAACTCACTCCAGAATAATTTAATAAGTTGCTGATTAACCAAAATCTCAACCTAACAACCATGCAGCAAAATCCTACAGAAAAGCAATCAACAGCATCCATTAAATCTCAATTTAAAATTACCGGTGGTTTTGGATTTCTGGTAATCCTGAATCTCATCTTTGGATATCTTACATTGAAGATATTATTGTCATCAGATAACACGGCAGATGAAACAACTTTTTCTTCTTCCCTTTTAGTCATATTCTTTTTAATCGGCTTAAACTTATTGTTTCTATGGCTACTGATGAGTTTTGCAAAAAGTATCATTATTGATAAGAACGGAATAACCTTTAGAAACCCTGTATTTTCCTTCATCATGAAAAAATACTTCTGGTCAGATCTGGATTATTATATTGAGCTAGAGGAAGAATCAGAAACCGGAGCTGTTCACGAGGCTTTGTGGTTGATAAAAGACCATCAGGTCAAAGGCAGGATCTCAGCTTTCTTCTATTCAAATTATAAAGAACTGAAAAGCAGTTTACGTTTAAAGAACCGGGGGAAAAGAAATTATACTCCAATTTTTCAGTTGCTTGCTATAGTGGGATTAAAACAGATAACAGATTAATTTTATCCGGCAGCCTATTGTTTTATTAACCCAATTTCAGCTGTTTTTTCTTGCAGTTAGATGCTCCTGCCTTTTTAAAATTGCCTTTCATAATCATTTTAAAAGCATAAGTTAACGAATAAAAGATTCAGCAAAAAAAATTGTTGAGTTATTTCTCCGATTATTATATTTGCCTAATATATTGCGGCATAAGCAGTTAATATTTGCAGCTCCAGAACAGATATTGGTTATTTAGTTAGAAGGTAACCCGGGGGAACCAACACAATTTACTACAGAATAATTTGAATTAATTAACTCAATTAATACGATGAAAAAAATAAAAACACTCTTAACCTGGATATCCGGTATCTTGATCGTTCTTGTGATATCAGGTATTGCCTACATTAAATTTGCCTTACCCGATGTTGGAGAAGCTCCGGATCTGGTAATCGAACAAACCCCGGCTAGGATTGCCCGGGGCAAGTACCTCGCTACTCATGTTACGGTTTGTATTGATTGTCATTCACAGCGTGACTGGTCCAGATTCTCCGGTCCGCTGATTGAAAGTACGATGGGCCAGGGAGGAGAATTATTTGATCAGAAGCTTGGATTCCCGGGCGCTTATTACTCATCAAATATCACTCCTTCGGGTATTAGCCGCTATACTGACGGAGAATTATTCAGAGTCATCACAACAGGAGTCAATAAAGAAGGGAAAGCCCTTTTCCCAATCATGCCTTATCAATATTATGGCCAGATGGACCCAGAGGATATTAAATGCATCATAGCCTATATACGAACGCTGAGGCCGATAGAGAATAAAGTCTTGCCATCTAAGTCTGACTTTCCAATGAACCTGATCATTAATACCATTCCTGTAAAAGCTCAGCCAACTAAACTTCCTGAAAAATCAGACATTGTGAATTATGGAAAATATTTGACAAATGCAGCTACCTGTATGGAATGTCATACTCAGGTTAAAGGTGGGAAACTAATTGTCGGAATGGAATTTGCCGGAGGCCGTGAATTCCCTTTCCCAGACGGTACTGTTATCCATTCAACTAACCTGACTCCTGATACGGAGACCGGAATCGGGGAATGGACCAATCAAATGTTTCTTGACCTCTTTCATTCCAGGTCCGATTCAATTACACTTCATTCCAAATTAGAACCCGGTAATATTAATACCATGATGCCCTGGACCTTGTATGGAAGAATGACTGATGAAGATCTGAACGCAATATTCAGCTACCTGAAAACACTTAAACCAATTCGCAATCGAATAGAATTGAACACGAAAACAGTTAACTAAACAAAATTCATTTGCTTTATAGCAATCTGGATAAAACGGGGGAAGCAGTGACAGGGAGCAAAATAGAATCTTAACCCGTATGCTTTACAAGTTCAATCAGGGTGATTTCAGGCATGATTCCTACCCTTCCGGGGTAACCAATAAAACCCAGTCCACGGTTAACATACAACTGCTGATCTCCTTGAGTGTAGAGGCCAGCCCATTCGTGGTAAAAATATTGTGAAGGACTCCATTTAAAACCGGGTATTTCAACTCCAATCTGCATTCCGTGTGTATGCCCACTTAATGTCAGGTTTAGGTTTTTATGGTTTAACACCTGCTTTCTCCAGTGAGAAGGATCGTGGGTAAGCAGAATATTAAAAAACGTACCATTCATTCCCGCAATTGCCTTATCCAGATTTCCATACTGCTGAAATCCCATTCGTGCGCTCCAGTTCTGAACACCCGCAACACCAATTTTCTTTCCATTAATGGAGATATAATCATGCTCATCCATCAATAGCTTCCATCCATAATCCCGCTGAGTTTGAATTAGCTCTTCAAAATTTTTGCGTTTGTCCCTTTCTGACGTCCAATGATAATAATCTCCATAATCATGGTTCCCAAGAATACTATAAATTCCATGCTTTGCTGATAATGATTTCAGCGTATCATGATGCATCTCCAGTTCACTGGCAAGAACATTTATCAGATCACCTGTAATAAATATGACATCGGGTTTCTGATTATTTATTAACTTAATAGCATGTTGAAGCGGTTCTTTCGAATTAAAACTACCGGAATGGATATCCGATACCTGCACTATCCTGAAACTCACAAACTCATCAGGTAAATCTTTAACCTTTATCCTAACCTTCCTTACGGTAAACCGATAGGCTCCGTAAATCGTTCCCCAAATCAAAGATAAAAAAGGAATTGCACCGGCAATCAATGCAACTTTGACGATAAAATCAGACCGGCTGATCTGATGAGTATCTGTATGGCTGCTTACCGGAGAAAATGCAACTGCGGTTTTCAATATAGCCCACCTGAACATTCTGATTATGTCATCTAAAAACAAAAATGCCGATATCAGAATTTTTGGGAGAAATAAAATTACAAGCATTGCAAAACTGATTGTACGGATCTGTTTTGGCCATTGATGCCAGTCAGTAAAAGCTGCTGTGAGGATTGCTGTATAGCACAAAACTGAAAGTGACCAGTAAATTAGAAAAACGATTTTTGCTGTTGACGGATTTAACGTTCTTACTGAGAACCGGATTGACTGAAAGGCATAGATATCAATAAGCATCAGAGCAAGAACAAAAACTGAGAATCTTATCATGTTGAATTGATGCAATGTTAACCAAACAGTTGAATCAGGCTAATGTTTGCAACATCAGAGAGCAGATGCTAATCTTATCCGGAGGGGTTCCATCTAGCAGGAATCTGACTTTCACACTAAAATCTAATGGATCTCAATTCGTTTAAAAGTTACCGGAGCTTTAAAAAAGACTGATTTTTCTCGTCTTCGGGGAGCCAGTTTAATAATCTGTCCGTCAATCATCACTCTGCGTGGTTTAAACGGAAGTGAGTGGATATGGATTCCGTATTCGGAACTTCCTGCCTGATAAGACCCGAATTTTTCCTGGAGCACTCTCATTTGTCTTTTATTTCCAAACACTGAAAACTTTTTTACCGAAAATCTCCCTTTAGTATATGCATAGCCTTCGCCTTCATCTTCATAAAGCCAGGAATGATATCGTGAAGCTGAATAATAAATGTGCAGCTGCATTTCTGTTTTATTCAGATCTGATGTATGCTGAGCAACTTCTGCATGTGCAATAACAGCTCCGCTCCGGACAAATAATGGGAAAGTATCCGGCTGCACTTCCACCCAAATTTCCTGACCTCCTTCAATTTCCTGTTGAGTAAAGTAATTAACCCATTTCCCTTTTGGTAAATAAACTTTTCGTCCGGTAACGTCAGGCTTGCCAATTGGACAAATCAACATATGATCTCCAAAACCAAATTCTTCATTTCTCAATAAAGTATGCGAGTCATGCTGATCAATAAATGCAAGCGGCCGGATGGCTGGAGTACCTTTTGATACATATTGCCAGAAAGTACTATAAATGTAAGGCAACAGCCGATAGCGTAGTTCAATGGTTTTACGAATATAGCCTTCATATTTTTTCCCAAAAGCCCACGGTTCTTTGTCGCCTTGATCTGCGGATGAGTGACCCCTGAAAAACAGGTGAAATACTGCCATTTGAATGTACCTGACAAACAATTCACCATCGGGTTCACCAATAAATCCGCCAATGTCGGTTCCAATAAAAGAAACTCCTGAAACACTCATTCGCTGGCACTGGATATTTCCAATCCAAAGATGCTCCCAACTGGCAACATTATCACCCGTCCATACACTTGCGTAACGCTGCACTCCGCTATAGCCACTCCGGGTAATTACAAAAGGTCTTTTCTCAGGAAGCTGTTTTTTCATTCCTTCATAAGAAGCCCGGGCCATTTGCATTCCATATACATTATGCGTTCTCCGGTGCGAAACATCAAGTCCTTCATAGTAGTGCCTTACATCATCAGGGAAAGTACCTGATTCAAAAACAGCCGGTTCATTCATATCGTTCCATATTCCGGCTACTCCATAACGGGTCAAGTTACTGCATAAACCAGCCCACCAGTTGCGTACATCCGGATGAGTAAAATCAGGAAAGTGACACTCGCCCGGCCAAACCTTTCCACGCATGAGGTCGCCATCCTGCCTCCGGCAGAAATAAGCATTTTCTATTCCTTGCTGATACACAAAATAATCAGTGTCAATTTTAATGCCCGGGTCAATGATGGTAACAATCTTAAACCCATCCTTTTCAAGGTCTTGAATGAGTTTGGCAGGATCAGGAAACCGCTCATTATCCCAGGTAAAACAACGGTAGCCATCCATGTAATCAATATCCAGATGAATAACATCACATGGAATTTTACGAGAACGGAATTGTTGAGCAACTTCCCTGACTTTTGATTCGGGCGAATAACTCCATTTGCTTTGTTGATATCCCAAAGACCAGAGCGGTGCCAGTTCGGGCCGGCCGGTCAGGTCTGTGTATTGTTCAGCAACAGATATCAGTTCAGGTCCATAAATAAAATAGTAATTCATTTCACCTCCCTCAGCCCAGAAACTGAGAACTTCCGGATTTTCAAATCCGAAATCAAAAAAGGTCTGGAATGTATTATCAAAGAAAATCCCATATCCCTTGCCTTTAGTTAAACCATAGAAGAAGGGAATATTCTTGTAGAGCGGATCCTGTTCCTTTGCGAATCCATACGTATCTGTTCCCCAGTTCAGAAATCTCCTTCCCCTCAGATTCAGATTACTTGATTTATCGCCTAATCCGTAAAAGCATTCATCTTCCAGAATTCTTTTACTACAATAAACATAGTAACCTCCGAATCCCTGGTTAGGCTCAAAGTGATATCCACCGATATCTTCACTGAGTATATTCCCATTTAAATCTTCAATTAAAACTTCAAGATTCTTTTTTGAAATTTTAACTCTTAATGCAAGAGTGGTGATAAGAAAAGAGTCTTCATTCTCTTTTACTGAAACCCTTGAAACGGAGGGTTTAAAAGCAGGATCAATCGCGTATGAGAAATCCTTATGAAAAACTTCAGGGGTATATCTGAAACGGAATACCTTATCCGTCAGCACATAAACGTGCAGTCTGGCATTAACAGCAACAAACTCAAAAACATGCGAATTGGCAATAAACTGTTTAACTGCACCGGGATAATCTTTTGAAGGAGTCTGTTTATTTGAAACTTCCATGAAGCATTTTACTCTTAAAGTGGATTTTGGTTGGTTAAGAAAATAAGATCAAGAATATTAAAATAACAGCGCTCAAAGAACAGCCCTGAAACAATAAAGTTTAAAAAATATTTCATCAGCCAAAATCAGTTTAGTCTTATTAGATTCATCGCAAATATGAAGCAATAGTAAGTACATTTGCAGTTCTGATCAATGAATAAATCAACAACCTTGAAGCCTTCCAGACCTCGTGTTTTAATGCTTGGTTGGGAATTTCCTCCGGTTATTAATGGCGGGCTAGGTGTGGCATGCCATGACCTTTGTATGGCCATGGCTGATTATGCACGGGTCACCATGATTATTCCGAAGTCAAATCCCGGATTCAAAATCAAGAATCTTGAGTTAATAGGTCTTGATACAATTGATACCCGAACACTGAAATACATCAATCATGTAAATGAATACAGCAAACTTGAAGATGTACATTTTATAGACTCAAATCTGAACCCATATTATTCAGCTCCCGAACCTTCTGTATTTCAGGGTGAGGAAATCAGAAGTCAATATATCCGCAATATCGAAATTGAAGGGCAGCAGTTCAGTGTTTTCAGTATTGATGATTTGTATGGGGGCGATGTTATTGAGAAAGTGCAGGTGTTTGGCAAGATTGCAACCCGAATTGCAATGAATATGGATTTTGATATTATTCATGCACATGACTGGATGACCATGATTGCCGGAATGGAAATTAAAGCAAAGACCGGTAAGCCACTGGTTATGCATATTCACTCACTCGAAGTTGATCGTAGCGGAGCTGCTAGTAAAGGATGGGTTTATCAGCTTGAAAAACGGGGAATGGAGATTGCTGATTTATTGATGCCGGTAAGTAATTTTACTGCCCAGGTAATTAAGACTCATTACTTCATTAATCCTGCAAAAATATGGCCGGTCCATAATGGAATCCGACCGGTTGAACCTTATAAATCTAAAAAACCATTTGATGAGAAAATGGTATTATTTGTTGGAAGGCTTACCCGGCAAAAAGGACCCGAATTTTTTCTTGAGATTGCAACCCGTGTCCTGGAATATTATCCAGATATCCGATTTGTAATGGCCGGTCAGGGCGACAGCTTTCAACAACTGATAGATAAAAGTGCATTCAGGCATATTGGCAACCGCTTTCACCTTACCGGATTCCTCACTATGGACAAAGTCCATCAGTTGCTATCAATGGCTGATGTCTATTGCATGCCTTCAGTTAGTGAACCTTTCGGATTATCAGCTGTTGAAGCTGCCCAGTTTGGAGTTCCTGTTGTGATTTCAAAACAATCGGGTGTTTCAGAGGTTTTGCCGCATGCCCTGAAGTTTGATTTCTGGGACATTAATAAAGCATCTCAATATATTGTTTCCCTACTGACTGATGAATTACTAAGAAAAAGAGTTATTGAAGATACAAATAAAAGTCTGACTCATATTAACTGGGATAATGCTGCCAGAAAAGTAGTGAACGGCTATGAAGAGTTTTCATTAGTTCCGGCAGGAAATGCCTGATAAAAAACCAGTTGATTGCATTTAGCATTCCAGTAAAATTCAAAAACCCAGGCTCAAAGTTAAGCCGTCCGATGAACGATTCTGAAGTTCTGGGGAATGACAAAACTGATAGAACAGACACCGATAAGGCTCTATGCAATGAAACCCTGTTTTCACTTCAGGTAATCTTCTTATTGATATGATTTTTAGTGCATTATCTATCATTTTTGAAGTATATTCAAGATTATTAATGCAATATTCTTTCACACTTGTTTCTGTAAAAATTTCTGCCTTTGACTGGAGTGCCTCATTCACCGGTCGGTTCAGGTGAATCAAAACAAAATCATCAATCTCAAGCCCGCTATTAAGAATGATGTAGTACTGCATGGCCGCATCCTTAAGGTATACTTCCGAAATTTCTACTGAGCTTTTCACTTCATAAGCAGTGTATTTGTTGTTTTTTAGAACCAACAAATCGGTTGCTACCAAAGCTCTTTTAAACTGAAAGGCAGGCTCATAAATGACCGGGAATTTTTCAGAAATTAATTGTTGCGTATAAACAATACTCTTCCTAAAGTCAGACGGAAATTCCGGCTGGCAGCTAATTCCTCCCGGAAATTTTTCTTGTGCCAGCTTGCCGATAACATGACCTTTTTGAAATCGTTGAAACAGCTCAGGCGAAACCGGGTCTCGCTTTTTATAATGGTACTTATAGAGATATAATGATTTCTCGCACTGCAGGCTTTGCAGATAAGAAGTTTTTGAAAGCAAATGTGGAGGCGGAAGATTCATTACAGCGATCCACCGAATGCCATAATCAGAATCCAGACAAATAAACCAACCAGCAGTAAAACCAACAGGCGATTAAAAAATTTCTGAGATTTCAGATTCTTTCTGATGGTTCCGTGCGAAAAAATATTATTAAGCAGGATCTCTGCCTTTTGAAAGGTATGCTCCCCTTTAACCAGATAATCATAAGCACCAAATTTTATTGTATGTGCAGCAATTTCAGGATTCTCACTCAGGCTGATAAACACCACCGGAGTTTCAGCAAATTTCTGTTTCAGTTTTTGCAGCACCTGGATACCATTCATAGCTACCGGATTGATTGAATCGAGCTGGTAATCAAGGATGATTAAATCCGGCTGCTCAAAAATATTGGCAATTGCCTCTTCACCTGAATTATAAATAGAAATCTGAGACTTGGGATAATGACTGATCAAAAATGATTTCAGCTTCTCAAGGTAATCCGGTTCATCATCTATTAATGAAATTTTAAATTCGTTTTCAGTGTACATAGAACAACTGTTGAATTGACAAAGTTAATAATAATACCAGGCTCACTCAACGGTTCAGAACCAGCTTTAAGAATGCTTCCTTCTTTCGGATACTGACTTCGATTTCTGATCCATCCGTCATGGTCACAAATCCACCCTGGCCTTTTGTATATTGACTGATAAAAGCCAGGTTAATCAGATGTGACTGATGCACTCTAAAAAAGTTTTGTGCGGATAATAACTCATCAAACTCTTTCAAGGTCTTTGAAACCATCATTGTTTTACCATCTTTCATGAAAATCTGAGTATAATTTGAGTCACTCTTTAACCTGACAATTTCACTTACATTCAGGAATGTCAATCCGTTCAGTACCGGAACACAAATCCGCTGATTATTCTGGTTAACTGTTTTAAGGTTGTGCAAAAGGGTGCTTATCTGCTCTCCATACTGCTGATCAGGCTGCCTTTGCTGCATTTTTTTTATTGCCCACTGCAGTTCTTCCCTGTCAATTGGTTTCAGAAGATAATCTAAAGCACTGCATTTAATTGCCTGAACAGCAAACCGGTCAAATGCCGTAGTAAAAATGACTTCAAAATTTCTATTTTTAATCCGGTTCAGCAGATTAAACGCATTGTCCGTCCCAATCTGAATATCTAAAAAGAGCAACTGAGGCTTCAGGTTCAGAATCCCTTCAATTCCATCATCCACACTTTTAAACATACCGCAAACAAAAATATCCTGATAGTAGTCCTTGAGCAGCTTTACTAAATGGTTAATACAATGCTGCTCATCATCAATAATAATTGCCGGAATCATCAGGTTTTCGGTTAAGTAATAAGTTCATCATATATTAACGGTAACAAAATTTCTGCTCTAACTCCGTTTTGAAGGTCAGTTATAAAATAAGTTGCCTGTGTATTTCTCGTTCGGTTTAATAAACTGATGCGGTGTTCTGTTATTTTAATTCCAAGTGATCGCCTGCCATTGCCAGTTCCGGATAAGTTCTGATTCATTCTGCCAATACCATCATCTTCAATGCAGCAGCGCATCATCTCACCCACTCTGTCTATGGTAATTGTGATTTGCCCTCTTTCCGGTTTTGATGAGATTCCATGCCAGATGCTGTTTTCGGCAAAGGGCTGTAACAGCAGGGGGGGTATCAGTACTGAACTCTGGTTAATTGATGAATCCACCAGAATAGTGTAATCGAACTTGTCATTGAGTCGGAGTCTTTCTACCTGAAGGTACATGTCCAGAGCAGCCAGATCATCAACTAATGGTACTTCCTTATGTTCAGAATTCTCTAAAATCATTCTCATCAGCCTGCCAAAACGAATTGTAAATAAGGATGCTTTCTCAGCATCCAGTTTCTGAATTGAATCATTGATGGAATTTAAAGCATTAAAAATAAAATGAGGATTCATTTGTGAACGAAGAGCTTTCATTTCCATTTCAGTCATTTCAGCTCTCAATTCAGCGTTATGCTTGCTTTCACTGATATCTCTTCTTTTTTTATATTGAATAAAAACTAATAAGCCTCCGGCAACTGCCAAGACACCCATTCCGGCAATGAAAGTTCTCATGAGTTTTACTCGCTGAATCTCGGCTTCAACAGCGGCAGTTTCCTTACTGTGTTCGGCAAGCAATAAGGCTTCCCTCTTATCGAATTCTGCCTGCAGTTGCAATCGTTCAATTTCTCTTTTCTTCCGGTCATTCTGGATACTGTCCCGGAGTGACATTGCTCGCTCATATAAATACAACGAATTCTGATAATCTGATTTTTCTTTATAATAGTTGCTCAGTGCAATCAACGCATGGTAAATTTTTGTTTTATCTTTTGCCTTCCCGGCTGCTTCTAGGGCAGAATAGTAATATTTCCGGGCAAGTTTATCCTTATCTGTAACCTGAAAACCTGATTTCTTCAGGTCAGCAGCAGAGGCTTCAGTAAACAAATCAGCAAGGAAAGAATAGGCAACTGAGACAGCCGAATGATCGCCTGATCTTTCATAAAATGAAATTGCTTCGGTTAATGCATCAAATGCTTTTCTGTAAGCCTTTTGTTGAATAAAAACCCCAGCACTATTTGTTAATCCACTGGCTATATTTCTTGGAAAATGATATTTCTTAGCTAACTCAACGGATTGCCTGTAGAAACTCAGTGCCAGGTCAAGACTGTCAAGGTTATCATACGTATTACCGATATTTCCCAGGCAATTAATAATACCCTGCTTTAGGTCTAATTCTGAATAAACAGATAAGGCTGCTCTCTGGTATTCTAAATCTTTAAGCGGCTCGTCCATGTATTGATATACCAATCCGATGTTGGAGAGAACCATGGCTGTCTGTTCCCTGTTATTATTCTTCTCATAAATGAGTTTTGCTTTTAAGAAATAATCTATCGCCTCAGGATAATTACCAAGCCGCATGTGGTTGACTCCGATACTATTGTAACATCCGGCAATTTTTTCAGAATCCGGATATTGAATAAATATGTTAAGTGCCTTGGTGAGATAATTCAGAGCTGAGATATAATCAGCCTGATTAAAATTAAGGATACTGATCCGATGATAGATATTGGCTTTTTCAAAATTATCATTAGCAGTGTCATAATATTCAAGTAGTCTCAGGTAAATGATCATTGCCAGAGAATCTTGTCCGATAGCCGAATAATTGATCGCTTTGTTTCCCCATCCCCTTTTCTCCAATTTCAGATTTCGGATTGACCGTGCCACTGCGATTGCTGAATCGGCATACAATAACCCTGATTCAGGATGACTCTTTGATAACTCATACGCAATTACATTATACAGCATCACTTTCTGAGTATCCTTCTCAGTATGTTGATTTAATACCTGCTTCAGCGAATCTGCTAATCGGATTTGTGCCTGTAGCCCAAGCGTGCCAAAACAAATCAGGTTAAGTAGCAGTATCCGTTTCATCCGGAAATAATTCAGAAGCAACAAAGAAAGTAAATCAGGCTGTTTAAAAAGGTGCGTTTACTCATCCGAATCGGGCGTATTCTAACCCGTATCTGACAGATACTCATCGGACATTTTAAGAAGGAAAAACCATTGTACTCTTGTAGTCTCAAAATAACCATGCTTATCAAATCAATCCATCTTAATCACAAGCTTCAGCTCATAGCCGTCTTGATGGTGTGTGCCACTCAACTGAACGGCCAGGCAATTGAAACCGGTATGAACATAATCAATGGCGGAATTGGCCTAGGAGGTCGTTTTGGCGGATTCACTTATGGCTCCCAGACACCTGGCCTGAGCCTCAATTATGAGCGGATGCTGTGGGAAGCAGGCGATGTCGGGCTTATCAGCCTGGGAGCTTATGCCGGAATTAAGAGTTATAAAAATTCCGGAACTTACTATTCCAGTTATACTTATTCACAAAAGTGGAATTATACGATTATTGGAATTCGTTCGGCATTTCATTACACTGCATTAGAAAACGACCAGTTTGATCTTTATGGAGGTATCCTGTTGTCATATAATATGCTCAGTTATAAATATGAGGATAATGACCCGTATTCAAATTACAATATAAACAACAATTACGGAAGTGCAGCCGGCCTTACTGCCTTTGCCGGGGGCCGTTATTTCTTTACTTCAAACATCGGCTTGTTTGCCGAAGCCGGATATGGCGTTTCCTATCTAACCATTGGGGTTTCATTTAAATTCTGAATTTCAACCATCAAAATCACAGCATCATGACATTCTTGATTCTTCTTCTGATTATTGTTTTAGTTGTAGCTATAATGAGTTATAACGAATTACAAAAATTTGCTCAGGCTGTTCGCAGACAAGCCAGTAACATCCAGGTAACCATTAGCAAAAAACTCTCACTGATTAACCAACTCATTGATGTGGTTAAAAACTACCAGGAGGCTGAGCAATTTCTACAGCTTAAAGTCTCCCAAGACAATACGGCTGCAGCCCTGATGAGCAGTTACCAGCAATCCGGTACTACCTTAACCAGTATCCAGGGAATGGCTGAACGGTTTCCCAACCTCAAATCAAACGAAACCTATCTCCGTTTGATTGAGAACATCGAAAAATGTGAAAGCGATATTCAATCTCAGCGTATAATCTATAATAATTGTGTAGAGCACTATAACCAGAGACGGTTAAAAATTCCGACAATTTTTATTGCCCGTTTTATGGGCTTCTCCGAAGCACCCTATCTGCAGTTTGATTTGTCCGGAGTAAATGATGTAACCAGCCTGAAAGAGTTTAGAACTGATGATGGTGAGCGCCTTCAGCAATTGCTTTCTAATGCAGGCAACAGCCTGGCAGATGCAACCAAAGCACTTTCAAATCATGCCGGAGCAACAGGTAAATTAATTGCCAGTAAGGTTAAAGAAAAAAAGCAGGTTCGCTACTTTTATATGACTCCAGGTGGAACTCCAAAAGGACCCATTGGCAAAAACGAATTAATGGCTTTAAAAGCCGACAACCAGTTAACTGCCGATACTCTGATTTCTGTTGCCGGCAGTGAAATGTGGAACAGTATTTCTTCCATTGATTCACAGGATGCAACCATTAATTCTTAACTCATCCGTTAAACTACTCTTTGCCAATGAAACACATTCACCTGCTTTTCTTAACTGTTCTCGGATTATTTGCTTCCTTCACAGGTCCAGCACAGTCACCTGAACTGTGGGGATTGTGTACCTTTGGTGGAGCCAATGCTAAAGGTACAATATTTAAAGTAAATGGAGATGGATCAGGATTTGTTACCGTCTTCTCTTTTGACTCTATCACCGGTTCCAATCCGCAAGGTAGCTTTTGCCTTGCCCCAAACAATATGTTATATGCAACAGCCAATACAGGAGGCACTAATAATTTAGGAACAGTCATTAAAGTAAATCCTGTCAATCAGACTGTAACTAAACTTCTGGATTTTAATGGTACTAACGGAGCCTTCCCCTGGGGTAGTTTTATGCTGGCAAATGATGGTATGCTGTACGGTGGCGGCATCAACAATCTGATTTCCCTTAATCCTTCAACCGATGTTATTACAAATCTTCACAACTTTAACGGATCTTCTGAAGGAAATGGAATTACTGACCGATTTATCCAGTCTTCACTTAACGGAAGGCTGTATGGATTACTGGCTTATGGTGGTTCCGGAAACAGTGGTACCATTGTAAGTTACGATATAACCAATGGCCAGCTCACTGTAGAACACAATTTTGATGCAGTCAACGGCAAAACGCCATACGGCTCATTGCTGGAAGCTTCAAACGGGAAAATGTACGGCTTAACCCGTAACGGTGGAGCATCTGATGATGGTGTACTTTTTATGTTTGATCCTGCAACAGGGAGCTACGCTAAACTAATCGAATTCAATACAGCTAATGGGAAATGGCCATGGAACAGCATGATTCAGGTTTCGCCATCACTGCTCTACGGGCTGATCAGCAACGGAGGTCCTTTGGGAGGAGGCGTAATATTCAGTTTTGATATCACAACGAATAGTTACAATATTGAATACAATTTTGACTTTATCAATGGTTCACTACCCTGGCAAAGTTTTATCCAGGCAAGTGATACTAAACTGTATGCAACTACCGGCATGGGAGGAGCTTCGGGATATGGAACGGTTTTTAAATTTGATCATTCAACCAATATCCACACACTCATTCACAGTTTTGTTCAGTCTGAAGGTACTAATCCTTCCTGTGATCTGACTGAAGTTGGTTCAGTCTCATCCGTTCAGCCGGTTATGAATCTCACATGTTCAGTCAGCATATGGCCTAATCCTACCTCAGGACATATTACCCTGAATCCGGATAATTCAACTGAAACTCTGAATCTTGAAGTATTTAACCTGGCTGGACAATCACTAAAGAAAATCCGGTTAGCAGCAGGTGAACGAGAGGTAGATTTAAGCTTACCTCCGTGCCCTTATCTTTTATCGCTAACCTCTTCCTCGAAAACAACCTTCATTCACTTAATCATACAATAAAACTTTAACAAGTAAACTCCATTTAAAACAAATCATTATGAAAAACATCCGATTACTACTCATTCTCACTGGCTTTATAACAACAATTACAACTCAGATTACCTCAGCACAAGAATCAAAATCGAAAAAAGAAAACAAAAAAGATGAGGTGCAGATCCGGATGGAAGCTGTTCAGGAGCAATGCAAGGATATTCCGTTTGAGAAACGAATTCGTGTCCGAGTTTCACGTTTTAATGCAACCGCGGGAAACTCACCTCGTGAATTAGGTGAAAACATGAGTACTATGCTTAGTAATGCACTCAGCCAGGTAAACTGTTTCCAGGTTCTTGAAGAAATCCGTAAACTGGATGATGTAACCAAGGAAACCGATCTGGCAAACTCAGAATATGCCGATGCTGCCTCAGGAACAGAAAAAGGGAAATTGCTGCAGGCTCAGATTGTGGTTACCGGTGAAGTAACTGAATATAATGATGCTACTTCCACCAGCGGCACACTAGGAATCAGTGCCAGTACATCAAAAGCTAAAATCGGATTTATTCTGAAGATACTCAGCCCCAAAACCGGTGCAATCCTCAAATCAACCAGTTTTAATGTAGAAGCTAAAAAAGGAAGCGGCAGCAGTTTCCGGTTTGTTGGCATTAAAATGTCAGGCAAAACCTCTTCAAATCCTGCTGTGGCTGCTGCATTAGAAAAAGGAATTATCCAGGCAGTTGAATACCTTGCTCAGGAAAAGGATCATATTCCTTTACCCTCAGCAGAAGAGTTGAGTTCTAATCTGACCACAGTGGTTATCAGCAATTGCTCCTTCTCGCAGAAAAGCAATACACTCGAATTACTGAAAAATACAGCCGGGGTAAAAAGTGCTGAAGTGGTCAAGTATGAAAATAACATTGCTACTTACAACATCCGGCATAACGGGAGTACCGATGATCTGGCTACTGTTTTAGATAAAAAATACAACGGTCGATTTGAGATTACCGATCTGAAGTCAGGAAAAATCACAATGAAGCTCAAGTAACGATTCGGAGCAATCAGACTAAGCCGTTGATTTAAGGTTTTTGAGCGTTCAGATACTCTTGCAATAAAATCACGGCACTTACAATATCGGTCAATTTCTTCTCTCTGCGGTGAGCCTTTTTTAATCCCATTGCAGCTATTTCACGGGTAGCAATTTTAGAGGTAAACCGTTCATCTGACAAGATAACCCTGATCCCAGGAAATACTTTTTGCAAATTTTCAGCAACCTGATACACTTCCTTGGTAATATGAGTTGTCTGATTATTTAAGCGCTTTGGTTCGCCCAAGAGAATTATTTCTACCTGGTTTTCTGAACAGTATTTTTTCAGAAAATCAAAAAGTTTTCTGGTTTCAACAGCCTGTAATCCGGTTGCAATCAACTTCAGTTCATCGGTTACAGCAATACCTGTTCGCTTTCTTCCATAATCAATTGCAATTATCCGGGCCATGCAGCAAAGCTATGAACATACAAGGCTTATTTTTGCAATCGCTGTTAAAGCCATGAAAGACCTGATAGAACAAGCCTGGAATAACCGAAGTTTACTTTCTGAAAAGAAAACTATTGATGCCATTTATGCTGTAATTGAAGAATTAAACCTGGGTAATCTCAGAGTTGCTGAGATGAAAGACAATCAATGGTTCGTTAATGAATGGGTTAAGAAAGCTGTTTTACTTTATTTCCCGGTTATGAAAATGGAAACCTTAGAAGCAGGTCCCTTTGAGTATCATGATAAGATTCCATTGAAAAAGGATTTTGCAAAGCAGGGTGTCAGAGTCGTTCCGAATGCAGTTGCCCGTTATGGGGCATATCTGGCAAGAAATGTAGTCCTGATGCCATCGTATGTAAACATTGGTGCTTATGTAGATGAAGGCACATTGGTTGATACCTGGGCTACGATTGGCAGCTGTGCTCAGATTGGCAAGCAGGTTCACTTAAGCGGTGGTGTCGGAATCGGAGGAGTACTTGAACCGGTTCAGGCTTCACCGGTAATCATTGAAGATAACTGTTTTATTGGCTCTCGTTGTATTATTGTTGAGGGCATTCAGGTAAAGGCAGAAGCGGTTATTGGTGCCGGTGTAGTATTGACTGCATCTACAAAAATTTTTGATGTCAGCGGGTTTAGGCCACAAGAATTCAAAGGCGTGATTCCCGAACGTTCGGTGGTAATCCCAGGGAGTTATGAAAAAGAGTTCCCGGCTGGAAAATTCCATGTTCCCTGTGCCCTAATCATCGGAAAACGTAAAGCTTCAACTGATTTGAAAACCTCATTGAACAATACTTTACGTGAATTCAATGTTGCTGTCTGATTTATTTGCTGGTTGTGAAAATCCTGATTATTCAAACTGCTTTTTTAGGTGATGTAGTTCTTTCAACCTCATTAATTGAAACCCTGCATCATTATCATCCTGAATCCTGGATGGATGTTCTGGTCAGAAAAGGAAATGAACCGTTATTCGATCATCACCCCTTTATCAGAAGAGTTTGGGTCTGGGATAAACGACAAAATAAAATCAAGAACCTGTTGAAACTGATTATTCAGGTAAGAAAAGAACAATATGATGAAGTCTTCAATATTCAGCGGTTTTTTTCATCAGGACTGTTAACTGTACTATCAGGAGGCAAGAAGACTTCAGGTTTCTCAAAAAATCCATTATCCTGGTTTTTTTCAGAGCACTATCCGCATCGTATTGGAGATGGTACTCATGAAATCACCAGAAATGCAATGCTGATCAGCCGGCTGGTAAAAGAAAATCCACTTAAGCCGAGGCTCTACCCTTCTGAAGTAGATTATGATTCAGTAAAGAATTACATCCACAAGCCGTATGTATGCCTGGCACCGGCTTCGGTCTGGTTTACCAAACAGCTTCCGGTACCAAAATGGGTGGAACTGGTCGCCCTGCTAAAGGATAAATACAGCATGGCATTAATCGGAGGGAAAGAAGATGCAGAATTAGCAGAAACAATCATCCGGCAATCCGGCATCAGGGCAGTGAACCTGGCTGGAAAATTAAGTTTGCTTCAAACAGCAGCACTGATGAAAGGTGCTGTAATGAATTATGTCAATGATTCTGCACCCCTTCATATCGCATCATCTGTAAATGCTCCTGTTACTGCATTCTTTCTTTCAACAATTCCTGAGTTTGGTTTTGGCCCCTTATCTGATAACTCCCGTATTGTTCAGGCTGATCCCGTTCCGGGCTGCCGTCCCTGCGGATTTCATGGTAAACAATCTTGTCCGGAACAACATTTTAACTGCGCAATGCATATCCGGATTACCACTGACCTGTTGCCCAAATGAAACAATTGATTGAACAGGAAGCTCAGCATTGTGCTGAAATCATTAAACAAGGAGGTATCATTCTCTACCCGACTGATACCATCTGGGGACTGGGCTGTGATGCAACCAATACACAAGCAGTAAAAAGAATCTGCCAAATCAAACAGCGTGATGAAAATAAAAGCCTGATTGTACTTGTTGAATCAGAAAATAAACTCTTAAAATATGTAAAACAGATTCCGGAAATGGCATGGCCGTTCCTAGAGTTTTCAGTCAGGCCAATAACAATCATTTATCCGGGAGCAATGAACCTTTCAGCACTGGTTATTTCAAAAGATGGTTCAGTCGGAATCCGTATACCCAGGCATGAGTTCTGTAACCGGTTAATGGTGCTTTCTGGCCGGCCATTGGTTTCAACTTCAGCAAACATCAGCGGTCATCCTGCTCCAGTGTGCTTTGACGAGATCCCGGAAAGCATCAAATCAAAGGCAGACTATATAGTCAACCTTGAAAATGAGAAGAAAAAAAAAGGTATTCCTTCTGTGATTCTCAAAATTGAGCTGAATGGTACTTTCAGGTTCCTCAGGAAGTAACTTTGCCGTATGGAGTCGTTAAATCTGAGAGATATTTTAGACCACCCGGTTTTTACCATTGCCTCTGAAGTTGCTGATGAATTAAAAACCGATTGTTTTGTTATTGGTGGTTTTGTTCGTGATGCCTTGCTAAATCGGCCCTGTACAGATATTGATCTGGTGACAACCGGTAACGGAATTGAACTGGCAAAGGCAGTTGCTTCAAAGCTGAAAGAAGCATCACCTGTTACACTTTTCAAGAATTTCGGGACTGCTATGTTTACATATAAAGATTACCAGATTGAATTTGTGGGAGCAAGAAAAGAATCGTATTCCAGGGGTTCACGAAAGCCAAAAGTCAGGGCTGGTTCGATTGAGGACGATCAGCTCAGACGTGATTTTACCATCAATACACTGGCCGTATCATTAAATAAATCCCGATTGGGTGAACTTGTTGACCCATTTGGCGGTCTGGCAGATTTGAATCAGAAAATACTCCGGACTCCGCTTAATCCTGAAACAACCTACAGCGATGATCCCTTACGGATGATGCGAGCCATCCGGTTTGCATCACAGCTTGGTTTCGGAATTGAAACCCAGTCATACAATGCAATTACTTCATGTAAAGACAGAATCAGCATTGTATCAATGGAACGAATTACCGATGAACTGAATAAAATCATTATGACAATAAAACCCTCAGCCGGGTTTAAGATGTTGTTTGATACGGGCTTGTTGCATCTCATATTCCCTCAAATGGCAGCCTTGCAGGGAGTAAAGTATGTTAACGGAAAAGGTCATAAGGATAACTTTTACCATACGCTTAAAGTTCTTGATAACATCAGTGAAAAAACAGATAACTTATGGCTGAGGTGGGCTGCCATTCTGCATGATATTGCCAAACCCGCCACTCAGCGTTTTGACCTGAAAACAGGCTGGACATTTCACGGTCATGAAGATAAAGGTGCCCGTATGGTTCCGGCAATTTTCAAACAACTGCGGCTGCCATTGAATGAGAAAATGAAGTACGTTCAGAAACTGGTTTTGCTTCATCTGCGGCCCATTGTTCTGGTACAGGAAACTGTAACTGACTCGGCTGTAAGACGATTGCTCTTTGAGGCAGGTGATGATATTGATGACCTTATGATATTGTGCCGAGCTGATATCACTTCTAAAAATGAAGATAAAGTCAGGCGGTACCACCAGAATTTTGAATTGGTAAAACAAAAGCTAATAGAGATTGAAGAAAAAGACCGGATCCGAAACTGGCAACCACCTGTTTCAGGAGAAACCATCATGCAAACATTCGGACTCAAGCCAAGCCGGGAAGTCGGAATAATTAAAGATGCAATCCGTGAGGCTATTCTTGAAGGTGAAATCTCCAACTCGTTTAATGAAGCTTTTGAACTGATGCTGAAAAAAGGCCGGGAGATTGGCCTCAAACCTCAAACTTAAGTCCTACTGGTCGTAGTAATCTTTTTTCTTTGTAAGTTTTAAATCCTGGAGTACTGAAGCTTTCACATTCACTTGAAAATTCCAGTACGTATATCCACCCAGCGGTACCCAGTTAAATCTCATTTCCCAACAGTGCAGATCACGATAGAGACTTAACGAAGTATAACTCCAGTTTTTCTGTTTCAGATCATAACCTGAGCTGAATGTTATTTTCCAGTTCTTGGTAAGTGAGATGTCACCATTAAAGTTAATTGTCTGGGTAACCTGTTTGTCTAAATAATCTGATGGTTTGATATAATACAGGTTATAGCTGAAATAAAGAGAGAATGGGACATTGTAGGAAATCAGCTCCTCCCCTTCTTTTGATCTTTCAGATTGTGGTTGATTCAAGACATTAAATCCTGCAGAAAAATTTGCTGAGGTTAACCTGGCAATCCGGTTGTTAACGCCTGCCTCAAAAGAATTCATTCTTCTACTTAAAGAATCGGTAATATAAGGATCGAATGAAGTGGTTGCATTCAGGCTTAGCTTATCAAACAAGCTCGTTCTTGCAGCCAGGCTGATAACTGATAATCTTACTGAATCAGCAGCAACATTATAATTCCCGCTCACACTCAGGCTCTCAAAAATTTTAACCTTTTTAACTGATCCGGAAGTGTCACGTGCCGGCTTCATTTTCATCTCCAGATTGTTATCCAGTGTAAACCCGATGAGTGCCTGCTTACCTGCTGAAGGGCCTCCAAAGAGTGACTGCTCATAAATGCTGTATTTGATTTCTTCACCTTCAGCATTGGTCTGAACTGTCTTGTAGCTGTTCCAGAATGCATCTGAAAAGTCAGGCTTGTAGGAAAAGGATAACGTTGGAGTCATTACATGACGGATTGCTTGTATTCTTGATTGTGTAAACTGAAACATCCCGTAAATTCGGGTATTGAGAGAAACTGCTGCATTGAATTCACGGGCAGCTTTAAATCCGTTCACGGTATCTGTAAAGATTGAGTTAGTAGTCGGGTCATATTGCTTCTCAATCGTACGCATATACCATTTTTCCGAATAGTTAACAGACGGAGACAATGTAAAATGACGCATAACCTGAAGAGAAGTACTTATTGGGATTGAGTGCTGAATTCCGTTCCGCATGCGATGGCTCCAGTTACCCTTAAAGATTGAGGTGTCTTTTCCGTTAATTACGTTCTGAAAATTACCCTGGTAACTAACACCTGCTTTTTCGTACCATTTTTGTTTACCAGTGATTACCTTTCTTTTAAAAGGATACAAGCGGTTTACACCAAAGGTTAATTGCGGCAGGGTAATGCTCATGTCCCGGGTTTGCGTATTCTGGCTGTGATTAGCAGTTGCTGAAAGGAAATAAGGTTTTCCCGGAAATGTTTTTGACCATGCAATTGAACTTTGAAACGTGTTTGTCAGAAAATTATCAGGCGTAGAAACATTATTTCTGAAATACCGGCTGCTGCCAGCATTGACATTGGCAGTAAACACACTGTGAGGCCTGGCTTTGGGATCCTGGTTGTGCGTCCAGCGGATAAAGAAATCCCGGTTAACCGAATAATCAGGTAATTCGGGTTCACTAAGTTTGATTCTCGACATACTGAGAACAAGGTTACCATTAAAATGGTATCTCCAGGCATACCTGAAAAATGATTGAGCAGAATAACTCCCTTTCGAATAAGCATCACCGGTAAGTGCCAGATCCAGATAATCACTGATCCCAAAATAATATCCGCCATTTTTCAGAAAAAAACCAAGATCATCCGATTCACCATAAGCTGGAAATATAATTCCGGATGACTGGCCTTTCCTGTTCGGGAAATATCCGAATGGTACTGCCAGAGGGACCGGAACATCAGCAATACTCAGGTAGGCAGGCCCGGTTATTATTTTTCTGTTATTTATAATTTTCAGTTTTGAAGCATTGATTGAATAATGAGGATGGGGTAGGTTGCAGGTTGTATATCTTCCGTTATGAATGAATTCATAGTCATCCAGTTTCTTAACGGTCTGGCCGAAAATATAGCCTTCACCCTGCTCGGTATAAACTCCGCGGATTCGACCTTTCCTGGTATTGAAATTATATTTGATCTCTTCAGCAGTAAACTTATCTTCAGCCTGGCTAAACTCCGGAATGCCGGTTTTATTCCCGCTGCTGTCAGTCATAAAGGAGGCAAGCAGTGTTTTGTTCTCAAGATTTACAGCAATGTAATCAGCCTGTAGCTGCATATCTTCATATTTAACATGAGCATTGCCATAGAGATAAACAACCATGTTAACCGCATCAAAAAACAGTGAGTCACGAGCAGAATACTCCACCTTTGATTTAAAATCTCCTTCACTTCCACCAGACGCTGAATCAGGCAGGAGTTGAAGTGAATCTTTAGTTGCATTAGCAATACTATCGGTACTCTGAGCGTTAAGATCTGATGATTGAACAAACAGCAATCCGAGAGTTATCAAAAACACAGTATTCAAAAAAACTACCTGGAGTCCCATTTTATAAAGCTGGCAACACATTAAATTCTGTATTTTTGATTGCTCAAAACTAATTATTTGATAATGACCGTATTTTCAGGTATGATTTTGTTTGCATGGTCATGATGGTGAGTAACGAAGTGATTAAACATAAATTACTTTCAGTGTTTTTATTCCTGATTCTTTCAGGGCTGTTACTGCTGTTCAGTGAAAGTAACCTGCTTGAGGCTTCACCTTATCATCTTAAAACTGTCGTTATTGATGCTGGACATGGCGGTCATGATGCTGGTTGCCTGGGTTCATCTTCAAAGGAGAAACATGTAGCACTCGAAATAGCACTTCGGTTAGGCAAACTGATTGAACAGAATTATCCGGATGTTAAGGTTATTTATACCCGGACGAAGGATGTCTTTATTGAACTTCATGAACGTGCAGCAATTGCTAACCGGGCAAAAGCAGATTTGTTTATCTGTATTCATGCCAACTCCTCAGAAGCTTCAACTGCATTTGGAACTGAAACGTTTGTTATGGGACTCCATAAAACAAAAGAAAACCTGACCGTTGCCAGACGTGAGAACTCAGCCATACTCTACGAGAAAGATTATAAAAACAAATACGATGGTTACGATCCGAATTCACCTGAAGCTCATATTATTTTTAATCTCTTCCAGAAAGCTTATATGGATCAAAGCCTGCTGTTTGCTGCAAAAATTCAGAATGAATTTGAAGAATATGCCGGAAGGTTTAACCGGGGCGTTAAACAAGCCGGGTTTCTTGTATTATACCGTACTGCTATGCCCGGAGTATTGATTGAAACCGGTTTTCTTTCAAATAAGGCTGAGGAAAAATACCTGAATTCTGAAAAAGGCCGTGATGATATGGCTACCAGCATTTTCCGTGCATTCCGGTCTTATAAAATTGACATGGAGCAAAGCGGAAAAGAATTAATGACAGATAAACCTGCATCTCCCAAACCAGGATCAAAGCCTGCAGTTAATAAGATAACAGAAGAAAAGGAAACCCCGGAAAAAAATGCTGTTGACCCGCTCAAGCCTGTAAAAGAAAATCCTCCCTCACCTTTGGAAGAACAGCCTAAAAAAACAGACTTGGTTAAACCAGTACCTGAAAAAACTCAGCTTCCCGATTTCTTTTATACGGTTCAGATAGGTGCTGTAGCTTCAAATACTGAAATTAATCTTGAACCTTTTCAAAAGATAAATGCACTTCCGATTAATGGTGATGATGGCTTTACCCGTTTTACAGTCGGGCGATTTAATAAGCTTTCTGAAGCAATAAACCAGCAAATTGAACTACGCAATCAGGGATATAAAGATGCCTTTGTAACTCCATATTATAAGGGTAAACGAATTTCATTAAAAGAAGCCGCAGCCCTTAGCAAATAAGAGTCAGCGACTTACCTGCTGAATACATTAAGTTTGAGATCTTACTGGATGTTGTAGTACTGCTAACTTTCCTGAATTGATTTATTGAATAACATCCTATCAAGTGAATAGCGGCCACCACCGTTAAATGCTATATAAATAAAACCTGCAAGATATAAGATAGGCAATTCCTTTGCTGAGACCGGGTCTGTACCATGAATATGAAAAACGATGACCAGCATATTAACAATCAGGGCAAGGGCAGCAAACCGGGTAAACAAGCCTATTACAATTAGTAACGCACAAAAAAATTCGGCAAACATGGCTAATGACATTGTTCCTTTCGGACTGATTCCCAAAACAGAAGCAAACCGTATTTCTTCTCCAGATAAGAGTGTTTGTAATTTAAAAAGGCCGTGTTGACTTAACATCAGGAATGCAATTATAACCCGGATAAACAGCAGCATACTTTCTTTAACTGTTTGAGATGAATCTAAATAGAGTAATCTTTTCATATTATTTCTTTTTAAAATTAAACTTTCCAAATAAATACAACTCGAATCTCAGAGGTTATTTTCCTGCAGATACGAATTGAATAAATTTTTTATCTTATTTTCTTATCATTCCATTAAATCACCAAAAAATAAATTTAAATTTCTCCGGAAAATATTCGGCATCTGATGTATTCATAACAATGTTTCCTTCATTCATCATTGTACATTCTTTTAAAGCCGGATTACCTAAAACAGCATTCTTTCAATAAAGGCTATTGTCCATTCTATGCTTAAACCAATACCTTAAATTATATCCAATCAGCATATGCTGGCATCTCTGTTCCGAAGACTCAAACCGAATTTATTTATTTTAAATAAGCTGAATACATCCAAACCAGCTTTTCCTGGGAACGGATATAATCGCTCATCAATGCATTGGTGCCTTCATCACCGGTATCTGCTGACAGGTCAAGAATTTCGCGTTGCAAGGTTATGATGGTACGGAATGAATCCAGCAGTTGCTTAACTGCCTTTTCACCGTCAGACACCTCTGAGCTTTCAGCAATCTTTGCTTCTTTCTTATAATCCGTGTAATTGTGATTCGGGGAATAACCTAAAGTTAGTATTCTTTCAGCTACTTCATCAATCTTTACAAACAAGTCATTATACAACTCTTCAAATTTCATATGAAGCTCAAAGAATTTATCACCTTTTATATTCCAATGATAGCCTCTTACATTCTGATAGAAGATTGAATAATCAGCCAGAAGCTCATTAAGCCTAGCTGCAAGCTTTTCTGCCTTTTGAATGTCCAGCCCGATTGCGTTCAGTTTTGCCATATCGTTAGTTTTGATTTTCAATTTATTGTTTTTAGTACCTCAAAGTACAATAAAGTGCGAATTTAAGAAATCAATTTTCATTAAAAAACTCGAATAACAAATGTTTAACATATTTTGTTTGTGTCTTTACTCCAACCAATCAGGCGTTTCTTTCTTTTCGTCCATTAATTTTCTGAATCAATTTAAATTCATCAAATCATCACAATCCTGATCAGCCAATCAATTTGCCGGAAATTTATTCAATGATTAGTTTTACAACTGATCTTTCTGAATTAACCCATACACAACAGAAATACATTCCGGGAGTTAGGTTTACGGGTAAAGCGATTAAAAGCGTTTGCCTTCCCTCTCCAAATTGTTTTGGAATTTGTGCTAGGATTTCTCTTCCTAATGGATCAGTTATTGACCAACTTACCCTTGTTGTTTTATCAAGTGCCAGTTCTAACTTGATAAAATCATGAGCAGGATTCGGATAAAACGATATACCTGCAAGCAGTGAATTCGGTTCGCCAAGTGCCATAATGTTATTACAAATATTGCTGGTTCGCCAGATATCGTTTTGAAACATTAGCCAATCGGGACCGTTAGCTGGTCCTACACTTAACAAATAAGCTCTCCCAAAATCATTGAAGAAATTCGGATATTCTGCATGTCCACCAACAATAAACACATCCATACTGCCATCCTGATCAAAATCTGCAACTAAAGGAGCATGATCAAGTTCAAATTGAGGATTACCATATTGACTTTGCAGATTTACATCAAAAATCAGTGTTCCGTTATTCCCGTTTAATGCAATTAAATGGCCGCCATCATTTCCAAAAATCACATCCGGATAAATGTCATTATTAATATCTGCAATTGCTGCACCTCTGAATGACTGCTTATAATTCAGATTATCATACTGCCAGAATAATGTACCATCATGATTTAGGGCAATCACCTTATACCATGTAGTAAAGATTACTTCACAAGATCCATCGTGATTCAAATCAGCAACCTGAGCCGGTCCTCCGACATAAAAATTACTTCCTGCACTATAAGTCCACTTGACAGAACCATTATCTGACTCAAGACAGTATAAGGTGTCATTATAACATCCAATCAATAGTTCTGTAACTCCGTCATTATCCAGGTCACTTACAGCACTGCCATGATAAACCACATCATCCAGATCCTTTGACCAGAGCAATTGTTGGGTATCGCCCTGATAGGCATATACTTTATTGGCTGAAGTATTCACGGCATTCCAGGTTGCAACTACAAAATCAAGAATACCATCACTATTAATATCCAGTATTGTAGGTGCTGTCTGAATCCATGAGTTTAGATCAACCGGAATCTCCCAGTTAACAGAACCGTCCTCTGCATTGATACAAATGACATAACCTCCAAACTCACCATGGAGAATTTCAGGCTTGCCATCACCATCTATATCGGCTATTGTGGGTGGTGAATCACTGCCCCGGGTATTACAAACCCACTTGACCGAACCAGTTGCCCCGTTAAAACAAAATGTCTTTGGATTACAGGAACTGGGAACAATTACTTCCAGTGTACCATCCCCATCTACATCATAAATGACAGGAGCTACATCATTACAACCTTCTCCATTTACAACATGCGTATTATACTTCCAAAGTAGCGTTCCGTCTTCAGCATTTAATGCATAAACCATACTGTCATTGCGGTAGCAGCCAAATACTATTTCATTCTTACCATCACCATCAATATCCGCTGCAGCTGACTGACCAAAAGAAGCATCATTCGTATCAAAAGTCCATTTGATAACTGGTTGACCAACTGAACTATTGCGAATTAAAAAAAGAATTAACAGATATTGTATTCTGTTCATCGGAATGGGAAATAAGCTAACAAAGTTACTAATAGTTTTTTCCATTTCATCACGGGCTGTAAAGGAGTTCAGCCGGTTTATTTTCAAACCGTCAATGCGATCATTTTGCGGCCAATCTTGCCTTTTATGTGCCTGTTTCTGAACATTAGAAATATTTTTTTGCAGATTTGCCATCCTTAAACAGCACTAATCTCTATGAGAAATATCTTCATACAACTGGCAACAGCCACTGGAATTATCACTATGTTATCATGTAATCAGCCATCCAGGCAAGAGGAACAGAAATCTCAGGAAACTAAACCTGAAGTTGAAATTATTGCGGATCGTTTTGCAGATCTCCAGATTCTCAGATATGCTATTCCCGGATTTGAGGAATTAAGCCTCCGGCAAAAGCAATTAGCTTATTACCTGTATATGGCAGGAATGAGCGGAAGAGATATATTTTTCGATCAGAAATACCGTTACAACCTTCAAATCAGAAAAACAATTGAAACTATTCTGGAAACTTACCAGGGTGATAAAAATGATTCTAATTATAAATCCTTTGTTATCTATGCCAAGCAGTTTTTCTTTAGTAACGGTATCCATCATCATTATTCAGCAGACAAAATTATTCCTGGCTTTTCACCTGATTATCTGGCAACCTTACTCTCAAACAGTGACTTCAGCAAAGTTCCATCAGAAGGTAAATCTGTGAGCGAATTTGTTGAATTCTTAACTCCGGTTCTGTTCGATCCGGCAGTTGACGGCAAGTGTGTTTCCCTGGCTGCAAATACCGACAATGTAAAAGCATCTGCCAACAACCTCTATGAAGGTGTTACTCAGAAAGAAGTGGAAGATTATTACCAAAGTAAAACTATTCACGGAGTAAAAGAACAACCGGCCTGGGGATTAAATACCAAAGTAGTAAAAGAAAATGGGAAGGTTACTGAAAAAGTATGGAAATCAGGTGGAATGTATGGAGCAGCAATTGATCAGATTGTATTCTGGCTTGATAAAGCAGCTACGGTTGCTGAAAATGAAATTCAAAAACAAACTATTGAAGCATTGAGCAAATATTACAAGAGCGGTGACCTTAAAGATTATGATGATTACTGTATTCTCTGGGTGAAAGACACGGCCAGCAGAATCGATTTCGCAAACGGATTTATTGAAGTTTACCTGGATCCGATGCACAGGAAAGGTGCTTACGAAGCAGTGCTGAGTATGAAGGATCTGGAAGCAACCAAAAGGATAGATGCCATTGCCAAACAAGCTCAATGGTTTGAGGACAACTCATCAATTCTGCCTGAACACAAGAAAAAGAATGTTACCGGAATTTCAGCCAAGGTTATTACTGTCATCAATGAATGTGGTGATGCAGCACCTTCAACTCCCATTGGAATTAACCTGCCAAACCAGGAATGGATTCGTGAAACTGCCGGATCTAAATCTGTTTCATTAGGTAACATTGTTGAGTCGTATAATTTTGCAAAGGCTAAAAGCCCGATGATTGACGAGTTTGGCGAAAGTGCTGAAGTAATTGAACGGGTTAAAAAATACGGAGCACTGGCAGCTGATCTGCACACAGATATGCATGAAGTAATTGGTCATGCTTCGGGAGTGATCAATAAAGGGGTAGCCAGCCCAGATATTACCCTCAAAAATTATGCAAGTACTCTTGAAGAAGCCCGTGCTGACTTGGTCGCACTGTATTTCATTACCGATCAGAAACTGGTTGATCTGGGAGTTATGCCTACAACCGATGTTGGAAGAGCCGAGTACGATTCCTATATTCTTAATGGATTGATGACTCAGCTTTACAGAATTAAACCCGGAGACAACCTTGAGGAATCACACATGAGAAACCGTCAACTGGTTGCCGGATGGGTCTTCGAAAAAGGAAAAGCCGATAGTGTTATTGAGCGGATTTCCCGAAATGGTAAAACCTATTTCCGAATTAATGACTATTCTAAGCTTCGTACTTTATTTGGTAATCTACTCAGAGAAATTCAACGAATTAAATCTGAAGGTGATTTTGAAGCCGGTAAAAACCTGGTTGAAGATTATGGTGTTATTGTTGACCAGCAACTCCTCAATGAAGTTCATGAGCGGTTTAAACCGTTAAACATTGCTCCTTACAGTGGCTTTATACAGCCCGAACTGATTCCTGTAATGGATGGAGAGAATATCACAGATGTCAAAGTTGTTTACAATCAGGACTTCCTGACTCAAATGCTCGAGTACGGAAAGAAGTTTGCTTTTCTACCGGTCAGAAATTAACATTGGACGGAACATAAAGCTGAGAGGTATTCATAACTGAAATTTAAACTCCTTTTTTATAAAAGGTTGGTTTACCTTTGTGGGTAGTAGCTATCAATATGATTCTTTTAAACTCAACGAACATGAAAAACCTCACCTCCTTTATGTCCTTATTATTACTATTGGTTACAATATTAAAAGCATCTGCCTGGTCAAATGATGTACAAGTTAGCTCCAACCCGTCTTTGTCCAATCATTGTATAGCAGCAAAAACAAATGGTACATTATATATTGGTGAATCTGTTGCCAATCCTACACCCGGCAGCCAGCCTTCTGTTACCGTTTATTCTTCATCAAATTACGGAACCAACTGGACTGAATTATCAACAGTCTTAAGCATTCAACCAATTTTAAGAACAAAAATGGTTCGAACAGTTTTAGACTCTGTTTACCTGATTTTTGCCACTAATTCAACAATCCGGTTTCTCAATGTGGAATCCGGAGTTACAGGACAGTTTAATGCATCAGCAATTGTTGACTTTGATGCGGTGGCATCAATGACAGGAAATGCAATTTATTTATTTGTTGAAGAGCCCGGTAATACCAGTATCAGGCGGTATGCAACTCTTGATGCCGGACTAACTTGGTCACCATTAACAGCTACGGTAACCACTCAGGGAGCAAGACCCCGGCTGGCTATATATATGAATCAGCTTATTCTCAATTATTATGGTCCGGTTGCAGTTGATACCATTTCATCAAAAATCAGAGCAGCCCGATACAACGAATCAACTCCCGGAACGCTTACTCCCGGAGCCTTTATTGATATTAATTCAAACCTTGTTCCTAAAAAACAGTTTCAGACAGTCATGGCAAATGGAAAAGTATGGTTTTTCTTTTCCGAAGGTAATCCAGAAACTACAATCAAATGCAACGTTAGTACAAATAACGGAATTAGTTATTCTGCCGAACAGGTTGTTGCCGGAAGTATTGCCCAGCCTGCTTTCAGCTTCGATGCCTGCTCTTTCAATTCAGGAGGTAGTGAGGGATGCTATCTGACTTACTTTAATGCTAGTTCTGTAGTTCCACCTACACCTGACCCAATGATGATTACCTATTCAACAACCAATACTCCATTTATTTTTTCAACTCCGGTTGCATACAGTGATTTCAATGTTACTACTACACCTTCCTGGATTCGTCCTGCTGTTGTTTCTTTTATTAACAATGCTGTTTTCGATGTTGGTGTTGCTTGGGTTCAGGATGATGGTAACGGAAGTGCTATCTACTTTGACCACGAACTGGCAGTAACATCGGTTGCTGAAAATCAAAACGATTATTTTGCATTAATACAAAACCCGGCAAACCGCTTTCTTAAAATCCGGTATCATATCCGGGAAGATGCTGTTTTAAGAACCTTCAATATGAACAGTCAATTGCTTCATCAACAACAACTAAGCCGCAACTGCCAGAATGCTGAATTGCCTGTTGGAAACTTACCGGATGGAATTTATTTCTATTCAATTTATTCAGAGAATTTTTCTAAATCCGGTAAAATTGTGATTAAAAACAACCAATAGCTGAATCACCACTCGTTCTACTCGGGCATTCTATGATTCAACTTGCTGTTTTTGCCTCCAGTGAAGGCACAAATGCCGAAAACATCATTCGTTATTTTACCGGGCATCCGTCTATCCAGGTAGGTTTGGTAGTTTCAGACAGGGCAAACGCACCCGTTCTGCAAAGGGCATCTAAACTGGCAGTTAAAACCATTGTTCTGAAACCGGGGCAGCCGGCTGATGCATCTTACCTGCTGAATCTGCTTACTGAATATAAAATTGATGGGATAATTCTTGCCGGTTACCTGCGAAAAATTCCCCAAGCAGTAACCAGTCGGTTTGAAAACCGGATTTTGAACATTCACCCTGCTCTGCTTCCTGATTTTGGCGGAAAAGGGATGTATGGAATGAGGGTTCATGAAGCTGTGATAAATGCTAAAAAACAAGAATCTGGAATTACCATTCACTATGTAAATGAGAATTATGATGAAGGCCAGATTATCTTTCAAACAAAAGTAAAAGTTGTAGACCAGGATACTCCGCAATCCCTGTCTGACAAAATCAGAAAACTTGAATTGCTGTATTATCCGAAGATTATTGAAAAAACACTGGGAGCTGAATCATGACTTCATTCAGCTGAACTACTGTCAGACAACCTGAATTTAATTAGGTAAATACTGGCCAGATAATTACATTTGCTGCCTTTCTACCGAATGAGAATACTAGGAATTTCTGCTTTTTATCACGATTCTGCTGCAGCTCTCATTACAGATGGTCAGATTACAGCAGCAGCTCAAGAAGAAAGGTTCACCAGAAAAAAGCATGATCCTGGTTTTCCGAAACATGCTGTTGAGTATTGCCTTCATGAAGGTGGTGCTTCTATTGATGATCTGGATGCTGTTGTATTTTATGACAAGCCGCTGCTAAAATTCGAACGGTTACTTGAAACCTATTATGGTTTTGCTCCAAAAGGATTACCTTCTTTTTTGATGTCCATTCCTGTTTGGCTAAAGGAAAAAATGTTTCTGAAGAAACTGATTCGTGATGAACTTAAAAATTGTGGTAATTATGACAAGCATAAACTAAAACTATTATTTCCTGAACATCATTTATCGCATGCTGCCAGTGCTTATTACCCGTCTTCATTCGATGAAGCTGCCATTCTGACCATTGATGGCGTTGGCGAATGGGCAACAGCATCCATTTGCCATGGAAAAAATGAAAAGATTACAATCCTTAAAGAACTTCATTTTCCTCATTCACTTGGATTACTCTACTCGGCCTTTACCTACTACACCGGATTTAAAGTAAATTCAGGAGAGTATAAACTGATGGGACTGGCACCTTACGGCAACCAGGCTTCAGAAGAGGTTAAAAAATATATTTCAATTATTAAATCTCACCTAGTTGACCTGAAAGAAGACGGCTCCATCTGGTTGAATCAGGAGTATTTCAATTATGCTACCGGTTTGCGGATGGTACAGGATCATCAGTGGGAGAAACTGTTTGGAATCAAAAAAAGACAATCTGAAGCTCCCATCAGTCAAGATCATTGTAACCTGGCACTTGCAATTCAGGAAGTAACCGAAGAGGCAGTCATTAAAATGGGGAAAGAAACCCAACGGCTTACCGGGTCAGAAAACCTTTGTATGGCCGGAGGTGTTGCCTTGAATTGTGTAGCTAACGGGAAACTGCAGAATTCCGGAATTTTTAAAAATTTGTTTTTACAGCCGGCTGCCGGTGATGCCGGAGGCGCACTGGGTGCTGCTTTAGCTGCATACCATCTGTATTTTGGTAAAGAAAGAATTGTAAACCATTTACAGGCCGATGCTATGAAAGGGTCTTACCTCGGTCCTGAATTTACCGAAGCCGATGTCCGTATTATGTCAAGAAAGTATCAGGCAGTTTATCAGAACTATTCAGATTTTGATGAGTTGGCAAGTCAAAGTGCTAAACTGCTGGCCGAAGGCAATGTGGTTGGATGGATGCAGGGCAGAATGGAATTTGGACCGCGTGCACTTGGAAACCGGAGTATTTTGGGTGATGCTCGAAATCCGGAAATGCAGAAAAAATTAAATCTGAAAATAAAATACCGCGAAAGTTTCAGGCCATTTGCACCCTCTGTCCTGGCTGAAGAAGCAGACCAGTATTTTGAACTTAAATCCGCTTCTCCCTATATGCTCTTGGTTCAGGATGTCAGAAAAGAACGGAGAAACCAGCTTCCGGAAAACTATCATGAATTACCGTTAACAGATAAGCTGTATTTTTTACGAAGTGATTTGCCGGCCATTACACACATTGATTTCTCAGCCCGGATTCAAACGGTACATAAAGAAACCAATGAGCGTTATTGGAGTCTTATCAATGCCTTTAAAAAAGAAACCGGCTACGGGGTTATTGTCAATACCAGTTTTAATGTCAGAGGTGAGCCAATTGTCTGTACACCTGAAGATGCTTACAAATGCCTGATGCGGACAGAGATGGATTATCTGGTCATTGGCAACTCGCTGTTTGCTAAAAAGGAACAACCGGAATGGAAAGAAACCAAAAAATGGCAAGAAGAGTTTGTTCTTGATTAACTGATCATGAAATTAAAACAGATTTTCAGTAAAGGTAACCTGCTTTATGCATTGTTTATTTTTATTTTCCTGATAGTATGCCTTGAAATCTTCGGCAGGATCTATCTGACGCAAATATTACATAAATCAACTAAACCAAAATTCCGTTTCAGTTATACCCGTATTTTTGAGCATATACCCGGTTTTAAAGAAGGAGATGGCAAGCGTGACTGGATTGTGATTAATAACCAAGGCTTCAGAAGAGCAACGGATATTCCGGTACAAAAGCCGGCCAATACCATCCGCATATTCTTTATGGGAGGTTCTGCTGCTCATGGAATTTCATCTGCTGCTCCCTACCCTATCCGGCATATCTACATGGATGAAACCGTAGATGCCTGGTTAGAGAAATACCTGAAGCCCAAATATCCGGAATATAAAATTGAAGTTATCAATGCTGCAGTTACCGGTTATCAGGTTTTTCAGCATACCTCGTATATCCTGAGTGAACTGCTTGATTACCACCCCGACATCATCATCTTTTTTGATGGGGCCAATGACCATTATTTTTCAAGCACTATATTCAATTATTATCTCGACAACCGATATCAATTCTGGAAGGCCAGACTGCAACATCCTTCCTGTAGCGGTATGACCGATTATTTCATGCATTGGCTTTCCAATTTCTCAGGATTTGCCCGAGGTTATATGGCCTGGAAACTCAACTATGATGCCCGTAAGATGGACAACTTAAACCCGGTTAACATGCAGTATGCTTCGGCAGCTGAAATGATTCGGCAACACCGGGAATCTGCTCCCCGGCAATATTTAAGAGCTATCGAAACCAATCTTTCAATTCTTGAAAACAATCAAATCAAACCGCTTATTTGCCTTCAGCCTATGCTGGTTCTCCGAGACAGCTTACTCTATTCCAAAGATGAAAAAGACTTTTACAGGGCTAATGCTAACGTTTCCACACTCTATCCGGTTGTATTAGAAGAATTAAAAGCATTAACTTCGCAACATCATGCCCCGTTCGTGGATATTAATTTAAAATTTAATGACCCGGCATTCAGCCATCAACAACTGTTTATTGATTACTGCCATCTCTCACCTTTTGGCGGAGATGTTGCTGCCCGGTCTATCTTACCGGTACTTGACAGCCTGATCCAACAAATTACAGTCAGATAAACTATGGAATTTTTAACCGACATCTGGAAGTTTCTTTCCAAACGTAAGAAATGGTGGCTTGCACCAGTTATAATTGTTCTTCTGTTAGTTGGAGTCCTGATTATTATCGGAGGCGGATCTGCCATTGCTCCTTTTATCTATACTCTTTTCTGATTTATGGACAAAGCCAAAAAAACAGAAGCCATTCTGGTTATTGTAACCGGTCTGATTTTGATGTGGTTTATTTTTAAAATAAAAATCCTGCTGACTATTGGACTGCTTATTGGGATTCTGTCTTTACTTTCATCATTTATCCAAAATCAGATTGTCTGGCTTTGGATGAAACTTGCCGAACTTCTTGGTTATATCAACGGCAAAATTCTGCTATCGGTTATCTTCTTTTTATTTCTTACTCCTATTGCTCTCTTTTTTAAACTTGCCGGTAAAGATCCAATGATAAAAAAAAGAAAAAGCGGTCAAAAAAGTTTATATACTGAACGTAATCATACCTATTGTGCGGAAGACCTTGAGCACATCTGGTAATCAAAATAAAACTTATTCATGGAATACAACTCCCAACGTCAGCCATTAATCATTTCGGAATACGGGCGCATTATTCAAAAAATGATTAATCATGCTGTCACCATTGAAGACCGAGAATCAAGAAATAAGGCAGCCCGGACCATCGTTTCAATTATGGGCTCACTGAATCCACATCTAAGAGATGTTGCCGACTTTAAACATAAACTCTGGGACCACCTGTTCATAATGTCAGGATATAAGTTGGATGTGGATTCTCCATATCCTAAACCCTTACCTAGAGAAGGCCGGATTAAGCCAAAGCCGGTGCCTTATCCTCATCATGAAATTAAATACAAATACTACGGCAAAACCCTTGAGACAATGATTGAACATATTAGCAATATGGAAGAGGGTGAAAAAAAGGATGCACTGGTTCAGGGCATTGCAAACTTTATGAAATTTCAATACCTGAGCTGGAATAAAGACTCGGTTGAAGACAATGTGATTTTTGATCATCTCAAAGAGTTGTCTGGAAATAAAATCACAATTCGTGAAGACTTAAAACTATCCCAGAATCTCAGTATAACCAATCGCAATTCAGGTACTTTCGGATCTTCAAAAAAGAAGAAAAAGAAAAAGAAAAGACATTTTAACAACAATTAAGTTATTTAACTCTGGTTGTTAGCTAAATACAACCCGACACCCTGGCAGTAACTTTTTAATAGTTTAGTTTCGTCCTGCCAACAGATGCCAATGTACAGTTTTGAAATCAAAGGACCTCAACGGCTTCACGGAAGCATAACACCTCAAGGTGCAAAAAATGAAGCATTACAGATTATTTGTGCTGTATTGCTTACCAATGAACCGGTTTCTGTTTCCAACATTCCTGACATCCGTGACATAAACAAGCTTATTGACCTGCTTGAAAGTCTTGGAGTCAGGATTACCAGAGTAGAAAAAGGAAAAATCATTTTTCAGGCAGACCAGGTTAATCTTGATTTTCTGAAAACAGAAGATTTTATAAAACAAGCCTCTTCATTGCGGGGATCCATTATGATTACCGGACCTTTATTAGCACGGTTCGGGATTGCTGCCATGCCTAAACCGGGAGGAGACAAAATCGGAAGACGAAGACTTGACACTCACTTTATCGGATTTCAGAAACTGGGAGCCAAATTTGATTTTGATTCAGACGAAAACTTCTATACAGTAAGTGCCAGCAAACTAAAAGGTGTTTACATGCTTCTTGATGAAGCATCCGTTACCGGGACTGCCAATATCATCATGGCAGCTTCACTTGCTGAGGGAACCACTACTGTTTTTAATGCCGCCTGCGAGCCGTATATTCAGCAACTCTGTAAAATGCTGAATCGGATGGGTGCTAAGATTACCGGCATTGGTTCCAACCTGCTTACGATTAAAGGTGTTACTTCGCTCAAAGGCTGTTCTCATAAAATGCTTCCGGACATGATTGAGATTGGCAGTTTTATCGGACTGGCAGCTATGACTCAAAGTGAGATAACAATTAAAGACTGTGCAATTCCTGAGCTGGGAATTATTCCTGATGTATTTAAGCGGTTAGGAATCCGGATGGAATTCAGAGAAGATGATATTTTCATTCCATCACAAAAACATTATGAAATTGAAACTTTCATAGATGGTTCCATATTAACCGTTGCAGATGCAATCTGGCCCGGTTTCACTCCCGATTTACTGAGTGTTGTTTTGGTATCTGCAACCCAGGCCAAAGGAACCGTTCTGATTCATCAGAAAATGTTTGAAAGCAGATTATTCTTTGTAGATAAACTGATTGATATGGGTGCTCAGATTATTCTTTGTGATCCGCACCGTGCTACAGTCATCGGGCTAAACAGAAAAAATGCACTTCGTGGAATCCAGATGTCGTCTCCTGATATCCGTGCCGGTGTTGCTTTGCTGATTGCCGCTCTCTCTGCCAAGGGAAAAAGCATTATCAACAACATTGAACAAATTGACCGTGGATATGAACGGATTGATGAACGGCTCAATGCAATCGGTGCGGATATTCGCAGAGTCTGAGTCTGGGTAGATAACTTTAATAATCACCGGTTGTTTCCGGTAATTGCTCCAAAGCCCGTTTTGTTTGTTCATCATCCGGAGCTACTCCATGCCACTTGTGGGTATGCATCATAAAGTCCACACCCTGCCCCATGACTGTATGCATCAGAATAACAACAGGTTTCCCTTTACCGGTTAATAATTTTGCTTTTTGAAAAGTTCGTTTAATTTCTTCAATATCATCACCCTTCATTTCAAGAACCAGCCAACCGAAAGCATCCCATTTTTTATGCAGATCTCCCAGATCAATAACTTCCTGTGTTGAACCATCAATTTGCTGGCCATTGACATCTATGGTTGAAATCAGATTATCTACCTTATGAGCTGAAGCAAACAGCACGGCTTCCCAAATCTGACCTTCTTGCAATTCGCCATCTCCATGAAGCGAATAAATAAGGGTAGAATCTGCATTTAGCTTCTTAGCCAGTGCAGCACCAATAGCTACACTTAGGCCCTGACCCAGCGAACCGGAAGCAATTCTGACGCCCGGTAAACCTTCTTGGGTGGCAGGATGACCTTGCAGTCTTGAATTCAGTTTTCTGAAGGTTGAAAGCTCTTGAATCTCAAAATACCCGCTTCGGGCAAGCACACTGTACCATAGAGGAGAGATGTGACCATTCGATAAAAAAAACAGATCCTGCCCTTTTCCTTCCATTGTAAAATTCCGGGGATCATGCTTCATGATATTAAAATAAAGTGCCACCATGAATTCAACACATCCCAATGAGCCTCCCGGATGACCACTTTGAGCATCGTGCACCATTCGAATAATATCTCTGCGAACTTGTGTACAGAGTTGCTTTAACTTTTCTGTTGATTGCATAACCTTGCCCAAAGCAGCAAAGCAATGCATTTCTGCATTGCTTTGTCAGAGTAACTTTTCAACAATGGTTGATATCTGCCGAACTTACCAGCCGGCCAATGCAATTCCAACGGTAAACGGTGATAAGTCAGGGCCCTCCCTGCTTTTAAACAGCGACATCAATCCATAACTTCCAAACAGGGTAAAACCCCGGTAGCCGATTCTTACTGTCGAATCAAACCTGAATGTGTTAAAACTGAAATCATCATATTCCTTTACCTTTTTTGATTTTCCGTTATCTTCCAATACCCGCTTGGTATGAGTTCCAATCCGATAGCCGCCTATTACTCCTGCAGCAATATGAAAACTCTTGCTTGCCTGTTCACTGCTGTTGAATTCGAGCAATAACGGCAGGGTTACATAAGATACGGTTAGTTTGCTTTTCTTCATGGGCAATGTATCCATAACCCCGGTTAAGGCTGGCTGGTTTGGAAATAACGTAACTGCATTCTGAAATCTCCAGTTATTCCAGGTTACTCCTATTCCGGTTACCAGCATTAGGTTACGCTTGTAAATTTTTAATCCGTAATCAACCAAATTCAGGTTTACCGCTATGGATTTGCCTGAATTTAATTCAAGGTAGTCATTCCCTCGTGGTAAATCGGAACTGAATGGTTCAGCAAACCATTGATTAAACCCAAGCTCAAAACCTGCCCAGTGCGGTCCTGTCAGTTTGCTTTTCCGGTATGATTTCACGTTTGACTTTACATGTGTTGAATCCTCAGTTATTACAATCTTTTTATTACCTGCACCAATGAATAGTGAATCCTCACTACCTGAATCAGACTGACTTTCAATCCGGGTGATTTTTCCAACTCCAGAAATCTGTTTTTGAACTGAAACTGGATTGCCCTGATAGGAAACTGAACCAATTCCACTCATATTGACATTCAGCTCTTGTAAAACATCGGTTGTTACTCTTCCAGACCCGCTGATATTAATTTCAACAGTATTGGTTCCCAAATTGAGCGCCTCCACTTTTCCTGATCCGCTGATATCAACTATTAAATTGGCTGCTTTGCCTGATAAAACAACATTACCCGAACCACTAATATCCGTTTCTACTTCACCAGCATTCAAACTATCCATGGTTACTTTACCCGAACCGGATATATCAATTTGCAACTTGTCTGAGTTTAGAGGTGTATTGGCCACAACCACCCCCCTTCCGTGAATCTTAATTGCTGAAAGTTCCCTTATTGAGATGTTCACTGTTCCGGCATTTCCATCAATATTCAGTTGATTGTTTTTTATCTGAAGCCGGGCTGCATTGCCATAAATTACAAAAGGAGTTTCATTGGTCTGACTTAGAACAACCTTTGCATTTCCAATAATTGAAATTTTACTGAAGGTCTCATCAAAAATGGTATCCTGTGCATAGACTGAACCCGATAATAGAACAACTGTTACAATTTGTATGATTCTACTTTTCATAATTTCCTTTTAATTGTGACGCTCAGCTCGCCCTTGATGTTACAGAATTCCATTTATTTTCCAATTCACCATTGCATTCAATCCCACCCCAATCAATGCCATCAGTCTTATTATTCACTTTTCCCAAACCTGATAATTCCGGCATCCAGGCTATAGGCTGTAAGTTCTCCTGTTTCGTTAAACTTTTTTTCAAGTGTAACATCCTTACCGGTAACCTTATTCAATCCCCATGCAAAAGCATCAAGTACCGGTGTCTTAGCTTCTTTAATGTCAGTTGAAATTTGTCCAGGTGACGGTTCCTTAAAGCAACTCAACAAATCTTCCTGAGAAATTTCATCCCCGTTATCGAGTTTGTCAATGAGCATATCAATTGAGCCAGGTTTGAATGCTGTCGGATTCTTAACAATCATGTTAGTTAACCACTGGCGAACATTATCCACCTGCTGATTCCGGACCTCATTTGCCTTTTTACTATTTGCGAAAAAATCTTCGGCTGGAAGTATCACCGGATCCTCCTGTTGGCTTAACTCTGATTGAACCTTCACTTCCGTGTTCTGATTAGAACCCAATAATTCATTCTCTTCTGTCACCTTTTTAATCTGAAGCTGTTTTACCTGTGGGGCTGGTTCGTGGATTTCTTTCTTCACAAATTCTTCGGATTGGGATGGCTTATTTTCAGCATCATCCGGCTTTACTTCATTCAGATCAGGCTGGAGTTGAATTTCATGATTCCGAAACGAATCAACATAACCAGTTTTTTTCTCACTCTGCCTCAGCTGGAAAACTCCAATTAAAAGGACAACAACAGCAGCAGCAACCGTATAATACAAGGCTTTTCTTCTGTAGAGTGGAATGATTCTGTTCCGGTATAATCCTGCTTTATTTTCAAACACGATCTCTTTATCAACCGGAACCTTTGCCATTAAAAATAGCTGCTGGTCTCTTCTCCATTTTGGGTGGAGTTCAAGAAAATTCTCAATCATCCTGTTCTCCACTTCAGAGGTATCACCTTCGGTTCTCACAGTAAGGTACCATTCAATATTTTCTTGGTTGATCACTCCTCTTTTCAACCGGTCTTTTAATTCAAAGATCTGTTCAGGTTCAGCCAGTTTAATCCATTCATCCAATTCCAGATCAACCTGCAAATCAGGATTAGCAGCTAAGAACGCCTTCAGTTCTTGTTGAAGCTCAACAGTCAGGTTGCCTTCCATCCAGTCAAGTAAATAAGCTTCGTAGTTACTGCGGTTGATATTCATTCAGACTAAATTTTCAATTTTACCAATAAAATTTTTTAATGCTACACGTCCCCGATAGATATAAACCTTAACCTGGGTTTCAGTAATTCCAGTGATTTGTGCAATTTCATTATAAGAATAGCCTTCAAGGTCGCGCAAGGTAATTACCGTCTTTTGAATATCCGGAAGTCTTTGCAACCCATTGTAAATGGCTTCCTTTACATCCAAAGAGGCTTGTTCATGTGTATGTTTACTTTCATCTACCTCACTGAATGAACCTTGCTTCTTCGACCGCCTGATCTTGTCAATCATTGTCCGGTAGGCTGTGGTAAACAGGTACGATTTGGCCTTTTGAGGATCTACCTGTGCATAATTCATCCAAAGTTTTTCAAACGAATCCTGAACAATATCCCTGGCATCATCTTTATCCTTACAATGATGAAGGATAAAACGATACAATCCATCCGAATGGTTATCTACACAGGAATTGTAATCGCTTACTGTCACGCTGTAAAATAATAACCTTTTTAAATGAGACGCATAGCGACTAGCCGTTGTTACAGCTCTTTTTTAAAAATTCCTAAAAAAAAACAACTGGCAGCAAAAAGGTAAACTCAATCTAACCAAAATACCACAAAATGAATTAGGTTTGCATTCCTGATTTCACAAGGTGAACGCAGGCCACGCATGTAATCGCTACTAGTGAGAAACGCTCAAGCTCAACCGGTAAGCTCTCGTTACAGGAACTTACCTGTTTAAATGAAGTGAATCTCAGACATTCCGGTTCGGGGTGTAGCGCAGCCCGGTAGCGCACTTGCATGGGGTGCAAGTGGTCGCTGGTTCGAATCCAGTCACCCCGACAAATCAGGCTGATTCTGAAGGTAATATCCTTAATATCTTCAGATAATTTTTGAGAAAAGGCTCTGTTTAAGAGCCTTTTCTTACTTAGGAAAAAATCTTTTTGGACTTGTCTGTGGTTAGTTAATACTGCACTTCCAGTTTTTTGATTTGATAAATTTGCCAGTTTGCCCGTTTTTTATGATTTACGATCCAGAAGAAATTGAAATTTATGGTGCCCGGGTTCATAATCTCAAAAATATTGACCTAGTCATCCCCCGAAATAAATTAGTTGTAATTACCGGACTTAGCGGAAGCGGAAAATCTTCTCTAGCTTTTGATACGATTTTTGCAGAAGGGCAGAGAAGGTATATGGAAACATTTTCTGCCTATGCCAGGCAGTTTCTTGGCAATATGGAAAGACCTGATGTTGATAAGATCTCCGGATTAAGTCCTGTTATTGCCATTCAACAAAAATCAACTCATGCCAATCCGAGAAGTACAGTTGGAACAATTACTGAAATTTATGATTTTATACGGTTGTTGTTTGCCCGCGGTGCTGATCCCTTTTCGTACCTAACTGGTGAAAAGATGATCCGGTTAACCGATGACCAGATAATCAGTATGGTTATGAAAAGATATGACGGTAAACCTGTAACCTTGCTGGCACCTGTTGTAAAAGGAAGGAAAGGACATTACCGGGAATTGTTTGAAACCATCAGTCATCTCGGCTTTTTGAGAATTCGGGTGAATGGTGAAGAACGACCTATTCAGCGGGGAATGAAACTTGACCGGTACAAAACACATGATGTGGAAATTGTAATTGATAAGATTACGGTTGCTGCTGAGACGGAAGACAGAATTAAACACAGCATCTCAACGGCATTAAAGCATGGTAAAGGTACGGTCATGATTCTCAACCAGGAAACCAGTAAAACCCAATTGCTGAGCCGCCACTTAATGTGCCCGTCAACCGGAATCAGCTATGATGAACCGGCACCAAATAATTTTTCATTCAACTCACCTTACGGTGCCTGTGAGCGTTGCAACGGATTAGGAATCATTTCTGAAATTGATACGGCAACTGTAATTCCTGATAAGAAAAAGTCTATCAAGGCAGGTGGAATTGCCCCAATGAAGGAAGTAAAAGCACACTGGCTGATGGAACAAATCTCAGTCATTGGCAAGCGGTATGGATTTACAACAGATACCCCCATTGCAGACATTCCTGAAGAAGCTTTGAGGATTATTTTGTATGGTTCGGATGAACTGTTCAATGTTAAACGTGAAATCATTACCGGTAATGTTTTAAATTTCAATATCGCTTTTGAAGGTATTGCATCTTTTATTGCCAAACAGGCAGACGATGAGCAAGCAACAGCAGGATTAAAAAAATGGGCTGCCGGTTTTATGCACACAACTGAATGTCCGGATTGTAAAGGAGCCCGGCTGAAGAAGGAGTCACTCCATTTTAAGATAGCCGAAAAAAACATTGCCGAACTTGCAATGATGGATATCGATGAACTGGCCAGCTGGTTTAAAGAGCTTCCGGCCAAACTGAACAACCGCCAAAAAGCAATCGCATCAGATATCTTAAAGGAAATAAATAAAAGAATCGGCTTTCTGCTGGATGTAGGCCTTGAATACCTGACCCTTAACCGTCAGTCTTCTTCACTCTCAGGAGGCGAATCGCAGCGAATCAGGCTTGCTACTCAAATCGGATCACAACTGGTTGGTGTGCTTTACATCCTGGATGAACCCAGTATCGGATTACATCAAAGAGATAACATCAGACTGATTCATTCATTAAAGTCACTGCGTGATCTTGGTAACTCTGTGATTGTTGTTGAACATGATAAAGAAACAATCATGTCTGCCGATCATATTATTGACCTGGGTCCTGCTGCAGGGCTACACGGAGGAACTGTTATTGCCGAAGGTAAACCAGCTGAAGTTCTCAACAAATCAACACTGACAGCCCGTTACTTAAGGAATGAAATCAAGATTCCGGAATCAAGACAACGAAAAGAAAGTGCCAGGAAAATTGTATTGGTCAATGCTTCGGGTCATAATCTGAAAAATATAACTGTTGAGTTTCCGTTAGGTCAGCTGATTTGTGTAACCGGTGTTTCGGGAAGTGGTAAATCATCGTTGATTAATAAAACATTATACCCGATACTAAGCCGGCACTTTTATAAATCAGATTTAAAGCCTCTTCCCTATAAATCAATTACCGGTTTGCAGCACATTGATAAAGTGATTGAAGTGGACCAGTCACCGATTGGCAGGACACCCAGATCTAATCCAGCAACATATACAAGCGTATTTACAGACATCCGCTCATTGTTTGCAAACCTCAAAGAGTCTAAAATCAGAGGATACGCTCCGGGAGCTTTCTCATTCAATGTTCGGGGCGGACGATGTGAAACCTGTTTGGGTGCCGGAGTCAAAACCATTGAAATGAATTTTTTACCCGATGTGTATGTTCTCTGTGATGTATGCAATGGTAAAAGATATAAACGGGATATTCTTGACATCCGTTACCGGGGCAAATCAATTAGTGATATTCTGAATATGAGTATTGAAGAAGCGGTTAAATTCTTTGAAAATATACCGGCCATAACTCATAAAATTTCAACATTGAATGAGGTTGGACTAGGTTATCTTACATTAGGCCAACCTTCCACTACACTTTCAGGAGGTGAAGCACAGCGAGTCAAACTGGCGGCTGAGCTTACAAAACGAGATACCGGAAACACATTTTATATTCTTGATGAACCTACAACAGGATTGCACTTCGAAGATGTCCGGATCTTTCTTGAAGTTATTCAGAAGCTGGTTGATAAAGGAAATACATGTGTTATCATTGAACATAACCTGGATGTGATTAAATCTGCAGATTACATCATTGACCTGGGCCCGGAAGGCGGACGTAAGGGTGGAGAGATATTATTTGAAGGGCCATTCAGGAAGTTTCTGCAATCAAAAAAGAGCATTACTGCCCAGTATCTTGGGAAAGAACTTGCAGAAGCTGAATAAACCAATTACCTCAATTTTACGTTTAACTAACAAAACCAAATTTATTATGACAACAGATGAAGCAAAGATCAGGAAAGCATTTACCGAACGCGACTGGCAGCAGATAAAAACTGAAAATTCATGGCAAGTTTTTAAAATTATTGCTGAGTTTGTAGAAGGATTTGAAAAGCTTAGCAAAATCGGACCGTGTGTTTCCATATTTGGATCAGCTCGTACTCAACCTGGCACACATTATTATGAACTAGCAGAACAGATTGCTTATAAACTAACCAAAGAGGGTTTTGGAATTATTACTGGTGGTGGACCTGGCATAATGGAGGCAGCCAATAAAGGAGCATTTGAAGCTGGTGGCAAATCAGTTGGTCTGAATATCGAATTACCTTTTGAACAATCCTCAAATCCCTATATTGATCGTGATAAGCTAATTATGTTTAATTACTTCTTTGTCAGAAAGCTTATGTTTATCAAATACGCTCAGGGTTTTGTTACTCTGCCTGGTGGCTTTGGCAGTATGGATGAATTATTTGAAGCTTTAACTCTGATTCAAACCGGTAAGATTGGTCGTTTCCCCATTATTATGGTTGGCCGTGATTACTATTCGGGGCTGAATCAATGGATTGAACAGACCTTACTGGCTGAAAAAAATATAAGTGAAGAAGACCTTCAGCTTTTTTCAGTTGTTGACACAGCCGATGAGACAGTACAAATTATTAATTCGTTCTATTCGCGGTACCTGCTGAAACCAAACTTCTGATTAGCACTTGTCAGCAGCCCGTTTTACCGGGCTGTTTTTTTATTGAATTCCTGACGGAATGTAACTTTTCAGTTCTGAAAAAGTAAAACTGAACAAAATCAAGAACGTTTACGGCAAACCATGAAAATTGTACAAATGAAATTCACTCCGGATGGAGGATGGGAAGAGTTACGTCATGACCAGGTTGAAAACTATGAGATCCAGTTAGTACTTGCATTTGGAGCCTTCAGCCTCTTTAAACAAGATGAGATTTACATATTTATTCGCAATCAGTTCCCGATGGCAAGTATACTTTTCAACTCTTCAGCTGGTGAGATCATCGGAACTCAGACAAACGAAAACTCTGTCTCCGTCACAGCAATTCAATTTGAAAAATCAAAAATCAAAACAGCCATAACCGATATTTCAACCTGTAAAAACAGTTTTGATGCGGGTTATTATTTAACACGGGCGTTTGATCCTGTTGGCCTGAAGAATGTTTTGCTAATCTGCGACAGCACAAAAGTGAATGCCTCTCAACTGGTTTTCAGTATGCAGAAATATTTTCCTAAAGATGTTATGATAACCGGTGGGTTAGCAGCACCTGCCGATCAGCAAGAAAGCCTGATTGGTCTAAATAATAAACCCGAATCCGGCAAGATAGCGGCAATCGGTTTCTATGGGAACTCTATTCAGGTATCTTTTGGAAATATGAGCGGATGGCAGCCGTTTGGTCCTGAACGAACCATTACCCGTTCTAAAGACTGCACTGTTTTTGAAGCCGGAGGAATCCCAATTCTCGAAATCTATAATTTGTATCTGCGTGATAAGGCTTACCGTATCCCGGTTTCTGAAATGTTATTTCCGATTGCTGTCAGGTTTGATGAAAATTCATTTCCGGTTATCCGAACTATAAAATCAGTTAACGAAGGTGATTTTAGCATTACCTATGCAGGTTCAGTACCTGAAGGAGCACGGATCACCTTGTTGCGATCAACCCGTGAACAGTTAATAGAAGGTGCAAAATCTTCAGCTGAAATGACCCTGCAGGGTATGAGTCACCATCCTGAATTGGCAATTGTGATCAGTTGCAGTGAACGAAAACGAATGCTCGAAGAGCGTCTGAATGAAGAGATTCAGGCAGTAACAAAAATTTTCGGAAATGATACTGCACTTACCGGATTTTATGCTCCGGGAGAAATTTCACCTGCTTCCATTGATCTAAAAAGTGAACTGTTCAACCAGTCCGTAATTATTACCGCTCTTTCAGAAAAATAATATGCTTCACCCTGTTCTTGAAAAACAAGTAATTGATGTGCTTGGTTTTCTGCCATCTGGTCACGATGGGATTTCCATTCTACTGGAACACATCAGCCAATTCTACTATCAGACTGATGAAAATTCAAATTGCAGGATTTCTGATACACACACCCAGTTAATACATACAAACCAGGAACTGGCACGGAAGGTTAAAGAACTGGACCAGTTTGCCTATATTGTTTCTCATGACCTGAAAGCCCCCTTGCGAAATATCAGCAGCATCATCAACTGGATTGAAGAGGATTTTTCTTCACAAATTCCGGAAGGTATGGCTGAACACATTGAATTGATAAAAAGCAGGATTTCCGGAATGGAAAACCTGATTGAAGGAATACTTTTCTTTTCCCGATCCAACCGCCAATCAAAAGATGAATTTATCCAAACCGGGCTTATTTGCCTTGAAGCTGCCGAATTATTTGACCCTGAAAAGAAGTTTAAACTCACTATTCAGGATGGAATGCCAGCTTTTAAAGGGCAGAAACTTCAATTCAGCCAGGTCATTTCAAACCTGATCGGAAATGCAATGAAATACAGTTGTGATAACCCTGAGTTGGAAATTGGTTACATCCGTCTTGATGATTGCTACCAGTTTTTTATTCAGGACAATGGTCCTGGAATCCCGTCTGTATATCATCAGAAAATTTTTGAGATGTTCAAGGTAATTGACGATCATCAGACAAAAGGAACCGGAATCGGACTGGCTATCGTAAAAAAAATAGTTGAAGGGAATAACGGAAAGGTATGGGTTGAATCAGAACCCGGGAGAGGCGCAAAATTTGTTTTTACTTGGCCTGTCAAGCCTGAACAAAATACCTCACACACTCAACATAGTAACAAAACAAACCATAATGATTAGCAAATTATACAACATCCTGCTGGTAGATGATGACCTGGTTGATGTCATGAATGTACAACGAGCATTTAAAAAGAATAATATCTTGAATCCTTTGTATGTGGCTCATAACGGGATCGAAGCTCTGGATAAACTCAGGGGAACTGAAGGACAGCAGAAAATTATTCCTACTCCCCAGTTAATTCTTCTTGATATCAATATGCCCCGGATGAATGGAATTGAATTCTTACGTGAGCTTCGTAAAGACCCCGTTCTCAGGTGTATCAGTGTGATTATCATGACTACTTCTAATGATGATAAAGACAAATTTGAAGCCTACAACCTCAATGTTGCAGGCTATATCGTTAAACCCGTATCCTTTGAAAAATTTGTTCAAGCTGTATCAGTATTAAATACTTACTGGCAATTGTGTGAAATGCCCCAGACTTATTAAAAATGGAAAATCAGATTAAATTTTTGATTGTTGATGATGATATGACTGACCGGATGTCGGTTGCACGGGCAGCACGCATGTCGGGATACAAGGTTGTTCTTAAAGAGTGTGCTTCAGCAGAAGCAGCAATTGATGAACTGACTGCCGAACGATACGACCTGGCATTTATCGATATCAATTTGCCGGGAATGACCGGACTTGATCTATTAAAGGAATGCATCAGACAAAGTTTATACACCCCCTGCGTAATGATGACCGGGCAAGGTGATGAAGCACTTGCCGTTGACTGCATGAAAAACGGTGCATTTGATTACTTACCTAAGAATTCAATTAACCCTGAACAGATCAATAAAATTCTAAAAAATATAAGCCGGATTGTTCAAGCCGAGAAATCTGCCGAGGAAGCCAATTTGGCACTGGCAACTTCCAGATCCTTTTTCACTCAGATTATCTCCAATCTGCCAATTGTCATTTTTGCCTTTGACAGCGAAGGCACTCTTAAATTTATTGATGGTAAAGTAAGTGAACTGCTTGCTGTTTCTGGCTATGAAATCCTAAACAGATCCATTTATGATCTGGAAGGAGTAAGTCCGTTCAGCCTTTCGAATTATAAGCAAGCACTTGAAGGAAACGAAACTGAGGCAACAGCTGAGATTAACGGGCGCATGATTCATTTCTCCTACTTTTCCTTTTCCGGATGTAAAAATGATAAGTCGTTCATCGGAGGTATTATTACAGATATCACTTCTGAGTTTGAAGAACAGAAGAAAATTCAGTCTGAAATCCAATCCTCACTTGACCTGCAGAAACTGAAAGAGACATTTCTGGCAAATATGAGTCACGAAATCCGGACTCCAATTCACGGAATCATCAATCTTTCAGGGATTTTGTTAGGAACTTCTTTGAATGACGATCAGCGTAAATTTATTGATGCTATTAAGAAATCAGCTGATAACCTCCATGTCATTATTAATGATATTCTGGACTTATCTAAAATCCAGGCTGATAAAATGGCTTTTGAGAACTACCCGTTTTCAATTCGTGAATCAGTAGCAACCCTTTATGAATTATTGTATCCGGCTATAGAACAGAAAGGATTGTCTTTTCAGTATCAGATTGATGATGATATACCGGAACTCGTTAACGGAGATTCGGTCCGTTTCAGCCAGGTGATTAATAACCTGACTGGGAATGCGATGAAATTCACTGAGAACGGAGGAATTTCCATCAGAGTCAGTTCATTGGACCGTAATGAAAATTGTGTTGTCATTAAAACTGAAATACGGGATACCGGAATTGGTATTCCACCCGATAAGCTGAACAAAATTTTTGATGCTTTCACTCAGGCTGGCGATGATATTACACGAAAATTCGGAGGTACCGGTTTAGGGTTGAGTATTAGTAAGAAACTAATCGAACTGCAGGGTGGAGAAATTCATGTTGAAAGCACACCCGGTAAGGGTTCCTGTTTTTCATTCAGCCTGCCTTTTGAACTGGCTCCAGATCAGATACCTGCTCAAAAGGCTGAAATTGTTCATCAGCAGGAAAGAGATTTTAAACCATTCCACATTCTGGTGGTTGAAGATAATGATATAAACCGGATTGTTATTACCAAACTGCTTAATGACTGGAATTTCACCTATGACTGTGCTCATGACGGACTAACAGCCATCGAGCTGGCTGAACGGAATCAGTACGACCTGATTTTACTTGATGTAGAAATGCCAGGCATGAAAGGTTATGAAGTCTCGAAATATATCCGGAAGGAATTAAAGAAAGCTAACCTGCCGATAGTTGCCATGACCGCTCATACCAGTAAGGAAGAAGAGAGAAAATGCCTTGCAAGCGGAATGAATGATTATATTTCGAAGCCTTTCAGCCCGGATGATCTGAAAATTATTATTTACAGTTCTATTGAGAAACAACAAACCTATCAGCAGCTGCATCAGGAAAAGACTACACCCGATACTAAAGCCGGATCCGGCATTACTGATCTTACTTACCTGAATGAATTATCTGAAGGCAATGAGGAATTTTTCCGTGAATTCATCACTTTGTTTTTACAAAATGCACCGGAGACTATTAAGGAAGTTCTTGCCGGCATTCATTCGGATGACTGGGAACGAGTTAGACAGGCCGCTCACAAACTGAAACCTTCCTTAAGCTATATTGGTATGAAAGAGGAATATGATCTGACTGCCCGAATAGAAGAATTCGCAAAAACAAAAACCCATCTCGAACAGATCCCACTAATGGCTGAAAAAATCAGTAAAGCATGTGAACAGGCTTATATTGAACTTGAAAAAGGACTTCATTCATTTAACACAAAATAACAAATTCAATGGCTAAGATTTTTATTGTTGAAGATGACCCTGTAATTGTTTCACTTATGAAACAAGCAATCAATAAACTGCAGGATCATGAGATCACTCATTTCTCAACTGCAGAAGAATGCATTAACAACCTGCACCTCAGGCCCGATATAGTTTCAATTGATTACAACCTGCCGGGGATTAACGGACTTGACCTGATGGATAAGATTAAAAGTTATGACTCAGGTATTCTGTGTATTCTGGTTTCAGGTCAGGAAGATCTTGAAGTAGTAGTAAATTGTTATAAGCGGGGAGCCCAGGATTATATTATCAAGAATAACAATATGGCTGCCAACCTTGAAAATTCAATCCGCAACCTGAGCATGAATGTCACCCTGCGTAAGGAAGTTGAGTTTCTGAAAGATCAGATTATTGACAGGAATAAATATTCAAACATTATTGGAAGCAGCAATGGAATCCTCAGATCCCTGCGGCTCATTCAAAAAGTTGAAAAAAGCAACATGATGGTACTGGTAACAGGTGAGAGCGGAACCGGTAAAGAACTTGTTGCCAAAGCACTTCATTACAACTCACCCCGAAGCAGGAAACAACTGGTAATTGTTAATATGGGTGCCATTCCAGAAGAACTGGTGGAAAGTGAGTTATTTGGTCATGAGAAAGGAGCCTTTACGGATGCCCGTGAACGCAGAATCGGCAAATTTGAAGAAGCAAATGATGGAACCATTTTCCTTGATGAAATTGGTGAAATGAATCTAAGCCACCAGGCCAAACTCTTACGTGTTTTACAAGAGCGCGAAATTCAACGAATCGGCAGTAATAAAACAATCAAACTTGATTTCAGGCTCATTGCGGCAACCAACCGGAATCTTGCTGAAGAAGTCAAAGCTGGTCGTTTCCGCCAGGATTTATATTATCGCCTGCAAGGGTTCCTGATTCATCTGCCTCCGCTTCGTGAAAGAGGAGATGATATTATCCTGCTTGCAAAAAACTTCCTTTCTGATTACTGTAAACAGAATCAAATTGAAACGGTTCAGATTTCAAAAGAGGCTATTAAGTATATGCTAGAATATGCCTGGCCAGGTAATATCCGCGAACTGAAAGCAGTTATTGAACGGGCAGCTCTGTTAGCCGAAAATAATACGATTACGGTTGCTGATCTGACTCTTCTTCCTGCCTGATTTTTTTAGGATTTAATCCGGTCTTACTTTACATGGCCCCAGTTTTCACCACGCTTAATCCGGTAAAGCTGCATTTCTGAGATCCTGAATTTTCTGGCAATTTGCTTCATGGTTAGTTTCCCGGGATTACGAATCAATCTTTTTATTTCCCTGACCTTCGCAATGTTCAGCTTATGACCTTCGGCCATGCGTTGTTTGCGAAGCCGAATAATTACCGGATTCTTCTCCGCATGCTTATACGCTTCTTCCTTGGTTACCCACTTAAGGTTGGAGACATCATTATCCGTCTTCTTAAAATTCTTATGAATTACAATTTCCTGATTGGCTTTTCGTCTTGGGAGAAATGCATCTGCTACAATCCGGTGAATCATCAGCTGAATATCTCTTCCTCCCGGTTTGATTTTAAGCGATGCATATCCGTTATTCATTGTTCCCTTCAACAGCTGTCCATCTTCAAACTGAGTTTTAAAAACTGCAACACGTCCCAAATTTGAGATTGCATACCGGTTACGTTTACCTTTTATGTTGAACAGGATTTCTTTCCATTGTTCTTTAGGAAGTGGTTTGATCATAGTGCTACATTTTGGTTAGCTCAATAGTACTGCAAAGAAGAAGAAGTTACTTGAATGTTGCAAACGAATGAAAAAATTTTTTTATGGATGTCCAGGCTGGCAGGCATCATATACTGACTGCATCACCAAGGGCCGGATACTTCGTTTTGTAATCAGGTTGTTTGAAGCATTCGGATAAACCCGGTTTGATAAAAAGACAAATACAATTCCTGAACCCGGATCTGCCCATGCACAGGTTCCGGTGAAGCCCTGATGGCCAAAGCTGGCTGCAGATGCATCAGAGGCTACAGGATTTCTTCCGGGATCATCATCAGGACGATCAAATATAAGTGCACGCCTGTGCTGTTCAGACTGCCTGGATGTAAACAACTCTATGGTTTCCGGATGTAAATACTGAACACCTCCATAACTTCCTTGATTGAGTAGCAGCTCGAAAATCACACCTACCGAATAAGCATCTGCAAAAACTCCGGCATGACCACCTACACCATCCATCATGGCAGCTGCCGGATCGTGAACATACCCATGGATCAACTGTTTCCGGAATATCGTATCGGCTTCTGTTGGAACAATTTCTGATTTACTGAACCTGGACAGTGGCCGGTAAAGAATTCGCTGTAGTCCTAAAGGTTCATAAAAATTTGACTGAACATAATCATCCAGGTGATCCCCGGTAATCTTCTCAATGATGTGTTGCATGATAATCATACCAAGGTCTGAGTATAGGTAAGTACCTCTGCTTTTCACTGGTGAGGCTATAATCTCATGCCAGATTGTTTCAGTATAATGGTTGTTCATCCATAAACTGTCGGCAACAGCCAGACTGAATTCATCAGTTAATTGATTTCTGAAAATGCTGCTGTCGGTATTTTCTTCCAATGCTTTCTGATAAAAGGGGATCCATGACTGTAATCCTGAAGTGTGGGTCAATACTTCTCTGACAGTAAGATCTGCCTTATTGCTTTTTTTCAGTTCCGGCAGGTAGCGCGATATTTTCCGGTCAAGATCAATTTTACCTGCTTCGTAAAGCTTCATGACTGCCAATGCGGTTGAAACTACTTTAGTTACTGAAGCAATATCATACAAATCGGTTGTCTTTACTGGTTGCAGATTCTGATAGGTATGATATCCATAAGCTTTCTCGAAGATAACAGTTCCATTTTTTATAGCAAGTACCTGGCAGCCCGGAAATATCTTTTCCGAAATTGCCTGGTTAATGATGCTGTCTGTTTTCAAAAATAACTTTGAATCAGCTCGTTCATCTTCCGGGAATCCAAAACGAACCCGCCAGCGGTAATCACGGATTACTTCACCGGCTCCTCTTTCAAAATCATTGGTTGTTACAGGCAATGTGCCGTTAGTTGATTTAGCACCGAATAAGACCTGAGCTGTTGCCCATTGCGGATAAAAAGTGTCTTCATAAGCAATGATCAGTGCATTTGATTTTTCAGCTGCAGGAAGATAATTGAGACAATAAGCATTGCCAAAGAGAATAACAACCGTCCGGGTTTTGGCATTCAGCCGCGAAATGATATCATTCATCTGGGGAGTTATTCCAAATGCGTTCCCACTACGGGTGCTAGTATTATGAATACTGATCAGTACCAGGTCATATTCACTTAAAACTTCAGTCAGATTAAGCAGCACCTTCAGATCAGGCTCCTTAACCATCCTGTAACAACTAACCGGTGCATAGCGGTTCAGGTAAAACTGAAACGGATTATTCAAGCTGTCATTAATGACTAAAGATGCAATTTTTAAGTCCTCAATTTCCGAGAAAGGTATGATTTCCCTTTTGTTTTTCAACATGGTTACAGCCTGTCCGAAATATGTTGCAGTCATTTGTACCGCCTTTGACGAATTCAGATCAGCGGTCAGATTAGACAGGTCAACCGGTTTATAACCAGGAATTCCACACCAGAACTTTGCCATCAGTATTTTCCGTACCCGGTTATCAATTTCTGAAGAATCCATTTCACCGCTTAAAACACCACTCATAATCCGGTTATAAGCTTCCGGAATGTTATCAGAATATAACAGCATATCATTTCCGGCTTTGAGAGCAAGCCACTCAAGCTCTCCGGGCTTATAAAAACTGCTTACGCCTTTCATATTTAAAGCATCGGTAAACACCAATCCTTTAAATTGCAGACTATCCTTTAAAAGATTCTGAACAACCAGTGGCGATAAAGTTGAAGCCCGGTTAGAAGTGCTGTCAATTGACGGAATAAATAGATGAGCTACCATCACACACCCTAGGCCTTTGCGAATCAGTTGTTCAAACGGATACAACTCCATAGTATCCATTTCTGCCCTGGATTGGTTAATAACAGGAAGTGCAAGATGTGAATCCGTATCGGTATTACCATGTCCCGGAAAATGTTTACCGGTTGCCAGAATACCATTATGTTGTATCCCATTCATGTACTGAAGTCCCATTGAAGTAACCGTATATTTATCTTCACCGAACGACCGGGAATTGATTACGGGATTCAGTGCATTGTTATTAATATCAATATCGGGTGCAAAGTTGATATGAATGCCTAATCGTTTACATTGTCGGGCAATCTCGGCTGCCATAAAATAAGTTGAAGAATCCGGAGGCATGGCTCCGAGGGTCATCTGGCGGGGAAAACGGATTGTTGAATCTAACCTCATCTGTAATCCCCATTCGGCATCAATAGCAATCAGCATTTTAAACTTTGCACTATCCTGGAAAAGGTTGGTTAATTCAGCTTGCCGTTGCGGACTCCCCTTCATAAACATAATCCCACCGATATGGTATTTACGGATAATTGCAGCTAATGAATCGGGTTTTGCTTCTTTGTCACTTCTTGAATAGGCCATAAACAGCTGGCCTACCCGCTCTTCCAGGGTCATCGTACTGATAACCGAGTCTGCCCAAACGGCTGATGCAGGTGAAATAAAAGGAGGCTGCTGGCCATAAACCGACAGTCCGGAAAAAATGGACAGAAAAAGAAGAAATCGCATTAAAGAGAAACTGGCTTACAAGAACAATAATCTGACAGAACACAAAGGTAACTGCACATGCTGCAGAATTACGAGTAGAAAACCGAATCAAGTAACATCAGGCTGTTAATTTAACATATCGTCTTACTCTAGCCTATTTAACCTTTCTCACGGATGTTTTGGATACAGTTGAACTATCTACACAGGTGAATTTACCAATTGCCTTCAGATTTTTAAGAGAAACATAATAGATACAATGACTTGAATTATCACCAATCCTGCATCTTAAGAAAGATCTTCTACAATTGAATTAAACGGGAGTAAATCACCCTTTTAAGTAGCCTTTGCCGACCAGGTAATTCATATCAGCATTTCGCAGGTAGGCTCACACATCCTCTTTACCGGCAGGTAACCTTCAGGCTGGGACGAAACAAATGCTGTGATCCCGTTATAAACAACCTGAGCTTAACAATCTTGGGCAACCAAGATTTTGAATCCATCATCCCCCAACACATTCATTAAGAAATATTTATTCCTTATAAAAAAATCTTCAGAAGATCCTTACGGAAGCCTTGCCACTTAAAACAAATCTTCTATTTTCGCCCGCGGAGAGATGGCAGAGCGGTCGAATGCGGCAGTCTTGAAAACTGTTGACCCTTCCGGGGTCCGGGGGTTCGAATCCCTCTCTCTCCGCTGAACCTGCCCAGGTGAAACGCAACGAATCTGTTGCTGGTTTTTATTCCTTCCTTTTCCGTAAAATGATTGCTTACTATGCAGCATCTGGTAAATGGGCCGGATACCATTGACTTCACCGGTAGCCAGTAACACAATCTGACTGTAGTTCAAGATCAGATTTGATTGCTGAATATGATTTTTAGGCTATCTCTGCAAAGAGCATCTTGGGAACTATTAATGGTTCTGATTTTGAGGTACGCTTTCACTTAAAACATCTTTCAGCTCGCGTGTTATAAAGACGTTTCCGAATAAACCTAACCCAACAACTCTGGCTCCACCATTCCAATTTAATTTTGTTGTAGAGAATAAAAAGTAATTATCAGAACTGACAAGCTTGTCTGTCAAAGCATCTGTAATTACCCCGCCCAGACTCATTCCAAGTTTTTCTGCTGATTGTTCCCTTTTATTGTCTGTTTCATCCTGACTTCCGTTTATCTCCTTTTGCATATATGAGTCAAGCTTATTTTTGATTGCCTCCTTATGCCTGTTGAGGCCAGGATTTGTCAACATTGCAATGAGAATTATTCCGGTTACTATAACGGTTACCAGATATTTATTTCTCATATCCATTCATTTTTTGTTGCTATCTGATTCAGCAGCCTTTCAGATGGTTTATAACATCCTAAGATTGGTACCGGGTTAATCCCTTATTTGCCAGTTATCAATCACTCTCCGTTAAATGGTCAACATCTCAGAAATCAATTTTTAATAAACCTGGCAACATTAACCATACCAGTCTGATACACGTACAGGAAATAAACATCAGAAGGTAGGTTTTTAATGTTAAGGATTGCAGAATTTTTTGAGGTACTGTAGGTAAAAACCAATCTGCCTGTCAGATCCCGAATCTCAATTTTTGTTTCTGAATTATTGCCAAGAATTAAATTCAGTACTTCATTAGCAGGATTCGGAAAGAAAAGGAATTGTATATCACTCGCTTCATTCATCCCGGTAGTATTGATATAAGTAAAGGTTGCCCGCTGTGAATTAATCCAGGTTGCTGAAGGGCTGTCCCACATCTGAGAAATGAATTGCTGAATGGTTCCGTTAGCATTGTTAGTATAGTCAATCTGTCCGTTGTTTTTCCAGATACCTGAGGTGTTATCCCAGATTTGCGTCAGATTATGAATTAAATAACCATTCCCGTCATAGGTATTAATTTGTTGCAGGGAATTTATCCAGGCTCCGCTAATCCAGGTTTCATGGGTTGAGGTCTGAACCTGATTTGAGCCATTGTAAGTAAATTCAGCCCGCTGTGAATTAATCCAAGCAGTTGAAAGGCTGTCCCACACTTGAGCAATGAACAACTGAATGGTTCCGTTAGCATTGTTAGTATAGTTAATCTGCCCACTGTTTTTCCAGGATACTGAAGCGTTGTCCCAGATTTGCGACAGGTTGTAGATTAAATAGCCATTACTATCATAGGTATTGCTTTGTTTTGAAGAATTTACCCAAACACCATTAGACCAGATTTCGAACGTTGCAGTCAGGGTTTTGCCCGAACTGTTGTAAGTGAATGTTGCCCGCTGGGAATTTACCCAAGTGCCCGACTGGCTGTTCCACCATTGAGCAATGAATTGCTGCATAAGCCCGCTGCTGTTATTGCTATAGCTAATTTGTAAGTTTCCTTTCCATGAGCCCGAAGAGCTATCCCAGATTTGAGTTAATGAGTAAATCAAATAACCATTCATGTCATAGGAGTAGTTTTGCTTCATTGAATTGGTCCAAACTCCGTTTGTCCAGCTTTGGTAAGTGGCAGTCAGCATATTCTGACCATAAACAGTGCAGTATATAACCAGGCTGAATATTAGTGTAATTACTTTTTTAATCTTAGCTATCATAATTCAAATACTGAATACGTAGATGAGATTTAACTTCTGCTTTTATATTAACCGGTAATCTCAGTCTGTAAGTCATCTGTGCGAATTTAAGAAACCGGCTCAACTTTTCAATATCAAACCGGGTAGCTACCCCTCTCTTAGCATTCAATGTTATCTTAATTACTAAATAATTACTGTATGACCGGCAAATCTGTCTTATTAGAAACTGAATATCCTGCTTTTGATAAACATCTGATTGAACAAACTCAATCATCCATATCTAATTTAATAATCATTTGAAGTTTACTGCCTCTTTTATTCATTCTTAAAGTAATTGATCAATCAGGCAGTAAACCAGACAGCTTAAGAGGTTAATGTTTGTTTTCTTACAACTGCTAAATTAGATTCAACACAGATCTTTCCATAAGCTGCAGGCAGGAAATGCTAATAAACGGGTCCTTTGATCAATTCACATTATTTCATTCAAGGACAGTACCCATACTCAAGGGAGACTTATTTTAAAACTTCCTTCTATGCATTGTATGCTTCATCAGATCTTGCGAATCAGTCCCGAATATTGAATAGATTCTCTAACCCTTTCAAAATCTGAAGAACTATCAGCAAGAACCATTAAGATGTCCTTAACTTGTAATTCAGTAGAACCTGCGGGACGTATATAATCTCCGTTTCTCCTGATCATTATAATAAAAGCAGACTTAGGAAAATTCAAATCAACAATTCTTTTATTAACTGCAAAAAAGTCCTCCCTGATTTCAAACTCCTGCAAAGATGATTTTGGAAGATCTAAAATTAGCTGATCTACTTCAGTCAGCTTTTTTGCCTTTTCAGGTAAAGAGACATTTAACCATTTTGCAAAGACTGATAAGGTTGTACCCTGGATTATAACGGATGTAACTGAAATAAAGAATACAATATTAAAGATCATGTTTGCTTTGTCAATTCCTGCTATAAGCGGATAAGTAGCAAATACAATGGGAACGGCACCCCGTAATCCCACCCATGAAATATAAAACCGTCTTTGTAACGTCATTTTAAAAAACATCAAACTGAGAAAAACACTTAACGGACGTGAAACAATAATCAGGAATAAGGAAATAATCAGTCCAATTTCAATATAGGGAAAAATCCTGGAAGGGAAAACCAGCAAGCCTAAAGTCAGGAATAACACTATTTGCATCAGCCAGGCCAATCCGTCATACATTTTTAAAATTGTTCTTTTATGAATTAAATCCTGATTCCCCAGATAAACAGCACAAATGTAGATTGCAAGAAATCCGTTACCTCCAACAAAATCTGTTGCTGAGAAAACAATAAACATTAATGCAATAGCTAAAACGGGATAAAGCCCTTCAAAGTCAAGTTTAATCCTGTTAATGATGAATTTGCTCAGTTTCCCAGATGCAAACCCTGAAAGTCCTCCTAAAATCATTTGCTGTAAAAACAACGGAATAACGGTAACGATACTTTGATCCTGATTAATAACTAAGGTTAAAAACACAATGGTTAATACATAAGCCATTGGATCATTACTTCCACTCTCCAATTCCAGGGTTGGTCGTAAATTATCTTTTAGTGCCAGGCTTTTTGAGCGTAAAATAGAGAATACAGCTGCCACATCCGTAGATGAAACAATTGAACCTAACAACATGCTTTCATAAATGGTAAAGTCTGTAACGAGCCAGACAAAGGCTCCTAGTGAAAGTGCTGTCAGTAAAACTCCAATAGTTGACAGAACAAGTCCTTCCTTAAGAATTGGTTTTACAGAGGCCCAATTGGTACTGAAACCACCAGAAAATAAAATGAAATTTAGAGAGACAATACCAATGAACTGAGCTGTTTTGGGATTATCAAACCTGATACCGCCAATCCCTTCAGAGCCTGCCAGCATTCCGATTGCCAGAAATAATAATAATGTTGGTACACCAAACTTATAAGAAGTTTTACCAACGATAATGCTAACAAATAGTAATATGGAACCAATTAAAAGGATATTTTCAATTGTTAAATTCATACCTGTATTACCTTATCTCTGTTTGTACCCCATTCGTTTCCATCCGGTTTACGGTCTTATTATAAGTTTAGATTGTTTTAAATCATAACTTCCCGAAAATTAGTTTTTTAATGGTTATCCCTTCTTAACCCTTTACTATCCTACCAACAACAGAATGTGAAAAACTGCCTCCACTCCCGCAAAGCTAAATTCATAAACAAGGCTGAAGTTACCAATGTTTAATCAAATACTCCCTGATTGAATAGATTGAAATATATCATTACGCCAGCCAGGCTATAACTTCAATACCTACGTACATCACTTCTGCAGCCTGTTTGCAAATTTATGCAGAGCCAGCTACAGTAAACCTACTTTTTTGTATATATATCAGCGCATTCCATCATAAACAATTGCATGCAGCTGACCTCCTTGCCGCAGCACCCAGATGATGTGCATTCTGCATTCAGTTACATGCCTGTTACAAATTTCCTGGTGACCAGTTTCTCTCCTATTTGAACAACTACATAATACAGCCCATTTATTAAATTGAGATTTTCAATGCTGAATTTATTGCTATTAAGGTTGGAATAATAAACTTCAATCTGCCCTAAATTATTATAAATTCCCAGGTTAGTAACCATAATACCAGGTGGCATTTCAATATTTAATCTGGTTTGTACGGGGTTTGGATAAACAGAAAACCAATCATTTATGTTCTCATTTGGTTTAGTAACAGTTGTGGTACAACTAATGTTCAGATTGTTATAATTTCTTTGTTTAGCCTGACATCGTAATTCATATAAAGCAGGTTTGTCAGTCCCATTCCCATTCCATGTTCGCAAACCTAAAGTGCGTAGAAATTCAAGAAAAACAGTATCCGATACTCCGTAATAGGTTCCGTAATAGTTGACAGCTGTCGTATCCAAATCCGTCATCCACGTAAAATCTATTAAGCGAATGTGTGATGCATAATAATCCCATGAGGTAAAAGCCTGCTTAATAAATTCTGCTTGAAGTGAATCTGAACTGTTGCAGGTTTGACTACTGGGAAATCCAAACTGATAAAAGCAAATAGGTTTTGCAGGATAAAGGCTTACCAATGTATCCATATCCAACGTAATAGAGTTAACGGGCTTAACGGTATAATTTCCCCAAATGGGATAATAGGAAACACCGATGTAATCGCTACCGGCATTGATTTGCTGTGCAAACGAATTGTAGTCAATCAAATCAGTAAATTGCAATTCTACTGCTACTTTTAAACCGGGCCAAATTGTTTTTGCATAGGCTGACACTGAATTATAAAAATTAATGTATTGATTCCATTTGACAGAATCATTCTGTAAAAAGGCTCCGATTTCAGTGCCTATCACTAATGATGAGATAGACAGGTCAGTCAGGTGAACTTTTACAGAATCTAAAAGAGTCTTGTATCGGCTGATGAAAACCGGATTATCGAATGCTATCGAATCAAGGTCAGAGGGTACTTCCAACCGATTTGTATTGATGGGATTGAGATTGATGTCAACTGCCATTGAATGTGCAGGATAATAAGCATTTGCCATATCAAGTATAGTAAAATCAAACATACCAGGTGTAATTTCCAGCATCGTCCAATTTATAAAAAGTCCAACCTCGTTCATTCCTAAATCTTTACCAATAAGAAAACTTGAATCATAATTGTAAGCCGGGTTCTGAACATGATACGTGCTGACATCTACCGCCATTTTATTGTATGCCGGATTGATTTGTGCATTAAGTGATGCAGGGGAAAAAAGTCCTGCGAAGACAGCTATTTTAAAAATTGTTTTAATTGTCATTCTCATTCCGCTAATTTAATCCTACTTTTTAAGTCTGCTGAATAAACAACAAGTTTAAAAATGAAAAGACAGCCTCCAGAACATTTCCCGTCTAAAGATATTAACACCTGGTTAAAAAGGATACGGCAAGGCAGCAAACCTTCCTTTACGTATATACATCAACGCATTCCATCAAAACCAACAGAGTACAAGCTGATCTCCATGAAGAAGGTTCCAGATAGTGTGAACCTTCTGCATTCAGTTACTTATATTATATATTATAAATTTCCTGCTAAGCTGCTGAACATCCATCTGAAATCTGTGGAAATGGCTGGTTATCGTTTTACTGCCAGTTTGGCTTCGTACTTTTTATACCGGCTTATAACTGACACAAAATAAATTCCTTCTGCCAGTCCTTCACAATTAACGGACAACTCACTGCCACTGAAAATAAATCGTTGCATTTCTGCTCCGAAGCAATTCGTCATTATAAACAATGAATTATTTTGCTCCCTATTAAATTTTATCCCGGCTTTATCGGCAACAGGATTCGGAAATATCACAAATGGTTCTTCAACTCCATACTCTTCAGCAGAAGCCGGAAGTGGAATAATGGGTCTGAGTCCACATGAATCAATTCCTTTTTTGTAAAAAAGCAGGCTCCCGATCTCCTGACAGTAAGGAAAGCCTTGCGAGCATGTATTATAATAATGATGTGTTAATCCGATTCCCTCTCCATATTCATCATATCCGTAAAAAGGCTCAAAGTACCAATAGCATGAATCTGTTAAAAAAGGTCCGTTATCCATTCTGCTAATTTTGGTTGTAAGTCTTGAACAAAAAGAACTGTCGTAATAAACTGAATCAACCCAAACTCCGGTATATCCCGCAGTATCAATACAGTCCATATTCCAATAATGAATCTTGCTCCCTAATCCAGCACCCACTGTATCATTAAGGTTTGTATAGGCAATGGTATCGTTGTAGATTGTGTCATATACCGGGGGGCACCCAGCACATGCAGGAGAAGTGTAGAAAGTGGCATTAAAGATGTAAACAACAGAATCAAGTGTAGTATTGAAATATTTGTCCGTTATGCTTATTGTTGTGTAAGTTGGAGACGCATAAATACCTCCAGCAGATTTAATGAAAATATCACCTATATCGTAATTGTAGATTTGTCCAACAGTCATCAGCGATTGTGCCTGAATCTCTGTATTTGTAAACAGCAAAAGAAAAAAGAAGACAACTACTTTCATGCTATTTAAAATCTCAATTTGAACCACATGAACCACAAAAGTAATGAATCAAACAATTTTCTGTGAATAATCTAAAACGATTATCAGCCTTGTACTGAGCCAGGTTTAACCACAGGTGTATTTATTCTTATTTCTTATCATCATAAGTCCTTCTGCATTGTGTATTTACTTTAATAATCAAAAACTATTTGCATGACAGACCTTTACCATCAGCCTGATTACTCCCTTGCTACCGTCAATTGATTTACTTTTCTCATTGTCAGAATTTACAGTAATTGCCACATTGCCTGCTTCAGCAAGCTGATTTACTCCTTTCATACAGCTATAATATTGATTTCAAGGTTATACTAAAGGTAAGAAGTTATCATTAACTGCTTAACCTGTGTTGGATTTAGATCTATTCATAAATCCAATACATTTTATTGATCGGTATTACCTAACTTCAGTTAAGACATCCTGCATTGAAAAAAATCCTTTTTTCCCTTTAAGCCACTCAGCCGCAACTACAGCTCCCATAGCAAAGGCAGTTCGTGAAAATGCTTCATGAGTCAGTGAAATCCGGTCAAATTCAGAATTGCAGTTAACAGAATGAATTCCGGTTACTTCGCCCTCACGCTGGCTGGTAATCAGTAATCCCTTTTCCTCTGGATTGCTAGTCCAATGATCATAAATTCCGACATTAATAAATTTTTGTGCAAGTGTAATTGCGGTTCCGCTGGGTTTATCTTTTTTCTGAAGGTGGTGAGTTTCATTAATTGAGACCGTATAAAACCGGTTCTTTAAAAGTGAAGCTAATTGTCTAGTTATCTCAAAGAAAATATTTACACCGATACTGAAATTTGAAGACCAAAGTACGCTGCCGTCATTTTCAAGACAATATGATTTCAACTGATCCAATTGATTCTGCCAGCCCGTTGTTCCGCTCACTACCGGAATACCGGCATGGATACAGGTTCGTAGGTTTTCAAATGCAGCCTCAGGCTGTGTGAATTCAATTGCCAGATCAGCTTCCTTTAACAGACCGGAAGTGAGCAGATGTGAATTGGGGGATGAGATAACCCTGCTGATGAGGTGACCCGCTTTCAATGCCTGCTGTTCGATGGCCCTCCCCATTCGGCCATAGCCAATCAGAATGATTTTCATTTAAAACCAATAAGAATTATGAAGCGAAGGTAAATAACCAGTCCAAACCTGCTAATTTGCAACCCTTACGTATTATTAGGGTATAACAATTTGTAGATTTGCAGGAATCTAAAATATCAAACATATGAAAATACAAACATGGATCATGGCCGGAATGATGGGAGTTATTCTGGCTGCTTGTAATTCGGGTGAAGAAAAATCAACTGAAACGGAACAAACAGCTAAGACTGAACAGGTAATTGAAAATGTACCTGCCGAGTTGGCAAGCCTTGATGGTGTTACCTCGTATTGGGAATGCCCGATGCAATGTGAAGAAAAAAAGTTTGTTTCAGAAGGAAATTGCCCTATTTGCGGAATGGCTCTAACCGAAGTTATGGTAAACAAACAGGCGACTGATTCAAGCAGTCAGCTTAAAGAACCGGCCTCAGAAGAAGCTCATACACATTAAACCATGAAAAAGTTTCTGTCAGTCCTTATTCCGGTAATCCTGCTTTCAGCAATGGTTGGCGTTTATGTGGTCAATCATTATTGTATGGTTACCGGAAAACTGACAGAGCAGAAATCCTGCTGCAGCAAGTGTGATGATAACTGTTGCAAGAAAAATATCAAGGTTTTCAGGTTTAGTTTTGAATCTGATAACCTGCCTCTATTTGAAGTTCTGAATGCAATAAGTAGTTTGCTCCCCCGGCCTAACCTTAATTTAACCGGTTTGTTTCTGTCAGACCTGGTGGTCAATCTGCTGTTCGAACCGTCAGATCCTGTTCCCTTAGAAGAGCAACTCAGTACTATTATTCTCAGAATTTGATTGATTCGTTTTTAGTCGGGTAAGATAACCTGAAGAAGATTAACCCTTCGTCTTTTAAAAACGTTTAATGATCAATCAAAATGAAAAAACTATTTATAATTATCAATCTCATACTGTTCATCTATCGGACAGATGCCCAGCATGTAATGGGAAAAGTTTATGCGCTTGAATCGGGTAAAGAAGTGCCGCTTACCGGTGCAAATGTTTATTTTCCGGGTACAACGATTGGAACTACAACCGATGAAGACGGTCGGTTCCACCTTGATAAACCAACCACTTCAGCCAAAGAACTGGTTGTAAGTTATGTTGGCTTTATAAATGACACAGTACCTTCCGAAGGAAATTTCATTAAAGTTGTATTAAAAAGTTCTGTGGATTTGCAGGGTGTTGAAATAAAAGGAAGCCGCCCGGATACTTACATATCACAGGTAAACCCGATTAAAACGGAAGTCCTGACCACTACTGAACTTGAGAAGAATGCCTGTTGTAACCTGAGCGAAAGCTTTGAATCTAACCCTACAGTTGATGTTTCATTTACGGATGCTGTTACCGGAGCCAGGCAAATTGAAATGCTGGGTTTATCAGGTACTTATGTTCAGAGCCTGGTTGATGTGCTTCCGGTTATTCGTGGAATCAATACCAATTTCGGATTTAATTTTATTCCGGGCCCATGGGTAGAAAGCATCTATGTTTCAAAAGGAAACGGAAGTGTAGTCAATGGATATGAATCCATAACCGGCCAGATTGATGTGGAACTGAAAAAACCTGAAACTGCCGAAAAGCTGTACCTGAACATATATGGTAACAGTGAGGGCAGAGCAGAACTGAATGCTCTTCAGAGTTTTAAACTGAATCACAAGTGGAGTACGATGTATCTGCTTGGCGGGAATTTATTGCAAAACAGAATGGATCATAATCAGGATAATTTTCTGGATGCTCCCCTTAATAGGCAATACCAGTTTATGAATCGCTGGAAATACAATTCAAATAACAGAATTGAATCAATGTTTGGTGTGCGTTACTTGCATGATGAACGTACAGGTGGTGATATCAGATTCAATAAGAACCTGGACAAGCTCACTACTAATTACTATGGAATCGGATTAAATACCAACAGAGTTGAAGTATTTACCAAAACAAGCCTGAACTTTCCCGGTTATGAATATAAAAGCCTGGGATTGCAGCTTTCTTATATTCACCATGAGCAGGAAGGTTATTTCGGCCTCCGGAATTATGATGCCTATGAACAAACATTCTATTCCAATTTGATCTTCCAGAATTATATGGGTGATTCACGCTATAAGTTCAGAACAGGAATCAGCATGATGGCAGATACATACCATGATCACCTGGATTCACTGTTGTTGTCGAGAAATGAAATCATCCCGGGTGGATTTTTTGAATTTACCTGGACCGCTACCCCAAAGATGACTATCATTTCAGGGATTCGTGCTGATCACAACAGTGAATATGGCTGGTTTGTAAATCCACGATTACATTTTCAGTACCGGTTTAACGATAACCAGTCAATCAGAGCTTCACTGGGAAGCGGCCATCATGCTCCTCATATCTTAGCTGAAAATACTTCCCTGCCGGCCTCATCCCGAAAAATTGTCATTGCCCGGGATATAGATGCTGAACATGCCTGGAATACAGGATTAAATTATTCCTACTCATTCCTGATAAATGGCCAGGAAGCCCGGTTCACTGCTGATGCCTATCGAACCTGGTTTACCAACCAGACAGTGGTTGATTTGTATACCGATCCGTATTCAGCTTATATCTATAATCTTTATGGTAAGAGTTATTCAAACAGTTTACAGACCGAACTGAGTTATGAAGTAATTGCAAATCTGAAAGTTAAAGCAGCCTGGAAGTTCAATGATGTAAAAATGACCTACAACAACCACCTGATGGAAAAGCCTTTAAATCCGCGTCACCGGGCTTTGCTGAATATAGCTTATGAAACTCCAAATGGTAAATGGAAAGCTGATTTTACTCTTCAATATACGGGTGTACAAAGCCTTCCTTCCTATATATTAACCGACAATGGTTATGAACCTGATGTTGTATTTACTGCTTCAGAATCGCCTGACTTCTGGCGTTCGCTTGGCCAGATTACCTATATGTTCGGCAACTGGGATATTTACATTGGTTCAGAAAACATTGGTGATTACCGCCAGTACCGGACTGTAATTGGTGCTGATGACCCTTTTGGAAAAGATTTTGATACAGGCATTGTTTGGGGTCCTGTTACTGGGCGAATGCTTTATGCAGGAATCAGGTTTAAAATAAAATAAGTCAAAGCCTGACCGTCCCCTGTAATTCAATTACAGGAACGGAGTGAGTGTAAACAGCTGAGTCAACAGCAAGTGTGTCATTAAAAACTACTTTTACAGAGAAGTGTGTTTCTGTCTTAAGTTCTTGCAGATATTCAACCCGGATAAAATAGGGCTCTTCTGAATCGGCTATGTGCTGTGCATTCCAGCTCAGGCCTTCACTGGTAAAAGTTATGGGCTTACGGATTTGGCTATCGAAAAAATAATCACTGTTATAGAGAATGCTGACTGTATTCGAATCCATAATTGTTACGAAGTAAGATACTTTCACCGGAACAAAATCATCCTTCTTACAGGATGAGACAAGTAGTGTAAAAATGAGTATTGGTAAAATTTTGTTCATTCAGCCAGTTCAGCCAGGGATGCCGGATCCCAGAATATATTTTTAAAATTTTTGACTCTGTCATTTTCAATCTGTACACCTTCCTGTTCGAGGAGTTGTTTCATCCGGTCAGGACTTCCGAAATGATGTTTCCCGGTAAGCAACCCATTCCGGTTAACTACCCGGTGAGCCGGTACAGATGGCTTTGCTGCATATGACACACTCATAGCCCAGCCTACCATTCTGGATGAACCAGTTGTTCCCAACGCCCTGGCAATGGCACCATAGCTGGTTACTCTTCCTTTTGGGATGAGTCTGGTAATCTGAAATACCCGTTCAAAAAATGACTCTTCCCATATCATGATACATCAAATCGGATTCCCTGGGCAAGCGGAAGTTCGGTTGAGAAGTTGATGGTGTTGGTTTGCCTTCGCATGTAAAATTTCCAGGAATCACTTCCTGATTCACGACCGCCACCAGTCTCCTTTTCTCCTCCGAATGCTCCTCCGATTTCGGCTCCGCTGGTGCCAATATTAACATTAGCAATTCCACAATCACTTCCTGCTTGTGAAAGGAAGCGCTCAGTTTCATGTAGATTGAGTGAAAAGATTGCCGATGATAACCCCTGAGGCACATCATTCTGAATAGCAATAGCCTCATCTATGGTCTTATATTTCATAATATAAAGCAAAGGTGCGAAGGTTTCGTCACAGACAATCGGAAGGTTATGACTCACTTCTGCAATACAAGGTTTAACGTAACAGCCGCTTTCAAATTCTTCACCTTCAATTTTTTCACCACCATAAAGAATCCTGCCGCCTTCCTGTTTTACTCTTTCAATTGCATCAAAAAATTGATTAACCGCCTTGGTGTCTATCAGCGGACCTACCAGTGTATCCTTATCAAGCGGATGTCCAATTCGGATATGACTGTATGCATTCACCAGTTTCTTCTTAAACTCCTCAAAAATACTTTCATGAATTATCAGCCGCCTGGTTGAAGTACACCGCTGGCCAGCTGTTCCGACTGCACCAAACAATACAGCTCTCAAGGCCATATCCTGATTTGCATGCTGAGAAATTATGATGGCATTATTTCCTCCTAATTCAAGCAGGCTGCGACCCAGCCGCTCACCCACTATTTTAGCTACTCGTTTACCCATTTTTGTACTGCCAGTTGCTGAGATCAGTGCAACCCGCTGGTCAGCCAGAAAATTGTCTCCAACATATCCGGATGAGCCGACCACTAAATTCAGAACGCCTTCCGGAATCATATTCTGCCTTAAAACATCTGCCATTATCTGATGAACGGCTATTGCACAGAACGGTACTTTGGAAGAAGGTTTCCAGACTACCACATCACCGCATACCAGTGCCAACATTGCATTCCAACTCCATACTGCAACCGGAAAGTTAAAAGCCGAAATAACCCCTACTATCCCAAGAGGATGCCATTGTTCATACATCCGGTGTTGCGGCCGTTCACTTTGCATTGTTAATCCATAAAGCTGACGTGATAAACCAACAGCAAAATCGCAGATATCTATCATCTCCTGAACTTCACCTAATCCTTCCTGATAAATTTTACCCATTTCATACGACACCAGTTTACCCAGCGGCTCTTTATTTTTTCTTAATGCCTCACCCATCTGCCTGACAATTTCGCCACGCTTCGGGGCGGGAATCATCTGCCACTCCTTAAATGCTTTCTGTGCCTGCTCAATTATTTTGTTATAATCTTCGGCAGTTGCCTGACTGATAGTTCCAATCTTTACTCCATCTGCCGGTGAATATGAATCAAGTGATTTGCCCTTTGTATCAAACCATTTTGTTCCGGTGCAAGCACCTTTCGTTGATCCTTCAATTCCGAGCTCTTTCAATACACTTTCAATTCTGAAAGCCTGCTTTGTCATTGTTGTCATTTTTATTACCTATTTTGATTTATGCAAATATAGGTATCGGGCTCTGCTAATATGTATTGAGTCAGTCATTTTCAACCCTTCAACTCACAACCACCGCCTGACTTGTTTGCAGTATTCCTCATAGTGAATACCAAATTCCCTCTTTAGATAGTCTTCTTCCCGTAGAATAATAAACCGATGAACAAATAGAATTAAAAAAGGGAGCAGCATAATATGCCACCAGTTACCGGCCAGAAATGTAACAGCCAGATAAGCTAAACTAAGGCCAACATACATTGGGTTTCTTGTAATTGAATAAATACCGGTTGTCTGAAGTGATTTTGCACGTTTATGAAGAATCACCGTATTCCCTGTTTTCAAAAACTGCCACAATGCAAGAGCTCCTACTGACCCGGCAAGGATTAGCAAAACAATTCCAGTTATTGTCAGCAGATTGCTTCGCAAAACAGGGTTAACAATTGGAATCATTTTTTGTATCACCAATCCGGCAATAAAAACAAGGGTATAATATACAGGTGGTGGAATCAGGATTCCGGGACCTTTTGAGATATCCCTTTTTTCAAGCATAACTGACATATATTGATAAACTCAAAAAGCAGCCTGAGTGTTTTTAAAAACTGCCTGATTTTTTACTGCCAGAATCCTCTATGCGAATGATTTCACTTTTGGATTATTAAGGCCAATGCTTGTTATTCATTAAATACCCCCATACTACAGAATTTCTCAATTCTTTTTTTTACTAAATCCTCTCTTTCAATCTGGTCAAACTTATTCAGGCTTCTGAGAATATCCGATTTAACAGAACTGAAAACTTTCTGAGGATTACAATGAGCACCGCCCACTGGCTCTTTTAAAACGGCATCAACCAGTTTAAGATGGTGCATATCCGAGGCAGTAAGTTTAAGCGCTTCAGCTGCTTTTTCCTTATTATCCCAATTTCGCCATAAAATGGACGAGCATGATTCAGGTGAAATAACTGAATACCAGGTATATTCCAGCATGACCACCCGGTCTCCGATTCCAATGCCCAATGCTCCACCGGAAGCACCCTCACCAATTACATAACAGATTACCGGAACACGAAGGTGTGCCATTTCAAACAAATTACGGGCAATTGCTTCTCCCTGGCTTCTTTCTTCAGCTTCAATTCCCGGATAGGCTCCAGGAGTATCAATAAAGGTCACTACTGGTTTATTAAACTTTTCAGCCAGTTTCATCAGTCGCAATGATTTGCGATAGCCTTCCGGGTTTGGCATTCCGAAATTGCGAAACTGCCTTGTTTTGGTATTCCTGCCTTTTTGCTGGCCGATAAACATAATTGAACGACCATCAACAATTCCCATTCCACCTACCATTGCCTTGTCATCCTTAACAGTCCGATCTCCAAATAACTCTATAAAGTTACCTTCAGTAATTGCTTCAATGTAATCAAGAGTATAAGGTCGGTCCGGATGTCTGGAAACCTGAACTTTCTGCCAGGCAGTCAGCTTTGAATATATTTCGGTTCGGGTTTCTTCAATTTTCTTTTCCAGTTCTTCAACCAGTTTTTCTGTATTAACCTTGCCTTTACTTCCGATTTGTTTAGCCTTTTCAAGTTGCTCAGACAGTTCGGCAATTGTTTTTTCAAAGTCAAGAAAATGCATGCGTACAAAGATAGGTGAGCAATGGGAAACTCAAAAAATGAATTGGCTGAGAAAAGCAGCGCCTAAGAATGAACCTGTTAAGAAAGTTGTCCGACCAGGATTCGAACCTGGAAAGGCAGAACCAAAATCTGCAGTGTTACCATTACACCATCGGACAATCGGGCCGCAAACCTAATTTATTTTACCAAATTAACCAGTAGTCAAGCAGTAAAATAGAAATCTTTTCAGCTTATTCTTTTTTTAAAAATCCTGTAGCGTTTATAGATATGACCTCCGGCACGCTGCATTTCACGATTCATCATGGTGTTGGTTTCGAGCACCAGATGCGAATCCATCGTTTTCATACCGTATCGGGAAGCAGCTGAGAGAAACTGAACTGCCAGCAAAGCTGTCATTCCTTTTGACTGTAACTCAGGATGCACACCACCCAACAGCATATCGAGTTGTTTTGATTTCTTACCCGACTGAATGATGTGATAAAAACCAAAAGGCAATAATTTTCCCTTCGCTTTTTGAAGCCCGGCCGATATATCAGGAATCCCGAGAATAAAAGCTACTGGCTTATTATTTTGGTCTGTAACAATTTTCAAAAAACGGGGATCCAGAAACAGAAAATACTTATTGGCTAGCTGTTTCATCTCCCGGTGACCCATTCTGTTAAACCCATAGATCTCCCTGAATGACTCATTCACCAACTCAAGCAACGGATAAATGTATTTTCTCATAGCAAGCCGGTTAGAACAGGATACCATCTTAAACTTTCCGGCTTTCAGGATTCGCTGTGTAATCAGCTCGTAAGAACCAGGCACCTGATCAGGAACCGGTACTGAATAACTTACACAATCCGTCTCCTTTTCAAATCCCATATTGACTAACAACTGAGGCAGATAAGGCGGATTACAGGGTGCAGCAAGAACCGGAAGATACTCGTAGCCTTCAATTTGTAAACCCTGCGGGTCCTTATCTGAAAATCCGAAAGGTCCGGTTAACTGCTGCAGGTTGTGTTTCTTCCCCCACTGTGTAACATAGTCTATCAATTGCTGTGCAACTTGAGCATCCTGAATACAGTCAAACTGAAAAAAACGACAATGTTTCACTTCCAGGGCTTTGTTAAACCGCTCAGGGATTATCCCCATGATCCGTCCTACAATTTTTTCCCCGCGATAAGCCAATGCTCTGATTACAGGATTTCCATTCATTGCCAGATTTTTTGACGGATTATGAAAGTCGAATTCATCACTGAGCAATGGAGGAACAAAATGTTTATATTCTGAATAGAGCTGATAAACCAGCTGGACATATTCCTTTAATAAGTGCTTGTTACTGACTTCAACAATTCTTACTGCTGAATTTTCCATATTGATTAGGCTTGGTTTACTGCTGCATTTTGCTTCTTATGTTTCCATCTCCGATGACTCCACAGCCAATATTCGGGAGCTGATTCAATTTCCTGTTCAAGCTGTAAAATTAATTCCTGCATAATTGATTCTACCGATAAACCTGCTGTGTTCACCTCTTTCCATGTAACAGTATAAAATCCACGCTTTACCTTTTCAATTCTTCCGAAGAGTACCGGTATTTTGTATTCAACAGCAAATCTTCCGGCACCAGTCATAAAACATGTATCCTGATTTAAGAAACGGGTCCAGTAGCCGCGGGCAACATTGGAAGGTGACTGATCAATGATAAAGAAGACAGCTGTTGGTTTTTTAAAGCCAGCCTGGAAAGAGTCCTTTATTTCTTTCATCGGAACCAGGGCAGTTCCAAATCTCCCGCGAGATTGCTTCATCTTCTTATTAAAAAATGAGTTATTTAATGGCTTAAAAATACCCAGAACATCATGACTGAACATAAACGGAACTGCCACTGCACACATTTCCCAGTTGTTATAATGACCGCCAGCAATGATTAGGTTTTGTTTGGACTGGAAATACTTTAAGAGCAGTTCCGGATTTGTACTCCTCATCCGTTTTTTTAACGTAGTCTCAGAAACAGAAAACATCCTCAGGCTTTCAAAAATAAGATCACAGAGATGACGGTAGAATTTTCGTGCAATAGTTTTGATTTCCTCATCTGTTTTTTCAGGAAATGCATTCCGGAGATTTTCAAAAACCACTTTTCTCCGGTACCCGGCAATCTCAAACAGTATTATAAATAAGAAATCAGACAGGAAATAAATCATCTTCCAGGGAAGACAGGATACCGGCCTGATCAGGCCATAATAGAAAAGTGGTGAAAGCAGCTTTGACAATCAGAGAAAGTTAAAAAAATATTCAGAAATTTTATCTAACAAATGAATCCTGTCTTTACCCTGTACATTATGTAAATGCCCGGGATACAGAAAATAATCTGCCTGCTTATTCAGATCAATTGCCTTTTTCAGAAACAGCATAGTATGCTGCTGAACAACTACATCATCGCTTGTACCATGAATCAGCAGCAGTTTCCCTTTCAGATTTTTCACCATATTCAGAACACTTGTTTTTTCATAGCCTTCCGGATTTTCCTGAGGAGTATCCATATAACGTTCGGTGTACATAATCTCATACAACTTCCAGTCAATTACCGGTCCGCCAGCAACTCCAACCTTAAATACATCCGGATAGCGGGTCATCAGCGTGGTAGTCATGAACCCTCCATAACTCCATCCATATACACCAATACGGGTGGAATCAACATAAGGTAATGTTTTCAGAAAATTAACACCCTCAATCTGGTCACTGCTTTCTACAACTCCCAACTGCCGGAAAGTTACCTGCTCAAACTCACGGCCTCTATTAGGTGTTCCCCTTCCATCCATTGTAAAGACGATGTAGTTATTCTGAGCCATATAATGATACCATAATTCATTGCCGGTTGGCCACTGATCGCTGATTAGCTGGACTCCGGGGCCGTTATAAACATAGACAATTACCGGATATCGTTTGCCCGGTTCAAGAACAACAGGCCTGGTTATCCGGCATTGCAAATCAGTACCTTCCCGGTTTTTTATAGTAAACAGCTCAACTGAGACCGGTTTAAATTGCTTCAGCGGGTTATCTGCCTGTAGTAGGGTTTTGAGCTTTTTGCCATTCTCATTCAATATCGAAATGACCCGTGGTGTTTTTGTAGATGTAAAATTATCAATGAATAATGTTTTAGCTTCATTTGAATTTACTGTATGCACTCCCAAACCGGAAGTCAGCTTCTTAAATGCACCGGTTGCAATTTCAGTTCTGCAAAAATCACGGGTAATAGATGAATTTAAAGCAGCCGTAAAAAAGACATATTTTCCATTACTTCCAAAACCTTCAAACCGGGTCACCTCCCATTCACCTTTTGTCAGTTGCCGAATCAACTTCCCGCTGATATCGTACAAATAAAGATGATTAAAACCGTCACGTTTACTCTGCCAGATGAACCGATCATCTCTACCGGGAAGAAATTCTATTTTACTTAATGGCTGAACATACTTCTCCTGGGTTTCTCCAAATAATGTTTTAACAAACATACCCGTTGACACGCTGTACTGATTCAAATCAAAGTGATTTTGTTCCCGGTTAAGAATAACAACATAAATACTCTTTTCATCAGGTGACCATGCAATGTTTGTCAGGTATTGTTCTTCGGGGGTTCCGGTTTTAAGATAAACTGTGCTTCCGTCAGCAAGGTTATATATACCAATCGTAACGTGGTGGCTTTTATCTCCCGAGAAAGGGTATTTAATATTTCTTACATGGGCTGGCTTATTCTCCCATTCTGTTATCGGATAGTCAGTTACCATGGTCTGATCCATACGGTAGAAAGCAATATAGTTGCCTTTAGGTGACCAGAAAATACCCTTGGTAATCCCAAACTCATCTCGATGAACAGATTGTCCATAAATGATATTTACTTCTGATTCATTGGTTATCTGAATATGTTTTCCATCTTTATAAAGCCACAGGTTATTGTCAACGGTAAAAGCTATTGACTGGTTTTGATCATTGGTTGTAATATTTGTAACGGTCTTATTTTCTGGTTTAGTAAATAAAGTGCTAACCCTCCTGAGTAACAAATCATAGCTGAATAAAGTGTCTTTGACCGAAAATGAAAAGGAGCGATGGCTCTCCCACTTAAATGATGGAAATGATTTTAACGTATCATGTGCCGCCTTTTTCATTGCTTCATTGACTTCAGTCAGTTTAAGCAACTCAATGTCATTACTTTTTACCGAGCTTCGCATCATTCGTATTCCGGCTGTTGTATCAATATAGGAATACATGTCGGTCGCCTTAATCCATTTTAGTCCATGAATTTGCTGAGGTGCCAGTGTGGCTCTTCCTCCTAGCACAACATCAGAAGTTGTCAGGTTCATTTCCTGGGCAGTTGCAGCAAAAGTTAAAAACTGAATAACTGCAATCAAATAAGTTTTAATATGTTTCATAATTTTTCAGCAATTAAAATCAGTCGGTCAGAGGTTTTAAGATCAAAAGGATCAAGATGATAATTTCCAAATACTGAGATTTGTTTTAATCCGGCTTTCTTAAAATAACGATCAAAATCTTCAATTTTCAATACTTCAACATGTTCTGAAAATCTATAAGATTTTCCTTCATCTGCGAATGAAATTTCCTTAATCAGAAAATTATCTTCAAATCTTTTTCTGATTTTGAATTCAATTCCTTCCACCTTTCTGGTTACTTCCGGAACCAGGTTCATTCTTACTTTTTCCGCATTCATAAAGTCAATGATATAGCGCCCCTTCCTTTTCAAAGCAACAGCAGCTGAAGAAACTGTCAGTTGTTGGTCATGATCGTAGCGGAAATAACCCATGCTGGTAAACAGGTTCAAAACATAATCAAAGACATTTGTAGCCAAAATCCTTCTCATATCATGTACAGAGAAATTCAGCTTATCATTTTCAAATTGTTTACAATAAGCAATGTTGTTCTCTGACAGGTCAATTCCAGTGACATTAAATCCCATTTCATTTAACAACAGGGCATGTCGGCCGTGCCCACAAGCCTGGTCAAGTATAGCTGAATTCTGTGCCGGTTTCAGCCAATTCACCAAACTGATTAAAAATGCTTTTGCTTCTTCTACACTTCTGTTCTTATACAGAATATGATAGTACGGAGAATCAAACCACAATTTAAACCAATCTTCCATTATAATTGAACTATCAGCTGTCAATCTTAAGAGATTCTGATGGCAAGTATAGTCACTTAGCGGATTTCTTCACTATTGATTCGTATCCCTGAATCGTTTTTGCTGCCTAAACAAGATTTCTGGGAATGTATTTAACAAGTATGAACTCACAATTACTAGCTTCTGTCCGGAAAAAATAGCTTTTTGTACCCATTCCCTTCTTAATAAGTTGCTGATCACCCTGCATGATCTCATTACCAGGACGGTTTACTTTTGTAGCATGAAACTGACATCAGGATTTCTCCTTTTATTTATATTCGTTTCAGGTTTCAGACCCCTTGGCCATTCTGAAGCAATAAAGCGGGAAATTGTTTTATGTGTTGATTTAAGTGCCAGTACCAACGGTATTCTTCATGACATCAGAACCCAGCTCTGGACAATTATTAATTCATCTTATAAGGAACCCAATTCTATTCTTCGAATTGGTGTTGTAGGCTATGCCCGGCCAAGCTTTAAGGCATCGAATTCATACATCCGGATTATTTCTGATCTGACTACAGATTTTGATTTTATTGCCTATTCACTCTACCAGTTAAAAGTTCAGATCGAAAAAGGTGATCAATATGTACCCAATGCCCTTAAAAAAACCTTGACTCAAATTACCTGGGATAATAATCCAAACACAACAAGGGTGGTTTACCTAATTGGAAATGGCAGTGCTTATACCGGAACTCAAAATCTGGTAAATATCTGTGAGGAATTCAAAAAAAGGAATATTGTCATTAATTCAATTTATGTGGACTCCGATTACAGGGATTTTGCAAATGCTCAAGGGTATCATACCATTGCAAAAATGACCGGTGGCCAGCTTTTCCGGTTTAAACCCTCCAAGCAGGTTGAATGGGATTCCAATAACATAACTAAAGCCGGTTTATTTTATAATATGAACCACGTCTTTAACAGTACATTTATGTTTTATACTGCAGATGCCTCAGATCGTAAACAATATCTTTATGATACTGATAAATTCACCCTTCAGAATGGTATTCCTTACTTTTTACAACGGCTGAAATACAAAGTGTCAGACAGTTATCAGCAAACGGCTGAGAAGTATGACCTGATCAGCTACTACCTGCGTAACCATTCATTACCCGAAAAAATTAATATGGATTTTATCAGCCAGTATGACAAAGTGAGAAGCCTCGATCAGGTTGAAGAAAAGGTTAAACAAAAAGCGGTAGCACGTACTAAACTTCTTGATGAAATGAGATATATCTTTGATGAAGAAACCGATATCAACCAGCAAGATGCAGATACTTCTTTTAATAACATCATAATCAAGCAATTCAATTAATATATGTTGCCAAAAGTTTTTTGTTTTACTGTATGAATTTTATCGTCAAAACCATTACCAGTGCATTAGCTATTATAGTTGTCGGATACCTAATGACACCGCACGTTCAGGTTGATAATACCCTCACTGCACTTATTCTGGCTGTTGTTCTGGCTGCCTTGAATCAATTTATCAAACCCATTCTTATAATTCTAACACTACCTATAACAGTGCTTACGTTAGGCTTATTTCTGCTGGTAGTCAATACCATCATGATCATGCTGGCATCGGCATTAGTAAGAGGATTTACAGTTGAGAGTTTCTGGTGGGCAATGCTTTTCAGCATTATCCTGTCTATTGTTAATTCAATATTCAGTACTCTGGCTGAAAGGAAATCATAATTCGATTATGGTTTTTTGCCATGATAACTGACCATGACCAATCTTTTTCCATCCGGGCTAATCGCCATTCTGTAAAAATTTCCCAGTGTCTTTGAAAAATCAGTCAATTCAGTCCATTCCTTTTTATTGAAATCAAACTGAAAAAGCTTTCCTTCTTTTCCCATCCATACACTTCCATCCGGAGTTAAAACAAAATCTTCACTACCTGTCAGTAACGGACAAAACTCACTCAGGTTTTGTGTGGCCATATCAAAATGCAGAATCATACCGGTTGAATCTGTTTCCTTGACAACAAAGAAAAACTCTCCGGCAGTGAATCTTCCAAAACACCGGCCGGTTTTCTCTGCCATCTGTAAAATATATTGCTGGTTTGAAAGGGTAAATATCTGAAGTTCCGTTTTACCGTTATTTAACACACACAAAGCAACATTGTCCTTATCAATCCAGCCATAATATGCAACCGAATCATTAAAATTAACCAGCAGGTTAGCCTGATAGTCATCCTCCTTATTTAACGAGCAAAATCGCTGAGCCTTGTTTTCTTCTACTCTTACAACTGAGATCTTATCCTTTTCATACATTTCAGGTGAATATTCGCTTTCGGGCGAGTCAGTTAACTGAACAATACCCGAATCCTTCAGCATAAACTGATATATATCTGTTTGAGTGGAGTCGGTTGAAGACGAGAATAAAAAACTATTTCCATCTGGTGTAAATGAAGGTTGGTTGTTGTAAACATGTCCTGTTACAATCGGAACCGGTTTGCTGAATTTCATCTGATTGGTAACCGTGTCAGTTGACACATTAGTAATCCATAGTTCAGTTGCAGGCATTTGTGCACCGGCAGTTATAGCAGTTAACAATAAAAAGACAGAGATAACTGTTTTCATATTCAGATTTTTTTATAGTTTAAATATCATCAGTTTGGATGAACCGAGTTGACTGGAATTCTGATACTATACTTTTCCGGTTGTGATTGACCGGGGCAAAGTAATTCAAAAATTATCAGGCTGTCACCCTGAATACTAAATTTTCTGATATTATCTGGTTCACAAGAAAGACGAATATGCCGGACAATGGTTCTCTTGATTTTATTTTTCTGTTTTACAATTTTATATTCAATGACCCCTTCCATATTTGCCAGAACTGAATTGTGCTTCTCAATATAATAATATTCCAGGCCGGTAGGATACGGTTTCCCTGCAATGGCTGATCGGTCGTGAAAATTAATGCTACTTATCAAAGTTGAAGGACTATACACAAAAACCGGAAGTGTAAGAATAAAAAGAGAGAAATATACCCGAATGATTACATTCACTGCCATACGGATAGCATAGCCGGACAACATGACTCCTGAACAGATACAAGCCAGAAAAACCAGGTGTTTATCTATCCATTTACCGGATTCACCTCCGGATGTTTCGCTCAGCCAGGAAACCAGAAAGATAACCAGTAGCAAAAAGTGAAAAATCATAATGGTATGAATAACCCGCTGATGGATTCGTGTTCCAACCATCATAAGAATCAGGCTGGTAACAAGGCTTATCAGATAAATTATAACAGTGGTAATAAAAAAATTATAGGTCATGTCAGACGGAATGTGATTGAATTAACTTTTCGATTTCAAACATTTCATCCCGCAGCCGGGCAGCCTCATAAAAATCTAGTTCTTTTGCGGCATGTTCCATTCTCTTTTTAGTTTCTGCAAGGAGTTTTTTCAGCTGATCACTCTTCATATAAGCAACAACCGGATCCGCAGCTATATCCGGCCGTTCAGGCTCCTGGTAGGTTACGGATTTTGATTTTCGCGAAGCAGCGACCTGTGTTTGTGCTTCAATCTGTTCACGGGATTTGAAAACTGACTTTGGCGTGATGTTATGGTTTTCATTCCACTGCAGCTGTTTGATTCTTCTGTGATTTGTTTCATCAATGGTTTGCTGCATTGAATCAGTAATTTTTTCAGCATAGAGAATTACCCTTCCTTCGACATGTCGTGCAGCTCTCCCAGCTGTCTGAGTTAATGACCGTGTTGAGCGAAGAAAGCCTTCCTTATCAGCATCTAAGATCGCTACGAGCGAAACTTCCGGCAGATCTAGTCCTTCCCTTAATAAATTAATACCAACCAGCACATCAAAATTACCTAACCTTAAATCTCTTAATAACTCAACCCGTTCTATCGTATCCACATCACTATGAATGTATTTACATCTGATTTTAAGTTTAATGAGGTATTTTGATAATTCTTCAGCCATTCGTTTAGTTAGGGTAGTAACCAGTACTCTTTCATTTTTAGCAATTGTTTTATCAATTTCATCCAGGAGATCATCTACCTGATTTATGGCGGGTCTGACTTCAATAACCGGATCTGGAATTCCGGTAGGCCTGATAAGCTGTTCTACAATTACTCCTCCACTCTTTTGAATTTCAAATTCTGCAGGAGTCGCACTTACAAAAATAACTTGTCCGACTGAATCTTCAAACTCGGAAAATTTTAATGGACGGTTATCCAACGCAGCAGGAAGCCTAAAGCCGTATTCAACTAGATTGACTTTACGCGATCTGTCGCCCCCATACATAGCCCTGATCTGAGGGATAGTAACATGGCTTTCATCAATAACCAGTAAGAAATCTTGAGGGAAATAATCAAGCAAACAAAAAGGGCGCTCTCCCGGATTTCGTCCGTCAAAATATCTGGAATAATTTTCAATTCCCGAACAGTAGCCCAGTTCGCGAATCATTTCCAGGTCATGCACAACCCTGTCTTCAAGCCGTTTTGCCTCTAATCCCCTGCCCTGTTCCTTAAAATATTCTACCTGCTTAACCATATCTTCCTGAATCTGCCAGATTGCATGGAGCTGTTTCCCTGAATCAGTCATAAAAATATTTGCCGGAAATATGGCAATATGCTCATGCGAATCAATTTTCCGGCCTGAGTTTGGATCTATAGATAGGATTTCCTCAATTTCATCTCCAAAAAAGAGAATCCGGTATGCAAAGTCTGCATAAGCAAGATACACATCTACCGTTTCTCCGTTAACCCTGAAATTGCCCCGCTTAAATTCTGCTGTTGTCCGGGAGTAGAGTGATGATACCAGCAAGCCTAACATTCTATTCCGGCTTATGATCTGTCCTTGCTGAAGCCGGATAATTCCATTCAGAAAGTCAGCCGGATTACCCAATCCATAAATGCATGAAACCGAAGAAACAACCAAAACATCCCTCCTGCCTGACAGTAAAGCGGATGTTGTGCTCAATCGCAGTTTTTCAATCTCATCATTGATGGATAAATCTTTTTCAATATATGTATTGGTTGAAGGAATGTATGCTTCAGGCTGGTAATAATCATAATAGGAAACAAAATACTCAATTGCACTTTGAGGAAAAAACTGTTTAAACTCACCGTAAAGCTGAGCTGCAAGTGTTTTATTATGACTCAACACCAGGGTGGGCCGCTGAACTTGCTCAATAACATTAGCCATAGTAAATGTTTTGCCGGAGCCGGTAACACCCAGTAAAGTCTGATATTGTTCACCCCGGATAACCCCATCAACAAGCTGACTGATTGCCTGAGGCTGATCACCCGTAGGATAGTACTCTGAAACCAGTTCAAAATTCATTCCTGCAAAGTTAAGTAAGCATTATACTCTGTCCTTGTTCCAGGAAATATAAAAGAAAAACGAGAGCAGAATTAAGAAATACAATATAAAAATTACGGTAAAGTAATGTGTCCAGATTATCACGTATGCCTGAATAAGGTAGATCAGGCATAATGACACAAAGGACAAAATAATGAATACTGCTGCAACACTTCTGTCACTCAATCCAAGAAAAGCCAGGCTATGAGTTGTATGGTCCTTCCCGCCAACAAAAGGAGATTGCCCTTTTGATAACCGTTTAACAACAACAACTGTGGTATCTATAATTGGAAGTGCAAAGGCAAGAACAGCAATGATTATCTGTTTTGAAGCAATGACCGGCCCGGTTTTATAAGCATCGTTCCAGAAATAAACAATTCCGATATAGGCCAGAAAGACACCTAAGAACTGACTTCCTGTATCTCCCATAAACATCTTTGAAGGATTCCAGTTATAGAATAAAAATGCAAAAAGAGATGACAGAACACCAACCAGAACAAACAGATGCATATTCTCAAAATCAGAATTAAAAGTAATCAGCACAATTGAACCCAATACAATAGTAATAGCCACAATAGTTGTAATTGCATCCATGTTATCAAGCATATTGATGGAGTTCATGATACCCACTACCCAGAACAAGGTAATCAGGTAATTCAGGTAGTTGTCATGGAACAGTTCAATATAGACTCCGGTCAGAATCATGACAATACCGCAAAGTAACTGGACAAAAAACTTCAGAATTGGCTTGGTATCATAAGCATCATCATACAATCCCATTACAAAACCCAGAGCCATACTAATCAGTAAACCCACAAATTTCATATTGTAGAGCATCTGAACAGGATTAAAAAAGAAGGAAAAAGATGCAACTGAAATTAGAAAAATAATATAGAATGACAATCCGCCAATGGCCGGTTTTGACTGAGCTCCCCAACGGATAATGGTACCGTCATTCTTATTTCGGATTCCCAACGTATGAAAAAAACGTAGAAACAAGCTGTTGATCAGAAAGGAAAAGCTTAACGAGCAAATAAAAAAGACGCTATAGATTATTTTGTAGTAATGATGATTTAAGAAATTCTCCATAATAACCTGTTTTAAAAAGTAAAAGGAGAATCTAACAGATTAAAGGGAGGTAATAGCAAATCCTTTTCTGAAACCTCAGGTTTCACAGTTTTCCAGTCAATATTCAAATCGGTATCATTCCAGATGATTCCATTCTCTGAACCACGGTTGTAATAATTGGTACACTTATAATAGAAAATTGTATCCTCTTCACATGATAAAAAACCGTGAGCAAAACCGGGTGGAATCCAGAGCATCCAATGATTCTTGTCACTCAGCATAACCTGCACATATTTTCCGTAGGCAGGGGAGCCTTTCCGGATATCAACAATCACATCAAGAGCCCTCCCTTTTATCACACGAACCAGTTTACCCTGCTCATAAGGCGGAGCCTGAAAATGCAGCCCCCTAAGAATATTCTTTCCGGAGAGGCTTTGATTATCCTGAACAAAATCAGAACGAATCCCATACTTAACAAACTCATTCTTCTGAAATGATTCAAAAAAATATCCTCTCGGGTCAGAGTACAGAACCGGCTCAATCAACAAAAGACCTGGTATCTCAAGAGTTGAAAATTTCATGGTTTAGGCATGTTTTCCTTTAATTCCTATTTTGGACTTGAGCTTATCGACCAGGGTAGGTTGTGAATAATCCTCTTCGTAATAACCATATCCATAACCATACGTATATCCGTATCCATAGCCGTATCCATAGCCGTATCCATAGCCGTATCCGTATTTAAGTTTTTGCATTTCAAATCCATTAAGAATGACAGATAAGTTTTTGATTTTGTTTTCAATCAGCAACTTATTAATATTATAAATAAACATTTTACGACTGTAATTTGCTCTTATAATATAAAGTGGGTAATCAACACTTTGGAGGATTGGAATTCCATCGCTGACAATACCAACCGGAGGCGTATCCATAATAACCACATCATACTGCTCTTTCAACGACTCAATAATTTCTGCCATTCTAGGATTAATAATTAATTCAGCAGGGTTTGGGGGAACCGGTCCAGCAGTTATAAAATCCAGATTTGGCAAACTACTTTTAATAATACAATTTTCAGGATTGTCTTTCCCAATCAGCATAGTACTCATACCCTGGCTGTTTTCAACATTAAACCCCAGATGGATTTTCGGTTTACGCATATCCAGATCAAGAATAATGACCCGTTTGCCTGAAAAAGCAATTACTCCACCCAGGTTAATTGCATTAAACGTCTTCCCTTCACCACTGATGGTTGATGTCACACAAATCGTTTTGGGACCTTCCGAATTCGAGATAAACTGAAGATTAGTCCGGATTGAACGGAATGCCTCAGCTATTACTGATTTTGGGTTTTTATCAATCAAGAGCTGTGAAACAGGAATCTCCCTTTTATACCTGGGTATGATTCCAAGCATAATTGCATCTGTGTAAAGCTCAATTTCTTCTAATGATGTAATTTCATTATAGGTGAGATAGCGAACTGCAATCAGTACAAAACTTGATACAAACCCAATCATCAGCCATACACTGAATATTAATGATTTGTTTGGCGATATCGGAGTTGATGAAGGTCTGGATGTTTCAAGGAGAACATTACGCGTAATATAGCCAGCAGCAAGAATTGAGAATTCTGTTTTCTTTTCAAGAAGCAATGAATAAAACTTTTCATTAATTGCAAACACTCTTTCCAACCGGTCATATTCTGCCTGTTTAACCGGAAGGGTATCAAAATAACCTTCAAACTCCCTGAGCTGATCATTTACTTTGGCTATTTTATCATCAATATTGGCTTCTTCATTTTTAAGCATTGAAACAATAAAATCGCGCTGACTTGACACACGGATTAATGCGGCTTTATAGCTCTGATTATTAACGGTAGTTTGTAACCTGATTTCCTCTGTCTTGTTAATTTGTTCCTGGAGATTCTTAATGGCTTCCACCAGTTGACCGTCATTATATTTCCCAACCAGGCTTAAAACCAGAGATCCCACTTCCTTATGCGCTTCAACATCTTTACGGAGATTATCAAGAATATTTTTTTCCAACCGAAGGTCAACATAAGAATTTTTAAGGTCCCAGATTTTTGATGAAATCTGATTTACTGTTAATTCAGGATTCATCAGTTTATTGATTTTCCTGAAGCTCTCAATCTGTCCTTCTGATTTCGATAAATCTTCATCTACAGCAGCAATGGTATTATCAATAAAAGTCAGAACCCGGCTTGTTGCTTCCCGGTTCCGTTCGGCATCGTATTCAATGTACTCATGTGCAAAAGCATTTGCAATATCACTGGCTTTATTTGAATTCTTATCTTTAAACCTGATAATAATAGTCCGGGCATCGGGATTCAGAATGCTAACAGCAACCTTTGCAGCAAGTTTTCTGGCAGCCAGTTCAGGATCATTAAAAACGAAATTATAACTCTGGTTGATGAAGTCACCATTCTTATCAAATTCTTGAGCTTTAGCAGTTGTTGTTACAACAAACTGAGCTCCTTTTATTTTAATAGGCTGACCAATCACATAATTATTACTGAGTTCCACTTTTTCAGTGAGTCCTTCCTGTAGTCCGATTTTGAATTCAGTCATTGAACTAAACTTAATCAGAATTGGCTTATCAAACAGTTCGGGGCTAATCAGATTTGCATGAACAACAAAGGGAGTCGAGGTGTAAAGTTCATTTTCCAGGAACCGTCCTTTCAGAAAATAGGAAATCTTTAATGGTAAACTGTCAACCACCCGTTTGGCAATTATCTTACTCCTGATAAGTTCTACATGCCCGGCAAGTTCGAGGCTGTTTTGTTCACTCATCATTTCGCGCGAGACATTGAGAAAATTGGACGCTGTATTTTCAGTAGCAATCTTAATGATAGAAGATGATTGATAGACCGGATTTGTGTAGCGTAAAACGAGATACGCAATTGCCAATGACAAAGCGATAAAAAGAAGAAAAAAATTAAAATTCTTTTTTGCAATCGTAGCAAAAAGCTTAAAATCAAAATCCTCGTTAAGAGGTGTTAGTTTCTTCTTGGGCATTTAATAACAAGAAATATTTATTTGGTACGATTGGCAACAATATCATAAATCAGCAAAAAGCTTGTCAGGATACCCACAATCGGTGTAATTTGAGCCAAGATTTGCTGAGATATCCTGGGTACCGGTTCAACATAGATGATATCATTAGCCTGAAGTAATAAATTACTTTGTCTCATTCCTTCAATGGTTGACAGATCAATCATTTGAACCTGTGGATTGCGACTATCACCCCGGATCAGTTTAATTTTATATGCTTTACCTGTTTCGGTAATTCCGCCAGCTAAAGCCAATGCTTCAATTAGAGTTGTATTTTCATTGGTCAGGGTTACTACTTTACCGGCACCACCTGAGCCCGGGAAAACCATTACTCTCCTGTTCAGTACATCCAGCATGACAAATGGCTTATTATAAAACTCAGCGTATTCCTTTTCAAGTAAATCTTCTGCCTGCCTGATTGTTAAGTCACTGACTTTTTTTCTTCCGATAATAGGAAATTTTACGTAGCCCTCATTATCAACAATGTAGTGAACTGAAACCTGCTGTAACCCTCCCTGAGCCGTTGATGATACAGATGACGGAGTGACGGTAAGATCTATCAATTTAAATCCTTCATTGGCATAAACGCTTACCCCAATAATATCATTGGGTGCAATCCGATATTCATAAACTGCGAGCGTCTGATCGGCTCTGTACTGATCCTGAGAATCCATTTTAAACATAACACTAGGATTGATTGACTTGCAGCCGGAAACCATAATTATAATGGCAAAAAAGAGAGTTTTCTTCATATATCTGCTGTGTAAGAGGGCAAATTTAACTGTATTCTCGGATTAACTCAATCTCTTATCGGAGTTAAATAACTAGTTTATCAGCCTGTTGTTGTTAAGGGCTTACCGGAAACTTTAAATACATTTGGCACTCTCAACGATATCCGTAATGAAAAGATTGTTTATACCCTTTCTTATTTTTATCAGTACTTGCTTATATGCTCAGCCCGGTCGGCTTTATCCGCCCGGAGAGATATTACTTCAACTTCAAAAATTAAAAGTAAATTCCAGTGTCCTTTATATTGCTGCACATCCGGATGATGAAAATACCCGTCTGTTAACCTGGTTTGCAAATGAAAAAAAATTCAGATCGGCTTACCTTGCCCTTACCAGGGGAGATGGCGGTCAAAATCTGATCGGTCAGGAACAGGGAGACTTATTGGGTCTGATCCGTACGCAGGAACTGCTTGCTGCCCGGAGTAATGATGGAAGTGAGCAGTTTTTTACCAATGCTAGGGATTTTGGATATTCCAAGTCTGCTGATGAAAGCCTTCAGATCTGGGATCAGAATGAAGTTGTGAAAGAAATGGTTTGGATCATCCGGAATTTCAGACCCGATATCATTATTACACGGTTTCCCACAACCGGTGAAGGCGGTCATGGCCACCATACCTCTTCTGCTATTCTTGCCCGCGAAGCCTTTCTCCAGGCAGCTGATTCAACAAAATATCCTGAACAACTGAAGTTCGTTTCTACCTGGAAGACAGGGAGCCTCTGGTGGAATACCTTTAATTTCAGTGGAAATAACACAACCCGTAGTGATCAGTTTAAGCTCGATGCCGGTGTTTTTATTCCCCTGCTAGGGAAATGGGTCGGTGAAATCGCTTCTGTAAGCCGTTCACAGCATAAAAGCCAAGGTTTTGGAGTGGAGAGAGGCCGAGGTGAGCAGATGGAATATTTTAAAGCTATTGACGGAGACACTTCCTGTGGAAATTTATTTTGTAGTATTGAAGTACTCAAAAAAACGCCAGATAATAACTTTACGAGTGCAATTGATTCAGCTATAGCGAATTTTAATCCTGCTAACCCGGCTGAAATTCTTCCATTTCTATTCGCTGCTTATAATGCCCTTCCTGAATTAGGTAGAAGTCTTGAGCCGGTAAAGCGTAAATCACTTGAACAGATCATATTTTCCTGTGCCGGATTATGGTTTGAGGCTAATGCACTGACTCCCTTTACAACTCCGGGCGATTCAGTTCGAATCAGGTTTTCTGTAGTCTGCAAACAATCAGATCTTTTTACTTTAAACAAAATTTCAGTTGGAACCTTTTTGAATCTGAATGTTGACAAAAGTCTTGGTCAGAACCAGCTTGAAACAATAACAGGAGCCTTTGCACTACCTCTCTCTACTCCTTATACAAATCCCTACTGGCTGAATTCTGAAGGGTCAAATGGAATGTTTGCTGTAACAGATTACAGTACAATAGGAAAACCTGTTTCACCTCCTGCATTGTTTAGCCGGTTTAGTTTTATTTATAAAGGTCAGGTTTATGAATTTGATAAGCCCGTTAATTACAAATGGACAGATCCTGTTAAAGGTGAATGTTACAAAGATTTTGAAATTAAGCCTCCTGTTGTAATCGCTTTTGACGAATCATTGGTAATCTTCTCAAATCGAAAGTCAAGAACGGTCAAGGTCACACTTCAGGCAAACAGCGATCAAGTTGAAGGGAAAATTAATTTTGCCCCTCTGCAGCATTTCAGATTAATTCCTGCAGTCTTGAATTTCAGCATTGAGAAGAAAAACTCAGTTCAGACTTTTGATTTACGTATTGAGAAAATAACCGACCGTTATGTGACAGAAAATCTAACAGCTGAAATTCAAATGACATCACTCAGTGAGATTATTCCGGCTTATACTCAATATGAAATTCACTATGATCATATTCCGGAAGTATCAGTAATTAAGAAGGCTTCATTGAAGGTAGAGTCAATGGATTTGAAAATAAATAATGGAAAAATTGGCTACATAACCGGATCGGGAGATGCTACTGTCAGTACTTTAAGACAAGCCGGCTTCGATATAGAAATACTCGAAAATGTGCTTTCTGAGCAGGAGCTTAAAAAATACAAGGCTATTATTACCGGAATCAGAGCCTACAACACAAATGAGAAGATGATTGAATGGCAGCCTGCATTGATGAATTATGTTCAGCAAGGCGGAACACTCATTGTTCAGTATAATACCATGAACTTTATCAGTACATTAAAATCAGATCCGGGCCCATATCCTTTCAAAATCTCACGTGAGCGGGTAACGGATGAACATGCTGCTGTGGACTTTTTAGCTCCTGACAGCCCATTAATGCTTAGTCCAAATAAACTTACAAAAGATGATTTTAGCGGATGGGTTCAGGAGCGTGGAATCTACTTTGCCGTCAACTATAAAGATCATTATAAGCCCCTGTTCAGAATGAATGATAAAGGAGAGACCAATGGTGATGGCAGCCTGATTTTTGCGCGCTTTGGAAAGGGCACCTATATCTATACCGGGCTGTCATTGTTCAGGCAACTGCCGGCAGGGGTTTCAGGTGCCTATCGGCTGATGTCTAATCTGGTTGAAGGTCTTGGTACCGAATAAAACTTTTCCTACCTGACCAAGTTCACCTTACCAACATAACGGTGTTGTTTTCTGAAGATATCCAGTACCAGGGCCTCATAAACGTAAACATCTTCCTTAGCCTGATGGCTGCTTCCCTGTACGGATCCATCCCAAGGATTTGAAAAGCCATTCTCAGTTAAGAAAATCTTATCTCCCCACCGGTTCCATATAGTAAGCTTTACATCCAGAATATTTATTCCTTTAACTGTAAATACATCATTAACTCCATCACTATTCGGTGTAAAAGTATTTGGAATAAACACCGTTGTAATTGGCTCAATATAGATCCATTTGGTAATGGTATCCAAACAGCCAAATTCATTTATTACCAGTAACTGTACCTCATACCAGCCTGTATCCTGGTAAGTGTGTGTAGGAGTTACCTGGCCCGAAGTATTCCCATCTCCAAAATTCCATTGATAAAAATTGGCACCAATTGAAGTGTTCAGGAATGTAATAACCGGGTTGAGAATATTTGTCTTTGGGGGAGATGGAATAAAACCGGCTGTCGGTTCAGGATGGACAGTTACTACGTTTGATAAAGTATAAGTTTGCGAACATCCATAATTAGAGGTAACCGTTAATGACACCGGATAGGTTCCTGAGTGCTGGTAAATATGTACAGGATTCTGTACAGAATCACTTCCCCCATCTCCAAAATTCCACGACCATGCAACAATCATTCCTGATTGGACAAATGATGAATCTGAAAAATAAACCGGCAGTGGCCCGCAACCTATGTTATTAAGTGCTGAGAAATTTGACACCGGATCAGGATAGATTGTGATGGTCGTGCTTGCCGTATCTGAACATCCGAAATCCGATATTACAATTAATGTAATGGTATATGTTCCGGGTTGTGCAAATTGCACCTGTGGATTCGTTTGATTCGAGACCTGTCCATTGCCAAAATTCCAGCTATACGAGATAATTGTTCCTGAGGAGATTGTTGATTGGTTAATAAACTGAACATTTTCTCCTGCACAGGCATTTGAAGCACTGAAATCTGCATCTGGCAAGGGATTCACAACAACCGGAAAGGTAGTTGTTGTTTTACATCCATATCCGTTGGTAACTTCCAGTGTAACCAGATATGTTCCAGAAACTGCATACTGGTGTTGCGGATTAATCAGGACCGAAGTATTACCATCACCAAAATCCCAATTGTAACTGTTCCCTTCAAGATTTTGCGGATCATTTCCATTCATAAGAGTAACTGGTTCAGTAATACACCCGCTGAATGCAAGGATTGAGGCAACTGGTACAGGAAAAATCCGAATTGAATCACTCAGGGAATTACTGCAGCCATTTAACGATGTTGCTGTTAAAGTGACCTGATAGGTTCCGGGAGATGCATAGCTGTGAATGGGATGTTGTGCCGAAGAGAATGAACTATCACCTAGACTCCAGCTCCATTGGGTAACCGGAGATCCGTTCGAAACAGCCGATAAATCAGTAAAAATTGCCATCGAATTAATGCATACATCCGGAGCATCAAACTGTACTGACGGCAAAGGATAAACTTCAACAGGCAGGGTAACAGAACTTGAACAACCATTCAGACTGGTTGATGTGAGGGTAACCTGATAAAGACCGGCAGACGAATAAGTATGAACAGGATTATTATCTGTTGAAGTGAAGCCATCGTTAAAATCCCAGAAACAATTAATTGCTCCTCCTCCATGCAAGGTTGTTTGATCAAAAAAGGCAGTTGATGAACCTAGACATACATTCCCGGTACTGAAATTTGCTGCTGGGTTGGGAAATACATTTACTGTCTGGGTCAGAGACTGAGAACATCCGTCAGCAGTGCTGACTGTAAGGGTTACTGGGAATGATCCTGATGCAATATATCCATGTATCGGGTTCTGAGCCGTTGAAACAGCGCCATCACCAAAATCCCAGTTCCAGGAAATAATTCCGGAAGCTGATGCAGATGTATCTGTAAACTGCATCAGGTTATTCAGACATACATCCTGGTGAGTAAACCCCACTTCCGGTAAAGCAAAAACAGAAAGTGACTGAGTAACACTATCACGGCAGCCTTTATCGCTCACTGCAACCAGTAAAACAGAATAACTTCCCGGTGCAGAATAGGTATGCTGCGGATTTTGTACTCCGGAAAAAGTACTGTCACCAAACTCCCAATACCAGTTTTGAATACTTCCCGAATTTATGAATCCATTTGCGGTAAATAATGCCGGTTGGGATATACAAATCGAAGAGACTGAAACATAAGCATCCGGTGTTGGATGAACCAAAACGGGCTTTATGATGGTATCACTGCATCCCTGATCGGTAGTTACTATCAACCGTGTATTATACTGTCCGTCTGTTATATATAAATGTGAAGGATTTTGAAGAATTGAGGAACCTCCGTCTCCAAAATCCCAGTCGTAAGCATCAATAGATCCTTGTGATATAGTTGAAATATCTGTAAAAACGGTTGCTGCACCCTGGCAAATTTCTGTGGCTGAAAAATCAGCTAATGGTACTGGATTAACATCAGCAGATGAGATAACGGTATCCGAACATCCATCAGAAGTAGTTACAATAAGTGTAACCTGGTAACTTCCTGCAATAGTATAAACATGTTGAGGATTTGAACTGGCTGAGGAAAGACTGTCACCAAATGACCAGTTCCAGCTTATAATACTTCCATTGGAGGCGGTTGAATAATCCTGAAAAACAGTAGGGTCACCCAAACAAACAACATTGCTCACAAATAAACCGGCCGGCTTGGGGTGAATCACAATGTTTTGTGTTGAAGTTGCCTGGCAACCATTACTACTTGTTGCCGTTAAGGTAACCGTATAATTCCCCGGTGAATTAAACTGATGAGATGGCTGCTGATCAGTTGATGTAGTTCCATCTCCAAAATCCCAGTTCCAGTTTGCAATTGTTCCTGAAGAAATGGAAGAATTATTCAATAATCCAGTCGGGGCATTTTCACATACAGGAGATGCGGTAAAACCAACTTGCGGTAACGGATTAACGGTAACATTTGCATTAAATACGGATGAACATCCCGAAATGTCTGTTACAGTCACAGTATAAGCTCCAGGCTGAGTAACAGTTATTACCTGACTGACAGAACCGGTTGACCATAGGTAGGAAGAACCCGGATTTCCTGCATCTAATACAGCAGATCCTCCATCGCAAAAGACTGCCGGAGTCAAATTACTGACTAAACCTGTACCTCCCATATTAACTGTTGAATATCCAATAGCCTGGCAATTCAGGCTATTGGTTACAATTACTGAGTATGTTCCTGCTGTGTTAACTGCAATGGTTTGAGTTGTGTCACCACCCGGATTCCATAAATAAGTTGCTCCGGGGTTTCCAGCATCAAGAATAATTGAATTACCCTGGCATATAAATCCATTTTGAAGAAGGACAACCGGTGAAGGGTTTACAAAAACTTCAACCGTATCATAATTGATACAGCCATTTGCATCCGTAACTGTTACATTATAGCTTGCATGGGAGGTTGGATTTACAAAAATTGTTGAAACTGTACTTCCGGTATTCCATAAATAGGAATTTCCTCCGGATGCGCTTATACTGGTTGTTGATCCGCTGCAAATCGTTTGATCTGGACCTGCATTAGGTGAAGGTAACGGATTGACGGTTACCTGAACAGTATCCGTATTTGAACAGCCAAAACTATTAGTACCTGTTACAATATAATTTGTTGTCATAGTTGGAGATACTGTCACTGAATAACCAATTAAACTACCCGGATTCCAGACATAAGTTGCTGCTCCGGATGCCGACAAGATTATTGAACCACCAATACAAATCTTCTTATCTGTACCTGCATAGATTTTTGGCACAGGTCTTACAGTCACTTTAACAGTATCAGTATTAGAGCAGCTGTTACTGTCCGTTATTAATACTGTATAAAAAGATGTCACAATCGGATTTACCGTAATTGATGCTGAGGTCTGACCACCTGGCTGCCATAAGTATGAACTTCCGCCCGAAGCATTTAGCTGAGTACTGTTACCTGAGCATACCGTCTGATCTGGGATCAAATTAACTAGTGGTAACGGATTGACAGTTACTGTCTGCTGCGTTGTGGCTGTACAACCATTTGAAGATGTGACAATTAATGTTACATTATAAGTACCTGGATTATTATACTGGTGAACAGGATTCTGGGCTACTGAAGTTTTTGTATCACCAAAACTCCATTGCCAGGCCGCTATTATACCACCCGGAACCGAAGAGGTGCTGGTGAATAAAGTCGGGCTGCCATAGCAAGCTGTATTTGCATTAAATGTTGCAACGGGTAATGGGTAAATAGTTACCTGTTTTATAATCGTATCCCTGCATCCCCCATTGGTTGTTGCAATCAGAGTAATATTATAAACACCTGGTGATAAATAGCTGTGAGACGGATTTTGCTGACTGGATGAAGTGCTATCTCCGAAGTTATAGTTCCAACCATTGACATTTCCGACAGCAACTGTTGAGGTATTCGTAAGATTTACAGCAGTCCCAACGCAGGCATTTGTAAGATTGAAATTTGCCACCGGAAGAGGAAATACATTGAATGATTTTACAATGTTGCTCACACAGCCCTGATCAGAGGTAACTGTAAAGGTAACTGCATAAGTCCCGGGAGTCGCATAAATATGTATGGGATTTTGCTGTTGAGAAATATTCCCGTCCCCAAAATCCCATTGCCAGCCGGTCACGGTTCCGCTGTTAATCGTTGAAACATCCATAAAAAACATACTATCCCCAATACAAACATCATTTGGGATGAACTGGGCCTGGGGAAGCGGATAAACATTTACTGTGGTAGATACCGTTCCGCTACATCCGCTTCCATCTGTAATGGTAACACTATATGTACCCGATGTGTACACCACTATACTTTGGGAGGTTGCACCGGTTGACCAGTTATACGTTGATCCGGGATTTCCGGCATTTAAGACTGCACTATCACCTTGACAGAATGCTGAATTCGCAAGGTTATTGATAACACTGCCTCCAACACTAATCAGTGCGGAAGATGAAGCTGTACAACCTGCAGCTGAAGTAACGGTAACTGTATAAGTACCAGCTGATGAAACAGAAATTACCTGGGTTGTATCTCCAGTCGACCAACTAAAATAGGTACCCGAACTTCCGGCATCCAGATTGACTGAATTCCCTGAACATACAAATGCGTTTTGAAGATTAACTACTGGCAATGCATTTACTGTAACATTTATAAATCCGGTTCCGATGCAGCCATTTGAATCCGTGACATTGACAGCATAAGTCGTAGAAACAGACGGAGTAACTGTAATACTCCCAGAAGTATTTCCGGAAGGATTCCAGTAATATGAAACTCCTCCTGACGCATTTAAGGTTACACTCTGCCCGATACATACGGATTGATCCGGGCTCACAACAGGCACCGGCAACGGATTAATAGTAACATTTACCTGTGCAGTAGCAGTACAGCCATTTGCATCTGTTACAGTAACCGTATAGGTTGTATTTGATGAAGGGCTTACCGAAATAATATCTGTTGAATCACCCGTACTCCATTGATACGAAATACCTCCTGAAGCGATTAATGTTGCAGCATCACCTATACAAATGGTCTGAGAAAGACCTGCACTCGCTAAAGGTAACGGGTTTACAATTACCGTGTGAGTGATTGAGTCTGTACAGCCATTAGCACTGGTTACGGTTAAAGTAACATCATAGCTGCCAGGAGAATTATAAGTAACTATCGGATTGGGTGAAGTTGAAGTTTGGCCGTTACCAAAGTTCCAGGTATAGGTGGAGTCGCCCGTTGAAGTGTTAGTAAAAGAAACAACTCCGCCCTGACAAGTTCCAGACGGGCTAAAAGCAAATCCTGCATCCGGTTTTTCAAATACAGTCACTACAGCTGACAAAGAATCAACACAGCCTTCCTGGGTTGTTGCCGTAAGTGTAATGGTATAGGTACCACTTGAACCATAAGTAACTGAAGGATTCGGATTATTTGATGATTGCCCGTTTCCGAAATTCCAGTTAAAAGAACTTCCCGCAGGCTGGGTATTATTGAGGATATTGACAGCAGTTCCTTCGCATACGTTTGTAACTGTAAAGTCAACAACTGGTAATGGATCAATAGTTACCGGGATAACAACAGTATCAATACAACCCAGGTTGGTTGTAACAATCAATTGAACAAAATAGGTACCATCAATGAGATAATTATGTGAAGGATTTTGCTGATTAGACGAATCTCCATCACCGAAATTCCAATTCCATGATGTGAAGACACCTCCGGGTAAAGTTGAAAGATCTGTAAATTGAACTGATGAACCAGCACAGGCGGTAGATGCTGAGAAATTAGCAGTTGGTTCAAATGCGCTAATAACATTAACCGTATCAGTTGCACTGCACATGCCATCACTTACTGTGAGAATATAAGTACCTGCTCCAACCGTAATCCCCGGGTTTGTTGATCCAGTACTCCACTGGTAAGTATAAGATCCGCTGCCACCAATGCCATTTCCATATAAAGTTGCAATATCATTACAGGCAATAAGCTGATCTGTTCCTGCATCAGCTTTAACTCCAACTACCGTCAGGCAATAAGAATATACCTGAGTCCCGTTCATCGGGCATGCATCATCGTGTACCAATGCCGTAAAACACTGGGTAGTTCCAATGTCAGAAGAGCCTGGTGTCCAGCAAAATGTACTCACAGGAAATTGAGCACTTGTAGAGGTGAAAGTACCACCCAAGATTCCTCCATCCCATGAAATAAAAACATTCTGACCTGAATCCGGATCACTTGAATAGATATTAAAACAATAAGGCTGATTAGCACAGATTGTTGCAGTATACTGATTAGTCCCGTTAATTCCTGTTAAAGAAGGCAACTGGTTATTACAGGATATAACAGTAACCTGGATATCCCGTTCAACGGTACCAATTAAAACTCCATTCCGATATTCCTTAACAAGCACTGCCATCACAGTTACTTGTAATTGCTGAGGAGTCATACAAATGTCACCGGTGCTGGTATTAAACTGGACAGCAGGGCTTGAATTAAGCGGATTAATGGCATTATAAGGGGTAATATAATTGACTGTAGAGCTTGCTGTCTGGTAAGGTGTAATAAGCTGATATACTAATGAATCACCGTCTGCATCAAAAGCACCATGATTAAAACAAAGCTGCTGGCCCAGACAGGCAAAAGGAACCGGTTTATTTGAGAAGACCGGTGATGTATTACAAGGAGAAATAGTATTATTCAAGGTAGCATAAATGTGAAATGTGCTTGTGCCGGGATTGGTAATTGTATTAATCGCAGCATTTCTACAACACAGATCATAACTAAACCGCCAGTCAGTACATTGCATTGGAAGAGTTACAATTCCTTCATAAACCCACTCCTGAATACCTGTAAATGTTCCTCCATTACAGGTTGATAAAGCACTCGGGCAAAGGGGTGTTACTTGTTGCCCGGTTCCCGGAATCGGATTACAGGTTATTCCAAGATTTTGCCCGCAGGATGCCGAAGTTATACTTATAAATACATTGTTTGGAGCATTGATTCCAATACAATCCCTGTAGAATGATAATCGGATTTTATAGGTGTTACCACCCATACACTGATAGGTTAGATCCGCTCCCATAGCATGACTTGCTTCAACCCTTTCTGCTGTCATACAGAGTGTAATCAAAAGTGCCGTTAAGAATCTTTTAAGTAGTTTTCCTTCCATACTCACTTTGTTTTAGCGTTTCAATCAGAACAAGGTTTCAATCAGCATGTGGATTTGGTATGTTAATACCAATTTAAAACCTGCTCCACGCTTGCTTTTATAAGGATTTGAAAACCTTGATTTTGTAAGACTTTTGCTAAAAAGTCCGATTTGGTCAAGCTTTATTTATTATTTGAATCTGATTTCTTATGAAAAAACTATCTCTCAGAGCCTCAGCATTACCTTAAGACAGGTAAGATTTTACAGCTTTTTCAATGAATCTGTACCTAACAGCTTTAAATGCTAACTCGAGGGAAAAGCATTACAACAGAAAAATTGGCTGTTACTATTTTTTACTACCCGATAGGAATAAATTTTGAATTAATGACCACCTTTTTTATTGGTCAGTTCTCCGATTACAGTTACTCCGCCAATTGTTTTTTCATTCAGCGTGATATGGAGTTTTGTATCTAGCGGTAAAAAGAGATCAACTCTTGATCCAAATTTAATGAACCCCAATTCTGTCGATTGTTTAACCATATCCCCTTCATGCGGATAATAAACTATTCTTCGGGCTAACACTCCTGCTATTTGTCTTAACAAAAGTGATTTCTGATCCCGTTCAATAACAATGGATGTTCTTTCATTTAAAGTTGATGCTTTCGGGTGCCATGCAACTAGATATTTACCCGGATGATAGCGTAAGTATTTGATTCTCCCGCTGATCGGATATCTGTTGATATGAACATTGAAGGGTGACATAAAGATACTCACCTGGAGTTTTTTATCTTTAAAAAACTCTTTCTCAATCGTTTCTTCAATAACTACTATTTTACCGTCTGCCGGGGCAATAATGAGATTTTCACCATCAGCTAAGTTGCGTGACGGATTGCGAAAAAACTGCAAGAGTAAAATCATAATCAAAACTGAAATACCGGCAATGAATACTCGAATTTCAATTTGATCCTTTAAGATATAGCTCAGGATAATATTAATTGCCAGCAGAAAAAAAAATGCTGAGTAGAGTAACGTGTAGCCTTCGCGGTGTATTTTCATTCCAAAATCTTGCACGTAGTTTAGTAATTTACTTTAACGCATGAAAGACGTGTTGAACATCATCATCCTGCTCAAGCGATTCAATTAATTTGATGACTTCCTCCTGTTGTGTTTCATTCAGTTCGGTATAGGTATGCGGAATACGCTGCTTTTCTGCACTAATAACTTCAATTCCTTTTTCTTCAAGAGTTTTTGACATTGCTCCAAAATCATTAAACTGAGTATAGATATAAGCTTCCTGCCCATCTACTGCTAGGTCTTCCAGACCAAAGTCAATCAGATCTAGTTCCAGCGATTCAGTATCTCTCTGACCAAGAGCAATTTTAAATACTCCTTTGCGATCAAAAAGAAAATCAAGTGAACCGGTTTTCCCTAATGTTCCACCACCCCGGTTAAAATACATTCTGATATTAGCAACGGTTCGGGTTGGATTATCTGTTGCCGCTTCAACAACAATTGCAACTCCATGGGGGCCATAACCTTCATAGACAACTTCCTCGTAATTGGATGAATCTTTTGCTGATGCCTTTTTGATTGCATTTTCAACTTTGTCCTTTGGCATATTCACTCCTTTGGCGTTTTGAATTGCTGTTCGCAATCGCGGATTATTTTCAGGATGCGGGCCTCCTTGTTTAACCGCAATTGCTATTTCTTTTCCAATTCGTGTAAAGGCCTTTGCCATCCTGTCATAACGGGCAAACATTTTATGTTTCCTTTTTTCAAAGATTCGTCCCATTGTATTTACTGATCAAAAATATTGGAGGCAAATGTAAACATCGTTACTTTTTTATGTTCCTGGCAATTTAAAAACTGTATTGACTTCAGCTTGTCACAAACCTTCTCCCTCCAGCAATTAGTATCCACTGATTCGTTTATATTTGTTAGTTCATCTTAGGCCTGTTATCGGGCAGGAACCAAAAGTCTGAAAACCGACTGGAAGAAGAAATCCAGGTAACTCACAATTTTCTAAAATTTTATTGCCAGAGCAGTCCTAATGAAACAGCAGTACCTCTGCTACCCGTACCGGAAACAGTACTTTGATATGGATTTGACAGATTAAAATCAGGTTCTACAACAAACAGAATACTATCCATTAACGTGCTATCAATACCAGCAGAAGTTAAATCCAGATCAAATACCCGGAGATAAAAGGGTTTACCAAAGCCTGGTATATATATTGGCGGCACCATGCTGTAGGCTAATGGCAGACTAAATGGATTTACATTCTGAAAGTGAGTTTGCTGATAATAACTAAACGGAAATGATGTGTCATAAATTCCGATATTATAATAGACATCCGGATATTGAAAATTGCCCGAATCAAAAGGAACAGTAATAATTGAATCCCAGGTGTTGCCGAATTCATTCAACGTATCAAAGTCAATCAGAATAATTGACGAAATAAAAACAGAATCACGGGGAACAATCACCGTATTTCCCTGTTCATCTTCACCAAGTAAAGGAATGTCTTTCTGGCATGAATAAATCAGGCTAAGAAGCAGAATAAACTGCCCAAACTTCTTTAACTTGTTGAATATGAGCATGCTACATAAATGATCTGACATCAAAAATAGCAAGAAATGCGAATGTTATATATCCAATGAAACGTAAAAACTTTCTTAACATTTTTTTGTACAGATAAAAATAATTGATTTTAACTTTGTAGTGTTTTAAACCAAAATATTCTTCAATAATCTTATCAACCTTAAATCAAATGGCAACGAAGAAAAAAGTTAAATCAAAACCCGGTAAAACATCAGCAAGTAAACGTACTGCTGCCAAAAAAGCAGCAAAAAAAACATTAAAGAAGAAAAAAAGTGCTTCAAAAAAGGCAACACCAAAGAAAACCGTTAAAAAAAAGGTAATGAAAGTAAAATCGAAGAAAACGGCAGTAAAAGTAAAAACCCAAAAAGCCACATTACAGAAAGCAACTGCTAAAAAGACGGTAAAGAAATCAGCAGTTACAAAAGTGAAAAAAGCTACTGGGGTTGCGAAGACAAAAAAAGCAGAAACACGCGTAAAAAGTGTTAAAGGCCATTCTTCTTCTGAGTCATTGACACAACCAAAATCAAACTTCAGAAAGATAAAGGAAATACCGATGGTACCTCCATTAGAAGAATCCATTTATATAGAATCCTCTATTGTTGATATGAGTGATTCAACGCCTGATGAAGAAGTTGGTGATGAAAGGTTAGATGAATTTAGAGAAAGCCTTGGAGGCCCGGTTCGTGAATGGGGCGATCTGCTTACCCGTGATGATAATGAACTGGATGATGAGGCTGATGACGACCTGGATACGGACAGATAGTACTCTCAGATAGTACTTTTGTGAAAACATGAAGCATGAATAATAAGTATTCATGCTTTTTTTTTAAAACAGACGTCCTCCCCCGCGACCTGTTTTATTTAATGCCTCAACCCTGGTCTGAACGTGCAGTTTATCATAGATATGATAAATATGGGTTCTGATTGTATTGGTGCTTAAGCTAAGCTTATCAGCTATTTCCTTATTCCGGTAACCTTTAGCAAGCAAATCAAGAATCTCGTTTTCTCTGGCTGTAAGCAACTCACTTGCTGCACTTACATTATTTCTGTTTTGAAAGAATGATACTACCTTTTTAGCAATTGTGGAACTCATTGGGGCACCTCCTTGTTGCAGTTGCCGGATCGACTCAATCAGGGACTCGCCTGCTGCCCGCTTCAGAATATATCCATTAGCTCCGGCAGCAAGTGCTCTGAAAATCTTATCATCGTCTTCATAAACCGTACACATCATGATTTGTGTCTGAGGATATTTCTGTTTGATAATTTTTGTTGTTTCAATCCCATCTATACCCGGAAGATTGATATCCATCAGAACAATATCGGGGGGTAATTTCTCAAATGCAATAAGTGCATCTTCAGCTTTTGAAAAAGGAATTGCAATAAAGTCCGGATCGTTATTGATAAGGAAAACCATCCCATCGCGGATAGCATGATGATCTTCAATTATAACGACTCTTGATTTATTATTATTTGAGGTTGTCATAGCATGCGTAAAGTTACATTATTGATAACTAACTCTTATAAGACATAAGTATTACCCCGGCAGCAGAGCTTCAATCCTTACTTTTGTTCCTTTCGCAGGGAATGAACTGATTTCATACAAGCCGGTAATTTCTTTCATTCTTTTTCTCATATTTAACAAACCATTGCCGGTTCCCATTCTTTCTTCCACATTAAACCCTATTCCGTCATCATTAATTGATAAAACAAACCGATTCATTTTTTCGGGCTCAATAACAACCGTTACCCGGGATGCTCTTGAATGCTTAACAATATTATGCAAGGTCTCTTTTACTACAAGGAAAATATTTCGTCTGAAACCTGCCTTCAAGCGAATGGCCGGAATTCGTTCAGGAATTTCGACCGAGAATTCAACCCTATTCAGCTCAAGATACTCTTTAATATAGCGATGAAGATATGAAACAAGATTAGGTAACGAATCATTTGAAGGATTGAGAGCCCAGATAATCTCATTCATCTTATTAATGACATCATTGGCTGCTGTTTCGATTCTATCAATTGTATCCCGTTCATTAGCCTGAGGTTTAATTGTCTGACGTGCAATTTTTGATAGGATAACAATGTTGGTAAGATCAGCACCCAAATCATCATGCATATCCCGTGAAATCCGGTTACGCTCCTGCTCTAATGCACGCGTTCGCTCAAAAACAGCAAGCTTCTTTCTGAACTTGGCTGAAGCAATATTCCTGAGTACTATGTATAACATGAAAATGAGTGTATTGGCAACAATCAGTCTAAACCATAATGTTCCGTAAAAAGGAGCTATGATTTCAAACTTGATAAACACCGGTTTACTCCAGCCCGAACCTGCTCTTTTTGCTTGTACCTGAAAAATATAGGATCCGGGGTTCAATGAGCTATATTCTGCTATTGTATTCTCAGTTACTGTCCATTCTTCATTAAATCCATTTAACTTATACTGAAACAGAACTCTGTTACTATTCTGATAAACTGGTGATTCAAATTCAATATGCAACGGATATTTTTTGAATTTAAAACTCAGCGAATCATTTAACTTGATTTTCTGATCTCCATACCAGAACTCCTTAATATAAACTGCCGGAGGTTCATTTATTTGTTTAGTCAGGCTGTTTTCAAAATAATTGATTCCCTTATATCCGGCAATATAGATCTTGTTATGAAGCAAAACATCATTTACACTTTCAGACAATAAGCCATCAACAGAAGTAAAATGTTCTACAACTTGTGGAACATCGTTATTCAATACAAATCTGAAAAGTCCGTTTTGAGCTGATAACCAGATTACCTTCTCGCTGCTTACTGTTATCCTTTTTACAAAGCTCATGGGAATGTGATTAACCGAATCAATCATTGCCCTTATTTTTCCATCTCTAAAAACCAGTAGTCCGGCCCCGGAAGTAGCAACCAGGAGTGATGTTCCAAGCATTTGGAAATCAGTCACGGGATGCGTTATTTCCGATGTAAGCTGAATCAATTCATTTCTTAGAGCATAGATTGTTTGCCCGGTCATTAATATCAGGCTATCCGTTCCACATGTCTTAAGATGAGTGATAATCCTGTTTCTGCTAAGTGTATAATAATGTTTAAGAATGGGGTTGCCTTTTCTCAAATCCAACTTGAAAATGACCGAATCCTGGGTAATAAAACATGAGTGATCTTTTGAAAATGCAACTAAGCTAACTGAAGGAGATATGGATCCTGGTGAGTTAGTCAATTCTTTTATATCATATGTTCTCAGATTATCATTACGATACAGATAAAGACGGTTCCCCTTCAGGAATATTGCTATTTTTTTATCCGTATCTGAATCAACTGATAATTTACCAGCCTGTTTCTCATTAAATGGAATTATTGGAATTACATTCTGTTTCTTAATAACGACTGCCTTATCCTGATCTGTAATAGCTATCAAATCTTCTCCGTAAGCTAACAAGCGACTGATACTTTCTGAAGGCAATCCTCCCGCTTTCGTTATGAACTCCAATGACAGCCCGGGTGCCGCATACCTGTAAACTCCTGATCCATTTGTCGTGACCCAGACATTGCTTTCCCGGTCGGAAAAGAAAGAGGTAACCCGAACTTGCTCAAGAACAGGCCTGGCCTGCCGGTAGGTACCTCTGTCATATTTAAAAAGAAACGTATTATCTAAACGATTGCTGAACCAGATGTTATTAAAATCATCATAAAATAAATAAGCTGATTTTTCCATTGCAGGAATCCTTTGTGATGAAATCACAACTCCGTAATTTTTATTTATCATTCGTTCAATCCCCTTGGTTGTGAGGAATACGGCATTACTGTTCGAAATAAAATGATAGATCAGCCTATCTGATGAAAGAATAACAGGACCGAGTAATAAAATAAACTCATCACTTTCGTAATCATAACTGAAAAACCGGGAAGAATAGATAATCCACAATTCGTTGTCAGATGTAAGGTAGAACTCAGGAGCATAGCTGATTTCTCCCGGCATGGGTGAAGCAAAATAAAGAAGGGCATCTGAGACTGATAGTCTTGCCAGAGCTCCGCCCTTATATCCAAACCATAAATTTCCAAAAACATCTTCAATGATTGTGCTGGCTATTTTTTTATTCTGAATTCTATTGATTAACTGATTGTTCTTCTCATTAAAAAACCGGCCATCCGAATACATGGAAAGCTTGCCATCAGGATGAAAAATCCATAATCGCCCTTTTTTATCATTATACAACCTACTGATTTCATTCGATGCAAGACCATTTACCTCTGTATAGGTAATAAAGTCCTTTCCATTGAACATGGTAAGGCCTACATCTGTTCCAAACCAAATAAATCCTGCCTTATCCTGAGCTGAACAGAATACCCTTTCAGAAGGCAGACCTTCATCCATTGAATAACTGTACGAGAAAGGTAGTTGTGCCGGTAAAATGCCGGGCAGGCAAAGCAACAGTCCAAGATAAAGGAGCTTGGGCATGTGAGTTAATTGCTGCAAGTTAATAAATTGCGGCTAACTTCCCGTATCTTTTAATGAGATTATTGATTAATTCTTCTATTTGCACTCTTCATGACACAAACTACTCCATTAAAAATACTGTGGATAGCTGGTTGGTATCCAAACAGGATGAAGCCTGCATTAGGGAATTTTGTCATGCGCCATGCCGAATCAGCTGCTCTGTACAACAAGATCATTGTTGTGCATGTTGTTTCGGCTGATGAAGATAACCTTTTAATCACTGATCATGTTCATTTAAAAACAATTACTGTTTATTACAAGAAGAGCAGTCGCTTGACTAACTTTTTTTACTGGCGAAGAGCCTGGAAGAAAGGAATTCAACGGGCCGAAGATGAGTTCGGATCTAAACCGGATCTTGTTCATTTAAATATCATTTTCCCTGCAGGAATTATAGCATCTGCCTATTCATTAAAGAATAAGCTGCCTTTAATTATTACAGAGCACTCAACTATTTTTCACCGGAAGCTAAATTGCTTAGAACGGTATGTTATACGTAAAACAGTCCGTACTGCACGATTAATCTGTCCTGTCTCTGCCCATCTCGGGAGGGCTATTCAACAATTAGGAATCCACCGAGAAACCTTCGTTGTTTTAAATGTAGTCAACACTGATTTATTTAAACCGGTTCAGAAAATTAATCAGATCAGAAAAAAGATTCTTCATGTTTCGACTTTAAATGAACACCAGAAGAATATTACAGGGATGCTACGAGTTATCAAACGGCTTTCAGCAATTCGTGATGATTTTATTTTGGAAATAATCAGCGAATTTGATTTTAGCAATGCTGAAAGCTATGCAGCAGCATTAGGGCTTGACAATAAATTTATCTCTTTTCAACCATTACAGCCAATCGAAAAAGTAGCTGAAGCCATGCAGCAGGCTGATGTTTTTATTTTATTCAGTAATACCGAAAATATGCCATGTGTATTACTTGAAGCAGTCGCTTGCGGATTACCGGTTATTACTACAAAAGTTGGTGGTATCTCCGAACAGATAAATGATTCTTGCGGAATCCTGATTGACAAAGGTGATGAAGATGCCTTATTAAAGAATTTAACTGTTCTCTTGGATCATCCAGAAAGATTCGATGCTTCAGGAATGCATAACCATATTCATTCCATTTGCTCGTATGAAGCTGTGGGTAAACAGTTTAACGCCATCTACCAACGTATCGTTTCAGACAAGAAGTAAATATTCTTAAAAGGATAATGTTATACCTGCTAATGCATTGAGCTTGTAGGATGGATAGTTATACCATTGTGCGTAACGGACCGCTGTCAGATTATTGAGTTGAAGCCAGAAAGACAGCAACTTTGAATACCGGTAATCAATTCCAAGGTTAATATCGGCATACGGCTTAAGGGTTGAATAACCATCAACTGCCAATGCTTTTCGCTCTCCCGAATAAAACAACGCAGCTTTAAAATAAATCTTCTCAGCAATTGAGTAGTCTCCTTCAATGGCCATGGTGAAAGAAGGCCTGAACAAAGGCTCACGGTTCTCTTCAAGGCTATAAGAATAATAGTCTGTTTTTAAAGTAATGCCTACTTTCTCAATGTACTTATACTGTACTTCAGCATGAATATTAAGCCGGTCAACGGTATCATAATAAGCTGAATAATAAGTAACCCCATAATCGTTTAACGAGTTTACGTAAAATACATCCTCCAGGGATCTTGAGTAACCGGCCGTTGCCAGCAATTGCAATTGTCTTTCAGGACGAATAATGAATCCTGCGGATACATTCAGCTTATTATTGGTATTTAACAACATTTTTTCATTCAGTAGTTGTCTAGGAATCATGAATGGATTTTCTTCAGTCAATGACTTCAAGGTATTCTTTTGAAGGTCACCTGAAAGCTCACCTGTAATCTTGAGCTGGTCTTTAATCAAAGGATACTCTATATTAACAACCGGATAGAATCTCCAGAAACTTAAGTCAAAACTTCGTTCAATGGCAATATTTGCACCAGCTGAGAAATAGATTCCGCTCTTTTCAAATTCATATCGTGGGTTTAGCCTGAATATGGTTCGGCTGATATCAATTGAAGGCATGACAGTTTCCGGGCAAATTGTTCCCGGAGGGCAGATTGTTCCCGGTATCGTTGTTTTAAGAGGATTAACACTTAAACCCATTTCTAAAGTATGGTCGTTTCCCAGTTTTTTGCTTGCGGAAAATCCAATCTGAAAATCACTCTCTGTTGCTTCATAATTAACTGTTTTAAGAGTATAACTTCCAAAGGCAATCTCTGCACGGTAATTCAATTTATCCGGATCATTGTGAATACTCCCAAACCCGAATTTACCACTAAAGGAATTTCGAATCTGACGTGTTTCCTTCTTTGAAAAAATTTCGGGAATCCGGTATCCATAAAAATGTCCGACATCTCTGTCAAAGATCAGTTTCCCGTCTAAGGCCGAAAAATCAAAGAATTTAGTTCCTGTAACAGCAACACGATTTGAGCTTACTCCGGGGAATCCATAGGTTTTAATACTGCCGGAAGAGGACAGATGTTTCAGATGCACACCAGCATCAAAATCTTTTGACCTGAGTGCATTGAAGAATCCTTCACCGTATAGGGTATTGTAATTTCCATAAGCTCCCTTTACAAATCCATGATATAACTCTTTAATGTTTTCATCTCTGATTTTTACCGGCTTGATCGGAGTCACATTATAGCTTGTGCTTTCTTTGTTTTCCTCAATACTGTAATTTAGTACGGGTGGTTCTGAAGCAGTTGTGTCCCGCATAGGTGAAGAAGTAATTTTAATTGCATCTGACAGTACCGGCTGATAGGGTTTCACAACTTCTACCTCTTCATTACCCACACTCCCCTTTTGTGCAAAAACCGATACTGCAGAAAGCTGCACAGCTAACTGAACTGCCAGCAAGAACTTAATCTTAACATAATCTAATCGGGTTTCCTTCATTTTACTCTTCGTTGGAATTATCAATTGAATTTTCCTGTTTTTCTCTGACTTCCTGAATTTCTCTTTCTGTTTCAGACTTCAGCAGTGCATCATATTTCTGCTGAGCAATGGATAAAATATCTTCCGGGTCATTATTATTTTTCTCATAATTATCAAGAATACTCTTCAAGGTATGTTTAGCCTGAAAAGTATCTTTTAGCTGGACATAATTGTCAGATAATAATATAAAACTCTTGGCTATCCAGAAGTCATAGGAGGGTACCTGATTGATTACATCAAAACATCGCTTTTGCGATTCTTTAAAATTGGATTGCTGGTAATAAATCCATGCGATAGAATACCGGGCTTCTGCTCCGTTTTCACCGGATGCGGTTTTCAGTAAAGTTTTAAATTCATCCAATGCCTGTGAAAGTTCATTTGACTCCATTAGCGTCTTTGCATATATCATTCTTGCCTCATTAACCAGTGATGCAGGAGCTTTCTCCTGGCTAAGAACCTTCTGGGCAGCAACCCCTGCAGCATTAAACTTACCGGTAAGATAAAGACAGCGCATCAGCCCAACCTGGGCAGCAATTAAATTGTCTTTGAATTCTGCAGTTTCTTCTAATTGGGCATAAAGATTACCGGCATGTTCATAGTCTTTTTTCTCATAATAGATTCCGGCTGCACGAATTAAAGAACGCTCTGTAAAACCACTTCTGGGAGCTTTGAGTACCGATTCAAAACTGGCTAAAGCCTGCTCAAAGTATTTTAATTTAAAATCGGATTCTGCCTTATAAAAAGTAGCAGGAATAAATTTTGAACCTTCCGGATATCGCTTCAGATAGGTGTCAAAATCACGGGAAGCCTTTTCAAAATTACCTTTCAGATAAACCTGCTCTGCAGCATCATAGGTAACTTTTTCCTGTTCGGAGATACTGATATCTGCAAAAGGAACAGATTTAACATATTCAAAATAGCCATCAGCATTACCGTTACTTACATAAATGTTTTTAATACTAACGAGTGCAGAAGCTGATTCGGCAGTTCCCGGATAGTCTGAGACCACGCGTTTATATGCTGCTAAAGCCTGTTCATCTTTATTCTCATTGTAATAAATCAATGCAACATTCAACTTTGCCTTAGGTGTATAAATACTTTGTTTATGCTTATCAAGAATAAGACGAAATTGTTCAGCCGCTCTTTGGTAATCATTCATGGCCATAAAAGCAGTTCCCTTCTCGTAAACCGCATCATCGGTATAATCCGATTTAGGATACTTTGCAAGTAATTGCTGCAGTGTTGCCTGCTTCCCGTTTAGGTTACCCTGGATCCCCTGGATCATTCCTTTCTGAAATAATGCATAATCAGAGCCTGTTGCATTTGCCACAATGGCTTCTTCATAGAATGAAATTGCACTCAGGTATTCCTTCTGCATAAAAAGTCCGTCAGCAATCCGGATAACTGCATCATTATAGCGGGCTTTATCAGTTTCATTCTTATTTCGGATGTATTTTCTGAACCAGTCTGAAGATTCTTTATAATTTTCACGCTTGAAATGGGCATATCCGATCCCATAATTGGCAGTATTATAAACTGAAGTGGTTACAGATGGCGGATTGAAAATAAAAATCCGATATTGCTTAACAGCATCATCAAATCTGCCAATAGCATAAAAAGATTCAGCCTTCCAATACATGGCTAAAGAACGTACCGATTCATCATAATTTGCCACAATTGCTTTGGTAAACAGATCAATCGCCCTGCTGTAGTCCCTGTCATTAAAAAATTCGACTCCTCTGAAATAAGCTACTCGCTGATAAGCTTTCGCTGCACGTGGTCCTTTGTTCGGAATATTTTCTAATGCAGCCAGAGCATCCTTGTAATTATGTGTACTTAAATAAACCTGTGCCAGGAGCTCATTAGCTTCATCCGTTTTCTTTGTTCCCGGATAGGATTTGACATAATCGCGTAATGCATTGACTGCTACCGGCTGAAAATTGAGCTCGTATGACAGTTTTGCATAATTAAATAATGCGTCTTCTTTAACTTCTTTATTATAATCCGTCTGAGAAGCAAACTGGAATGCATTACGTGCACTCTGTTTATTCTTGACTTTAATAAAACAGTTACCCAGATGATAATAAGCATTTTGAGCAATCCGGTCCTTTACATTAACTGTTTTTTCAAAATAAGTAATTGCCTTCCCGCAGTTTCCTGTCATAAAATAACAATAGCCAATCTGGTAGAAATCTTCACGTTGAGGCTGGGGGAAATTCTTCTGATAGTCCTCAAAATACGTTAACGCATCCTTCCACAAGCCTTTCCGGTAATAAGACTCTGCAACAATTCGCTTGATTTCAGCAGCATTCTTGAGTTTAGGATCTTCCAGTTTGGGTATTGCATAATGAATCACCTCATCGTATTTCTGCTGCTCATAATAAATCTGAACAATGTAGTAAGGAATGACCAATCCGAATGTTTCTGAATCTTTCAGCTTTTCAAACGTACTGAGTGCTGTGGTATAATTATTATTTGCATAAGCCACATGACCATAGTAATAATTAGCAGCTGTTTTATACTTTGATTCCGTATTCAAAATCTCACTGAACGACTTACTGGCTTTCTCCATTTCTCTTTTCTGAAAATAGGAATACCCAAGCTTAAAATAATATTCGGCTATCTCATCATTGTTAAGCAACGAAATATCTGTCTTTTCAAGCCACTCAGTCACTTTACCAAACTTTCTACTTTTATAATAAATCCGTCCTAATTGAAATGTAGCTACTCCGGCATTTATATTTTCAGGATACTGGCTTAGAAACTCAATCAGTCTTTTTTCTGCATCCGGATGAAATAGTTCAGCAGCACATACTCCGGCAAAGTACCTTGCATTAATACGATTCAGTTCTGTCCCCTTTTGTTCAGAAATAAAACTGGTAAACTGCTCAAGTGCTGCACTGTACTTTTCTTTCAGGTAAAGTTCCGTTGCCAGACGGTATTGCCTGTCATCATCGGTATAATAGGAAGTCCGCTGAGCTGTTGCATTCATGAACAGGATAGTCAACCCTAGCAGGAGAAAAGGCTTTTTAAACATACGTTAACCCGTAATTTACTTTTGTTCTAGTGCTGGCGAAGTTACTCTGACAAAACGGGAGGTTTGGCTTTGATAGTATGACAACATTAGTTTTTATGAACATTATCATGAGAATAACCAAGAGTGTATCCTCCTGCTGTTTTTCATAAATAGTTAATTTCTGCTGAATTTCGGTTAGAACATGCTAAACTAAATAGTTAATACTATAAAATCTGAATCTGCTATTTTAGCATCCGATTCACATTTTATGATTAACACCCATCGGATGGGGGATGCTCACGGGAAACCGTTAATTGAAGTATGCTTCTCACCTGCTCATTATAATTTATATGATCCGAAAGAGAGCATTGTGGTAGTTGCTGATATACTTCGGGCAACCTCGTCAATCTGTGTGGCATTCCATTACGGAGCTAGAAGCATTATACCGGTAAAAGGTCCTGAAGAAGCGATTGAGTACAAAAAGCTGGGCTACCTGACCGGAGTGGAAAGACAAGGTGAAAAGATAGAAGGATTTGATTTTGGGAATTCACCTTTCAGTTACATGGATCCGGCAATTAAAGGCAGAGATATTGCCCTGAGTACTACTAATGGGACCCGTGCGATACAAACTGCAAAAGATGCATATAAAGTAGTGATTGGATCCTTTCTGAATCTTGATATTCTATGCGAATGGCTGAAAAACCAGAATCAGCATGTAATCACGTTATGTGCAGGATGGAAAAACTCCTTTAACCTAGAAGACACCTTGTTTGCAGGTGCATTGGTTTACCGATTGCGAAATCACTTTGACTTTTCGTATGGCCGGGATACCTGTATTGCTGCCGAATACCTTTACCTTTTAGGCAGGAATGACATGAACAAGTTTCTTAAGGAATCTTCACACCGGAGGCGGCTTGAAAAACTCGGAATTGAAAAGGATATCAAATTCTGCCTCACGCCCAATACAGCTCCGGTAATCCCGGTTCTAGATGGCAATGCATTGGTTAATTCATCTGTATTGGCCGTATAACTTCATGATGAAAAAAATTTCTGCCTTTCTTATACTGTTGTCCGTTCTTGGAATTTCTGAAATTTTCGGATGGGGATTTTTTGGCCATCGGAAAATTAATTACATGGCTGTTTTTACCCTGCCACCTGCAATGTTTGATTTCTACAAGCGAAACATTGATTATATCCAGGAACATGCTGTTGATCCGGATAAAAGAAGATATGCAGTTGCTGAAGAAGCTGCCCGGCATTATATTGATCTGGAACATTATAGTAAGCAGCATTTTGATATTTTTCCTCTTACCTGGGAAGAAGCTGTTAAAAAATTTACAGAAGATACACTGCAGGCCTACGGAATTGTTCCCTGGTATGTTTTGTCAATGTATCACCGCTTGATAAAAGCTTTTTCTGATAAAGACGGATATAAGATTTTACGAATCAGTACCGACTTAGGTCATTACATTGCTGATGCCCATGTTCCACTCCATTGTACTGAAAATTATAATGGGCAGTTAACCAACCAACATGGCATTCATGCCTTCTGGGAATCGCGCTTACCTGAATTATTTTATGAAGATTACGACTTTTTTACAGGTAAGGCAAAACCTGTTATTGACCCTTATCAGGCAATTTGGAACGTTGTTAAGCAAAGCTATCTGGCAAAAGATAGTGTCCTTCAATTTGAAGCTGAATTAAATGAACAATCTTCACCTGATAATAAATACATGTATGAGCAACGTGGTAACACAACTCAAAGAACCTACTCACGCGAATACTCAGCAGCCTACCATAAAAGTCTAGACGGGCAGGTTGAACGCAGAATGCGTGAATCAATCATAATGATTGGCAGTTTCTGGATGACGGCCTGGATAATGGCTGGTGAGCCTGACCTATCTAAGATTAGCGGAGTTGATATTCCGGATGAACAGAGAAAACAAATGGAAGAAGAAGACCGGATGTGGCGAACAGGTAAAGTGAAAAATAACAAAGGTCATGCTGATGATTAATCAGCATAACCTTCTTTGAAGCAAAAAATCTTTATTGAAAATAAACTTTATTCTGCTGGAGCTGAATAGAAGGGAAACAAATGCCTGTTTCAATTAAAAACAGGTTATTGAAACAAAAGCCTCTTCGGAATGAAGAGGCTGATGTAAACAGTATGGTATCTGCTATGAAACAACTGCTTCTGTACTGGTAGTGGCTGCTCTTTTCTCAGCAATCCTGGCAGCCTTGCCTGAAAATTTACGTAGGTAAAATATTCTGGCTCTTCGAACGTGTCCTCTCTTATTGACTTCAATTCTTGAAATTTTAGGACTATGCAATGGGAAAATCCTTTCAACACCAACTCCATGAGAAATTTTTCGAACCGTAAAAGTCTGAGTAGCTCCCTGACCTTTACGTTGTAAAACAACACCTTGAAACTTTTGCTCCCGCTCTTTATTTCCTTCAATAATTTTATAAAAAACCGTAACGGTATCTCCGGCCTTAAAATCTGTCTTTTGATCCTGCTTTACTGAGGCATTTTCAGCTACTTTCATTAAATCAACCTTCATAATAATCTTGAATTAATTCCTGTTTTGACAAAGGACTGCAAGTTTAACGTTTTTTGATCTTCTAGCTATTCAATTAGCTGAAAAAAATTATTAAACCGGTTTAATGTTAAAAACTACATAGTTATTATATGCTGATTATCAGCTACTTAAGTAAATCAGGCCTTCTTAATCGTGTTCTTTCAAGGGCTTGTTCGTGACGCCATTGAGCAATTTTTTCTTCATGACCCGATAAGAGTACCGGAGGAACTGCAAAACCCCTGAAAACAGCCGGACGCGTATAAACAGGAGCTGAAAGCAAATCATCCTGGAAAGAATCGCTCAAAGCTGATGTCTCATCGTTCAATACACCAGGTAATAAGCGGATTACAGCATCGCAGAGAATCACAGCCGCAGGCTCGCCTCCGCTCAGTACATAATTGCCGATAGATATTTCCCTGGTTACATAATGCTGTCTGAATCTTTCATCAACTCCTTTGTAATGACCGCAGATTAACAAGAGATTCTCCTTCAGAGACAGTGAGTTAGCCTCATGCTGGTTGAATAAGGTTCCATCTGGTGTCAGAAAAATTATTTCATCATAGTTTCTATCTTTTTGTAAGTCTTCTAGGCACCTAACCAAAGGCTCAATCATCATTACCATCCCTGCCCCCCCTCCATATTGATAATCATCAACGGAACGATGTTTATCCGTAGCATAATCTCGTAAATTAATAAGCCGTATTTTCACACAATCCGAAGCAATTGCACGTTTGAGAATTGAATGTCCAAACACACCTTGAAATAAGCCGGGATGAATTGTTACAATATCGATAGTAAGCATTCAGCAAAGAAAACTGATTTTGAAAAAGAAAAGGCCGCAATTAACGCAGCCTTATTTAGTTCAGATATATAATACTGAAAACTCCGAGCTTTTATTGAATAAGGATTTTTTCAGTAAATACTCCCGAATCAGTCATAACTTTCAATAAATAAGTTCCACCTGATAACCCGGCTGTATTAATCTTAATCTCAGCATCATTTACTTGTTCAAAATATAAAATACGTTTACCAAGCAGGTCATACCACTCAACCGATTTGATTGCTCCCTTAGACGTACTTATCTGTAAAGTCTGATTCCTTTCAACCGGATTTGGCTTTATTTTTAGTTCGGCTTGCTGGGTATTCAACTCAGTAATTCCTGTGGGTAAATTCAGGCAATAAACAATTCTTGGATTCAAATAGCCCATGATGGTATCAATATAAGCCATGGCTTTTGTTTTGCTCATATCAGGATTTGTAAGAAGGGCATTTGTATAAATCTGAGTGCCTTGAGCTGGAGTCATTTGAAATACATTTACTGCAATAAATACAACTGTCGCAGAATCAAACCATTCCCAGGGACCAGCCTGAACAGGTGGAGAAGTTGCAAACGGATACAAACCTTCTTCTCCGCCATTAAGTGTATTGGCTTGTAGTGTAAAAGGATCGGTAAATCCGGCATTCTTAAAACAATCATTATTACCAAGAGCATTGGCAATCGGAATGAAGGCTCCTGAGCCGCTGACATCAACAACAATTTGAGGTGGGTTCCCAGGAACGTAAACGGTACCATTTCCATAGGGAGCAAACGGATCTCCTAAAACATGCAATGCAACTGTTGGTGCATCGCCTGCTTCAAGCCATGAACTATCGCCTAAAGCGCCACCCAGATTAAAAGCAAATTGCACTTCATTGGAATGTCCTGGCGAATTGTTTGGGTTATTTAACTGAGGCACACCTCCATAACCATCAAAATCCCCTAATAAAGATTGATTTACATAGGGCTGACCCGCAACGAATCCATAGGTGGGTTCAGTTGTGCTGCTTAAAAACTTCGGTAGTGTAATTTCAGATGGTTTATCCAGTGCTATGTAATTAATTGCCACATAGCCACCGGTACCCTGCCCGCCAATAATAAACATGTTGGAATCTAACTTAAATGTATTCGCACCGGCAGCATCAGCCCGGAAATATCGAACACAGGCTTTTGCATCCTGAATGGAACGGTAAACAGCATTTAGTAAAGTGCCTCTGCGAATATCAAGTGTTGAGCCAGTCGGTACCCAGCCCAACCGATAATCCATATTAGCCACAACATATCCACGTTTTGCAAATCGTTTGCATATTTCAACTGTAGAACTGTCATTTCTGCTCCCTGTTGGAGTCTGGTTAAGAACTGCCGGCAAGTAACTTCCGGTATGCATCATAATAATTAATGGTCTATGTGTAACCGGATCAGGGATCCCGGCAGGTTCATAGACATCGCACATCAGGTCAATCATTGCCGGTGTAGGACCGGGAAAAACTGAAACATTTTCACCGTACTTAATGTTTGTTGTAACCTGATAGGAGGGAAAAACTTCTGTGAGATAGCGCTGGGCAATCAGTTCATTGGTGAAGCATATTGCCATCAGAAAGGTTCCGATTGTGAGTAGGTATTTTCTCATAAAGGATTGATTTTAGTTGCTGTAAAGGTACATAAGTCAATTGTATAAAAACAAAGAAGTGTTTTAAATTTATTTGAGACCGGCATACTGGTCAACTAACAGGTTGAGAAAATTTCTTAGCGGTTTTTCAGCCATCATTTTCAACATCGGGTTCAATTCTGCATCAAAGGCAAGCTGTAACCGGCATGAGTTTTCATCTGTTTCTGAAATAAAACAATAAAGGCTAAAATCAAAAGGAGCTTTCCCGTTTTTAATGATGGTTATCTGTTCATAAGGTTTCCGCTCTGTTATTTTCATACCGAGGCTTGCCATTCCCTTAATGTTGAAACTGCATTCATCAGCTGTGGCCTGCCAGTCAGTTACCTGCTCAGGCATAATGTCATTAAAATTCCTGAAATCCGACAGAAATTCAAAGACAGATTCAGCCGGTTTCTTGATTTCTTTTTTTTCACTCTCAATTCGTGTCATTGGGTCTGGATCTTTTAATCGAGAAAATTAATGTTTATTCTACTTGATTCTGAATGAATTTTATATTTTGGATTACATGACTGATTAAAGACTTAAATTAAAACTACTGTTCCTCTGGTTTCAGTTCAATTAATCTGCTTTCGCTTCCCAAGATTCATCACCCATCCGCTTGAGAAACCTGACATGAGATGCAATTGCAGCACTAAGGGTTGGGTATTCATAATAAGGTAATTTATGTTCCTTACACGTTGATTTCACAATCTGACTGATTTTCGGATAATGTACATGCGAAATAAGCGGGAATAAATGATGTTCAATCTGATGGTTTAAGCCACCGGTAAGAAAAGCAATAATCCGGTTATGCGTTGCAAAGTTGGCTGTAGTCTTAACCTGGTGGGCTGCCCAGTCGTTCTCCAGCAGTGAGTTGTGCTCATCTACCATAATAAATTCTGGTCCTTCGACACTGTGTGCCAGCTGAAATACAACACTGATTATTATTCCTGTTGTAAAAGTAAAAACAAGGAAGCCTGTAATAAAGTGACTAATAGGCATCATCATCAGTGGTATTACAATAAAAACAATACAAAAAAACAATTTAGTAGTCCAGAATCCGGTTTGCTGAACTGGGTTCATCCGGAGATTCTTCTTTGCACCTATGCTTCGGGAAAAATATTTCATAAAATCAAGATAAAAGACCCAGGCTAAGTACATAAAGCCATAAATCACAATCCAGTAATAATGCTGGAAACGCTGAAACCATAATCGCCTTTGTGATTTCTGCATCCGGATAAAGGGCTCATTCTCGATATCATCATCATGACCTTCCACATTAGTGAAGGTATGGTGCAACTGATTATGCTTTATGTTCCACATAAAGGAACTTCCTCCCAATAAATTCAGTGTAAGTGCCCCAAAACGGTTTACAGTTTTATTCTTAGAAAAACTCCCGTGACCTCCGTCATGCATGATGTTAAATCCAATTCCGGCAGCACACACGCCAAGTAAGCAACACAACAAAAGACTGAGCCAGGATATTGGTGTATAGAAAACAAGAATTATATACAGCGTGATAAAGGTAACAATAAAGAGGGTTGCTTTAAAATATAAATGGTTGTTGCCTTGTTTACTGATATTTCCTTTCCGGAAATATTCGTTAACCCTCGATTTAAGGTCTGTGTAAAACACAGAATGATTATTTGCGAATTTTAGCATTAATTTATTTTTCAGATCAGGCTAACTTTTATTGACATCGTCCCTGTCTTGCTTACTTCTCCTTTTAGCGTGAATTCTTATCTGCTACCACCTTTTAGACTCTTTTTTTCTGCTTTTCTTTTCCTTATTCCGATCACTTCTGCCAAACTTACCTTTTCCTTCTGATTGAAATTGCTTTACTTTTTGTTTGCTTTTTCGGGAATCTGAATCTGTTCGTCTTCCGCCCTCTTCGATTCTTACATTTCTGCCTTTGTAGGTTTCACCAGTAAACGATTCAACAATGATCGGAAGATACTTGACTGGAACATAAACAAAAGAATAAACTCCTTTTAAAATAATATTCCCGATATTTTTTGCAGGAACAGATGCAGTTTCAGAAATATAATTTCTCAAAGATGATTCTTTAAACCCATCCATTGAACCTAAGTTAATGAATAATCTGATTCCCTCATGGTAATGATCTCCTCTGTCCTTTTCTTCATTATGTGAGTAACCGCTTTTCAATTCAGGTGCATTACGATAATAATCCAGGAACCGGTTAAACTCAAGGCTGATAAAACGTTCGATGAGCTCTTCTCTGGTTAATGATGACAATTCATTAAAGGCAACGGGAAGATACTTGGCAATGCCGGCTGTATCTACCTCAACATCTTTAATTTTCCTGACTAGTTTCAGTAATTGCTGCTCACACACAAGTTCTACATCCGGTATTTTAGAAATCCGAAAGAGTGCATTAACCTTTTTTTCAATTTGCCTGATTTTACCTGTTTCTCTTGAATTAACCAATGCAATAGAAATCCCGGACTTACCCGCACGTGCTGTTCTGCCACTCCGGTGAGCATAATTTTCTGCCTCTTCAGGAAGATGAAAATGAATCACATGGGTTACATCGTCAACATCAATTCCGCGGGCGGCAACATCTGTTGCAACCAATATCTGTAATGAGTGATTCCTATAACGGTTCATCACCTTATCACGTTGTTGCTGACTCAAATCTCCATGCAGTGAATCGGCATTATACCCATCGCGGATCAGGTCTTCTGCAATCTTCTGCACATCCAGCCGCGTCCGGGCAAATACTATAGCAAAAATTTCAGGTTCAGCATCAATAATTCGTTTGAGTGCAGCATACCGGTCCCGTTCCTGAACAACATAATATCGGTGTTCGATATTAGAAGCCGAAACATTCTTTTTTCCGATTACCAGCTCAAACGGATTATGCATATAACTATCTGCAATCTCTCTGACTTCAGCAGGCATGGTTGCCGAAAAAAGCCAGACCCTCTTGCTGGGAGGAGTATGAATAAGAATCGAATCAATATCTTCCTGAAATCCCATGTTCAGCATTTCATCTGCCTCATCCAGAATTACAAACTTTATCGCTTTCAGATTAATAACCTTTCTCCCAATCAGGTCAATTAATCTGCCCGGAGTTGCCACAATCATCTGAGCTCCCCTTTTTATCTGCTGAATCTGACGTTCAATGCTGGCCCCTCCATAAACTGCAGCAATCGTAAAAGGATGGTATTTTGAATAATCTGCAAGATCGTTTGAAATCTGCATACACAATTCCCGCGTTGGTGCTAAAATCAAAGCTTGAGTAACTTTTGATGTAGTCTCTAATAATTCAATCAGCGGTAAACCAAATGCGGCTGTTTTTCCGGTTCCCGTTTGAGCCAGGCCGAGAAAATCCTGTTGGTTTTTCAGTAAAACAGGTATAGCCTGCTGTTGAACAGGAGTTGGTATTTTATAACCCAGTTCTTCAATTGACTTTAATACCTTCTCACCAACTCCCAATTCTGAGAAAGATGACATTGATGTTATTTAGGCGGGCGAAAATAGGCTAAATAGTGATCTGAACGGTTGTAAATTCATTTTTAGCCTTCTTTTTAGTTAACTGGTCATAAACCAAAAATTCACATTACCTTGATTTCAGGCTTTATCTTTGTCAAATGAAATTTTATTTCAAGAGAAGATATCTTATTATCCTTCTGCTGATTTTCCCATTGAGGGCATTTGCTGCCTTTATTCTGATCCCAATGGATGAAACTCAGAGAAATCATCTGAAAGCCTATGGGATTGCTTACTGGATTTTGAAAAATGAGATTACTGTAGAATGGCTGCTCAATTACAAAGACGGTGCTTTTTTGATCATTCAGTCACCTGATATTGAAAAGGAATGTGCAATCCGCGGAGTCAGCTATACAATAATTGCAAACTCCCAGGCAGATGCTATTCGACTTGAAATTTCAAACCCCCAGGTTAATATGGAAGTAATGAAACTTGAGAAAGCTCCCAAAATAGCTGTGTATTCACCTAAAGAGAACCGGCCATGGGATGATGCAGTTACACTGGCGTTAAGCTATGCTGAAATTCCCTATGATGTGATTTACGATGAAGAAATCATTCAGGGAAAGCTTCCGCTCTACGACTGGCTGCATTTACACCATGAAGATTTTACTGGTCAGTATGGCAAATTTTACAGGATGTACCATTCTGCACCCTGGTATCAGGAACAAGTTCGTAACAGTGAAACCATGGCTCACCGATTAGGGTTTGCTAAAGTTTCGCAGCTGAAGCTTGAAGTGGCTAAGAAAATTAAGGAATTTACAGCTGGCGGTGGCTATACTTTTACCATGTGTAGCGGAACGGACTCCTACGACATTGCTCTTGCCGCTGAGGGAATTGATATTTGTGAGCAGATGTATGATGGTGATGGAACAACACCGAACTATAACAACAAACTGGACTTTTCTAAAACCTTTGCATTTGAAAATTTTACTCTGGTAACCGATCCGCTCGAATATGAATTTTCAAATATAGATATTTATCCGCAACAACGTGGTATTAAAAGGGAAGAAGATGTGTTTATGTTATTCGAGTTTTCTGCAAAATGGGATCCAGTTCCAACAATGCTCTGTCAAAGCCATGAACAGATAATTAAAGGATTTATGGGCCAAACCACCGGCTTCGATAAACGGTTTATCAAAAAAGAAGTAGTTATTATGGGTGAAAATAAAACCGGAAACTTTGCAAAATACATTCATGGCGATTATGGAAAGGGAACCTGGACTTTTTACGGAGGTCATGACCCGGAAGATTACCAGCACCTAGTAGGTGACCCGCCAACCGATTTGAATTTGCACCCTAACTCTCCTGGTTACCGGCTTATCCTTAATAATGTTTTATTCCCGGCTGCCCGAAAGATTAAACAAAAGACCTGAACTTGGTTATCTATCCGTTGATATGACTTTACAGGAAACCTGCTCTTCATTCTGATCAATTTTTACCAAGTAGATTCCGGCAGCCAGCCTCTCTGATATAGTCAGTGACTGAATTCCGCTGCTGACGTGAATCGTACGCCCGATAACTGTTTTTCCATTAAGATCAAAAACCCGTAATTGCGCTTTGGAATCATGGGTTGAATTAATATTCAATACAATTCCTGATGCTGATTCCTGCTGATGAACGGTAATCACATTTTTAACTTTACAGTTATTGACACGAATGGTTGAAAGTAATTTTTGCTGCCCGTTAAAATCAGTCTGGCTCAGACGATATACAATAACAGGTTGATTACTAATCAGGTTATCAATAAATGAATAGTACTTTGCTGATGAAGTCGTTCCATTTCCTTTAATATTTGCTATTGAGATCAGATCACCGTTCTCCTCCTGTTTTTCAATTGTAAAGTAATCATTATTTACCTCAGCTGTGGATGACCACTCCAGTTTAACCTTATCATTTATGCAACGTGCATTAAAGGAACTTAGTTCAACCGGCAATGGTGAGGTCGAACTTGATAAAGTCCACCAGGTTCCCAGAGCTGGAAGCCCACTTGCTAAGGTTGATACAGGTGTAGGATTGGTCTGAAAACCCTGAGCCGATTCCCATCCATTGTTGGCCGGCAGCCAGCGCTGGGCCCGCAGATTCAAAATGCTGCCAACTTCTGCCAAGGTAGCGTTGAAAGTAATGTCTGCTACTGGTGAGCCGGTTGTATGGATACTCCAAAACCGATCAACTGTAGATGCACTATTATCCGTTCCGGTCAGTGAATTAACATGAAGCACTCCGGGTGGATAAGTCACGTTATTTGGTAACGTATGATAAGTACCTACACTTAAAGTTCCTGTGATTCCGGAAGTAGGTGCATAAATGAAGGGAATATATTCTGATGAATTATAACCAAAGGGGATTTCATATAAACCACCAGGATTTGAAATAGACCATCTTAATAATCCACTGCCATCTTCTGTTTCACTTCTGATGTAACCCGTGTTACGAATAATGCTTGAATAATCTTCCATTGTGATTGGGCGGCCACCACCATTCGATGGGTTATGATCAGAATCAAGATTCAGCTCACCACGTTCAAGAGATAAAGTTGTACGCACATACACCTCATTAGCTGCTTCAGGGAATACATAATTCACATCCGGGGTACCCTGATGATTAATTTCTAAAATTCCGTATTTATGATCATTGGTTGTTGCTATTCCGTTTGGGATGCCGGTAATAGCCTGATTAACTGTACCGCAATATTCGACCGTACTCAGTGGATCAAGATAATAATCCATTCTGTTTAATCCCGAAATCATGGCATTGATGGTTGAAGGAGCTGACGAACCAGAATATAATCCACCGGTATGAGCGGTCCGGATTCTGGCATCCTCATTGACGCTAACTCCTGAATAATAATTTGCCTGGGATCTTGCTACAATCTGCTGAGTCCCCATATTTAAAACTCCGTTTACCACCAATGTAGTGCGATCCGCTCTTGCAGATGACGCATGAGAGGCTATCTGTAAAGGCTGAATTGATGTATTTACGTTTAACGTAGATTCACCTGAAATAAGTTGCCTTACCTGCCTGATTTCATGTGCTGAAGAAGTTCTGCTATAATTTACAATACCATTTCGGGCAAACAGGATATTCCCAAATTTAATAAAGCTGCTCAGATGATTTGCATGGGTTATTATTCCAGTACCTCCCACTGTATAAGATGTACCATAGAAATTCAGATAATTCTCGGGATTGTCATTACCGGAATATGAATCAAAATTTAGTATACCCCCACTCTGGCTAAAATTTCCAAAAATTGTCAGCATAACTGAATCAGCTGTTACTGAATTGCGTGAATGAAAATTAACGGTTCCTCCGGTTTGAGTATAATTCCCCATTACAATCATATCTGTCTTACCTGTATCCCATTTAAGATCTAAGTTACCGGCACTAACCAAAACATTTCCGGTAACTGAAACCACGGCATTTCCGCCTATTGCTGAAGCAGTGAGATTACCTCCATTGACTATCAAATCACCAAATAAGCTCAACATGGAATTATGTGAATTACCATAACCTAATGTGGTTCCGGTAAAAAATATATCTCCCCCGCTTATTGAAGTCAAACCTGATACACCAAAATATTCATCACCGGATGATGCACTGCTGAGAAAATAACCGTCATTATTTAGTCCACTACTAATAAAATTACCTCCAACGGTAAAGCTTAATCCGGCATTATTCACACCTGCCTGATTGACCAGGACAACCCGGTTTAAATTATTATAGAACTTCATTTTAAAATCTCCCAGGCAGTTAACAATTACTGTTCTGCCATCGGTTACATTATTATCATGAAAATAAAGAAGGCCATTGTCAAAATCCAGAGATCCTATTGTTATGTTGGCAATACCATAATTCCCAACAGCCGGGTTTGTTGTTCCGTAAAACTTGCCGGCAACCATTTTTAGTGTATCTGTTACATTCAAAGTAATATTCCCCAAACCAGCTGTCTGATAATACACTCCATCAGCAAGTGAGAAATTTCTACCCACGAAAACACTGACCGGTACTGTTGAGATGCTGTTAAACTGTCCGTACATGATTGAACTGGTTGAACTTAGATAAATATCCCGGCCGACAGAAGCATTTACAATACCATCTGACTGAGCCAATCGTAAAGAGCCTCTTAATATTTTTAAATCCCGTCCCACGGTTAATTGAAGTGTACCTGTACTCATCTGATTTCTAATAAAATAAAATATTGAATTAGCCCCATTCATATAGAAGTCTCCTGCTATATTTACCACTGCACTTCCGGTTGGATTAGAGCCTCCTATAATTTCATTATGTGCACCTCCGGTAATATTCAAATCAGTTGTTGAAAAAGTAACATTCCCTGCACCAGTCTCATTAAAACGGACAAACCCTGGATCTCCACTTATATTGGTATTCCCTGTAACCGTTACTGTTGCCGGCCCATTCATAACCCTATTCACTCCAAAATTTCCTCCACTGATATTCAGATCACCATTTATCTGAATGTTGGTTGAACCGGTTTCAATACCGGTTGTTCCCAGCTGACCATTAAACTGATGGCTGGTCGACAAATTCCCGTTCACAGTCCAATTAAGAACACCATGTGAGCGGTATAAAATGCTCGTTGCCAGTACATTCGTGCTATTATCAGTAAAGTTTCCGGTTGTTAATGTATAATCACGATTACTTCCGGCCTGGAACTGAATTGCTCCTGTTCCGCTAATTACCACATCATTCAGATTCAACAGTGTTGTCATGCCTTCTCCGCCATCCATAATCAGGGAACCTGCCGAAACCGTTAGTACTCCTTTAATTCGATCAGGAGCAAACATTCCTTTCTGATTCCATTTAACCAATGAACTACTAAAAGTCATATTGCCAAAATCTGAATTTATAGCTATCGCGAAGGGTACATTTTTATTGTACCAATCGTTTACAATAATGGTTGATGCAGGATCAAAATTCTCGGTACCGGCAAAAATGGAATTATTAGCGTTCTGATTGTTATTATGGGTGTACGTAGCCCCTGCATTTAATGTAAATAACCCCGATACGGTTACCGGCTGAGTAGAAACTAAATTTCCACCCATGGTAATTGTAAGATCCTTCGCATTAGCTGCAATATCAGCAGTTACAGTATGAGCAATCACAATAACAGCCGGGCAAACTGGCGGAACTACTCCACCAGACCAGGTTGCAGGTGATGACCATAATCCATCAGCAGCGGTTGTAAAAACTGAAAACCCGGCATCTGAAGTAAGATCTCCATGATTTACACCAGCTCCAGGATTATCACCGGTAATAATTGCGGTACCTCCAGCGGAAGTCCGGAGAATCTGGCCTGCTGCCATCATGGATAAACCCCTGGCTTGTACATTACTAATTGTTAGTTTATCAAGCTTATTTGTACCAGAAACTGAAAATGTAACTGTTATTGTGGTTGATGTTACTGCTATGGAAGCCGAGGTAATATTTCGCCCTGCTTGAAAGCTAACGGTTCCTATTCCCGGATTGAATTGAAAATTAGCAGGAGCAGTAAGAATGAATGTAGCATTGGTTTGTGGAGAAGCAAAATCTGTCATTGCTGCTTCGGAAATAACGATATTGCCAATTTCTGAATAGGGAAGCGGTGTCACAGCCTTGCAAGTTCCTGAAGTAGCCGGACTTACAATTACAGCTGCATTTGTCTGATAAGAGAACAGAAGCTTTATTAACAACCAGACAAAGAAGGTGATTCTTATCCTCCTTTGTAACTGGCTAACCGATTGGCATTGACTTTGAAAAGAATATGTAAATGTTTTCATATCTGCATTTTTCAATATAGAACGCATCCAGTTCATTTCAGATATCCTTCAATTAGCCGATTCTTACAGATGTAAGACTTGATCCTGAAAATAGCTACATTATTTACTTAATAAGAGGAGATTATAGATAAGCATATAATCCAGACCGTTGTATCTACCTGGAAAATGAGGAAGATCTTGTTTTCTTCGTTGCGGATGGTTAATTAACGTTGTAGATGACCACCAGAATCCACCGTTAGCCCGTGTACCAAAATTATAAGGCCCCTCTTTTGGTGCAAGTTTTAATATTTCAAAATAATTCGTGTGGTCCGAGACAGAGTTTGCTGTAGGGTTCAGTGTCGTATAAAGCAAGGGTATAAAAATCCATTCATAGGGGGGAAATGCATAGCTCAGTCTTATGATTCTCTCCAGCCTATTTTTCCTTTTTCCAGTAAGTGATTCAAGCAATAAAGTTTTAAACCCTTCGGAACGGTTAAAAAAGAATATTGGCCGGAAACCACTCCATGATAACTGATAAATCAATTTGGCGGCAAAATAGGAGACTCCCTTTTTACCCTTATAAGCTTCTCCGGTAATTGCCTGCCGGATGTAATTTAACGGAATAGCATAGGTCCAGGCATTATTTCCTGTTTTAACTTTTTTACCGGAAGGAAGCCTGACTCTCCAATTAGAAGGGAAATTTGATTTCGATTCAGTGTGTATCCAGTTAAGGATCCTGTTGGTAATGTTTCTTGCCTCATCGGCAAATCCAGTTTCAGTATCAAAAAAGGGATGATCTGACTTAACTGAATCCGGAATAGAAAATACAACCAGTTTCATAGCCATCAGCAAATGAAAAACCTGATCTTTGCTCATAGCAAAAAGTCGGGTATTCCCTTGGGTATAGTTTAAGAATTCGGAAGTAATATTAGTCACTTCACTTGCCGGTTTGTTTAACTTTTGAATTGCATCCATTCTCTTTTGTGGTTCAGCCACAAATCCAGCTCCGGCATCACTGCGAATAAAAAATCCATTTAATGCCGATGGAGATCCGAAGCACGTATCACCATAATAATCAAGCCGGTTAAAAGCTTCCAGTGCATAATACAACTCATTCAGCGTCTTTCGCTGGTCTTGAGAATTCTTCTCCAGAAGTTTAGACTCGGTGGCTAACACTGCAATGTAATGTGCAAGGTCAATGGTTCCGTCACCCCATTTGATGGTTGTATTGCCTTTGTATTGATGATCATAAGTATTTCGCATCGAAGCCGGCAGTGAGCAGCCAGGACCTTCTCCCTGGCAGATCATAAACTGCTCTGTCAATCTATTACGATAACTCCAGTATTTTTCTGAAAGCTCAGGAAACAAATCATATTGAGCATAAGAAAACAGACTAACCAGCAACAGACAAAAAAGGGGAATGAAACGCATCACTCCCCAAATCAATTGAATGTTTTCAAATTATCAAAGACTAAATTTCTTTTTAACTTCCTTCAGATAATTCAGTTCTTCCCATGGAAACAATTTAACTTTAACCTTCTTCTCATTGTAATTTCCTTTGTTAAAGATCTTAACAATTTCCCTGGGCTTTCTTCCCATATGTCCATAAGAAGCCGTTTCAAAATAGATGGGGGTACGGAGTCTAAACCGCTTTTCAATAAAATAAGGGCGCATATCAAATTCTTTCATTCTTGATATTACCTTGGCAATTTCAGCATCGGTCTTATTAATTTTTGCTGATCCGTATGTATTAATAAAAAGACCCACAGGCCTTGCAATTCCAATTGCATAAGCAACCTGAACCAGTGCTTCTGAACAAACACCGGCTGCAACCAGATGCTTGGCTATATGGCGTGCGGCATAAGCTGCTGAACGGTCAACTTTCGAAGGATCTTTACCTGAAAAGGCTCCGCCTCCATGTGCTCCTTTTCCACCGTAGGTATCAACAATAATTTTTCTGCCTGTTAAACCGGTATCACCGTGTGGACCGCCAATAACAAATTTGCCAGTCGGGTTTATATGATATTTAATATTAGGATTAAAGAGTTTCTGAACCCGCTTAGGTAAATGCCTTTTGACTCTGGGTATCAGAATATGAATCACATCGTCTTTAATCAGTTTTCGCATGGCCATTTCATTGTCAAAATCATCATGCTGAGTTGAAATTACAATGGAATCAATTCTTACCGGCTTTTTATGATCATTGTACTCAATAGTGACCTGTGATTTACTGTCAGGTCTGAGGTATTTCATTACTTTACCTTCTTTGCGTATTTCAGCAAGTTCGCGAAGAAGAATATGAGCCAGCTCAAGTGCTAACGGCATATAATTATCTGTTTCACTGCAGGCATAGCCAAACATCATTCCCTGATCACCAGCTCCCTGATCTTCCGGCCTTTTTCTTTCGACTCCCTGGTTGATGTCTGATGACTGTTCATGAATAGCCGAAAAGACACCACAGGAATCTGCTTCAAACATGTATTCGCTTTTTGTATAGCCTATTTTCCGGATTACCTCACGGGCAATACTCTGAACATCGAGGTACGCTTTTGACTTTACTTCACCAGCTAATACAACCTGTCCGGTTGTTACCAGTGTTTCACAGGCAACTTTACTTTTAGGATCGTAAGCAAGAAAATGATCAATTAATGCATCACTGATCTGATCGGCAACTTTATCAGGATGACCTTCTGAGACAGATTCTGATGTAAATAAATATGGCATAGCTGTAATATTTTTATAAACTGGCCGCAAATGTAAGCAACCGTAACTCAATCATTGGGAAGTCAGTAAATGAAAGATATCTTCAAGCCTGCTTTCTTCCATGGCAAGCGACAGAATGAGTAGGTTTTGCTCATTGGCAAATCGTGCAAGGGCTGGACGGATATCTTCATTACCCTTCGAAGTGATTTTCCACTTATTCTCCCCATTTTGTTCTGCTGATTTAATAAAGTCAAGACTTTTCAACTCATCCGCTTTTAACTGCCTGTCAAACTCAATCAGAAAAACTTTCTCAGGTCGCGACTGCTTTCTCAGAATTTCAACCGGATCATCTGCAACTATATTTCCTTTATTAATAATTATTACCCTGCTACAAAGTGCTTCAACTTCCTGCATGATATGTGTAGAAAGGATTACTGTTTTCTCTTTTCCTGCATTTTTAATCAGTTGTCTGATTTCAATCAGCTGGTTTGGATCCAGTCCTGATGTAGGCTCATCCAGAATTAACACTTTCGGATCATGAATTAATGCCTGGGCAATCCCCACCCGCTGCTTATAGCCTTTACTTAGTTCACCAATCTTTTTCCGTTGTTCAGCACTAAGGCCGGTAAGTTCAATCATCTCTTCAACCCGCTTCTTGATTGACCTTGACGGAAGATGAATCCCTGCCACAAAGCCCAGATATTCTTTTACATACATATCGTAATACAGCGGATTTTGTTCCGGCAGATAGCCCACCTGTCTTCTGACCGCAATTGAATCTTCTCTGATATCCTTTTCATTGACCTTTACTATTCCTGAAGATGCTGGGATGTAGCAACTGATTATTTTCATCAGTGTTGACTTACCTGCTCCATTCGGACCAAGTAATCCCACCACTTCCCCTGAGTTAATTTCAAAACTCACCCGGTCAAGGGCCTTCTGACTTCCATAAAGCTTGGTTACTTCCTGAACAAAAACTGACATAACTTAAAGTGCTCAAAAATAAGCGTTCATCAGGGATGCTATTGTGAATAAAAAAATTTTACCCATATAAGTCCTAATTATCTGATGACTCAACTTTACCGGCTGTGAACCCGGTCCTTATTATTTCTCTGATTATAGGCTATTTTGGCTTGTTGATTTTAGTTTCGGTTGTTACCTCCAAAGGAGCTGATAATAACAGTTTTTTTCTGGCTAACAGAAACTCCCCCTGGTACATCGTGGCTTACGGAATGATTGGAGCTTCACTTTCAGGTGTAACCTTTATATCCGTCCCCGGTTGGGTTGGCAGCAGTCAGTTCAGTTATATGCAAATGGTTCTGGGTTATCTGGTCGGATATTCAGTGATTGCAACGGTTCTTATGCCTTTATATTACAAACTGAACCTGACATCCATTTATACATATCTGAATCAGCGATTCGGGAAATATTCGTATAAAACAGGAGCCGCCTTCTTTTTAATTTCAAGAACATTGGGTTCGGCATTCCGGCTTTATATTGTAGCAATTGTTCTGCAGTTAGCTGTATTCGACCAATTCAATATTCCATTTGAGGCCTCTGTTGTGGTGACCCTTCTGCTAATTCTGTTATATACTTTCAAAGGAGGAATCAAAACCATTATCTGGACTGATACACTGCAAACCACTTTTATGCTGCTGGCAGTTGCCTTAACCATTATTGAGATCGGCAAAGAATTATCACTTGGATTTACCGGTATAATTGACAAGATAGCAGCATCCGCTTATTCAAGAATTTTCTTTTTTGATGACTGGAGTGATAAACGCTATTTCTTCAAGCAATTCTTTGCCGGAGCTTTTATCGCCATTGTAATGACCGGCCTTGACCAGGATATGATGCAGAAGAACCTTTCCTGCCGGAATATACAAGAAGCCAAAAAAAATATGTTTACCTTTAGTTTCATACTCATCTTCGTGAATCTGATGTTTATGGCATTAGGTGCATTGCTCTTTATTTACACAGATGCCTTGCAAATTGCCAGACCTCCAAAAGGTGATGACCTGTATCCCGTGCTGGCATTAAATGGTTATTTAAGTCCTTTTTTAGGTGTCTTGTTTCTAATTGGTCTTATTGCAGCAGCTTACTCAAGTGCAGACTCTGCATTAGCAGCTCTTACAACAAGTTTTTCAATCGACATTCTGAATATTGAACGCTTTTCTGAAAAGAAAAAAATACGATTTCGGAAATTTGTTCATGCCGGAATCACTCTGATTGTGGCCCTGGTTATTATTGTCTTTAAAAAAATAAATAATGACAGTGTGATCAGTTCAGTTTTTACTGTTGCCGGTTATACGTACGGTCCGCTGCTTGGCTTGTATGCCTTTGGCTTATTCACCCGCTGGTCTGTTTACGACAAATGGGTTCCTATTATTTGTATGCTTTCTCCGGTTATTTGCTATTTCCTCAATGCCTATTCTGTTGAATTACTTTTTGGTTATCAATTTGGATTTGAATTATTAATTCTGAACGGAATCCTGACCTTTACCGGATTATTCGTATTTCGCAAACAAGGGGTGTGATTTCAATGTATCGAATAACGCTTCCGGCTTCAAATCTTCTCCTTTAACAGTTAGGTGAGCCTGGCTGTAAAATACCTGGCGTTGCTGTAAATTATCCTTAATAAAACTTCTTAATTCGGTATCCTGCAGATTACTGATCAACGGCCGTTGCAGTTTGTTTTGCCTTAACCTGTGGTAAATACTTTGTGGTTGTAATTTAATATATACAGAAAAACCCGTTGTGTTTATTATCTTCATATTGTCAAAAAAGCAAGGCGTTCCACCTCCGGTGGCAACCACCAGATTCCTTTGTGATTTTGAAACCGAATTGAGCAATGCTGCTTCCTGGTTTCGGAAACAGCTTTCGCCTTCCTGCTTCGTAAAGAGTTCTGAAAGTGTTATCCCAAGTTTATTTTCAATCTCATGATCTGTATCAACAAACTCATAGTTCAGTTTCACTGCCAACTTTTTCCCAAGTCTGGTTTTTCCACACCCCATAAATCCTAAAAGGTAAACTACCATAAACGCCTGTTTTTACTTATTCATTACGATCAAATTATCCTGACTGTAAAAATAAAAAACAGTAAAAGGCATTCCTTTTATAAATTAACAGAAACAAATTTCAAAATTTCAGGTGTTTCCTGATTTCCTGTATTTAAGCATCTTTACCAGCTCAGCAGTTCTCCATACATTTGCCCAATGAAAATCATAGTACCAATGGCCGGAGCCGGAAAACGGATGAGGCCTCATTCGCTCACCATACCGAAGCCACTCATTCCGGTAGCCGGGAAACCAATTGTTCAGCACCTGATGGAAGATATTGTAAAGGTTTGTCCTGAAAAAGTTGATGAGATTGCCTACGTTATTGGAAGATTCGGAAAGGAAGCTGAAGACCAACTTATTGCAATTGCACAATCCCTAGGTGCAAAAGGAACGATTTATTATCAAGATGAACCTTTAGGAACAGCCCATGCTATTCTTTGTGCTGCCTCCGCTCTGAAAGGTCAGGTTATTATTGCATTTGCTGATACGTTGTTCAGAACAGATACAATCATTGATAAGAAAAGTGATGGCACCATCTGGGTACAGCAAATTGAAGATCCGAGGCAGTTCGGTGTAGTCAAGGTTAATGATAAAGGATTAATTACAGACTTTATTGAGAAGCCTCAGCAATTTGTTTCAGATCTTGCAATTATTGGAATATATTATTTCAAAGATGGAGAGAATCTAAAATCCGAGTTACAGTTTCTCATTGATAACAATATCCGGGAGAAGGGAGAATACCAGATAACCAATGCCTTGGAAAACATGAAAAATAAGGGGATGAAACTGGTGCCCGGAAAAGTAGTTGAATGGCTTGATTGTGGAAATAAAAATGCTACAGTTAACACAAATAAAAGGATGCTTGAAATCAAGTATCCAGCCGGCCAGGTGAGTCAATCTGCCAGGATAGAACATTCAGTCATTCTTCACCCTTGCATTATTGAAAAGGATGCCATTATCGAAAATTGTGTTATTGGCCCGTATGTAAGTATCGGAACGGGTACCCAAATTCTTGATTCAGTGATTCGTAATTCCATCATTCTAAACAATTCTCATATTGAATCTTCCGTTATAGACAATTCGATGATTGGAAATTTTGTTTCCTACAAAGGGAAAGCTCATGACCTGAGCATGGGAGATTTTTCAAAAGAGTCATAACAGCAATCTATGAAAAAATTAATTTCATTTTTTTCTGTTCTCCTGAGTATAATTATTCTTAACAGTTGTAAATCGTCAAGTCCGGCAGTTTCCTCAGGTAAAACCAAACCGGTTCCAAAATCAAACAGTAAGGCACTCTCAACTGAAGAACACTTACAGGCTGACTATCTCTTTTTTAATGCAATCAAAGAAAAATCTATCGGCAATCCAGACAAAGCCAAAGAGCTATTCAGCCAGGTAATCCGGATTGATGACTCAAATGATGCAGCTTTTTATGAGCTTGCTCAGCTTTATTATCAGAAAGAGAAGTTTCAAGATGCTTTGTTTTTTGCAAAAACAGCAGCTCAGCTCAAGCCTGCTAACGAATGGTATCAGTTATTACTGGCAGATGTATATATGAATACCGGTAAAGTGAATGAAGCCATTGCGATCCATGGAAAGCTGGCTAAATCCAATCCAAACCAGATTGATTATTATTTCAATTGGGCTAACGCATTGATTTTTGCCGGTAAAATTGAAGAAGCAATCAAGGTATATGATATGGTTGAACAACGGATTGGCATTGAAAAGGATCTGATTGTAAGGAAAGAACGAATGTACCTGAAACTGGGTAAAATTGACAAGGCAGCGTCAGAAATTGAGAAACTCATTAAAGAAAACCCAACCGATCTGGGTGCTTACTCCCTGCTGGTTGAATTGTACCAGGCAAATAACTTATTTGATAATGTATTAGCTACAATTGAGCGAATGAAAAAGATCAATCCGTCAAGTCCGTATATATATCTTTCAATGGCTGAATATTACCGGAGCATTAAAGATAATGGCAACTCTTTCGAACAACTGAAACTGGCATTCCGCAGTCCTGAACTTGATTCTGAAATAAAAATCCGAATTCTTTCCTCCTATTTTCCACTGGTTTCCTTTAAAGAAGAAATGCTGCAACAGGCGCTCGAATTGGCAGACATCCTCACAGTAATGTACCCTTCCGAGGCTATGGCTCATGCCATTCTTGCTGATTTCCTGAATATGGCTGACAAACCCAAAGAAGCCGTTGCCGAATACCGTCTTAGCCTGGATCTGGATAAAGACAACGAACAGATCTGGCAACAGTATCTATTTAAACTTAATGAAACCGGTGACAATCAAAAAATGCTTACAGAATGCGAAGAAGCCCTGAGCCTCTTTCCTAACAATCCGGTATTTTACCTTCTAAACGGAGTGGGTAATTATGATTTGAAAGATTATCCAAAGGCTGTTGAAATACTCTTAAGCGGAAGTAAATTGGTTGTTGACAATGCGAATCTGCTGATTGATTTCTACTCCAGGTTAGGTGATTGTTACCATGAGTTGAAAAATGATGAAGAAAGTGACAATTACTATGAGAAAGCTCTTAAACTCAATCCCAAAAATGCCTATGTTCTGAATAATTACAGCTATTATCTTTCACTCCGGAAGGTTTCACTTGATAAAGCTGAAAGTATGTCAAAGCAATCCATTGAACTCATGCCGGATCAGGCTTCTTTTCTTGACACGTATGCATGGATCCTATACCAGAAGGATAATTACAATGAAGCTAAAATCTGGATTGAAAAAGCCATTCAGCATAACGGAAGCTCCAGCGCTACTATTCTGGAACATTACGGTGATATTCTTTTCAAACTTCAACTGACCAATGAAGCTGTTGAACAATGGAAAAAAGCAAAATCAGCAGGAAGTGACTCAAAGTTACTCGATAAAAAGATTGCTGATCAAAAATTATATGAATAAGATTGGAAGAGTAGAACCGTTATTTCATTGTTTACTTTCTCTCTCCTGCCTGTTCATAATAACATCCTGCAGAACAGCTAAGAAAGCAGAAAAGCCGATTGTGATTCACGAAAATAAGAAGCTGGCAGAGTTATCAGCTGAAGAATTGCTGTTGCTGATTCAGCAGCATAATTTCAATGCGGACTGGCTCAGCGCCAAAGCTGAAGTAGAAAGTACTATTGATGAGAAAAAGAAATCGTTTGACATTACACTCCGGATGCGGAAAGACAGTATTATCTGGATTAGCATCTCTCCATTACTGGGGCTTGAAGCAGCCCGGATCATGATAACCCGTGATTCTGTAAAGTTTCTGAACCGACTCAATAAAGAATACCAGGTTACTAACTATGACTTTTTGAACAATCTGCTGAGGATGAATATTGATTTCGATATCATTCAGGGCATCCTTACCGGTAATATATTTGCTTACAAGAAAAATAAATTCAATAGTGTTTACAATGATGAAGACCGCTATTACATTATCAGTACGTTAAGCCGCCACAAGTTAAAACGATCAATGGAAGAAAAAGACCTTAACAAACCTATTGTTCAGGACATGTGGATCAGCGATGAAAACTACCGGATCATCAAACTTTCAATTGAAGATGATAAAATCAAAAAAGCACTTATCACCCAATATGCTGACTTCAGATCCACTAACACCGGCTTTTTCCCTTATCATTCAAACACGGTCATTTCAGCAGATTCAAAATTGCTTTTTAATATTGTTTATAAACGACTCTTAGTTAATGAGCCCCAGCAGTTTCCTTTCACAATTCCGTCCAGCTATACGAAAATCCGTTAACCTGCTGGTTCTTGTTCTGCTGGTCATCAGTACGGTTAATGCTCAGTCGAAACGTGAATTAGAACAGCGAAAAATCAAACTTCAAAAGGAGATCAATGAAGCCAACAGGCAACTGGCAAAACTGGCTAAAAGCAAAACAGCCACCCTTGCTCAGATTGATGCCTTAAAGAAAAAAATTAAAGCACGGAGTGCATTAATCGCTACGGTTAACAGTGAAATAAACCTGATTGGGCAGGAAATCAATCAAACTGATTTGTCAATCAGTTCGCTTGAAACCGAAATGAAAGAACTCAGACAGGGATATGCAAATATGATTCTCTATGCCCAGAAGAACAACAACCGGTTTAAACGTCTTTATTTCATTTTTGCAGCTGATAATTTTAATCAGGCTTACAAGCGGATTATTTTTCTAAAGCAAATTAACCAGTACCGCAATCAACAAGCTATTCTTATTGATTCAACCCAGGCTGAATTAAGCCGCAAAAAATCTGAACTTGAACTTCAGCGAAATCAAAAAACACTACTGCGTAACAATGAACTGAAAGAACGCCAGCAGCTTGCTTCTGAAAAGAAACAACAGGATCTGCTGATGGCTGGTATGCAGAATCAGGAAAAAAAACTACGCGCCCAGGTTGCTGAAAAACAAAAAGCAAAAGTTAAGCTGGAACGGGCTATTGCTGATTTGATCAGAAAGGAAATTGAAGCTGCCAAGAAGAAAGCGACAGCTGCCGGAAATAAGCATGTTACCCGTGATAATGTCTTTAGCCTGACTCCTGAAGCTAAAAAACTGAGCAGCACATTTGCCGGAAGTAAAGGATCCCTTCCCTGGCCGGTTGATAAAGGCCGGATCAGCAGCCGATTTGGAAGCCACCCTCATCCCGGGCTTAAAGGGGTAATGATTAATAATGATGGGGTTGATATTCAAACTGCGCCAGGTACCGATGCCAAATCGGTTTTTAACGGTGAAGTAACAGGTGTTATTGATATTCCCGGCAGTGGACATGCCATAATTATCCGGCATGGCGAATATCTTACGGTTTACTCCAACCTGCAGATTGTCACTGTAAAAAAAGGTGATAAAATCACAACTCGGCAGGTCATCGGAAAACCGGCAAATGAAGATTCCGGAAATGCCTTGTTGAATTTTCAGATTTGGAAAGGGTTCTCCAAATTAAACCCTGAAGAATGGATGGCCCGCAGGTAATTCTATTTAATTACTTTTGCCTGATATAAAAATGTTCAAATGACTTGCTCAATCATTCTCGGATTTCTCGGTGGTATGGGTGGAGGAGAAATTTTCCTAATTATTCTTGTTGTATTGCTCATCTTCGGAGGTAAGAAAATTCCTGAACTTGCCCGTGGCCTTGGTAAAGGAATCCGTGAATTCAAAAATGCATCCTCAGGGGTTGATGAGGAACAAAAGAAAAAGGAACTGGATAAACCCGAATAGGTCAGCAGCCCGGGTTAAAACCTTTTAGTTCGGAATATTCAAATTCCAGCATAACTTCCGGAATATTTGAATTTTGGGTGCGGTCAGTTATTCTTTTCGAGACCGGATACCCTATAAGATCATTATCAGCAAAAGGTTGAATCAGTACTGTAACCTCATCTTGAGTAAGCCTGTTACTTAACCAGCCGGATTCCTGTTTCTCATTAAAAATAAGAGGCATCCTTTTTTTAGAATTGTGTATCTTTTCCATGAACCGATTAGCCGGTGTTGTTATAATCGAAAATGTTTTTCGTAATTCACCGGTTTCGCGGTTTACCCAGTTTTCATACAATCCTCCCATCGAAAAAAAATCCTTTGATTGACTATGAATGTAAAAAGGAAATTTTCGTTTGCCTATCGAATACCATTCATAAAAACCGCTTACAATTACCAGGCATCTTCGTTTCATCACCGATGAACGGAACGATGGTTTTTCAAAAACCGTCTCTCCAACAGCATTTAAAGTCAGATCTGCCATTTTTAAAGCTTGCTCTTCACTTCTACACCAATGTGGAATCAATCCCCATGAAAACAGTTGAATGGTCTTCGGTTCTTCCTGGGTAATAACATAAAGCTTCGGATGTGAAAACCCGCTTACATGAAAATACACAATCTGACTTTCCGTATTTTTAAAATCAGCACCATAATGTTTGGCAACCCGATCCGCCCGCTTCTCAATATAGGCTATATTATAACACATAGCTACCGGTTAACCTTTTACTGCCTCCTGGTGGATGACTTCCATCAGGACATGTCCTGCTATTTTCAAAGTTAGCGGATCAATATTGGTAAGATCATCACAATGCCGGTGGTGGCAATCCATATAATCCATTTTTGTAAGATTATAATGAACAATATCAATACAGGGGATACCGGCTATTGTATTAATGTATAAATGATCATCGGTGGTTTCGGGCGAAATATTATTAATAAACATGGTATAACCCAGATTCCGGGCCAGGCTCCAAACCTTATTGACGATTCCGGAAGCATATTTCATAGATGTACCTTCTTTTGGGAATACAGGATTATGCCCTCCAACCATATCCAACAGGATTCCATATATCGGATTATAGCCCGCTACATGCTTGTTCTTAGCCCAATACTGTGCTCCCAGACACCATGAGTTTTCTGTTTGTCCTTGTGCATCACCGTAATCTTCCAGGTCAAAAAAAATGAAATCTACCCCAATTTCCGGTTTTGTCTGCCCGATCAGCCGTGCAACTTCAATCAGAACAGCAACCCCACTGGCTCCGTCATTGGCTCCATCAAAGGTTTTATCGGAGTTATCGTCATCACGGTCTGCAAATGGTCTTGTATCCCAATGTGCACAAAGCAGTATTCTCCTTTTCAGCTCCGGGCGGTAAGTTGAGATAATGTTTTTTAAATCAAATTGTTTCCCATCATAAGTGGTCACCATTCCATGCTGAATCATTGTTTCGAGCTGATAAGACTGCATCTTTCCTTCAATCCAGCTTGCACAAGCTGCATGGGCAGCGGTACCCGGCACCCTCGGTCCAAAATCAACCTGCTTTCTTACAAATTCAAAAGCACTGTCAGCATTAACCTGAGGTAAATCAAGTTGTTTGAATGCTTCAGTAACTTCAGGTATTCTTTCATCAGTTGGCTTATTATTACATGATAACCAAACGAATGGGATCAATACACTGAACCATTTTAAGTCTTCAAGCATTTTCACAGCTCAAAGATGGTTATTTCAAGCAAAGAAACAATGAACAGGTTTCTTTAAGCAGTATGTTATAAAATGATGAACAAATTACTAAGACAGAATCTGAATAAAAAAACGAATCCCCGCAATATTGCGGGGATTCGTAATAACTCATTCAGAGCAATTCTTATTCAATCACCAGTTTGGTCTTTTCTACACTATTGCCCGAACGTAATTCGATCATGTACATGCCTTTGGCATACGTATCCAGGTTGAACTCAACCGCATTAATACCTGCCTGTGCATTTACTACCGTTGCTGCTACTCCCCTTCCGGTTACATCCATTAGGTTAATAACATATTTTCCGCTCTCGGCTGCATTAAATGCTACAGTAACATGATTGTTTGCCGGATTCGGATAGACCGTCAGCGAAGTAAGATCGGATTCTACTACTGGTTCTCCTGACAGCCTACAACCAGGTGTGTACGACAGTGTGCGTGATCCGCTTTGTCCACAACCGTTCAGTGCTGTAACAATAACCGTTGCCGTTCCTGCTCCCCAGGTTACATCAATAGAATTGGTACCCTGCCCGTTGTCAATGGTTGTTCCATTGTTGGGTGAAATCTGCCAGTTGTATCCGGTGGCTCCCGTTACCGGTGAGGTTGTGAAATCTCCGGGCTGATATTCACACGGTGGATTAACCGCTGTAATTGCTCCAGGTGTGGCTGGTACTCCTTTTACATTAACTGTACGGGCATTACTTGATATGGCACATCCGGCAGCTGTTCCCGTTACACTGACCTGACCTGTTGTAAAGTTGTTAGGGAACTGCAGATTGATTGAATTAAACCCGTTAGGAGTATTGTTGGTTACTCCAATTGGCCATG